>Ga0316204_10000494_pt1 | contig 144308 bp, 112 predicted proteins | sample 6monrhotite_MG_2_FD_205661 | JGI IMG/M metagenome (GOLD analysis project Ga0316204, IMG submission 205661) | Microbial mat bacterial communities from mineral coupon in-situ incubated in ocean water Damariscotta River, Maine, United States -... | ecosystem: Environmental > Aquatic > Marine >... | reverse complement strand
TCTAATAAGTACTATTAGGCGGCTCAATCGGTACTTGAAGGTTCAGTCAATTCATGTTTTTGCGATAAGCTCATTGGGATTGTTATATGGAGGAAAGGAGTAGCTTCATCTTTTTGAGGAGACTCTATTTATTTTCTAGCTTCTGATCTTTGGTCTTATCTAATGCCAGCTTTGTTAATGGTGGCCCAATAATTTCGAAAAAAATGGTTGTGCTAATAACAACAGAAAGCAGTATTTGTCGATACTCTGGGAATTGATTAGCGGCTACCAAAGCCATACCCATTGCTGCACCTGCTTGAGGTAGCAACGCAACTCCTATCCAGCGCTGAGTTATTTTATTTGCACCACTTATACGTGAGCCAATATGAGAACCCAGAAGTTTTCCGGCTATTCGGCAGATAATAAAAACTGCACCGATAGTTCCGATACTCTGCAATGCAGAAATTTCAAGTGAAGCCCCGGCCAATACAAAAAAGATAACCATTAATGGCCACTCAACACCCTCAATCGCATTAAATGGATATTCGTGATGCTTGGCGAAATTAGCTACAACTGCCCCTAATACGATTGCAGCAATTAAGAATGAGACATTTAACCAAAGCGCAATCCCACCACAGAGAAATACCACGGCTAACGCTTCAGTCAACATGGGCTGCCCCGGCTTTATCCGTCCAGTTAAATAAGCCGCTGGAAAACCGATTAGCACACCGACTAATATCGCACCGCCAATATCAGCGACTATAGTATACACAAAATTGTTGGTTTCAGAGTGGCCATTCATCACTGACACTAACGCAATACAAATACTAAAGAGAATGATTCCCCAGGCATCATCCAGCGCTACAATTGCTAACAATAGTTTGGAGAAAGGCCCTTGTTCACCCGATTCCATCACCGTATCCAGAGTCGCCGCCGGCGCGGTTGCAGAAGCGATACAACCTAACAACAATGCAATCTCAGTAGGTGTACCAATAAGTAACAAGCCAGAAAAAACAACTAATGTTGTGACGAGTGCGCCGCTAATGGAAATCCATAGCATTTGATCCCCAGCTTTCGACAACGAGTCTCGGGTCAACATTCCACCAAGAAGAAAGCCAACAATCAATAAAAGCACATCAGCAATCAATTCAAATTTATTGCTGATTATATCGGGAATAAGATCAAAACCGTTCTGACCGATAATGATGCCAAAAATTAGTAACAGAGTTATGCGGGGTAAAAAAGTACGTCGACCAAGTAGATCAGTTGCCATCCCTAAAACAAGGATTCCACCAATGGCAATTAAAAACTGAGAAGCTGATTCCATAGAATTATACTGACCTAGGTGACAAGGGGTTAATAACGCAGGTCAACAGCCCTAACAGTTTACTAAACAAACGGCATCTCATCTTCCAACATTTCAGTCATACGCTCAGCTTCAACAGCAGGACTAAAATAGAAGCCTTGAATATTAAAGCAGTTCTGTTTTTCTAACACTTGTAACTGTTCATTATTCTCGACGCCTTCTGCAATAACATCCAAATCCAATCCTTGAGCCATAGAAATGATCGCTTTGGTTAACGATGAACCACGAGTACTTTCGGAAATATCTTGCACGAAAGCCCGATCTATTTTTATTTGATCAACAGGAATACGTTTTAAATAACTTAACGATGAATAGCCCGTCCCAAAATCGTCTATAGAAACCGTTCCACCCATTTTTCTGAATGCTTCCAAGGTCTCCTCGACTTCTGTTTTTTCTGCAACAAAAAGCCCTTCGGTAATTTCCAGTTTAAGCAAATTCGCACTAATCTGTTCATCATGCAGCACACGTTTTAACATACTTAAGACATCTTGCCCAAGAAATTGCCGCGGAGATAAATTTACGGCAACTGAAAAATCATCACAAACAATATCCTGCCATTCCTTAACCTGCCTACATGCTGATTGCAATACCCATTCGCCAATTTGAACAATTAAGCCAGTATCCTCCGCTAAAGGAATAAATTGCGATGGTGGAACCGCACCAAATTTTTTGTGCTCCCAGCGTAACAGCGCTTCGACACCTGTGATTTGTTTAGTATGTGTATTTACCTGAGGTTGATAATAGAGTTTTAGCTGATTCTCCTCCAACGCTTTACGTAGCTCACTTTCCAAATTTAAACGGCTTTGGATAACTTCATTCATATTCTCCGAAAAGTATTGAAAATTATTACGTCCACGATCTTTAGCAGTATACATAGCGATATCTGCATTTTTCAACAACGTTTCCGCTTCTTCTGCATCTTTCGGATATACGCTAATACCAATACTACAAGTCACGTAAAACTCGTGATTTTTAAGTTTAAATGGTGCTTCGAAATTTGCTAATATTTTTTGTGTTACAACGGCAATACTACTAGTTCGCGCAATCTCGTCCAATACGATAACAAACTCATCACCACCCAAACGTGCTGCCGTATCCTCATCACGAATATTTGCTTTAAGTCGATTAGAAATTTCTCTTAACAGCTGGTCGCCAATCTCGTGGCCAAAACCATCGTTAACATTTTTAAATTTATCCACATCAATAAAAAGTAACGCAATTTGATGCTGGTTTCGATGCGCAAAAGCAATTGAATGATCCAATCTATCCATTAACAGTGCGCGATTGGGTAAATTGGTTAATGTATCGTGTGTTGCTTGATGAGACATTTGATCGAGAAGATTAGTCGTCTCTGTTACATCACTAAAAGCAAGCACAATACCGGCTTCTACAGCAGTCGATGCTTGAATCTCACCCACTGTAGCGCGGATAGTATATTCTTCGCCGTTCTTGTTGAGCAATATTGAACGAGCTTGCGGTGACGCTTGAGTTTTTCTTTGCAAATAGTTCAACAATTGATGATTAACTTTCAAACCCGTCGGGAGATCAACGACGTTAAAGACTGTCTCAATATCTTGACCAATTGCAACATTGTTAGAGAACCCGGTTAATTGCTCCGCAACTGGATTCATATACTGAACTTTATTATCCTGATTAATCGTAATCACTCCATCAGCAATAGATTGAAGTGTTACTTCCGCTTGTTCTTTGCCATGAGTTAACTGCTTGGTCATAAGAACCATACGCCGCCAACTCCACAGCGGATAACTGATCAATAGCGCGATAACAATTGCACCAGAAGGAAACCATACTGCCATCTGTTTTAATAGAATATAGCTGCTAAGTATCGTTATGCTGGTGACGATAAAAGTAGCAAGCAATGAAACGCTAGGCCGGCCAACCGTAAATATCGTAAGCGGCAAAAGAACCAAGCCTATTCCGAGCAAATAGACCCATAGTGGAGAAACAGTTGTAACACCCTTACCCTCCAACAATGCATTTGCTACCGCCGCATGATAAAAAACACTACTAATCTGTTCCCGCTCATTTTTACTTGCAATAGGGAGATGAGTAGAAATTCCTGCTGCAGTAACACCAACAAATACAATTTTTCCACGTAATAAATTCAGTATCTCATCACTACCAATAATATCGGTGTATGAATATGTTTTAAACTGCTGCACATCACCTAATGGAAGTAACAAATGTTTATCTCTTACCCAGCTATCATAATCACTTAAAGTAATATCTGGCCGTGAGACTCCGGGGAGTTTAAACGTATCTCCATTATTTGCCACTTCTAACGCCGCAGCACCTAACGCCGAAAATTGTGACTGACCAATACCAGCTTTTAAAAAAACGCTACGAACTAAGCCATCTTTATCTATTTCAGCATCTATATGGCCTAATCTGGCACTATTTTTTTGAAGAATTGAAATTGGAGGATGCAGTTCAATGAATTTATTACTCATTTCACTTTGAGTATGCAATATGGGTAAAACCACTTTACCATTCTTTGCAATTGCTTCAGCAAAAACGGCATCCCCTTCTGCATAACGAGAATCCGATTCAGTAAATAACATATCAAAGACAACGGCTTTAGGTGCAACGCTATCCAAACGAGTTAAAAGCTCCGCGTGTATACTACGCGACCAAGGCCATATCCCAATTTGTTCAAGACTTTTTTCGTCAACGACAACAATCGCAATAGAATTACTCGACGAATGCTCGCCAAGCTCCTGCATTGAGTCGTAGATTATATGGTTCCAACGATCTGCCAGAGAAAAATACTGTACAACAAAAAGTATCAGCAGTGCAGAAACTGCGACGAATATACTTTCTAAATTTTTTCTGCGCTCTAACGTCAAAATTCACTCAGCTCCATGACTGAATTCACATTCTCTATTTGCATTCCCAATTTAACATCTTGTTTGAGCCGTATGTGGCGTATATTACTCGGCTCACTCAGATAACCATCACTATCAATACTGCTAATTCGAATAAAATAGTCAGCGACACGAACCGTTTTAAATCGAAATTTATTGAATGAAGCTCGCTCGTCAATCACTAACTTTGAAAATGCTCTGTCTTCTGATATTTGCACACGATAAGAGAGCGAAGCAGTGCCACGACTCCATAACACCAACACCTCGTTATCAACATACTCAGCTTTTTCAAGATATGGAATATGAGGTAAAATTCTGAATGAACGCGCATCCGAAAATGCTTTACGATTTTTCAGACCACTCAGCGCTGCAACATGCCAAAAATAGTTACCGCTGGACAAACGATCTGAAATTGAAAGCTGGGTAAAATAATAAGGATAAACATCTACGATAAGTTGTGTGAAGTTTCTGTCTTGCGCCAGTTGAAAATGGTAACCACTAGCGTTTTCAGACTCCTCCCAACTAAAAGTAAAATGGCCATCTCTTAGTTTAGTTTTCGCTTCGGGCTGCAGCAGAACGGGTGCGTGAAGTTGAGCATTTTCTTCAGCAACGGCAACTTCAAACTGGTGGGTAGAAATTTTGCCACCTAAACCATCGCTATCGTAAGCAAAAATTCGCAACATGTATTGGCCATTGAGCAAATTTTCAATCGTTATTACTGGTGATGATATATCTCGACTAATCAGTTGTTGCTGAAAGCTTTCACCTTTATTGACCTCCACTCTATATCCAACCGCACCGGGAAGTGTAGCAAATCTAAAATGTACCGGTTGTTTAGTAAAAAGAATGGGTAAGTGAACAAGATCAAGTGCAGTTAATAACTTTTTCGCCACGCGGGGTGGCTCACCCGCTTTCACCACCGTACCAAAACCTTTCTCGACGACAAGCTCCTCGCCTTGACTTGATACCGCAACACTACCCTCTAACACTTCCGTACGAAACTGCTGCGTTAAAGGATCGTTTGCCACACGAAAGCTGGTTCCCCGAACAGAGGCAATTGCGGATGGAGTTGTAATTTCAAAACGACTACGGATTTTCTTTCGAACATCACTATTTATGGTGCCGCGTTGCAACTTAAGCTGGATATTGGTTTTATCATCGCTGAATTCTAGTTTATCTATCTCCAGCTGACTTTTCTCTTGAACGAGGCTTGAAGAACCATCCTTAAATAGTAAACGAACATTTGAGTTTTCTCCGGTTTCAATTTTATTACCATCAAAAACTTGTTGCTGTTCTTTTAAAAGCTGTTCGCTTCCTGATTTATCGTGCAGTACAACTTCTCCATGCACATGCGTAACAGTGGCAAGCTTCTTATCTTTTTTTAACAGCGGCTTGGGAATTCTGATCTGTCGATTAGGTGTGAGTTTGTGAGGGTTTTTAATGGCATTAAGTGCCTGAATTTTCCCCCAATCGTTGGCATTATGAAGCAATGCTTCACTAATACTCCACAAAGTATCCCCTTCTTTAACGGTATAAACCCACTCTTCGCCGCTCACATTGGAGGCGAAACAGAACAACAGACATAAAGTTATCCATGTGTGGAAGACTTTTCTTGTTATTATTTTTCTACGTCTTTTTATCATAAGGCATACTGCATAGCGACACAGCAACCAAAATCAATTTCACCCCTCATAGAGTACCCCCTTTGCAAAACACAAAGATTGAGATTCAAACTGATCTATTCTGCATCATCATTATAATGATTGTTTTTCAACCTAAATTAGTTGATAAAGCACCCATTTTGCCTGGAGTCATTAAGTCACAGATACTACAAAACTTCTACCTTATATTTACGAGGCCAATAGTCCCCCCATAGTATCAACTTACTATTTCTATTCCCATCGAAATATTTTGGCACCAACAGAAAGAAAAACTATACTCAATATAGTAAGAATAGCTAAGTGGTGCGCAATATCAAATACACCAGCACCTTCTAGCATAACAGCTCTGGCAGCATCGACTACATGAGTTAATGGAAGCAGTTGCGCCATGTTTTGCACATAAGAGTTAGTACCTTCCAAAGAAAACCAAACACCCGATAAAATCATCATTGGCCAGGTAAGCAGATTTAATAACCCACCGGCTAACTCTTCACTAGCTATTTTCGCAGCAACCATTAGCCCTAACGATATCATGCATATAGAACCTAATAAGGCGATGAGGAATAACAACCAATAAGAGCCTTGCATGGTAAAGTTCAAAAATAGATCACAACCGGCATAAACGATTATCGTTATTACCATCATTAAAAGAAGGCGTGAAGCCATTTGCGCCAACAAAAACTCGAGTGCTGACAAAGGCGTTGCTTTTAGGCGTTTTAAAAAACCGCTCTTACGATATCTCACAATGACATAACCCACGCCAAACAGACAACCCATCATAATATTAAATGAAAGAATACCGGGCAGCACCCAATCGACATATCGCACTTCATCGCCATCAACAATTTCTTTATTATACTGTTGACCACCGCTACCCCATAAAACACGTTCTAATACATAACCATTAGGTGAACTACTGTTAATCCAATAAGCGGGATCGTTATCTTCTCTAATTACCATATCAACTTGATGATGTGTAAGCTTGTCTAAGGCTTTAGCTTGATCATCGTAAGAGATAATTTGTACATGTTTTGTCTCATAAAAATCGATCAGATTTTCACTGCCTCCATACTGGCCAAGATAAGCAACTTTATAGATAGCTTTGTTGTCATCCGTAAAAATAACTGCAAATGCAATGATCAGTAGAAACGGCATAACAAACGTCCACGATAGCGCAGCACGATCGCGTAGAAATTCGATATTGCGAGCTTGTAATACAGCGAGAAATCGTTTCATGCTATTGCCTCAATGCCTTTCCTGTTAGTTCCAAAAATAGATCCTCCAAACTCCAAGAGCGTAAACGCATCTCTTGTAACGAAATACCGTGTTTTAGCAGCTGCTCAATGGTTTGTTGTTGATCGGCAGTTTGAAACTCCACCCAACTATTTCTTATGGTATGTTTGATAGAAATTTCGCTTAAAATATCATCTGCTATTTGTTCAGTAGGAATCTGAACAATTGATTGCCCAAAATGGTTATCCAATAACACATCGGGTGTACCATGAGATATGATTTCACCTTTATCGATAATCAAAATTTCATCACAGAGTTCACTCGCCTCTTCCATATAGTGCGTAGTAAGGATAATGGTTTTGTTCCGACTTTTAACTAGGCGTACCAGCTCCCAAAAATTTCGCCGCGCCTGTGGGTCCAAACCCGTCGTCGGTTCATCAAGAAAAACAATTTGGGGATCATTTACCAAGGCCAGTGCAAGCAATAACCGTTGCCGTTGACCACCAGACAGTTTCTTATTGTCACGCTCCAACAACTCTTCCAATGAACAAAGTTCAACCAACTCATCCCAATCCAACGTTTCAACATAGAGATTTTTAAAAAATTTCAAAGTCTCACGAACCGTTAAAAATTCTTGAAGTGAAGTCGCTTGAAATTGAATTCCCACTTCACTTTTGAAGCGTTCACCGATAGGCTCTCCGCGGTAATACATGGATCCTGACGTTGGCTCTAGCACTCCTTCTATCATCTCTATAGTGGTGCTTTTACCTGCTCCATTCGGCCCCAACAAGCCAAAACAGATTCCAGGTTTAATGGCAAAACTTAAATCGTTTACCGCGTAAACATCACCATAATGTTTAACCAGATTTTTTACTTCAATTATTGGTGTCATGAGAATTTTCAGAACAAGAAAGAGAGAATAGACTATTTTACGCTGATTCGTATTACAGACAAACTAAAATCTATAACAAACATATACGAAAATAAATGAAGATCGAACTCATGAAATTGAGTCTTGAAGTTGAATATAGGCTTTTAACTCCGATACCTTATGCAACGTTAGGACTAACGTTTTTTGTTTAATCGCATCACAATAGGTAGCGCACTTAATCCTATTAAAAAAAGCAGCAGAGTTGCTGGAGAAGGTATTGCGATGGTAGGTGTTGAGACCAATGTAAAATCATTGCTCAACAAGGAGGAAGCCGCTGTTGTATTAATATTATCTACCGCCACAATGTAATCATGACTGATAATGGAAACACTTGTTAAGTTTTCCCACTCCAATAAGACATAATCGAAATCATTGCCATCAGCCTCGTGTTTATTCATGACATTATCGGTGGTGTGTACAAATGAAATAATTGAACCATCAGCGTAATTTGCGGTAAATCGAATATCGTATAAAACCGTATTCCCCCAAATCCCCAAATCTAATGAATAGAGAGAAAAGGTTGAATTATCGCTACTGGAAAGTGTCAATCCGTATTTCCCCATCAAGTAATCGCTATCGTTGTAGGGAGAATATGACGCATCTGTATGCCCGGCTGCTCGAGGATCAATAGCATATAGATAACCACCTGGTGAAATAAAATCAATCCCGTCAAAGCTTGCTGTTACTCCATCAAAACGGGTGTAATAATCACCGTATAAAAGTGAAGCACCGTCATGGGCTGCACCTGCAGTATCGTTAAAATCAATAAGAAGCGCATTTGCGTTACTTGCACCGAAGAATAGCCCAACAACTAATAGTAGTATTCTGATAATCATAAACCTAACTCTCACTGATCAATTCCCAACGCTTATGCACGTTATATCGACAAACAATCTACTTTCATAACCTTCCGATAAATAAAGGAGTTGGATTTTCTCAATACTTTTATTGATTAATTTATATGCAATCCATGATCCGTTTCCCCTTCCAATAAGCTAACTATATTTCGGTATTTTTAGGCGAACCCTATCGAATTTGTATCCGCAGCTAGCGGCTGGAAATGAGACTGAAGCACATAACGCAAATTATTTGAAACTGAACAGCATTCATATACGCTTTCTGTCATACACATCACAGTTCTACACATGTCCATCACATTATTTTCTAAACTGTGAACCCCTACCGTGGTACAAACATTATCCAGTCCGAAAAACGCTGCATAGAAAATGATAATCTTGAACAGGACCTGTTAATCATGAAGATAAACACAAATATACATTCCATAAATACACAAAAAAGCCTGAATCGGAATGATAAAAATCTTGACACTCCATTGGAAAGATTATCTTCAGCCAAACGCATTAACAGCGCAAAAGATGATGCTGCAGGCCTGGCAATAGTGGCTCGCATGGCAGCACAAATAAGTGGCACAAACACTTCCATCCGCAATTTAAATGATGGAATATCGTTGGCTCAAACCGCCGATGGAGCTCTTTCGCAAGCCAGTGAAATGCTGCATCGAATTCGCGATATCGCTGTGCAATCCGCTAATGCGACTAATTCGCCTGCTGATAGAAAAGCGCTGCAAGAAGAAGTAGGCCAACTCACTTCAGAGTTGAATCGTATTGCCGGTACCGCTGAATTTAATGGGAAAAAGTTACTCGATGGCAGCTTTAGCAGCGCACTATTCCAAGCTGGGGCAAATCCTGGTCAAACCATCACTGCAACCTCAGGAAACTTTTCTACCAACCAATATGGCGACTACCGAGTTGAAGGTGAAGGCACAACAGTCGCGGCTGGAGATCGAATTGCTACAGCAGGCAGTATCGATATTTCAGGATCAACGGGGACAGCAACTGTCAATTACAATGCAGGTGATTCGGCAAAAAATATTGCAGCCGCAATCAATAATACTTCGGAAAACACAGGTGTAGCAGCCAGTGCAGAAACGCAAGTTGAACTTCAATTTAGTGCCAGCGGTTCCTATAACCTGAACATTGCCGCAGACGATGGTATTGCCAAAAACGTCAGTTTCAATATTGATGCGACAAATGGTGTCGAAGCGTTATCACAAGTAGCAACCGCATTTAATGAACATACTGCAAGCACAGGAGTTGTTGCGTCAATTAATGATTCAGGTACTGGCATTGTATTGAATCATTATAACGGCGAAACAATAAATGTTAGCGATACAAACACTGCAAATGCCGGTAATGTAACAGTCAGCTCAGGTATAACAAACCAAACCCTCACGGCGGACGCAATAGCAGATAGTGCAGTAGCAACTGGAAAGGTTACCTTTGATTCTGCTGACAGTTTTGTAACACAAGGCACCGCTGGTGATATTACTAGCAATGCTTCTGAAGCTGCCCAATTACTGGAAATTGCCGAACTCGACGTATCAACAGTAGATATGTCCAACAAAGCATTGGCGATGGTTGATGCGGCAATCTCCAGCATATCATCACAACGTGCAAACTACGGTGCGCTACAAAGTAAATTCGAATCTAGTATTCGTCACTCAGAAAATTACTCAGTTAATCTCTCTGCCTCTCGCAGTCGAATTGAGGATACTGATTATGCCAAAGAGACGGCTGATCTTGCACGTATGATGATTTTAAAGGATGCTGGCACAGCAATGTTGGGCCAAGCTAACATGGTTCCTCACTTCGCCATGGGTTTGTTAAACGGTAAATAGACTCCTCACATTATTCTAGGCAGGGATGCCTACATTTTTTTCTTCTCCTGATTAACATATCCTTCTTCTTTCCCGTCTATAATTAACCTAGAAAAATCAGTTGATCCACGGTTTATTGCACAATTATTTGATTTGCCTAGCTATATGAAAAGCTGTTAGCTCACCAACCAGGTGAGCGCAAAACTTTTCATTCGACAATTGCTCCTGCATTGTTCTAACTACGCCCGTCCATGGGCTAGTACGCCAATCGAACCAACTGCTTGCACACTAAACTCGCGTCCAACAGATTTTTCTAGGATTAAAGTAATTCTATCTTCCAAATAGAGTCGCCTTATCATGGAAAACGATTCACACAGTTTTTTGAACATTATTTCTGCTATCGGTTATTTGGCGGGGCTTGTTGCTATGCTTGCAGGAACTCTTGTGATGGTTAATAGACGCTTTGCTGTTAAGGAAGATAAGCGCATCAAACAAGTGGAAGAAATGCTTCCCCTTACCAACTGTGGTGCATGTGGTTATCCCGGTTGCCATGCTTTTGCCGAAGCACTCATCAAGCAAGAGACAGAACCAGGAAAATGCAACGTCAGCCCAATCGATGCTAAGCAACGCATTGCTGAATTCTTGAACATTACTGTAGGACAATCAGATAAACTTGTCGCTCGATTGAGTTGTGCAGGAGGGAATAACGTTGCCCGCTATCAGACAAACTACGTCGGCCAGCAATCCTGTCAATCAGCGTCTCAAGTCAGCGGTGGAGCCAAAGCCTGCGTTTGGGGCTGTTTAGGTTTTGGTGATTGCAAAACTGCCTGCCGTTTTAATGCCATTCATATGAATAAACAAGCACTCCCAATTATTGACGAAACGTTATGCACCGGCTGTGGGGATTGTGTCGATGCCTGCCCGAAAGACCTGTTTAGTTTAGAATCGATGAACCATCGACTATGGGTAGCGTGTAAAAATTTATTAGCCGGAGATCAACTACTGGAGAGCTGTGAAGTCGCTTGTACGGCGTGTGGTCGTTGTGCGATGGACTCAAACGATGAGTTGATTACCATGCATAATAATTTACCACAGATTAATTATAATATTCCTTGCGATACACAAATCCCGATTCAGCGCTGTCCTACCGGTGCAATTGTATGGATAAACACAGATGGCAGTGTTACCAAAGGACGTGAAAGTAAAAAAATAGTTCGGCATACCTCCTTACCACTTGTAGGAACTTAACTTGTGACGTTAGCCACAGCAGATGCTTCAAATGAAAGACGCTATGAATACTTCCTTGTAAGCTTAAATGTAGCGTCTTTGCTACCAATGCCCACTTGAAGCGTCTGCCATGTCTATCGTACTATTTGTATAACGAAAACTAATAATACGATGAAACAACAAAGAAATAACGAGCATTGGATTCGTTATTGATTTTAGAAACCATCGCCCACATGAGCGTTGCCGTCGAGTGCACAGGAAAGGGTTCAGCGCATGTTTCTAAAAACAGTCAGGAAACCAATGCGGCTCGAAGTCACCGAAATATTTCACATTAACAATCTAAAAAACAATAGTCTTGAGGATAAAATGCAAAGGGAAAAGCCAAGCGTAAAATATCCAGGCATTCGCGCAGCAACAGACGGTAACACCGCTGTCATAAACAGCGAAAAGAATTCGAGCGACGCTGCCGGTGCTTATCCAATCACTCCCTCAACACAAATGGGAGAGTACTGGGCAGAAGCGGCATCCCAAGGGTACATTAATATCTCAGATCGTCCTTTAATTTTTATTGAGCCGGAAGGGGAACACGCAGCAGCTGCTGTTACAGCAGGATTATCGATGTCTGGTTTGCGAGCTACCAACTTTTCCTCAGGACAAGGCATCGCTTATATGCACGAGTCGCTCTATGCGGCAGTGGGCAAACGCTTAACTTATGTATTGAACATGGGAACACGTGCGATGACTAAAGCCTCGTTAAATGTTCACGCAGGCCACGACGATTATCACTGTGCAGACGATACCGGTTTTTTCCAACTCTTCGCGAAAAATGCGCAACATGCTGCGGACCTGAATATCATTGCTCATCGTATTGCAGAGACAGCGCTTAATCCTGGCATTGTGGCTCAAGACGGCTTTTTAACAACACATCTCATCGAATCACTGTTACTACCCGAAAGAGAACTCATTAAAGAATTTTTAGGGCGCCCGGATGACATCATAAAAACACCGACTCCTGCACAACAAATTATTTACGGTGAAACCCGTCGGCGTATACCGCTACTTTGGGATGTAGATAATCCCATTATGTCTGGTATCGTAGAAAATCAAGATGCCTATATGCAAAGTGTGGCTGCGCAGCGTCCGTTTTTCTTTGATCATATAGAATCGATAGCTGAAAGTACCTTTGAGGCGTTTTATCAACTTACTGGGCGTCACTACAGCCCGGTTATGGATTATAAAACCGAAGATGCAGATTATCTTATCGTAGGCCAAGGTAGTGTCATTTCCAGTGCAGAAGCCGTCACTGATCATCTACGGCAAGAACGTGGTATTAAAGTAGGCGTGGTCAACCTGCTAATGTTTCGACCGTTTCCCAAAGCAAAACTCAGCGAAGTTATAAAAGGCAAAAAAGGCGTTGTTGTTCTAGAGAGAGTCGATCAACCATTAGCTGCAGACTTACCGCTCATGCGAGAAATACGCGCTACAGTCAGCCAGTGTATTGAAAACGGCATGGATCATTTAAACCCGCCCTATCCTGAGCAAGCCTGTTATGCCTACAGTCAAATCCCTCCCCTCTATTCAGGATCGTTTGGATTGGGCAGTCGTGATCTACAAGCCGAAGGAATCATCGCAGCAATAGAAAATATATTAGCTGATGGCGCTAAACATAAACAGTTTTATCTCGGCATCAATTTTATCCATCAAACAGCAGAGCATCCTAAACAAGAAATCTATCAGCAACAAATACAAAATTTGTACCCTAACATTTCTAAGTTAGCTATTCACGGCAGCGAAAATCCTAACCTCATGCCAGAAGAAAGCATTACTATTAGAATGCATTCTGTGGGTGGTTGGGGAGCAATAGCAACGGGGAAGAATCTCGCGCTCACACTCTTTGATCTATTAAACTATCACGTCAAAGCCAATCCCAAATATGGTGCAGAAAAAAAAGGACAACCTACAACGTATTATCTTTCCGCTGCGCCAAAACCAATCCGTATGAACTGTGAATACAGTTACGTGAACGTAGTGCTAGCACCTGATCCCAATGTTTTTCACCATACTAATGCAGTGGCAGGTTTAAGCAAGGGTGGTGTATTGATTTTGCAAAGCGATCTTAATGCACAACAACTCTGGGCATGCATTCCACCCGCTTATCAAAAAATCATTATCAAAAATGATATCCATCTTTTTTATTTGGATGCCTTTAAAATAGCGAGAGAAGAAGCAACAGATCCTGATCTACAACTTAGAATGCAGGGTACAGCATTCCAAGGGGCATTCTTTGCAGCAACCACAGTGATGAAAAAAGCAGGGTTTGACGAAAAAATATTATTAGAAGCGGTAAAAAATCAACTACAACATAAATTTGGCGGCAAAGGAGCACGTGTTGTAGAAGACAATCTTCGTGTCGTAAAACGGGGTTTTGACAGTGTAAAGGAAATCACAGAAAAGAGTTTATCGTCTGCAACTAGCAACTCCACATTGCCCGCCGAACCAATCATGTTACATCGAATGCCAATAAATAATACAGCGATTGCAAACACTCACCGTTTCTGGGAGCAAACCGGCAGCCTCTATGCACGCGGCAAAGGTAACAGCAATCTTGCAGACCCTTTTGTTAGCTTAGGTACTATGCCTGCAGCTTCAGCAGTGTTTCGCGATATGACGGGAATCCGCTTCCATCACCCTAAATGGATTGCAGAAAATTGTACCGCGTGTGGTGCCTGTTATACAGTCTGCCCTGATACAGCGATGCCCGGTTTAGTCAGCGAGATATCTGATGTATTGGATACTGTGATTAAAAGAGTTAAAGATCAAGGCCACTCGCTAAAGTTGTTACCTAAGGCAGTCAGAGAAATTGGCAGAAAATTAAATAACGTACTCAACGAAGCAAACGAGGATGATTCAGTAGCAAAATTATTAAACCAGGTAATTGATCATCATATCGCAGAATCTGATCAATCTGAACGAGAGACACTACAAAAAGAGTTCGATCTCTTCAACAAGGAGCTAGGCACATTTGATTTTGCCCTAACCCGCCCTTATTTCACATTACACGAGAAAAAATCTCCTGGAAGTGGCGCATTATTCAATATCGCGATTAATCCTTATACTTGCAAAGGCTGTAGTGAGTGCATCGACGTCTGCCCCGATGATGCGCTCGTTCAAATTCAACAAACGGATGATACGGTTAAAGAACTAAAAGATAACTGGAATTTCTGGCTGGATCTTCCCAATACACCACCACGTTTCCGAAACGTCTCTGATTTTGAAAAAATAATTGGTCCATTGCACACCATGTTGCTAAACAAAAATGCTTATCTAGCATTAAGCAGTGGTGACGGTGCCTGCATGGGTTGTTCAGAAAAAACGGTTATCCACCTGTTTACCACAACAGTAGAAACCTTGATGCAGGCGCGTGTGGAAAAACATGTTGCTTATCTCAAAGAACTAATTCAGCGTTTCGAGAAACATATTCAACTAAAGTTGGTTGAAGAGATTAACATTGATGATACTGAAACACTGAATGAAGCAATTAATGATTTAAACAATCGCGATATTACTCTCTCAGCGATTGCTGAAGAGTTCGAGCAACTCAGAGAACAACATCCCATCGACCCAGAATGGTTGAAGCGTGTCACACAGATGCTCACACAGTTAAAAAAACTGCTGAGCCAATATACCGATGGCAGCTCAGGTAAAGGTCGCTGTAGTATGGGTATTTTAAATTCTACCGGCTGTAGCTCCGTATGGGGTAGTACTTATCCGTATAATCCCTACCCTTTTCCCTGGGCTAATCATCTATTTCAAGATAGCACATCAATGGCCATGGGTGTATTCGAAGGCCATATGTTAAAAATGGCTGATGGTTTTAAAGTCATAAGAAAAACCGAACTAGAATTGGCTGGGGTATACAACGAGCAAGAACACAATTCTTTTTTTAAATATTTTAATTGGCAACAATTCAGTGACGAAGAATTTCTGCTCTGCCCACCTGTTACAGTGATTGGGGGAGATGGTGCGCTTTATGATATCGGATTTCAAAATCTTTCACGCGCCTTAATGTCAGGTAAACCGCTTAAAGTGGTGGTGCTTGATACTCAAGTCTATTCAAATACCGGCGGCCAAGCTTGCACGTCGGGATTTTTTGGACAAGTATCAGACATGGCACCATATGGTAAAACAAAGCCAGGCAAGCAGGAGATTCGCAAAGAGATTGCTCTAATTGCCATGGCACATCGTACTAGCTATGTCATGCAAAGCACGATCGCTTATCCCAACCATATGATTGAAGGCTTTATAGAAGGCTTAAACTCAAAACGCCCTGCACTCTTCAATTGTTACACGGCTTGCCAACCTGAACATGGCATTGGTGATGAGTTGGGGCATCATCAGGCAAAACTCGCAGTAGAGTCACGTGCCTATCCGCTATTTCGTTACAATCCTGATTTAGGAAAAACGCCAGAGGAATGTTTTACACTTGAGGGTAATCCCGCTAAACACCATTATTGGCCCAGCTATAAACTCAACTATATGGAAGGTGGGCAACACAAGCAGTTGGAATTGCCTTTTACCTTTGCCGATTTTGCCATGACAGAAGGCAGGTTTCGAAAACATTTCCGAACCATGCCAACCGACACCTGGCATGATCGCATGATTCCACTCGCAGAATTTATTGAACTATCCGAAACCGAACGTGAAGGCAAAACTCCATTTATCTGGACAATCGATAAAAAACAACAACTGAATCGTTTGCGGGTGTCAGAGAGTATTGTTAAATCAACAGAAGATCGTCGAGACTTTTGGATCATGCTAAAAGCGATTGCAGGTGTTAAGGAAGCAAACAAAAACCCAGAAAAACTGGAAGATAAAATTCGCGAGGATGTTGTTTCTAAAATTGCCGGTGGTTTAATGCAATGGGCAACAGGCGAACAGAATACTACAAATACAGTACCTGCTCCTCTTCCAGAGGAACAAAACAGTCAAACATCAAAGCGGCAAACTTCAGAGTATATGGCTCCCTGGTTAGAAAGTGATGATTGTACTGCATGTGGGGAATGCATAGACCTAAACCCCGATATGTTTGCGTATAACGATCAGGAGAAAGCGTATATCAAAAATGCTAATGCAGGAACTTATCAGGAGTTGGTAAAAGCCGCTGAGCGCTGTACAGCAAAAGTAATTCATCCCGGACTACCGAAAGACTCCACAACTCCTGAGATAGCACAATGGATAGATCGCGGCGAGAAGTTTAATTAATGTTTTTGAAAAGCTTCTCACATGGTATTCATCCACCGGAATTCAAAGACGAAACTAGCGGACTAGACATTCAACAGTTTCCTTTTGCACCACTATTAATTATTCCATTATCACAACATATCGGAATAGCAGCAATTCCCACAGTGCGTGAAGGGCAGGAAGTAACAAGAGGAGAGATAATTGCAAAAGCCGATGGTTATCTATCGGTACCAATCCATGCACCCGCGTCTGGAAAAATCAAACGTATTGCCTTGGTCGGCAGCATAACGGGGAAAATGGTACCGGGAATCTATTTAGAAGCATGGCCTGAATCCACACAAGAAATTATTAATGGAAATGCCTGTCATTTAGACTCCGCAAAACCTAAAGAAATAATTTCAGCAATTCAAGCAGCGGGTATTGTAGGGCTTGGTGGTGCAGCCTTCCCCACTCATGTCAAACTCTCACCTAAAGATTATCAACCACAAGTGAATATTGAGACACTGCTAATTAATGGAGCAGAGTGCGAACCGTATATAACCACCGATCATCGTGTTATGTTGGAGCAATCGGATGATATTTTATTAGGTATACGCTATTTACTCAAAGCAACTAACGCCAAACAAGCAATCATTGCCATTGAAGCGAATAAATTGAATGCTGCCGAAAAACTAAAATCGATTATTCCCGACAATTTTCCCATAAAGATTGAAATACTCAGTGTTAAGTACCCACAAGGTGCTGAAAAAGTTTTAATCAAAGCACTATTTGATAAAGAAGTTCCTTCCGGAAAACACACCAGTGCTGTTAATGTGCTTGGTGTTAACGTATCAACCTGCGCTGAAATCGGCCGCCTACTCCCGCATGGACGAGGTATTCAAGAACGAGTCATTACTATTGCCGGCCCAGGTGTTAAAAAGCCCGGAAACTATCGCATTCCCATAGGTACCCCCGCACGTTTTATTCTAGAGATAGTTGGCCAGCATAATGAATTGAGTCAGGTATTTTTCGGTGGACCGATGATGGGAAATGCGCTGCCTAGCCTGGATATCTCTGTAACAAAAGGTAGCTCAGGGCTTATTGCATTTACTTCAAAAGAGACGGGGCCAGCGCCTGAAGTTCAACCTTGCATCCACTGCGGGGCATGCGTAGATGCCTGCCCTATGTTCCTCAACCCATCACAACTTGGTTTATTGGCTAAGCAAAATAAATATGAAAATATGAAAGCGTATCATTTAAAAGAATGTTTTGAATGCGGTTCGTGCGCATATGTTTGCCCTTCACATATTCCATTGGTTCAGTATTTTCGCCGTGCAAAAACATTCTTAAAAAACATCGCCTAACTCTATTTTTATGAATAAACAAAATAGAACTTTAGAATTACGCACATCGCCCCACTTGCACAACAATGCCAGTGTGGAAAAGATAATGTTTCACGTTATCTTGGCGCTACTACCTATTTGCCTGTTTACAATCTATTTATATGGCCTGGCGGCGGTACTGATTATTTTAGTCGGTATATTTTCATGTTTAATGACTGAAACACTTGCCTGTCGCATAAGTGGAAAAACAAACACGCTCAACAACAAATCAATTATCGTCACTGGATTAATCTATAGCTTAACCTTACCTCCCGGGTTAGCTTTGTGGATGGTTTGCGTGGGTGGTGTGATAGCAGTATTATTAGGAAAACTACTATTCGGCGGATTAGGTTACAATCTGTTTAACCCTGCACTGGTTGGTAGAGTATTTTTGCAAGCTGCATTTCCCACCGCAATGACCACCTGGCAAACACCACTGATGGTTGATCGATTCAGTCAGCTTCCTGCTTCAATGTTGGCGCTTCCTTTTACCACACCAAACTACGATTCAATTTCCGGAGCAACACCACTAGCGGCAATGAAGTTTGAGCAAGTTCCAACAGAAACGTCTCAACTGTTTTTGGGACTTAGTGGTGGATCATTAGGTGAAACAAGTGCGCTGCTTATTCTAGCAGGTGGTATTTATCTCATTACACGAAAGATGATGCGCTGGCAAATTCCCGCAGGAATTTTTGTCGCAGTCATTGTATTTACTTTCATTGCTCAAAACATAGATTCAGATAACACGCCTTCCACCTTGTTTATGCTATTTTCGGGTGGTCTCATGTTAGGCGCGATGTTTATGGCGACGGATCCAGTTGCATCGCCCATTACCCCTAAAGGTTGTTTTATCTATGGATTATTAATCGGCCTGTTAATTGTTATTATCCGACTATGGGGAGGAATGCCTGAAGGTGTCATGTATGCCATTCTTTTTGCCAATGCCGTCTCTCCTCATATCGATCGTTGGACGCAACCTCGCCCCTATGGTCATAAGGATTTAAGACCATGAAGCCAATTGAATTAGGGGCTGAGAAAAACAATTGGCAACTGTTCAAAGTCATGCTCAGCATAGGTTTTATTTGTGCTATTTCTATTGTGTTTGCATATCAGCTAACCGCTTCGACGATTAAAGAGAATCAGCGTGAATTTCTCGATCACGCCATCGCGACGATTTACCCGACTGTCCATAAAAAATCGAAAATCAATATCGCCAATCAAAAAACAGAAAATATTTTTGCGATTTATGATCAAGATGATCAAAAAATAGGGTATATCATTAGTGCTGAAGGCATGGGTTATCAAGATAGTATTAAACTACTCTACGGATATTCTCCATTGGATGAATCAATAATCGGAATTAAAGTCATCGCTAGTCGCGAAACACCAGGATTAGGTGATCGCATCATAAAAGATTCTGAATTTTTATCAAATTTCACAAGACTACCAATGCCCGTTTCTCAATACGGAAAACTTCTGCATCCGTTAGAAAATGTCAAATCCTCTACAAAAAAAGAGCCATGGCAAATCGATAGTATCAGTGGTGCAACTATTTCGTCTCGTGCAGTTGTCGATATCATCAATAAAAGTAGCCAGCAATGGATTCCAACGTTAAAGGAAATAGAGATTGGAAACTAAAAATAAAACAATCCGCTACAGCGACGATTTTATCAAAGGGTTATGGCGCGAAAACCCGGTGTTTGTTCAGGTGCTGGGGATGTGCCCTACACTCGCAGTCACCAACTCAGCAGTTAATGCTTTAGCGATGGGATTAGCAACGCTATTTGTACTGATTATGTCCAACACCATCGTTTCATTGCTGAGAAATATTATTCCACAACAAGTTCGCATAGCTTGTTATATTTTGATCATTGCGACCTTTGTTACTGTCGTCGACCTTTTCTTACAAGCGATTAGTCTACCACTCCATCAAGCACTAGGCGCATTTGTTCCGCTTATCGTTGTTAACTGCATTATCCTTAGCCGCGCGGAAGCATTTGCTTCCAAGAACACTGTTTCTCGCTCCTTTCTTGATGGTGCAGGTATGGGATTAGGATTTACTCTCGGCCTGTTGAGCCTAGGAATTATTCGCGAAATCTTAGGCAGTGGGACATTGTTTGGCTTAATGTTAATGCCCGAAAACTTTGAGAAGTGGACTATCATGTTATTACCCGGTGGTGGTTTTTTTACTTTAGGCTTATGGTTGTTGTTCATTAATTATTATAAAAAGAAAAACCTAAATAGCGTTAAAAACACGCAACAGGAAGCTCGTTCATGAACGACTCTTTATGGTCAATATTCATTAATGCTTGTTTGATCAATAATTTCGTGCTCGCCTATTTTCTGGGTATCTGCCCTTTTCTTGGTGTCTCATCAAAACGCGACACAGCATTACGCATGGGAATGGCTGTCATGTTTGTCATGTTAGTCAGTTCGCTTTTCGCCTATGGGTTAAGCTATCTATTGCAGATTATTAACGCTCCCTATTTGCAATTAATCTCGTTTGTTGTGGTGATTGGTTCCACAGTGCAAATGTTGGAAATTATCATTAAAAAGACCAGTCCAATACTTTTTCAAAACCTAGGGATCTTTCTGCCACTCATCACAACCAACTGCGCCATACTCGCGGTTGCGCTTTTTCAAACAAATAGAGACTATAATTTTATTGAGTCAATTATATTTGCATTGGGAGCCGGTGCTGGTTTTACACTTGCGCTACTATTAATGGCAGGCCTCAGAGAGAAACTAGAATTGGCATCTGTTCCCGAATTAGTCCAGGGAACAGCAATCACTTTAATGATTGCAGGAATACTATCTTTAACTTTTATGGGTTTTGCAGGATTGGGGGCACATTAAACCTAGAATAATCAGTTGAACCCCTAACGTTAAAATAAGGGTCTGTGAAATTCGAATAGCTTTCAACAAAGGAAAAAATATGCACATAGAAGACTACAATACCGACAGCCGCTATCAAGCGACGTTAATAACCTCGCAACGCATCACTTCCGAAGATTCAAAAGACGAGGTACGAGAACTAACACTGGAATTACTTTGTGACGATTTCCAGTTTGAAGTCGGTCAAAGTGTTGGACTCTTAGTGCCAGGCCCGCATGAATTCGGCCATGAATTTCATTTTCGACTTTACACAATTGCAGATACGCCTACACAAAGTAACAATAATAACCCTAGCATCAAACTCTGCGTCAAACGCTGTCATTATATCGACGACTATAGTGGAGAGCATTTTGATGGTATCGCTTCAAATTACCTATGCGATTTAAAACCTGGCCAAAATTGTACGCTGACGGGTCCTTATGGCCTCCCTTTTGAAATTCCCACTGATAAAAACAGCGATATTTTAATGATTGGAATGGGAACGGGTATCGCACCATTTCGTGCTTTTGTAAAACACATTTATCAAACCCTTGGTAGCTGGCAGGGAAAAGTCCGCCTTTATTACGGAGCACATAGCGGGCTGGAAATGCTCTATATGAACGACGAACGAAACGATTTCAGTCACTATTACGATGAAGAAACCTTCAAAGCATTTCAAGCGATCAGTGCAAGACCGTATTGGAGCAATATTGTAGATTTTTCGTCGGTTTTTGACGAGCAACAGGAAATCTGGAAAATGTTAAATAGAAACAATACCCATGTTTATGTCGCTGGGCACGAAGAGATTCGCACATCATTAGACCATGCGCTAGAAAAAATTGCTGGTTCGGCTGAAAAATGGAAACACAAAAAAAACGAGTTAGAGGCCGGTAGACGATGGACGGAACTAATCTATGGAGATTGAACGAAAAATTCTATTCAATGACTACGTCACTAGTCTGCTCAATATATTTTATTACTGCCCATTCCAATTTATTGAGATAAGTATCATGCCGAGGATTTTCACTCTCAATCTCTTTTAATGTTCGCACTAAACCACTAAATAAACTGATGTGATATTTTACAATTTTTGACTGCTGCTCTTGTTCAACATCTTCTCCTGCAATCGCATCAATCGTTCTATCTAATGCTAAATCATCTCCCAACACGTATCGTCGGTAAAAGATTAACGGCTCGGATTTAATCGCTGAATAGCAGGAATTTTTGTAACGACCAATAATGCTGGCATCAGTAAACTCTCGAAATTTATGTAACGCTATCCAAGCATCATTATTTTCTGGCTCATGTAGAATAATGCCAACAAGCTGATCACTCACTGACCAATAGAACTTTATTTCATCAATACTTGGATTGGTAGTGCCATAAATATCCGATTTTGACTCAGCCTCTAACACAGTCGAAACTATATCAACACTTGAAGCAAAACCGAGAACAGAATAAAAAAACATCAAAAACAAAGTTAAAACTTTAAACCTAGAAAAAGCAGTTGGACGCGCAATTAGAATGCGGGATATTGTTTTGAATAGCGTACTAGCCCATGGATGGGCGTAGTTAGAACAATGCAGGAGCAATTGTCGAATGAAAAAAGTTGTCTTCACCTGGTTGGTGAAGCAAGCTTTTTTCATATAGCTAAGCGAAACAAGAGCCTGTGTTATATTTCGTGGGTCAACTGCTTTTTTTAGGTTAAAGTGGTGCATATATTATTTCTTTTCTTATTAAGTATTTTTCTAGTTCTACAGCAAAATAGACAACTGATGCCAACATGATACAGACAAACAATTCATAAAAATTCAACGCATCTGCATGAAAGATCTCTTGCAAAAAAGGTACATAAATTACAGCGAGTTGCAGTGCTACAGTTAACGCAACAGCTCCGAGCAAAGGTAAATTAGACAGCAGACCCAATGTGAATAGGGATTCTCGCTCTGAGCGAATCGTTATAACATGGACTAACTGAGAGAAAGTTAGCACCGTAAACACCATCGTTTGCCAACTTGTGGAGCCTGTTTGAATCGCCCAAGCCTGAGCAAATATAGATAACCCGCCTATGAGTAATCCGACCCAAATCATATGTTGCCACATACCATTTGCAAATATACTTTCCCTCGGTGCGCGAAGGGGACGCGACATGGTTCCCTTCTCAGCTGGCACCAAACCGGGTAACGCATCAGTGACAAGGTTAATCCATAATATGTGGATCGGCAACAGCGGAATAGGCAAACCGAAAAATGGCGCCAGCAATAATGTCCAAATCTCCCCAGCATTACTGGTCATTGTATATTTTATAAACTTTCGAATATTATCAAATATTCTCCGACCTTCTGCAACAGCAACAACAATTGTTGCAAAATTATCATCCAACAAAACCAGATCAGCGGCTTCTCTTGCGACACCGGTTCCTTTTAATCCCATCGCAATGCCGATTTCAGCCTGTTGCAATGCCGGGGCATCGGTCACACCGTCGCCAGTCATTGCCACATGATCACCCGTAATCATCACCGGCGTTATCCCAGCACCTAAACATCGTCGAACAGAATCCGCTGCTTCAGCACGTGGCGGGTCAATTAAACCGCTAAAACCTACGCTGACGGCCATGGAGAGCAAAGCGAGGGCCGTTAGTCCCAGATAGGCAACGCCGTCTGCCCTTTCGTAGTTGAGAGCGGTAGCGAACGACGAAGAAATGCAGGAGCGGCTTTAGTTGCCGTAGAGTCATTTCGGAAACTGTGTTGAGTGTAACGCGAGAACGATAGTGAACAATGTTATACGAAAACGCAGTGTACGGAGGACGGTCTGGGCAAAAGGAAAGGCTGTCCCGTAGGCGAGTCGATTTTGGACATGGACGTCCAAAATCTATATCGAGGTAGGGACACTATCGAAAATTCTAAATCTTTCTCTATTGTTTCTGCTGAGGTTTCTTCTGGTAAGGTTTTAAAACGTCGAATCGCAAATGCCAATACCCGATATCCTTCAGCAGCTAATACATCAGCTTGACTAATTAAACTCCCTATTTCGCCTTGCGCTAAGCATTTAGGAAGAATTAATTCAGGTACACCTTTAACCTAGATTATGTAATGAAACTGAAAGTAAGGTATACACATAAAAACATACGGCTAATGGCTACTTTTAAGTAAGCTTGTGGCTAGGCATCTTATTCTTCAATCAAAACTTTTTATAGGCATTCTGATTTTCTGCTAATTCACGTAACACAACCATCGCAACGTGAATCAATAGTCTATAATTAACTTGTAGGTTTAATCTTGCTGTATTACCTAAAGAGGTGAGTCATGGAAAAGATTAAATTATCTTTCGATTTTATCGAACATGAAATATTCTCAACGCTCGAAACAGAATCGTGGCCTGATACATTGTTCTGCTTAATCGCGTATCTTTATGTGGCCGTATTTTTCTTTGTGACCTGTTTTGTTCCCCTGAGTCTTTTTGCTGTGTTATTTCTTGGCCCTAACTAGTTATCATTAACTGGAACTCAGTATTTCTCATCAATCACATAATGATTTCGAATTTACCGCAACCTATTTCCACATTAAAGACAAAAACAGATTGAATTATTTCGCCACCAATCTTTATATCATCAATGCCGATCTTGCTGTTATTTCGCCGGGTATAGGATCTATTGGCATAGCACTTTTTAAGATGTCCGTTTTGATGATACAAGAGTAGACCTGTGCTGTAAATTTGCGGGTAATTCAGATTAAAAGTAATACCCCACATTGAAATACGCTCTACTCTCTTCAGGAACAACATCCTTGGTTTTTATACTTCGTAGCCCGGCAGTAATTCGTGTAGAAAACGGTTTAATATTAATCTGAATATTTGCGCCTAATCCAACACGCGAATAGACTTGCTCTGCATCGTCTATCCAACGAAAAGAGAGATCCCCTCCAACTCCTAAATTCTCGCCCGTTCCTGGAATCCAAAATGTAAACCCCACATTACCTACAGCACTTCTATCTTCACCAGTAAAACGTTGATAAGGCACTAAGCGCAGCGAGATATTAGGAATACGAATACCAGATACGCAGTCTATGTTCCACGCTAAATAAGCTCGGTTTGGCCATCCGCTAACTTGATTGCTTATCCCAAAACCCGCTTCATTAGGCAATAAAAATTTGAATGACGACTCACTACCGACATCACATAAAATAGAACTAATTAAATTCAGAGGTTGCCGCATAGAAGTTGCATCACCATTTGCTTTTGGATTATTTTTTTCCAACTCATTTAAGCGATGGCTCGCACGATAAGCGGGTAAACGCCACCAGCTATCACCTTCCGCTACTGCATATGCTAAGAACTTCTGTTCTATATTTTTATTCGCGTTATAACCGTATATATTTAGATTCTTTAAAAGCTCGCTAAATCCCATTGGCAAGTTCACGATTTTGTCACAAGTTTTTTTAGAATAAACGTTAACAGGATCTTCACCAATTAAGCTACAAGCAACCGCGTAGAGTTGACTATTTGTATCTTGCAGACCGGATGCTGCAAGTGTCGAGAATATTTTCTCACCTCTTTCATGTGCAAGAAGCAGCTTTACCATGTAGTGTACATCGCTCTGCTGCTCATTACCTATAACGCTTATGGTGATTTCACTAAGCAACTTGTGAAACTCGCGGCTACTATTTTTACACCCAGGACGTAAATCACATGTAGATTGTGTCATCTGAATTATTGCGTCATAAACTCCCAAATAATAATCATAATCTCGAAAATCTTGACTAAAAAAGGCAGCAAACGCACCTAAATACTCACCACTGATCAGAGCAAAACGAGACGATAAAAATAGTCTGCGATCAGAGAATGGATCTGTCGCTAAATGATCTAATGTACGAGAAAATTTCTCTAGCTCAAATTCAGTCAGTTCTTTTTGTTCGAGTTTTTGTAATTCAGCCACCAAATCATGAAGCTGTTTAACAATTTGTGACTTTTTAGTTTCAACTTCAAAACGATTGATTTTTTCAAATTGTAGAGAGTGCTCATATGATGCTAAGTTTTTCGCAACTTGCTCTCTGAGTTCGTCGATGCTCGATGTTTTCATATAACGAATATGGGGAGTATCGATAATCGAGACGAGATAATTAAATTTCGAGGTCAATTGGCTGTCCCAATCACGTCCACTCAATACTTTAAACAATTCGTATTTTCGAGCGGTGGTGATACTACCTGATAAAAAACCTAATTGACTTCCTAAATCATAACGAACTGCTTCGCGCTTTACATCGCTGTGATTTTTTTCCCTAGCCCTAATATTTCGACGTTGGTCTGGGTCGATGTAAATATAATTAACCCTTCGGTTAACTTTTTGTTCGTTTTCTTCCGCTAACGCCATTGTCGCGCCTAACGGAATGTTATCAAATACTCCGCCGTCAACAAAGGTTCCGGTGTGTGCAGAAAAACCATGAGGACAAGAGAAGCCTGGTTTTCTATTTGATGAAGATTCGCTATCTCCATATGCGCAGTAGTCTAATACAATTCGACCAAATGCAACAGGAAATGCACTAGATGCCAATACAGCATTAATCACATGTTCAACATTTAATGGATATTCGAGGCTATTGCTCTTGAATGGCGGTATGGGTGGAAGATAAATTGTACTGCCAAAATTGGGATCAAATCGATTAACAGGTTTTGAATAAAGTGATGCCATACCGTTTTTATCCGTTTTCAACAACACCGGAATAAACTGACGCTGGTTCTCAACCGCTAGCCCAGAAACATGTACTTTTCTAGTTTTCTCTGCAGTAACTGTTAATCCTAACGGTATTTCACATTTTTCTTCAAACACAGAAGCCGCTAAGACAACTTTTATTTTTGAAATAATTTCATCAAAAGCTTTTCTTGCTAATAGGCCATCTCTATTTTCATCCAACGGGTTATCACGATAATCTTCTTTATGTTTTCTATCCGGCAGGAGTGCATCCAGCCCTACATTCCCCCATGCCTCATAAAACAAATTCCCTGTCGCACTGTCATCAAACAATCCAATATCTTTTGCTTTTTTTTCATCCATACACCAATAGATTGCACTGATTAATGAATTAATACTACCCGCAGAGGCCCCCGTAACTGCAACTAGGTCATAAAAAACTTCTTGCTCATTGCGAATAAATGCAGATTTATTCTGCTTTAAATAACGCAGGAACGCCCAATTACTACCTGACTCATAAGCACCAAGACTGACACCTCCGCTTATGGTTAACGCAAAAGGAATACGCTGATCACTAGGAAATTTAGATTCATTAGCTATTGCAGACGCACTTAAAAATAAAGTACCAAGTATAAAAATCCACATTCTATGCATTTGTGTCATTCCATGAACTATAAGTAGTATTATAAATTTCGATTAAAAACCGCGTTGCTGCTTCTATATCCAAAGCGTTTGGGATTTAGGTGTTAGAGCACTTCATTTTTTGCGCATGACAAGGCGCGACGACGCAACATAGCCATTCTATGCAAGGAGGAGCAACGCAGTCATGAGTGAAAAAGGGAACGCTATCACACCTAAATCTCAATCGCTTTGGGTATATAGCTAGTATAGTAGATCTATAAGCTTTTAATTCCGATAACTTAAACAACGTTAAGGTAAAATCCATATCCTCGATACTGCAGAGTATCTCAGAAAAACGAAGCAAAAATATGACATTATTCTTTTGGCTGCTTATGATAGCGAAGCAATACCAAAGCACTTAATCACACAACATTTTTCCAACAGGTTTTTCATTCATTGAATCAAGGAGAAGTTGTTGTTGTAAACCTTGGTTTGGACTCACCGCAAATGTATTCGTATTTAGCTGAACAGCTAAGATTGGCAATAGGAATAACGAGATGTATTCACGACGAGGAAGAAGCAAACTTGATGGTCATTGCAGGCCAAAAATATATCTTCGACCAGACAAACGTAATTTCAAATACAGTATTATTTGATAATATGAAATTACTTCTGTTTAAACTTGAATCAATCGCACAAAAAGTGAAAGCCTGCGCTAAGCTCTAATCATGAGCCTGCTGCAATAATTTGTTAATTTTTGCCGAATTTAAATGTTCAGGATCAAAATCGTCGTTTACATACCAATCGCGCACCTCTTCATGCTCGGGGTGTGAGCTGTCCGCCATTGCATCAAGAAAAAGAAAATAACCTTCAACACCCCCAATATGCTCCGGTGGACAAGTTCGTCTTCCCTCGATGCATTTAGGTAATTCAGATTGAGAATCCATTGGTAGAATTTTCTCTAATATTACTTCATGCTCCCACCCATACCCAAAGTTATAATGATAGTTGAAACGCTCACCTTCTTGGTTGAATAATGAACTGAGTTTGTATTTGGATTCGTTGAGAATTCTGGTCGCGACTTGTTTAGAAGGAACACTAAATTGGCGACCTTTAATAACGAACTTGTGTAAATGTTCATCCTTCCAGCCCATTGCCGCTTGAATAACTTTGTGCAGATCAGCCAAAGTACAAATATTGGAAACATGTACCCTACGCCAAATTGACGGCTGAATATCTTTTAACGTGATCTTTAATTGATAAACGAGTGGCAAGTTTCCAGATAGCATTTAGATATGCGCTTCTTATATTTGATTGGACTGATTATATCATTATTTTCATCTAACAGAATAGAAGTAATCAATGCAAATCAGTAACTCATAATCAAAAGCATTAGCCTGTCGTTACAAGGCAACACTTTTTTCTGGCGCAATAAAAATCAATTTTTTTTGTTATTTTATTCTGAATTTCCCGCTACAACCTGTGCGCGCAAACCCGATGGGATTCAACTAAAAGGCGCCGAAAACGAATTAATTCGACAAATTATACAAAGAAATAAAGCTTACTTGTTCCCTCTATCGTTATACTCTTCTAAACTAATAACACTAAACCTTCCTGCATCAACAGCCACTACAACTACAGTGTTGCCAGCAGCTATCTCATTTTGTTTAGATTCCAAATCAATCTCGACTTTCCATTCAATGCCCGAATATCGCGTAACTCCGGAGCTGTCTGCAGTAATTGTTTTTTCCAAGCGAAATTTTAAACCGATGAGGTCACTAGTATTGTCTTTTTGCGGTGCTTTATTATCACCTTGCAAGCGCTTTAAGGGCTTCCATAACAATGCAGAAACAATGACAGATGTTAATGCAAAAGTTGCAATACTCGCTAACCAGGTAGGTGGAACCACATTAAACCAAAGTAGACTACCGGTTAGCAACGCAGCTAGGCCGACAAATAATACAAAGCCTGTTGAAAAACCAAACGCAACAGCTTCTAAAGCGAGTAATAAAAACCCTATCGCAAACCAAAAGCTATGGATATTATCGTCAAAAAACTCAATCATGTGTAATACTCTATTCTATTGAAAACGCTTTGCTTTGGTTCATAGCACTAACAATTGCAACGGCTTCTGCAACTGTAGAACCGGCTTCACTGGATTTCCCATCCATAAGTACAACGGTCGACTCTTTTGCGATGGACTGCTTTGCTTCTATTGCCAAAGTGGCAAGATCTAATTGCACCGCTTTTTGCCCCTGAGTTGTATCGGCGGCTTCGCCAATCGTGCGCAATGCATTTGCCTTTGCTTCTGCAACCATTTCAATGGCACGAGCTTCACCCTCTGCTTTCAATATCTGTTCTGCTCTATCCGCTTCAGCAGCTAGTACTTTTGCCTGTTTATCCCCTTCGGCAACATTGATTGCGGATTGACGCTCCCCTTCAGATTCCAAAATAGCCGCACGTTTATCACGTTCTGCTTTCATCTGTCGCTCCATTGCCTCTAATACACTACGAGGTGGTTCGATATCTTTTATCTCATACCGAAGTACCTGCACGCCCCAAGGTTCTGCTGCTTCGTTAATTGCATTTACAATCGCGACATTGAGCGTATCCCTCTCCTCAAAGGTTTTATCCAGATCCATCTTACCAATCTCTGAACGCATTGTTGTTTGCGCAAGCTGAGTAACCGCAAATGTATACTCTTCCACACCGTAACTGGCCTTATACGGATCGAGCAGTTTAAGATACAAAACACCGTCGACAGTTAATCCAATATTATCTTTAGTTATTGCTGCTTGGCTGGGAACATCTATCGCCTGTTCTTTCAGCGTCCTGTTATAAGCAACTTTGTCAATAAACGGAACGATAAAATTAAGCCCCCCGATCAAGGTTGAGTTGTATTTACCAAACCGCTCAATTACAAAGGCACGATTTTGTGGGACAAATTTAATCGATGTTTTTAGCAACAAAACAACAACAATCGCTAAACCCGTCCAAAAGCTAAACATCAAGCCTAATCCATCCCCAAACCATTGCTCCATTATATCCTCCTAGATAAGGTATTTTTGATTATTGCTTGTAACGAGTTATACTCACTACCATTGCATACTTTGTGTCTCAATCGGCGGTTTTCAATAGGGGTTTTTAGCCAATTTATGTCGTATGTAGACTACAAAGCAAATTTTGTTTTCATAAACTAACCATACAAGCTATCACATTTAAATGAAACCTCAACTAGGAGGCCGTCCGAGAATAGAAAGCCGACTAGTACTAAAGTACTATTAAAATTTGACTGAAAGTATAGCCAAGAAATAAAACACACTATGAATTACCAAAAACCACTACGACAATTTACTATTTTTCTGCTTCTCGTATCCGGCATCGTACTCAACAGCTGCACCAATGAGTCTTCAAATAATGTCTATAGTTACACACCGACTTACAGTAAAAATGATTGCCCGATGGAAATTCCTGATGATGTGGAGGTCGAATGTGGCACATTAACCACACCTGAAGCACGTACAATCACAAATAACGACAGAGAAGTTAAGCTCGCAGTTGCAGTTATTTCAAAACACTCGGATACCGGCTCAGACGACCCAGTGCTATATCTGTCCGGTGGACCAGGAGGTGTTTCATTAGAAGATATAGATTTTTATATTGATCTATTTAGCGACACATTGGAAAATCGTGACCTAATACTCCTCGACCAGCGGGGGAATGGATACTCAACACCTAACTTACAGTGCCCAGAAGTTGACGACATCACTTTAAGCCTACATCAAAGTGGAGCTTCATTCGATTTAATTAACCAGGAAAGCGATAACGCCCTGCTTGATTGTCGAGATAGATTAATCACGGAAGATATCAATCTAGAAGCATATAATGTTAAGGAAAATATTGCTGACATTAACGATCTAAGAAAAATATTAAACATCAGTGAATGGAATATCTATGGTATCAGCTACGGCACCTTGATTGCTCAAGCGCTACTGGCAAATTATCCCGAAAGTATTCGTAGCATTACTTTAGACTCAGTTGTTCACTCAGAAGACTTTTATCCAAATTTGAATTCTGTCATTACTTTTCAAGAAAAGCTATCATCACTTTTTACATTATGTGAAAGCCAAGAATACTGTAATACACAACATCCAAATCTCCAACAACGCTTTTGGGATGAATTTGATCGATTGAACTCAACGCCTGTAGACATTCCTTTCATTTCCGAAGAATATGCGATTAATCGAACAATTGATTTTAGCGGATACGATTTATTAGGCTTTGCGAGATATATATTAGAGTTCTCATTCTCAATATACGCCTTTCCACAACTAATTGACGAAGTGCTTCACGCTGACTATTCAAGACCATTAACGATAATAGAAAATAATTTATTTTTTGAAAATTTTTCAGTAGGAACTCTATTCTCTACTGCGTGTTCTCAAGCAACTTTCGATACTTCTGCGTTACAACGCTTACAAGAATTAGATGTGGATCAAGTTTTTATTGATCTGGAGTTAAGTCAATTTTTTTATATGTCGGAATTTTGTAACGACTGGGGTTTCGATCCCACTAATAAATTAGCTATAACAGATTTTACCGACTCGACACCCGTATTAGTTTTGGCTGGAGAATATGATATTCGAACATCGTCAGCAGAAGCATTTGTTGTTTCCAATATTATCCCCAACACTTTTTTTGCAGAAATACCGAATATCGGGCACGGCGTGTTACGTGATAGCTGCGCAAGCCAGATCAGTAAAAATTTTATAGCAGAACCTAGCGCAACACCTGACACAAGCTGTATAGATGAAGGGGAAGATTTGGTGTTACAGAAACCGAATCAACAAATCTATAAAGATGTTATCCCATCAGTACCATGGAGTGCTTGGCCACGTAGATAGATTTTATCGCCTGGATTGCAATCAAAAGAGAATTCAAGTTTAACTGGACGTTAACTTGCATAATCAGTACGTTCAAATATGCTAATTAATCTAAAGAACACTATGAATTCAAAAGACCTTGAAAAGAAATTAGAGTCTTTACTAAAGAAGTACCAAGAACATATTGATTTTGTCGATCTTTCTCAAGTAGACGGTTTTTTTACTGCGATCTGCTGTGCAAAAGAAGTTATTCCTCCCTCCAAATGGTTACCGACTATTTGGAATAAGAAAAAAGGTGAGCCAAACTGGAAATCAACCAAAGAGTCAGAACTTTTTTATCAAACATTTATTCAATACTATAATTTTGTATTAAGTATGTTATCCGATAAATCCTTTGTGCCAATTATCCATGCTGATGATAATGAAAAACCAATTCTTCTAGTATGGTGCCTAGGATTTTCGTCTGGTAAAGATTTATGGAGTCAGGTCGGTGACGCCGATAACGTGTTTGTCGAAGAGAATATCGAATTAATTCATCAGCACAGTGAATTACTTGCAGCTGAATTTCATAACAAAAGCTCTTTAGAGACTCTCGAAAATCATTACAGAATTATCTGCAAAAACATTCAACTCCTTTTCAATTATTTTGAAAAGCAGCGTGCACTAAAATCGGATCATGCTCCCTTTAGAATTGACGAACCTAAAATGAGTCGTAACGATCCCTGCCCATGCGGAAGTGGCGAAAAATTTAAAAAATGCTGTTTGCATTAACAATTGCTGAGGTTTGAAAAGGGAAAACTCCTCTTTCAAACCTCAACTGAATGACAGCTAAGTCAATTACATCCCATTATCCATTTTAGCTTTCCTTTTCATTTTATCTTTTTTCATCATCTTATCGTCATTCATTGTGTCCATACTGTTCTTTTCTTCCATCATCATGTCATCTTTCATCATCGATTCAGATTCCATCTCTTTGTTGTCCATAGTTGTACAAGCTGACGCAAAACCAACAACCAATAACAGCGCTAATAATCTCTTCATGGCAATTTCCCCTAGTTAAAGTCCCTATTTAAACAAAGAGAATTCACCAAATTCTCATGAAAACATCACAATTGTATAACGGATTAAGTTGAGAAAAATCAGTTGACTAAAAATGGGGATTGGAGGATAAACAGAGACACGAACAAATGTGCTTGGATAAGGATTGATCGATGCTTAATACCCCAATAATTACGAAGTTATTTTTTGTCGCCATTTTGTCCGGATTCATAACGCTATATATAGTTGCAGATGAAACGTCACATGCAACCAAGCAACAAGAAATTAACAAGCTGGAAAAATTCGCCTACGCTAATTGTTTATACGGCTATTTTAAAAAGCATAAGTATGATTCAAAAGATATTCTGAATATTGCAGGAAGTTTTGTTGAGACAGGCACGAGTTCGTTTGAAGTGTATCAAGACATCGCAGATTATATTGACAACTTTCAAACATCAAAAAAGACCAAACAAAACATTGATCCAGATTTATTGAAGTGCTTTTACTTAGATGAAGATCAGGAGTTGAAGAATATTATTTCAAAAGCGGTTAATTAGAATAGCTTTTAACGGATCATCACCCATTCGTCTTTTTGGTTTTTGTAGAAAGAAAACTTTTGTGTATATACAATATCTTCTGTCTTGTGAACGAAAACTACAGGGTGATACAATCCAATATCGACAATCCTAGCTAATTTTCCATTTCCAAAAATATCCAACTTTACTCCATCTGTAAAAAAGTCGTATAGCTCAGCATTTGAGTTATTGAGAATTTCTCCCGTTTCTATAAATCTATGTCCCTCTTTTACCCCTTCATCCAATCGATAAGCTACTGCAAATTCCTTTGCAGCTGGCTCATAAAGTTCAAACAGCTTTTGCATATCTTTACGAGCTAACGATTCATATATCTTCCTGTAATACATAAGTAGCGAGTCATATGTTTCTTTACTATTTTCTATGTCTTTTCCATCCTGCCATTTCCATCTAGGATAATTCTCTTGAACTGGAAGAGACTTTCTAGTTGCAACAATCTGTTTTTTAAACTTATACCCGGGAAAAGAAATAGCGTGCAGTGTTTCGGAGATAACCACATTATCTAATTTTTCTATATAGATACTCTTGTTGAAATCTTGACTTTTAATCTTTGCGGACGGAATTAAGTGAATCTGACTCAAGACCTGCTCAGTGTTTTTAATACCCTTTTCTTTAACACGAAGGGTAACCTTTATTTCTGCTTCATCATGATACTCAGTAGTTTGTTTAGCATCGTCATCGGTGTCTACAAAAAAAGGAAAAACGATAACCTCTAATTCATTTATTCCCCCAATTATTGATTCATTAACATCATAGGAGCTCGTTGAGTGCCCTCCGTACATATCGAAATCAACAGGTATATCATTCAATCGAACTTCGGCTCCTACACCTGTTGTATCTATGCTTAAAGTAAATTCTGGACGTTGAAAATCATTTGCTTTTGCGTCTAACATAAATGTGAGTCCCAAGACTATATAAACTATTATTTTTGACATACTAATATTCGATAAAATATCGTTTTGCTGTCTCTAATTTCTCTTCTGAAATCCAAACATATTCTTTTGTTTTATTTTCTTTTAAATTTGGAGTAGTCCTTCGTTTCTTTAATTTCGAAGGTTTGCTCGTAGAGCCTGTATCAGATTTAGTCTTAACATACTTAGTAATATAAACCCGAACCCCATTAAATATTGCCTCAGGCTTCCAGTAATATCCTTTCTCATCACTATCAATTTCCATTCCAAGTGTAATACCTGATTTAATGCCAACACCGGCAACTAACTCGACTTTAACTTTTAGCAAGTGACCTTTGAGTTCAACTTTACCTTCCGCGCTGAATTCAATTTTCCCCGTGACTGGTTTCCCACTCACTTTTTCAATTCTATTGGTATTATTGGAAAAATCACCTTGAAAATGCACTTCAAAACCAAGAGAGCCTTCTCCTTTCATGATGACGCTAACATCACCTTCTAAATAAGCTAAACCGTCCTTATTTCCAACACCTTTTTTTAAACTGGCTTGTGCTTCTTCGATTAGCCACTTACTGATCACTCCACCGTCGAGCGGTTTTGCAATAACAGGGAGTATATCAACTTCAACCGCGAGTCCCAAGAATGTTGGGGAGCTGATCCCAAAATCAAAACCGACTGTTCTATAATTATCCTTTCCTTCTGTAATTTCGGTCTTTAAATTCAAACTTATATTTGGCCATGTAATCGTTACTTTAGGTTTTCTGCCTTCATCAAAATGGCCAATTACGCCATCAACCAAATTGGTTATTGCGTCAATTTGTTTAACTGTGCTCTCCACTGCCTCTTTAAACTCGCTATTGAGTTCGAACGTTTCATTGTCCTGGGTCAGTTTAACTGCACCTGTCAGACTAAATCGTTTATTGCTTAACGCCTTTTTATAGCTACCTTTGCGATTGTCATTTTCTGTTAATGTGTGTTCATCCGTTCCATATCCAAATGTTACCCCCCAATCCCAAGCAACGTTAGGATATACATTAACAACTATTCCCCTTCCCATTTTATTGCGTTTACTGTCGTCGCAACTTTTGCCGGGATAGATCTCGCATGACTGCGGTTTTATATTGGGTAGCCATGCATATTTAACTGGATTATTACGGATGTTGAGATTTTCTCCATAAAACTCGAATTCACTTTTTTTACCGCTATCTACCAATTTTACATTCAAATCGTCACGACTGACTGAAATATGTCCATGTTTATGATCATCGCAAATATCGGTAATATCAGAAATTATAGTCATTTTCTCTGGCTTTTTACCAGACACTGATGTTGCTACAACGTCTAATGTCGGCATATGTGAAACGTTAGCATCTAACGTTACGCTTCGTCCATGACTACAACTCACCGTTATACTATTTCTTTGACATAGTGGCTTTTCAACTTTCTCTTTCGATTCACTCTCATCGCCATTTGCCGTCCGCACCGTAACAGTTTCACTGCGTTTTCGTCGACCACCGAACGATGTTTCGCCTTCTGTTTTTGAGCTATCAATTAGTGGAGGACCAACAAAAGTTTGTGGCGTAACTAAAACATTCCCGTCAACCAATGCTTCACTCAACGCTTTAAGAATCTCATCCTCAGCTAACAATTCAACTCCCACTTGAGTTGGAGTAAATAATTTATTTAGTGCTAGAAATTGTGGAGAGGAGATTTCCAATGTTTGAATAAACGCTCGGGCTTCTTCATTATTTTCAAATTTTTCATGTTGATGAAAGCTTCCCTTATAACTTAATGGAATATACGAGAATTGATATGTCTGATGGTTTTGATTATGCCTAAATGTGAGTTGTGTTGAATTTTTATATTCCATCAACATCGGTGGCAAAACATATATTCGTAACCGTCTATGTTCAAGTAGATAATAAATATTTTGTATTACTTCATTTTCATTCATAAAAAAGAGACGAGAACCGAAACCATATTTTGTTAAAACGTCTCGCCAAAACGTGTTTGAAACTTTGAGTTTAGAGAGAAACTGAATTGTTGGATATTCAACCAACATAAACGACGAAGCTTTATGCGCCAATCCATAATCACATATGACGTAATATCGCCCATATACATCATATATGGGTTTTGAGTAATACATTGAAATAGCTACCTTTTATCGTTCTCTTTTTGCCTCAAGGGCATTATTCGCTTTCAGGTAGAACTATTTCGGTAGTTTTATGGAAATTATTTAATACAACGATATGTTGGAATGAGTTATCAATAGTAAAAAATCTATCGACTCTTTAAGTGTTTCCGTCCTGCGGCTAGTACAACGCGACAGTCATGCTGACATGCCTCTATGTTTAACCAAACGACAACTAGCCTGACACACAGGGGGCAATCCACAACCAAGACCTCCGCACTTTATCTCAACTTTCTGGTGACTAACTATCATTCGCGCTATTATGCTTTGCAATAGTTGACCTTGGAGATTATTTTTATATGGTTAATATTGATTTAAACCAATATCCAATGGGCCTCTGCATATCGTAGGGCATGGAACAATGGTTAGCGAGCTAAACGAAGTTAACAAAGGTAACGTACTCGATAAATATAGCGCAGAAGGCACTATTACAATGGCACTACCAAATTAAGGTATTGGTATCACTTAAATTGCGGGGAAGCTCAGTTGCATTTCTCGCAATACTAAACCATCTAAGACCATTATCGAATGAAGAAACGCTGCTTCTTTTATTTTCTGTTGGCCGATAACCGCGCATACACTCCCATCCGCTACCATATCTTTCAGCTTGTACATTTTCAGAAATACTAGTTCCTGCCTTTGCCGTTACTACATTTGGAATTATTGCGAAAATTAACCCCTAACGTTGCATAAAATATTGGAATTAAAAGCTTATAAAGCTAGTATAGTAGCCGCAACGCGGTTTTTAATCGAAATTTTATGCAGCGTTAGGGTAGATAGGTAAGGACTGTCATTTCTTTTCGGTTGTCGAGAAAGAAGAATCATGATCCCGACTTAATCCTCGATATAAGCTAAAAATCATCAGCACCAGAACCAACGCAAATGGAAGACCCGTTGTAATTGCGGCAGTTTGCAACGCAGTAAGACCACCACCAACTAGCAAAGCTGCTGCAACAATTCCTTCAGTGCTTGCCCAGAAAATACGTTGTGCAACAGGTGGATTTACTTTTCCACCTGCGGTTATTATATCAATGACCAATGAACCAGAATCAGATGAAGTAACAAAAAAGGTTATTACTACCACGATCGCTAGTAAGCTAACAACAGTGCTGAAAATATCGGGCAGATAATCAAAGAAGACAAATAATGAACGTGATAAATTCTCGCTTACTGCTTGCGCCATGCTGCCATCACCAAACAGTTCAATATGAAGTGCGCTGCCACCAAAAACACTCAGCCAGAAAAAAGTAAGAAGTGTCGGCACTAACAACACACCAGCAACAAATTCACGAATAGTTCGCCCGCGCGATATACGGGCTATAAACATCCCGACAAATGGGGACCATGCAATCCACCAGCCCCAATAAAACACGGTCCAACCGTTTTGCCAGTCACCACCGGTATAAGTTTCATTCCAAAAACCAAGGGCAAAAAAGTCATCCAGATATTGCCCAAGATTTTCGACAAAACCATTGAGAATAAATATTGTTGGCCCAATAAATAATACTGAAAGTAACAGTATCAGTGCTGCAATCATATTAAACTCTGACAGTCGCTTAATTCCCTGATCTAATCCTGCGACGACAGATAAGGTTGCAATAAAGGTTATGCACACGATAAGAATAATCTGAACGAAGGTATTTTCTTCAATTCCAAAAAGATGAAATAACCCTGCATTTATCTGACTAACACCTAAGCCTAAAGAAGTTGCAACACCAAATAGCGTGGCAACAGTAGCGAGAATATCAATAGCGTGACCCCACGCACCATGGATACGATGCCCGAGAAGCGGTTCGAAAACACAACGAAGACTTAATGGTTGATTACGATTAAAAGCGAAATAGGCTAAAGCCAATCCAACGAGAGCGTAAATACCCCACGCATGAAGCCCCCAATGGAGAAAGGTTGTTTTCATTGCATCTGTTGCAGCCGCAACCGTATTGGGTTCTGCTCCGTGAGGGGGAGACAGAAAGTGATACATCGGTTCAGCTACACTGTAAAACAACAAACCAATACCCATACCCGCACTAAAAAGCATGGCAAACCATGCGATACGCGTAAATTCTGGCTTTGCCTTTACTCCCCCCAACCGTACATTGGCGAAGCGGCTAACGGTTAGGTAAAGCATGAACCCTAAAATCAGATTGGTTGCCAAAACAAAGAACCAACCCGTCTGATTCGCAATCCATGCTTGAGTTTCACTAAAGGCAGAACTGAGTCCACCGAGAAAAATAAAACTCGCGAGTACAAATCCAAAGATTAAAACAATGGATATAATTGAAACCCATGGATTGAAATCGAGCAATATCTTTCCATCCTTGCTCCCACCCTTGCGGTAAACCCAATTATCCATTTTACTGGCTATTGCTTTTCAAAAATAAAAATACCCCAAGCAAGGTATCCTTCTTTACCACCATCAATCCAATAGCTGAGCCCTTTTTTCATACGCTCGACATAATCAGCATCAATCGTTTCAATTAACTTGTCTTGATGTTTTTCAGTCTCTTCAAGTACACGACTATAGTGAAGAATAAGTTGATTGGTATGTTCTTCGAACAAAACCTCTTTCATACCGAATTCTGTGGCCGTTTGCCGATAAAACTGCGGCGAACCCAACGAGGAAAGATGAATGCGGTTCAGGATTGGCTCCAACACACCATCGGGGCAATCATCTGCTGCCATAGGATCAGTGAAAATGAAATGCCCACCCGGTTTCAATACACGAGCAACCTCTTGCAACACCTTTTCACGATGACCGCTGTGAAGAATCGCATCTTGGGACCAAACAACATCGAAACTATTATCCGCGGCAGGTATCGCTTCAAAACTTCCATCAATTACATTAATTTTATCTGCTAAGCCACGTTCAGCATTGAGTGTACGGGCACGCTCATTCTCTTTTTCACTCAAATTTAATGCTGTAATAGAGCAACCAAAACTGGAGGCGAGATAACGAGCAGCGCCACCATAGCCTGAACCTATATCCAAGACTTTATGCTCTGGGTTTAACGATAATCGTTCTGCCATATGCCTGACTGTTCTATGGCTAGCTTCAGTAATCGCATCTTGATCATTAGCATATAGACCGATATGAATATCTTCACCGCCCCAGATGATGGCATAAAAATTATCGGCATCATGACTATTATAATAATCACGTGCAATATTTACTTCTTGAGAATAACTTACACTCACTTACAACTCCCCCTAAAACCAGCGTTACAATTCGTCGTGTTCTCGATATGCTTTTTCAGCAACATGTACCAAAAAATCTGGTTCATTTGCTTTAAATGTTTCTTGAAAATCACCATAAGTTTCTATGTGCTGAAAACCTACTTCGTGCATCAAGCGACGGCTATAAGCTTTGCGAAGGGGGAACATATTTAGATGGTATGTGGATTTATCCGGGAAGGAGTAACGGAATCGAGCAAGGCCTTCATCAACATGTTCAGGTTCAGCCATCACTTCTTCGCCACAATAATAATATTGATGTTTAGAGCTAAAACCTTCATCAAGAATTGCATCATAATTCCGTTGATCAAGAATCAGAATGCCGTCATGATTCAACGTTGCATAATATTCTGCCAATGCTTTACGTCTGTCGTGTTCATTAAATAAATGTGTGAAAGAATTCCCTAAACAGATTACTGCATCGAACTGTTCATGAATAGTACGATTTAACCACCGCCAATCTGCTTGGACAGTCCGGAGTATATGGCCACGACGTCGTGCATTATTAAACGCTTTGGCAAGCATCTCTGGGCTACCATCTGCACTAACTACATCAAATCCAGCGCTTAATAATCGCACAGAATGAAAGCCTGTACCTGTCGCCACGTCAAGTACTCTTTTAACCCCTTTAGAGCGCAATTGTTCAATGAAAAATTCACCTTCACTTTCCCACCGGCGCTCCCAATCGATTAACTCATCCCATTTATCAACAAAACTGGTGACATACTCTTCTTTATAATGGCTTGTTTCTCGAACTGCGGTTGGATCTTCCCCAAATGATTGGGTTGCTACTGTTTGATTCACGATTTTCCTCGCATTTACATTTTTAAAAGATGTAATGAACTTAATTCATCGATGATCGTTTAATGACTGATAGTCGTATTTCATTTCAGATTGTTTACAACCGAATTGCGAAAACGCAAGAAGATGGTTGATGAATAGCCTTGCGACTAAAATTTTGATGGGGATAGAACCCTTAAGCAAGTAAATTTGCCTACAAATATAGTGCAGAATTAACTTAGATTGAATGTATAACGGGTAATAGTTTAGACCATAAATGATGAAATTGCAAAATGAAGGGTTTAAATTTAACGGGGGACAACATTTGTCCAATCGAACTAATCTGTTATGCTTGTCAGATTGGTTCCCCCCAAAAGCGAGTTCAAACTATAGACTTTTCCTATAATTGCAGTTCGAGAAACGACAAAATAGGTTGGTGCTGAAAATAATAAGAACTCAGCCTGATGAGGACTTACCAGCATCAGTAACGTGATTTTGAAGGTATAACAACCAGTCCATGATGTTTGGCTCCGACTTCCGTGTCGGCGACACTTCAAAATCACTTTACTGATGCCAACAACTCAATGTTTTATTGTTCGCTGAATTTTGTTTAGAGGCAAGAAACCTATTAGTATTTATAACTTCGATATATTTCAATTTCAGAGAGTCAAAAAATGCAAAACGCCTCTTCATCCATTATAGGATTATCCTTCCCCTCGCATAACCCGTAAAAGCTGAAACCCCATACTACTTTTTATTCTCGCAGCTTACGTTTTTTGATGGCTATGTCGATAACGCCATTGATATCGACCACTACGTAGCACACAGCACATGGAACTAATTCAAAAATTACTTCTGTTTTATACAATCATAATTCTGATAAACATCGTATTAATGTCAACCCTATGGTTTTTTTATCGGAAAAACCTTTATTTGTATGGCGTAGGATTATGGTCTTTTACTTTTGTTAACTTTTTGACACAGGGCATATTTGACAAAACAGACTTTTCCACAATTCTTGCATTTTCTTCATATTATTTATGCTCACTTATTCTCGCAAAAATAATGAGCTTAACCACAGACATAATACTGAGATTTCTTCATTACCATGTTTTTTTCGGGGTGGCTCTATTAGCTGGATTTGCTTTAAATAGCTCTGAGCTTGGATTTACGATATCAGCTATCCCCATAGCAATTGCTGTGGCTTATCCAATGTTAGATTCAGGTATACGCTGCTTTGTAAAAAAAGATACACAATACGTTGCAAAAATATATGCTGTCATTATATTAATAAATGCTGTTCATTTTCTTGATTATCCATTTTTAAGACCAATGCCTGAAATGGCGTTAGTTGGATTTTCCACTGCTTTTGTACTTGTGATATTACTTTCAATATACCTGCCCATTTTCACCTCAAAAACCCTTTCTGACGCGTATGCAAAAAGACTAGAAGATGAAATAGAGCACCGCATTGAAATCGAACATGATTTACGCATCGCAAAAGAAGAGGCGGAAACAGCAACAAAAGTTAAAAGCGAATTTATGGCAAATATCTCTCATGAACTTCGTACCCCAATGCATGCAATCTTAGGCTTTTCCCGCCTTGGAGAAGAAAAAGCCAATACGGCAAACAGGGAAAAGCTATTGGAATATTTTAATAATATTGACCAAAGCGGCTCACGACTTTTGTTATTGCTAAACGATATCCTTGATCTTTCTAAGTTAGAGGCAAATAAGACCGAGTTTAATTTCGTTAAACAAGACCTGCAACAGATTATTCAAAACGTTATCGATGAATTAAGTACTGTAATAAATAGTAAAAAAATTATCGTTGAATTAGAAAACACTGAAGTTAATTTGAATGTAGCCTTCGACAAAGAAAAGATCTTTCAAGTTGTTAGTAATTTGCTGTCCAACGCAATAAAGTTTAATGATGAAGGTAAAAAAATCGGAATTTCATTTCGGGAAACAACACTTCCAAATAATCGGTCGAACGAAAATTCCGGAAAAGTTCCCGCCATCACGGTTTACACAGTAGACCAAGGTATCGGAATTCCTGAAAATGAGTTGGAAATTATATTTGATAAATTCATACAATCGAGCCGTACAAATGTAGGAGCCGGTGGCACAGGATTAGGATTGGCGATTTGCAAAGAAATTATTGAAGGTCATCATGGAAGAATATGGGCCGAGCGCAACGACACTTGCGGGGCAACAATCGCTTTCACACTACCAAAAAATATCGAAGATCTTTCGGATGTAGAATAAACTAACGTGTCGACCGATTGCTTCGACGAAACCACGGTTGCATATATCCGAATCAGTAAGTCATGATCACCGGATATCGGTTTATCGACGCCCTTAATTTGAAGGACATATGGAGAACCATACCGAGTACACACAACCGCCCTCATAAGAATTATCACCTCTCTAACTTCTTCTGAATTGTGATAACGCGCATTATCCAAAATTATAATGACTTCTTTAGCGCAGAAATATTTCTGATCTAGCATCTTCAATAGCTGTATAGCCGAGTCTCTATTGATCGATTCTAATTCAATGAGTGTTATCTCCATTGTTTCGGCGTTAATTACATCATGCAAATTCAAGCGCTGACGACCGCTGTTTGTTTTTGAACGCAGACGCTAACCTTTCTTTATCCAACCGTAAGCTGCCATCGTATTGTGTTCGGGATGAACTGCATCGATAAAAATCACTTCAACATCATCAATAGTTGACGTGAATTTATCGTAATATTCAACAAATTCCTCTTACGCTTCACTATCAGGATTCCCTGGAACTAGCTTCGGTTTTTGCACGCGTAGCTTTGCTTTATCTATGCAATAAGCCTCTCATGCTACTTGGCGTATATTTAATGCCAAATTGATTCAGAACATATTCCATAATAGTTTTGGTTGTAGTGCTTTTAGTTGTTTGTAGTTTGTTGTTAATAATTCGGTGATTCCGCTAGAAAGATATTTTGTAACCGTATGAGCACAATGTTTCATCATCAATGAGCAATACAGCTTTAACATCTCTCAACTTTCATCCTGTTCTTGCTCAACGACTATGGACTGAAAGTCCATAAGTTGGCTCAGGTGCAACTAAAAGTCTCATAGTTATAAAGACAATGAATCGATACGCGATGCCGTTGAAATATTAAAGTTTTGCACTAAAGTACGTAGTTTTGACCAACGACTTGGGATTAAAAATAACAGCGTTAGTTTTGCACACGAAATTTCGACTACGTTATCCACCATGTGCAACGCGTCGCTCCCTTTACTTGATCTGAACTTAAACGAAAATTTCTCATAGAAAAAGAAGACTAAAAAAACCATTATATTCTCAATGAATTAAAAACCGAATTTTAAAACGCTATGGCTATGGAAGCACTCATCATTATATACAATCCAAACACATGAGTGTACATTGAGTTATCCTAATAAATCGTTTAGGAGTACGGTTCGATGGGACACCAGGGTAGTTCACATTATGGCGAAGGGATTCCAGTAACTCACCTCAATGTATTTTTTATTTGCGGAATGCTTTCTCCCCTCTTCTATATAGCTATGACTATTGTTGGTGGAGTGATCACTCCAGACTATAGTCACGTTTATCATGCTGTGAGTGAGTTGATGCAACGTGGTGCACCTCATAAAGCACTCATGGACGGCTTCTTGATTCTCTCAAATATTTCCAATTTACTATTTGGACTCGGCGTTTTTCTATTTTTCTACCAAACAAATCGCTATAACAAGACAGGCTTCGCGGGGGTGATATCCCTTTTCTTGATTGGCCTCATAGGAATACTCATCACACTTTTTTTCCCCATGGACCCACGAGATAGTCAATTAACCACTCCCGGCTTAATGCACTTGATTTTGGTTAGCATCCTTGCAATATTGAGTTTGGCTACCCCGATCCTATTTGGGCTATCGCTATGGAAAGAATCTGCGTTTCTAAAATTTGCAAAATACTCGTTCATTAGCGCAATTGTTATCTTAGTGACAGGCGGGTTAGCAGCGGCGGCTGCACTGACGCCGAGTCCATACATGGGGTTGGCGGAGCGCGTTACTATTGGGATGAATATGCAATGGATGTTTATATTTGCATGGACGATGTATCGATTTAACGCAGGAAATAAATAAGCTATGTCGATTAAAATATTTTCGATCGCCACTCTCTGTGCGGGCATCACAATGTGGGGCCTCGCCGGTGTTTGGCATGAAGTGATTACGGTAAGTTTTTATACCAGAGAAGTGGCAGCCGAACATGAAGGCATTGGTATCATTTTTATCGCCTATCTAATTTTAGCGGCTCTAATGGTCTATCTATATACTATAATAAATAATGGAAATGGAAGATTAGGCGAAGGCCTTAAGTTTGGAGCTGTTATCGGGTTATTGTGGGTTTTCCCTCATGAACTTGCAATGGCTGGGGCACATGGTGAGTCGATTAGCTATGTATTTAAAAATGCCGCTTGGCACGTAGTCGAACAAGGGTTTGGTGGCATTGTCATCGCATTTGTATACGGACGCAGCAATTCACTAAACAGGAAATCACAATGCTCGTAGAGAATTCAATCAAGGAATATATTCCACGAAAGATTTATCTCGTAGAGTACCCCGTGCATTTCGCTGGCTTAGATGTTTTTGCCCGCATGACGATTGTTCGTCTTGATGACAGTACATTATGGGTTCATGATCCCTGCCAACTCACACCCCAACTAAAATCACAGATCGATGAGTTAGGAGAAGTCGCCTACATCATCGCACCCGGAACTTATCATCACCTCCATGTCCTAGCGTTTCAATCACACTACCCCAACGCTGAAACATTTATTTGTCCCGGACTAGAAAAGAAACGGGATGATCTTCACTTTGACTGGATACTCGGCAACCAACCCGACCACCGATGGCAAACAGAGTTAGACCAGCATTTTGTTCAAGGCACAATCTTTATGGCAGAAGTTGTATTTCTCCATAAAACCAGCAAAACTCTTATCCTCGTTGATCTATTAGAAAACATTGGTGACGACTATACCCATGATGCCAGCATGTTATTGAAGTTCTGGTGGAAAAACGTCTTCCATATGTGGAACAACCCCAAGGCTGCACCAGAATATCAACTCGGATGGGGTAACAAAAAGCGCGTAAAAGAGGGGCTTAAAACCATTCTGTCTTGGGATTTTGATCGCATCATTATTGCTCATGGTAATTTAATCGAAACCGATGCTAAATCTATCTTAACTAAGGCGTGGAAAAATGTATTAAATACGGAATAACGTTGCGTGTTGGCTAACATGCGGGAGAGCAGGATGAAGATCACTCACTACTTGTACAATACTTTCCTCATCGAACATGAAGAGATCAAACTGGCCATTGATCCTGGGCAACACTTATGGCTATTCGATCTACGCAGCCTAATCCCAAAAATAGAATGGCCAAGCATCACACACGTATTAGTAACCCACGGTGACCCGGACCACTACTGGCAAGCTGATCGTGTTGCCATTACCGCTAACGCCCCCCTTATTCTCAACGCCACAATGGTCAAAGAAATGGCTGGAGAGAAACAGATACTCGCTCCGCGCAAAGATGGCCTGCGATTTGTCCCCTTTGATGGAGAAATTCAAACCATCACTGAAGGCGATTCACTAAGTTTACCGGGGATGGAGTTAGAAGCTATCCCCACTCAACATGGCCCAATCAGATATCGCATACTAGGGATAAAACAAGAGAAGACACCTGGCCCTAACGAACGCACTGGATTTGGCTCCATCGGTTTTCGAATAACACTCGGAGAATATACGCTTATCAATCTAGGCGACAGCCTGTTACTGCGCGACACCTGGCAGAACTTAACGGCAGACATATTGATGCTACCCATTGGTGGGTTGGGGAATAATATCTGGACGATGGATATAAATGATGCATTAGAAGCTGTTCGATTGATATCACCTAAGATTGTTATCCCCTGTCACTACAACGTTCCTTTTTTTCTGAGTAAGAAGTTTGCCCCAGCGGATGATATTGGCTTTAAACATAGCGTGGAAAAGATGGGAATAAGCTGTCATATTATGCAGGCAGGTGAGTCGTTTGAATTATAGCGCGCTAGTAACAAGTCGGAAGAAAAGGATGCGCATAAAAATCGAAATTATTTATTCTCTTTAACAAAAAGAGTAGGAATTAATGTGATGGAATCTATATGGGGTTATTGCCTAACAGCATTGGGATTGATTGCTTGGTTAGGGCAACTAATTTATGCCATATCCCCCACACTCGGGGCTAGGTTAAACGTTGGGGAAGCCGCATCTGAGGTCGATGCCGTTGTTTATATCGACGCTCGCGGCGAAGCCATATGGGATTCACTAATATTGTGGATACTTCCGCTTGCGGGGGTTCTACTCATACTCCAAGATCCCACTTGGCCCTACTGGGCTCTCGTTGGCAGCGGAAGCTATCTTTATTTTTCCGGCCGTAATCTCATCACACTAAAAATGATGCAACAACGAGGCATTCGCATCGGTACTTCCAATAATATTAAAATAGCTTATTTATTTTGTTCCATTTGGGGATTGGCTGCACTCATCACTATCATTGTGGCAATAACAGAACTATCAAACACCTGATAACTCAACACTCCGTCGCTTATGGAGAACTCTTCACTTTTACCACAACGCTTCCGGTTTTATCTCCTTTTTCAACATAACGATGTGCATCAACAATCTCTTCAAAAGAGTACTCACAATCAATAACCGGTTTTAGTTTTTTTTCTTCAATCCACTGTTTGATCAACAATAAATCGTCTTTATGCTCAGTCGCCGAACCGCCAATAATTTGTTTACCCCCTAACAACATTCTCCACAACGAATGAATATAGTGAGGTAACCCCGCACGTGTTAACACATAACGCCCTTTTTCATTGAGCGAATTTTGGCATTGCGCAAACGAACGCTTACTCACCGCATCAAAAATAATATCATAGCGATCATCACGCTGAATAAAATCTTCGCGCTTGTAATCGATAACTTCATCTGCCCCCAAGGATTTCATGAACGCTATGTTATCAGTCCCGCAGACGGCTGTGACCTGCGCATCAAACACTTTAGCGATTTGCACCGCTGCCACACCGACGGCACCTGATGCGCCATTAATCAGCACCTTATCATCTGACTTAATCTTGGCCTGATCTCGAAGAAAATAGAGTGCCGCTAATGCTCCATGGGGAATCGAAGCCGCCTCTGCATAACTGATGTCTGCCGGTTTAAGTGCCACAGCCCCCGTTTCTGAAAAGCTCAAATATTCCGCATGCGCTCCAAAGCCAACACCGCTATAGCCAAACACCTGATCACCCACATTGAATAAACTCACCTGTTGACCGATTGCTTCGACACGCCCGGCAAACTCCATCCCTAATATCGATTTTTTAGGTTTGCTAAAACCAAGCGCGAGACGAGAGGGAAAACTTAAACCTGGTGGCACGCTAAAAGTACGCACGCTATAGTCACCAGACGAAACCGTGGTCGCATATACCTGAACCAGCAAGTCATGATCACCAGGTGTCGGTTTATCGACGTCCTGAAATTGAAGTACATCTGGAGAACCATATCGAGTACACACAACCGCCTTCATAAGATCTTTCCCAAAGAGTTATTCCACGACAGATGCATCACGCACTTCACTAACGACCATCGGAGTTGTAGGATCAGCCGCCCACTCTTGAAGTGAGGCCGTATACACCGCCACGTTAGTGAATCCCAATCGCGTCATGACAAACGCATTGGCTGATGCCATGATGCCACCACCACAATAAGTGATCGTTCGAGTCTTGCGATCACCAGCATGCATAACCGCCAGTTCTTTTTCTGAACGAAAATGGCCAGATTGATCTAACAAATCAAGCCCACAAAGATTTCTTGCACTGGGAATGTGACCGGGCCGCGCGTAGAGCGTTGCTTCGCCACGATAGAACGTTTCAGGTAGGGTATCGATAAGATCAACAGCATCATTATCAATACTGGCAAGCACTTCATCTCGATCTGCGATCAACAAGGGGTGCGGCTTGGGTGTTAACTTCTTGGGTGTTAACTTTTTTGATTCACGAGGAGCAGGTGTGGTTGAGAGCGAGCGGCCTTCTGCAACCCAAGCGGCTAATCCACCATCAAGCAACGCTGCATTGTCAAACCCAATCCAGCGCAACATCCACCAAACGCGTGCCGCCCATGCCGAATAACTTGCATCATAAAGCACCACTTTGGAATTATCACCCACGCCTAAAGCCGCTATCTCAGAACAAAACTGTTCAGGTGTGGGTACGGCAAACTCAATCTCACTGGAAGTATCGCACAACTCCCCCTTGAGATCAGCAAATCCAGCCGTGGGAATGTGGCCCTCGTCAAACTTTGCCCGGCCGCTGATATTGTGAAAACCACCGCCCTCCTCTTGCTCCTGGTAGACACTGCAATCCAGCACTACAAGGTCAGAATCATCGAGATGCTGGTTTAACCACTCAGTAGAAACTAACGTATCCATACTCGGCTCCTTCAGGGATATTTCCCTTCAGTATAGTAGCCATACCTTATGAGTTTGTAACCTGACAATCGTAACGAGAAATAATAATGAGCACAAATTCACAAGATAGACTACACGATGTGTTTTTCTAAAGTCACTGACTGTTGACCCGCGAGACTTACACACTGCGTTTATCTATGATTATGAATTACGTATTGCAATAAAGCAACGTTACTCCAGGCACCTGGGAGGAAAGCGCACGGCATGATCTATTCACTCACCTACGATGAAATCAATCAACTTTATTGGGAAGACGGTTTAACTCTTTCAGCCTTTCATTAATTGAGCAACGCTTCTTTCATTATCATCCTCAGACTTAGCTAAATTACAAATAACGTTTTGTCGCTCTGCATCAGAACGATTTTGGCTCATTTTAAATTTTGCTTCTACACGACTCACTTTGATAGTAAAGCCGACGATATACTGTATAAGCCGATCAGAATATCCTGGCTCAACCGGGTTACTCCGGCTGCTTTCATATTTTTTCGCCAAGCTTTCCACCAGTTCAACGAGTTTTTTCTCTTCTTCGATAATTGTCGCTGAGCCATACATATGAACTGCCGCATAGTTCCAAGTGGGAGCATCCAGTTTAAAATAGTTAGAGGGAGAAATATAACAATGCGGACCGTGGAAAATCACGAGGATTTCGCCCTGCTCTAGAAAATGCCGCCACTGTTCATTCGCCCTAGCCATGTGGCCTATTAATCGAATATTTGATCCTTCCCTTTCAACCATCAGTGGCAAATGAGTCGCTAATGGGATAGCTTTTGGTGAGGTAATAACGGTGGCAAATGAGTATTTTTCTACCAATTGAAAAATCTTTTCTAAATCCTTCTCTTCAAAACTTTCAGGAATATACATATAGTGTTAATCTTTTTACTAAATGGTTGAATAAAATAGATAATAACTAAGACTATCATCATCTTTTGAAATTACACACGGAAAAAGAGAACGCGATGAACGGCCCAAACCCAAAAACAAAACATCCCATGGAAGGTTTTCCTCAAATCTGCTTTATTAATAACACCGTTGATAATCCCAATATCATCATAGGCGACTACACCTATTATGACGATATCAATAACTCAGCAGACTTTGAGAAGAACGTTCTCTATCATTTCCCCTTCATTGGGGACAAACTGATTATCGGAAAGTTTTGCGCAATTGCAACCGGTGTTAAATTCATTATGAATGGTGCGAATCATCGGATGAGCGGCTTCTCTACTTTTCCTTTCCAAATCTTTGGCAATGGTTGGGAGAAAGTTACCCCAAAACCTAGAGAGCTGCCGTTCAAGGGAAATACTGTCATTGGAAATGATGTATGGTTAGGATTTGAATCAACAATTATGCCCGGTGTAAATATTGGAGATGGGGCAATCGTAGCAGCGAAGTCAGTAGTTGTTAATGATGTTCCGCCCTATGCGATTGTTGGAGGAAATCCAGCTCAGATTATAAGATATCGATTTAGTGATGACGTTATTAGCACACTACTTGAAACTGCTTGGTGGCATTGGGATATCACTAAAATAACAGCGTCCTTAGAAGCAATCGCTGGTGCGGATATTCAACAGCTAATACAGCTCGTTAAACCTAAAAAAAGCAGTTGATCCACGAAATATAACACAGGCTCTTGTTTCGCTTAGCTATATGAAAAAAGCTTGCGTCACCAACCAGGTGAAGACAACTTTTTTCATTACGCTATTCAAAACAATATCCTGCATTCTAATTGCGCGTCCAACTGCTTTTTCTAGGTTAAAGATTAATAATTCGCTTACATTACCCTAACGTTGCAAGAAAATACCGTGCATTTTTTAACTATCTTATCTCTCTTTCAAAATGTAAAATAATCGTCAATTGATCTTGGCGTTTTATATAATGATGAAATCGCAACCCATCGGTATTTTTGACTCTGGTGTCGGCGGACTTTCCGTGGCTCAAAAAATACGAGAACTTTTACCCAACGAAAACCTCATCTATATCGCTGACTCTTTCCATGCGCCTTATGGTGACAAGTCCGAAGAGTTCATCATACAACGATCTAACTTACTCACCCGCTTCTTAGTCGAACAAGGTGCAAAAATTATTGTTGTCGCGTGTAATACAGCAACAGTTTCTACCATTCGAAAATTGCGCGACACATTTGATCTACCCATTGTTGGAATAGAACCTGGGGTAAAACCAGCTGCGGAATCAAGCCAAACTGGAGTGATTGGCATTCTCGCAACAGAACGCACCTTAAAAAGTGAATCGTTCAATCAATTGGCCAAACGCTTTGACAAAACTACCAGAGTAGAAACTCAAGCGTGCCCAGGATTTGTGGAACAAGTTGAACGCTTAGAGTTGAACAATGAAAAAACGATTGAATTGGTTAATCATCACATCCATACACTATTAGACAAAGGAGTAGATACCATTGTACTAGGTTGCACCCACTACCCTTTTTTACTGCCGCTTATTAAAAAAGCAACCCCAAAGAACATGATAATTATTGACACTGGTCTAGCTGTAGCAAAAGAGGTTAGAAGACGCTTGAATGAGCAAGAGTTATTATCAACCCAAAATACAAATGGCGAATCCTTTTTTTATAGTAGTGGCTCCCTCACTGAAATGGAGGGGATCATCAGTAAACTTTGGGGAGCACATAACTATCTAAAAACGCTTGAATGATAGAAGGGTTTATAGCGGCAAGCCTAGCTCAACCTCAACACCGTTCATAATCCGATTACCCATTTTAATTTTAATCTTTGCGATATAATGTCCTGGATTATGATTATCTGCAACTACTTCAGCATTCACAGAACACTCATCTCCAGAACTTTCTATTAAAGACAAAAAGAATTGCTCAATCCGGTTATTCATTTCACTATTACTTGTTGCAGAAATAAATTGCTGGATATTCGCGAGAAAAATGTTCACTAGGTAGGTACTTAGTAATTGGTAAGGTAAACCAGCCATCAATTGCTGTCGATAATTAAGCACGCTATTATCATACTGGGTTGGTTTAATCAGCGTCGGTAATTTGCGAACAAATACTTGATCCCTATCTGGTTGGCACAATAGTGTACAAACACCCGCTTCAGCAATTTTTTCAGAAAGCTCATCATCGACAAGTGTCTCTAGTGGTATCTCAAACCGCTGTTCAGCAGAAAGATCAAAACTGTGTAGTGCAATATTTTCAACAACACCATGCGGAGGGGAAAGCTCCGTTGGCCATTGATAACTGTTGATACTTTGCATAACCAATGCTGCAACCATCCAACTAGGATGCCCCATTAGCAACACATCATCACCCGCCACCCATTCACTAAACGCTAACTCGGGGTTATTATGACGATTATACGGTGCGCGCAGCAGAAAACGATTAAAACAACTTGTCACCCATCGCGCTTCTGTTTTTTCTCGCAACGATTTCCATTTAATATATTGCGGCTGAGAAAACATTCTCGCCAAATCATTCCCTGTACCTAGCAAAGCCTGTGCATTCGTTTTCCCCATAAAGCTATTTGATAAGTTGATAATCGATGGAGCCTGATAGTCTTCACAGGAAATGGCAATATCACTCAACATTGTTAAATCATGGGAGGTGCAATTAACTTCAAAATCGAAAACAACCAATGCTGGCAAACGAGATTCATCCGCAGACGCGATCGCGTTAGTATAGTTTAACGCCAAGCTATTTTTGCTTGTATTGAATAGCGTAAGTACTATATTTCCATTCTCCGGTAACTTATCGACCAGAAATTTTAATCCTCTCCACGTTTGCTCTAGTGCCTGAAGATTGTCACTCTGCAAAACTTTATTGATATGTTGAAAAAGCGGACGCTGGATTTCATGTAAACTGGTACTCAATATACCTTTATAGGCCGGTGATAAAGATTCATCTGATTGATTATCTTGAGGAGAACTTTCATCAACTTGATCACCCAGATCCAACAGTCCAAACAGCCGGTCAATGTCCTGATTCTCTTTATTTGAAGATTGCGGTGTTGCCACTACGGTTTCATTGTTGGCGTTTAGCACATTGTTAACTGAACCGCCAATCAATGGATGAGATTGGTATTGAGATATAAGTTCTTTACATTGAGCGTCACTAATTTTCTCTTCCAATCGTCTCTTTATTGTTTGATGACAATCCAACAACGGTTTCAACGGGGCAATATTCGCTGCAATTCGAAGTGGGTGAAAGTCTTCAACTGTTTTTATGGGTAAAGAGACAAGTGAAACACTATCGCTTTGCGGAATTAATTCCTCCAACTCCAGAGTTACTTCAAGTTTGAATGTGGAAAGCACCTGATTAAAATTGAGCAGGTTTAGTTCGTGTGAAGTGGGAGTAGCACTCTCTTTATTATCACAAGGAGCGAAGATCCATATATGATACGGATGAACAGCACTCGTTGTATTGGACTCAATCATGGAAAACTCCCGTCATTTTATCGCTAAAAGTGTTAGAATTTTCACTTTACCCGAATAGGATACAATATGTCACACCTTGTTTTATCTAACGAAGACTTTTCGGTCAAAATTAGTCCACTCGGTGCGGAATTACACTCTTTTTTTTCCAACAAACTCGATCGTGAACTTTTATGGCAAGCAGACGCCAAACATTGGGCCAGACATGCCCCAATCCTCTTCCCTATTGTTGGCAAATTGAGCAACGATGTCTTAATTCATGATGGGCAACGCTATCCACTAACTCAACACGGTTTTGCCCGTGACATGGAATTTGAAACTATTCATCATACTAATGAACATGCTCAACTGAGACTTCAGTCATCAAAAACCACCTTAGAAAAATACCCTTTTGTATTTGAACTGCTTGTTGAATATCTCTTAAAAGATAATACTCTAACAACAACTTTCGTTATTCGAAACAATCAAGAAACATCATTACCGTTTAGTATTGGCGGACACCCCGCATTTAACTGGCCACTGCATCCTGATGTCGGTAAAGAGTCACACGCAATTTATTTTGAAGCCGATGAAAATACTCCTTTGCTTCAACTGGAAAATGGACTTTTATCGGCAAAGACTCTTCCCTCACCTATTCAAGATAAAAAAATATCGCTTAAAGAATCGCTTTTTGAAAACGATGCGCTAATATTTGATGGGTTGAATTCAAATAAAATCAGCTATCGTGCCGCTAACAAATGCGAACTGGAGATGCAGTTTAGTGATTTCCCGCAGTTAGGTATATGGACCAAGGCAGGGGCAGACTTTGTATGCTTAGAACCATGGATTGGCTATTCAAGTCCGAAAGGTTTTGAAAGTGAATTTACAGATAAGCCAGGAATACAGTTGTTACCAGGTTTTATGGAATTAGCCTATAACTTTAATCTTCGTTTCTCTGTTTTCTGAAATATATGGCTTATTCTAGTGATAATACTCTAAGCCAACAATAATCTCTTGGTCCTCATATTGAAAGAGAGGAATACTCGAATTATTTTTCGTAAACACAAATGAAAGGGACACTGCTGTTTTATTGTTAATATTAAAGGCAGATTGAATAGACGCTTTATATCGCTTTTCGAATCGCTTTTTATCAATATTTGTAGAAACATAATTGCGTGGATAATTACTCTCTCGATAATCACCTTTGAACGAAATGACCAACGCTTCCAATGATTGATTTCATGTTCACCTTTTATTGTGTCCCGCGTGCTATGAATGACATTAGCTTCTATCATCAAACTATTTTGATCGATTCTATCCACATTAAATAGTGATGCTCGCTGTTTTACACCGTGAACCTCATAGCCTTTCTTCAATAAAAATTCGCCTAGCACAGCAAGTTTATCTATTTCCGTCATGCCTATTAATGATCATATTTTAGGCATATAGCTGACTTAACCCTTGCTATCCTGGCGCAAATCACTATACTGTATATATAGACAGTATAGTGGTTTACATAACCATCGCATTCTTAAATATATTCAAGCAAAAAATGTGGGCTGAACAAAATAAATGAGCAATGCACTTGAAGAAATATTAAAAAACAGCCAGCTCATTTGGCGAGCAGGAGACATTCAGAAAAAAGGACAGAAAACCTTTCCAACAGGTTATAGCGAGTTTGATAACGCGCTACCAGGACGGGGCTGGCCACAGAGTTCTCTAATAGAAATCATTGTTTCAAATTGGGGAATGGGGGAGTTACAACTACTAATACCACTGCTAAAACAAATAACCCAAAACACATACTATGCAGTACTTATCTCCCCTCCATATATACCTTATACACCAGCGCTACACCAGCAAGGCATTGCATTAAAAAATATGATTGTTATGCCTAAAGAATATATTGGTGAACAATGTTTATGGGTACTAGAAAAAGTGTTAAACACACAGACATGTGGAGTTGCGATAGCGTGGCCCAAAAAGTTAACCGACAAATCTATGCGTCGGCTACAACTTGCTGCAGAACAGGGGGGCAGCATAGCTATTGTATTTCAAAATAGAGAAGCAAGTTCATCACCAGCAGCTTTGCGTATTCGTTTAATACGATTAAAAGCAGGATTGCAAATTGATATTTTGAAAGCAAGAGGGGGCAGTCGTTTTCGGCGTGTTGTTATTTCGCTTAATAATTAGGGTCTGCTTGTTAATAAGGTCAGGTCAACTCAATTTTATCCCGTTGCCCTTTGGGTAAACCCCATAGGGTTTATGCCTGCAGCAAGCTGCGGGGAATCCAGATTGAAACTAACAAAGGGATATTTATAATATTTGTTCTTTATTTTCAATTTCTTAAGTATTGAATATGCAAAACAATCTCGCCATACAGCAACTATCGTTCGATCTCTCCGATAATGTTGAATTATCGGAAGCTTCCAATTCTGCTTATCATAAACGCTACTCTCCTCTCTGGTTAACCCTTTACCTTCCAAGCCTTTCATTAGATTTGCAAATGAAAGATATTGAAACGCCTCAATTAGTTATTCAAGAAGTAAAAGGAAAACATATCGTCTATTATTGCTGCCATAAAGCACGGCAATTGGGAATTAGCTCAGGGATGACTTTAAGCTCAGCCTATGCTTTAAGCGAACAGATTATCACTTATCATCGTAATAATGAAAAAGAACAGAGAATTCTAAACAATCTTGCCGATTGGGCACAACAATTTACGCCCTCAGTCAATATTGATACTGAAAAAAATAGCGTACTATTAGAAATTCGCGCGAGTCTTGAATTATTTGGGGGGATATTATCACTTAAGGAAAAAATCAGTGAGCTGTTTAAACAAGAGTTTAGTTATAAAGTCAATTATGCCATTGCACCTACTCCATTAGCTAGTCAGGTTTTATCACAATTTATAGAATCACCTATGAAATCACCAATAGTTGAAAAAGAAGCAGAGTTACGCTCTATACTAGGAAAGCTGCCCATCAATGCCCTACTGCTTGAGAATAAAAAAACCGAAATACAGTTAAAAAAAATTGGCATAGAAACTTTAAAAGAGTTGTGGCGTTTGCCACGTAATAGTTTAGCAAGACGTTTTGGAAAGCAGCTGATAAGTCATTTAGATAAATTACTGGGAGAACAAGCATCTCCATTAAAACTACACTACCCTGTCATTTCGTTTGATCGCAGTATCGAGCTAACGTATGAAGCTTCTGATATTCAAGCAGTTTACACAGCAGCTAAGCAATTGCTTGAACATCTACAGCGTTTTTTAGTTGAACATGATTCAGGAGTCATGAAGCTTTACTTTCGTCTATATTATTTCGATAAAAATAGTCAAGACATTGAAATTGGTTTGCGACAATGCAGCCGTAATGCAAAACATATCTTATTGCTGCTACAAGAGCATCTCAATCGATTAACATTACAAGCTCCAGTTTGTGAAGTAAGGCTAATCATCAATAAAGTCTTGCCTTTCATCGCACATAATCAAGATATTTTCTCTTCTACACTTTCAAATAATTTTGATAAAAATAGTAGAGAAAATGATCCTGAATGGCAAAGTCTTATGGAACAGCTACAAAATCGATTTAAACTACAAACTGTACAATATCCACAAATAGTCGATGAACATCGTCCAGAATTTGCCTGTCTCTATCAACAACAAATGAAAAAACAGGATGTCAAAACGACAAAACATCGTCCGCTTTGGTTGCTACCCGAACCGAAACGACTCCCGCAAAAAGGCACAACTCCGTATTACTCTGGCATACTCATTCCACAACATGGACCAGAACGCATTGAATCTGGTTGGTGGGAAAATAATGAAACCCGACGTGATTACTATATTGCTCTCGATACTGATAATCGTCGCTTATGGATATATCGTGATATAAACAAAAAACAGTGGTATCTACACGGATTTATGGATTAATCAAATGTCCGCAGCAACAGAATATGCGGAACTACACTGCATCAGCAATTTCACCTTTCTACGCGGTGCTTCCCACCCAGAAGATTTAGTAGCGCAAGCGACAAAGCTTGAATATTCCGCAATAGCTATTACTGATGAATGCTCTTTATCCGGCGTTGTTCGCGCTCATTTACAAGCACGAAAAACTGCAATAAAGTTAATTATCGGCAGTGAATTCACACTTGATGATGGTTTGCGATTCGTTTTATTGGTGACCAATCGTCACGCTTATGGAGAGCTGTCCAATCTTATCACTCAAGCAAGAAGAGAAGCCAAGAAAGGGAAATATTTTTTAAATCGAAAAATGTTAAAGAATCATCTTCCTTCACAATGTTTGGCACTCTGGTTACCAGACTATAAAAATCGACAACAAGATGAATCGGCATTAACTTTCTTGTCAGCATGTTTCCCTAAAAAATTATGGGTTGCTGTTGAGCTGCTCATCAATGGGGAAGATAAAGAGTATTTGCAAAAACTCACAGAGCTAGGAAAAAAATACAATATATCGCTTTGTGCTGCTGGCGATGTTCATATGCACCATCATCAACAACGCATATTGCAGGATACACTAACAGCTATTCGTCTTGGTATCCCTGTTTCGAAGTTAGGCAAAGAACTATATGCTAATGCCGAGAGGCATCTACGAAAAAAATCTCGTTTACAACGGCTGTATCCTGAGTCGTTGCTGCAAGAAACAACAAAAATTGCCGAGCAATGCAATTTTTCTCTCGATGAATTACGTTATGAATATCCTGATGAAATAGTCCCTAATGGATACACGGCAAAAAGTTGGTTAAGAGAACTTGTGGAAAAAGGAGCAAAAAAACGGTGGTCCAATGGCGGGAGTGAAAAAATGAGAAAAGCCATCGAACACGAGTTAAAATTGATACACGAACTGAACTATGAACCCTACTTTCTGACTGTTTACGATATTGTTCGTTTTGCCAGAGAACAAAATATTCTCTGCCAAGGTCGTGGATCTGCCGCCAATTCAGCAGTCTGCTACTGCCTTGGAATTACTGAAGTCAACCCAGATCAAATGGCGCTTTTATTTGAACGCTTTATCTCCAAAGAACGCAATGAACCTCCCGATATTGATGTGGATTTCGAACACGAACGTCGTGAGGAAGTGATCCAATACATCTACCAAAAATATGGCCGACATCGGGCGGCTTTGGCTGCAACAGTCATAACCTATCGTCCACGTAGTGCCATCCGTGATGTAGGAAAAGCATTAGGTTTAAACTTGGAGCAAGTAGATCGTCTCGCCAAATTTGTGCAATGGTGGGATGGCAAAAAAATCAGCAACGAACGCTTAGAAAATAGCGAATTTTCCGTCGACTCCCCGATTATTCGTCATCTATTAACACTGGTGAATATGATCATCGGTTTTCCAAGGCATCTCTCACAGCATGTAGGAGGTTTTGTTATTTCTCGCGGTCCACTTTCACAGCTCGTACCCATAGAAAATGCATCAATGGTAGACCGAACGGTTATCCAATGGGAAAAGGATGATCTTGAAGCCATAGGATTATTAAAAGTCGATGTTCTAGGGCTGGGAATGTTAAGCGCTATTCGTAAAGCGCTTGAATATGTTAGCCAGATAGAAAACAGAAAAACAACACTAGCTGACATAAATAAAGAAAGCGATTCTGATGTTTATAAAATGATACAGAAGGCTGACACAATAGGTGTGTTCCAAATTGAATCAAGAGCACAGATGTCTATGCTCCCTCGCCTAAAACCAAAGAACTATTATGACCTTGTTATTCAAATTGCTATCGTGCGCCCAGGCCCTATTCAAGGAGATATGGTTCACCCCTATTTAAAACGCCGGAATAAAACCGAAGCTGTTAGCTATCCGAGTAAAAAAGTTGAATCGGTACTCTCTCGCACATTAGGCATACCTATATTTCAGGAGCAGGTTATGCAAATTGCGATAGTAGCGGCCGATTTCACGCCAGGAGAAGCCGATGAACTACGACGAGCCATGGCTGCTTGGAAAAGAAAAGGTGGCCTGGAGCCATTCCAAGAAAAACTGTTCAAAGGCATGAGAAAAAATGGTTACACTGATGAGTTTGCTAATCAAATTTTTCAGCAAATTCGTGGTTTTTCCGATTATGGATTTCCTGAATCTCACTCTGCAAGTTTTGCCCTGCTCGCTTATGCCTCTTCATGGCTAAAGCTTCACTATCCCTCAGCATTTACTTGCGCTCTTCTCAACAGTTTACCTATGGGATTTTATGCACCTGCACAATTAGTGCAAGATGCAAAACGCCACTATGTAGATGTTAAACCCATAGATGTTATGTATAGCCAATATGATTCTCACCTGGAAATTAATAATAACAAATATACTAAAAATCCACCTCTACGCTTAGGCTTGAGAATGATTAAGGGGCTTTCTGAAGAAGGGGCTACTCGTATCATCAAAGCAAAATTCGAAAAACAATTTATTCATGTGCAAGATCTGGCGGCCCGCGCACAACTCAACAAAGATGATTTAGAAGCGCTCGCTGCGGCTGATGCATTATCAGGAATATCGGGTCATCGACATCGGGCCTATTGGCAAGTAATCGGCATCCCCTCGCCTGTACCACTATTCAAAAATATACAGTTTCAAGAACCAGAAGTTTTGCTACGCAAACCAACTAACACCGATAATATTATAGCCGACTATTCCACAACTGGTGTAAGCCTCAAACAACATCCTGTTGCTCTATTGCGTGAAAAACTAAAAGCAAAAGGTATTAAACAAGCCAAAGAACTTTGGAATCTAGAAAACAATCGAATAGCAAAAGTTGCCGGCCTAGTCATTGGTCGACAAAGACCAGGCACTGCTTCAGGTGTTATATTCATCACTTTAGAAGATGAAACCGGTTTCACTAACGTTATTGTTTGGCCTAAATTCGTAACAGCCCAGAAACAAGCTTTGTTAAAATCGAAACTCATGGTAGTTAGTGGAACTATTCAACAGGAAAATGGTGTTCTACATCTTATTGCAGGCCGGTTGGAAAACTATAGTCATTGGTTAAGTGGGTTAGAAACAAAATCAAGGGACTTTCATTAAAAATCACGATTAGAAACTATTTGTTAGTTAACGAAAATATTGCTGCTGAGCAATACCTGAATCTTTGGCCTGATCAATTAACTCATCAAGTTCATAATTTGTTAAGCCGGCAACAAGTAGAACGTTATCCTTTATCATATCCCAACGTACATCTTCATCTTGTCCACCAAGCACACGATAAACGCCGGCAACATGTTGTGCTATTTTTAAAATTGCCATGTCACGTAACTCTTGAGATTCATCAGTCTGTTTTTCCATAAACTCAAGATTGTTGTGATGCTGAGCAATTATCTGGCATAAGTGATCATCTAACTTCCAAGACTTAGCGGTATAATATCCAAGTACCGCATGATTAGTTCCCAACATATCGTTCTCTACATCGACAATTCTTTTTTCCGATTGTGCATATGACTGCCGCATTATTTCTAAATAGTTGTCAAACTTATTAATCATCAGTGTAATACCAACGTTATGAAACAATCCTAAGGTATAGAGATAATCATGTGGGACAATATTTAACTTGTTAGCGATCATAGAACAAACCTTCGCTACATCGGTTGCTGAATCCCAAAAGCGCAACAACGTTGCATAGGTGTCGTCCGACAAACCGGTCGATAAAGTTTCGTTCTTAATGCAGATTGTATTAATGATATTCATCAATGTACGCATGCCTAGCAACAAAATAGCTTGAGAAATTGAGGTTACCTTTTCGTTACCGGTATAGTAGGGAGAGTTAGCAATTTTTATTACTGCACCAGAGAGACCAGCATCATTAGAGATTAGCTTGGCCATTTCTTTGAGATCAGGATCAGGCATACTCATTTCCATCTGAAGATCAGCGATGACCTGCGGCGGAGAAGGGATTTTTATGCCTTTTAATACTTTCTCAACATCAATATCATGCGCTACATTAGACACCCGGAATCTCCGTATAAAATCGAGAGTATATATTGTCAATGTTACGGGATAAGTGTTAAATTACTTTAGAATACAATTCGGACATCAGGCACAAAAACACCCCTAAGCAATTGATTATAAACAAATTTATAAATCACCATTATAATCGATTGTTAATAGCCGCTATTTGAGTGCTGATTAAGTCAGTGAATTGCAACTAGCAAGACTACGAATACTTTCAGCAATACAATCAACACGCTGAAAATTTAATTTCTTAAAGCAATAATCTATTTCTATTTAGTTAATGAAGTACCATGAACAATACAATAATTGATCAAATAAAAAGCAATCCCGAATTATTCACATTTGAAACTCTGCCTCAAGCTCAAGAGTGGTTAACGACTTTGCCTCAAGGCAATAGTGATGAATCAAGCAAAAAACTTCTCATTTTTTTTAAACAATTTAATCAACAAAACACTGAAATTATATTTCACTACCAACTACTTAACTTACTTGCACCGACTATCAATAACGTATTAGATACGCTGAAAACACCTTACCATTTTGATGCATTCCCACTATCAGCGAATAGCCAGATTGCCTTCAATATCAAACAAGATCTTCTACGACAAGTTTGCATAAGCTACAAACAGCTTATTAATCAACTCAACCCTCTACTTAGTAGTCATGAAAAAGCCGTTAAACTACTATGCGTTGCGATCTACCACGCCTTGCACTACTCCTCGCTACTATTGTTAGAGAAGTATCTTACTTACACCAAACCAGAGAAAAACTTCTGGAAAGAGATACATCAAGTTTTTCAGTTAGCAAAAAAACATGATCAACACCAAGTTTCATTAATTGCGATAAATGATAGTGATAAAAAGACTCATATATCCAGCTGTTATAAACGAATACTCATACTTGCTTGCATGGATCCATTTCATCTCATGCAAACCGAAATTGAAAAAACATTTATCCATTTGGAACATTGGAGTTGGTACGCCAAGTTCGTTGAGGCTGAAGCTTTCGCAGCAAAAGGTGGACTACTAATTAATCCATCTCTCGATATTCCAGCAACAAGAGTAGATAGAAACACAAGTGGCTTAGATAGTTCAACAGACCTTCTCTATTTGGATATTTCTGACATCACCAAAGTTACCCGAATTCAAATTCAAAAACTTATTCTTAGCTTAGAAACGGACGATTTTCTACCAAACCATACAACCTTTACCGAAAGAGCAGCCTTAAGCATGTACTCTCGACTTAACAAGGTTCTTATACAAGCATATAAGAGAAGCGAAGAACGGATTTTTTCCAATGACATGCTCTGCTCAGCAATTGGCTTAACAACCAGCCATCGACTATTCAGTAACGATATTGAGTTCACACCAGAAGAAGATGAAATTGAATTAAAAAAGGGAACTCTAGGCGGTTCACTCCATTTGACTCTCGTTCCTAAAGAGCATACACCATGGATTGAGAAATCGTTAGAAGAGGATATTAAAACTGGCGTTGTTAAACCAAGAGAATCTCACTTTGAAGAAGATATATGGAAGAAAAAACAATCTTCAGAACTGCCCGTGCAAGTAGAAAACGATCAGTTACGTAAAGAGATTTTGGTTTACGATACACGTATAGAAAACTTAAGCGAAATGGGTTTTGGGGCTTACATAAAAAAAGAAACAGGAATTCACGCGCATATTGGAGAGCTTATCTCCTTTAAAAAAAATACCGACATCTCACAAGATTGGAATATCGGCATAATAAAATGGCTCATATGCCAGGAGAGTAATGATCTAAAACTTGGTGTATATCAATTACAAGGTTCTATAAAGCCTATAGCCGTTAAAGCCATTTCAGGAGTTGGAGAAGGCAGTGAATATTTTAGAGCATTGATTATAGAAAACGAAACTAACCAACCAGATAGAACGCTTATTACCCCCAATGCAGTTTATGACTTAAATACAATTCTACTTGTTAATTTGAAAGATAAATTAAGATATATACGGCTTACAAAACTATTAGCGTCCAGCAGCCACTACTCACAATTTGCATTTGAATCCACAAGCAATCCTGACCTAAATCGGGCCGACAACTCCTGGGTCTAATTGATATAAGTTTCACAAATAAGCAACTTTACATCCCCCACCCAGCGTTTGCCTACAGCAAGCAGATAGGAGTTTAGATTTAGTCATTAAGTTGATATAGGTTGTCGTTAACGAGTAATAATATCTTATTTTGAGAATTAACCAGTACTCGCGTATTACCAACTTCAGCTAGTTTACTGACATCATATAACTGCTCCACAGCACTCAAATGAGGCGTTAATTTGTAAACTTTATCCTTATCAACATAATAGATTGATTCATTCTTATAAAAAAGACCAACAACTTCGTTCAAACCAGTGACCAGATTGGCATGGCTTCCTTCACTAAAATCCATCCTTGTTATTTTATCGCTCTCAGCGATATAGAGAAACTCCTGATCACTATCCAATGTTGGTATACGACCACCAATATCAAATATTTCATTCACACTATTGTTATTTGTATTTAACTGAAAGAGTTTACCCACACCTCCAATCAAGTTTGATGTAGTAGCATAGAGAGTTCCTGCTGAATCAGCAGCGATACCAACAACATTTAACAAATCTTTATGACTTATGACAGGTTTTAAATCACCAAAATTGACAGGTAATGATGCATTAGCCAAATCTATCTCATATACTGACCCAGTACTATCAGAGCTATTAACAAAATAAAGCTTCTCTTCTACAAACAGTATTTCTGCTGCTTCGTTAACATTTAGCAGGTTATCCACCAATGTAGCTACTGTTCCATCACTTTGATATTTGATGATTTGAGAATTTCCTCGATCAACGATATAGATATCGTCAGCATCAGAAATCGTGGCACCAATTATCTCGGCACCATTAAAATCGATGAGTTCAGTGGCTTCCACATGATCAATAACATTTTCACAAGTAATATAAATATTTGTAACACTTCCTTTACCGACAACACCTGTGGCATTCTGAACGTTACAATTTTGTAGTGGCCCCGAAGGATGCTCAGTAACTTTTATATCATACTTCTCGTTTTCTTTTAATTTAATACCAAAAAAGAAACTACCATTTTCCGTTATCTTTAGCTTCTCAATTTCTTTGCTTATAACACCACCGTCCTCAGCAACGATTAATTCATCACTTTTAGTATTTTCCAAGGACAAACTGTTACCCGCTAAACCAACAACAGTTCCGGATATGGGGTATTTTGAAGTTTTGGACTCTGTTCGAAGCTCGCTAATAAATAGCTTATTAGTTGTATCAGTCTCTTGGACCCAAGCAATAACACCATTACCATTTTCTGCAAGACCTACGCGGCCTTCATTGATCACTCCCATCGCGGTGTATTCATCAGCGGTACTGTTAACTCTTTTGTATGCACCATCCACATAAATTTTCTCTTTTACACCGTCACAATCATAAGTGGTTGTTACAATTTGATTATCATCCTCTATACGTTTTATTTCAGGTTCCTCGCAGCTCAGAACAGTTTCACTTCCATCAACATGTATTAGATTATTAATTCCGGCACACTGAATTGTATGGTTCAACAATTCGTTATCACTATTGGTCTGTACTGATTCCACAGGGTCTTCACATGTAATAATTTGATTAAACACAAGTGTTTCACCACTTGACTCAGAAGCTACCCGACCGCCAAAAGACACGCTCTCTTCTAAGCTACTTGGTATTACCCATCCACCAATAGGAGTGAAAGCCCCCTTCATCAAACGTTGATAGCTCTTATTCTCTCTTTGCAGCCATGAGAATAGTATTGATCCATTATTAGCAAATGTTAGATCTATCGCACGTGCGGAATCAGAAGTTTGAGTAGATGTGAGTTCATGCGTAAAGCTACTTTGTGGAGTTGCAATACTTGACCAGCCACCATTAAAATTAATTTGAAAAAGACTAGAACCAACGCCTATTATTGTTTCCCACGCGATTACGGCTTCTCCATTATCGTTTACAGCAACAGCTGGTGCAGTTGAGTGAGCACCAGCTAAAGAAATTCTGTTAACTTCTTCCTCATCTATACCTTCAACTTCATACCAAATCCATTTTTCTTCCTTAGTATCTGGATCTATCGATTTCCAGAACTGCCTTTTAAATATGTAGTCTTGCTCACCGTCAGATTGAGCCCACACAATCACCGTATGACCATCGTCTGCAATTGCAACTTGAGGTGAATGAACGCGAGTGGAGCCAAAACTTACATTATCATCGAGTGACTTGGGTTTAGTTATCTCTGGATTAGTTGTATTGATGTTACGAAATTCATAAACAAACAGTTGCTGTGTTTTAGATTCTTCTCCTGTATCATCTGATTGAAGCCAAATAACGACGATTTCACCTTCATTATTCATAACAACTTTATGAGAGCTTGCGTTTGTTTCAGCAAGGCTAATATGATCGTCAATTGTCTTTGGTAGTGTCCATATCTTCGAACTCACTTCGGCTTTGTAAACTTGCGAACGTTCACCGTCATTTTGTTTCCATACGATGATTCCTCTTGCTTTATTATTCAATGCTACTTCAGGATTCAGAGAATCAACTTCGCCCTTTTGCATCGGAAAATTTATTCTGTCGTCCAAACTCGTAGGATGTGACCAACCGCCACCAAGGTATTCACTTTTTAATAAATAGCTTTCTTTCTCCGTCTCAGTATCAACAATTTGATGCCAAACAATTAGCGCCAATCCATTTTCTGACATCGCGACTTTAGGCCGATGGGCATCACTGCCACTGATACTTATACTGTCTGTCGAATCCGCTGGATGCTCCCACTTCCCACTTCTATATTCGCTCTTATATACTCGCTTATTCGAACCATCAGATTGCAGCCAGACAATTAAAGCATCACCTCCGCTATTCATTACCATCTGCACATTACTTGGCTCGCCAAAGTCAGGATTAATATTATCGTTAAAACTCTTTGGCGTACTCCATACAAATTCGCAGATAATTCTGACACTCTCAACATTCGATACGGGCATAACACCCCTAGAAGCAGAGTTAAATCTGCATTTCTGAATTGGATCTATAGGTTGTTGAGTAATTACAATTTCAAAAGTATTTCCACTTAATACTGATTCAGGAAAAGTAAATTCCCCTCTACGATTTAATTTAATTTGATTACTATCGCTCAGTTCTAAAACCAGCCCTTCGCCTACCAGATTATCAACTCTGCCTCCAATGGTATAACCTTTGCCATCAGTAGCAGCTTCATTCCCAGACTCGCCTCCTGAGCTTAGGCACCCACCTAACAATAAAACCAGTAGCAAAACAGATAATAATCTAACAAATATGAACATAACCCAAACCCATGTGTTATTTAATCTAAATTCCCCGTCCGCGAGCAGTGGGGGTTAACAAAGTACTTAATTTGTTAACGATGTGAAATTAATTTTTTAAGGCATTTCCACTTAAAATAATATTCGATATTGAAACTTAACGACCTATAAACAAACTTAAACCTAAAAAAAGCAGTTGATCCACGAAATATAACACAGGCTCTTGTTTCGCCTAGCTATATGAAAAAAGCTTGCTTCACCAACCAGGTGAAGACACACAATCACGACGCTATTCAGAACAATATCCTGCATTCTAATTGCGCGTCCAACTGCTTTTTTTAGGTTAAACGTTCACGCCAAAATTAGATTCTATTGATGTTTCAACGTTCAAATTAAGCTTCAATGGCAAACGCATCTTTTCAAAAAGCTCTGCCCAGCCACATAGCAACAAAGTGTTAAGCGCGCTAAAATGCCAGTTTATCGTATTATTGAATAGGCATATATGAAAAAGACCATCATTAGACGCTCAACAAAATGCTCTACATCTCATCCACAGTCAGCTCTTCCAAATACGCTACACCCAATTTTACGACGAATTTATGAAAATAGGGATATTTTCGATGAAAAACAATTAGATAAATCAATTTCCAAACTTTTACCCTATCATAAATTAAGCAGTATTGGGCCTGCAACAGCGCTGCTTTACCAGCACATGCTTAGTTCCAGCAAAATAGTTGTCATCGGCGATTTTGACGCAGATGGTGCTACGAGCACTGCTATAGCGGTAAAATGCCTAAGAATGTTTGGTGCTATTTCTGTTGAATTTCTTGTGCCGAACCGCTTTAAATATGGTTACGGATTAACCCCGGAAATCGTTAATGAAGCACATCGCACTCTCTCACCCGATCTTATTATTACGGTAGACAACGGTATTTCAAGTATTGATGGCGTTGCTAAAGCCAATAACCTGAATATTGATGTTCTGGTGACTGATCACCATTTAGCAGGGGAGCAACTCCCCGCAGCGCGGGCAATTGTAAACCCCAATCAAGCAGACGATCAATTTGAAAGTAAAAACTTGGCAGGAGTTGGCGTTATTTTTTACGTCATGCTTGCGCTACGTAGCCTATTGAGAGAAAAACGTTGGTTTTCCGAAAAACAAATAAAAGAACCTAATCTTGCAACTGTATTAGATATTGTTGCATTGGGCACAGTTGCTGATGTTGTACCGCTCGATTTCAATAACCGAATATTAGTAAATCAGGGCTTAAAGCGAATACGAGCTGGTTACGCTTGCCCAGGAATTGAAGCACTCATTGAAGTTTCTCAACGAACTGCTTCCAATCTGGTTGCAAGTGATATGGGCTTTTGCTTGGGACCCCGTTTAAACGCGGCAGGTAGATTAGAAGATATGAGCGTAGGCATTAACTGCCTTTTAGCCGATAACTTGGCAGAAGCGCGGCATTACGCAGCCCAGTTGGACGAACTCAACCGCACGCGTAAAGAGATTGAATCTCAAATGCAGGAGGAGGCATTACATTCGCTTAAGGTATTACATCTTGAAAGCGACTCTATTCCTACAGGTCTTTGTCTTTACGACCCTCACTGGCATCAAGGAATTATTGGCATTCTCGCTTCCCGCATTAAAGATAAATACCATCGGCCTGTAATTGTATTCGCCGATCACGAAGAAGGGGAAATTAAAGGCTCCGCTCGCTCAATTCCCAATCTCCATATTCGTGATATTTTAGATAGTATCGCAACCAAAAACCCCACACTCATTACAAAATTTGGGGGACATGCAATGGCAGCAGGACTGTCGATAGACAAAAAAAATCTAACCAAATTCCAAAAATGCTTTAATGCAGAAGTGGAATCTTTAATTAAACCTGAATATTTAGATCAGATCGTCTATTCCGATGGCGAAATCAATGAGCATGAGTTTTCACTTGAGCTTGCCTCACTGATTCAACAAGCAGAGCCTTGGGGACAAGCATTCCCTGAACCAGTGTTTGATGGAAAGTTCCAATTAGTTCAACAACGGATCGTAGGCGAAAAACATCTAAAGTTAACATTGAGGCCTGAAGCTGGACAGCAGGATTTCGACGCTATCGCTTTCAATACCATATCCCAGGAAGAGTCAGTTTCTCCCTATGAGATAGGCGACAAACTCAGCGCAGCATTTAAGCTCGATATTAATCGCTTCCGCGGCCAGGAAAACCTCCAATTACTCATTGAATATCTGGAGCCAGCTATTGCCGAATAGTTTGGGTATAACTGTCCGGTAAAATAAAAAGCTCATTGGGGAATATTATGTGCTGCTTATACTCAACGAGAAAGCGTTGATACCCCCATGCACTCCATTCCCGAATAGGAAAACCGTATTGAAGATGGTGCCCTGGTTGGAATACCTCCATAGCTGATCTGCATAGATCGTTTTCAAGCTGATAGTGCTCTGTTCTTTTTCGCTCTGCATTAGCTAAGCGATAAGCCTTTAATGCACTAAGCACATCTTCAGTCACGGAATTAACAACTACGGTATCGTAACAAGGTATTTGATTCATCTTAAAGTGATGATGCGTTGCACTAGCAGAATCATTCGCCGCACTATTTCTCATCACAGCGTGACTCGTTTGTGATTCAACACTCCAATTGATGGGAAAACCGGGAGGTATCACAACTGTTTTCTGCGGAATCACATTAACCTGCATCTCTTTTCCCGACACAATAAATAGTGTTTTGTTAATACGATCAAAAAGTGTGTAGTCGTCATGACTAGGCCCTGCGTCAATCCTCATCACTTTTTCTGTAATAAGAATCCGCTCAATAGATTTAGCACCACTTGAGCCAGACTCGGAATAGACCAACATAACCCCAGGAGTATCTGTTGACATTAATTTTGGTGGGGAAAACGAATTCAGCGATTTAAAACTGCAAGCAACTAAGCTCAGCGTAACAAATACCGCGACAACAATTAATTTGAACATGAAGTTAAGAATTCCATCTCTTTGGCGGTGAACCCGGCTTGTTCTCTCGCTATTGCGTTAAACGGTTTACGAATTTTATCGGCCGCATATTTTTTAATAAGCTCAGAAAAAACGGCTTGAGAATCCAAGTTTTGTTGCTTACAAACATAATTAAACCACTTGCTTCCAATTTCCACATGGCCAATCTCGTCTCGATAAATAACTTCAAGTATCTCGGCAGCTCGTAAGTGATTATGATGACGAAAACGTTGAATGATATCAGGTGTTACATCCAATCCACGCGCTTCAAGCACTCGCGGAACCAACGCCATTCTAACCATTACATCAAACGCTGTTAATTCCACCATTTCCCATAAACCAGCATGCGCTGGAAAACTTCCATAATCATAACCAAGTGTTCGTAGATAATCACGCAGCAGTTGAAAGTGAATTGCCTCTTCATGAGCAATTCGCAACCAATCAATATAAAACTGCTCAGGTAAATCGGGAAAACGAGAAACTGCGTCCAACGCAATATTTATCGCGTTAAATTCAATATGCGCAAAGGCGTGAATCATTGCTGCATGTCCCTTTGGGCCACCAACCGTTCTTTTCGGCAATTGATTGAAAGGAACTAACTCAGGTTTGCTTGGTATACCGACAGAACATTCGCGATTAGAAGAAAAATCATTTTTTAAAACTAAATCGCCTGAATCCCACTGCTTCTTAATTAAGTGGGTTAACGCTAATTTGTCATCAGGGTTTGATACCACAAGACAAGTGATTGCAGCTTCATGTAGAGTTTTAGGTAACGCATTTTTCATCATTTTGTTATTATAACTCAAGTTTCGAAGTTCAAATTAAAAGAGTCATATGCACCACTCTGCGCCACTACAAGAAATCGTATTACTATTAGCCATCTCTGTGGTTAGCGTTGCCATGTTTCGGCGCTTAAATCTACCACCTGTTCTTGCTTACCTTTTTGTTGGCATACTTGTAGGGCCACATGGATGGGCCTGGATCGCAGATACAGAAAACACTCGCTTCCTCGCTGAGTTTGGCGTGGTTTTTCTCATGTTCACCGTGGGCTTGGAGTTTTCTCTACCGCAACTTATTGCTATGCGCAAAGAAGTGTTTGGCATCGGCGGCGCGCAAGTCATATTAACCACACTACTTGTCATGCTAGTCCTCATGATAGCTGGCCAGAATGTCAGCGGCGCATTCATTGTCGGTGGCGTCATTGCTCTTTCATCCACCGCGATGGTGATAAAACAGCTAACGGAACAACTTGAATCCCATTCGCGACACGGCCGTTTGTCTATATCGATTCTTATTTTCCAGGATCTCGCAGTCATCCCATTTCTCATCATCATACCCGCATTAGGCGCTGGCGCGGCGGAAGGTGGTGTGACGTTAGCGCTATTTTATGCAGTATTAAAAGGCGTTTTTGTCATTGCCCTCATGTTTGCAGCTGGACATTATTTATTACGACCTCTATTCCATAACATCGCTAAGCAACATACCTCAGAACTGTTTACCTTAACTATTTTGCTCTTTTCTGTAGCAGCAGCATGGATTACCGGTCTAGCAGGTTTATCATTGGCGCTAGGCGCATTTATCGCTGGAATGATGTTAGCTGAAACAGAATTCAAACACCAAGTTGAGGTAGATATTCGGCCATTTAGGGACGTGCTGATGGGGCTGTTTTTCATCACCATAGGAATGTTACTGGATATCCAAGCGCTACCCACAATATTTCCGTGGGTCCTTCTCGCTGTGCTCTTCATTGTAGTCCTTAAATTCGCTGTAATTATGGCCATTTGCCACTACATGAAAATAGAAAAAGGTATTGCATCCCGAACCGGCTTAACACTTGCCCAGGGAGGTGAATTTGGTTTCGCCATTTTGGCAATTGCCTTATCTGCAGGAGCACTTAATGAGGAGCTTTCTCAAATAACCCTTGCATCGGTCATTGTCAGCATGATTATTAGCCCGTTTATCATTCGACATAACGGCATTATTGCCAAACGCTTTTTCACCAAATCCTATATGGATTTGCGTGATACAAATGTAAATGTTATCAAACATGAAACCGAATCGTTAATAAACCATGTCGTCATTTGTGGATACGGACGAATCGGTCAAAACGTTGCCCGGTTTTTAAAAGAGGAAAACTTCTCCTACGTCGCCTTAGATCTGGATCCCGTGACTGTAAAAGCCGCCCACGATGCAGGAGAACCGGTTTTTTACGGAGATACCACCCGTAAAGAGATACTCCAAGCAGTCCATATAGAATCTGCACAAGCTCTAGTGGTAAGTTATGATGACTTTGCCGCTGCGTCAAAGATTATAAAACACACAAAACAAATCCGCCCAGATATCCACATTCTGGTGCGAACACGCGATGATTCCCACCTCAAAGATTTGCAAGAGATGGGTGCAACAGAGGTTATCCCGGAAACATTGGAGGCGAGCTTAATGCTCTCGTCCCACCTTCTTATGTTGTTAGAAGTTCCCATGAAGAAAGTGGTTCGTAATATTCAAAAGGTAAGAGAGAATCGTTATCAAATGTTACACGAGTTTTTCCATGGACAATCCAATGCCAACATCGATGAGCCAGATACACTTAGAGAAGGACTTCACAGTATTACATTGCCGGAAGACGCGTTTTCGATCGGAAAATCTATTGATGAATTGAATTTGGAAATCAAATGCAACATTAAAGTAACTGCATTAAGGCATGATGGAATTTGCCATCAAAAGCCAGATTCAGCATCTGTTCTTGAGGCAGGAGATGTGATTGTTTTGTATGCAACCCCAGAAGACTCTAAAAGAGCTGAGGCAATTTTATTATCAGGTTACAGTTAGCAAAGTAGCTATATTAAGACACGACCTTGATATGCCATGGCTCAAAACGAACTCCAAAAGGATTATTCTCATGGTAACGTATGCGGATATAACCTAACTCTTCAAGCTTATTGAACTCTCTGGTTTTTGCAAAATCTTCTGTGAAGTTCTTATAGCCAAATCCTACTTTACCCACATCAAAATCGCCAGCACCGTGAAAGGAGTGTCCAGGAGGAGCAAGTGAGCGAGATGCCATCGACAAATTGCCATTGGAATCTATCGATTTATTCAAAAACAAATACATCTGTTTAACTACACTACGCACACCCGAAGTTAACACAATAGACTTGCCCACATCTCGTCTTATCTTCTCGTAGAGTCTCAATGAGTCGCCACGAAACAAATAGTTCCCTGTATACGGTACTTTGATGGTGTCGCGTTTTGAGATTGCAGAACTTAACTTAGTCATGACTTTTTCACCAAAGAAGCCGTACCCTTCAGCATCCGTATAAAAAATTTCTTCCAGAAAATCAATTTCAGCTTTAGAGAAAGAACCAATTTTTGAATAATTTCGTGCAAAATAGAGCGCACTATCGAAGTTAAGCAACGAAAAGTTGGCATGACCGACAAACCTTTGCAGGCGCTTTAGACGAGCAACCACGGATTTTAACAGGCGATATTTCTTACCCGTTAAAATAACGTCATCTTTAAAATGGTGATTATAATTTTTAACTTTAGAGATATGATCTCTGATTTGCCTAGAACCAGGCTGATCTAATGTTGCAGCGATTATTGAAGGGCTGGCGGACACTGCGACTGTTCCAGCTATGATACTTTTTAAAACTGTTCGTCTATCCACAAGAATCGTCCTGTTTCCCAAAGTCATACTTCATTACTTTATTAGAATCTTAACCTATCAGGTCCTAATCCTATAACGTCCAAAAAAGAAAAAAATTATGCCAAATTCAAGAATTTTCCTCTCTTTTCCACACATATTCAGGGTGTTAAACACAACATCGGTAAATTTCAGTGAGTAATATTAACGAGTGATGGTATAAATTCAGGCACCCTCGCTAACGATCATTTGTTCAACCTAACCAACTATAGCATGCCAAATTAATGACCCATTTTCAGCACTATTGCTTAGGAATGCAACATCTAAACAATTTTACCAAAATATTAGAGCAATTAGTTTTTCTGCAGTAAAACATTTAGGGTTTATTGACGCTTCGAGTCCAACCTAAAGGCCGAAACTATTTTTTCACTTCACTGCTAGTTGTATAAACAGAATAACCACTTGAAAATAGTATGTTAGAAGGAAAAACAACCGCCGTAGTATTACAAATGGAAAGAAAACTAGTCCCTACTATTCGAGCACAAATTCCTGTGCTTTCTCGATAACCTCAATTCCAGCCCCTTTTTTATAAGCATTTTCACTAATATAACGTCTCCAGGCTTTTGCTCCAGGTACGCCTTGAAAAAGACCTAAAATGTGTCGAGATATTTTCGTTAAATTAATACCTTGTGATAACTGCTGTTCAATATAGGGCAAAAATCGTTCGAGTATCTCTTTCCGAGAAGGAGCGCGGTATTGCTGGTTATAAAAAAGTGCATCGGCAGACGCAAGAATATAGGGGTTATGATAGGCTTCTCGACCGATCATCGCACCATCAACAAAATCCAGTTCTGCTTTAGCATCATCAAGCGTTTTAAGCCCACCATTTACGATAATTTCCAATTCAGGAAATTCCGCTTTGATCTGATGCACGATATCGTAATTCAGTGGCGGTACATCTCGATTTTCTTTCGGATTCAAGCCTTGTAACCACGCTTTTCGCGCATGAATAATAAAAATAGCACAGCCACCGCCCTTTACAATCTGGATAAAATTCTTTAAATCCGCATATTCGTCCTGGTTATCAATACCCAGACGACACTTTACCGTCACAGGCACTTTAGATTTTTCCTGCATTGCCCCAACACATTGCGCCACCAATTCTGGTTCAGCCATTAAACTTGCGCCAAAACAGCCTGACTTCACTCGATCACTCGGACAACCAACATTGAGATTTACTTCATCGTAATTAAATTGATTTGCAAGTTCACAGCACTTGGCAAGATCTCTAGGATTACTGCCACCAAGTTGCAATGCTAAAGGATGTTCACTCTCGTTATATTGTAAAAAACGCTCCCAATCACCGTGAAGCAGTGCATTACTAGTCACCATTTCAGTATATAACCAAGTGTGCTTAGTGATTAACCTGAGAAAATAGCGATCATGTCGATCTGTATACTCCATCATAGGTGCAACAGAAAGATATCGTGCAGGCAGTTCGTTAACTTTTTTAGAATTCATTCTTCGTCAAACAGATTTTAAAGCCATAATCAATTCACGACTTTTAAGTGGTTTATCACCAAGTAACTTCTTTAATGTGATGTATGTTATGCGCTGAGCTGCTTTTAATACCGCTTTTTCAGAGAAGCAATTCTCGTTAAACGCTAACAAGTGCTCGCCTTTAAAAAGAAATTTCTCACTGTCTGATGGGTCCGCCTTAGTAAATCCGTATTCAGGCAGATAGTGATAATATTCATCACGCTGAATGGGCAGATGAGTATCCGCCTCTTCAGATAGAGAAATTTCATAGCCTAATGATTGTAATAACGCCTTTTCAAATTCGCGTAAAACAATCTCAACTTCACAATTGTTATGGAGTTTTTGCAACGCATTTTCATAACTGAAAAAAATATCTTGTACAGGATCATACTGTGCAAGCAAGCGAATCATTATCTCGTTTAAATAGAGTGCAGCATATAACCTATCTTGAAGTAAGCTCAACGGAGTTCCTGAAAACTCGGCGGCTGTTAACGTTCCTAATTCTGAACGTCGAACCCAAGCAATATTCAAAGGTTGAAAGGTATGTAAAATACATTTAAGTGGTGATTTTGCTTGTTTAGCCGCTTTAGCAACCAAGCTAATTCGCCCATAATCTCGTGTAATCAGATCAACAATGAGGCTCGTGTTTTTATAGGCTCGATGATGCAAAACAAAACACGGCTGCTGCTGTACTCGTTCGACATCCACACCATTGTTACCTTTTACTCATCGGTATATCCTAAACTACGCAAAGCACGTGCGTCGTCCGACCACCCCTCTTTTATTTTAACCCATAATTGAAGAAAAACTTTCTGATCATAGAGTTTTTCCATATCGATTCGAGCCTGCTGCCCAATCCGTTTTAAGCCCTCACCTTTTTTTCCAATAATTATCGATTTTTGTCCTTTGCGCTCAACCCATATAGCCGCAGCAATATCGAGTATGCCCTCTTCTTCTTTAAACTGCTCAATCTCTACAGTTAATGCATAAGGAAGTTCTTGTCCTAAATTACGCATTAGCTTTTCTCGAATTATTTCTGATGCGAGAAAGCGAGAACTACGATCAGTTATCTGATCTTCTGGATAAATTAAATCACTTTCGGGTAAATATTTCTCAACAAGAGACTCTAAAGTATCAACATAACGTCCAGTTTTAGCCGAAATCGGAATAATTTCTTTAGCAGAAAGCTTATCTGCCAAAGAACTAATAGTCTCAAATAGCTCTTCTTTTTCTGCCACACGATCAGACTTATTAATAACAACAATCACTGGTATCGAGTTATTTGAAAGCTTTTTCACTACAGCCTCATCTTCATCTGTCCAGCGTGTTCCTTCAACAATAAACAAAATCAGATCCACGTCATGCAATGTTTGATTGGCTGCACGATTCATATATTGATTCATAGCCCGAGTGTTATCTTTATGCATGCCCGGAGTATCCACAAAAACCATTTGCGCATCATCGGTTGTTTTAATACCGAGAATATTATGCCGAGTAGTTTGTGGCTTACGTGAAGTGATACTTATTTTCTGACCGAGAAAGCGGTTCAGCAAAGTGGACTTACCAACATTTGGCCGTCCAATAATCGAGATATAACCACTTTTCATACTATTTTACTTTTTCAATGAGATCGATTGCAGCTTCGGCAGCAATCTGCTCTGCTTTGCGACGACTACTGCCGCTTCCTTCCACTACAATCTGTAACTCTGGTATTTCACATTTAATCGTGAACGTTTGGTTATGTGGATCTCCATTAACGGAAAGCACGGTGTAATTGGGTAAATCTTGTCTTCTCGATTGCAAATACTCTTGGAGACGACTCTTAGGGTCTTTTAAATTTTGCTCATCAACTATGTCAATTTTATCCTGAAACAGATTTAAAATTAGCTTCTTTACAGACTCATACCCCGTATCAAGAAGCACTGCTGCTATTATTGCTTCCAGACCATCCGCCAATATTGAAGCACGTCGATACCCCCCACTTTTCAACTCACCAGAACCTAATCTGATGTAGTCTCCCAAGTCTAACGATTTTGCAATTTCCGCTAATGTATCTTTCTTTACCAGAGTTGCTCGGTAACGACTTAGTTCACCTTCTGTCGCTTTAGGGAACTTATGATAAAGTGCCTCCGCAACAACAAAATTTAACACGCCATCACCTAAAAATTCTATACGTTCGTTATGCTGGCTACTCGCACTACGATGAGTTAACGCCAATTCGAGAAAATCAATATTGACGAACTGATAATCAATTTTTTTGCATAGTTTTTCTAAAGGAGGATTCAACGAATAACCTCTTCTTTATCATCAAATTTTACAACAAAGTCTATGTTTGCAAGAAAATGTGTTCGTACTTCGTAAGCAATTTGCAGCACAGTGGAATCCGGTGAACGATGTATTGTTATATTACGTTCATTTACACTTGAAACACCGCTCAAACTCAATCGTTTCATAATACGCTTTTTTATTTCAGAATTACTAAGCCTTATCGTTTCCTGTTCTTCTGACACTGTTTCTAGCGTTGACTCCACACTAAAGTTCTCCGCATACAATGGAACAACATTAACGAACATGCTGGTGAAAACAATGATAAGACACAAACCAACAATCAGGCTAATCACGCCGATACCACTTTGTTGTTTTATGTTAAACTGAATTCTTTTCATTATTATCAATATTCTATTAATGTGGATTACTTAATTGTATTTCCAATGCGACTCCACTCAACACCACCATCTTCAAAATTCCAGTTCATCCAGATCATAAATGCTCGGCCAACCAAATTCTCTTCAGGTACAGTTCCCCAGAAACGACTATCGTTGCTATTATCACGGTTATCGCCAACAACAAAAAAACTATTTTCCGGCACCACCCATTCAGCATTTAAACTTCGTCGCGTTGAGTCAATCAAAATATCGTGCTGCATACTATCAATGGTTTCCGTCAACTGGCTTGCCCCAGGAATAGGTAGACCATCTTTTGTTTCAGTATATGGGCCAATCAATGTTTGAGGCAGTCGTTTATCATTTACGTACAAATTTTTCCCACTATACGTTATTCTATCTCCCGGTAATCCTATGACGCGTTTAATGTAGTCAATTGATGGATCTTGTGGAAATCGGAATACAGCAACATCTCCTCGCTCAGGAGCTCCAACGTCTATGATTTTTGCATCAAGAACAGGAAGGCGAACCCCATAGGCAAATTTATTTACCAGTATAAAGTCTCCCACTTTCAACGTTGGAATCATTGAACCAGATGGAATACGAAACGGTTCGAATAGGAATGATCTTAATATCAGAACTATCAATATTACTGGAAAAAAGGAACGAGCATACTCCACAAATATGGGTTCTTTATAAGCAGATTCAATGACTTCCTCTTTATCTGCACCATCATAGTTCGCTTCTAATTCATCAACTTCAGCTTGGCGTTTCGGCTTCCATAATTTTACATCTAACGCCCAGATTATGCCGGTAACCACAACGGCAGTTACCATAATTGTTGCAAAATCAAAATTCATCTATCCATTTACCTTTATTATCTACCTTCACGGACCACTAGAGCAGCCATTGTAAACTCAACGTTTCCATTGCATTTTCTATTTTTTGTCTACTTGCAAAACGGCAAGGAATGCTTCCTGCGGAATTTCAACACTTCCTACTTGTTTCATGCGTTTTTTACCCGCTTTCTGTTTTTCTAATAACTTGCGTTTACGAGATGCATCACCGCCATAACATTTTGCAGTAACATTCTTTCGCAATGCTTTTACCGTCGAGCGTGCAATAATATGAGAGCCAAGAGCCGCTTGAATTGCCACATCAAACATCTGCCGTGGAATAATTTCACGCATTTTCTCCACTAGATCACGGCCTCGATTTTGCGCCGCATCACGATGAACAATGATGGAAAGTGCATCAACCGCGTCGCCGTTAATCAATATATCCATTTTTACTAGATCAGCTTCCTGAAAATGAGAGAACTGATACTCTAATGAAGCATATCCGCGGCTGGTTGATTTAAGACGATCAAAAAAATCAAGCACCACTTCACTCATTGGTAACTCATAACTCATGGAAACCTGGTTACCCAAATACTGCATTTTTTTCTGCACACCGCGCTTTTCGACACAGAGGTTGATAACATTACCCACATACTCTTTAGGTAATAAGATGTTAGCAACAATAATTGGTTCGCGAGTTTCTGCTATTTTGTTAGGCTCGGGTAATTCTGATGGATTATCAATACTGACAACATCACCAGCTTTGTTTAAAATTTCATAAACTACTGTTGGTGCTGTTGTAACCAATTCAAGATCGTATTCTCTCTCCAAACGCTCTTGAATTATCTCCATATGTAGTGTTCCAAGAAAACCACACCGAAACCCTAAACCAAGCGCTTGCGAATTTTCTGGTTCGTAAAAAAGTGCAGCGTCATTTAATCTTAATTTAGATAATGCGTCTCGAAGATCTTCGTAATCTTCACCACTAACGGGAAATAATCCTGCAAAAACTTGTGGCTGCACAGGCTGAAAACCCGGTAATACATCTTCCGCTGGATTATCAATATACGTTAAAGTATCTCCAACAGGAGCACCATCGACGTCCTTAATGCCAGCAATGACATATCCAACCTCCCCGGCCTGCAACATATCGGTATCATGTCGTTTAGGGCTGAACACTCCCACATGCTCGACCAAGTGAGCACGCCCGGTCGACATCACTTTTATTTTCTTTTTCGGTTTCAACGTACCTTCAACAATACGTACCAAAGAAACTACGCCCAAATAGTTATCGAACCAGGAGTCGATGATAAGCGCTTTTAACTGACCATCACGATCTCCAATTGGAGCCGGGATTTTTTCAACCAATTCTTCAAGTAGCGCATCGACTCCAACACCTGTTTTTGCACTAATTGAAACAGCCTCTTCCGCTTCAATGCCAATTATTTCTTCAATTTCATTTTTAACCCGGTCAGGGTCAGCAGCAGGAAGATCAATTTTGTTTAATACTGGGAGAACTTCAAGGCCTTGCTCTATTGCTGTATAACAATTAGCCACACTTTGTGCTTCGACACCCTGCGAAGCATCTACAACCAACAATGCACCTTCACACGCTGCCAAAGACCGTGATACTTCATAGGAGAAATCTACATGGCCGGGTGTATCAATAAAGTTGAGTTGGTAACGATTACCATCTTTGGAATTGAAAAAGAGGGTTACACTTTGCGCCTTTATAGTTATGCCACGTTCTCTTTCGAGATCCATAGAGTCTAAAACTTGAGAGTCCATTTCACGTGCACTTAAACCACCGCAGGTTTCAATTAACCTATCTGCCAAGGTAGATTTACCATGATCAATATGCGCAATGATGGAGAAATTTCTTATATTTTCGATATTCGACACAAATGAACCATTCTTTCCTATTATTGATGCTAAATTGTTTTACGTGCATAAATTGCGCAACTGTTACGCAGCAATCAATGTATAACAATCGACAATGTTACCACATACTAAAAAAGGCCTCTCTCCCAAAGAAGAAACGCCTTTTTCAAAAGAAACTGCAGCATTTTACTGCATAATCTGCCTAACTGTTACTCATTTCTACCATATTCATCATGATAGCGGACAATATCGTCTTCCCCAAGATAAGTGCCCGACTGAACTTCAATGATTTCCAATGGGATGGTCCCAGGGTTTTTCAAACGATGCTTGACTCCCAAAGGAATATAGGTCGACTCATTTTCGGACAATAGAAATACCTCATCTCCTCGGGTAACTTGTGCCGTTCCTCGAACCACTATCCAATGCTCTGCACGATGATGATGCATTTGTAAAGAAAGCCTCGCACCGCAGTTCACAACAATACGTTTTACTTGAAAACGATCACCATTATCGATACTTTCATAACTACCCCAAGGACGAAATACCCGGCGATGGGTAACGACTTCACTCCTATCATCTTTGACTAATTGAGCAACAATCTTCTTAACCGATTGTGATGCCTTTTTATCTGCAATCATAACGGCATCAGGTGTATCAATGACAATGATTTCATTCAAACCAATCACCGAAACTACACGTCCATCGGTGAATACCATGGAATCATTGGTATCCTCAATATAGACATCACCTTTAAGCACATTACCCAAATCATCCTTCTCGGATATCTCCCAGAGGCTATCCCAAGAACCAATATCAGACCAACCAGCATCGAGCGAAACAACCGTTCCAGTAAAACCAGAAGTTTCACCCGATTCGTCAGCCACGTGTTCCATTACCGCATAGTCAATGGATTCACTAGGGCAGGAAGCAAAACTCTCCTTATCGACACGAATAAAATCCATATCAACAGTTTTATTTTTATAGGAATCTATACAGGCGCTATAAATATCGTTACGAAAGTGTTCAATTGCATCTAACCAAGTTTGAGCAGCAAAAAGAAACATGCCACTGTTCCAAACATATTCTCCACTCGCTAAGAACTGCTCAGCAGTCTTCAAATCAGGTTTTTCAATAAATCGACTAATTGTTGATACTTGATGAGTTACTTTATTACCGAGTTTGATATAACCAAACCCTGTTTCAGGCTTATTCGGAATAATACCGAATGTCCCCAAACACTGATTATTCAGTTGAGATAATCCTTCAACCACCGCCTCAATAAAAGCACTCTCATTTTTAATAACATGATCAGCCGGCATAACCAACATGATTGCATCAGAATTTTCTTCGGCAATATACGCTGCTGCAATACAAAGTGCGGGAGCTGTATTTTTCCCACAAGGCTCTAACAATATCTTAGCATCAGGTCGATTAATCTCGCGAAGTTGTTCTGCAACTAGAAATCGATGACTTTCATTTGTTACCACAACGGGAGGAGCAAGTTTTAATTGAAACTGTTCAGCATGTTGATATAAACGCTTTACGGTATCTTGCAAAAGCGTATGTTCATTAACTAAAGAAAGGAGTTGCTTAGGATATTGTTCGCGAGAAAGCGGCCACAAGCGAGTACCTGATCCGCCACACAAAATTACCGGAACTATTGTTTTTGTCATTTTTGAGTCCCTTCTAGTTTCTTATTATTTTCTTCTTCTGGATTCATCTCTTTCTGTTTTTGAATAAAAGCCAGTAAAAATGCCAGAAATACACTCAACATAAATCCAACCATACCCCCAAGAACCACCATTAACTTTTTCTTAGGTTTTATTCTCTCTTCAGGTACCACTGCTGGATCTATCACGCGGAAGACAAACTCGTCACGCACACTAGCCAACATAATATTTTTTGTCTGTGCTTCAATCAAACGGAAGATAGCCTGACGCATCTCAACAACACTGGTCTCTTCTAATTGGCTTTTGAGATATTTAATATTATTTTGTGCTTCAAGGATCGCTTTCTCTTTTTGATGCTGATTTATTCTCTCTACACTAGCGTTGGCCCATTTAGCCGCTAGCTCTGGATCACTCCACTCAAACGCCAATGAATACATTCCAGTTTTTTTATCGTCGGAAATTGAACGAATACCATCAAACAGTTTGTACGCATCCCATGCGGTAGGTATAGCTTCTTCATTTTCAACCAACCACGATTTTGTCTCAGGGTTCCAAATCGTTTCATACAGTATTGGCATTAAATTAAGATCAGAAATAAAGGCCTCGGTAAATACACGTGATTTAAGTGTCGCTATCGCTTCCTGAAGTTGACCTCCACTGCCCCCCAAACTAACACCTGCTAATGCTGCCAATCCGCCAAATTGACCTGCCAATCCCGATGCGGAATTTTGGTCTTCCCCCGCTGGTGCGAGAACAACTTCCGCACGGTAAATTTCAGTAGCGTTAATTGCAACAACAGCAGCAATAGCGCCACTCAACAATGTACAAAAGACAATCATCCATTTATATCGCATTAAAATGCGCCAATAATCAAGAAGATTTATTTCATCTTCACTATTATCTTGAGGAGGAAAAGGCATGTAGTAAACGGGCTGCTGGTTGCCCGTTTCCAAATCTGAGGGGATATTTTTATGATGCTTATCAAGATTATTCATACGCTCTATTGGGTTCCAAATAATCCAACGGTATTCCACGCTGCAGCTGACAAACCTAACTGATAGACGATTTGAGAGATACTCCCCCAAAGCTTCAAACTACTGATTCGTTCAGCATCCAGAGGAACCACTACCGTATCTCCTGGTTGAATATTGGGATTACTGTCTAACCAAGAGTTATTCACCGTTTGCACAGCGCCATTGGCACGAATAACGTAGACGCTATCGTCATCCGCTTTGCGTGTCATACCACCACTCAAACCTATATAGTCATCGACTTCTAACTTAGACTGATAAAGATGTGAGGTTGGATGGAAAACTTGTCCGATGACGCTAACCTCCTGCATTTGCGAAGGCACATATAATTTATCGCCCCCACGTAAAACTATCGAGTGCAAATTGTCGTCTTTTTGCTTACCGCTCGCGATCCCTTCCAAATCAATAACTAACCGGCCTGCGGCTTTCGTTGTACGTAATTTTGTTAATAGGCTTTGCGCAGTTCCTGTACTCTGCACTTGGCTTGGATCTCCGCTACGTTCCAAACTGATTGACGCCAATTCAGCTTCAAGATTGGCGGCCATGGTATCCATGCGCTCCTGTTCACGCTTTTTCAAATCTTCGCGAATAAATACAGCACCGCGGGGATAAGCAAATTTCGTTAACCCTCCCGCTCTATCCAATAACTCATGCAAAGCCTCGCCACGTTGGATTGCAAACTTGCCGGGAAACTTAACCTCCCCCACCAATTCAACTTGCTCTTCCTCCTGCCATAATGGTATTTCCTTAATGTTCAGAAGATCAAACGGTTCAAGCTCGAGATCATATGCGTTATTCCCTTGCATAGCTTCACCCAGGTTGATATTGATATGTAAAATATCTCTTGGCTTGCCTGGCTCTACAAAAAAGCGTGTTAACTCAGCATCCAGCGTATAGGCTGATTCAGAAAGGCGGCCACCAGCTATCACCAAATCAGAGACTCGCATTCCTTTTCTTAATGGGTATTTTCCCGGTCCTCTAACTTGACCAATGACACGGACAATTTGGCTTGGTTCAGATGCGCTGGATTGTGCATTAAGTTGCTCAATAATAGGCTGCACTTGTAATATTCTATTTTCGTCGAGACTTAACACCAAAATTTCGTCGCGCTTTTGTAATTTTATATTGTTTTCACCGCCGGATTTTTTTAGCGCCTTACGAAGACTCACAGTAATTATGTTTAACTCATAATTAGGTTCTGGGTATCGCTTAATGACAATGTATTCTGCATCGGCATTAACATTGAGTTCTCTCATATTAGGTATGATGTCAGTTAAACGCAGGTCAGGGCGCCACTGATGCGAACCCGGATTAATAACTTCACCTTGCAGATAAACAACGTTATCTTGTCGACTTAGTACAGAAGCAACGTTAATAGCATCACCATCTTTAATGGTAAAGTGCCAAGCACTTTTTTGTGTTAAATCGATATCAACTAATCTTCTATCGCTTCCTTCAATTCTTTCAATTTGAACCATGCTTTTATGAGCTGTGGGCAATAATCCACCTGCAAGTTTGACTACATCGACAATCTCTCTTTTTGAACCAAGTTCATAAATTGCAGGTCGACGAACCTCTCCAGCGATTGCAACAGAGTTCGTAACAGCCGGAACATGTATCACGTCTCCGGAACGAATCCTTACATCATTTTGAGAATTCCCACTCAATAGTAACTCATAGAGGTCCAGTTTTTTAATGAGTCGCCCTGATCGTTTTAACTCAATATTTCGTAAAGAACCAATTTCAGTAATACCTTGCCCTTGCGTCAGAGCATTGGTGATTGTGGACAATCCGCTTACCGAATATGCACCTGGTTTCTCCACCTCGCCTAAAACAAACACTCGAATAGTGCGCAATGCACCTAAAGTGATAAATGCATCCACACCAATCAGCTGATGCTTAATTCGCTTATTCAAATCAACTTTTAATTCTGTGAAACTTAATCCGGTAACGGGAAATGTACCAATTCCAGGTAAAGAAAGCGTACTATCACGCGATATTTCAAGCAGATATTCTTGATTAGATTTCCCAATAAGTTGAACATGAATTTGATCTCCAGGGCCAACAATATAGTCTTCAGGAACAGGCACCGATGTATCGGGTAAAAATTGATCTGACTCGCCGCGAAACAACTCATACCCAAAAGGTTTTAATTCGGAAACACCAAATTTTGTTAAGGGTAAAAGCATTACTCTGATGGTGTAATCTTTTAATAAAGGATTCAAATTTATCTGAGCAGCAGCTTCTTCATCAGAAAGACCCGCAAGGGAAACTGCACCTATACCTGCTATATAAATCTCTCCAACACTATCCAAAGTAAATGAGAGCTGGGGATGATCGGGTATAAATATAGGTTCTTTAGAATTCGCTAACGCATCTATATCTTCTAAATCAAAAAACACAATAATATTAGACCCAGGAGCAAGAACTGGTTCTTTAATATCCCCAAGTTCTTCTTCGCCTTCAACTCCACTTTGTTTCGCCAGCTCTTGTTTTTCCTCAACACTCTTCTGCTGAGGCGATACAAAACTTGTTCTACCTAGCGGCTTCCCCCCAGCAACATAGTTCATAAGCGCAGCTTGCTGGTCACTTGACAATCGGCTAAGCAGTTCCATCTGGTTGATATTCGCTGATAACAGGTTTTCAGACATAAGCGCCACTATAAAAACAGCAAGTAACTTAAGTCCAAAATTAATTTTTCTCACAGCTCCTCCAGATAAAAAAACAATAATTATAACACTGCTTTATTTCAAAATTTACTAATACATTGAGCCTTGGAGACATATCAAAAACAGCCCCAAACCAAACGAAAGTAACATACCCTACTGATAAGGCTGCATAAAATAGTAGTTAATAGAGAGATTCGACACTGGGCCAGATAGCCCACCGCCAACAGCCTCAATATGTCCTATAGAGGCCTCAACCCCTAAAGCACTATTTATAGGCAGTTCAACATTGAACATGGTTTGCAGTATTTTACCTGCACCGACATCCAATCCCCCGCCCCCCGCTGCTCCAACAAGGAATTCCCAACTAGCATATCGAGAGAATTGAAAACCAGGCCCCACTAACCCCACCGCATAACCACCTGCGCCACCTGTTGCAGCACCCAATGCGTGACCAGTCAAAAACAACCAGCGATTCACAAAAGCATCCAATTTTAAACTGGTCAAATCAACATTAACCGGTGATACATTGACACTCTTACGCGATTCTTGAGGCATGGAAAAATAGGTTTGCACACCAGAGCGGATACGCAGTTGACGCCAATAAATTTCACTACCGTCATAAACAGAGATATCCGAATTCATTGGATAGAACGAGGAGAAAGAATAAGCAAGATTAAAACTTGTATAGGGTGTCGTGAAATCCCCATCCACGGCTCTATTAAAGCCAAATTGATTATTAATCTGCCAACGCTCTCCCATGATTAAATCGAAGCCGGTATATACTCTTACAATTGCCCCTCCCCCAGTATCTACATCTCCTCCACCGGCAGCCCCGACGAGAAAACCAGAGTTAGCTGCCAACCATGGGATAACAGGCGAACGATACGATACACCGCTTAATACTTCAGCAAAACCATCAATTCCACCACTAAAAGCGCCGCCTGTTTCGAATTCAAACCAATAGCTTTCATTTAATTTTTTAGACCAACGGATTCCAATAACATCCATCCGCTCGTCTAAAACTTTACCACTTCTCCCTCTGTTTTGAGTATCAGGGTAGTAACTTAAAAACTGTAACGAGAACGTTTGAGGAACAGCGGTAAACTGTCGCTCTAAAACCTCCCGCCATTGATTAAATTTAGAGCTCGGCGAATAGCCAGAAAGATGCAAATTGTCGATATCTTTGGAAAATGAGAGGGTAAACTGAGAGCTTTCAATCTCCCCGTTGGGAAAATTGATATAACTAAAACCAGCAGCAATGCGGCTATTGTTAATTTTTTTACCTAATTCAGTGGAAGTACGATACATCAAACCACCACCTTGCGGAGCTGCACCGCCGCCACCGCCGCCTCCGAAAGCTTGAACAGAGAAAAAATAATCGCTAAATAAACTTTTCTCCCAAGTAAGTTGTAAACCTCCGGTAAAAAAACCTCCTCGATCGCCTTCTACCGCACCGTAAACTCCCAATCCGGTTTTAAAGCCTGCACCAATAGGAAAAAGATAACTCCCTCCTAGCAAACCCATTTTTTCACCTTCCACAACATCAATACGATCTATGGAAAATAACAGGTTGTTTTTAAGAATCGGTAGAGACTTCGGCAACTCAGCAGCATTTATAGAGTAAGAAATCAGCAATAAAATTAAAGCAGTAAAACTCAACAATCGATTAATCATAGACATAAAAAAAAGGGCGGTAATTGCCGCCCTTTATATAGTACACACGTAATAGATTCAAGGATTCATGTCATTTTTTGAATTGATTATAATGTCTTCGCGATTTTTGTCGATTGTCTTCTTTCCAATCCCTTTGATTTCAGATAATTCATCTGCAGATTTAAAAGGCCCATTTTCGGCTCTATATTGAATAATGGCTGCCGCTTTGCTGGGACCAATTCCCTTTAATGAGTTTGCAATTTGTTCAGCATCAGCACTATTGATATTTACTGGTGAAGCAAAAATAGAGCTGCTAACAAAAAAAAGAAAAATTAAAGAAAGAGTTCGGCGCATATAAGTATCCCCTATTGTTATCATTTATTGTTCAAGCACCCGTAAGAGATTCAGGTTGCTTATTGCTTCAAGCGAGTCTTGAAGCCAAATCAGGATACTGTTTGCGACTTAGCGCTGTATTAAATTTAACCAGTTATTTTACATCCCCTCTATTTCTTGATTGATATCTAACAAAACTTTGGCCGGATCGTTCGATTGAGTAATAGGCCTGCCAACAACTAAATAGCTCGATCCACAGGAAATTGCTTCACTGGGTGACAATATTCTTTTCTGGTCATCCAATTGAAATCCAGACGGGCGAATACCTGGAGTAACAAGTAAAAACTGTTCATCTGTTGCTTTACGTAACATGCTTGCTTCTTGCGCAGAACAAACCACGCCATCCAAACTAACCTCCTGCACCAACGAAGCAAGCCTTAAGACATTTTCTTTAACTTCTCCACTCAATCCGACTCGATGAATGTCATCATCGTTACTGCTTGTTAATATAGTAACCGCAATGAGTTTCACCTCAGGATTACCTTCACTGGCGCCCTCTCTGGCAGCAAGCAACATTTCACGACCACCTAATGCATGCACATTCAACATCCAAACGCCTAAACTTGCCGCTGCCTTACAAGCTTTTTTAACCGTAGCAGGAATATCGTGAAACTTAAGATCCAAGAAAACCTGAAAACCCATATCATGAATACTTTTCACAATATCGGGTCCAAATAACGTAAATAACTCTTTACCGACTTTTACTCGACACTCATGAGGGTTCAGTTTTGACAGCAGACTTTGAAGAGCAGCACGATCATCAAAATCGAGAGCCACAATAACTTTAGGATCATTCATAGTTTTAACGTAGATAAATAAAAGTTTAGAGAGGCTTAATACTGCTCCAAGCCAAGCAGCTCGGGCATTGCCAGTGAAGAGAGTGAGCAGTCAAACCACATTGTTTACAGCGATAGTTTGCAGCTTTTTTATTAATAACGCTGATAGAATTTTTAATACGAGACAACAGCTGTCGATTTTCGAGACCTGGATCATCGAGTTTTAAATAGAGATATTGCCCAAGCAATTTTACAGAGGCGTTTTTTTCTAGCTCCTGCTCGACAAATTTTATCGCTTTATTATTAAACAACTCACGACCCTGCGAAGCAACTACAGCGTTGTTCACAATTTTCTCTTCGTTTATTGATCGCAATATTGGGATAGCAGTTTTATTGACTTCGTGGCGTTGTAAACATGCTACGAAATTGTCCATAATTTCCGGGAGAAAACCCGAGTCACTTTCTAATATTATTTTATAGTGTACTAATGCTTGTGAGTATTCATGATCTTCAAAAGCGATATTAGCAATTAGGAGATTGGCCCGGACACAATTTTTATCTATTTTTAAAGCGTTAGTTAACAAACTAACCGCCCTTTTAAGCTTGCCAGCTGATATCTTCTTTTCTGCCATTTCGCAGTAAAACTGACTGATCAAATGTTTTTGAGAGACCTTGGTAAGCTTTTCATATCGCCGACTATATGCAATAGCAGACATCCAGTCTTTTTCTTGTTGATAAACCTCAACAAGTGCCTGAATTGATAACTTTTCAAAGTGACTTGAAGTAACCAAGTCTTTAAAAATTCGCTCGGCTCGATCAAGCAAACCTGCTGACAAATAATCCTGCCCCAATTCATAGAGAACACTTTCGCGTTGTTGAGAAGAAAGCGAGTGCTTTTCGGTGAGATTTTGATGCAGCCTTATTGCGCGGCTCACCTCACCATTTCGGCGAAACAAGTTCCCTAATGCTAAATGCACTTCAACAGTATCTGGAGAAACTTCGACCTTATCAATAACAATATCCACCGCTTTATCCGGGTGGTCATTGATTAAATTCCCAATGCCCTCATTATAATTTTTAGCACTGGAAGCTTTGAAGTGAGATTTATTGAACTGTTCAGCTAGTTTTTGACGGTAACACTTTGTTGCAGCATACCAACCTGAATATGCTGCAACAGGCAATAGAAGCCAAAAAAGACCTTCCATTTAAGATTGATTTTTAAGCGGTAAAGTACGAAGGATTGATATTTCTTTTTCGTTAGAGCGGATTGTTCTGCGTAGCTTAGATGATTTTAACTTAAGCCGCATAATAGGTTGCATCATAACCAAAGCACCAAGTAATGCGCCCGCAATCAAAGTTACACTAAGAATCAGCGCTAAAGGCGCTTCTTGTGAACCGACATAATAATTCACTTGAACCGGATGTACATTAATCGCCGTAAATGTGAGCGTTAAAATCAACACTGCAAGCAAAAATAGATAACTTAAAACTCTAGACATAAGCCCTCCCTTAAATTCTCGACTTACTCAGTAAAACATGACCACAATCAGATATGTATGCAGCTAATTTACTATATTTTAGTCGCGAACACCAAACCTAATTACTAGGAATAAAGAGAAGGAAGTGGAATTAAGAATTTTCCGATTCCGATGCTGGAGGATTAACCGAGGCATTCACACGTTCTCGTAACTCCTTCCCTGGCTTGAAATGAGGAACGTATTTCCCAGACAATGGCACAGGATCACCTGTCTTAGGATTTCTTCCCATTCTCGGCGGGCGATAATGTAGAGAAAAACTACCAAATCCCCGAATTTCAATTCGGTCGCCGGTAGATAAAGATTGAGTCATTTGTTCCAAAATCGTTTTCACAGCAAGCTCAATATCTTTATAAGCTAATTGAGGCTGCTTACGAGACAATACTTCCATAAGCTCAGATTTTGTTACGGTAACTTCTTGTGTACTTCCTGTCGTCCCCATAGAGCAACCACCATAATGTTAAAGTCGATGTGAAGGAGTCTGTTAATTTATTTCTTTACGATTGATATCTAGAGAAACAATTTCCATGCCAGAACAACAGCCTAGAAACTGGAAAGCACCATAAAATCATATGCTTAGTATAAATATAAACGGACACTTGCAAATATACAAGTATTTTCAGGGAGATAAACGAATATTAGAGAGAAAATTAACCGCTTTATTTAAAAAATATAAGCAATTGATGTGATTAGAGTTTTACCCTGGAACAAAGACGCTCCAGGGTAAGATATCAACTCAGCAAATTAGGAATTTTTGTTTTCCATTTGCTCTTTCAGCAAGTCACCCAACGTTGTTGCAGCAGGGCCAGCTTTACCTTTCGAGTAATCGTTAACCATTTCAGCTTCAACTTCAGCATCCTTACCTTTAATAGATAGGGTAATAACACGGTTCTTACGATCAACACCGGTGAATTTAGCTTCAACTTCATCACCAACAGATAGTGCATTTCGTGCATCTTCTACGCGATCACGTGAAATTTCTGACGCTCGAAGTGTACCTTCAACACCATCACCCAAGTCGATAGTCGCGCTCTTCGCATCAATCGCCGAAACAGTACCTTTAACAATACTACCTTTAGGATTATCAGAAAGGTAATTCGCAAACGGGTCTTTTTCAAGTTGCTTGATACCAAGTGAAATACGCTCTCTTTCTGGATCGATAACAAGAATAGTGGTTTCAACTTCGTCACCTTTCTTGTACTTACGGATAGTATCTTCGTCTTCTTCGTTCCAAGAGATATCAGATAAGTGAACCAAACCATCAATACCACCGTCAAGACCAATAAAGATACCGAAATCAGTAATCGATTTGATCTTACCAGAGATCTTGTCACCTTTGCTGTGCGTTGAAGCAAACTCTTCCCAAGGATTAGCAGCACACTGCTTAATACCAAGAGAGATACGACGACGTTCTTCGTCAATATCGAGAACCATCACTTCAGCTTCGTCGCCTAACTGAACAACTTTGCTCGGGTGGATGTTTTTGTTTGTCCAATCCATTTCAGAAACGTGAACAAGACCTTCAACACCTTCTTCGATCTCAACAAAACAACCATAATCAGCAATATTAGTCACCTTACCGAACATACGCGTACCGATTGGGTAGCGACGCGCGATTTCGATCCATGGATCTTCGCCAGTCTGCTTAAGACCAAGCGATACACGATTACGCTCTTTATCAAACTTAAGCACTTTAACGTCGATTTCGTCACCAACATTGACGATCTCGCTTGGGTGCTTAACGCGCTTCCACGCCATATCAGTGATATGAAGAAGACCATCAACACCACCAAGATCAACGAATGCACCGTAATCAGTCAAGTTCTTAACGATACCCTTAACGTTTTGACCTTCTTCCAAGTTGCTCAATAGTGACTCACGTTCGCTGGAGCTTTCAAGCTCAACAACTGCACGACGAGAAACAACAACGTTGTTACGCTTACGGTCAATTTTGATAACTTTGAATTCTAATTCCTTACCTTCAAGGTAAGATGTGTCACGTACTGGACGAAGATCAACCAACGAACCAGGTAGGAACGCACGAACTTCGTTAATTTCAACCGTGAAACCACCTTTCACTTTATCAGTGATAGTACCCTTCACTGTATCATTTGCTTCATGAGCTTTTTCGAGATCAATCCAAGATTGAGCACGTTTTGCTTTTTCACGTGATAAACGTGTTTCACCGTAGCCATCTTCTACAGTATCAAGTGCAACAGTGACTTCGTCACCAATTGTTACTTCTAACTCACCAGCATCGTTATAAAATTGTTCAATCGGAATAATACCTTCCGATTTTAATCCTGCATTGACTGTCACAAAGCCATTTTCGATATCGATAACTTCGCCTGAAACGATAGCGCCAGGTCTCAATGCGTCCTGTGCTAGACTTTGTTCAAACAGTTCTGCGAAACTTTCACCCATAGGATAAACCAACCTTAAATAGAAAAACGTTATTCAGGAGAAGTAAATACGGCGAATACTCTTCCCTACATTGATAAAACCCGTAAGGAAGCGGAAGATATGATTAATCTGTCAACAGTTCGTTACGGAATTTGCTTTCAGCCAAACTCAAAATGCGGATTTCTACGTCGTCGACGCTTAATTCGGAAGTATCAATAATGATAGCATCATCTGCGGGAACCAGCGGAGAAACGCTTCGATTTGTGTCACGCTCATCGCGCGCACGTATATCGACCAAAATCGCGGCAAGGTTAGCATCTATGCCTTTGCCTTTCAACTGTTTAAACCTTCTTTCCGCACGGATCTCGGCACTCGCGGTTAAAAAGACTTTTAGCTGCGCATCGGGGAAAACAGTTGTCCCCATATCACGACCATCGGCAACCAAACCAGGCTCCACACGGAAGGCTCGTTGACGTTCTAATAACGCATCTCTAACCACTTGATATTGTGCCACTTGTGACGCGGCACTTGCGCATGATTCAGTTCTCAACTCGCGGGAAACATCTTTATCTTCCAATAAAGTGATGGCTTCTGCACCATGCTCGCCTTCTGTGACTGCAAATTGCGCATCCAACGTTAGCGCCAATTCAGCAATTGTTATCACATCGTCTAGTGCAACAGATTTTTTTTGCGCAGATAATCCAACCAAACGATATAGCGCACCAGAGTCGAGAAACTCCCAACCATATTTCCACGCCAAGCGCTGACCAACAGTCCCCTTCCCCGACCCACCAGGACCATCAATGGTTAAAACAGGTGGTTTCTTGTCCATTTCATTCCTTTATGGAAATATCTAAACCCGCATTGGAAGCCAATTCGGTAAAGCGAGGGAAAGAGGTCGCAACATTTGCGCAGTTATTAATAACAATATCACCTGATGCTCTTAATCCTGCAATGGCAAACGCCATAGAAATTCGATGATCATCATAGGACTCAACAATGCCAGAGCCTATCTCACCACCTTGAATAATAATTCCGTCATCAGTGGCAACCGCATCTACACCCAAAATAACCAACCCATCTGCCATGGCTTGAATACGATCACTCTCTTTAACCTTGAGTTCTTTCGCGTCGGTTAAAACAGTTTGGCCTTTCGCACATGCAGCGGCAACAAATAATACGGGAAATTCATCAATGGCTAACGGCACCAATTTTGTTGGAATATTTATGCCTTTCAATTCACTGCTTCGCACACGAATATCAGCAACCGGCTCACCACCAAATAGTCGTTCGTTTTCCAAAGTGATATCGCCACCCATCAAACGAAGAATATCAATTACGCCAGTACGCGTGGGATTAATACCGACATTTTTTAATAAAAGATTAGAGTTCTTTGCGATACAACCACCAACCAGGAAAAATGCGGCGGAAGAGATATCTGCTGGAATGTCGAGATCGCAAGCTGTCATTTTATGACCACCTTCGAGTGACACTTTGTTGTCAACTACTTCAACAGGATAACCAAATGCTTGCAACATGCGTTCGGTATGATCACGAGTGACTCCCGGCTCAGTCACGCTTGTCGTTCCATCAGCATAAAGACCTGCAAGCAACAAACAAGACTTAACTTGTGCACTTGCTATTGGCATATCGTAATGAATACCTTTTAACTGTTGATTGCCTTTGATCTTTAATGGCGCTTTGCCATCATTGGAATCGATAACAGCACCCATGGTTGCTAGTGGGCCAGTCACTCGCTTCATCGGCCGACTGGATAAAGATTTATCACCAACCAAAGTACAGTCAAACGATTGCGCACTTAACAAGCCAGACATCAAACGCATTGATGTGCCTGAATTTCCAAGATCCAAATTGTTTGCTGGCTGTTTTAATCCGCGCATACCGACACCTTGAATCACGACAGAACCGTTATCAGGCCCATCGATTTTCACACCCATGTCTTTAAATGATTTCAAAGTCGCAAGACTGTCTTCACCCTCCAAAAAACCACTAACATGCGTAGTACCTTCGGCTAACGCACCAAACATAATGCTACGATGAGAGATGGACTTATCGCCCGGAACGGTCATCTCCCCTTGAAGGCTACCACCGGCTTTTACTTTATAATTAATCATTTCAGATGAAGACATTTACAGACAACTCTTTATACTTAAATTATGGCTTATGCTTTAGCAGTAGTATCTTCGAGATAAACCACATTCTGCTCGATAAATTGAATAATCGCATCAGACTCATACAACCATTCATCTTCACCATCGCAATCAGATTTAATTCTCAAACAAGGTACTTTTACTTTTCCACCGTGTTGAAGCAACGCTTCGCGATGCTGAGGATCGTTCTTCGCATCAAGAAATTCAACATTAATACTATGTTTCTTCAACGCGAATCGAACTTTTACACAAAATGGACACGCTTTAAATTGATAAACAACAAAATTCTTGGTTCTCTCATCAATTAAGGCTTGCTCTTGAGGATCGCGCTTAACCCCTTTTGGTGAAGCAACTTTTTCATACGCTAAAATTAATCTAGCTAAAATCCAACGAACTAATTTCATAAACCCCTCTCTTATAAAATCACATGCTCATCACGTGCCTTTTTGGCCCGCAAGAAGATCTTTTCAATCTCCGTTGAATTTTGATCATTAATCGCATTTTCAATACATTTCAACTGCCTCTCGTAACTCTTTAACACCGTCAATATGGCGTCCTTATTATGGAGACATATATCCCTCCACATAACCGGGTCACTAGAAGCAATTCTGGTAAAATCACGAAACCCACCTGCTGCAAACTGAAAAATTTCAGAATGTTCATGCATTTGCCCCAAAGTATCCACCAGTGAATAAGCGAGTACATGGGGTAAATGGCTAGTCGCAGCGAGCACGAGATCATGATGCTCAGGCGTCATCGAGACCACCTTTGCGCCGATACTTTCCCACATCTGCTGGATTCCATCAATCGCAGATTGTGATGATTTTTCTGTTGGCGTGATTATAGTGCAACGATTTTCAAAAAGTGAGTCAAATGACGCTTCCACCCCACTCTTTTCATTCCCCGCAATAGGATGGCCAGGCACTAATCCCGGCGGCAATTCATCGAATACCAAACTCGCAGATCTTATAACACTGCCCTTGGCACTACCCACATCAGTAATCAGGGTATTATCTGAGATAACATCTTTGATTTCTGCAAAGACTTTTTCAAATACGCCCAATGGTACTGAGATGATAATAAGGTTTGCATCTTTTGCTGCTTCAGCCATAGAAAGGTTGTAATCATCGATAACACCCAGCTCGACACCTTTTTGTAACTCTTCTTCACGACGAGAGCAGCCGGTAATTCTTCCGCACAACTTATTTTTTTTCAGCGAGCGAGCAACAGAGCCGCCAATTAAGCCGACACCTATTACCGTAACCTTTTCGAAATAGACGCTCACAACACGCCTTTTTCTTTCAGCACTTTTTCAAGCGCCACAATAAATTTTTGGTTTTGCGTTTCGGTTCCAATAGAAACACGAAGATGGTTTGGCATTTGATAAGGACCAACCGGGCGAACAATTACGCCCTCATGTAATAGCGCGTCATAAATCTCAGCGCCATTATGTTTTACATCTACTGCAACAAAATTCCCAACAGACGGGATAAAATCGAGGCCCAATGTTTCAAACGCATGAGTCAGTTGTTGCATTCCCTTATTATTAATAGCAACGCTATCTTTAATGAACTGTTCATCTTTTAGCGATGCTTCCGCTGCAACCAGCGCTAATGAATTTGCATTAAATGGCTGCCGAATTCGATTTAACAAATCAGACACAACCGGATGGGAAACAGAGTAGCCAATACGCAGTCCCGCCAAACCATAGGCTTTAGAAAATGTACGCGTCACAATTAAATTTGGATGTTCGTTCACCCATTGCAGCGCAGAACCATAATCCGGCTTATCAATATACTCATGATAAGCTTCATCCAGTACAACGACAATATTATCTGGAACTCGCACAAGAAAATCTTTCACTTCTTTTGCTGGCAAATAAGTCCCCGTAGGATTATTAGGGTTCGCGATAAAAATGATTTTCGTTTTACTCGTAATCGCTCGCGCCATTGCCCCAAGATCATGCCCCCAATCTTTGGCCGGCGTCATCACATGCTTTGCACCCAACCCTTGAGTGACAATATAGTAAACAGCAAAAGCGTGTTGCGAATAAATGATTTCGGAACTGTTATCCGCAAAGCAACGACCGATAACTTCCAGTAGATCGTTAGAACCGTTACCAATCGTCATTTGATTAATATCAAAACCGTGATATTCAGCTAACGCCTTTTTTAAATCATAGGCATTGCCATCGGGATAAAGGTTGATATTGTCGACAGCTTTCTCAACTACTTGCTTCGCTTTAGAACTAAAACCCAAAGGGTTTTCATTAGAGGCAAGCTTTGCGACATCGCTTACACCATACTCACGCTCCAACTCCTCAATCGGTTTCCCTGGTTCATAAGCCTTTAGCCCCTGAACACCGTTAGTGGCTAGTTTTACTAATTCATCAACAATCATTAAGAAATTACCGCTTTAGGATAAGAGCCAAGAACTTTATACATTGCCGCACTTTCTTCAATTTCAGAGAGTGCTTTTAACACGTTCGCATCAGAGGTATGGCCTTCAACATCAACGAAGAACACATACTCCCAAACACCTTGTTTAGAAGGACGAGATTCGACACGCGTCATACTCACATCATTTCGTTGCAAGGGCTCTAACAAACTATAAAGCGCACCAGGTTTATTCGGCGTAGAAAGTAATAGCGATGTTTTATCAGAACCGCTAGCGCCAGTCTCAATTTTGCTCACCACGAGAAAACGTGTCGTGTTGTCAGAATTATCTTCAATATTTTTTGCCAACGAATCTAGCTTATAAATTTCACCCGCGATACTTCCAGCAATTGCAGCTGCACCTTTCTCTTCTGATGCAAGCCTCGCCGCTTCAGAATTACTGTTAATCACAATTCGTTCAACCAATGGCATATTTAAATTCAGCCACTCGCGACACTGAGCAAAACTCTGTTGATGAGAATAGATACGTTTAACTGATGCCAAATCAACTTCATTTGAGAGAAAATGATGATGAACACGTAATTGCACTTCACCGCAAATTCTTAATGGTGAATTGATAAACATATCCATACTGTGGTTAACCATGCCCTCTGTTGAGTTTTCAACAGGGACAACACCATAATCAGCGTTATCTGACTCCACTTCGCGAAACACTTCATCAATCGCAGAAACAGGAATCGTATTTGCTGAATGGCCAAATTGCTTCAATGCAGCAGATTGGGTATAAGAGCCATCTGGGCCGAGAAAAGCCACTTTCGTTGGTTGTTCTAACGCTAAACATGCCGACATGATTTCACGAAACAAACGTGCCATTTCGTCATCAGACAATAAACTTTGGTTGCGATCTTTAATGCGCTGTAAAACTTGAGCTTCACGATCAGGCCGATAAAAAGTTGTATCACCTGCCGCCGTTTTTATTTTTGCCACTTCCATGGCACATTCCGCACGCTCAGTTAACAGCCCTTGAATTTGTTCATCGATACTATCGATGCGTTTTCTTACATTTGATAAGTCATTTGACATAATTATAAAAGCTAGACTACACGTACTCTTAACACACCATCAATTGATGCAAGCTCATCAACCAACGAATCTTCGACAGAACCATTCACATCAATTAACGTGTATGCATAATCACCGTGTGATTTATTTAATAAATCAATAATATTTTTGTTCGAATCAGCTAACTTAGTTGTAATCTGACCGACCATATTCGGTACATTCTTATTCGAAATCGCAATTCGAGCACCACCGGCTCGCGGCATCACTGTTTCAGGAAAATTAACTGAATTTCGGATGTTACCGTTTTCCAAATAATCTTTAATTTGATCCGCAACCATGATGGCGCAGTTATCTTCCGCCTCCACCGTTGAAGCGCCTAAATGCGGCAAGGTAATCACCCCTGGATGATTTTTTGTGGCATTTGATGGAAAATCGCTGATATAAGCGTTAAGTTCACCTTCTTCAATAGCCGCACAAACCGCCTTATCATCAACAATTCCACCACGTGCAAAATTGAGAATTGAGGCTCTCGGTTTCATCATTTTTATTCTGTCTGCATTAATGAGATCTTTCGTCGCATCAATCAGTGGCACGTGGAAAGTTATAAAATCAACTTTCGATACCATGTCATCAATACTGCTCGCTTGCTGAACCGATGAAGAAAGTTGCCAAGCGCCTTGAACGGTAATACCTGGATCAAAACCGATAACATTCATCCCCATCGCTTCAGCTGCATTTGCCACTAAACGACCAATTGCACCTAAGCCAACAACACCGAGTGTTTTACCGGCAAGCTCAAAACCTGCGTAATCTTTTTTTCCTTGCTCAACCAGTTTGTTCAGCGAAGAGTCATCACCTTCAAGATTAGTTGTATAATTCCAAGCTTGGCAAATATTTCGAGACGCTAACAGCATACCTGCGATCACTAACTCTTTTACCGCGTTTGCATTTGCACCCGGTGCATTAAAAACAACAATACCTTCTTCACTCATTTTGTCGACAGGGATATTATTAACACCAGCACCCGCTCTACCGACACACTCTAATGTTGCAGGAATCTCCATATCGTGCATTTTAAATGAACGAAGAAGAATTGCATCTGGATGGGTGATTTCAGATGCGACTTCATAGCTTTCTCTTGGTAATTTTTCTAATCCGGCTACTGATATGTTATTTAGTGTTAATACTTTGTACATGTTGTCCCTTGCCTACAATCAATTCTTTCAACCACCGCTTCGAACTACCAGTGGCACAATACACATCTTATCCGTTACGCTTCTCAAAATCCGCCATAAATGCAATCAATGCATCCACGCCGGCTTCTGGCATAGCGTTATAAATACTTGCACGCATTCCACCGACTGAGCGATGCCCTTTCAGTGTCGTTAAACCTTGCTCTTTCGCTTCAGCAATAAAGGTACTATCAAGATCTGCATTCGCCAACGTAAACGCCACATTCATCCAAGAACGTGAATTCTTTTCAATCGGATTTGCATAAAAACCAGAATCATCGATTGCTGCATAAAGCTTTGCAGCTTTACGTTTATTCACTTCCGCTAAGTGATTCACTCCACCGTTGTTTTTAATCCACTGGAAAACCAGCCCAGCAAGATACCAGGTGTAAGTTGGTGGTGTGTTATACATAGATTCATTATCTGCATGCGTCTTATAATTAAACATTGCAGGAACATTATCGCCAGCATGTCCAATCAAATCCTCGCGAACAATAACAACAGCTAAACCAGCAGGACCGATATTCTTCTGCGCACCCGCGTAGATAACACCAAATTTTGAAACATCCACTGGGCGAGACAAAATCGTTGAAGACATGTCAGCAACCAAAGGAACATCGCCTGTTTGAGGTACATAAGCGAACTCAACACCCGCGATTGTTTCATTTGGCGTATAGTGAACATATGCCGCATTTCTATTAAAATTTAATTCGTTCTCAGTTGGCGCACGCAAGAACTTATCAGCTTCCGTAGTCGCAGCAATATTCACTTCACAATAACGTTTTGCTTCAGCAATCGCCTTTTTAGACCATGCACCTGTATTAATGTAGTCTGCCGTGTTTTTGTCTTTCAACAAATTCATAGGAACCATCGCAAATTGACTGCTAGCGCCACCTTGCAAAAAAAGCACTTTATAGTTTTCAGGAATTTCCATAATGGAACGAAGATCTGCCTCAGCTTGAGCTGCAATTGACATAAACTCTTTTCCACGATGGCTCATCTCCATGACAGACATTCCACTGCCCTGCCAATCGAGCATCTCTTCTTGAGCTTGTTTTAATACAGCTTCAGGAACCATTGCTGGCCCAGCACTAAAATTAAATACGCGAGACATTCACCACTCCTAACATTTTAAACCTGAATTCCCCACAGCTTACTGCGGGCACAAAACTGATGGGATTACTAAAGAGGAGAAACAGAATTCTCCCCTTTTCTTTGGTCGTCGGATCGTCGACAAAACAGACTAATCCATTTTATTCTTCAGCATTTGAACTATTATTATCTTCATTATCTGCTGATGGCTCTGAAGACTTACTCTCTTCGGTCGTATCACCACCGTTATCGTCACCATTTTGGGCAGTTAATTCACAAATACGGTCGATACTCATTAAGCACTCATCAGTATCGAGATTCATCAAACGAACCCCTTGAGTATTTCTGCCAACCACTGAAATCTCATTAACACGAGTACGAATCAAGGTACCTTGTGTACTAATTAGCATAATCTCATCTTCGTCTTTAACAAGAACAGCACCGACGACAGCGCCATTACGTTCACTACATTGAATTGAGATAACACCTTGACCACCACGACCTTTAGCTGGATATTCCGAAAGCTCAGTACGCTTACCGTAGCCATTTTCAGTAGCGGTTAGTACCATGCCATCACCTTCGATAATCAAACCGATAACACTCTGGCCTTCAGCAATCTTGATACCACGAACACCAGCAGCCGTTCGACCCATGGAGCGAACAGTACTTTCGTTAAAGCGCGCTGCTTTGCCTGAACTGGAGAAAAGAATGACGTCTTTCGTACCATCAGTTATATCAACACTCACCAACTGATTCTCATCACGCAAATCAATAGCGATAATGCCATTAGTACGTGGACGAGAGAAATCTTTCAACGGCGTTTTCTTCACCGTGCCGTCCGACGTTGCCATGAAGATATATTTGTCTTCTTCATATTCACGAATAGGCAGAACAGCATTAATTTTTTCATCTTTTTCAAGTGGCAACAGATTCACAATTGGCTTACCACGTGCCGTTCGTGAAGTTGGAGGAATTTGATACACCTTGAGCCAATATAGTTTGCCGCGACTGGAGAAACACAGCATGGTGTCATGCGCGTTGGCAATAAAGAGCTTATCGATAAAGTCTTCATCTTTCATATTGGTGGAAGACTTACCGCGCCCACCACGACGTTGCGCGTCATATGTCGTTAAAGGTTGTGATTTCACATAACCTTCATGAGACAGGGTAACAACCATTGGCTCGTCTTCAATCAAATCTTCCAAACAGAGATCTTGGTGTGTCGTTACGATTTCTGTACGGCGCTCATCACCGTATTGATCTTTAATCTCTTGCAACTCATCACGAATAACCTGCATGAGACGCTCAGGCTTCATCAAAATTTCTAGTAAATCTTCGATCTTAACCAGAAGCTCTTTGAACTCACCATGAATTTTTTCCTGCTCTAAACCGGTTAAACGATTTAAACGCATTTCCAAAATTGCTTGCGCTTGCGCGGGTGACATTCTATACCCTTGCTCAGTAACACCATACTCCTCCCCCAGCTCATCAGGACGAGAAAGTTCGGCACCTGCACGGCCTAACATTTCAGTCACAATGCCAGGCTCCCAGGCTTGAGCCAAGAGAGCGACTTTCGCTTCAGCAGAAGTTGGTGATGCTTTAATCGTTGCGATAATCGGATCGATATTAGTTAGGGCAACAGCTAAACCTTCCAAAATATGCGCACGTTCACGTGCTTTGCGAAGATCAAATATAGTCCGACGAGTAACAACCTCACGACGATGACGAACAAATGCTTCAAGAATCTGCTTAAGGTTAAGTAGTTTTGGCTCTTCATCACAAAGAGCAACCAAATTAATCCCGAACACATTTTGCATCTGTGTTTGCTGATAGAGATTATTCAGAATAACGTCAGATGATTCACCGCGACGAAGCTCGATAACCATGCGGATACCGTCTTTGTCTGACTCGTCTCGTAACTCAGTGATGCCTTCAAGTTTTTTGTCTTTTACGAGTTCAGCGATTTTCTCAAGAAGACGTGCTTTATTGACCTGATAAGGCAACTCAGTAACGACAATCTTCTCTTTGTTCTTCTCTTCTTCTATATGTGTGCGGGCACGAATATAAATTCGGCCTTTACCTGTTCGATAAGCTTCGTGAATTCCCTTCGCACCGTTAATGATGCCAGCTGTCGGAAAATCAGGACCGGGGATATACTCCATCAAACCTGCGATATCGATGTCGGGATTTTCAATCAACGCCAGACAACCGTTGATCACTTCATTCAGATTATGAGGCGGAATATTGGTCGCAATACCAACCGCAATACCCGAAGAGCCATTAACCAGAAGATTCGGTGTTTTAGCCGGAAGAACCGATGGCTCTGTTTCCGACTCATCATAGTTGGTCGTAAAATCGACGGTCTCTTTCTCTAAATCCGCCAATAGCTCGTGGGCGATTTTATCCATGCGTACTTCGGTGTAACGCATAGCAGCAGGAGAATCACCATCGACAGAACCAAAATTACCCTGGCCGTCAATCAACATGTAACGCATGGAAAATGGCTGGGCCATTCGAACCAACGCGTCGTAAACCGCAGAATCACCGTGAGGGTGATATTTACCAATCACATCACCGACAACACGTGCCGATTTTTTGTAAGGCTTATTCCAATCATTACCCAATTCATTCATAGCGTATAAAACGCGACGATGAACTGGTTTCAAACCATCTCTAACATCGGGTAAAGCGCGACCAACAATAACGCTCATGGCATAAGCCATGTAAGATTGCCGCATCTCATCTTCAATATTTATCGACTGTACTTCTTTGGCGAATGTTTCCATATATTTCAGTAATTTCCAAAAACTCGAAGCAGGATTAAATAAACGTTAAATTGTATCATATTAGAGCGAATGACTACACTTCAAAGCACTGACATTCAACAAAAATACGGCATAGAAACGTTTAATATTTCATCAGTTGCTGCATTTTTTCGCGTGTAGGATTTTGCACAACACCTTTCTCAGTAACAATTGCGTCAACTAACTCAGCAGGTGTAACGTCAAAGGCAGGATTCCAAGCTTCTATATGTTCAGCAGCGATTCTTTTTCCACCACAACCGAATACTTCGTCTGAGCTTCTCTGCTCAATAGGGATATCTGAACCGTGCTGTATTTCCATATCTATAGTTGACGTTGGCGCTGCAACCATAAACTTCACTCCATGGTGCTTGGCAATAACCGCCAAACCATAGGTACCTATCTTATTCGCTACATCACCATTGCTTGCAATACGATCTGAACCAACAATCACCCAATCAATTTTTCCTTGTTGCATTAGATGAGCAGCAACACTATCTGATTGCAGTGTAACCGGGATGCCATCATGCGCAAGCTCCCAAGCAGTGAGACGTGAGCCTTGCATCCATGGGCGGGTTTCATCTGCATACACATTTTCGATTTTTCCTTGAGCGTACGCACTACGAATTACACCAAGCGCCGTACCATAACCACCAGTCGCCAACGCTCCGGCATTACAATGAGTTAATACAGAACACTTCTCTCCGATTAAACCAGCACCAGCTTCCCCCATTGTTTTATTAGCCACAATATCTTCATCGAGAATCAACTGCGCCTTGGCGATTAATTCCGCTTCAGGATTACCGGTTATCTGGAAAATAGCATCTTTCATTTGAGCAATCGCCCAAAATAGATTTACTGCTGTTGGACGAGAATCAGCGAGATATTGAAGATCTTCATCAATAGAGACTTTCCAGCTACCACTATCTTCTGCATATCGTTTTCGAGCGGCTAATACAACAGCAAATGCCGCAGTAATTCCTATAGCCGGAGCACCGCGCACCACCATATCCGTTATCGCATCGGCGACAGATTTTGAATCATCATAAGAAATAAATTCATACTTTTGAGGAAGAATTCTCTGGTCCAACAATTTCAATTGATTGTTTTCCCAGCAAACCGGTCTAATTTTATCGTAACTATCTTGTGACATTGATTCTTCCTAAGAGATTTAAAAAACTCGCACATAATAGCGAATGATTAATAAAATTTCTCTTGGTTAACTAGAAAATAGATAAAAAGAATCGAGAATCAATTATATTTCGACGACGGGGTATGCACCCCGCCGTCGACCAAAGGGGAGAACTTCGTTTCTCCCCTTTGGAAACCCCAATGGTTTTGTGCCCGTAGCAAGCTACGGGAAATTTAAATTAAAATTGACCACTAAAACCCATCTGCATATCAAAATGATTGGTCGTCAGTGAAGTGGAACGAATTTCGTCATGCCGAACATCACGATTCAAATTGATCGCAACAAACGGGGAAATGTTACCGATGCTGAGCGCATCAAATAGAAGAGAAGCAGAAAGATCAATAGAACGATTTTCAGCCTGATACGGAACATGATCAAACTCAATCTGATCATCAATATTTCGAGTAACACTCACTCGGCTATATTCAAGCGGCAAAGCTTCATAGGCCCCGCTAAATTGCATTGAGAATCCCCAGTTAGTCTTCATCAACACATCCAAACTAACTTCGTACGCCAATTGAGCCGCACCGGTTACAGAAGAATCAAAAGTACTGGGCAAACCCTGATCATTGTATTCATAGTTTTCTGTCACAGAAACTATTGTAGCAGGGATATGCAAAAAGCCTCTAAACCGCCAGCTTCTTCCGCGATAAAGAAAAGAAGATTGCAATCCATATTGATCCGCAATGATTGAAGACTCATTATTAAACGTCACACTATCATCGCTCTGCTCTATTTGCGAATAGTCCCTGCGGGAATAAAACAAACCATAAGAAATCTGCAAACGTGAATATCGCGTCAACCAATTAAAAGGATAGACACGCACGTGTTCCTGAGATTTCAAAATTTTGCTTTGCATTAACTGCTCACTTAAACCAGAAACATAGATATCATCCACCACTTCATTTGAACGATAGCTAATTGCGGCAAATGCATGGCCCCAGTACCAAGAGTAAGCAAATTTAGTCAATGGATTTTCTGATTCAGAAGAAAAAGCCAGGGTTTTACTGATGAATTGCGGCTCCGTTCGACGATTAATCGTAAAAATACTTTTTACGCTAAATCCGCTACCACTACTTTTGGAAACCACGGGAGGAACAGCGGCCAAAGTCATTGCCGAGCCACCCGCAGAAGGCGAAGGTGAACTTGAGGCAATTGCCGGTTGCTGGGGCTTACCTACGCTTTCATTGATAGAGCGGTTTTTATCCAATTGAGATGCAGCACTGTCCGCATTGCCTGCTTTTTTACTTGCCACTCGCTGCTCTGGAGCGTGAGGTGGCACAGGAGCCGCTTTAGGTGCTTGTTTTTTTGCAACGGCGCGCTTTGCTTTCTGTGAGTTTGCATCTTTTGGCGAAGCTTGTTTTTTGCGTTTTAGCGCACTAAAACCTAATGCCCCACCACCCCGCTTTTTTTGAGATTGCTGACGCTTACTGATTCTATTTTTTTTTGTAGCTCGTTCTGATTTTTTTGACTGTTTTACAGACGATGAATCAACCCTGCCCGCCTTCTTAGAAATTGAGGAGCGAGCAGAGTCTTTTGATTTGATGGGTGTTTCTTTAGCAACTTTATTTGACTTGCGCTCATCCTTCCCCGCATCGCGACTTATGTTAAGCCCCAAAGCAGAAACAGATATAAAATCCGCAGCAAACAATATGCTCGGAAAATTTAGCACTACCAAAAATGCAATAATTAACGCACTTTTACTCAACTTAGGCTTCCTAATTCAAGTCCTATGAATTCACACCTAATTGCAATCCTTTAAACGCTCAATCAGTTTCTTTTTTTATTATTTTTATTACTTCTAGTAAAAATAATTGTAGTGTTAAACTTGCCGTTTAGGTTTCCATATTAAGAATTTTAGTCGATCAACCCTTAATAGCAACTTACCTAATAAACCCTAAATGCTTTCGCTATAAATTAAGCACTCGCCTCTTCAGCATCTTTAAGCATTTTATCGATTTGCATTGCTTTAATTCGAGAAATTAATGCCTCATTCAAACCAACACGAGACAAACCTGCGTGAGTACTTGTCTCAGTTACTTCGTCGTAGCATTGTGCAATCAAACCTGCAACCATTCCCGATAAACGTAAAAACGCAGTATAAACTTGAACCGCTTTATCTTGATCAAAACTCTCCATACTTTTCACTAAGAACATTTGTTGTAATCTGTTCATCATGCCAAGCATATATAAGTTTTTTGTACCCCGCTTAATGTGCAATAGTGCAATATAACGCTGGTGATTCCAAAATCGCTCACCTTGATCGCCACTTAATATATCAACAATCCATTGCTCCAATGTTGCCTCTAACTTTGCTCGTTCACCGTCATGAAAAACGGCTGTCGTTTCCTCAATACTATAAAGCGTATCGTAGAAAACACCGATCAAATCCGGAGCCCAAGTTTTAATCACATCAGCTTCATTGGCTAGTACCTGCCAGTCAGACTCTTCAAAAGCGATAAGCTTTGAAATGGTGTCATAAAATGATTGTGTTACTGCCATTGACCTTTCCTTAAATTTCATATGGAGATATAATTTCCTTTTCTAGTTCTTATTTATAAAATTGAAGTTCAAATTAGTCGGTAGCTAATGCGAGCCTCACCCGAAACAAATCTTTGTTTACATTACTACACACTTTCTTTGCAGAAGTATCGTTTGTAGTAAGCAACGCTAAAATAGCTCCAGACACAACACCAAGCAAAATATACGAAGCAATTTCCTTATCAGGTAACTTTAATAGACGAATTTTCTGAGACTCTAAATCGGTATTAGAGACAAATATGGCAAGAAGCGCACTAATTCTCTCCATATCTATATTTTCCCGACTTGCTGAATCGATAATCATTCCATCCATTCCAATTAGCGCTGCAGCAATCACACCTTCTCTTCCGATAAAGTCACGTAATAAATCATTCAAAATATTAGACTTCATCATATTACAATTAAAACCCCCAGTAAAATTACTGTAAAGCTCTAATTACATCTGGCATATTTTTCTTAACTGCATACCGAACGCCACCGATGACTGAAGTAGTATCAGTAAATATGGCCAAAACATCATCAAGTGCTGTTGCCATTAAAATCTTACCGTTTGCATATTCGGTCAAAAATGATTCAAGACCACCAAAACCAAACTCAGAACCCAATGTTTCACCGGTACCAACGGCTGTTGCTACCATCGCACCTAATGCGTCCATGTCTACGTTAGTATTTGAAACACTTTCGATAACAAAACCGTCTCTACCAACAAGTGCTACAGCCGTAACACCCTTAACTTTCATGAATTCATTTAAAATTCGACCAACACCTTTATTATCCATCAAGATCTCCATTTTTTATTTTTAATATAACAAAACGATATCTTTGCTAGCTTCCTACGCTATTGACTGGCTAGCAAATCCATTACACAAAAAGTATTAATCACCGGTAAATGAGGGCTTTATCTACTGTTTTATGAATTCTTTCCACAACTTGCTGCATATCTAATGCAGACACTAAAATATTCTGCATCGCTTCCACTCTATACAACGCATTTTCTCCAGTTGCTGCATCAACAAAATTGACACATTCAACCGGTAATTGCTCCGTACAACTTAAAATTAACTCGTGCATTTTTTCATCATCTGCAAGCAAGTGGCCCGCATCTAAAAACACAGAAGAATAACCATTAGTTAAATGCCGAACCTGAGACACACTTTGCTGACCACTACATGGGATACCCACCATATATATAGTCATAGTCCTACCAACAGAAATGCGCATAATCGCGGCCTGCCCACTCAAACCACCACTAGTATTATCAAATTTAATTTGTTTTTGTGAAATATCAGAAAAAAGAGTAGTAATTGCAGCCTCAGAACCAAACACACCGATACGCAAGGTAACGATATTTCGTGCTTCAGCCATTTGAAACATATTATCGAGATCACTCGCAGGGAGTAAGCGACACGCTACACCAGATTCGAAAGCATTCTGAAGCTTTTGCTGAACGTCTACTAACTCGCCGTCATCCAAAGACGAGTATTGATCACCAAATAACTTTTTTTGACGGATTTCGATATAGTTTTTGAATACCAGCCCAGAAACGCGCTTTGCTTCTTCCCAATCATCGTTTTGCAGGGCAACGCGCGCGCACTCTAGCTCTCGAAGCATATTCTCACGAACACCTTCTCCATCGCCGGAGAAAACAATATTTAAATTTTTATTGAGGGTATTTTCGAGGGAGCAAATAGATTCATTGACATAAGCAATTATCTTATTCTTTTTCTCAGGGTATTTTTGTTCCATTTCTCTCAGATGACTACTCAATTCCTCGAGAACTGAACCAGCTTGCGTTACGTTGTTCTTATCTAGACACTGCTGGACTTCGCCAAAAAGAGCTTCGATTTTAGCCCCTGTATCGGAAAAAACTTTATCGATCCCCCAGCGTAACAATGAACGATACTGCTTAAGCGACCGGCGAAACTCCTGCTCCAAGAAACCTGAATCCTGATGTTTTTCTGCGAACATGTTAGTTACCAAAGTACTTTGGTTTATAGATATGCCAAACTCTATCATTATTATTTATTTTTAGTATGTTGGAGCCTGTTAACAATAATTATATTTGCAGTTGTTTCTTGCATTAAATCTTCTTAAAAACAAATGCTCAACACTCCGTATTTTACACGAAAACAGAAGCTTGCGCTCCAGCCCTCAGCACCCTTACAAGCAAGACCAGCAGCTCATAAAATAACAAACACATACAGAGAACCGAACCTTACTTATACATCAATTTAACCCAAAATGTAACCAAATAATTATACTGGACTCCAATCTGTACAATCTTGTAAAAATATAGCCTTACTTCAACATGATAATATTAAAACTATCTGACGAACAATTTTTAGTCTCCTACCTGTGTAGCGCCAGACTAAATTGCCAACCGTCTTATTTACCAACTATTATATCCGATTGAGAAAAAACACGATTATTTTGTAAACATAAGATTATTTTGCAAACATACAATGATAATTTTCTGTATAATTTTCGGACTCACAACACAGCGTCAAATATTCACGACGCTCCGAACGTCGAAAACATACATACAAGATAGACAAACATCTATTTCCGATATCAAAACTACTTAACCTATATAGGTAGATGTTTTATTTAATGATTATTTTATCAGTTTAATTTAAAATTACTGTCATAAACATGAAAAACCGCTGCCCATGACTCAAACTGTTTGGTTTTTATACCAGGGTAGAACATTTTTCGCAGGGAGAATGGGAACACTCGGACAAACAAGTAACTTTCGCTAAGATGAATATTTACGCCGATACAAGGCAAAAAATGTGCGACCCAAGAATAGTTACGAACGTTATTTATCTAAATTTCTTCAATATTTACGTTTTAGCCATGTCATTAAGCGAATTGAAATACGTTCACACTAAAGTGGAAGAAAAGCAAATCAGTTCCTTATTAACACGGTAAGGTGTTTTAATGTACGAACAATATTTTGGACTTTCCCGAACTCCGTTTAGATTAGAATCTGAACCAGATATGTTTTACGCGGGAGAAAACCAAACACGAATTCTAAAATCAATTTCCGACGCTTTAAAGAGCGACGCGGGAGTCATTACACTTTCCGGATTACCGGGAACGGGTAAAACTACGGTCATTCGACGGGCGGTTGAAGCTTCAATCATCCCAGGAACCATCGTCACACGCATCAATCGTGGAGCTACGGATAGCCTTTTCAATTCAATATGCGGTGATCTTAATCAACGGCTAAACAGTAAAAATTCTAACCTAGAAGCAATTATTCAAAAAATTGCCATAGAAAAAAAACACATTCTCGTACTTGTTGATGAAGCACAACAAATCACTAAAGATGAAATAAATACTCTCTTTAGTATTATTGAAAAAACAAAGTCATTATCCAGCTATTATAAATTCCTGTTAGTTGGCCACGAAGATTTAAACCAGCACTTTAATCTTTCACATATTAGTGAACATTCTGATCAACTGTCTCTGCATTTTCAAATGTTGCCACTAAAAGAGAGTGAGATTTCAGAATATGTGGAACATCGACTAAAAAACACGAACTGGAATGGCAATCCCGAGTTTGATCAATCTGTTTTTTCTACCGCTTTCAATATTACTAAAGGTGTTCCGCGTCGAGTCAATTCGTTTTTTGATCGCTTTTTATTACATCTTTTCATGGAATCAGAAACGCGAGCCGACACCTCAATTATGAAAGAGTTCTGCAAAGAACTTTATGATGAATTAGAAAACGATCCACATCCAGATTTAGATTCAAACGATTTGCGAAGCGCGCTTCGTCACGAAAAGAAATCATTTGAAACAGAGACAGCAAAAACTCAAGTAGCGGAGAAAACTCAAACACCTGAGCCACCCAAAATAGCTCCTCAACAACCAGAAAAACCAACAATCATATTACCTGCACCACCTCCAGAAAAGGAGGTGACCATTGTTGAGGAAGCCCCACCGCTTACTACTGTGGCTAAACCCAAGCCGAAAGTCATTAAACCTGAAATAATCAAACCAGAAGTCGAGAAAAAAGAGATTGAGCCACCGGCTCCGAAAATCGCGTTAGTAAAACCATCGAAACCGGCGACTCCCTCGGCAGCGCCTAAAGAAGTAGCGGCTACAGTAACTATTGAAAAAGAAAAGCCTAAGCCAAGGCCTAAGCGTGTATTAACACCGGAACAAGAAAAGCAAGGACAGCTGATACTAATGGTATCTAATTACCTTGAAAACCCAGAAAGATTTAAGCACTACTCGGATGAATTTTATAAACTTCCCGAAGACATCGGTACTCTATTGATACTCGCAACAGAGAAAGATATCAACATTGAGAAGGCATTGCCTAATCAGTTGCTGAACGTCATACCATTAGAGATTCGTCGCATGATTCGTCATTTTCTCATGCGAGTGTTGTTCACAAGTAATTCTGACCCTTTCAGAATTTTAGGGCTACAGTCATCAGCAAGTGAAAAGCAGATTAACCAACATTTTGATTACCTTATGCGTATATGCCGTTCAGATATGGGCGGCCCAAGTGAGTGGAGCAAAAATGAAGAAAATGCGATTAAACATGCTTATATTAAAATCCTAGGATCAAATTCTAAAGGCGCCAAGCAACCTGTCACCCTTACAACAATACCTAACGAAAAAAGCATCGCCCGTGCAAACTTAGAAGCCACACCACTTAAAACAAATAGTGTAGATACCTCATTGCGCTCAACTAAGAATAAAAACTCGCAAGATAATACTCGCGATATCCCACTCATCACAAATACGGCAACAAGTGAAACAAAAGCGGACGCATTTATTCAGGTAGCTCCAGAAACAAAGCAACCAGCCACAGCACATAGACCTCTTGAAATTAAAGGCTCCAATATGGAGTATGAGGAGATAGCAGACACCGAAGAACATCCCTTCCACTTAACGAAGGTCCAAACCAAGAGCATTCCTTGGATACCTGTGGCTGCCGGCTTTGGTATTGTCGGCGCAATAGTGATAGGTGTTCTTCTTTCTGGTGGCGAAAAAGGTGATGCTTCTCTACAATCCGTACAACAAGCTCGAATTCAAAAAGCAGATGTTGCTGAGCTACAACTCCTAAAACAGACACCAAAAGTGCTTGAACAAGTTGCCGAAATAGATAGCGACAGTCGCATTTCAAAAATTCTTGCTCAATCAAAAAAAGATGAGCCACCAAAACCTAAAGAGCCACCCAAAAAAGAATCTCCCCAAAAGCAGGAAGTTGCTAAAAAAGAGTCAAAACCTGCCAAAAAGGCCGAAGAAAAAACAGCATCTAAAACCACTGATAGCAAAAAAACTGAACCCAAAAAAGTAACTAAGCAGGAACCGAAAAAACAACCCTCTCAAGTAGCAAAAAGTAATGCAACGAACGAAAGTAAAAAAGCACCGACTCCTACCAAAGAGACAAAAATTGCACAAAAAGTAGCTCCTCAACCTAAAAAACCAGATGATAGCCTCATTGCTAACTTAACTGATGCAGATTTAAATCGCTTAATCTTCTACTTCAAACGTTCTTATGAATCAGGAGATATTGATATTTTTGGAAGCCTATTTACTGAAGATGCCATCACTAATGAAAGTGCGAATCGCATCCAGATTATTCGAGACTACGATGCACTATTTGAAGTTACTGACAAACGCAGTATCCAATTGAAAAACCTCACATGGAGCAAAGAAGGCGATATTGCCAATGGCAGTGGCACGTTTATATTATCCATCATCGAGAAAGAAGGAATGGCACCGGAAGAGATCCGAGGAGAAATCAACATCAAAGCTGAGAAAATCGACCACAAAGCCCAAATTCGAGAGTTGTTCTATCGCTATAGTTTTGCAGCAAATTAACGAGCTCAGCCCTCCCTAGTCTCGTTGCGGCCACCCCAGGGTATTCAATTTCGTGAAACTTCATGAAAAATCCGCGATAACATGTCACAATAAAACAGTTTGCAATTACCAGGTACACATCACAAATGCAGAGTGTTGATTCCATTATTCACGCCGGTTGGGTTATTCCGGTAGAACCACAATCACGTTATTTTGAAAATCATAGCGTAGTTATTGATCAAACAAAAATTATAGACATCCTTCCTACAGATCAAGCAACTCAACAATATTCCGCTGACGAAGTTTTTAATTTGCCAGGCCATGCGCTGATCCCAGGATTAATTAACGCGCATACTCATGCGAGCATGAACCTACTTAAAGGTTATGCGGACGACTTAGCATTAATGGATTGGCTGCAAAATCATATTTGGCCTGCTGAAGCAAAATGGGTCAATGAAAACTTCGTTTATGAAGGAACACAACTGGCAATTGCCGAATCAATTCGTAGCGGTGTTACATGTTTTAATGACATGTACTTTTTCCCCGATCAGGCAGCAAAGGCAGTGGAAGAATCCGGTTTTCGCGCAAGTATCGGATTAATCGTTATCGACTTCCCCACCGTCTGGGCAGCCAACGCTGATGAATATTTAGATAAAGCACTAAAGATACACCAGCAATTGGAATCGATAGATCGAATCACCACAACGCTTGCCCCTCATGCACCTTATACCGTATCAGATGAACCGCTAAAAAAGATCGCTGCCTATGCAGAGGAATTAAATATCCCTATTCATATGCATGTTCATGAAACACGATTTGAAGTTGATCAAGCTATCGAACAAAAGGGGGTTAGCCCGCTCGTTCGCCTCTCCGAATTAGGAATAGCATCATCCCGTTTAATTGCAGTACACATGACACAACTCACTGATGAAGAGATTACGCTTTGCAAAGAAAAACAGATTCATGTCGCTCACTGCCCTGAATCCAATATGAAACTCGCCAGTGGATTTTGTCCCGTTCACACACTGCATGAACAAGGTATCAATGTATGCCTTGGAACCGATGGCGCAGCGAGCAACAATGACTTGGATATGTTGGGAGAAATGCGCACGGCAGCACTGCTCGCAAAAGCCGCCACAGAAAATCCAACTGCAGTACCTGCACACACCGTTCTAGAGATGGCTACAATTAATGGTGCAAAAGCATTAGAAATCGACCACATTACTGGTTCACTGGTAAAAGGCAAGGCCGCTGACATTGCTGCGATTGACTTATCTCAACTGGAAACTCAGCCGCTTTATAATCCTATCTCACAGATTGTCTATTCTGCTAGCCGTTCTCAAGTGACACACACTTGGGTAAACGGAAAATGTTTATTGAATAATCGAGAACTAACAACGTTGAATGAACAGGAATTAAAAGAGAAGGCAAGTAACTGGAACAAAAAATTACGCGAGACAGAGACAAAATGACACAATCTGAAGCAGTAAACGTAGATCCTCGTGAAGTTGCAAAATTCGATGAAGTCGCGTTCCGCTGGTGGGACCCGGAAAGCGAATTCAAACCGTTGCATGAAATCAACCCACTTCGGTTGAATTTCATTAACAGAAACGCTCCGCTTAGTGGAAAAGCTGTCGTCGATGTAGGCTGTGGTGGTGGGATTCTCACCGAGTCTATGGCGAAATCTGGAGCCAATGCTAGTGGTATCGATATGGGCAACGGGCCCATTGAAATCGCAAAACTTCATCTCTTAGAAAGCCAGCTGAATATCAATTACCAACAGATCAGTGCCGAAGTTTTCGCGGAACAGCATATTGAAAAGTTCGATACTGTCACCTGCATGGAGATGCTCGAACACGTACCAACCCCCGCATCAATCGTTAACGCCTGCGCAAAAATGATAAAACCTGGTGGTGCCGCTTTCTTTTCAACGATTAACCGAAAACCAAAATCCTACGTTCATGCAATACTCGGTGCTGAATATATCCTGAAAATGTTAACACCGGGAACACATGACTATCGGAAATTTATTAAACCGTCCGAACTCGCCAGTTGGATGCGTGAAGCGAATTTGGAAATAGTTTCTATGAAAGGGTTAAGCTACAACCCAATCTCAAAAAATTATAAAGTCAGTGATGATATTGATGTTAATTATATGGTCTATGCTAGAAAGCTATGATCAAAGGCATCTTATTTGATCTTGATGGAACACTAGCAGATACAGCGCCAGATCTCGCTCATGCACTCAATGAGACATTAAAATATTTTAAGAAAGAAGTATTACCCTTCGAAACAATTCGGCCCGTTGTTTCCCACGGCGGTCGAGCCTTATTAAAGCTTGGTTTTGATATTGAACCGGAAGATGAAGGTTACGAAACGAAACGACAATATTTATTGGATATATATTTAGCAAATATTGCCAAACATACAAAACTCTTTCCCGGTATGCCTGAGCTGCTGACAGCAATAGAAGCACATAATCTACTTTGGGGAGTTGTCACCAATAAACCAGGTTGGCTAACTAACCCACTGATGGAAGCACTTAAACTAGATCAGCGTGCCGCGTGTATTGTCAGCGGCGATACAACACCGTATAGCAAACCACACCCAGAACCAATTTACTACGGATGCAAACAAGCCAACCTTAAACCCTCAGAATGCATCTATGTGGGTGATGCCGAACGAGACATTGCCGCAGGAAAAGCAGCAGGTATGCAAACTGTCGCAGCGCTATTTGGTTATATACAAACGCATGATGTACCTGATGAGTGGGAGGCAGACTATTATATTAACCATCCTTCTGAAATATTGTCGTTACTCAAACAATGACACTGACAATTCCGTATATCATCGGCATCAGTGGTGGGCTATTCATGTTAGGAATAGGTTTAGGTGTTTTAATCAGTCAACTTCGTTATCAAAAGCAAAATCGCGAAATTAGCCATGAAAATATAAAACTACAAGCTGCATTAGAAAATGAGCAATCACGACGAGAAATGCTCATAACAAATCACACTCAACAACAAAAACACCTTAAAGAACATATCCAAAGCCTTGCAAGCCAAGTTTTAAAAAACAACAGTGAATCGTTTATCCAATTAGCTAAAGAGAGCCTCGCTCAATTTCACGTGCAAGCCAAAGGCGAGCTTGAAAAAAAAGAGCAATCTTTCGAATCCCTCATAAAACCTATACGAGACACGCTAGACAAAACCCATCAACAAATTCGCCTCATAGAAAACGAACGTAAACAGTCTTACGGCTCCTTAAACAAACATCTCGAAAGCATGGCAAGCACTCAAAAAGAGTTACATGCAGAAACCCGCCATTTAGTCCAAGCATTCCGACGCCCGGAAGTTCGTGGCCAGTGGGGAGAGTTAACACTCAAACGCCTAGTAGAACTTGCAGGCATGGTTGAGCATTGCGATTTTATTGAACAGCAGACGATTGAAACAGATGAAGGTAATCGCCTGCGACCAGATATGATTATAAAAATGCCTGCTGGGCGTGAAATCATTATCGATTGCAAAACACCGTTAGATGCCTATCTTGATGCGGTAGAAGCGAAAACTGATCTTGAAAAACAACAAGCATTAGAGCGACATCTCAAACATGTGAAACAACGTATCCGCGAACTTGCAGGCAAAACCTATTGGCAACAATTTAAACAATCACCTGACTTTGTAGTGCTATTTATCCCTGGCGATCAATTCCTCAGCGCCGCAATGGATCAAGATCGACAATTACTAGAAAATGCATTGCAAAGTAAAATCATATTAGCGACGCCCAGCAGCTTTGTTGCCCTACTTCGTGCCGTTGCGTACGGCTGGAAGCAGGAGTTTCTCACCGAAAATGCAGAACAGATCCGAGAATTGGGTGAAGAACTCTACGGGCGCATCGCGACATTTACGGAAAACCTAAGTAAAGTCGGTAAAAGCATTGAGCAAAGCGTAGATAATTACAACAAGTCTGTTGCTTCATTTAGCGCAAGGGTTCTACCAACCGCTAAAAAATTCAAAGAGATGGGGATTTCCTCCAAAAAAGAGCTCAGTGAAGTAAGCGCCGTAGAGAAAACCACCCGACAAATTGAAACTGAATTCAGTTGATTATTGTTGCTCGCCGCACTATCCCGTCGACATATAATCTTGATTCGATATAATATGCGTTCAAATTATCCAGACCAGAACAATGAAGCCACAAGAATATTGTCAAGATAAAGCTGCTAAAAGCGGATCAAGTTTTTATTATAGTTTTCGCTTCCTGCCGGAAAAACAACGAGATGCGATCATTGCACTCTATGCATTCTGTCGCGAGGTCGATGATATTGTCGACGAAATCAACGATGAAAACGTGGCACGTACAAAACTGGATTGGTGGCGAAAAGAGATCAACAACTTATTTCACGCTACGCCATCGCATCCTGTGGCAAAAGCATTACAACACCACATCAAATCATTTAATCTGGCAGAAGAATATTTTTACGAAATTATCGACGGCATGGAGATGGATCTCAACTGTAATGCTTACGAGACTCAAACTGAACTCACCCTCTACTGTTACAGGGTTGCAAGTGTGGTTGGTCTGCTATCTGTTGAAATTTTCGGTTACGAAAATCGCCAAACGCTGAAATATGCGCATGAATTGGGCTTAGCTTTTCAAATGACCAATATAATTCGCGATGTTTATGAAGACGCCATGCGTGGTCGAGTTTATCTCCCTAAAGAAGATCTGGATAAATTTGGTGTTAGCTATGAAGATCTTGAAAAGCAACAAACCAGCGACAACATTATTGAACTACTGAAATTTGAAAAGAAAAAAGCGGTAGAACACTATAAAAAAGCATTTGAATATCTACCCGAGGAAGATCGCTACACACAACGTAGCGGCATCATTATGGCTGATATCTATCAGGCAACACTCAACGAAATTGAAAGTGATGGTTTCCGGGTATTGGAGCATAGAGTAAGCCTTACACCACTACGCAAACTTTGGATAGCCTGGAAAACAGCAAGACGAGAGAAAAAGCGATATTCACAACAATCGCTGAAAAAAATGGCTTAATCCGCTATTCCAGCTCAATGCACATGACAGAGACTTCGCTCTCACGATAGCTTTCTTTAAACATGAATTGCCAACCGAGTCGCTGGTAAAAATTTACTTGGTCGGGCGTAAATAGATAAAGTTTTTTTGTGTTCTGTTTTTTTGCTTCATCCATAACATGTCTCACCAATCTAGAACCGACTCCCCCTCTCCTTTTTGTAAAATCTACATAAACACTTGCTAACCAGGGGGAGAAATGTTTGTGGGTATCCATATCTGATTCAACTATCGCAGCAGAACCAACTATCTCACCATTATCCATGGCCACATAGGTTGAAGGAATAAATGCATCAGATAGATAGTTTTCCATCTTTTCCGAACGTTGCGCCAAACTTAAACGGGGGTTGAGATAAGACCATTCCGCATGATGCCATTCGGCTAACTGCATAATCGCTTCAGGAACCACTTGCAGGTTTACAATCTTCACCGCTTAATCCACTGCGTTACTCAATTCCAAGCAAACACTATTTCCGTGCATACGCCAATTATATCCTAACAATAAGATCATTCGTCGCTCGACTTTCTCAAGACCGTGTTTGCCTTTTAAATAGGTATGCGCCAAACGCAACATAGAAAGCCCCACCGATGAGAGCAACTTATCTCGCTCTTCACTCTGTTTTGAGCGTTCGCCATGCTTGAGTGCTACCATGTAAAACTCCCATGCACTATCATATTTTTTACCATACTCATAACACTGCGCCACCTTGACCCAACACTCGATCGCTCTTGTGTAGTTTTTAATGCTGTTACACAAAGAAGCCGTAGAACGATAAATCTTAATCGCTTTGTCAAAACTGCTTAAATCGCAAAGCACATTTGCAATGGCGATTCGGGTTTGAATGAAAAGATCTCTTCCTGATGGGTGGCCGCTTGCCAAAGCTTGAGAAGCTGCGTGTTGCGCCCGCTTATAGTTATGAATAGCCATCTTAGTATTGTTCGCCTGAATAAAACCGGCACCAATGTTAAGAAACACATTCACTTCCATCTCTAACCACTGGTGTTTTTCTGCCACTCGAAGCAAATCAGTGGTTAATTGATTAACCTTTTTAATATCACATTTTGTTCCCGCCTGACAAAGCGCGTCAATGAGTTGTTTAAACTCATTCTTTGGCTCCCGTCTCCCCTCATCATCTGCCATTGCGCGCATAGCGCCACGTACATCAAGATTGGGTACAACTGAAAGAATTGTTTCTCTAAAGTGAGGTAACAGCTTTTCCGAGTGGGGCTTGTCTTTACTTTCGATTATGCTCAGCTTTAAATAGCCCGGTAATTTACGGCTTAAAATATTCGCAATCCATAATTGCCATTGTTTAATATCGTAAATATCAGATGGAGAGACAACCAGTACTAAATAACGAAAAATATCCCCATACAATTTCTTGAAGGATATACAAGTATCAATTAAGGCATCAATTGAAGATTGAGAGTCAGTTATAATCGGTTGCTCCCACTCTTTAGCCAACTCGTTCTTCACATACGCAGATTTGTTATGAATATACTCATGAATTAAGTGACTGCGTAAAACATATGCATAATCATCAAGCGACTCAAAAGCGTCATCAAAATGAATAAACAACTCTGACGCGCCACCAGAGCGTTCATTTTGAACATCATAAAAAAGCGAAATTAAATCAGCTTCATCATCATCCACGCTCCAACGCAATAGTTTGGCGCTCTCGTCTTCAATAAAGTTTGACCAAATTGTGTTTAGATGAGCAAATTGCCGTTGAATTGGCTTTAGTGTTTCGTTATATGGCATTCTTTTCTATTTTTTCAACCAATACAAACTATGACGAATCTATGGGAAGGTTGTAAATGGAATCCTCAAAAAAATATCGCTACATACGACTAAAAAGGATTTGATAGGCTGTCCCGTATACTTACTACATTCTATCCATAAACATTTTAGTTCACGAAATAGATAAGAGTTCTATTAAACTGTTATCGACCTCCATTTCACTTTAATTTCGTGATGAATGCATATCTCTATCTCCGTCCTGAAAATAGCAAACGACAGATATGCACTTAGCCCGAATAATTCATGAACCTCACGCTTTTTAGCTTGCTCCTTGGATTCTACCAATATTTTTCTTCAATCGACCGGGGCCGCACCGGTCCGGTACTCAATCAGAAAATCATTTATAAAATCAAATTGCTGCGCGATAAAATCGCGAATGCATGGAATATCCTGGCTAGGAGGCTGTCCGAGAATAGGAGCTGTAGCGAGGACAAGCCATTTTGAATCAAATATTTTGATCGTTTGAGGTGAATAGCCGTAGCTATTCGCCGAAAAGGATCGGAAAATTTGATCATAATGGATTTTCCGCAGTAGGCTTTCTATTCTCGGACAGCCTCCTAGCAAGCTATCTACAATATTTGTAAAACATTTAGCCAAACTTAAATTTTAGAAAGGTTCCAAATTGAACAGCAAGATGAACAATATTTATGCGCTAACAGCAGCCTAATGCGCATTAAATAAACAACACAGGAATTTACGTGTTGTATTTTATATCAACAATAAGCCATTGCTTCTCACCAGAGGGTGTAAGCACACTAACTTCTTCATCAAGTGTTTTCCCCAACATTGCTTTTGCGAGCGGAGAATCCATACTGAGGTAATCCGCTTCAGTATCAAACTCATCCGCACCAACAATGCGATAAGTCACCTCGTCTCCATTATTATCTTCAAGTGTAACCCACGCACCAAAAAATATTTTGGATTGATCACTCGGTAGATTTTCAACAACATTCAACACATCCAAACGTTTGCGCAAAAAACGAACTCGTCGATCAATTTCTCTCAACTGCTTTTTGCTATAAATATACTCTGCATTTTCAGAACGATCACCTTGCGCCGCAGCTTCAGAAACCGCTTGAGTAACAGCTGGTCTTTTTTCCATCCAAAGATATTGTAATTCTTTGCGCAGTGTTCTTGCACCTTCTGCAGTGATATAAGGTGATGAAGGTTTCTGGGGAGGGCGATAACGTGACATAATTATTTTGCAGAGTATCGCCAAACACGATGAAAATAGTGGGCTAAGGAAAAAAACAAAACCCCGAAAAGGCCAGCAAACACTTTGTACCAAATCGGCAAAACCAATTCATTAGCGCCATCAGCGTTCATCAACAGATAACTACCATAAAACCAACCAAACAGATAATAGGTGATATAAATCAATGGGAGTAGCAAAGACAACTGTTTTTGCTTAAAAACCAGAAGAAAAAACAAACTACAGAGAAACCAAAGTAACTCAAGCAAGGAAAACGCTGTTGTATAACCATTCTTTATTTCCGCCAGAGCAACAAGTGAATCAATGCTCTGAAATATTCCGATGACTAAACAGCCGGCAAGATATTTATTATGATCAAAAAGTGATAAATCTAATTGCATTATGAATAACGCTCAACGGTTGCGTAAACCAAACCAAGCTTGGTTGTGATTATAAATTCTACAACGAAACTATTTTTTCGTACAGACGCAAATAACCGTTCAACATGGCGGCATAAGTCTAACTTCTGAACTAAACAACATCCAAGTAGTCCTTCTTAACTATAATGTAAATTTTCAATAGTGTAGGAATAAAAATGAGCAAAAACTTGCGAAAAACTCAAATTAGTCATATAAATAAAGTAATGATATTTTAATGTGACGATTGAAATATATTGACTAAAAAAGAATCTAATTGATGAAAAAAGTGCGTTGTGGTTGAATTACTCAAAAGCAATCGTAATCTAGTTGAGATAATAAAAAACTCCCGATGAGTTCGTATCGACAGTAGATTTGATTTCCACTTCAAAAAAACCATCAACGCCTATTCTCTTTTAAGAAAATATATTTTGACATATTGGCGTGTTTACGCCCGTAACAAATTAACAACCCCTGCCAAATGGCGAACATCAAGGAGAACTAAATGCGATATATCAACAATGCAAAAAAATCATCTGGATTTGCATTATCGTTACTTGCTGCAGCAGTCTTAATAGGCTGTGATACAAATACAACAACTAATACCAACCCAAATCCAGAAACCTTGACGCCAACAGGTACGATTACAGGTATTTTGACTGACGTTTCAACAGGAGAACCTGTTGTTGGCGCAAAAATCAGCATTCCTGGTGTTTCTACTGCAACTACCAATGCATCTGGTCAATATGTCTTTAAAAATGTTCCTGCAAATACCTACGTAAATGGCGGTGCAATTTCTGCTGCTTATGCAGCGGTTATCGATACCTCGAAAGTATCTAGCCCTGCAAATGCTAACTACGCAGCGCAAGATACAACTTGTAATGGTATGAATGTTGTGTTTTCTTCACAAAATGAATCTGGCGGTGGCCCTGCTGGTGGTAGTGGTGGCGAAACAAACTCCACCAATCATGACACACCTATCGAAGATCTTGTTGCTTCTTTCAACTTAACCATTGGTAAACGTAGCGGAACAATTACAGGTACTGTATTTGATGTAGATGGTGCAACTACACTTGAAGGTGTCAATGTTGCAGTAACTGTTGGCGACACAGTTGGTACAACAGGTTGTGCTGCAGGCACAACATTTACCATCGCCTCTACAACAACCGCTGCCGATGGAACATACACCATCTCCAACATTGAAGAAGGCACTACACCAACCGTTCAAGCATACACAAGTGATAATAACAAAATCGCTGGACCGATTGCATTCGCAACAGTTACTCCTTTTACTAAAACTTTTGATGGCACTGAAGGTGGGGACTTAACACTTGGATATAATGACACTGTTGCTCCAGTGCTTATCGCGACATCCATCGAGCAAAATGCTGATTACACAATAACAGCTGGTACCGCGCCATTTGATGCAGATGGTGATTTGGTTGCTACGTTCACCTGGAATGAAAGCATTGTCGATAATGAGTACTCAAATAACACTACTGTTGATACAACATCTGTCGGTGTAAACACTATCTACAATGATGTCACCGTAAATTATAACGGAGCAAAAGCAGGTAATATTGCCCATACGCTTACTTGGAACGCTGAGAAGACAGTTTTAACCGTTGAAGTTCCAGCTGCAGCAATTAAAAATACCTCTTCATACACAATTAGTACTGCTGCGGGCCGCACTAATAACCGTATGCAGGATGCTGCTGGCAATACATACACTTTGGGAACAAATATCTCTGATACTATTGTCTTCACAACTAATGGTGGTGTAGACCTAAGTGCAACGGCTCCTGTAATCACAGTTGTTAACTCAGATACTATTGATTCAGGAACAGCAACGGTCAATCTGGATTGGTTGCCAGTAGCCGGTGCATCTTCATACAATGTTTACCGAACCACAACGACTGGAACTGGTGCAAGTGCACTTGTCTCTGCTAACCAGATGATTAGTGTTGTTGGGGCAACTACCGCTTCAGCATATGCTGATAATCCTGTTGCATTTACAAGTGGTGAAAACACTCAAAGTTACTCATATCAAGTTGCAGCGGTAAATTCCAACTATGAGCAAGGACAGTTGAGTACTGCTGTTTCTGCTACAGACGTAGTTGAGCCAATGCTAACCGCCGTGACAGCTAATGCGGTAACTGATGCTGACGGCGATGGCAATTGCGAAACAGTTGGAGTAACTTTTAACGAAGCAATGGTTGAATCACTCGTTGAAACTGCTTCTAACTACACGTATAACCTTGGCACCACACAAGGTTCTACACTCACCGCAGAATCTGTTGTTCAAAACTCGGCAACAACAGCTACTGTAACGTTCCCGGATGCAACTCTTTGTGCTGATTTCACTGACGATGGAGATAACTCAGAGCTATTTACAATAAATGCAGCGGTAACAGACTATGCTGGTAATGGTTTAGATGTTGATGGTGATGTTTGGCATCAAGACACTACAGCTATTGACTAATGTTCTATAGTTAAAAAAACAAAAAGGCGAGATATATTTATCTCGCCTTTTTTAATAACTGATAAAATACAGAAGACAGCTACCTTTACTTTACTGCAAAACCCTAAAAGTAATACAACTCAAACTCACTTTCCACAAATTGCTCACCAAGTTCATCAAACAAAAAATTCAGCTCACTTTCGCGCTCTATAGGCCCTATCCAACTCAATGTCTTCGATAGCAACTCTGATTCACCTTGTACTTGCCATTGCAAAAATATTAGCTTAGCACCATAATCAAAGACCTCAGCATCAAGTGATTCAGCTTGAAAATCTAAAACACCATTTTCCGAGAGCTTTTGCCAAAGTTTATCCAGCAAAACACAATCATCTTTTTTGCTAAAGCTCGCGACTAGCTCATCACTCGCATTAAGTCGATTGACTACTAAAACACACCCATTGGCTTCGCGCTGATATGTGATCTGCTCAGTATCTGCATTGGGTTTACCCGGTGTAATAGAAAGCTTTATTTGTTGAGGAATGGTTACTGATGATTTGAGAAATGGAGAACCATGTTGCTGAGGAGCATTTTCTTCAACACAGGCAGAAATAAAAAGAATAGATGAGAAGGCAGAGATAATTTTAGTACGAATCATCTCTGCCTCATTCCGAGTTATTTAGTTTTACGCCTGGTGAACAATCCAAATCCTGCAATTATTGTTAATAATACTAATGTGAAATTATCAAATGAGAGAATAAACGTAGTCGTTGTTTTCTTTTTCTCAAATAAAGGAGTCTCTTCAGGTGGCTCGCCAATTCCAATCGCTTTTGCACTGTCAGAGTTTGGCGCCGCTTGAATTAGAAATCCGTTCAACAACACCGCAGATTCAGATGCCGTTGTTACTGTCACATTACGAAAGCCCGGTGTTGCACGTTTATCAATCAACACTTTTACTGTCGCAGTGGTATCGTCAATCACATTAACAGACAATACACGAACACCTGCACCTAATGAAGCATGGGTAATATTTTGCTCAAAACCTGTCATTGCGCCAGTAACCGAGAAATTCACTGTCTGGCTTTGCTTAACGATACTTGGTGTTACGGTATCAATATGTGCAAACGCAACTGCACCTGTTTGAACAAACACTGCTCTGGACATTGTTTCAACATCAGCACCTGTGGTAACCGTTGCTGTTCGATACCCTATTGCCGCACTATTATCAATGCTCACGTCCACTTCCATTAATGTTGGAGAAGCGACAGCAACATTTGTTACTGTAATGCCCGCACTAAAAGCCACGGTGGTTGTATTATCCCAATTGGTGTTAATACCTCTAACAACCAATTTATCAACGGTGTTTTGACTTACCACACTCGATTCAACACTCAAGATCTCTGGTGTCAGAATGGCAGGTATCACTTCAACAATGTTGCTACCATCAACTGTTTCGGTAGATGCACCTAGGTCTGTGACAACCTGCACATCTCGAAAACCTAATGTAGCACCAGCAGCGACATCAACAAACACATCAAGTAATGTTGGTGATAGCACTGTTACACTATTAACTGTTATTCCATCTCCAGCAAAAGTAACGTTGGTTTTATTGGTTAACCAACTCGTATTCTCTCCATGCAATGTGATGTTTAACATGGCATTCTGAGGAATGGATTCAGGAGTAGAAAATAAAACCGTCGGCCCGATTGTGCTCTTCATGATGTTTAATACTGCGGACTCATAAGCATCAGCGCTACCGCTGTTAACCGAATCTCTCACAATAAAAGCACCACCAGTTTGGCTGGACATGGTGGAGAACATTTCAACAGCACTGGTCAAAGTGGCAAACGCATCTTCATAAACTTTAATCAAGTAACTAGAAACTACAGTGCTGCTTGCTCTACTCACTTGAATAATAAAGTCATCATCGGCTGTAGGAGTATGCACAAAAGTTTCTTCAGTCGCTGTTGAAATTGTATCAGTCGTTATCGTAGTACCTGCAGAATCCAACAATTTGAATGTCACAGTATTGCCATCACCAGACTCTAATGCCCATTTAATCGAATAAATGGTATCTGCCTTTAATGGAACGATGAAAAAGTCATCAACATCTGGATCTGCCCCAATAGAACCTCTGATTCCACCAGTACCTAATGGCAACAACGATGCCGACCCTTGCGAATCACCATAATCGTCAATAACAGGTTGTCCTGCATCAACAATATCTCCCGCAGGCAAAGTCTCATCATCCCCTCCTGGTTTTGTTGGTGCTTGATAGCCGGACTGTTCAAGATCATCAGAGTTGTCGTTAAGCGCGCGTTGATACCCAGGTTTTGACGAAGGTATAGGGCCACAGTCTGCCGAGAGAATCGTATTTAGCGTAACACCCTTTGTTCGCAACCGAGAAATGACAGCACCAATATCAACACCAGGTTGTGAGGAAGCATCAGTTGCAAACAAAATTGTACCACCAGGCGATATATTTCGTGATGCAACGTCCAATGCTTGCGCACTAAACTCTGGACAATCACCACCACCACTCGCACTTAATGCATTAACGGCACTTCTTACAGTTGATAAGTCATTAGATGTATTACGAATAGTGACACTATCTTTAAAAGTAATTAATTGAATGGTAGGTGTTTTATCACCTTCACCTAAAGACGCATCTACAGCGTCGATATAGCTAACAAGCGCATTTTTTACTGAACCAATCTCCTCTCCCATGCTGCCAGTATCATCAATAACAAACGCTATGCTAATTCCACCAATCGTTCTAGCAGCACTCCAGTAATAACCTAAGGCACCACCAGAAGTACTGGGAGCTGAAGTATTCTTGCCTTCCACCACCCACTTAATTAAATTATCTCCCGCCAAGATAGTCGCCATTTCATCGTTAGTAGGACGAAACTCATCCACATCACCTAATACTTTTTCAAATATGACGGTGGAAAAATCGCTGTTGTAGAACTTGATGGTAAATTCATTTAATGGGTTAGGTGTCCCCCCCCCATTTTTTTTCCATTTGAATTTTGGAGGCCTATCTTCACCGGAAAGTTGAATATTGTCTGCTGGTTCTAACAATTCAGGCGCAATTTTAGCCTGCCCTAAAATTCCACCAACAACAGTCTTATTAAACGTATCTTGAGTAGCAGCAACTGCTTCCCATGCGTTTCCAATATTTTTTGCCGCTGCTGATTTTATTGTAGTGAAAAGTGTTTTATCACTAATGGATTTGGTATCCATGCCATCTTCCGCAGAATCGTAAAGATCCCACAGAGCGGCCATCACTGATACTTCGTTGTCTTCACCAACACCGTTGGATGTTTCAAGATCTATGTTGTTGCTTGAATCTTCAGTATCGGTATAACGCGTATCACCGACGTTTTTAATACCAAGTGAAGATGCTCCCATCACCGCTTGTCCTACTGTTCCAAAATAGGTTGGCCAACCTTCACCCCATGCCAGGCGGATGCCTTTATCTTTACCGCGGATAGGATGACCCGTACCTGGTGTTGTATTAGCTAAATTATCAGAGAAACCGTGCCGACCACCTGGGTTACTCTGAATGCTGTGGACCCGCATGAAATAGTGGCCATATTCATGATGAATAACATCCCAATCCCATCGATCTTTTTGCAATATGTGCAGCTCAGTGCCATCAAACAGTGAAGTGTGTTTAGTGGTAGGAAAACGCACGACGATTTGGCTAGGCATAACACCGGCAATATTACCTGCGTAAGCACCAATAACAACCAATGCATGGTGAACACTGAATACTGTCTGCCCATCACTTGAACCTGACGCCGTCAAGTTAATGGTTTCAGTTGATCCGTCTGCAACTTCGTCAACAGTTGTTGATTGTAGGTTATATGTTTTGCCGCTTGAAGTATGAGGTTTAAGGTCCGCAACAGCTGATCGAGCATAAACTTTTACATAAATATCAGGATTGCCCGCACCAATACCATCATCAAACGCAAAAGAGACTGAGTAGTTACCTGCTGCATCAGTTTTTGTGGTGGTAATTAAGTCGTCGAGAATAACATCTTCATCATAAATCTCTACATCTGCTAGGGGGAGTGGATGTTTTTTCCCCTCGCTATCAGTCCACTGTACCTTGCCTTTAACCGTAATATTGACTGTTGCTCGCGCTGATACTTTGGATTTAGCTGCTTCAGTTACAACTACCGTATTAAATTGCTCCTGAATTAATTGCTGCTCAGTGCTTAACGGCAATTCTTCGTATTCCGTATCATCGGCTTCAACGATAGAGGTAATAATGTCATCCATCGTTTCAGGCAGTTCGAGTTCATCACCCGTTTTTTGTCTAACAGAGGATTTGCTTCGAGTAAGATCGAGCAGACGAGTAATACGTGTATCTGTCAAACTTGAATGGCTAACCCATTTTGTTGAGCCATCAGACAAGACGTGAAAAGTCGTCGCACGCTCAAAAAGCGTATTTCCCTCGTTGTCATAAGCTTCTAAGATAAAATCAATTTCACCACTACCGCTACCACTAGTGTTAAACGAAATATATCTTTTGATTAAATCATCTCTTTTCCAGCCTCCACCGAAGAACATATCTTGGCTGATATCATCAACAATCCCATTGCTTCGAATAAATAGTGTGGCATTATGAGCAGATTGATGAAACGTTAAATCAATCGATAATTGTACAGGAGTACCTGCGGAAAATTTATTTTTCGCTGATGTGACTACAATATCCGCTGGCTTTGGTACGCTAGCGAAACCAACAGAAACTGCACACGTCAAAAACAGAATCAGCAAAATCAAACGGACAAATATCGAACGATTCAAAGTATTAGTCATAGATTCTTCACATTTTATTGGGATCTAAATAAATAATAATGAGACAAAACACATGTTATTTCAAGTACAATAAGGCCAAAGAAAGTTTAATCTCGCTAATAACTTAGCTTACTTGTAACCTACTCGTTCATCATGCCTCTATTACTCCTTTTTATCTCTTTTCTTCTTACCGGTTGTGATACTGAAGATCAAAATTTATACCACGAAGATCAAAATTCACACCACGAAGATCAAAACTTATACCATTGGAATGTTTGGCTCTATCTAGGTGGAGACAACGACCTCCACGAAAGTATATTGTATGATGTAGAAGAAATAACCGCAGGTAGCCGATCTAACAAAATAAACATTTGCCTTCAGATAGATCTCCATGAACAGAACGCTGAAAGATATTGCATACGAAATGGAAATAAATCCAGCGTACAAAATATCGGTGAAGTTGATATGACTCAAAAGCAGACCTTATCAGAATTCATCAAGTGGGCAGAGCAGCAAGGTCGATCAAAATATGCCATGTTAATTCTCTCCGACCACGGCAATGGCTGGGATCATAAAGTTGGCCCCTCGCCTCGAAGCAAAATAAGCAATCAATCCATGTTTGTTGACTACGATAACGACAGCCCTTCCACGCCCTCACTGCACAACCACTTAATTGCTGATGCAATAGCGGATAGCAACGTGGAATTTGATATTCTAGGATTTGATGCGAGCATAATGGGATCAATTGAGGTATTGACGGAGTTTTCTGACAACGCAGAAATTCTCATCACTTCACAAGAAGTTGGATATGCAGACGGTTGGAACTACGAAGATATCTTTACACAGCTGTCCGCAAACACTTCCATGGGGCCAGAAACGCTTGCTACCTTAATTGTAGAAAGTTATGAAGAGTATTACGAAACCAACGATATCCCAAAGGTCTATTCCATTGCGGCACACCGAAGTAGTTCGATCATTCCACTCGCAACCGAGATTGATAACATTGCCAATAATTTCATCGAAAAACTACAAAATTCTCCTGAAGCAACGGTAAAACTACTCAAAGCATCCCGCGAAAATGCACAAGCGATTGATCCGATTATTCAAGCAGATGTATATGTTGATTTAAAAGACTTTCTTATTCAAGCAGATCTTTACAACGACAATATTTCAGCAATTTTAGAAGAAGCAACAATTTCAGAATATCACGGTAATGAGCGACCCAATGCCAACGGCATATCCATCGTTTTTTTTAAAGCACCGACAGCCAAACCGGAAGATAATTGTAAAGACCCGATCACCCAATCAACTGATTGGGCATGTGTGCGATTTGATAGTAACTATACAAACTGGGATGATGAAGCGGGAACAGGAAATAAAGGTAGATTTATTAACGACTATTCATGGGATGAGCTTTTACACGACTATTATGCGAGTATTAACAACCTTAACTAACCCGTCGTTTTTCCAAATCAACTACTGAAAATATTTTTTCAATTAATTCATCCGCGTCGATGGGTTTTGTCATGTAGTGTTTAAATCCCGATTGCAGTCCCTTCGCCATATTTTCTTTTGTTGCAGAGGCACTAATTGCGATAACGGGAATATGTTTTAGTTCTGGATTATTTTGAATCTGCTTTAAGGCTTCAAAACCGTCTATCCCAGGTAAATTGATATCCATTAGAATCACAGATGGCAATAGCATTTGCGCTTGTTCGATACCATCTTTTGCATTAATTGCAAATGAAATAGCAAATTTCGTTTTGCGTTTGACTATCTGCTCCATCACCCGCCGATTTGCAGAGTTGTCTTCAATACATAAAATAGAGTGATCCGCCCCCCGGTGATCAAATTTAGATTTTTCTGTATTCGGCAAATCTCGGGACATGTTTACACTCAATTGGCAGTCAACCCAAAACTCAGAGCCCTTGCCCTTTTCTGTATTAACACCAATATCGCCGTGCATTAACATCATTAACTCTCGAGATATTGTTAAACCAATTCCGGTTCCTTCAATCTCCGTATATTCAGCGCCGAGTCGATCAAAAGGTTCGAATAGAGAAGAGAGTTTATCCTCGTCTATTCCATTACCAGTATCGGAAACACTTAGTCGCAGCATATTGGAATCGGTAATAGCATAATCGATAGTTACCACTCCATTTTTTTTGTTGTATTTTACTGCGTTGGTTAATAAATTCAGTAACACTTCTCGCATCTTGGTTTTATCAGCACGTAGTATGAAGTTTTCACGCCGATTCGATTGATCATTAAATTCTATACCCGCTGCAGCAGGATGCATTTTTGAGATTGCAACACAATCACGTATAACATCTTTCACACCAACATCTTCGATAACAACCTTTTGATTGCCTGACTCTATTTTAGAAAGCTGCAACACCTCATCGATAATATTGATTAAATGTTTTCCTGCTATTGAAATCTCTGTCACCATCTCCATCTGGTCATCATTCATTTCTTCAATGGCTAAGAGTTGTGAAAAACCGAGAATGGCGTTAAGCGGAGTGCGTAATTCATGGCTTATACGCGCTAAAAATTCCGATTTTAATTTATTGGCTTTTTCCGCTTCGTTTTTCGCTTTGATTAGCGAAGCTTGAGCAATAATTCTACGTTTGTTTTCGTTCTCCAAGTTAATTAATGATTCTCGCAATTCGATTGTTTTATTCTTCACTAAATCATCCAGGCTCTCTCTCTCCCTCACCAATTCAGCTTCTTGTGTTTTGCGAGGACTAATATCAGCGACAAACGCCAACATACCTGAGGGTTTACCTTCTGCATCATGCGTTAACGATAACGAAAGATAAGCATAAAATATCTCACCATTTTTTCGCTGTAATTGAATATCTTTGTGAATATTGAGATGCTCATAAAGTGGTAGAATGAGCTTATTGTGAAGAAATGCCTGTTCATTTTCGGGATATAGCATTGAGAAGTTTTTCAGTGCGGCTTCTTGCAAAGTATAACCAAACTGGGCTTCAGCCCCTCTATTCCAATTCTTAATTTTTCCTCGAAGATCTGTCCATATTACCGCACCATTTATTTGATCAAAAAAATCTTGATTAAGACCCCTCTTCGTCAATTCCGCCGGAGTATTTTTCACTTCCTCAATCGATACACAAACGGCATTATCTCCCTGCCAACTGGTGAGAAAAAACTTCACTTTCGCCTCGATCTTGTTTCCTTTACTATCAAGAAGAACAAAAGGTAGTGAAGATATAACTTCACTACCTCTCAGACATCTGAGGATCTGTTTTTTAACGCGCTCTCGTTCACTTCGACAAAAAAGCTTAACAACCGGCCACTGTTTAACTTCGCTTTCAGAATATTTTAACAACGACAACAACGTAGTATTTATAAATAGTATCTCATCAGAGGAAACAATCAGAAGATTTTCACTACTATGTTGCGCAATCGATTTAAAATCTTGTTCTTTCTGCAAATGCTTATATATCACTTTGTCTTTCGTTTTGAGTGCAGCAATATAGAATGTTCTATACATCAGTAACGCTACAACAGAAACGATAATAATCAACATTACCAATGCGATTACATAGTTATTATTTTTTTCAAAAACGGCGTTAGCTTCCTGCAATAGTTTTTGCACTTCATTTTCTTTCGCATTATTTATCTGGTCAATGGCATCAAGTAGTGACTCACCAAATACATTAAATTTATTTAATACGTCCATTGTGGAATCGATTTGATTAGTTCCATTTATGAAGCTGACAAGTGTCGCAACTAAATTAAAATACGCCTCACTCTCTGTTTGCTGCTGTAGAACTGAAAGCTTTGAAACGTTTTTATGAAGATCGAGAATAAATGAGTTGATAATTGCGTGTTTCTGTAAATTATCAGCGGCTTTCAATTTCACTTGAGTGGCGGTATACGACTGTAGAATTTTATCGATATTTTGTTCAGGAACAACATAATTGGTAAAAATTTCGTTCTCGATATCATAGATATATTCAGAATTAAATCGATGCATCAATGCTATGGCTAAACCGACAGCCAAAATAATTGCTGCAACAACACTGATTTTGATTGGTGAGGAAAAATCCCCTTTTTTAGCTTTTTTCTTCCACATATATTTAGTACTACAGCTTGATGTCTCATGAATTAAAAGAGCGGAATGCACTCGTTAGAAAGTGTAATGATGCATCTATATAACGGTAATTTATCTGTGATATAAATGCATAATAGATACATATAATTACGGGTAAAAGTTCTTTTTCTTTATCGTGAAAAGCTCATTTATTTCCCGGTTTCAGTGAACCAGCTCATGTTTAAAACGGTTTCTCGTATTTAACTAAATACTCCGTGAACAAAAACCGACCGTCTTAGCTCTCGACGAGGCGATCTCCTCCACCATAAAAGTCACATTGGCCTGAAAACCGATTTTTCCTGATGAAACTTCCTGTGTTAAGATTTCCCATCAAAAAACGCGTAATGACTTGAATTTCAAACTAAATGATAGAAATCCCCGGATATAAAGTAATCAAACTCATTGGTCAGGGAGGTATGGCTAGTGTCTATCTTGCAACTCAAGAGTCAGTTGGTCGAGATGTAGCCGTAAAAGTGATGTCTCAGTCACTTTCATCTGATCCAACTTTTAGTGAAAGATTCGTTAAAGAAGCGAGAACCGGGAGCTTGATCCACCCACACATTATTTCAGTCTTTGATGCAGGTGAGATAGATGGCCAAAATTACATCATCATGGAATATGCAAATGGCGGTAATCTGGATACAGCCATTAAACAAGGTCTTGACCTTAAACGCATCATTGAAATTATTTCTGAAATCGCAAGTGCGCTTCACTATTCCGCGACAAAAGGCTTTATCCATCGTGATGTAAAACCGGAAAATATTCTAATTAGAGAAGACGGTAGCGCGATCCTGGTAGATTTTGGTATCGCAAAGGCTATTACCGCAGGTACAAAACTCACAATGGTTGGTAGCACGATTGGTAGCCCCAACTACATGAGCCCGGAACAAGCACGGGGTTTACCATTAGACGGACGTTCGGATCTTTATAGTTTAGGCATTGTTCTCTTCGAAACACTCACTGGCGCTAAACCCTACGACGCGGAAGATACTTTTGTTATCGGATTGAAACACATTAATGAACCTGTTCCAACTCTACCGAAGAAATTTAGTGCCTTCCAACCGATTATTGATAAACTATTAGCGAAAAGCCCAGATGATCGATTTAACAACGGCCAGGAACTTATTGAAGCGTTAAAAAAGATAACGATTCAGGATAATCAAGCAACGAACAATCCATCCCTCCCTCCGCTTGAAGATAATAAAACAGTTATTGCTCCCACTGCATTCCAACAACAAGAAACACACGAAATACCTGTTGATAGTGAAATCACGCAGATAGACGACTCAACACGTATTCAAGCGACTCAAGAATCAGATCAAACACAAGTACGAACAAACTCTTATGAACAAACGGTTGTAAGGCCTCTCCCAAAAACAGCGATTGTTAGAGAGAAAAAAAATAACGTTGGATTATTTGTTACCCTTTTCATCACCGTAGGTGCAATGGCCGGAGGTGGTTTCTGGTACTGGCAATCTCATACTGAAGAAATACCAAAAACTGTTGAAGCAATACCAGCAGAGAAAACGCCACTCCCAATAAAACCATCAATTGTTGAAGCTCCACCATCAATACCCGACACCGCACAACCTATAACCAAAGTTAGCAAAGAAAAAACTCAACAAGATCTCATTCTCAAACTACTCGAAAAAGCTCAAAACGCCGTAAAAGCAAAAAGATATACCACGCCGGATAAAGACAATGCATTTTATTACTTCGAAGAAATATTAGCGCTGGATAAACAAAATCAAGCAGCAATTGATGGTATTAAAGACCTAGCCGTTAGATACCTCAAACTCGCGAACAGACAATTTAATAAGAAAGCCTATGAGCCTGCACTTCGTTTTATTGATAAAGGACTTTTTGTCGAGCCAGATAACAGAGACCTGGTCACATTACGTGACAAAATTTATGACTTACAGCAGCAGGAAAAAGAACAACAACTCAAGTTCCTTGCGAATCACAAAACTCCACTAAAACAAGAAAAAAATATTACTACACATATAGGAAAACATATTAGTAATAACAAAAGCGAAACCTTTTGGTTCGCCAGGCAAGATTTAGTCAATCGCCTGTATAATCAAATTCTGAAACAGTGTAATAATAGTAGCCAGGCGTTCAATCACGAAGATTGCATCTTAACTTACGAAAGATTTATTAAACAGTGGCCTCTTCCCATACTTGGCTCCACCTATCGCGAAAGTATTCAATCCACAGATATTACGGGCGAAATCTCTTTATCAAAAAATAAATCCAACACTACGTATCAAAAATTGCTTAATCACTATCGATTAGAATTTAAAAAAGGTATCGAAACAGATTTCAGTAATAAAAAATCACTCATTTCACTTGCAAATTATGACCTGCACACTGCTATTGCACCACTATTTGGCCTTCCCACCAGTAAAGATATTCACAAGCGATTAAACGAAACTATCGAAAAATTTCGAGTTGAAAAATCGATAACAAAAGTCGATGATCTGGTCAATTACGTCAACAAAACGCGCGACGAACAAAAAATACACATTCGACCATTTACCGCAAAAAACAGCTCCGAAATAACACCATTTGCACAAACCTTACATCAAGCACTCAACACGGCTATTGAAACAGCTGATATAGAAAATGCTGAGCTACATGTGCTCGGTGAATACGAAATAACACCAACAGGAAATTACAAATTAGATTTATGGCTTTTTAATCAGGAAAGCCAGGTAGTAGACCTACAAGCTTTAACACTTGATGCTAGATTAGCTGCTAAAAAACGATCCATACCCTATTTATACAACTCTGCAATTTTCCCAAAAACTAAACTTGAAAAAGCCAATGGCTTCCCCTCGGAATTAAGCATTGGTAACCAAACCGCTAATGCACTATTACAAGTTGGAGAAAAAGTTGATTTAAAAGTAAAACTCGACGGCATTGGTTTCTATTATATTGCGGTACACGTTAGGCGCGCTAATGAAGAGTTCTCTTACCTCCTTCCGTTACACAATGCAGAAGTTCCATTTGTACAAGTAACAACACGAAAATTTGCAAATCGCTTTGTTACCCTTGGCTCTTTTAATATCACACCACCAATTGGCGTTGAAGCATTACAGCTGGTTGCCGCTAGTGTTAATCTAGAAAAATATCTACCCAATTACCACTGGGATACGGAAAAAAATCAATTCATTATTAATGATAGCGTAGGTAATATAGAAAAAGGGATTCGTGCAATCCGAGAGAAAGCCAATACCATTAATGCCAACTCCCATAAAAACGATATTCATTGGCAAGAGAAATTATTGGTTACTTCTATTTTGGAACGATAATTAGACTACGCAAACAAATATCACCAACCACGCAAAACCAAGTGTTAAATGCTGTCGTTTTTTATTTTCGACATGTTCGAAAAGTTTCTCAATTCAGAGTCCCAGATTATCGCGCAGCCAAGCCGACTGAGCGAGTGTTTAGCTTTGCGTGTAAAGGATATCGATTTAGATCGAAGAGAAATTTTAGTGCGTGATGGAAAAGGTAGGAAAGTCCGACGAACTATGCTATCGGAAGTTGTTATCCCCCGTTTAAAAACCATCATGAAACGAACTAAACATCTACACGAGATCGACCTCATCGAAGGATTGAGGGAAGTCGATCTCCCCTATGCACTAGCGAAAAAATATCCCAAAGCAGCAAAAGATTTTGCATTTCAATTCGTGTTTGCCTCAGAGGTTCGTTCAACTGATAGACCTTAATTTAAACCCTATGAAGGCAATCAAACACATTCTTAACTCTTTCATAGCCAACGTCCAAGGTTCATCAAATTATGATCAAAGCCTGCGAATATAGATTGATAAAAGCAAATAAGTTTATTCGAGAAGGTGTATTAGATAATATGAAAACTTGATTGCGCCAGTTAAATTAGTACTTTATGGATTATTCATGATTCATCCGCCTTTAGCCTTTATTTCTACGAAAAATGAACCATACTTATACGAAGACGTATGATTGATTAGAAAAGGAAAACACTATGCAAGATAAACCTATTAGTGATGACCATGAGCTGATCGAATGTTCAACTTGCCTTCAGGAAGTGCCACTTTCGGAAGCAAATAATGCTGAAGCGGTTGATTATGTCGCGCATTTTTGTGGTTTAGAGTGTTATGATAAATGGCGAGAACTTGAAGAGAAAAATTCAGCTGAAGCTGAAAAAGAGAGCTAGTCGTTAGATAGCAATTCAAGTTTACACTGGAGGTATGAAACCTGCCAGCGTAAAAGTGGTGCGCTATAAATGCAACCCACATTCAGTTTTTGGCGTATCAGCCCATCGGCCTGAGCGATCATCACCGATATGGGTACAGTGTTGACAACCAATTGAAGAGAACCCTTGTTTTACCATTGGGTGGAATGGTAACTGATGTTCTTCAATATACGCATCACGCTCTTCACGAGTCACATCGATTAGCGGATAAAATTTAATAATTCCGCCACGGTATTCAAAAACATCAAGCGATGCGCGATGCTCGGTTTGCCATCTCATCACACCGGAAACCCAAACACGATGCTTTTCTTTTAACCCTTGCAGCGGTTCAACTTTGTTTATTGAACAACAGAAGTCAGGATCAGACTTCCAAAGCTGCTCCTTCTCTGAGTATTCATGTTTCCAATCTTCTGGATGTACATCTTCAACTTTTAGCTGATAAAGCTTTGTGAGTTTAGCTTTATATTCCAGAGTCTCATCAAAATGAAAACCGGTATTAATAAAATGTACTTTTTGCTCAGGTGCATTCACAGAAAACAGGTGCAGCAAAAACGCAGAGTTTGCAGCAAATGAAGATGTCCACATTACTTCATCAGATTTGAAATCATGATAGAGCTGTTTAACACGTTCTTCAGGCGTCAAATCATGATATTTTGAATTTAGCTCACTCACTAAATTTTCAATACTTGAATCAACTTCAGCGCTTACCGTTGCCATTTGTCTTCCCCAAAATCTACATATAAAAATTCATATATACTTATAATAAGTATATTTAACAGGCCTATAATAGTTTTCTATTATATCGATTGAAGAATCGTTATTGCCAGTTTTGAATAACAATTTTCTATTATATATAAAAATAACTATATCAAATTATCTGATTAAAGTTGTTTAGCAGAAGAAAAACAATGAGTTATGATGATTCGCAAAAAAGAAAAACCTACGCTGAAGATAAAGAGGGAATCACCAACTACCCTACAACCATGCGGGTAGTTAGTGAACCAGGAATTACAACGCAGCTAATTCCTGATTTAAGCAGCTGCTAGGACGCATTATTTTTGATGCAGCATCAGTGTTAGGCTGATAATAACCAGAGATATCAACTGCACTACCTTGTGCACCATTAAGTTCTGAAACAATTTTAGTCTCATTTGCACTTAGTTCATCAGCTAAGGCTTTAAAGCGAGATTGAAGATCGCTGTCTTTGCCTTGTGCCGCTAACGCTTCCGCCCAATACATGGCGAGATAGAAGTGGCTACCACGATTATCCAACTCTCCAACTTTACGCGAAGGCGATTTATTTTCATCGAGAAAACGTCCTGTCGCTTCATCTAACGTATCCGCTAGGACCTGTGCTTTATCATTTTTAAACGTTACCGCCAAATGTTCAAACGATGCAGCTAGCGCTAGGAATTCACCCAATGAATCCCAACGTAGATGATTTTCTTCCAACAATTGCTGAACATGTTTTGGTGCGGAACCACCTGCACCAGTTTCAAACAATCCGCCACCATTCATTAATGGAACGATTGATAACATTTTTGCAGAAGTGCCTAACTCTAGAATTGGAAAAAGATCCGTTAAGTAATCGCGTAAAACATTACCTGTTACAGAAATAACATCTTCACCTTTTTTGATTTTTTCCAAACTAAAACGCGTTGCTTCTTTCGGAGCCATGATGCGAATATCTAATCCGTCCGTATCATGATCCTCCAGGTATTGATTAACTTTTTTGATAATCTCCGCATCATGTGCGCGATTTTTATCAAGCCAGAAAACCGCAGGCATTCCGCTCGCTCGTGCACGCGTTACTGCAAGTTTTACCCAATCTTGAATCGGCGCATCTTTTACCTGACACATGCGGAAAATATCACCCTCTTCCACGGATTGTTCCATCAACACATTACCGTTAGCATCAACAACGCGAACAGTGCCTTTGCCTGTCATTTGAAATGTCTTATCGTGCGAACCATACTCTTCTGCTTTTTGCGCCATTAATCCTACGTTAGGAACAGTACCCATTGTGGTTGGATCAAACGCGCCATTCTCTTTACAAAAGTTAATAGTCTCTTCGTATACACTAGCGTAGCAACGATCTGGAATTGCGGCCATGGTATCTTGTTGTTTGCCGTCTTTGTTCCACATTTTCCCTGAACCACGAATCATCGCTGGCATCGATGCATCAATGATGACATCGCTAGGCACATGTAGATTGGTAATGCCTTTGTCAGAATCCACCATCGCAAGATCTGCTGACGCATCCATCGCAGATTTTAATTCGGCTTCGATTTGCGCTTGCTCATCATCAGAAAGTAATTGAATTTTACTGTAGACATCACCCAGTCCGTTATTAGGATTTACACCAAGCTTGGCAAAAGTATCTGCATATTTATCAAAAACATCTTTGAAGAAAACAGAAACTGCCGTGCCAAAAATAATAGGATCAGAAACTTTCATCATCGTTGCTTTCATGTGCAAGGAGAATAAAACATCTTGCGATTTTGCTTCTGCAATCGCATCGGCCAGAAATTTTTGCAACGCTTTTTGAGACATGACAGAACAGTCAATCACTTCACCGGCTAACAAAGGTGAACTTGCTTTTAACGCTTTTGTTGATCCATCTTCCCCAACAAATTCAATTTTGAATTCACCAGTATCTGCAACTGTTAACGATTTTTCAGAACCGTAAAAATCACCACCTGACATATGTGCCACATGTGATTTAGAGTCTTTAGACCATGCACCCATGGAGTGCGGATTTTTCTTCGCATAATTTTTCACTGAACCAGGTGCGCGGCGATCAGAGTTACCTTCACGCAAAACAGGATTTACCGCACTGCCAAGCACTTTGGCGTAAGTCGCTTTAATCTTATTTTCTTCGTCATTTTTTGGATCAGCCGGATAATCAGGAATCGCATACCCATGCGCCTGTAACTCTTTAATTGCTGCTGCTAACTGAGGTATAGAAGCGCTAATATTGGGCAGTTTGATGATATTTGCTTCCGGTGTTTTAGCAAGTTGACCTAATTCGGTTAATGCATCACCAATGCGCTGCTCTTCTGTTAGATACTCGGAAAAATTGGCGATAATCCGACCAGACAATGAGATATCTCGAGTTTCAATAGCGACATCAGCAGCACTTGCAAATGCCTCGACAATCGGGAGAAATGAATAGGTTGCTAAAGCCGGCGCTTCGTCCGTGAGGGTGTAGATAATCTTTGCCTTTTCTGTCATGAGATTTCCTAGATTTTTCCTCGAATTGGGAGTTTGGGTAAAAATTTGCGCGTATTTTACCGTAGATGCGGCAGAAGTACTAAATTACTTAAGGATCAGGCAGGTACAAAAAATCCCCGGTCACAATAAGGGAGGATGAGAACTAGAGTGAGACCGGGGTAAACCCTAACGTTGCATAAAATTTCGGTTAAAAACCGCGTTGCTGCTTCTATAGCAGCATATTAGCGTTTTCACACTGGTTTTCTAGATTTCACTTAGAGTGACTAAGCTCAAACCAGAAAACCAGGGTGAAAACTCGTTCACCAATCGTTAATCATCTTTCAATCGTTTGATACCTAAAGCCTCAAGAACATATTTCTCATAAAGCGGTTCTGAAGTTCCTTTTTTCATTTTGCGGATAAAATATTTTTCAAAAGCAACTTTGGCTGTATGTACCCATTTACCTTTTTTAAACCAGTTAACATTACGTGGCGGTATTTGTGGTGATGCAACAAACGCAGCGCCGGTATCTCCCATATCCGCAAGACAAATTGCATTCCATGTTGCTTTATTGCTCGGCTCTTTTCCTTCCAACTCTTGTTTAATGTTATGAACAATGGCTGTCACCATAGATTCAATCATATACCCGGTTTTTGGTGTACCTGTAGGAACTGGCGTTACTTCAACGGGTGGAATGGCAATACACACACCCGCAGAATAAATATTTTTATATTTTGGATTGCGTTGATGCTCATCAACCATCACAAAGCCTCTCGGATTGCACATACCTTCCACATTGGCAACCGCATCAACACCTTTAAAAGCAGGCAAAATCATGGAATAATTAAAATCAACTTCGTGTTGTTTAATCACTTCTCCTGCACTATTGTGCTCATCAACAAATACTTTACCTTCTTCTACTTTGGTAATTTTTGCATTGGTAATCCAGGAAATCGCTCGTTGACGCAACTCAGATTCCAACATACCTTTCGAGTCACCAACACCACCCAAACCTAAATGACCAATATAAGGTTCACTGGTGATAAAAGTCATAGGTACTTTATCGCGAATTTTTCGTTTGCGTAGATCAGTATCAACAATAAATGCATACTCATACGCAGGCCCGAAACAACTAGCACCAGCCGCCGCGCCGATAACAACTGAACCTGGATTTTCAACAAATTCTTTGTAGACCTTATTCGAATGCTCGGCATGATCTATCGTGCACACCGACGTCGTAAAACCATTTGGCCCCAAGCCTGGCACCTCTTCAAACGCGAGCTTTGGTCCAGTAGTAATAATAAGATAGTCGTACTTCACCTTTTTACCACTGACCAGTTCGAGTTGGCTATTTTCCGCATCCAACACTTCCACATGCTCAGGAATAAAATTGATCCCTTTTCGTTCAAGATAAGGTTTTATAGGAAATGTAATATTCTCTCTTTCACGCCATCCGACACCAATCCACGGATTTGAGGGTACAAACTGAAAATAGTCGACCGCATTTATCACAGTTACTTCATGGGCCTTGCCTAACGCCTCTTTCATTTCATAGGCCGCAGGCATTCCCCCGGTTCCAGCGCCTAAAATCACCACATGTGCCATTGTTATCCTCCTCATTATATTATTAGTAAAACCTAATAGAGCAAACAAAGGGCCACATTTGTCAGAAAAAAAACACACTGCCGATAGCAACGTATCTATTTGTATTTATTGATAATAAAATATTATCTCACATAGTAGTACGTCATATATGACAAATAATAGGTAAAAACAATACAAGTTAAACTGCCAAAAATGTCATACAATCAAAGCAACAATGCCACTAACGACAGAACAGATGAAACAACAAACCTCACAACTCCCTAACATACAAAACTTGCTCAATAGTTTTATAGCTCCAGTCGTACTCATTAGCGATAACTACGAAATACTTGCTGCCAATCAAATGTATCGCGATCAATATGGTGAATTTTCAACCACAGCTCGAGCAAAATGTTACGAAATCTCCCATCGGTACTCTCAACCTTGTGACCAAGCCGGTGAAACCTGTCCACTTAAAAACAGCCTGGAAAGTGGTCAACCACAACGTGTGCTGCATCTACACTACACGTCGTCAGGTGAAGAGCATGTTGATGTAGAAACTTTGCCAGTGCGAAACGAAAAAGGGGAGATTAAATACTTTCTTGAAATTCTACACAAAAGCCATGTCGCAGAGAGGGAAATAGAAGAACAAAAACTGCTCGGGAAATCACTCGCATTTACGAAAATGTTAGGTCTTATTGAACGCGTTTCAGTGCGAGATACAACGGTTCTTTTACTTGGTGAATCAGGCACAGGAAAAGAGTTGGCGGCAAAGGCTGTTCACAACAACAGTAAACATTCCGCAGGCCCTTTTGTTCCCGTCGATTGCTCAGGATTAACGGAAACTTTATTTGAGAGCGAATTGTTTGGCCATGAAAAAGGGGCTTTCACCGGCGCACAACACCGCAAATTGGGTTTAATCGAAATGGCGCATGGTGGTACTTTATTTTTAGATGAAGTTGGAGAAATCCCTATCACATTACAGGTTAAACTTTTAAGATTATTGGAGACAGGCAGCTTCAGACGTGTTGGTGGTATCGATCCTCTCCAAGCAGAATTTCGCCTCATTTGTGCAACACATAGAGATTTAAAAAAAATGGTGGAAAATGGAGAGTTTCGACAAGACCTTTACTACCGAATCAATGCCTTCCCTATTCCCCTGCCATCACTGCGCGAACGCGTAGATGATATTGAACAATTGAGCATAGCATTACTCAATCGGCTAGATCCAAAACACAAACTCCATTTACATAAGAAGACACTGCAGTGTCTGAAGGAATATTCATTTCCCGGAAACATTCGTGAACTGCGTAATATTCTAGAACGAGCAAGCTTACTCACCGATGGCGATATGATTCTACCAGAACATCTTCCCGATGAATGCCAAACAACTTCTTCGCAACAGAAAAATCAATATGACTCTTTTCGAGGAAAAGTAAAAAGCTTAAAAGAGATTGAACAGGAGTATCTTCGTTGGGCAACAATGCATCATCGCGGAGATAAACGTTCACTCGCAGAAAAGCTTGGACTAAGTGAACGAACCTTATATAGAAAACTTAATCCTAAAGGGTAGCACCTGAAGTTATCTACTTACCTACTTGCCTCTAAATAAAGGGCACCTCCGAAAATTGATTTATAGCGCGCTGGCTGTGTTTACCCTAAAGGGCACCGAGGAAAACCAAACTCAAAATGCTCATTTACTGCAGTAAACTGCGCTTTTTCGTTTGATTTTGCCT
>Ga0316204_10000493_pt1 | contig 144440 bp, 126 predicted proteins | sample 6monrhotite_MG_2_FD_205661 | JGI IMG/M metagenome (GOLD analysis project Ga0316204, IMG submission 205661) | Microbial mat bacterial communities from mineral coupon in-situ incubated in ocean water Damariscotta River, Maine, United States -... | ecosystem: Environmental > Aquatic > Marine >... | reverse complement strand
TCTCGCGTATTTGCGTGAAGGTGCTCTAAATTAACTCGTTGCTCATTTGATAAAGTGATTTTTTGCATAACCTAATCATGATCTTCTTAGCTCTAAAAATCAAGCACCTTCATTGATCACGGGTATATAATGAGTTTGGCGAAATAATAAACTACACCGCTAAATTTGGAGAGATTGAATTATATAATGTAGACTATACGCTAGATGACGTGGGACGAATAGTACAAAAAGTTGAAACTATTGAAGGTATAGCTACTACATTTAACTATACCTACAGCTTGGTCGGTCGGCTCATTCAAGTTAAAACTGATGGTGTTGAAACCGAAAGTTATAACTATGATGGCAACGGTAATCGAACCCATGTGAATGGTGAACTAAAAGCTTCCTACGATGCTCAAGACAGATTGTTAACTCATGGCGATTTTACGTTTGATTATGATAGTAATGGAACGTTATTAACTAAAACGCTTGATGGTGAAATAACAACTTTTGACTATGATGCTCTCGGAAATTTGAGAGGTGTTATTTTACCTGATGCGACAGAAATTGAGTATGTTATTGACGGACAAAATCGCAGAGTCGGTAAAGCAATTGATAATCAAATAGTTGCTGGGTACCTATATGAAAATAGTCTAAATTCGACGGTTCAGCTTGACTTAAATGGAACCATTGTAGCTCAATTTATTTACGGACAGCGAGAGAATATTCCAGCTTACATGATAAAGGACGACAAGAATTATAGAATTATTGGTGACTTGTTAGGAAGTCCGAGATTGATAGTTGATTCGGTTAGTGGTGAGATAGTACAAAGAGTAGATTATGATACTTGGGGGGTAGTTCTTTCCGATACAAACCCAGGCTTTCAGCCATTCGGATTTGCGGGAGGTTTTTATGATGGTCAAACAATGATTACAAGATTTGGAGCCAGAGACTATGATGCAAGTATTGGTCGTTGGATAAGTAAAGATCCAATTGGTTTTTCAAGTGGTGATTCGAACATATATTCTTATGTTGGCGGTGACCCCATTAATTATTATGACAACGAAGGTACTTTTCGAAAGCGGCTTTTTCATCAATATGCAAGATTTTTTAAAGAGCCGGGTAGAGTCATTAAGGACGTAGGTAGATATATATTACCCCCACCACCTATAATGCCTGTTGATCCTGATGTAGTCCCTATAGAAGCGCAGTTGCCTCTAGGTACTATCATTGAAAATAGTCCTGGAGCTTCTACGACTGATCGTTGTAATGCGGGCGAAGCAGCCCAGTGTGCTACACAATGTGGAGGGGCACATAAGGTCTTAGGGTGTTATGTTACTGTTAGATGGAAAGTTGCTGGCTATCGCGGTGGACACCTTATTAAATCTAACTCAAGAACCGTGAATTGTCGTTGCTTAGATGAGTGTGAGTAAAATGAAGCCTCCAAAAAAAATTGATGGATTGGACGTAGTATTATTTGCTGAAAATAATGATTTAGTTGAATACAAGGACAATATTGATCTATTTGTCGATAATACTAGAATAAGTGAATCAGAATATTTAGCAATTTGTAAGGAGGTTTTGGGACAAAAGAATATATTACTTGTATTTTGTGACAAGCAGCTTTCTATTAAAGGAATAATAAAACTAGATTCGGTAGAACAGGGTTTTGATATCGCCGAAAACTCATACAAAGGTATTTCCGCAAACTGGGTTGAAAATAAGATCATAGTAAAGTCAGAAGAAAAGTCTGCATATGAGATTAATGAATGTTCATTTTGTGACAAACCTTCTAGAGACGTTGAAAGACTATATGGTTCTCAAAGAAGCCTAATTTGCAATGAATGTATAGAGTATTTTTCTGCCCTGTTAAAAACAGATAGTGGAGGTTAGTCGAAGAACTGAAAGTATTACTCGGCTCCGCCATGCTGAACAAGCAAAATGGTGAGGTGTGTCGCCGAGCAATGCAAAAATAGCAAGTTAGGGCACTGGATTAATAATTAAGTCAATTTATGATGGTCGCGTGTTGGAGCAAGGTTTTGACGGTAACGGTAACTTAACCAGCCTCACTCCACCCGGTCAACCCGCTCATATTTTTAACTACAATAGCGTTGATAAAGAAACCCAATATACGCCGCCGGATTTGGCTGGAGTAACAACCCCACAAACAATTTATGATTATGACCGTGACAGAAAATTAACTAGCATCACTCGTCCTGATAGTCAGGTGATCACCTTTAATTATCGGCTGAATACCGATCAATTAACGAGCCTGAGTATCCCAACCGGTGATTATACCTTCGGTTACGATACCAATCAGGAGCTAACGAGTATTACGGCTCCAAGTGGTGCTGGTTTAGCCTTTACCTTAGATGGCGCATTACAAACAAAAGCTAATTGGACAGGTGATATTGTTGGTGAGGTCGAAATTGTTTTAGATAATCAATTTAAAATTGCAGAGCAAAAAGTCAATGGCGCTAACTCCATTTTATTAGGGTATGACAATGATAATTTGTTAACCAGTGCTGGCAGTTTAACCATTACCAGAAATGCTGATAATGGTTTAATCACAGGAAGTAGTCAGACTAACGTAAGCACCAGCCAAAGTTATAATAGTTATGCCGAAGTGCTTAATTACAATGCGACTTATAACGCCAGTCAGCTTTATAATGTGGATTATACCCGTGATAACTTAGGGCGCATTACCCAACAAATCGAAACTATCGAGGGAGTCACTCAAACCTTAGATTATGACTACGATTTAGCGGGTCGTTTGATTCAAGTCAGAACTAATGGGGTTGAAACCGAAAGTTATGATTACGATGACAACGGAAATCGAACGCATGTTAATGGGGTATTAACCGCCACTTATGATGCGCAAGACCGATTATTATCCCATGGTGATTTTGTCTATACTTATACCGATAATGGTGAGCTGTTAACCAAAACCGATATCAGTAATAATGAAGTGACTAGTTATGTCTATGATGTCATTGGTAACCTTGTTGAAGTTAACTTGCCTGACACCACCAAAATCGAATATGTGATTGACGGCCTGAACCGCCGAGTGGGTAAAAAGGTGAATGGCACCTTGGTTAAAGGTTGGCTCTACCAAGATCAACTCAATCCTGTGGCAGAACTCGATGGCAATAATAATATCACTGCCCGATTTGTTTATGGTGATAAGATTAATGTCCCGAGTTATATGGAAAAAGGTGGTCAGACTTATCGAATAATTTCCGACCATTTGGGTAGTCCGAGGTTAATTGTTAATGTGGCAACCGGTGTTGTTGAGCAACGGATTGACTTTGATACTTGGGGGAATGTTTCTCAGGATACTAATTCGGAGTTACAGCCGTTTGGTTTTGCGGGGGGGCTTTATGAAGCGCAAACTGGTTTAACGCGATTTGGGGCTAGGGATTATGATGGTGCTATTGGGCGTTGGACGAGTAAGGATCCGATACGATTTAATGGTGGGGATAGTAATTTATTTGGGTATGTGGGGGAAAATCCGGTCAATTATATTGACCCTAATGGTCTTGTTCGTTGGAATGGAAGTATGCATTCACGAGGATTTGTTGCAGGGCTAGGATTAATGTGGATAAATTTTGAATTAACTTCTGAGTGTGTAAATGGAGTTCAAGTTTCTGTAGAAGTGACAGGTATTGGTCCCGCGGCAGGTTTCGGTTTGAAGGTTTCTGAAACTCATGGAACGATTTCTTTTGAAGACCATAAAGATTATATTTCTCCAGCCGGGTTAGAAGGAGGTTTCGGGTCTGTCAGCGGTAGTGGCGTAATATTTGGGGAAGGGGGAACTATAGGAAAAATTAGAATAGGGGATGCTTACTCTCGAGGTGGAACGGTTACAGGTGGTGTAGATGTTGGTGTTACTGTAGGGATAGGAACGTCGACAATCACTAGTGAACCAATAATTTTGGAGTGTGAATGTGGAAAATAAATTTAATAAGCTAAGTTGGTCAATTAGTGTTTTCATAATAGTTTTTTTTGTGCTGTTAAATTTTTATATGGTAACTGAGGAGAAATTTGGTAACGACTTTGACAATATGGTACTTTTCGCTTCTTTAGGTGGCATGATGGCTTTATCTTATGGTTACTATCAGAAAGTATTAGTCTTCAAAATCCTGATCATTATATGCGAATATCTGTCTTTTCCTTCGAGTAAGAAAATGGCAATTGTGTATTCTCTATTATTTTTTGTTATCAGCAGTTATTATTTGTATCTGTTTCTATTTGTTGAACCAATGTAGTGGTCAACTAATTCCGGACAACTTTTTATAAAAAGCCTCGTCCTTCTGCTTCGATGTTAATCCGGAAACAATAACGGACAGGAACAATAAGAACAATAAGGATGTAACCCTCCCCAATAATCAGAATGGCTTTATCGGAGTTTTCCATTTACATTAACTGTAATGGAGAACTCAAAATGAAAAATAAACGATTTACTGAAGCACAAATTTTTGCCATTTAAAAGAAGGCGAGTCAGGCACTATGATTCTGCCAATACCTTTCTCATTCGTAAGGAACAATCATAGAATAATCAGCTACAAAATAACTACTTGCATAAGTAGTATTTGAGGCTATAATAACCTTCCCCCTGCAAAAATTAATCTATTTCATTGTTCCTTCTATGCAGGTTTTGTACTGATGTCATTACAATTACAAGAGGTTCTGAAGCGCTCTGATATTTGGCAGGCGTCGCAACAAGTTTACGAGTCACATTCAATCTCAACAAGCTACCAAGCGTTAGATGATTTGCTACATTTCTCTGGCTGGCCGTTAAATCGGTTAACAGAAATATTGATTGAACGAAGTCATATTGGAGAAATGCAGCTTGTTTTGCCTGCAATAGCAAAAGCAATGGAACCTGGAGGTTTCCTATTTCTAATCGAACCACCTTTTATGCCTTATGCACCGGCTTGGTTAAAGGCAAACATTGATCTAAAAAAAATTGTCATTATTAAATCTTGTCAGCAACAGGATTGGTTATGGGCTGCGGAGCAAGTGATAGCTAATCAAGGGGTTAGTTGCTGTTTATTTTGGCCACCCAAAGACTATTTATCAAATAAAGTGCTAAAACGACTGCAACTTGCCGCAGAGCAAGGTTGCCGACTCAATTTTATTTTTCGAAATAGCTCGGTTGCTAGACAATCATCACCAGCGAGTTTAAGGCTGGTTATTAAGTCAGACAATAAGCTCAAATATGAACATGGAGTTATTCACATTGAACTTCTAAAACAAGCGGGAGGTTGGGCAGGGCAAAAGGTAAGGCTAGATTTATACCAACAAAGGCTTTACAACGAAAATATTTATTTAATAAAAAATAGACATGAAGTAATTGACGATGTTATGGCTATCACTTAATTTTTATCAATTGCCTTTAGATGTTTTCTCTAATCAGCAATTAGAATCAAATAGTCAAAGTGTATTTGCTGTTGTTGAGAATGGTGTTTTGGCTTTTTGTAATCAGAATGCAGCTAATCAAGGATTATCTCCAAGGATGAAAATTTCTACTGCTTATGCTTTATCTCGTGAGTTGAAAGTTAAGCAGAGAAATCATCAACTTGAACAAAATCGACTTGTTCAACTAGCAACAATCGCTTATGAATTTAGTTCCCAAGTTTGTATTTATAACTCTCAAACAATTTTATTAGAAGTGGAAGCCAGTTGTAAATTGTTTACAGATCTATCTTCTTTATTAGTCAAGTTAACAAACCGCTTTTCAGAGCAGGCGGTATGTTTTTATTCGACTTTAGCTGCTACACCAAAAGCGGCTTATTTATTAGGTTGTTATGAAAAAAAAACAATAGAAGAAGTCGTATTAACTAGTGCTAATCAAAAAGTATTAGATATCAATCGACAGACAATAAAGAGGCTAGAAAATATACCAGTCAGCTTTTTATCATATGATCATGAATGTCAATTGGCTATTAAGTTAGAGAAAATAAAAAAAATGGGCATTAATTATTTAGCTGAGTTGTTTAAATTACCTGCTAGTGCAATTGGTAAACGTTTTGGTCAGTCCTTTTTGAAATACCTTTATTGTTTAAAAGGAGAGGTTAATGACCCTCAAGTCTTATTTGAATTACCCGAAAAATTTTCAATGCAGCGGTGCTTTGTTGGAGGCTTAGATAGCGTCGATCAAATAATGTTTCCTGCTAGAGTGATGTTAGATGGATTGATTGATTTTCTTAATCTTAGGCGAGTGATGACAACCAAAATCAGTTGGCATTTTACTTGTTTTAATGGTGAAGAGTTAATCTATGAGATAAACCTTTCTAGTGAAAATCAAACTCTTGAACAATTGATGATGCTAACAAAACTAAAATTACAAGCTGTTATCTTAAAAGATAAAATAGAAATGGTATTTTTGAAATCTGAATCATTTGTAGTATTAAAAGAGAAGCAAGCTTGTTTCGAGTTGGGAGTCGCTCAATCTAATGGTATGAATAGAGACGATTTTCATGTGAATGATATGGCTACTCTGATGGATAAAATCAATGTTCGTTTAGGAAGTGATAAGTGTCATAAACTGTATTTTTCAAATGAGCATTTGCCGGAGAAATTATCATCAAATAGGGAAAGCCAGCATCGGTTAGATGAATGCATAGACACAAACGAATATGTTAATGAGCAACCTCTATGGTTGTTGGATAGACCTGAAGCGATTCAAATACATTCTTGTAACCAATCGATAAAGCTTAACTATAAAGGTGAACTTTTAATCCTATCAAGAGCAGAAATCATTGAAAGTGATTGGTGGCATCATTACCAACGGCGAGAATATTATATTGCTAAAAACAATCAAGGTGTTCGTTATTGGATCTACTCGGATTTAGAGATGAAACAATGGTGGCTTCATGGTGTGTTTTAGCAGAAGAAAATTTAGAGTGTGTTCACCATGAAATACTCAGAATTTCATTGTCTTAGTCATTATTCTTTTTTACGAGGTTCATCTCACCCACATGAATTAGTCGCCGAGGCAAAAAAACTAGGCTATCAGTCAATTGCTATCACTGACGAATGTTCTTTTTCTGGCATTGTAAAAGCTTGGAAAGAATCAAGAAAGCAAGCAATTAAGTTAATTATTGGTAGTGAATTTTTAATTAATATAAATCATAAAAATAGTGAAGCAGTAAGATTGATCTTACTGGCTAAGAATAAAAAAGGGTATCAGCAGATCGCTAAGCTAATCTCGCTTGCGAGAAGGCGGAGTAAAAAAGGAGAATATTATTTATCTGCCGAAGATCTGGCTGGTGATTTAAGTCATTGTGTCACTATTGTTAAAGTTTCCCCTAATTTAAATCAATCATCTGTTTTTATATTGAAACAAAAAATGGAACAACATTTATGGCTTGGGGTTAGTTTTTTACAAGATGGTCAAGATAAAATCATTTATCAGCTAGCAAAACAAATTTCAAAAAAAATGTCTATTCCTATCATGGCCTGTGGAAATGTTCACATGCATATTGCAGAAAGAAAAAAGCTGCAAGATTTGTTGAGTGCTATTAGGTTAAATAAACCAGTAAAAACTATTGCTAGAAAGCTATTTAAAAATGCTCAAAATTACTTGAGGGAGCTTTCTATTATTGAGCGACTTTATCCTAAAGTATTAATAGAGCAAACCCAAAAAATTGACCTACTATGTCAATTTGATTTGTCAGAACTTCGTTATGATTACCCCAAAGAGTTAGTGCCTTGTGGCGAGTCGCCAGCAAACTACTTAAGAAGGCTCTGTTATCAGGGCACATCGGTTCGTTGGCCAGAAGGTATTCCTGCTCATGTTGAAAATATTTTAAATAAAGAGTTGTCGATTATTAAAGAGCTTTCTTATGAATATTATTTTTTAACCGTTTACGACATTGTTTATTTTGCTAGAAAAAATAACATTTTATGTCAAGGAAGAGGTTCGGCGGCTAATTCAGTGGTTTGTTACTGCTTAATGATAACAGAAGTTGACCCCGCTAGAAGTGAGCTTTTGTTTGAACGATTTATTTCAAAAGAAAGAAATGAACCTCCAGATATTGATGTTGATTTTGAAAATGAACGTCGGGAAGAGGTAATACAATATATTTATAAAAAATACTCCAGAAATCGAGCCGCACTAGCAGCAACAGTTGTTACTTATCGCCCTAAAAGTGCGATTAGAGATGTTGGTAAGGCTCTTGACCTTGATTCTTATTTAATAGAAAAATTGGCTTCTTCTACGGCATGGTGGGATTCAAAAAGTGAATTAATTAACCGATTTTCTGAAGTTAAAATGGAAAACCATAATCAAACCGCTCAACTTTTTTTGGAATTGATTAATCAAATAATTGGATTTCCTAGACATCTCTCTCAGCATGTCGGCGGCTTTATTATTACCGAATCAAATATCAGTGATTTAGTGCCTTTAGAAAATGCCTCTATGCCGGATCGAACAATTATTCAGTGGGATAAATATGATATTGAGGCGATGGGATTACTTAAGGTCGATGTGCTCGCTTTAGGAATGCTAACGGCTATTCGAAAATCAATTGATCTGGTTAATAGTTATATGGAAATACCAATCAGTCTGGCAAATATTCCCGCTGGCGATCAAAAAACTTATTCGATGTTATGTCGTGGTGATAGCATCGGAGTTTTTCAAGTTGAATCGCGTGCACAAATCAGTATGCTACCACGACTGAAACCCAAAACATTTTATGATTTAGTGATTCAAGTTGCCATTGTGAGACCTGGACCAATTCAAGGAGACATGGTTCATCCATTTTTAAAACGAAGAGATGGTATTGAGAAATTTGACTATCCTAATGAAGAAGTCAAAAAAGTTTTACAAAGAACTTTAGGTGTACCAATATTTCAAGAACAAGTGATTAAGTTAGCAATGGTTGCTGCTGGCTTTTCAGGTGGAGAGGCTGATCAATTACGTCGCGCTATGGCAGCATGGAAAAAAACAGGTGAGCTTGAGCAATTTAGAGACAAACTAATTAATGGTATGTTAGAGCGAGGGCATCCATTAGAATTTGCGCAAAGACTTTTTAAACAAATGCAAGGGTTTGGTGAGTATGGTTTTCCCGAATCCCATGCAGCTAGTTTTGCTTTAATTGTTTATAGCTCCGCTTGGCTTAAATGTCATTATCCCGCGGCTTTTTATTGTGGATTGTTAAATAGCCAACCAATGGGTTTTTATTCTCCATCGCAGCTGATCCAAGATAGTAAAAGAAGGGGGATTAAGCTACTCGAGATTGATATACGCTACAGCTTTTGGGATTCTTCTCTAGAGCATGTAGCTATCTCTTCTCCTTTATTGGAGCATCAGCCAGATATTCGTTTAGGTCTCCGTTTGATTAAGGGCTTATCCCAAAAAAGTGGATTAAGAATTATTACTGCTAAACAAAGAGGGGCTTTCTCCAATCTGAAAGATTTAGCCTATCGAGCAAAACTTAATAAAACGGAAATAGAAGCGATAATTGCAGCAAATGCTTGTCAGTATTTAACGGAAAATCGACACCAAGGATTATGGCAAGCCGCGGCAATTGAGGAAACCAAGCCTTTATTTAATTCTTATGAAAATAATTTGGAATCACTACTGACTGATAAAATTAAGATGACAGCACCAACAGTACAAGAAGATATGTTAGCCGATTATTCGGCTACCGGCCTTACCTTAGGTAAACATCCGCTAGCATTGTTAAGAAATCAATCGCCTTTTAATCGTTGCAAAGCATCAATAGATTTGGCTGAGCTAAACTACTCATGTTACGTCTCTGTTGCTGGAGTTGTTACTTGCCGTCAACGACCAGCCACCGCAACCGGTGTACTTTTTTTAACCTTAGAAGATGAAACAGGCAATATTAATGTGATTGTTTGGAAACCATTACAAAAGAAGTTTAGGCAAGCATTACTTAAAAGTCGATTATTGTTAGTTAAAGGAAAGATGGAAAAAAAGAACTCAGTTGTTCACGTGATTGCAGGTTATATTGAAGATGTGAGCGACCAACTAGAATCCTTTAAACAAGCGAGTAGGGATTTTCATTAAAGCCAGCGATTAAGTATAGAGAGACGTTTTTAATGATGCAGCTGACTAACTGTAACTGTCTCGATACCGGCTAATTTAATTTGATCAACAACGCTGACCAATAATCCTGAATCAGCACTTTCGGCTATTTTAACCAGTACCGCAACTTCGGGATTTTGGCTTAAAGCAATTTCTACATTTGCTTGAACTGATTCTTTATCAATAATTCGTCCTGCAAAGGAGATATCATCTAATAAAACAAGATCATCAAAAACAAAACAAGCTGAAAGCGGCTGATTATGGTAAATTCACTCCATAATGACTAAATTGTTTCACTCGCTTTATTTGAATAGAGGAATGCCCAATGGCAATGGTTAGACTTATTTTTATTAATGTTTTGTTTATTTCAGTGATGGTGGGAACTCATTTAATCGCCAAAGAAAGGAAGCAAGGAGAAAGTATCTATCAATCGGGGGAATTGTATTTAGCATCTGAGCAGCAAATGGCCGATATCGATAAAACAATTGATAAGGCGAAAGAAACGAATAAATTAGCATTAATTATTATGGGAGCCAACTGGTGCCATGACAGCAGAGCACTGGCAAGTCGACTATTTTTGCCTGAAGTAAAATCCGTTATTGATAGCGATTACGAGCTTCTTTTTGTTGATGTTGGCTATTTGACTAATGTTAAAGAGCCTATCACTCGTTTTGGAATGCCAGTCATTTATGCCACGCCAACCGTTTTGGTGCTTGATCCAATAACGGAAACCCGAATTAACGGACACAATATGCATATTTGGCGAGACGCCGATAAAGTTAGCGTGCCTGATACGATTAACTATTTCTCAACGATTGCCAAAGACCGTACCAGTTTATTAAGTGCCATAATCAAAGATAGAAATAATCAATCTAATCACCTCAAAGAACTTAATCAGTCAATTGATGATTTTGAAAGACAGCAAGCAGATCGGATTTATAAGGCTTTTACTATTTTAGAGCCGTTATTAAAGGAAAGAAATGAAGGTGGCAAAGCTAAAGGTTTTATGAAGCATTGGGTAAGAGTTGCCAAACTTCGATATGCCGTGACTGACGATCTTTCAAAGTTGCGTCAGCAAGCAAAAGATATTGCATCGGGCGATGCATCAGATAGCAATTTATCTTTTCCACAATATCAGGCATTTGATTGGGAGTAGCAAGGCTTAATTTATTAGTAAAGCAATGGATCAAAAACCGTTTTTTGAGCAACATAAATATGTCCAAAACTAAACCAATCAACTCAATTGATTCTCAACAAATAAGTTTATTTGCGGATCATTTATGGATGCATGATGGGCTCAGTCAAAACACCTTGAGTAGTTATCAAACCGATCTTAAATTATTTGCTCGATGGTTAAGGGAAAATAAGTCCAGTCTTTTAGCGGCTAATGATCGATTGATGCAAGACTATTTGTCTTTTCGTTTTAACAATACATCATCTGAACGTTCAACTGCGAGACTCTTATCGACTCTAAGACGATTTTACGCCTATGCGATAGAAGCGAACTTGGTGAATCAAGATCCAACTGCAAAAATCGCCTCACCCAAGCTAAGTAAACCTTTGCCGAAAATTTTATCTGAGAGTGATGTCGATAAACTACTCGATGCACCTGACTTACAAAGTGATATTGGTATTCGAGATGTGGCTATGATTGAGTTAATGTATGCAAGTGGACTTAGGGTGAGTGAGCTGATCAGTATCCAGTTTTCTCAAATGAGTATTGTTCAAGGGGTGGTAAAGGTATTAGGTAAGGGAAGTAAAGAGCGGTTAGTTCCTATTGGCGAGGTCGCCTTGGAGGCGATTGAAAAATATATCAAAACAACAAGAAATATTTATTTGGGAAATAAATCGAGCGAGTATCTGTTTGTTTCAAGTCGAGGACAAAAAATGACCCGACAAACTTTTTGGTATCGAGTAAAACATTACGCAAAACTAACCGACATTCGAACCAATTTATCACCTCATACTCTAAGACACGCGTTTGCAACTCACTTGCTTGCTCATGGGGCCGATTTGAGGACTCTACAGCTACTTTTAGGTCATAGCGATCTATCAACTACTCAAATTTATACCCATGTTGCCAAGGAGCGGCTAAAATTGTTACACGCAGTTCATCATCCTCGAGGATAACTTTTTGTTACTAAATTTCAGTTAATCCGAGTGTTTAAACCGTTTGTCCAAAATAGTGTGAATCTGTTATAGTGATTGGTATCAAAAGACGCTGTTCCGGTGTCTATAAGCTACAATTTAATTAGTTTTTTATTAGGAATATTTTACATGAATTTTTTTCGCCGACTAGGTTTCGCCCTTTGTCTATTGTCTTCTACTTCTGTATTTGCCGAGGGCTTTCAGTTATTTGATTTGAACAAGAGTGAAAATTCAGTTGTTCAAGGAAAAGCTGAACTGAGTCCAGAGGCTATAAAACAGCTTTTAGAAAGGAAGTTAGAAGGTATTCAAATAACCAGTGTTGAACCAAGCCCTAGAGAAGGCATTTATCAAGCTTTTTATGGTGGGCAAATTTTATATGTTTCTACCGATGGACAGCATATTTTTACTGGGAATTTATTGGGTTTTTCAGGTAATCAGCCGGTCAATCTGACTGAAAAAGCGATCAGTGCCAAAGCCTCTGAACTTTCTCCTCAAAGAGCAAAAACAATTGCCGCGATTAAAGACGAAGATATGGTTGTTTTTAAGGCTGAAGATGAAGAGTATGTCATTAGTGTGTTTACCGATGTGGATTGTTCCTACTGTCGTAAACTTCATAAGGAAGTACCAGAGCTAAATAAGCGCGGAATTACTGTGAGATATTTAGCCTTTCCGCGAGCTGGGGTGGGTTCTTCTAGCTATGATAAATTAGTTTCAGTTTGGTGTGCTGAAGATAAACTTCAAGCGATGGATAACGCTAAACTAAAGCGCCAATTTTCGGCAAAATCTTGTGACAACCCCGTTGCATCTCAATACCAGCTAACCAGAAATTTAGGATTAACCGGAACACCTGCGCTTATCTTACCTGATGGCGAATTGATCGCCGGATATCTTCCATCTGAAAAGCTGTATAATTATCTCAAAAGTAAGCCAAAATTAGACGTTGACGCAGGAAAATAGGTTGATCTTTTAAGGATAAATTAACGCACAAACACTTCTTTTATCATGAATTAAAACTTGATAAGTATGGCAGGCTTGACGGCTTGCCATTGATTCTACTGCAATTCCCATTTCATTTATTCCTTTGGTAATTTCTAAGGGTAAAATTTTATGGTTTCCACCACTCCCTATAATGAGTATTTCAGGAGCGCAATTTATATGGTTTTGTATATCCTGTAAGGACAATTGATTAAATTCAATCGCACCAGTAAATTCTATTTTTTCACCATTAACTAGAAGTACTGGTTTATCAAACGACCCAATGTTGAGGGTGATTTTACCGGGCTGATAAGCTTTAATACTAACATTTTCAAGAGAGATTTCTTTTTGCAGTAGCATTGTCTTTTTGCTTTGAGTGATTCTTACCCAGATTATACCTTGATTATTCAATTAAACTAAAATTAGGGTAGAATAAGCAGTTAGATAATAACAATGAAATGGTTATAAACCAAAAATACGCCTTAATTAGTCACTTTATGAGTAAAAAAAACAATTCCGAAATTAGCTTGTATTTACCTGAACTTACAAGTCATGCCTTATTGAAAAATGACAAGATAAACAATACTAATGTTTCATTTTCTGAAGGGGTGTTAAAGAAGGGGTGGCAATATGAACTTTGTAGTGATCTTGGCTATTCCAAAACAAATTTGCCTTGGAACAAATTAAGAGCCCTTCAATTTGATATTGATTCTGAATTTAAAACGCTAGTTTGTTGTGACCCAGTATTAATGCAAATGACCCATCGAGGTGCTTATTTGTGGGGGCAAGAAGGACTAAATTTTTCTAAAGAAGACGTGATCCGAATTATTGCTCAAATCAATCAACAATTAATGGGCGAGAATGAGCGTTTTTATCTGTTAAATAATAACCAATGGTTATACACCAATAAAAAGCACATTAAACTTGAACAAGAGAGTTTTGAGAAGTATATCGGTAAGGATATGTTTGGTTTTTCCTATCAGGGCAATGATGGTATTTACTGGGATAAGTTAGCGACTGAAATTCAGATGTTGTTAAAACAAATGATGGATTATCAAGGTTTGACTCAAGTACCGCCAGAGATGATTGTTAATGTTCATTTCTGGGGAAACACTGGTGATGATTTAAGTTATCCATTTGGAAAATTAGATTCTAATGAACAACATGTTTTTTGTTCTGATGATTTGCTTGAAAGCTTTTTTAAAGAAGTCAATCTAGAATGTCATACGTTAGAACAGTTTGGAGACAGCTTTTCTGAACGGAATAGCGAAGCTAATTCTGAAAGATTTATTTTGATTGATTATTCTAAAGATTGTGAAGCTGCTTTAATTGACGACGTTTTGCGAAAGCTAGCAGATAAAAAGGTTAATTTGGTTAGAATAATTACTCAAGATAAAATGATTAAAATTAGACCTAAGAAAACCTTTTGGCAGAAAATATTAGGTTTCTAATTAACAAAAAATGCTAGAAAAAATCGACTGCAAACGATTTAATATGATTAAGAATTAAAGTATAGGATGATTTTTTGATTACAAGAAGGATTCGACATAGAAGATTAATTTCTAATGATGAAGTTAAGCTCGAACTAAATAAATACCCTGAAAAACTTCAGCAGATTTTTCGGACTAGAGGTATTCAAAAAAAGTCCGATCTCGATTATCGGTTGTCGGAAATAATTCCACCTGATCAATTGTTAAATTCTGAGAAGGCCAGTCAGTTTATTTTTGAAGCGATCAAATCGGATCAATCTATTTTAATTGTTGGTGATTTTGATGCTGATGGTGCAACCAGTTCTGCGCTTATGTTAAAGGCACTTAATCTGTTAGGGGCACAAAACATCCAATTTTTAGTGCCAGATCGATTTCAATTTGGATATGGCTTGTCGGAAAAATTGGTTGAACATGCGGTATCTTTAAAACCCGATCTGATCATTACCGTTGATAACGGAATTGCCAATCATCAAGGCGTAACCAAAGCTAACCAACTTGGAATTCCTGTCATCATTACTGACCATCATTTAGCTGCGGAAACGCTTCCCGATGCGCTTGTTATTGTTAACCCAAACCAACCTAATGATTCGTTTGAAAGCAAGAATCTAGCAGGAGTAGGCGTTGCTTTTTATCTAATGCTAACTCTTAGGCGCATCATGCGTGATGAGAGTTGGTTCGAATATAAAAATATCGATGAGCCTAATTTTGCAGAATTATTAGATCTAGTTGCATTAGGAACCGTTGCTGATGTAGTAGTATTAGATAAAAACAATCGTATTTTAGTCGAGCAAGGACTTAAGCGAATCAGAAGTGGCAAAGCCAGCTTTGGTATTAATGCTTTATTAGAAGTGGCTAATCGTTCCTATCATAAATGCCAAGCATCCGACCTTGGTTTTGCGATTGGACCTCGACTTAATGCTGCGGGACGATTGCAAGATATGAGCATTGGAATTAATTGTTTGTTAGCTAAGTCTCCGGCAGAAGCCACAAAAATTGCCAAACATTTAGATAGTTTGAACAAGCAAAGACGAACAATAGAGCAAGAAATGTTAGATCAAGCGAATGCGGATCTTGCCGCCTATTTTTCTAAGAATAACCAGCTAGAGACTCAAGCCGAAAGACCAACAACTCTATGTTTATACGACCCTCAATGGCATCAGGGAGTGATTGGTATATTAGCATCAAGAGTAAAAGAGAAAATTAACAGGCCAGTAATCGTTTTTGCGCGAGACGAAGAAAAATCAGAACCAATGATTAAAGGTTCTGCTCGTTCTGTTGCAGGTGTTCATATTAGAGATGTTTTAGCTTTGGTCGATAGTCGTCATCCAGATTTAATAGAAAAATTTGGTGGTCATGCGATGGCTGCTGGATTATCTTTAAAAGAAAAAGATTTTAATTTTTTTGCCGAAGCGTTTCATCTATCAGCGGAAGAGTTACTTGGTAAAACGTCTATTTCAGATGAAATATTAACGGACGGATATTTAAACGAAACAGATATGAATTTGAGTTTTGCGCAAGAATTAAAAAATGCGGGTCCTTGGGGGCAAGGTTTTCCCGAACCATTATTTGATGATGAATTTATCATCATTAGCCAGCGGATCGTTGGTGAAAAGCATTTAAAATTAGTGTTAAAAAAGTCCGAGCAATTAATTGATGCAATCCATTTCTTTTTTGACGAAAATTTACATGTTCAAATTAACGATAAAATCCGAGCGGTTTATAAGTTAGATATTAACGAGTACCGAGGTGAACAGTCTGTGCAGTTAATAGTTGAACAAATTGAACTTAGTTAGTTTAGTTAAGATTGTTTGATTCATCATCTGGTAATTGAACAGCCTCACCTGCAATAGCATGGCCTTCGCTTGCCCATTCTCCTAGGTCAATTAATTGGCATCGTTTAGAGCAAAATGGTTTGTGATCTCCGCAATCTGACCAGCGTTGGCTTTTTTTACAGGTGGGGCAGGCAATAATTAAATCTTTGTTCACTATTTTTCTCTCAATGGTTTTCTTTGAAAAGGATTATTCTAGATTTGTAGCTCTAAGTCTAGAGTGAGAACATTAGTTTCTGATATAATTCTTTATTAATTTAATATTGAACTATTTGGAGAAAAATCATGGCAAGTGCCACAGCAAGACATATTTTGGTTGATACTGAAGAAAAATGTAATGAATTGAAAGATCAAATTACTGCGGGTTCTGATTTTGCGGATTTAGCAAAACAACACTCTTCTTGTCCTTCTGGAAATAGTGGTGGTGACTTAGGTTCTTTTGGCCCAGGTATGATGGTTCCAGAATTTGATACTGTTTGCTTCAATGAAGAAGTTGGTGTTGTACATGGACCTGTTAAGACTCAATTTGGTTATCATTTATTGGAAATTACTGAACGATCTTAATTGGGATTTTTTATTATAAGAAAGGGAGCAAATGCTCCCTTTTTAATGAACGACTGTTGATAGCATCAGAAACATCAAACTTAGCAAAACTCTCGGAGAACAACCCTGCAACTTTTTTGGCTTCTTCATCGTAGGCAGCACCATCACTCCAAGTGTTTCTTGGTTGAAGTAGAAGATCTTCTATACCTTCCACCTAAACAGGTACTTCTAGGTTCAGCTGATCAATATGAAAAGTTTAGAAAGCCGTCGTATTGCGTAAGATATTCGGTATTATCGGTGTGAGAAATTATGCAGGCGTCTCGATATTTTAACTAAAAAAGGCGCTAATACCTAGCGCCTTTCTAAAACTAAAGTACTCTAAAATGTAATTCTAGAGTCCTAAATTTAGCTTTACTCTTCGTCTAAGAAACGTACATCTAATAGACCTTCATCATGTGTACCAGAGCTACCATCTTCTCTATATTTGATACTAGGATAGATAGCATTGTCTACTAACATTTGACGAACATTAGCCATCGCAGAATAGTCCATGGATTGTTCGTGCTTTTCCATAACTAGTGCTGCAGCACCAGCAACTGATGGAGAGGCCATAGAAGTACCACTCATAGTTGTAGTTGCATGAGTACGGTTTAATGATACAACACTGCTACCAGGAGCAGCAATTGTTATTGCACTTCCATAGTTACTGAAGTCAGTGAAAGCTACTTCATCAAAATCTGGATAATATGTAGTATAAGAGCTAACGGTGATAGTAGAGTCATAACCGGCAGGTGCGTAATAGCTTGCATCGTCTGCGTCGTTACCAGCAGCCACTACAACAACCATACCAGCATGTGCTGCATCACAATAACTTTCAGCTACAACATGCTCGCCAGTATAACCTGTTTCATCACATACACCTTTGTCAGATGAGTCATAGCCACCCAAACTTAAGTTAGCAACTGCGGGTTTACCACGCTCAGTCATATCAGCCACTGACCAGTTTAAACCGTCAAGGATTGAAGATGTTGGGCAGCTACCTGCAGCTGTACATACTTTAACTGCATGAACGGTTGCTTCCGGTGCTATTCCTACAGCGTTAATTGTGTTATTAGCTGCGGCTGCTGTTCCTGCAACATGAGTTCCATGGCTATGATCATCGTCATAATCAGCATCACAATAGTCACCAGCACACACCTCGGAAGCATAAGACGCTCCTAGGTTATCTTTGATATCATTTTGCATGACGTCAACGCCTGTATCAATCACATAAATATGCTGCCCAGAACCAGTGTATGAAGAATCAACCGAACCTGAGTCCGCCGGACCTTGTGGAGTGACTTGTGGCCAATCAACAATCGCGCGGTGCTCCTTGGTCGTAAAGGGGGGCGTATATCCTTCAGGAATATCAACAATACTCAATATTTGATCTGGATAAACACCTGCAACATTTGGATTGTCTTGTAGCGCTTTCATTTGTCCATCAGTAACACTAGCAGAAAAACCATAATAAACATTGTTGTATACATGCTTAGCTTGGATTTCATTTTGGTCAACAAATGATTGGACTGCAATTTTACGTTGAGCAGCTTGATCTATCATCATTTGAGGCGTTCTAGTCTGATTCATTACTGCAAAAGGCGCTGAATTATTTTTTAATTTAACGATCACGTCTGTAGTTTCAGAGGCTGCAGCAGAACCGCTCGCCAAAGCTGCAAAAACCATACTTGCAACTAGTTTTTTATTAGTATTTAGTTTCATTATTTATTCTCCTTAACTAGTTGATTATTTAGCAAATTTTTCTAAAACTTTGTGATTGAAACTAACCGCTAAGCCTTTTGGCGTTGCGACATCCATTCCATTATCAAAGTGAAGAACTAACTTAACATTTTTCATATTTTCAGTATTGTCTAAAATGGTACTAATCAACATTTTAGCTGATGGCTGATTTTTGATATGAATTTCGTTTTGATTTCCGTTTCGAGAAAAACCAATATTAAAAGTATCAATATTATGCTTTTGACCATTTAAAGAAATAGCATTCACACCGAGATTTAAGCCATTGATTGAACCACCATTTTCAATAATACTTCCTAGAAAAGCAGAAGCGTTTTGCATACCAGTTTGTAGATCCCAATCATAACCGTCAATTTCTTGCTCTGGCGCAGTGGAAGCTAAAATCAAACCAGGTTCAATCCAATTTCCATCGGCATCTAAAGGTTGGCTTTGGTCAAAGTTAAGATCAAATCCATTGTTGTCAGGATCGGTATCGTTCGCAATCCAGTAGCTTTCGAATACACCCCCAGCGAATCCGGTAGCACCTTCAAAACCTGCACCAGAAGGAAATATATTTGGTCTGTGAGGGTATGAGCCTTGAACTGTATTTCTATAGCTCTTTATTTGTACATTAAATTGATAGTCTTTTTTCATCCATTTTTGATTATCATAATTTACGGTATAAACATAAGTTCCATCCCAAGCGGGATCCCAGTCGGAAATAACTGTACTCCATGCTGGAACGTAAGCTTCTGTGTGAGTTTTATGGCCAGGATGACCAGGGTAATCTGAATAACCACAACCAGCGGCAAGCAGTGTAAAGGCTCCCGCAAATAGTTTGATTAAATTTTTATGCTTTACTGACATTATTAATCTCCATTTAAGAAGGCTTCCTACATTGATTGATAGCGTAATGCTACAAACAAGAAAGCTTCAATTTATTGTTTATTATGGTTTTCATTAGAGGTGCTAATAATACGACCTTCCCAAACAAACCTGTCTAATGAAAAATTTAGTTATAAACTACTAAAGCTTGGTTAATATAATTAATATCCGTTATCAGAGGTTTACAACTCTGTAAAGACTATCAGCCATGATTTATAAAATAAAGGTAATATTGACTTAAATTCGGGTTTAGCGATTAAACATTACCAATAAGTATCGCTATAAGCAGATAGATTCGATAATTAATTTATTATGTATTATTATTTTGTTAGGCTCTACACCCTGAAAATATTGAACTAAAAAACAAATAGGTAATTTCGAACCTATTGTAATGATAAAAAAGTAAATAATTAGATGATTAGAAATTTTATATTAATGTTGGGTGCCTGCTTGTGCTGCTTTGCGTCAACCGATTCGCTTCTTGCTGGTACAAATAGAACAGATAACAGTCCGCTAGAAAATGAGCAGCCAATAGAACAAATTAATTCACAACTGAAGACATCTCAAAAAGAGTTTGAATTATTTCTCTCTAAAAAAACTATTTGTGTAGATACTTTACCTAAATGCTTACCCGTAAATGAAATTACCACCGATCGACCTTATGCTTTCTCAAATCAAAAGCAAAAACAAACTAATTTGTTATTGTTTCCTAAAGTAATAAATTTAAAAAAACTCGTTGAATTAAGTCATATCTTGAATTTGTCTAACAAAGAACAAAAACAATTAGTTCAACGCTCATCAATACAGTTGAACGATTTTTCCAATCAATGGTTGCTAAAACAATACCAATATTTACTTAAAAAAAGTAAATTAACATTTGAAAAATTGCCGATAAACAATTCAATATTAATTGCTCCTAAAATAGAACAATCCAGCGTAGGGGTTAATTTATCGACTAGCAATATTAAACCAACTTTTCAAACGGCTAGTCCTTTTGTAGTAGGCATTCTCGATTCTGGGGTTAGTGTTTTTCACCAGCAAATGCAAGATGTAAATGTTTATCAATACAACCCATTGGAAGACTCCTTTGAGTTAAAAGATACCGGTTTAGGACACGCAAGCGGATTATTAAGTCTTCTTTCTGTTAATCAAAATAAAGAAATAGAGCAAGGTTATTTACAAGACGGAAATTTTTTATCTTGCAACGGGTTACCAAAAGGAAAGTACAATTACCGATTAATCCTTCAATGTATGAATTGGTTTTTTATCCAACCAAAAGTTGATGTCATTATAAACGCTTGGTTAGCGTCAGAACCTGGCTGCAAAAACGAATGGCAGCAACCAATTGAGGCTCTTTTAGCGGCCAACATTATTCCTGTTTTTTCCGCAGGAAATTATGCAAATAATAATAAAGGAATGAATTATTCTCCGGCTAATTTAATATTAGATAACGTTTCGTACCCTTTAATTACTGTTGGTGCCTTATCGGAAAAGTTAGAGCGATTACCGGATTCTAGCTATGGCCTATCAACTTGTAATAACCCTCATTCATTTGCTCACTATCAAGCAAATATTTTCTCAAAAGGAGAAAATCTGAAAATGGCTATTCCATTTTCAAAAACAAGCTACCAGTTAGCCAGCGGCACCTCTTATTCGTTAGTAAAGGTATCTGCTATTATTGCTAAAATTAAACACAGATTTCCAGAAAAGAAAAACGTTGAAATTGTAAATGCTCTATTGCATTCAGCTACTCAACTCAAAATAGACAATATCGATGGATATGGACAGGTAAATTATAAAGGCGCTCTTCAATATCTGAACTTACCCTTAGAAAAACAAGTTCAGATTAGATAGCTACCCCTGAGGACCAGCATCCTTAATCGCTTGCGAAACATCAAACTTAGCAAAATTATCAGCAAACAGTTTTGCTACCGCTTTCGCTTCAACATCATAAGCATCAGCATCATCCCAAGTCATTTTAGGTTGTAGTAAATTACTGTCTACACCTTCAACTGAAACAGGTACATCTAAGTTTAATTGTTCAAGATGGGTCGTTTCACAATTAGCTAATCGTCCCGATTGAATTGCGCTAATTACTGCGCGAGTCGTCGGAATACTAAAACGTTTGCCGCCATTGGCATATGTTCCACCAGTCCAACCGGTGTTAACTAAATAAACTTGCGCGTTGTTTGCTTCGATTCTTTTCATCAACAGCTCTGCATAAACGCTTGCTGGACGTGGGAAGAAAGGCGCTCCAAAACAGGTCGAGAAAGTCGATTCAATCGCAGCAGTTGATCCAATTTCAGTCGAACCGACTTTTGCAGTATAACCACTTAAAAAGTGGTAAGCCGCCGCTTCTTTGCTCAATATTGATACAGGAGGAAGTACACCAGTTAAATCGCAAGTCAAGAAAATCACTGCACTCGGCTCTCCGGCTCTATTTTCTTCCACCATTAGTTCAATATGTTCTCTTGGGTAACCTGCACGACCATTTTGACTGTGAGTGGTATCACTATAATCAGCAACTCCGTTTTCGTCTAATACGACATTTTCGATGATGGTGCCTTTTTTAATCGCATCCCAAATGACAGGCTCATTTTTTTGAGATAAATCAATGGTTTTAGCATAACAACCGCCTTCAATATTAAAGACTGTTCCAACACCCCAGCCGTGTTCGTCATCACCAATAAGATAGCGAGACGGATCTGCAGAAAGCGTTGTTTTACCCGTTCCAGATAAACCAAAAAATAGCGTTACATCACCTTGCTCATCAGTATTGGCAGCACAGTGCATCGGTAAAACATCATTTGCAGGTAGTAAGAAGTTTTGTACCGAAAACATGGCTTTTTTCATTTCGCCGGCGTATTTCATTCCTGCAATCAGAACCTTTTTTTGTCCAAAATTGATGATCACCGTACCATCGCTGTTAACGCCATCGCGTTCTGGATCACAAACAAAGTTTGCAGCGTTCATTATTTGCCATTCTTGTTTGTCCGAAGGGTTATATTTTTCAGGTTTAATAAATAGATTCTGACCAAAAAGATTTTGCCATGCTGTTTCGGTCTTTACATTAACAGGAAGGTAATGTTCTGGGTCAGATCCAACATGAAGCTGAGATACAAAATAGGCATCTTTTTGTTTTAAATGCCGCTTAACTCTATCCCATAAATTATTAAAAATATCTTCTGGTATTGGTCGGTTGACATTTCCCCAATCGATTTCTGATTCCGTGGAAGCTTCTTTGACAATAAAGCGGTCATTAGGTGAACGACCAGTTCTCGCACCTGTAATGACGCTCAACGCGCCTGTTGCAGCTAACGTACCTTCCTTGCGTTCAAGGGCATGTTCAACAAGTTGATGACTAGAAAGGTTTAGATGCTCGACGGGATTATTATTCACAACTGACTCCATTTTGACTGATTTTTGTCATGATTACTGGCTTGGGTGAAATTTGAGCGGCATTCTAACAAATAAAAATGCGAGTAACTAGCAAAGTTTCAGGGTTTCTTAGATTAATTTAGCTGATGAGAAACTAGATAAGTTTGAGCTTTAAAAATTTGTATGAAGAGTGCTATTTAATCTGTAGGTCGCAACCTGTTTTTAATCGAAACGTCTATCCCAGCTTTTAAAACGCTTCCGGCAATAATCATCGATTTGTTGGAAACTAGTGAAGTAAAGATCGCAATGGCTTTCGTTCGTTTGATCAAATTCGCAAGAATCATCTGAATGTTCTCTACATATAAATGGCCTAGAATAATAAATTCGGCACTGTCCTTTTTCAGTCAAATGTTCACATTGACCAAAACTGGTTAGGTACCAGCCGCTACTATCTTTAAAACAATGAATATTATTATGAGAAATCTGCCACAAAAGTAGGTCAAAATCTTTAATAGAGCGCGGTGTGTCAAGCGGTTCAGTAATATATTGACAGCACTTGGAACCGATACATAAAGAGCATTTATCTTCTTTTGATATTAGAATAGATTTTAACTTTTTAATGTTTGACATTAGTTAGATCTGTTTGTGGGAGAGGTGGTTTAATCGCAAAGATACTAAAAGCTCCTTTTTACTGCTAGTTCTGCTAAGTCATATAGGGCTTGAGTAAACGGGTTATCTGGCATTTCTTTTAATTGATTTTTAGCCAAAATGATTTCTTGATTGGCTTTATCAAGTGTATATTCTATAGCTTTGGTTTCTTTTATTATGGTTTGAACTTCTTCTAATTGGTCTAGTCCACCATTTTCGATGCAGTGTTTGATCAGTTGGGTTCCATCATCATCTGCGTTTTGCATCGCGTAAATCAGAGGCAGAGTTGGTTTACCCTCTGCTAAATCGTCACCAACATTTTTTCCGAGTTGGTCACTATCAGCAATATAGTCAAGTGCATCATCCATTAGCTGAAAAGCCAGCCCTAAATGCATTCCAAATTGATGGAGTGATTGAGAAAGTTCAGTTTTTTCCGCTATAACGGCACCTAATTGACAAGCTGCGGCAAATAAAATGGCCGTTTTATGTTTAATGACTTTAAAATAACTTTCTTCCGTTGCATTTGGATCGTTGCAATTCATCAGCTGCAATACTTCTCCCTCGGCAATTTGGTTGGTTGTATTCGAGAGAATTTTCATGATTTCCATTTTGTCGATAGAAACCATCATCTGAAATGAGCGAGAATAAAGAAAATCACCAACTAATACGCTTGCAGCATTTCCAAACAAGGCATTAGCGGTTTCACGTCCGCGCCGCCGATCACTTTCATCAACTACATCGTCATGTAGTAGCGTTGCAGTATGGATGAATTCAATGATAGCGGCTGTTTGGTGATGTTGATTGCCCTTGTAGTCAAGAGATTTTGCAACCATTAACACTAGCAGTGGTCTTAGTCGTTTGCCGCCTGCAGCAACAATATAATGACCCAACTGATTAACTAGCGCGACATCCGAACGTAACTGGTCTAATATGACTTGATTGGTGGCTTGAAAATCCTTTTCAACTAGCTTGGTAATTGTTTTGATGTCAGACAAGTGATTCAACCATTGATAAAGTTATTATTGTGAATAGAATTGCTTGAACTTTATAAATAAGTAAGCAAAACATTAAGCGAGAATGCTATTGTTTGCGTGCGCTGGGGTCAAGTGAAAACTAAAGTTTTCACGATGGAAATTGTTTCAGGTAAGAAAATGTGAGCTTTTATAGTAATTCTGCTTGCTAGGAAGAGGTTAATGACTTAAAATGCGCGCCCTAATTTAAGGGATTCCCTGTATTTTGATGGGGATCGCTCGCAGTTTGTTGTGATTTGAACTGTAAAGAAACTAATTTGTATACGGGTTAGCCCTATACTTGATAAGACGGAGAGAGTGTCGCTATGTACGCGGTGATTCAAAGTGGTGGTAAACAGCACCGAGTAAAAGAAGGGCAAGTTGTTCGCCTAGAGAAAATCGACCTTGCAAAAGGCGAAACTATTGATTTTGATAAAATCTTAATGGTTGGTGAAGGCGAAGATTTAGCACTAGGCGCACCTTATCTTGATAAGGCAAAAGTTTCTGGGGAAATCATCGAACAAGGCCGTGGTAAAAAAGTTAAGATCATTAAATTTAAGCGTCGTAAACACAGCATGAAACAGATGGGTCACCGTCAATGGTTTACGGAAGTCAAAATTACTAACATTAGTAAGTAATTTAAGCGGTAAATAGTTAATATCAAATTCAACGATTCAGACTTGTTATTGACGAATTTGAATTGAACAAGATTTTGGAGAGATAAAATGGCACATAAAAAAGCTGGTGGTAGTACCCGTAACGGTCGCGATTCAGAGAGTAAACGTTTAGGTGTTAAACGATTTGGTGGCGAAGAAGTTTCAGCGGGTAGTATTATTGTTCGTCAACGTGGTACACGATTTCACCCTGGAACTAATGTTGGGATTGGGCGTGACCACACTTTGTTTGCTAAAGCCGATGGCGAAGTAAAATTTGAAGTAAAAGGCCAGAGTAACCGTAAAACGGTTAGTATTTTAGTTCACTAAGATTGTTTAACCTAACGTCCGTTAGGTTGGTATTACAAGATTAGTTAGCAAAAGCCTATAATTGGTTTATGATTGAAAGCTCCGAAGTCATTCGGGGCTTTTTTTGTTTTATATGGGTCACTGATGAAATTTGTCGATGAAGTAAAAATTAAAGTTAAAGGCGGTAACGGAGGCAGCGGCATGTGCAGCTTTCGCCGAGAAAAATATGTGCCTAAAGGTGGCCCCGATGGCGGTGATGGTGGTGACGGCGGTAGTGTTTATTTGGTTGCGGATTCCGAACTAAATACCTTGGTTGATTATCGTTTTGTACGATTTTATGGTGCTGAAAATGGTACTAAGGGAATGCCAAGAAACTGTACAGGAGCAAAGGGGAAAGATTTAGATTTAGCTGTTCCAATAGGCACAAAAATTATTAACGTAGAAACCGATGAAGTCATTGGTGATTTGAAAGAAGCGGGTGAGCGAGTGCTTGTTGCTAAAGGTGGTTTTCATGGTTTGGGCAATACACGTTTTAAAAGCAGCGTTAATCGAGCGCCAAGGCAGACATCACATGGATCAGAAGGTGATTTTAGAGAATTGAAACTTGAGCTAAACGTGTTGGCTGATGTTGGGTTACTGGGTTTGCCTAATGCGGGTAAATCAACATTTATAAGAAGCGTATCTTCGGCAAAGCCTAAAGTAGCTGATTATCCATTTACTACTCTAATTCCTAATTTAGGAGTAGTAGCTCCTTTACCCTATAAGAGCTTTGTAATTGCTGATATTCCGGGAGTGATTGAAGGAGCCGCAGAAGGTGCGGGATTGGGCGTTCGTTTTTTAAAGCATTTAAGTAGAACTCGACTATTACTCCATCTGGTTGATCTAAACCCTTTTGATGAATCAGATCCTCTAGAAAATATTAAAACAATCACTAATGAGTTGAAAAAATATTCTGTTGAATATGAAAAGCCCTTGGCAGATAAAGAGGTTTGGTTGGTGTTTAACAAGTGTGATTTATTATCAACGGAAGAAATGAGCTCCAAAAAAGAATCGATTTTGAAAGCATTGGATTGGAAAGGCCCGCACTATGTTATTTCTGGCATGGATGGGACAGGGACTAAGGAACTATGTTTCGATATATTAGAAAATATTGAAAAAGAGGCAGAAGAGAAAAAACTAGAGGTTGCTGGTAAAAAAGTAGGCATTAATCAAAATGCAATTTCGGATTAATCGAAAGGCATATTTAATGGCATTAAAAAACCCGCATAAGCGGGTTTTTTTATATTCTATTGGCAATAAAAACTAAATATTATGCCATTGCCTTAATTTGAGCGTTAAAACGGCTCTTATGACGAGCGGCTTTATTCATGTGAATAAGTCCTTTTTGAGCTGCAACGTCAAGTACTGGTACCACCGCTTGATAGGCTGCTGTAGCGGCTTCTTTATCACCTGAAGTGATAGCTGCAACTACTTTTTTCATGTAAGTACGCATCATCGAACGACGACTTGCATTGTGCTGGCGACGGCCTTCAGCCTGACGAGCACGCTTTTTTGCGGATTTTATGTTAGCCAAGGCTTTGCTCCAAAAATTATTCAATTAAATCTAACAAAAGCTAGATTGATTAGGGTCTAAAATTAGGTGCGAGAATATACATGCTTTTAATTGTGATATCAAGCCGAAAGGCCATTATTTATGGCTAAATTAGCTATTAATAATGGTAGATAATAATATCTGCTCGAAGTGAGCGAATTTTAAGTCAATATTGATGTAAAAAGTAACGGCTGGCGGTGATTCATTGCTGGATAAAGCTTTAATTTATCAATTAGTTGTCTCTAAACAGTCAATTTTGATTTTTTTGCGGAGATTATTGAAATTTGTGTCTATGATTAGTATGTATTATTCAATTATAAAAAAATAGCCTATTTTCGAAGACCGTAAATAAACAGGACGTATTTTAATGCCGGATAAGATAGACATCTTAGCCATAGATGACGATAAATTCGTTCAGAAGATGATTGCAAGAGCGATAGACTCTGACACTATTGCCGTTAGATCCGCGTTTGATGGCGAAACTGGCATAGAAATGGCGAATCATTCTATTCCTGATATTATTTTGCTGGACGTCGAGATGCCCGGTATCAACGGGTACGAAACTTGTGAAAGGCTACGTGGCTCTGCAAATACTAGGAAAGTACCCATCATATTTCTTTCCTCTCGCTCTTCGTTGAGAGAACGAATGCAAGGCTACGAGGTTGGCGGTGATGATTACTTAGTTAAGCCTTTTGAAAAAGAAAACCTGCTGGCACGGATCAATATTCTTCTTAAATATCATACCGAACGTATATCGCTCGAAGAGCAATATCAACTCGCACAAAAAACAGCAGTAACGGCAATAACGGGTACTAGTGAGTTAGGAATCGCTATGCAGTTTTTGGAAAAAAGCATCGCTTATTCCTCAACTGAAGATCTGATGTTAGGTTTGTTCGATGGAACCAATCGGTTTGATTTGGACTGTTGTGCAATGTTACAAACTAAAGAAGGTCTTTCTTGGTTTACCTCCAAGGAAGTGATTAGTCCCATCGAGAAAGAATTGTTGGAGATGTCAGACAGGGATGCTCGTTTTTTAGATTTTGGTCATAGAACGATTGTTAATTACCCCATGATTAGTTTGTTAGTAAGAAATATGCCATTAGAAGATATGGAGCGATATGGTCGGATTAAAGATTTATTACCAATTTTGCTATCAGCGGTGAATGTAAAGCTTAGCGCGCTAGAAACTCAGACGGCACTGAACGAACAAAATCAAAGCATGTTAAATTTGTTTAAAAATATTCGTTGTAATTTATTTAAAATGGGAACAACGATCGTACAAAAACGTGACGAAGGACGAACAACCACTGAAGGGTTAATTCAAGAGCTACATGGCGATTTACTCGGAATGGGGCTTGAAGAAGAGCAAGAAGAATATTTATTAGAGTTGGTTGATTCTGTGGTTGACGAGTTGATGGTCAAACTTGATGCTGGTGCCGAAGTTCGCTCAGTTTTTAGTTTTATATTAAACAACTTACAGAATTTAGTTCAAAAACAAGAACAAATACTTGATGAGTTTAACCGGAATCAAGTAACTGAGTCTGAATCTGCCGAAAGTGAAATGGAAGATAGCATAGAGCTTTTCTAACTCATTGTAATAATGTTGACATATTTTATCTTCTTGTTTGAAGGTTTTTCCTTAATACATCTTAATCTTCAATTGACCTCCTATCATTAACTAGCTAATCTAGCGACACTTTTCCAGCATCGTTTTAGAGCCTTTGATTAGATAATAACTTTACGGCTGAATTTTTATAGGAAAAAGAGGATTTAATGAGTAAACATTTACTCAAATCGGGTGCTATCGTAAGTAGTATGACTTTTATTTCTCGAATCTTAGGATTGGTGAGAGATATTATCATGGCAAATTTACTAGGTGCGTCATGGGTTACTGACGTTTTTATTGTAGCCCAAAAAATTCCTAATTTTCTAAGACGATTATTTGCAGAAGGCGCCTTTTCCCAAGCTTTTGTTCCAGTATTATCAGAATACCAAACAAATCGAGAGTTAAATGAAGTTAAACGGCTAATTTCTGAAACTTCCGGAACGTTGGGGCTAATATTACTTATAGTAGCGATCATTGGCGTGGTTGGTTCTCCTGTTCTAGTATCATTATTTGGTCCTGGCTTTTTGGGTGATTCTAAAGAGTTTGAATTAGCTTCTTTATTATTGAAATTAACTTTCCCATATATCTTATTTATTTCTTTAACGGCATTTAGTGGTTCTGTTTTAAACAGCGTAGGTCGTTTTGCGGTTCCAGCGTTCACACCTGTTTTTTTAAACCTTTCAATGATTTCTGCTGCGATAATCGTATCGCCTGCTCTGCCTGACAAAACCGCCATGGCGCTTGCATGGGGAATTTTTATCGCGGGTATTGTACAACTTTCATTTCAGTTACCTTTTTTGTGGAAAGAAGGGTTGTTGTTGCGGCCTCGGTGGGGGTGGAAGTCGAAAGGTGTGCGCAGGATCTTGCATTTGATGGCTCCCGCATTATTTGGTGTCTCGGTAGCACAGATTAATTTATTGCTTGATACCATTATTGCTTCGTTCTTAGAAGAAGAAGGAAGCATTGCTTGGCTTTATTATTCAGATCGAATGTTAGAGTTTCCATTGGGTATTTTTGCCATAGCAATTGCAACGGTTATTTTGCCTTCACTTTCTCGATTCCATGCAAAAAGTGAAATGGAAAATTTCAATCAGACCATGAATTGGGGTTTAAGGTTGGTTTTTTTGATTGGCCTTCCTTCTGCTATAGGCCTTTTTGTTATGGCAGAACCAATTATGCTAACCGTGTTTCAAAGTGGCGAGTTTGAAATTTCCGATGCTCATTCGGCTTCACTTAGTCTAAAGGCGTATATTGTTGGCCTAGTAGGTTTCATGCTTATTAAGGTCTTAGCGCCAGGCTTTTTTGCTCGTCAGGATACAAAAACGCCAGTAAAAATTGGCATCATCGCCATGGCAGTTAATATGCTGTTTAATATTATTTTGTTCTTCCCGTTGGCTCATGTAGGCTTGGCATTAGCAACTACTATTTCAGCATTAACTAATGCAACGCTCTTGTTTATAGCACTTCATCGGGCGAAGGTTTTTATTCCTGATGGTCGATGGAAAATTTGGTTTGCAAAACTGTTGGGTGGCAACTTAATCCTTTTTGCATTTATTAAGTTCAAAATGGAAGATATTTCTTTATGGCAGAATTGGACCGTTTGGGAAAGAATTGAGAGTATGGTTATCTTGGTTGTGCTGTCGGTTGCTGTTTACGCCGCGTCAATGTTTCTCATGGGGGTTCGAGGACGAGATTTAAAACACAGTTAGCCCTATCATCCGCTTTGCGGCTAGGCTATAATTCGGCGCTTTCGTATCTAATCATTCAGGGTTTTAAGGGCGTTATGCAGCTGATTCGAGGGCTGATTAATCTAAACCATCAAGCTGATTTTTGTATCGCCACGATAGGTAATTTTGATGGTGTACATTTAGGGCATCAAGCAATCATCAAAAAGGTTATTCAATATGCCAACCAATCAGGTCGTCAGTCTTGTGTTATTTTGTTTGAACCGCATCCCAAAGAAGTCTTTATGGGAGAAAATTGCCCTGCTAGAATTACTAGCTTTACTGAAAAATATATTCAGTTAGCTTCTCTCGGTGTCGATAAACTGTTGGTTTTACAGTTTAACAGTTCCCTTCGCGAAATGGCTGCTACAGAGTTTATTAATGAAGTATTGATTGCTCGATTAAAGATCAAACATCTTGTTGTCGGCGATGATTTCCAATTTGGCTACAAGCGTCAAGGAAATTATGAGTTGTTAAAAGTATGTGGCAAAGGGCATTATTCGGTTGAGCCAACGCCAACAGTTTTAATACGCGATCCTAGTTCTAACGAACAATTTAGAGCTAGTAGCACTTTGGTTAGAAATGCTCTTTTAGAAAATAATTTCCAATTTGCCAATAAAATATTAACTCGTCGGTATTCTATGACAGGTAAAGTTGGCTATGGGAAACAAGTTGGAACTAAAATAGGTTTTGCTACTGCAAATATCGCTCCAAATAGAAGAAAGCCTGCGGTAAAAGGTGTGTTTTTGGTTCGGGCAAAATGGACGGAATTACAAAGTACCAAAGAGGGCGTTGGGGGACGCAAGTTTCATGCATGTTGGGGTGTTGCTAATTGTGGTTCTCGGCCAACGCTCGATGGGCAAGATTATCGTCTAGAAGTCCATTTATTAGGTGTAAGTCCCAATCTATATGGGATAGAATTGAAAGTAGATTTTTATGCTTTTATAAGAGAAGAAAAAAAGTTCGAAAGCGTCCAAAAGCTGGCACAGCAAATAGAAAAAGATGTCAAGCGAGCAAAAGAGTTAATAGAAAGATTAAAATAAAAAGATAATGAGATAAATAGAAAATGACTGATTACAAATCCACACTTAATTTGCCTAAAACCTCTTTTCCGATGCGTGGTAATTTGGCTCAAAACGAGCCCAAACTTTTGGCTGCGTGGCAAAAAAGGGATTTGTACAAAAGAATCCGTGAAAACTGTATTGGTCGGCCAAAATTTGTTTTACATGATGGTCCTCCTTACGCTAATGGTGATATCCATCTTGGTCATGCGGTTAATAAAATATTAAAAGATATTGTGGTAAAAAGTAAGACCCTAGCGGGCTTTGATGCGCCTTATGTTCCAGGCTGGGATTGTCATGGATTACCAATTGAACACCGTGTAGAAAAGAAGATCGGTAAGGCTGGCGTTAAAGTTCCTTTTGATGAGTTCCGCCAAAAATGTAGAGATTACGCCGCTAAGCAGATTGAGGGGCAAAAGAAAGATTTTATTCGATTAGGTGTTTTTGGTGAGTGGGATAAGCCATACCTATCAATGGATTTCCAGTTTGAAGCCGATATTATTCGTTCGCTCTCAAAAATTGTCGATAATGGCCATTTGCACAAAGGATTTAAACCCGTTTATTGGAGTGTTGTTGGCGGTTCAGCCTTGGCTGAAGCTGAGGTTGAATATCAAGATAAAGTTTCTTTATCGATTGATGTTCGTTATTCACCTGTCGATGAAAGTCAGCTATTACAAAAGTTTAAAGCGGTTGAAGATGATTTAGGTAAAGAGCAGGATTTAGGGAGTGGTGATGTTTCATTCGTTATATGGACTACCACGCCTTGGACAATTCCTGCGTCTCAAGCAATATCTGTCAGCGCCAATTTAGAATATGCATTAGTTGAATTTGATGCGCAAACGGATCAAGACCCGCGATTCGGTCAAGGCAAAGAAAGAATCGTTATAGCCGCAGAAATGGTTGATCAAGTAATGTCTCGTTATGGTGTTGAGAATTTTCGTATTGTTGGATTGTGTCCAGGAGCTGATTTAGAAAATACTGTTTGCCGACATCCTTATTTGAATCGTGATATTCCTGTTCTGCTTGGTGAGCATGTGACGACGGAAGCCGGTACAGGTTTGGTTCATACTGCACCCGATCATGGCGCGGATGATTTCTCGGTGGCGAGAAATTATGGAATTGAAACTTTAAATTTGGTAAACGCTAACGGTGTTTATTCTGAAGAGACCGAAAACTTTGCTGGCCAGCATGTTTATAAAGTTGACGAGCCCGTTTGTGAGTTATTAGCTGATCGTGGACGGTTAATACGTAAAGAAAAATTCAAACATAGTTTTCCTCATTGTTGGCGAACCAAAACGCCTCTTATTTTTAGAGCGACGCCTCAATGGTTTATCTCAATGGATAAAAACGGGCTGCGAGATAAAGCGTTAGAAACCATTAAAGACGTTAAATGGATACCTGATTGGGGACAAGCGCGTATAGAAGGGATGGTTGATGGACGACCAGATTGGTGTATATCTCGACAAAGGACTTGGGGAGTACCGCTTTGTTTATTAGTGCATAAAGATAATGATGAATTACATCCAGATACAACCGCTCTAATGGAAAAGGTAGCGAAACTTGTTGAGCAAAAAGGAATACAAGCTTGGTTTGATTTAGACTTAAAGGATTTAATCGGCGAGCAAGCTGATGATTATGTCAAGGTTAACGATACTTTGGATGTTTGGTTTGATTCGGGGGTTACTCATCAGTGCGTTTTAAACAGGCGTGATGATCTTGTAGAACCGGCGGATATGTATTTGGAAGGTTCTGATCAACATAGAGGTTGGTTTCAGTCTTCTTTGTTGACCGGGATTGCTATTAATGATCATGCTCCCTATAAAGAAGTGCTAACTCACGGTTTTGTGGTTGATGAAAACGGAATAAAAATGGCAAAGTCGGGAACGAATGCAATGCCCCCGATGCAAGTTATCAATAAACTAGGTGCTGATATTCTGCGACTTTGGGTTGGTTCAACTGATTATCGTTCGGAAATAACCGTTTCGCATGACATTTTAAATAGAACAGCAGATACTTATCGACGTTTAAGAAATACTGCTCGATTCTTTTTGTCTAACCTAAATGGTTTTGACCCTAAGACAGATATAGTCTCTCCTGAAGATATGCTCCCGCTTGATCGTTGGGCGATTGATTGTGCTTATAAAACACAAGAGCAATTAAAGTCTTCTTTTGATGATTATAACTTTTTAGTTGCTACTCAAACGATGCATCATTTTTGTGCGATGGATATGGGAAGTTTCTATTTAGATATTATCAAAGATCGCCAGTATACAGCTAAGGCGGGTTCACTTGCGCATAAATCATGTCAAACCGCTTTATATCATATTATGCAAGCGGTTGTTCGTTGGTTTATGCCGGTAATGACTTTTACTGCGCAAGAACTTTGGCCACATATTCCGGGCAACGACAAAGATACAATCTTCTGGGAAACTTGGTATGATGGGTTATTTCCAAATAGTAACTCGGAGATTTCCGATGATGATTGGAGCGTAATTTCACGAGTAAAAGATGAAGTAAATCGTAAAATTGAATCCATGAGAAAAACAAGTGGCATAGGTTCTTCACTTGAAGCGGAAGTCACTTTATATGTTAACGATGATTTGGCTAAGAGTTTAGAAAAATTAGAAAATGAATTACGATTTGTGCTAATTACATCAAAAGCTGAAATTAGTAAAGAGCAGGGAGGAGATGCGTCTGAAATCGTAGGTCTCAATTTAGATATCGTTGCTTCTTCACATCAAAAATGTGAACGTTGTTGGCATCGTACAGAAGATATAGGCATTGATGAAAAACATCCAAACCTTTGTGGTCGCTGTGTTGAAAATGTTGATGGAACGGGCGAGGTTCGTCATTATGCTTAATAAAACACCTTTTCTTCAAACCGGATTACGCTGGCTCTGGATTGTTATTATTTTTTTTATCATTGATCAAATTACTAAACAGATGGCGGTGGAATATTTTGTATATCCCGGTAGTGGTCGAGTTGAAGTGATGCCATTCTTTAATTTTACTTTAGCTTATAACAAAGGCGCAGCTTTCTCTTTCTTAGCCAATCAGGGAGGGTGGCAAGTTGCATTTTTTACTATCGTATCTTCGGTGGTTAGTCTGGGATTACTTTATTGGCTTTATACCTTGCCGGCTAAAAATAGGTGGTTAAGTATTGCTTTGTGTTTTATCTTGAGTGGCGCACTTGGTAATTTATATGACAGAGTTACGTTAGGCATGGTGGTTGATTTTATTGATTGGTATTATGGTGATTATCATTTTCCGACATTTAATGTTGCGGACTCAGTTATTTTGTTGGGTGCTGCGATGATGCTATATGACAGCTTTATGCATCCTGAAGATGATAAGAAAATTGATTCCCAAAAAGAGTCTTGATATGAGTCAGCTCGAAACGACGAAAGAATTAGTTGTAAAAAATAGTCGGGTACTTGCGCATATAACAGCAAAGTTAAAAGATGGTAGTGTTGCTGATAGCACAAAAGCAAGCGGTAATCCAAGTTGGATGGTTCTTGGTGAAGGACATTTTAGTGAAGCTTTTGAGGCATACTTATTAGGCAATGCTGCAGGCGATAATCTTCAATTTGAGTTGGAAGCTGAAGATGCTTTTGGTGTCAGCAGTCCGGATCAAATACACTTTATGGATATTAGCCAGTTCCCCCAAAATATTGAGCTGAAAAAGGGAGCTATCATTTCTTTTTCTCAGCCTGATGGTGGACAAGTTCCGGGTATTATTCGTAACCTAGAAGGCGCTTCGGTGACGGTTGATTTTAATCATCCTCTGGCGGGCGAAAGCATAATCTTTGAAATTGAAATCAAACAAATTAAAAATTAAAAGACCTGAATTCGTATAAAAAGTGTCTTAGTTTTTAATTGTTTTTTCTGTGTCCTCTGTGTCTCTGTGGTAAAATATTTTTTGTCTTTAAAACTAGCTGAATTTTATGAAAATTGTCTTAGCAAACCCCAGAGGTTTTTGTGCCGGAGTCGATCGTGCGATTGAGATTGTTAATCGTGCAATTGACATTTTTGGAGCACCAATTTATGTGAAACACGAAGTAGTACATAATAAATTCGTTGTTGATGGCTTAAAAGAAAAAGGTGCAATTTTTATTGAAGACTTGTCAGATGTCCCGCCTAAAAGCACCCTGATTTATAGTGCTCACGGAGTTTCTCAAGCAGTAAAAAATGAGGCAGAGGAGAGGGGGTTTAGGGTGTTTGATGCAACCTGCCCACTAGTAACAAAGGTTCATATGGAAGTTAACCGTCGTAGTCGCCGGGATGAAGAATGTGTCTTAATTGGGCACAAAGGTCATCCAGAAGTTGAAGGAACGATGGGGCAATATTCGAGCGAAGAAGGTGGTATTTACTTAGTTGAATCTGAGCAAGACATACAATCTTTGAAGGTTAAAGAACCAAGCAAACTCTACTATATGACTCAAACAACGTTATCGATTGATGATACTCATAGATTGATCAAAAAGTTGGCAATCAAATTTCCTCGAATACAGGGACCTAAAAAAGATGATATTTGTTATGCCACCCAAAACCGCCAAGATGCGGTTAAACAATTGGCCGACTCCTCACAATTGATTTTGGTTGTAGGAAGTCAAAACAGTTCCAATTCTAACCGTTTAAAGGAGCTTGCCGAGAAGGAGGGAAGCAGAGCCTTTTTGATTGATAACGCGTCAGAAATTCAAGCAGAATGGCTTGAAAATATTGAAAGCGTTGGCGTTACCGCGGGAGCGTCTGCGCCGCAAATTCTTGTTGATCAAGTTTTAGATTGTTTAAAAAAACACGGTGGGGAGATGGATAGCTTCCCATCGGAAAACTCTGAAAATATGGTCTTTGCCGTTCCAATAGAGCTGAGATAGTCTTTCATCTAAGCAACTTTGTGATTAGTCTCTCATTTTTGCCCGCCTTTTATCCTTTTATCCCCCTAAACTAAACAGTTATCGGACTGAGGTTGCAACTTTGCGTGATCTGGATGATAGTCCAAAATAGAGATTAATTAGTTATCAACTCGTTTTCTGAACCAAGAGATTTGTTTAGTGAAAATTCAAAATAAATGGAAAGTTAGCCAAAGAGTCATCAATTGCAAAGGTATCACTTTGCTTGAGCTACTTGTAGCAATTGCGATTGTTGGAATTTTAGCATCCATCGCAGTTCCCGCATTCGATAGTCAGATAAAAAATTCTAAATTAAAATCTAATGCTAGTTCAGTGGTGGCGGCCTATAATTTGGCACGCTCGGAAGCTGTAAACAGAGGTGTTCAAGTTGGGGTTAAGAATATTGTTAGTGGTTATGGTTGGGTTGTATTTGAAGTTGCCACCGATGTTGAAATTAATCGGTTTGAGCCTGACGGCAAAGGAATTACTTGGAATCCTGCCACGTTACCCGAGGTTATATATAACCCGACGGGGTTTAGAACTTTTGGTTCTAACGTAGAAACAATTACAATTGAAGATGATCGAGGTATTGGTCGAATAATTACAGTTTCGGCAGCAGGTTCAACCAAGGTTGAGAAGATATAATGATAAGTTTTAAAGGTGTAATCAAACAAACAGGTGTTTCGTTAATAGAAATTCTAGTAACTACTTTGGTGCTAGGAATTGGCTTACTAGGTGTGGCTTCTTTGCAGGTTGCTAGTGTTAGTAGTAATCAAGAAGGTTTTTTTACTTCTCAAGCTACCTCAATTGCAGAAGAACTTGCAGGTCGAATTCGAGCGTCTAAAATGGCCAAAATGGTACCTGAAACTTTACTTAATCATCCTGCCTATATTGCTAATTATGTAGATGTAAACGCTTATACTTGTAATGCAGCACCTGTTCTATTCTGTAGAGCTAACTTGGGAGCTGAACCAGCTGCTGGGTGTAGTGATGGAGTGGATGATTTAACCGATATGATTACTTTTGATAAATGGGATATTTGTAAAATTGCGGAAAATACTTTACCTGGTGGCAAAGTACGAGTACTTAGTTCTGATTGGCGTTTATCCGTGGTTGTTGAATGGGACTCTGCCAAGGCTCGTTCAGATCTTGGACAAGAGAAAAACATTAATAACAATTGTGCAGCTGCAATCGCTAATGATGAAAAAAATTGTGTTATTTTGGAGATCCTACCATGAGTGTATCTTCTACGAAGCCTCATTTTAAAAATATAAATCGAATTAATTCAATGGCTAGTAATCAGGCCGGTTTTACTATTGTTGAATTAATGATTGCAGGTCTGCTAGGAGTAATTTTAACTGCAGGTGTCATTCAGTTATTTATTGGCTCAAATCAAAATTATTCACTTCAAGAAGAATTAGCTAACATTCAAGAAGATGGAAGGTTTGCGATGATTTTTCTTAAAAACGAAATTCAGCAAGGTGGTTGGGTTGATGATTTTTCTGATGATATTCCTGAAGCCGTAGATATTATTAATTCTTCTGATGGTGCTACCGATACTATACTCATATCTTATAAGGTTTTACCTGATGGCATTGCTAATCGAGACTGTAATGGTTCAGTTGTCGCTGATGGTTTAATTGTTAATCAGTTTTATGTTGGTGGTGCATCCGGTGAAGAATTACTTTGTTTAGGTAATGGTGGGGGAGCTGCACAGCCTTTGATCGATCAGGTGAAGGGTTTTCAAGTTTTGTATGGTGTTGAAACTAGTAATGCTTGTCCTGATGGCGCTGTTAATCAGTATATGACGAGAGATCAGGTTGTTGCAACAGGTAATTTATTAGTAGTGTCAGTTAGATTGGCACTATTAATTGCTAGTGAAGGTGATGTTACCAGTACAGCTGAAAGTAGATCTCATGATCTCCTTGATACTCAATTAAACACTAACGATAAACTAGCTTATAGAACTTTTCAGCAAACTATTTTTATGCCTAATGCAATTTATTCAACAACGGGTAACCCTGCGATGCTTATAGAGTGTACAGCTAATTTAGTTGGGGCGTAGCATTATCTAGGAAAACACATGAGAAAGAATATTAGAATAATCAATTTTAATGTAAAAAAACAGTCGGGCGCGGCGTTATTTATTAGTCTGATGATGTTATTAGCATTGACTATTATCGGTTTATCAGCGGCTAATAGGAGTAATTTGCAAGAGAGGATGGCAAGTAACTACCATATGCAAAATGTAGCTTTTAATGCTGCTGAATCTGCTATAAGTGCCTTTATAGTTGAAACTTTTACTGGTGATAAACTTGACCCAGCTCATGTTTTATTTAATCTCAGAATTGCCGGTAGCTTAAATAACAATTGTTACGATAGTGCTGGTGTTCGTCATGGTTGTGGTGGTGTTTATTTCGACGATGATAGAAGCTCTGCGATCACCTCTCAGGTAGATGTAGAAGTACAACAATGTAATCGTAAAGCTTGTGGTGGCTTTAGTCTGGGAGAAGGTTCTTCACTTAATGGGTGCAGAATTTATCAAGTTAATGGAACTGGAACTGTTGGTACTAAGTCTGAATCAAGTTCTTTGTGGGCTTATGAAATTACGGCATGTATGAATTAGTAGAATTAATTATTCGGTGTAAGAAATAGTGGTTATTTGAGGTAGTTAGTATGAAAAAATTATTAAGGTTTTTACAATTGCTTTTTGTTGCAAGCATTTATTCAATGGGGAGTATGCAGGCAGCTTTAGGTGATGATACGGAGGTTTTCTTTGCTCCTGCAGATGATTTAGAGGGCGTGCGCCCAAATATCTTGTTTATTATTGATACTTCTGGCAGTATGGGTTGGGGAGTTGCAGGTACTACGGATAGTCGAATGGAAGTGGTTCAAGATGTAATGGATGAAGTATTAACTAATATTACTAATGTCAATGCAGGGTTGATGCGTTTTAATAATGGTCGTCCAGGGCCAGTACTCTATCCTGTATTAAATATTGATGAAGAAGCCACTCCAACCGCTTTCCAGACCATTACTTCCGGCGCAAACGATGCTTCTCAAATCAGTATTCTCGGTACGGTTGATATCAATAGTGAAACTTTAGAATTTAATGGGGCTAACAACATTGTTGGTCTTCGGTTTGAAAATCTTAATATCCCTCAAGGTGCGACTATTTTATCGGCCAATGTGGTGTTTACCGCTGATAGAGATACTTCAGGCGCTTCTAATATTGCAATCACAGCAGAAAAAGTTTCTTCGGCAGCTTTAATCGAAGGTAATACAAGTGAATTGTCCGCAAGAGCAGCCATTAATGAAACTACCGCTTCGGCTAGTTGGAATGTTGAAGATTGGGAGAATGGGGGCGTATACGCTACGGAAGATTTGTCTGAGGTAATTCAAGAAATTTCTTCGCAAGTTGATTGGTGCGGGGGCAACGATTTGTTGTTGTTTTTTAAAAGTCAATCAGGTGCAATCCGCAATGCTTATAGTAAAGATGGAATTGATATCTTTAACGATACAGTAGAAAATATTTTTTCACCGAGAATAAAAGTTGAATACTCGCAATCTTTTGATGCGTCGGCGAATAAGTGTATGACTAACGAGGCGGTTTCACAAATTAGCTCTCAAGCACATGATTTTGAAGTAAGAGAAGACGGTTCGTTTTCAACTGACTCCTCAGACTTAGAGTTTTATCTTGATGGAAGCAATCATCAACAAGCAGTCGGTTTAGTTTTTCAGAATATTAAAGTACCTCAAGGTGCAGAGATTCAATATGCTTACTTAGACTTTACAGCCGATCAAGATTCTGTCGATGTCACTGATGTTGATATTTATGCCACAAACACTAGTCATGTTTCAAATCCAACCAATTATGCGGCAATAATTTCTTCATTAACCTCAAGTGTTAATTGGGAAATTCCTGACAACTGGACAAATGGTAGTCTTTATACTTCACCCGATATCAGTTCCGTGATCAATGAGATTACGAGCAAAGCCGGTTGGGCATTAAATAATAGCCTAGCGATTGTGATTAAAGGGAATGAAGGAAGGCACACTGCTGATTCTTTTTCTGGAACCGCAGCCAAACTACGTATTGGATTTAAAGGAACATGGGAGCCAGGTGTAAATACCATTCGAGATGATTTGAAGACTGCTATCGCCGGACTGGTGCCTGATAGAGGTACTCCAATTAGTGGGACGATGGCAGAGGCTGGCAGCTATTTTAAAGGTGATCCAGTGTTTTACGGGGCATCTAGAAATGGTAATCGTCGAAGTCGGGTGAGTCACAACCTGTCTTATTCAGCGTCAGGTACGGTTATTAGAGCACCGGGATGTACAGATGATAATCTTGATGCAACTGCATGTGAGTCGGAAGTAATATCAGGTTCACCAAATTATGAGTCCCCAGTTACAGATTCATGCCAGACTAATCATATCGTTTATTTGACTGACGGAGAATCTAACTCACACTTAAACTCTACTAATGCGATCTATTCTAGTTGGACTGGTGGGACTGGTACTTGTACTAGTAATAATGGCGGAAATGATTGCTCGATCAAGATGGCTGCTTGGTTGCACACCAATGATATTGCTCCTTCAATTACCGGTAAACAAACTGTTACCACCCATATGATTGGATTTGGTCCAGGCGCAGATCCTGTTTTAATGGAGGAGATGGCTACTGCTGGAGGAGGAGGTTATTATTCTCCGGATAATAGAGAAACCTTAATATCTGATATTACCGATATTGTTAATTCAATTGCTAACGTCAATACAACTTTTGTAACGTCAGGTGTAACAGTTAATCAGTACAATCGCTTGACACACAATGATGAGTTATATTTTTCATTATTTACTCCTCAATCAGGAACCACTTGGCCAGGAAATATTAAGAAGTATAAATTAGCCGGAGATTCTATAGTTGATGCAAATAATCAATTAGCGGTTGAACCCACCAGTTCTGAATTTAAAGATGATGCTAGAAGTTTTTGGAGTACGGCAGTCGATGGAAATAATGTTGAGCAAGGAGGAGCGGCTGAACAGCTTTATATTGGTCGAAAAACTTATTCTAATATTGTTTCAGGCCATCTTACGACTGATAGTTCAAATGCAGTTAAAAAGTCCAATAGTTCAATTACGACTGCAATGCTAGGTGGTGTTACGCCTCAAAGAAGAGATAGTCTCTTATATTGGGCTGAAGGATATGATGTTAATGATTTAGCCTATGATCCGTCAGATTCTTCTTCGTTAAGTAATACGCCAGCAAGAAAAAGTATGGGTGACCCTTTGCACTCACAACCTAAAGTGCTTCAATATAATGATGCTTCTGGTAACCTTTCGACAACTCGAATCTATGTTGGTACTAACCATGGATATTTGCATTCAATTGATGCAGCTAACGGAAAGGAAAAATGGGCTTTTATACCCAAAGACTTACTTTCTCGATTAGATTCTGTGGTCGACCAATCAGCTGGTGCTCATACCTATGGTTTAGATAGTTCGGCAGCAATTTATGTTAATGATGCTAATGGTAATGGTGCCGTTGATTCTGGAGAGTCGGCTTATCTTTATATTGGGCAACGTCGTGGAGGTAGAAATTATTATGCAATTGATATTTCTAATCCTGATGCGCCGAAAATGATGTTCCAACTTACTGGTGGAGCAGGAAGTTTTGCACAGCTAGGAGAAACTTGGTCAACACCGACAATTTCTAAGATGAATCTATCAGGTGTTAATAGTGATAAACTAGTCATGATTTTTGGTGGTGGATACGACGATATCCAAGATGCTGAAGACACATCGAGTGTGACAGATAGTGTCGGTAATATCGTCTATATTGCTGATGCAAAAACGGGACAATTGTTGTGGAATTCAAAAGATGATACTGAAGCTCACGGTGGAACTGCCGGTCCGGTCTCAAGTATGAATGGCGTTCCTTCTCAAATAACAGCATTTGACTTTACTGAAGATGATTTAATCGATCATATGTATGTAACTGACACTAAAGCTCAAGTTTTTCGTTTTGATGTTGATAATGATACGGGAAAAGTCAAAGGTGGACGTATTGCTCACCTTAATAACGGTGGCGGTGTGACTGATAACCGGCGTTTTTATTATTCAGCTGATACGGCACTAATTAGGCAAGTTGGTGATAGTTTTGTTTCTGTATCGATTGGTTCAGGGTATCGAGCACACCCACTAAATGAAACGGTTACCGATAATTTCTTTGTCTTGAAAGATAAAGGGGTATTAGCGGGTGTATTTGATATGGATGCAACGATTGATGATTTACAAGATGTAACTTCATTAGTTGATAGCGATAGCAATGGTGTCTCAGATGCTGTCGAGTTATTAAATGATGATGTTTCTCCGAAAAAAGGTTGGTATATCAATTTTAGTACGACTGGCGAGAAAGTCATCGAACGTTCGATAACATTCAATAATGCCGTGTTATTTACCAGTTATGTTCCCCCTGGTGCTTCTGGCGAAATTTGTCAAGCGGCAGCTGGTAGTTCGCGTTTGTATGCGCTTAATATATTGAACGGATCTCCTTATATAGATACTAATACTGATGGCTCTTTAACTGAAAATGATCGATTTATAGAGTTACCGCGTCCTGGTATTGCTCCGCCTCCCCAAACAATCGTAACAAAAGACCCTACTAGTGGAAAAGTTAAGTCAATGGCGTGCGTTGGCCCTACATGTATTATTGATTTTTCTTCCAGTGACGGTTTGCTGGGATTAAGATGGCGTAGAAATTAGTCTTAACTATAATTCTTATTGATACTAGTAAAAAGAGAGATAAATAATGCTCAATGATATGAATGACAAACCAAGCAGAGGCTTTACTTTAGTTGAATTGATGATTGTTGTAGCAATCGTTGGAATTATTGCTTCTATTGCTTACCCATCATATGAGCGGTATGTTACTCGCTCAAAACGTAGTGACGGAATGGCTGCATTAATGAGTTTAGCGAACGCTATGGAGCGTTATAAAGTTAACAATTATGATTATGGAATATCATCTGTAACAGATGTATTTGCCGGTCAAGTTCCTGTTGAGGGTGGAGATGCTTATTATATTTTATCTGCGGTACCAAGCGGTGTGGGAGATACGGGATATATGTTGACCGCCACTCCGACTGGAAGCATGTCTGGTAAGAAAACTTTAACATTAACTCATACAGGTGCTAGAACTTGGGGCGGTGATAATTGCTGGCCTGAAGGTGGAAGCACTTGTCCCTAGTGGGATTTTCTCCTTAGATAAAAAAAGAGAAGCTTAGCTTCTCTTTTTTTATGCATGCAAATTAGAATTTTATCTTAAATGGTTAAAGCTAGTATATTTGCGAGGTAGTAACTACTTTTTCAAGTTGCTTACCATTCCATAAATAGATATTGGTCATATCCTCAATATCAACGAGTTGCACTGCATATTTACTGGCTCCGATTTTCAGCCTTTTATCTGTAAAATTCTTCAAATGTTTAGTTTGAAGCCATCGCATAAATTGGTTGTTTGGAATCTCTGTCGATTCAGAAATAGTCTGTAACGTGTAATTTCTTATTCCGGACATATAAACTATTAACTGGTATTTGTTCTTGGATTTGACGTAGCCTATCCAATCATCTCGCTTATCACCGTTAAAATCTCTTTGAACACTCCAAGGGCACATTAATTCCATAGTGGTTACAAATTCAAGTAGCTTTTTACTTGGAGCGAATTTAATCATCTGATGATCGGTTTTGTGAATTAATTTAAATTTTTTGAAAATAGTATCTTCGCAATGATTACCTGATTTAATTTCCGTTTCAAGTCCGTCGGACATGGCATCAGGCATGAAAGCAAAAGTAAGAAATGGTATTAGAAATAAAGCTCTTTTCATCGGGATAAGCCCCTTTTTATTAATTAAGATTTATATTATATGTCTTAATTCAGATTTTGACTTATAAATACTACTCAAAAGTGCGGAAAAACAACAACTTCATTGCCTTTTCTGTTAGAATGCGCGGCTAATTTTTTACTAGTTTAGCTGATTGTTGGATATTTAGTTGTTGAATTTATTGAGAATAGTTGTTGGATTTATTGAGAATGCGTAAACAAGACTTTCAATTTGATTTGCCCAAAAGCTTAATTGCTGAGAAGCCTTGTGAAAATCGCTCTGATAGCCGTTTAATGGTTATAGATCCTCAAAAACAAAGTATTTCTCATCAGCAATTCTATCAATTAGTTGATTTTTTAAATCCAGAAGACTGTTTGATTTTTAACAACACTAAGGTGATTCCTGCTCGTCTATTCGGAGAGAAGGAAAGCGGTGGCAAAGTTGAAGTTTTAATTGAGCGAGTGATTGAACATGATGGCGATAGTCGTTGTATTGCTCAAATAAGGGCAAGCAACACACCTAAAACTGGAATGAAAATTATTATTTCCGAACATTTTGTTTTGCAGGTATCGGGTAGAGAAGGTGCGTTTTTTGTTTTAGACAGTTTATCCGAGCAGTCTTTGATGTTACTAATTGAGGAGCACGGCTCAATGCCTTTACCTCCTTATATCGAGAGAAAAGCTAATGAGTTTGATCAGCAAAGGTATCAAACGGTTTATGCAGAACACGCTGGAGCCGTTGCAGCGCCAACAGCAGGATTGCATTTTGATCAAGCGTTATTACAAAAAATAACGGATAAAGGAATTAACCACGATTTTGTAACCTTGCATGTTGGCGCTGGCACTTTTGCGCCTATCAGAGTCGATAATATAGCTGAACATACAATGCACTCGGAGTGGTTTAGTGTTCCTCAGTCGGTCGTAGATATGGTAGCGAAAACCAGAAAAAATGGTGGTCGAGTTATCGCTGTTGGGACTACTTCAGTTCGCTGTTTAGAGTCTGCTTCGGTCGGTGGCGCGCTAACCGCAAAGAGTGGAGAGACTGATATTTTTATTACTCCAGGGTATCAGTTTAAAAGTGTGGATGGTCTAATTACAAACTTCCATTTATCAGAATCAACCTTGATTATGTTAGTAAGTGCTTTGGCAGGTAAAGATTTTGTCTTAAATGCATACAATGAAGCAATAGACAAAGAATATCGTTTTTTTAGTTATGGTGATTCCATGTTTATTCAAAATAAACTTAACTGAATAAACATTCAATGTGATAAAGACTCTGAATGATAAAAGTAAACATTAATCGTTAGTAACTAGAAAACAAACCGAGAATATTGAATGAAGTACAGCCTATTAAAAACTGATGGAAAAGCTCGCAGAGGTCAAATCGAGTTTGATCGAGGAACTATAAACACGCCTGCGTTTATGCCTGTAGGTACCTATGGCAGTGTTAAAGGAATGTCTCCAGAAAGAGTTATTGAGACAGGTGCTGAAATTATTTTGGGCAATACCTTTCATTTGATGCTGCGTCCGGGAACAGAAGTGGTTAAATTGCACGGCGATTTACATGATTTTATTAATTGGCAAGGACCTATTTTGACTGACTCGGGGGGATTTCAGGTTTTCAGTCTCGGTGAACTAAGAAAAATATCCGAAGAAGGTGTGACTTTTAGATCACCCATCAACGGCGATAAGGTTTTTCTAGGTCCAGAAGAGTCAATGCAGGTTCAGCGTGATTTAGGATCAGATATTGTGATGATCTTCGATGAATGTACACCTTATCCTGCCACTTTCGAAGAAGCAGAAACTTCTATGAAAATGAGTTTGCGTTGGGCCGAGCGTTCCAAAATTGCCCATGGTGATAATCCTTCCGCGTTATTTGGTATCGTGCAAGGAGGTATGTATCCAGAGTTAAGGGATATTTCTTTAAAAGGTCTTACTGAAATCGGTTTTGATGGTTACGCGGTGGGAGGTCTTTCTGTTGGTGAATCTAAACAAGAAATGAATATGATTTTAGATCAACTGACGCCTAAAATGCCCGATGACAAACCCCGCTATTTAATGGGAGTTGGTAAACCAGAGGATTTAGTTGAAGGCGTTAGACGTGGTATTGATATGTTCGACTGTGTCATGCCAACACGAAATGCTCGAAACGGTCATCTTTTTACCCGGACAGGTATTGTAAGGTTGCGTAATAGCCCCAATAAAAAGGATTCTGGGCCAGTTGATGATGCCTGCGGATGTTATACTTGCAGAAATTACAGTAAAGCCTATTTACACCATTTGGATAAGTGCGGAGAGATGTTTGGTGCAGAGCTAGCGACCATCCATAATTTACATTATTACCAAGATTTAATGCGAGGATTGCGAAATTCGATAGAAAACGGTACATTTGACGAGTTCGTCACCGATTTTTATCAAGCAAGAGGGATGGAAGTTCCAGCTCTTGGATAGTCAATTAAATTATAAGAATTAAAATACGTTTAAATGTAATCGGGTAACAGGTCAGTATCTACCCCTATAAATATAAATAAAACCTTAATAGAGGAAATTAAATATGTTAATCAGTAGTGTTCAAGCCGCAGAGGCAGCCGGATCAGGTCAAGCAAGTGGAACTACCACCATTATTATGATGGTATTATTCGCTGTCGTTTTTTACTTTTTACTTATTCGTCCACAAAGTAAAAGAGCAAAAGAGCATAAAACAATGCTTGAAGCGATCCAAAAAGGTGATGAAGTTGTTACCAATGGAGGGATTGTTGGTAAAGTCAGTAAACTCACTGACGGTTTTGTTGTTTTAAATGTTGCGCAAGGTGTTGAAATGAAGTTTCAACAGCATGCTATATCAGCAACGCTTCCTAAGGGAACCATTAAAGGAATCAACGATTAATTAGTGTTGGTCGATTTTCTATTGATAGAAATCTTTACCATTTAGTCACTAAATAACGAGAGAAAACAACTATGTTTACAAACCAAGCTTATATGCGACCAATGAATACTTTCCCTATGTGGAAGTATTTGATGTTGGTTGTATTGTTAATCATCGGGATAGTGTTTGCATTGCCTAACATTTATCCACCCGATCCTGCGATTCAAATCACTCAAGAAAATGGTGCGTTGATTGACGATAAGCTATTTAAAGAAATTGAACAAACGCTTGTGGACAAAGGATTAACTATCAAATCAGCTAAAGTTGAAGATGGCAAATCTTTAATTCGTTTTGAAAATAAGGATGACCAATTTAAAGCGAGTGCAGAAGTACCTAAGTTTTTATCAACTAAAGGCTTTAGTCAACATGTTGTGGCAATTAATCTAGCACCAACAACGCCAGATTGGCTAAGGTCAATTGGTGGGGCACCTCTAAATTTGGGTCTTGATCTACGTGGCGGTGTTCAGTTTTTGATGCAGGTCGATATGAAATCTGCAATGGATAAAAAAGTTAAACAGTATGTGACCGATATAAAAACGCTGTTGAGAGAAAAGAAACTCCGTTATTCTTCAGTGGTTAAAACTGGCGAAACCCAGATTGTTGCTCGCTTTAGGACTGCCGAATTGAGAGATAGTGCGGAAGTAGAAGTTCGTACTAGCTACTCAGATTTTAGGACGCGTACGCGAGATCTGAATAATTTGCATGAGCTTGTTTTAGATCTCAATGAGCAAGTTATTTCTGATGCACAAACTTATGCAGTGGAACAGAATATTGCGACTTTTAGAAATCGTATCAATGAGTTAGGTGTTGCTGAGCCAGTCATTCAAAAGCAAGGTAAAGATCGGATCTTAATACAACTTCCCGGTGTTCAAGATTCTGCGCAGGCAAAAAGAATACTAGGAAAAACAGCGACGCTTGAGTTTCGAATGGTGGATCAAGGCGCTTCTCCCGATGCGAGACGAGCTCCGGCTGGTTCAGAAATACTAAAAGAGCAAGGAACCGGACAGCTTTGGGTTATTAAAAAGAAAGTAATCGTTGAGGGGACTCAAATAATTGATGCGACCCCCGGTTTTGATCCTCAAACTGGACAGCCGCAAATTAACATAAAGTTGGATAGTGAAGGCGGGGTAAAAATGCTCGCGAATACGACAAAAAACACCGGGAAATTAATGGCTTTCGTTATGGTTGAAACCAAAGCCGTATATGGTAAAAATGAATCCGGAAATTTAGTTTTGATCGATAATAAAACCATTAAAGAAGTGTTGAGTGCTCCAAGAATTAATGGTGTATTTGGCGCTAGGTTTTCAGTTACTGGTAGTTATACGCCTGCTGAAGCCAATGAGTTTGCAATGGTATTACGAGCAGGTTCTTTAATAGCACCTACTTTTATTATTGAAGAGCGAACCATCGGTCCGAGTCTTGGTGAAGAAAATATCCGAATGGGATTGAACTCGATTGTTGTCGGGTTTGTAGGTGTTTTGATCTTTATGCTGATCTATTACCGCTTATTTGGTTTAATTGCTAACGTGGCACTATTTACTAATTTAGTATTTATTGTAGCGATTATGTCTTTAATACCAGGCGCAACACTAACCTTGCCGGGAATTGCGGGAATTGTATTAACCGTTGGTATGGCAGTTGATGCAAATGTGTTAATTTTTGAACGGATACGAGAAGAATTAAGAGATGGGGTTAAACCAGCTCAAGCGATCCATAACGGCTACGATAAAGCCTTCTCAACGATTGCTGATGCGAATGTTACTACGCTTATCGCAGCTATGGTTCTTTTTGGTATCGGTACAGGTCCTATCGCGGGATTTGCAGTAACCTTATTGATTGGGATTTTAACTTCAATGTTTACAGCGATTGTTGGTACTCGTGCCATCGTTAATTTGATTTTCGGTGGAAAATCAATTAAAAAATTATCAATATAAGAGGCGAATATAATGAATATTTTAAAATCAAATCTGAATATTGATTTCAACAAGTACCGCAAATCGGCGGCTGTTTTTTCTGCAATTTTGTTAATAGCGTCTATTGTAGAAATTGCTTTTTATGGGCTGAACTTAGGTCTGGATTTTACTGGTGGAACTTTAATTGAAGTGCGCTACGAGCAAGATGCCAATCGTGATCAAGTTCAGGCGAAATTGGAAGCTGCTGGTTTTGACAAAACAATTGTTCAATATTTTGGTACTTCCAAAGATATTACCATTCGGTTAGAGCCTCAGGCCGACAAAAAAGCTGATGTGATTGGAAATATGGTACTTGATGCGCTCAGAAAAGATTCGGATTCAAAAGTAGAGATGCGTCGGATCGAGTTTGTGGGACCTGCCGTCGGTGAAGAACTAGCAGAACAAGGCGGGCTGGCGATGTTAGTCGCGTTGATATTTATCTTAATTTATGTTTCGATGCGCTTTGAATGGAAGTTCGCCCTTGGTTCTGTTGCCGCGTTAGCTCATGATATTCTTATTACTGTCGGACTGTTTTCCATGATAGGGATGGAATTTAATTTAACGGTACTAGCGGCGATACTTGCGGTAATCGGTTATTCATTAAACGATACCATTGTTGTGTTTGATAGAATTCGAGAAAACTTCTTAAAACTAAGAAAATCTGATTCTGAAAAAGTTGTTAATATTTCATTGAATCAAACTTTAGCTCGAACTTTTATGACTTCGATAACGACTATGCTGGTATTGTTAGCTCTTTTCTTTTTGGGTGGTGAGTTGATTCATGGTTTTGCAACGGCATTAATTTCGGGAGTCATTGTTGGTACTTATTCTTCGATTTACGTCGCGAGTAACGTAGCCTTGAGTTTAGGAATTACCAAAGAAGACTTAATGCCAATTGAAGTCGAAAAAGAAGGTGCCGATCAAGACGCTTTGCTTTAAAGCGATTCTCTGAGTTATTATTTTTCAGGCTCTCACGGGTATAGTGAGAGCTTTTTTATTTCTACTTATTGGTTAATTATTAGACTATAATAGCCTCAAATTTTCCCCCTTGGATTTTTAATGTCTCAGTCAAATGACGAACAAACTACTACTGAATTAAGTTTCAGCGATTTATCATTACCTCCAGAAATACTCAAAGTTCTTGACGAACTAGGTTATGAAAAACCTTCACCTATTCAATCTGAAAGTATTCCAGTTTTGCAATCAGGATCTGATATTATCGGTCAAGCACAAACCGGAACAGGTAAAACAGCTGCATTTGCTTTACCTTTATTATCAAAAATTGATGTTAAATTGAGAAAGCCACAAGCATTAGTATTGGCTCCAACTCGCGAGTTAGCAATACAAGTCTCAGAAGCTATTAATAGCTACTCTAAATATTTAAAAGGTTTTCAAGTTGTTCCTATTTATGGCGGCCAATCTTTTCCGATTCAATTAAAACAGCTCGCTAGAGGGCCTCAAGTAATTGTTGGTACTCCAGGACGTGTTATGGACCACATGCGTAAGGGAAAAATTAATTGGGAACACATGCACACGCTGGTGTTAGATGAAGCGGATGAAATGCTGCGAATGGGGTTTTTAGAAGATGTAGAATGGGTGTTGGAGCAAACTCCCGATGATCGTCAAATAGCGTTATTTTCTGCAACGATGCCAAAAGAAATTAAACGTGTTGCTGATCGCTTTTTGTCGGATCCTAAACACATCAAAATAAAAACCAAAACAGCAACGGCGACTACCATTGCCCAATCTTACCTGACGGTTTCACACCATAATAAAGTTGATGCATTAACTCGAATTTTAGAAGTAGAAGAAACTGATGCCATCATTATTTTTGCTCGTACCAAAACTGCGACAACTGAGTTAGCAGAAAGGTTATGTGCGAGAGGTTACGCAGCTGCGGCAATTAATGGGGATATGCAACAATCGGCTAGAGAGAAAACCATCGAACAATTAAAAAATGGGCGTCTTGATATTCTAGTGGCAACTGATGTTGCAGCAAGAGGGTTGGATGTTCAACGAATTTCTCATGTAATTAATTACGATATAACTCAAGATGTCGAATCCTATATTCATCGAATTGGACGTACAGGACGAGCGGGGAGAGAAGGTAAGGCTATCTTATTTGTAACACCTCGCGAAAAGCGAATGCTGTATTTAATTGAAAAAACAACCGGTAAAAAAATCGAGAGAATTGGTTTGCCTTCGACTGATGAAATTAATGATCAAAGAGTCGAACGATTTAAAGCCAAAATCACTGAAAAAATAAACTCCGGTGATCTAGCACCTTACTTAGAAATTCTTGAAAACTATCAGCTGGAAACTGATATCACTGGAATTCAAATTGCGGCTGCTTTGGCAAGCCTAGCCCATGATAAAACGCCATTATTAGTTGAAGATTTACCTTCGCCAAAGGCTCAACAACGAGAGCGTCAGGATCGAGCCGATTATGGGCGAGATAGAAAAAGTAGACGAAAGAGCAAAGACGGCCAAAACCGTTCAGGAAAAGATTTTCCTAAGGATGCTGAGCCGCTGTCTGAGTTTCCTAAAATAGAGATGCAACGCTATGTCATAATGGCTGGTTATCAAGCAGGTATTAAACTAGGAAATGTCGTCGGTGCAATTTCAAATGAAATAGATGTAGAAAGTAAATATATTGGTCATATTAAAATTTATGATGATTTTTCTACAGTCGATCTTCCCGGAAAATTGCCAAAGGATTCGTTAGCCCACCTAAAAAAGGTGAGAGTTTGTGGTAAGCCAATGAACCTTACCAAAGCAAAAGATTTTAGTTTTGATAAATTAAGGGCTAGTTCGGGTAAAAAGAAAACCGGTCATCGAGGTTCAAGAAAGCCGAGTGGAAATAATGATAATAAAACTTTTTCTGATAAAGCGAAAAAACCAAGGCGTTCTAAAAAGTAATTAGTAGGAAATATAACGGGCAATAAAAAAGGAAGCAATGCTTCCTTTTTTATTAGAGAACAAAATTTTACCAAATTTTCACTCGTTCTTCTGGTGCTCTATACATACCATCACCCGGTTTAACCCCATAAGCTTTCATAAACTCAGGCATATTCATTAAAGTTCCATTACCTCTAAAAGTGGCTGGAGAATGCGGTCCTGTAGACATTTGTGTGCGCAAGGCTTCTTCTCTATATTTGTAAACCCAGACCTGAGCCCAGCCCATAAAGAAACGTTCTTCACCGCTTAACTCATCAATTATTGGAGATGGTTTGTCTTTTTGAGACATTTTGAAAGCGCGGTGAGCGATAGTTAATCCACCGAGGTCGCCAATATTTTCTCCGATAGTTAATTCGCCATTAATATGTTCTCCGGGCAATGGTTCAAATTGAGAATATTGTTCAGCCAATTTTTTTGTGCGAACTTTAAACTCAGCTAAATCTTTTTCTGTCCACCAATCTTTTAATACGCCATCACCGTCAGACTTAGAGCCTTGATCATCAAAGCCATGTCCCATTTCATGACCGATAACGCCACCTATCGCTCCGTAGTTAACGGCATCATCAGCTTCCATATTAAAGAAAGGAGGTTGCAATATTGCAGCAGGGAAAACAATTTCATTCATGACAGGGTTGTAGTAAGCATTCACCGTTTGAGGAGACATGTACCATTCTGTCTTATCAATTGGTTTTCCTAATTTGTTAATTTGGCGCTGGTAGTTAAACAAAGAGGCGCGTTTATAGTTCCCTACTAAATCACCAGAAACAATCTCTAATGCGGAATAGTCACGCCATTTGTCAGGATAGCCAATTTTAGGCTTAAACTTAGCTAATTTGTCTAAAGCTTGTTTTTTGGTTTCTTCGCCCATCCAATCTAAACCAATGATTGCTTCTTTGTACGCAGCGCGAAGATTTTCAACCAGCTCAAGCATTCTAGCTTTAGCTTCTGGCTTAAAGTGTTTTTGTACATAAATTTTTCCTACCACCTCACCAAGTAACCGATTAACTGAGCTAACGGCTCTTTTCCAGCGAGCCTCTTGTACTGGTGTTCCCCTTAGTTTTGTTGAATAGAAGTCGAAATTTTGTTTATCAAAGTCTTCACTTAATATTGAAGAAGCCGAGTTGATTAGCGTCCACTTGAAGTAAATTTTCCAGTCATCAACACTGGTATCAGTAAAAAGTTTAGAGAAACTTTCGAAATAGGATTTTTCTCGAACGATAACGTCGGTTTCATTAGATAAACCAGCATGATCTAAATAGGCTGACCAATTAAAGCTTGTAGTTAACTTTGATAAATCTTCGCGTGATACTTTGTTGTAGGTTTTATTACGATCTCTTCTTTCTGTTCTAGTCCAATGAAGATCGGCTATAGCAGTTTCTAGTGCCATAATTTTTTGCGCTTGGTCTGCGCTATCTTCAATTCCGGCGAGCAATAGCATTTTTTCCAAATGGATTACATAATCTGCACGAAGAGTAACGGATTTTTCATCATCTTTAAAATAGTAATTTTTATCAGGTAACCCCAAACCTGATTGAGTAAAATAACTGATATAACTAGTCGGATTTTTAGAGTCGTTGTTAACAAAGAAACCAAACGGAGCGTCTGTACCTAGCTTTTGGCTTTCTGCAAAATAGACAGAGAGATCATCGTGATTTTTAAGAGCATCAATTTTGTCGAATTCAGGTTGTAAAGGAGATGCACCGAGTGAATTTAGTTTTTCAATATCCATGTAACTGCGATAAAGGTCGCCAACTTTCTGAGCGTCGGAGCCTTCTTCAGCGCTTCCTAGTTCGGCGGTTTCTTCGATAATGGCTTTCACATCTTTACGAGATTTATCCGCGAGAGCAGTAAACGCACCATAAGATGATTTATCTTCTGGAATAACCGTTTTATCTAGCCAGGTTCCATTTACATACCTATAAAAATCATCCTGTGGACGGATTGTTTTGTCCATATTAGCGATTTCAATCCCTGATTTTAATGTAACTGCCTGAGCAGCTGTTTTGATTTCCTGATTAGTATCATTTGCTTGATCATTTTTACTTGCATCTTGTTGACCACAAGATGTGATGAGAGCAAAACAGATTGCGCCAGTCATTAATTTAATTTTCATTGATTTGGTTGATGTGAGCGTTGTTTTCACAAATCCCCCTTATAGCTAGTAGTTATTTTTGATTAGGATTAAAAAAAGTCAAAATTTCATTAATACTCTATTTTAAGGAGTGCTAATGAAATTGATGCCAAATAAAAACACATTAAGGATGTAAAGTGCAAGTCTTGGACAGTTTTTAAATCGTTTCTAAATGTAAAATAAGTGCTAACTACCCAAAATAGCTATTAATAAGGCAATAAAGGTAATGTTGGCTATAATTAATAATAATTTTTAACAGTGATTGAATATGAATAGCAAAGTAAAAACATACGAAATGATTGACCATAACTTGTTGGTGGCCTTACCAAACCCATCCAATGAAGCTTATGAAATAAAAGTAAAAATTCCAGAATTTACTTTCCTTGGCGTTGGTGCACAACCTGATTTCGCGCAAATTTATTTAACCTTTTATCCCAATAATAAGATAATTGAGTTAAAAGCTTTGAAGATATATGTTTATCAACTGCGGGATATTGTTGTTTCCTACGAGCGTTTAATTAATATTATTTATGATCAATTAATGGATGTTTACGATCCTGATAGACTAAGGATCGTGATGCATTGTAATCCGAGAGGTGGGATCAGTTCCCATCTAACCATTGATTCAGACTGGAAAAGTCGAGGCGGCGAAGAGCGATATAAAGACTGGGTTGGCGATCAGGATGATTGGCTTCGGTTGGATTAGCGACTTGCCGCTATATGATGATATATAGCGGCTTATGAGCAGTTTATTATTGATGACTTATTTTTGAGTTTCTATCCATTGTTCGATCTTATCTTCTAGTACGGGGATAGGTAATGCGCCATCAATTAATATTTGAGTATGAAACTTTTTCACGTCAAATTTATTTTCGAGCTGTGATTCTGCCTTTTCACGCAATTGCCGAATACTTCTTTGACCAACCTTGTAGGCAAGAGCCTGACCAGGAATAACGATATATCTTTCTACTTCGGCTTCAACATCAGAGCTAGCCATAGAAGAATTGTCTAACATATATTGGATTGCTTTTTCTCTAGACCAACCAAAAGCATGAATTCCTGTATCCACAACCAATCGCATGGCTCTTAGCTGTTCATCAACAAGTCGTCCGTACCACATATAAGGATCGGAAAACAATCCGAGTTCTTTTCCTAGGCTTTCAGCATACAGAGCCCAACCTTCGCTAAATACGGTGTAACCGCCATATTTTCTAAAATTAGGTAAACCTTGGACTTCTTGTTGGATAGCTATTTGAAAGTGATGACCGGGGGCCGCCTCATGAATGGATAAAGTTTCCATCAAAAATTTAGGCTGAGATCTTAAATTATGGGTATTAATGAAAAACACACCGGGACGTGAACCGTCAGGTGCGGGAGATTCGTAATAAGCTCCAGCCGATGATGCGGCTTTAAAATCTGGAACAGCTTTGACTACATAATCAGCTTTAGGGAAAACGTCAAAAAGTTTTGGTAAAGTAGCATCGATTTTAGATTTAATATTTTGATAAGCAGCAACTAGTTGCTCGGGTTTATCAAAGTAAAACTGATCATCTGTTCTTAAGAACTCAAAAAATGCCGACATATCGCCTTCAAATTTAACTTGCTGCTTCACTTTTTTCATTTCAGATAAAATGCGTTCAACTTCCGATAAACCAAACTGATGAATTTCCTCAGCCGTTAACGGAAGTGTGGTATGTGTTTTAATCATAAATTCATACCAGCTTCTTCCATTGGGTAGTTCTGACAACCCGACGCTTTGTCTTGCGTGGCTGGCATATTCGTTCAGTAAAAACTGGTGTACTTTTCGATAGGCAGGGATGATGACATTTTCAATACTATTTTCATAATCTGCGATGAGTTGAGAGTCTTTTTTTATCAAATCTGGTAGATTATTAAGTGGTTGATAAAAAACGCTGTCTTTTATATTGGTAACCACGTGAGCCTTCAGTTGAGGAATAAGTTTTTTGACAATTGAATCAGGTAATACGACTCCTTGTTTAATGCCTGATTTCATTGAATCAACTAGACTATCCATCCATCTGGAAAAACCAACACTTCGCTTGATAAAGTTTCTATAGTCTTCTTCATTGTTAAAAGGTTGTGCGCTTTGTCCTGAACCAAGAACGGCGTAAAAATTATGCATTCCGTACATTTGATTAATTGGAATAAGGTGATCTGGGAAGTTATAAGATTGAATTTCATCTTCTCTTGAACTTTTGAATATTTTGTAGGTTAGTAAATCTTGTCCCGATAGTTTTGAATCGTCAATTTTGTTAACTTTATTTAAATATTTTTTTTGAAACGCGAATCGTTTATCACGATTTTTTTGATTGATTTTTGGAGAAAATTGATCATTATATTCTCTGACACCTTGAAAAGTTGCACTGATTGGACTGAATTGAAATGATTCTCGAGTATAGTCATCGACAAGCTGGCTGAGTTCTATTTTTGCGCTACTTAAAGAGGTTTGCTGTTTTTCAGAATTTGTTTTTTGATTACTTGTTTGACAAGATATGAGTATAAGTGAAACTGTGATAATGGCGAGAGTTTTATTGATGGTCATAATTTATTCCAAGAGTAAAGCTATAAAAAGAGTAAGATTTGTTTGAATGTTATCGGTGATTTGATTTAAGCATTATTTAATTGGAACAACTTCGGCAACGGCGTCTTTACGTCGGAAAATAGTTCGAACTGATGGTTCGGCAGAAATATCAATTTCCATCCCGTAAAAATATAATTCTGAACCTTCAAATAGCGATTTCATTCGGCTGGATTTAAAAAGAGAAATTAGTATAAATTTAATCAGTTGTTGATCAACTAATTCAGCAAGAAATTCGTCTTGTTTGTCTTCACTAATCACTTCCAATTGTTTGAAGCTCGGCGTTAGTTTTGGAGTGTTACCAAATTCAACATCCAATTGTTGCATGACGAAGCCGGCATCTTTAAAAATGGGTTCAGCCTGATTGAGACTTATAATGACTGATTTAATTTTCTCAGCGGTTAGTTGAGTGAATGAATTAGAATTTTCTTCGGTAGCAACACTTTTGTCGCTAGCACTATTTCCATTGTTGGTCTTTGTTTTATTAAAGATTCGTTTGAACATCTGAAGGATACCGCTTAGTGGGCTTTCGATAACGCACTCTATCATGGCGGGAAAAAATTAGTCAAATTGCAATTATTCAAACTGACTACCAGCCACTAATCCTCGACCAAAAATCAGTCACCTCTTCTTCACCACTAGCTTCATTTTTTTCAATTATATGGTAGCCCTTGTGTGCAGCGGCAGTCATACACGCATGGTTAGGTAAAACCCTTAAAAGTGTGCCTATGGGAAAATCAGTGAAATTAACGGGGGAACCATTTTTAGTCGTAATGTATCCGTGTTCCTGATTAACCGCATCCACTATCAGGTTATCGAAAATTTTTCCGTCAATATCCGTTACTAATCCGTACTTGCAGTCGCATTTTTGTGAGGCAGTTGAACGGTCTTTCGATAAAGCCATACCTCCTGCATCGATCACCAACCGATTATTTATTGCTGAGTGGCTGATAACGCTGGTTAGAACACTAAGTGCGATATCTTCATTTTGGCAGGAACCTAAATTGCTTTGAAACAAATCTTGGAAGGTAAAAACGCCAGCTCTGACTTCGTTAACTGCATAAAAGTCGCCGCCAACAGAAGCAGTGGGTGTAGAGCCTACTGAAACGATGGGACAACTAAATCCAGCCTCTCTAATATGTTGAGCCGCATGACTAGCCAATTTCCTTTCGTTATCAGCGGCATTTTTTATTTCTTTGAGGTTAGTGCAGGAATAGCTTTCTCCCGCATGTGCAAATACGCCTTTCAAATTAAACTTATTTGATTCTGTTACTTTTGAAGCAATGGCGATGAGTTGTTTATAGTCTTCAGGATTAACTCCTGTACGATGCTGGTCGACGTCGATTTCAATATAAAGATCGATAGGATTATCGATACTTGATTGGTTTAGCACTTCTACAGTTTCAACACTATCAACACAAATAGAAACCTTAGCACCTTGATTGTTGAGTTTTATTATTCGATCAATTTTATTTGCGACGATAGAAACAGCATAAAAAATGTCTTTAATTCCATTATCAGCAAAATATTCCGCCTCTTTTATTGTAGAAACAGTAAATTTATTGATGCTTGCATCTATGAATAAATTGGCGACATCAATGCTTTTAGAGGTTTTTAAGTGGGGTCTAAGTGAGATATCAGTTTTATCATATCGACTAATCATTTTGTTGATATTGTTTTGTAATCTATTTTTGTTTAATAGCAAACAAGGGGTTTGAGCGGCTAGTTGACTAGGGATGTTCATATTTTGTATCTGTCGCTAATTTATTTTACTGAATTATATCGTAATTTATTCGTATGGCGATGGGATTTTTTAGCCAGATATTGGTAATATATCGCACCATTAATTGTTCAGCAGTATTCTTTATTTATGTCATTAGTTCGAGGCGATAATCTAAGTCTTTCTTACGGCCCCCAAGTTCTTTTGGATAACGCTTCTTTTGTTGTAGAAGAAAATCAAAAAATCTGTTTAATCGGTCGAAATGGTACTGGCAAGTCGACTTTACTCAAATTGATTAGTGGTGAAGTGATGCCCGATGATGGCCTAATTAATCGTTCTCGTCACCATCGCGTTGGATTTCTCCCTCAAGCTTTGCCTGAGAAAACTGAGCAATCAATAAGGGCTTTTGTAGAATCTGGATTAGCTGAAGTCAAAAAAGCAGTGGATGAGTATCAAGAATTAATTGTAGAAGACTGCATGTCTCCTAAGCTTGAAAAGTTGGAAGAAATTATTAATGCTCAAGATGGTTGGACGATTGATCAGCGAGTCGAGCAGACCTTGTCGCGTCTTTCGTTAGACGGTGATCTTAAAATGGCTAACTTATCTGGAGGGTGGCGACGAAGAGCTGCCTTGGCAAAAGCCTTAGTTCAAGATCCGGATCTACTTATTTTAGACGAGCCAACCAATCATCTGGATCTTTCTAGCATTCAGTGGTTAGAAGAACAACTGCTCAAGTTCAAGGGCGCATTACTGTTTGTTTCCCATGATCGTCATTTCGTTAATAAAGTGGCGGATACAATCATGGAACTTGACCGAGGGCATTTACGCTTATATCCCGGTAATTATCAAGCTTATCTCGAACTCAAAGCGCAGCAGCTTAAAGATGAAGAAAAAACTAATTCAGAATTTGATAAACGTCTGGCCAATGAAGAGAAATGGATAAGGCAGGGAATTAAAGCCAGACGAACCAGAAATGAGGGGAGAGTCAGAGCGTTAAAGAAAATGCGTCAAGAGCATTCTCTGCGCCGTAATGTAATAGGTAACAGTAACTTTAAGGCAAGTGTCGCTAAACAAGGCAGTAAAATTGTAGCGTCAATGGAAAATTTACAAGTTGGTTTTGATAAACCACTTATTATGCCGCTCACTTATATAGTTCAAAAGGGTGACAAAATTGGCGTGCTTGGTGATAACGGTTGCGGTAAGACAACTTTTGTTAAAACCTTGTTAGGTAAAATTCCACCATTAAGCGGTGAATTTAACGCTAGCGAAAATATCGAAGTAGCTTATTTTGATCAGTTAAGAGATGGCATAGATCTACAAAAAACGGTCTCTGATAATCTAACAGATGGCAAAGATTTTGTTATGGTTGATGGGGAACAGAAGCATGTGATTAGCTATATGGCAGATTTTAACTTTACCCCAGATCGCGTAAGAGCGCCTGCTCATTCTTTATCGGGTGGAGAAATTAATCGACTGTTATTAGCAAAACTATTTACTCGTCCAGCTAACTTATTTATTTTAGATGAGCCAACCAATGATCTTGATGTTGAAACGCTAGAAATTCTTGAAGATATGTTGGTCGAAATAACAGCGACCGTTATTATAATCAGCCATGATCGTGCTTTTTTAGATAATTGCTGTACCGAATTGTTGGTGTTTGATAATCAATTACCGCCTTTAGGCGAAACTGGCGATCCTAACTATGCGGGACTTTATCAAGTAATTGAAATTACGGGTGGTTATCAAGATTGGAAACGTTATTTAGAAATGACTCTTCCAAAGACTAATAAGACGAGTGTAAAAAGCGAGTTAAAGCCGAACAAACGGGTAAAAGAGAAAAAGCTATCCTACAAAGATCAAAAGCAGCTGGATGAACTTCCTCAATTAATAGAAAAGTTAGAACAACAGGTTGAAATTTTTGAGAAACAAATGTCTGAGCCTAATTTCTACTCAGATGCTGCTAAATCTGCTAAATTACTTGCTCAATTTGAGGAAGCCAAAAAGGAATTGGAAAATGCATATTCAGACTGGGATAGGTTAGAAGCAATGAAAGAAGGTTGATGGACGAAATTAGGCGGTATTAAATTAATCTTGGAATTTCAATGCGTAAAGGCGATAATAGGCGCATAAATGCAGACTTCTTTTAATAAATATTAATCGCTCTTTTGGCTGGATCGCTTTGAATTATTCATTAGACGAAAATTTGGTTATCAAAACAGATAAAAAGGTAAAAAATGAAACTCGCAAGTTTAAAAAATAATACCCGAGATGGACAACTAGTTGTCGTAAAGCAAGATCTTAGTCAGGCGGTTGCTGTTCCAGATACCGCTCTAACTATGCAACAATTGATGGACAATTGGAGCGAATTGTCACCTCAACTTGAGGTGATTTATAAACAGTTAAATGCTGGTGAAATTTCCAATGCTTTTGATTTTGTTGAAAGCCAATGTGAATCGCCTTTGCCAAGAGCTTATCAATGGGCGGATGGGAGTGCTTACGTTAACCATGTTGAGTTGGTTAGAAAAGCGAGAAATGCAGCCATGCCGGAAACATTTTGGACTGACCCTTTAATGTATCAGGGCGGAAGTGACGCATTTATTGGTCCTCGTGATGATGTGGCTGTTGAATCAACGGAATTTGGTATTGATATGGAATCGGAAGTAGCGATTATTGTTGATGATACTCCTATGGCCGCGACACCAGATCAGGCTGAGGCTAAAATCAGGCTATTCATGTTGGTTAATGATGTTTCATTGAGAAACTTAATCCCTGGAGAGCTTGCAAAAGGTTTTGGATTTTTCCAAAGTAAACCATCTAGCTCATTTTCACCAGTCGCTGTCACTCCAGATGAACTAGGCGATGCTTGGGATGGCAAAAAATTACATTTACCTTTAGTGACTCACTTAAATGGTGAGCTATTTGGTGAGCCTAACTGCGGCATTGATATGACCTTTGATTTTCCGACCATTGTTGCTCACGCGGCTAAAACTAGACCATTGGGTGCTGGAGCCATTATTGGTTCGGGGACTATTTCTAATGTTGATCGTAGCAGTGGTTCTAGCTGTTTAGCTGAGAAGCGGATGTTAGAAATTATCGAAGCGGGCAAGCCAGCTACTTCTTTTATGCAGTTTGGTGACCAAGTTCGAATTGAGATGTTTGATGAAAAAGGTAATTCTATTTTTGGAGCCATCGATCAAAAAATTACTCAATATCATCCAGAATCGAATACCGATATGGCTGTGGAAGCCTTTGAAAAATAATTTGATGTTTAGTTGTAAAACAAATTATCGAGACGACTTATGATCAAGTTATACGGTTACTGGCGCTCTACGGCCGCTTATCGAGTTAGGTTAGCACTTAATATCAAACAAATTGCTTATGCCCAAGAGTCCGTTCATTTAGTTAAAGATGGTGGCGAACAGCATTTACCTGAATTTAAATCCTTAAACCCGCAAGGTTTAGTTCCGGCTTTAGTTGATGATGGGAAAGTGATTTCACAATCACTAGCGATTTTGGAATACCTTGAAGAAAAATATCCTCAGCAACCATTGTTACCAAATGGTTTAGTCGAAAGAGCTATTGTGCGTCAGCTCTGCCAAATCATTGCCTGTGATCTTCATCCACTAAATAATCTACGAGTGTTAAATTATTTATCTAATGATTTGAATATTGAAGATGCTGCTAAGACAAAATGGTATCATCATTGGCTAGCATTAGGGTTTGATGCCTTTAGCGAGATAGTTGAAAAATACGGCTCAAACGGTTCTTATTGTTTAGGTGGGGAACTAACTATGGCTGATGTTTGTCTTATTCCGCAACTATATAACGCCAATCGTTTTGGGTTTTCTTTGGAAGCTTATCCACGATTAAAAGAGATTAACGAAAATTGTCTTAAATTGACTCGCTTTCAAGATGCTGTTCCAGAAAATCAGCCCGATGCAGTTTAATCAAAGACGAAACCGAAATAACTACTTAAGAAGTAAATCAATTATGTTTAACTCCACTTTCAACAAAAAATTTATTAAGTTATCGTTAATAGCAACTTCAATTGCTTTTTTAACTTCTGCCAAGGCTGCTGATTATTACGAAGTAATTGATTTAGGTTCTGTAGATAGTGCAAGATCAGAGGCTTTTGCTATCAATGACTCTAATCAAGTTGTTGGTAGTGCCAATGGCGACGATTTCTTAAATCGTGCTTTTGTATACCAAAACAGCCAATCTGATTTTTTAAATTATTTACCTTATACATTTGTGGTTAATGAAGTTACCTATGAAGGGCATAGTTTTGCATTTGATATTAATAATTCAAATTTTGCTGTTGGGGTTTCCAGAGAAATCATTACTAATGCCGAAGATGAAGACGTTACTATAGATACAGCCGTTGTTTTTGATATAACTAATTCAACAGTTGTTCGTATTCCCCAATTTTTACCTGACGAACCTCGTGATGCCAAAGCCTTAGCTGTCAATGATAATAATTTAGTTGTCGGTTATGGAAATTTTAATCCTGATGACGATGTGGATGATGATGGGAACGATATTGATCGATTATTAAATAGAGGCTTTTTCTATGATTCGAATAGTCAAGTATTGACTATGATTAACCCAAATATTGATGAAGAAACGCTACCGAATGTTACGCTTAGAGGCGTGAATAATAGTGGGTATGCGGTTGGTGTACAGGCAGAGATATTTTCTAATGGTGTTATTTTAAGTAAGGTTGTAGGCGTTGATGTACATTCACCTGATAATGTGGAGTTAATTGAAATATTTGCTGGAACTAGGGAACAAGCCTGGTCTATCAATAACCAAGATATAATGGTAGGCGGTGCTAATAGTGAAACGGATGCAACTATTGTCCAAGCATTTTCGTATGATATTGAAAATGACATTATTACCGAGTTAGGTTTTTTAAATGATAATTTTAAGTATTCCGAAGCTTACGATATAAACGAAAGTAATCAAGTGGTAGGTATTTCTCAATTCCAGAATTCCCCGAATGTTTTCCATGCGTTTCTCTATGAAAATGGCGATATGAGAAACTTAAATGATTTAATTGGTTGTGATACTGGTTGGACATTAAACGAAGCGCGTTCAATTAATGATTATGATTCAGGCTTTAATTCTGGAGTAATTACTGGTACCGGTCTAAAAGATGGAGAAAAACGTGCTTTTATGTTGATGCCGATAGCGGGAACCGCGCCTGATTGTAATGCGGATGATACAGATGATGATTCGGGAAGTGGTTCTATACCTTTAACTGGACTCGGTTTGTTAGCGGCAATTATTCTATTTAGGCGCCGTCAAAAGAATCAGTAATACTAAGTTTTCATGAAAAAAAACAAAAGGGCTCAAAGAGCCCTTTTTTATGGAAGCGACTTTTTATTCGGTAATTACATATTTGGATAGTTTGGACCTCCAGCTCCCTCAGGTGTAACCCAAGTAATATTCTGACTTGGATCTTTAATATCACAAGTTTTGCAATGGACACAATTTTGGCTATTGATTTGAAAACGTGGATTATTGCCATCGTCATCATAGATCACTTCATAAACACCAGCAGGACAGTACCTTTGTGCAGGCTCATCAAAATCTTTTAAATTCACTTGGATAGGAATACCTTGATCCGCTAATTTTAAATGAATTGGCTGGTTTTCTTCATGGTTGGTATTTGAAATAAACACCGAACTTAATTTGTCAAAAGACAATACACCATCAGGTTTTGGGTATTCTATCTTCCTTGCGTCTGAGGCTTTATCCATTTGTGCATGATCAGCTTTCGGGTTGCTTAGCGTCCAAGGCAACCTTCCGCTGAATAAATTAATATCAAAGAAACAATAGGCTGACCCTAATATGCTTCCCCATTTATGTTGAGCAGGACCAAAATTTCTTTGCATGTGTAATTCTTTCCAAGCCCAAGAATTTCTGTAAGCTTGAGTAAAGTTGTTTAGTTCTCTGGGTGGATTGTCTTGAGTTAGTGCCACCGCAATAGATTCGGCAGCAACTATTCCCGACTTCATCGCTGTGTGAGAGCCCTTGATTTTTGCAAAATTTAATGTTCCCGCATCATCTCCAATGAGTAAACCTCCAGGAAATACCATTTTAGGTTGAGATTGTAAGCCACCTTTAACAATTGCTCTGGCACCGTAGGAAATACGCTCTCCACCTGTTAAGTACTGACTGATTTTAGGGTGGTGTTTGTAGCGTTGGAATTCGTCAAACGGACTTAAGTGAGGGTTTGTATAAGACAAATCAACAATAAAACCAACGGCAACCTGATTGTCCTCAATATGATATAAAAAACCTCCACCATGACTGCGAGATTCAGACATTGGCCAACCAGCACTGTGGACAACTTTTCCAAGATAATGTTGTTCGGCAGGAATTTTCCAGATTTCTTTGATTCCTATGCCGTAATGTTGAGGTTCTTTGCCTTCATCCAATTCAAATTTGTTGATTAATTGTTTGCCAATGTGTCCACGACAACCTTCAGCAAAAACCGTGTATTTAGCGTGAAGTTCCATTCCCGGCATATAACCATCTTTATGCGAACCGTCTTCGGCAACGCCCATATCGCCTGTTAATATCCCTTTAACGCTGCCGTCTTCATTATAAATAGCTTCACTTGCGGCAAAACCGGGAAAAATTTCAACGCCCAAAGCTTCTGCTTGTTCTGCCAACCAGCGGCACAAATTACCTAAGCTAATAATGTAGTTTCCATGATTGTGCATGGTTTTTGGCACTACAAAGTTAGGCATTTTTAACGCCTTTTCTTTTGAGCGCATTAAATAAATATCATCGCCTGTGACTTCAACCTGAACAGGTGCGCCTTTTTCTTTCCAATCAGGGAAAAGCTCGGCAAGTGCTTTTGTTTCGAAAACCGCTCCAGACAGAATATGCGCTCCTACTTCTGAGCCTTTTTCTACCACACAAATACTCACTTCTTTTTGTTGCTGTTGAGAAATTTGAGCAAGTTTTATTGCCGTTGACAGACCAGAAGGACCAGCCCCAACGATAACTACATCAAATTCCATCGACTCTCTTTCAATGGCAGTATTTTCCATCGTTTTTTTGCTCCGAAAATAGGTGATTAGCGGCTCGGGATTTTACTTTAAAAATAAGATCTAAGCTTGTTATGCTTTATATTAGTTAAAGTATGGCATTATACCCAATTTTTGTTGACGTTAAACGCATAAAACGGCAAGATCTCGCTACTTCTTAGAAGTTTTACTTTTGTTAAATAAAGTGAAGTCTTCATTCTAATCATTGAAAAAGCAAAATACAGGTGTCTGCATGAAATTACTGGTTACTGTAAAGCGCGTAGTTGACTATAACGTCAAGGTTCGGGTTAAGGACGATCATTCTGGAATAGAAACCGCGAATGTTAAAATGTCGATGAACCCTTTTTGTGAAATCGCTGTTGAAGAAGCGGTTCGATTAAAGGAAAAAGGTGTTGCAACTGAAATAGTAGTTGTGTCGATAGGACCTGCTCAGTGTCAAGAAACCCTCAGAACAGCTCTAGCTCTTGGTGCTGATCGTGCAATCTTGGTAAAAACTGATGATGAAGTTCAACCTTTAGCTGTTGCTAAACTTCTTAAAAAAGTGACATCTAAAGAATCGCCAGATATGGTGATTATGGGTAAACAATCAATTGACGGAGATAACAATCAATCAGGCCAAATGCTGGCTGCAATGTTAGATTGGCCTCAAGGTACTTTCGCATCGGAAGTTGAAATAGCCGATGGAAAAGTTTCTGTTACTCGTGAAGTTGATGGCGGACTAGAAACTATTTCTTTAAATATGCCGGCTATTGTTACAACGGATCTTCGTTTAAATGAGCCGCGCTTTGCTTCTTTACCAAATATTATGAAAGCTAAGCGTAAACCATTAGAAGAAATGACACCTGAAGATTTAGGTGTGGATATCGCTCCTCGTACGAATACTTTAAAAGTTGAGCCGCCTGCGGCAAGAGAAGCGGGTATCAAAGTTGAGTCAGTTGAAGAATTAGTTGAAAAACTTAAAAACGAAGCGAAGGTGATCTAATGTCTATTTTAGTAATTGCAGAACACAATAATCAAGATCTTGGTGCAGCGACATTAGCAACACTTTCAGCCGCTGAAAAAATCGGTTCAAATATCACAGTGATGGTGATGGGAAGTAACTGTCAATCAGTCGCCGAGCAGGCAGCAGCTTGTGCTGTTGTAACTAAAGTGCTTATGGCAGACGATTCTGCACTTGAAAACCCAACAGCTGAAAGTTTAGCAGCAATCGTTATCGCCAATGCTGAAGGTTATACTCATATTTTAGCGAGCGCGACAACTTCAGGTAAAAACTTTATGCCAAGAGTTGGTGCAAAGCTTGATGTACAGCCTATTTCAGATATTACAGCGGTTGAAAGTACAGATACTTTTCAGCGACCAATTTATGCAGGTAACGCGATCGCCACTGTCCAATCAACTGATTCAGTAAAAGTGATAACGGTTCGTGGAACAGGGTTTGATGCTGCGGCTTCAACTGGCGGTTCAGCTTCGGTTGAAGCGATAGATGCAAGCGCTCATATTTCGACTAATTCAACATTTGTCTCTCAAGAATTAACCGTTTCTGAAAGACCTGAATTAACCGCCGCCAATATCATTATATCGGGTGGTCGTGGAATGCAAAGCGGTGAAAACTTTAAAATGATTGAAGATATTGCTGACAAGTTAGGTGCGGCAGTAGGTGCATCTCGTGCAGCAGTTGATGCTGGTTATGTACCGAACGATTATCAAGTTGGACAAACTGGTAAGATTGTTGCCCCGGAGCTGTATATTGCAGTTGGGATTTCTGGCGCGATTCAACATCTAGCTGGAATGAAAGATAGTAAGGTGATTGTTGCAATCAATAAAGATGAAGAAGCTCCAATTTTCCAAGTAGCGGATTATGGTTTGGTGGCTGATTTGTTTAAGGTGTTGCCGGAATTGAATGACGCGCTTTAGGCGGTATTAAACGGAACTACTATTTTGAAAACAAAGCTCTCTCTAAAACAAGCATCGAATTTGGCAAAGCCTTGTAGCTGATTTACTCCATGTGTTGTGAGAGAGCGACTATGAATTGGCTGTCTAATTAAGGGGGTAATTTTCCTATTAATCAAACCAATGGTAATAGCCTGACTAGGCTAGGGGCAACTCAGCAAGTAGACTAGTTTGTTTTCAGTGGTTTAAATTCAACTATTCCACTATCTTGTAAAGAAGAGAGCACTTCTATTGTTACACTATCTTTTTGAATTATGCTCATCAAATCATCAAAGGCTTTAGTCTCAGCTACAATACCGTTAGAAGCATGTGCTTCTTGTTCAGTTTCCCAGAAATAAATGCATATCCATTGACCTTCTGAGTTTTTATAGAGAGATTGGTAAAGAAACCCCGGTAACTTAGCTACCACTTTACTAAACTGATTCATGGTATTGATCATCTTGTTATCCGTAACACCTGTGGCAGACTGCCAAGTTAGTATTTCAAAAATAGGAACTTGCATATAACTCTCTAATCACTTAAAAAAACCAGTATACATAAAGCCGATCTGGAAATAATTAGTTAAAATGGAATATAATTATTTCTTTTTTGGAATAAATAATGCGTCAATTCGAATATGCAATGCTATTTAAACGGATTGTTGATAATCAATCATTATCAAAAACGGCACAACAAGCTGGAATGAATGCTTCTGCGGTTAGCAAGCAACTCGCTAAATTAGAAAGCTCTCTTGGTACCCAGCTTCTGAAAAGAACTACAAGACGGTTAGCCTTGACAGAAGCAGGGCACTACTTTTATGAAAAGGTAACAAAACTGCAACATGAATGGCTTTCAGTACTGGATGAAACAACGAGTCTTGGCAAGGAAGTTAAAGGTATTTTGCGTATAGCAGCGCCTCAACCTTTATTTAGCAGGTTCTTGATGCCCCTATTAGCCGAGTTTCAGCTAAAGTTTCCCTCAATAACCTTGGAGTTATTGCATCAACAAATTGATCAATTGCCTTCGATAGATGCTGACATTTCTATAAGTCGCGAAATCATACCTTATGACTCAAATACTATGATGATGACTTCATTTTATCGCTATTATAATCGTTTATATGCTTCGCCAAATTATTTAGAAAAATTTCTGCCTATTGAAAAAGTTTCTCAACTAAGGGGGCATTGTTGCCTCGTTTATCAAACTAATAATTTACCAATTAAATGGCAATTTGAAACGGAAACGATAGAACTGGAAAATGTAGTCAAAATCAATAATGCAGAGATAATGATAAGTGCTGCCAAAATGGGATTAGGGATAATATGCTTGCCCGAAGAAATATTGCAAGAAGAACTAAAAACACACCAATTAACACCAGTTCTGCAACAAATTCGCAGTAAAAAATATAAGACTTGTGCCTATTATCCAAAAGCTGATTTTGTTTCTAGCAAAGTGCGGGCGTTATTAGATTTTTTAAAACATAGACTAAAAAGTTAAATCTAAACAAAACAGGTTATTGCCCACACTTAAATCTACAGGGGCGAACCAACTCAACCGTATGAATTTAAAGATAAAAGACGTGAACATTGCCACTTAGAGGGGCTTAAACGGTGATTCTTTCTATCAGAAATTAACCTTTAAGAAAGATGTAAAGCAATAATCAGTCGAAGTTTCTTTCACCATCAAGTTTTCAGATCACAGGCAGGTATCATAAAGGAAACTCTTCATAAGAGAGAGATAGTAGCTTAACCGAATTTTGGTTGTTTCCGAAGGGTATGATGTTCCATAAATCGATTTAAGAATTTGATTTGATGTACGTTTTGATGTACGGTTAATTGTAGAGGTATGTCGATATGAATAAACTGAAAACGATTACAGAATTGCGAAACACTTTATTTGAAAGTTTCGATGATGTTGTTTCAGGAGAAATAGTAGAAGTTTCCCATAAAAATGGAAGTCGAATTGCTATGGTTCCAATAGATGAATTAGAGAAACTGGAAAAAGAAGCAGAGTTACATAAGAATTTAGCTATTGGCTACGCTCAAGCTTTACGAGGTGAAGGAATTTCTACCAACCAATTGAAGCAAAAGTTAATATCTAAAGAAAAAGCATTACGGGAAAAGTATAGCTAATGGGACAAGTTAAATGGACTGCTAAATCAGAAAAGGATCTTGATGAACTAACAGATTATATAGCTAAAAATTTCAGCGTTGATTTAGCTATTGAGCTGGTTAATGATTTAATAGAAACAACTGAAGCTATGCTCAATGACAATCCATTATGCGGCTCCATATTAGAATCAAACCCCTTATTTTCCAAGCTTATTTATAAAGGGAATTCTATATATTATAGCGAAAATCCTAGAGATAAAAATCTCTATGTTGTTTATGTTCAGTCTAGAAAAACTCAATATCAAAAAGAAAGGCTTGTCACCAAATAAAAATGCCTAATCAATTGATTAGGCTAAAAAAATAACTCTCGGCAGAGAGAAGTCTTTATTTTTTATTCTTTTGTTTTACCCGCACTCAGAAATAACGTATGAAATATGTAAAGATAATTTTATCTTCTTTTCAGGTAAATCATTTAAGGCTCTGCGAAGGGGGTGCATACAGAGCTCGCCGACACATGTAAAGTTAAAGCTCGATATTTTGTAAACTTAGACCTATTTTACTCATTATATTATATTAATAAATAAGGGAGTAAAGTTATTTGGGTGGAACCATGTCTATGAATCACACAAATATGTCACTAATCAAGCTTCGAATCGTTAATTCATCACTACTTGAATATTCATTTAATACTGCTTGAAGCGATTCTGTGAGCGGAGCATCCCAACCAACACGATCATTGTCGACATAACGGTCAAAGCGATCTCTGTAGTTTCGTAGTGTATTATGATTAACACCTAGGTTTTGAGCCAAATGTTGTATAGTCGATATTTGATTACCTACATTAAGATTTAGGTGACCAAACTTAGAAAGATATAGCGCGACGACAAGTACTTTCTTTGTATCAGTTACTGCACCATCGATGTATGATTCCTCTTCGCCAGCGGTATTTAAAAATGGTTTTGCAAGCTGCCAACTTCTTAGAAATATTTCAGAAGTGTCGGCAACATCATTACTTAGGTCTATTACTTCATCAAATATTTGTAATTTAAAATCATCTCCCAAAATCAGTTGAAAGTTAACGCCACTATCTTCAACAAATAGTAACTTCACTCTTTCAAAAGCTTCTTCTACTTTTGTTCTAAAGCCATTTGTGATTACGGGGGTTATAAAATAGATAGTGCTTTCGTATATAGGAAAATAAGTTTTTGCAAGGAGAGCTGATCTAACCAGTTTTTTATTAATATTTTGCCCTGTCCTTTCTGCAGAACCATAATTCAAGCCATTTGTATGAAAGGCAATGTCGACTAGATGTAATCTTGGGTTTTCTCTTTCGCGAGTACTAAGCCCGAGAACATCCACTTCAGCTTGTTTAAGGAATTGAGAGAATGTATTCTGACCGAATGCTTCAGGCCAATCACTTTTAGCTCTATCAAAATACTCGTTTGCCTCATTTTCTCTGTAAGTTGGCCAAGTTGAAGAAGGCTTCCAGTTTAATTCTGCAAACTCACATTTTTCTACATGTCTTAGCCAAGACCGAATTAATGACTCGCCCACCTCAATTTTCATAAGTTAATCCATTTTTTATTTATAAATAATCCATTTTCAAAAGATTGCTTGCGTTTGTTTTGTTTTGATTATCAGTTATTTCTTAGCTTAAGGGTAACCGATATCGCACTCTCAAGAGCTATTATTATTCAAGTATATCACTGCTGATCATTTTCTAAAAACTATGGTATTCCTAATTTTCAAGAAATAGTAATATTGCTATCCAAAGAAATACTTTGCTTTATTACCAATCTCATTATGTTCTTCAAGTAACTTCTCTAGATTGGTTGTAGGATCTAGATCGCTTGCAACATCTTCAGCCCAACTTAACCATTCCTTCTGGCTATCAGATTTAATCCCTGACAACTCAACATGTTTAATTAAATTTCTAATTTTCTGAGATGTTTCGAAAGAGCTTGCAGCCTCAATTAAACAGCCTCTTCTTTTGCTTTCAATTTTTGCAAGGTGTCTACGCTGTTCAGCTAGATCACTTTCAATAGCGTTTAACTTATATTGCTCTTCTTGCTTGAGCCTCCTCTCTCTAGTCGCTTCAATTGCATGGATAAATCCTTTGGTAATTTCTACCAACTGTTTCTCTATTGGTAAATCAGGCTTATCAGACCATTTAGTTCTTAACTTAGAATCAGGCCAATAACCAACAAGGGAGAGGGTCAATTCACCGGTATGGATATAGTCATATTTGTGAGCCCATGAACTACTATACCTTTTGTTGTGTTCAACCTCCTTTGATGTAAGAACATGCGGAATTTGTTTTATTTTCTCTTTTAATTTGAAATAAATTTCTTCTCCCTCAGCAAGAAAGAAAGCTTCATGTTTATCATTATGGTTATGTTTTTTTGAACTAACTACCCAATCATTACTTTTAAATAGCGTTATAATTGCTTGAATTAACTTACAAGTTCGCTCAAAACTAGAATAAGATACCTTTATATCCAGCTCTGATTTCTTTTGCCTATTGGGAATTAGGAATCCATACCGATCTACCCTGTCTTTTGCACATGCCTGCCTAAAGTTTCGAATTGGTTCATCATATTTAGCTATGGTTTTAGGGATTTTGAATTCCTGAGCTTTAATTAATCTTGCATCTTGAGGTGAAAGTTCAGCTACCGATATTAATTTATTCGGGTCGACCTGTTTGGATTGAAAAAAAATATTTTCTAAGTTGGGGATTTTATTTATTGGTAATCGCGGTTTCTTAGTAGCTTGGCCATGTTGTACTTTTGCCCAATAGCCAAGTGGTGGTTTAGGAATATTGTGCTTATCGCATTTTTTTGCGAGAGCTCTATCTGAAAGCCAAAATTCCTTGGCCAAGGTTCTCATCGGAGTGCTCCAGACTTTTTCGTATAACTCTTGGCGTGTTAAAGTTTTACTTACCATGGTAGCAACCCCCTAAGGCTTGAAGAATATTAAAGCTGATGGAACTCCTTTAAAAAAGATTTTTTATCCTGAGTAAATTTTCTGTGACCATCATGATTTAATGGCCTAGTTTTTTCAGTAAATGCTGGTGCAATAACTCCCCAGTTTGAATTACGAGCAAAGTAAGCAACAACGTCGACATTACTATCATTCCATTGATTATGGACGACGTGCTCATCTCCGCTTGCCTCTACTGTTTTTACCTGAATTCTATAATAATTAGGTCCGTCTGATATGAGAATATCTGTTTGATGTCCATGATCTAAAACAGGCAAAAAAACCTGCCATCCATCCTGCATTAGCCAACTAACAACAATACTCTCAAAAGAGGTGTTCTTCATTGCTTGATGTGTTTGTGATTTGGTTTGGGTAAGCCGCCTTGGCATAATTTATTCCTTATTAGTATTATCTATTTATTAGTTCTCAACGCTTTAAACAACGCCTCAATTGCTGTCAGTATAAAACGTGTTTGAAATTTTGCAAACAACTCTGTGGCATTACGTAGGAATAGCTTTTTTATCAGTCTATTTTCAAAAGGCTTCCAAGAACTAATATTGTCTGCATCACCATCAAAACAATATGTTGAGTTGTTCTAGAATAAGCTGAAATTGGCGAGTGGTTCTTAGACTACTATTTCTATAAAGAGCTATTCAGATTATCTAATAATGGTCTGCAAACGGCTGTGAATTCACAGCCAAAAGTGGACATTCGTTTTAATCACACTGACCCCTATTTTTTTAATCACACTGACCCCTATTTTTAAATTAAATACTTGTCCCTATTGACTTGGATCTCGCTCATATGTATTAGAGCGATCTCATTGCGGAGAGGACATCAAATTTCCGCTAGCTATATGTTTTGGCATGCGCAGGTATGCCTGATACCTCCTCGACGACTTCAAAATATAGCTTCGCCCTTCAACTACAAAGCCATCCAAATTATGTTCTATAACATATGATGAAAGATCATTTATCTTGTTTATGAATCCTCTACCATTGAAGTTTAGTGAGGTATTACACAATACCCCGTAAGTAGTACGCAGCTTGAATGCTATGAGCAAGTTATACAAGCTCTTGTTCGTTGCAGATGATACTGTCTGAATGCGGGCAGTCTTATTCACATGAGTAACAGCTGCCAGGGTGTCAGTTCTTGCAATATACGTATAAAGCATATGCGGACTCGCGCGGTCGCAATCAAACCATTGCATAGCATCTTCTTCCAGGCAAAGGGGAGCAATTGGACGAAATTGCTCACGCTGCTTGATCTCATTCAGACGTATTCTGGTACTTTCTCGGAATGGTGCAGCAAGAATAGAGCGGTTGCCCAAGGCTCGCGGACCGATTTCATATTTACCGCTCACCCATCCCAGAATGAGGTCGTTGGCCAATAGATCGGCAATGAGTTCATTATCGGCCTCGTAGATATCATACAGCTCTATATCAAAAGACCCAGTCATGTCGAAGCCAAGACCCGAATAGACGTTCCAATCGATTTTTGGGTTTCCAGTAAAATGGAACTGGGCATCGATAGCTGTCCCAATTGCAGAGCCTGAATCGTTTGCCACAGGTGGCACGAAGACCTCGGGAAAAAGTCCCGATTCCTTCCATTTTGTATTCCAGTCACAATTCAGTCCACATCCACCAGCAATGATTAACGGCATTTTTTTTTTCATATTCGCTTTCGCGAATTGATAAAATAAATCAAAGATCTTGTTGCTAAAAATACCTGCGAAATTTCGAAATTCTAGGTCTTCGATCCCAACATTATAGTACCGTGAATGCTTAAGATCTTCGTACAAATTTAGTTGGACATGTTCAGAGCCCAATAGAAAGTCAATCAATTTTTTCTCTTCCGCCGAAGGCGTACTGCGATTTGAAAATGAAGCCAAAGCCATGAGCTTTCCTGCATCTGAGAAGCGAGAAAAGGGGGCATTCTTCGGAAATGTTGGGTCGGCCAATCCGTAAAGCGAGGCATAGCGATTCCCCGGCTCATTCAGAACATCGGCAAGCAACGTTATGTTTAACTTAGAATCAATTTCATAGAAAGCGCCTATCGCTCCTTCCCATACTAACGCGTAGCATGGAGTGCCTTTCGGCAGACTTGACATGCCGAAAGCGCAAAGTAAATGCGACCGCTCGTGAGAAGACGAGAAATAGTGGATCGGTTTTCCCAAAAAGTGCCGTTTGTCTACGATGGCGTCGCTCTTCGTCAGGCCACGGTATTCAGCATGATGATTTGATCCGAGTAATTGCGCTTCTCGTGGCCACCAACCGCTAGTACAAATAACATCGGGTAACTCGTCAAGTTCACCAAGAATGTTGAACACATCATGAGTGTGTACTGGCGAGTATCGGTAATTAGAGTTCTTCTCCGCCTCAATAGAAAACTGTAAATGAGAGTCCTTAAGGTAGGCAATTGCACCGTCATGATCAGGTTTATAGGAGAGAATATTCATAATGACTGTGGCCCTTGATATAGGTTTGCTTCCAACTCAATCGATCTTATAAAACTGGTTGTTGGGAGTTTTTTGTTAGACAACTTTCCTGCTAGTTCTTTGGAACGAGTAGGCCAAATGTTTACATGCAGTGCCATTGGAAGATGGGGAATCGGCGTGGGTTCCCAGTTAACGCGACTGTGAACTAGATGATTGTCAACAAACCAGCGGATCTCATCTGGCGACCATTCTATTGCGTACCGATGGTATGATGCTGATGCGTCAAAACCAAGGTCGACATATGCAGCTGCCCCTCTATATCCATAGTCAAATTTCGCGCCTTCGCCGCCAGGATTATAAAAAACATTAATTAATAGACGATCTGTTCGATTTCCCACGATTTCGATATCAATTTCCTGCCTCGGTGAATTTCGATGGAGAAAAAAACCAGTAACCACACCAGGAGCGTTCGACGCCTTAATGACCGCCTCAAATCTTCCGAATATGAATTGGTCGTTACTAGTTATAGATGCGGCACTATATTCTCGAGTACCTAGAGATTCCTTTCTGATACAGAGCGCAGCCCCAAGTCCAGAATGGAATTCGATATTATTGGGGCGAAACAACGCTAGATTGTCCGTGAAGGTATCGTTTCGCGCAAGCCACCGCTTTGTGTCAAAGAATTTTAAACGATCGCTGACTTTAATAAAAATAGCCGCAATCGCTGATCCCTTTTCCATAGACGAGGAATGAATGCCATGCCACAATTGACGATGCTCAATAATCCATGGTGTCCTATCTCGTTTAGGAGCCTCGGATCTTGGAGCGATGTCCGTTTCAATAGTTTTGGTGACTAGCTGTCTTTGTCCAAGGTCAACTAATACAGGGAAAGAACAACTGGGAGGTGCACATCTGAGGTGCTCACAAACGACTTGCCATTTATTGGATGCTTCAAAATCAAGAACGGCAATATCAGCTCCATCGAGATCATTTAGATTTCTAAAAGCAGTGTCATCTGAAACGCAGTTCTTGCGAGTAGTGATAATGAACTTTGCAGAGGGATAAAGCTCGCTGAGAGCTTGAGCCTCCTCAGCTAATGACTTGATGTTCACGTACGCGTCAAATACTCGACCATCAACTCCTGCAAGTAACATCTCATGTTCATGAGATGGGAGCTCTTGGAGATCACTGCAGCACCTATATCCGAGCATAGATAAAGCCATCGCAAGCGATGAAAGACCAGAATCTGCTGGACCAAATACAAACAAGGGCCTTTCCTTTGGATGAATGTGAAACAAGAATGCGCCCTCGCTGGTAATAGCTCCTATTTTCGTGAGTGCGGGTAGTATTGAATAAGAGTTCGTCGAGCTACCATCGCGTCGCTGGCTAATTATAGACTGTCTTGTCGCAAGTACATCCAGAGCTTCGAACTGTTGATTTATCCATAGATCCACTGGGCCTCGACAGGGAAGTAGACGGAGAAGTTTTTTAGCACCTTCGCGAGAAATAACGTATCCCGATAGATGCCAGAGCCCGCGTACTGGACGAAACAAATTACTAGAAAGGAAGGACTTCGGGGCGCCATTCTTCACTTCTTCGTAGGATAGGTAGAGAATGTCGAAATTGCTTTCACGGTCTTCTTCGATCTCGATTTCGCTCCAGGCCTGGTCGAGGCGTTGGGCAAACCTGGGTCGAAACCACACATCGTCCTCAAGGACGAGTACGTATTCATGATTACCCGCCGCTACCTGTCGCCAGATATCTATATGTGAACAAGCAATCGCAATCTCGGGTTGACTCATTCCTATCGGAGAATTGAGTTCTAGCTGAGTGGGGAGGGTTAGCGGTTGAGGTTCTACGAAGAGCTGATCTTGGAGTGTATATATGGGGTTGATATCGGAATTCTTTAGCGGGTACTGCATGAAGTGATTAGCATCGACGGCGGCATAACGCTGGGTAAGACTCCAAAGCTCAACTCCAGACCAATCCAAAACATGCAGTAGCTCATGTTCCATAGCAGCCCAACGAGCTGGCTGGCGATCCAGGTTGATGATATAAATTCGCGCTATCCTCGGACTTTCTTTTGTAGATAAAAGACCGAATGTTTGAGATTTTTTCTTAGGTAACAACCTACGACATTTCATCGCAATGCGGAACAAGAATTTCGAAGCTTTGCTCCAGGGAGAAGAGAGATTCATTCATCTTCCCCTGCATATTTAAGGGATATCATTTTTGATAACCTTGGCAGTTGGAAAGTCTCCAGTTTCTCGAGTCTTTCCTATAGCTAAGATCCCATATGTTTTTGGCTATATCTTCCCAATCGGGTAGAACAAGAATAGCCTGTTCGAACTCGCAGCTTTCAGTTACAGCGTCAAATATCGATTTGGTAAGATTCCCTGGGCCAGTAGTGGATTGGATTTCTGGCAAACCGTCTGTGACAGCTTTCTCTAGGGATAGCGTGGCTTGGGCGAGTGCACGACCTACCAAAGGGTGCCCTTTGCTAGCAATTAACGGATTATTGTTAAAGTAGAAGATCCAGCTCGCGGCGCTTGCACCCGGCTTTGTAAAAAGTAACGGTGGCACCATCATATTCGTCGCGGTGTCATAACAAAGAGGTTGTATTTTTAACCGACCGTCGCTGAAGAGGTGTTGGATTTGAGTCCCATTGTATACATCATCAGCATCTATGTAGCAGCCACCCTCCACGAAGATATAGCAGAGCCTAAAGTAGTCTGACTGCATCGCTGGGTGGTAGCATTTGTCGTATGCTTGTATGTGCCGCAGGCCCAATCTTAGACGGATAAATTCTCTTGCTGTGTGCTTGTCGTAAAGGAGTATCTCTACACCCTGTTCCTCTGTCTTCTTCCATGTTTCGATGCACTTGCCCACATCTCTAGGCAGGAGATCTAGATCATCCCAAAACTGCACAATTTTCTTCGGAAACTTATTGCTCAATAACGGGGGTACGACAGTGGAGCTACTGGTATTCTGCACAAGAGCCTGAGCAAATTTTGAGCGTGCACGCTGACTAATATTCAAGACAGTCATTATATAGCTCCTGTTATTTATCGTTAATCAAGTTCAAGTAAAACTAAATATCAAATTAGAGAACACTCATTACCTTGCTAGCTTGTAGGAGATTAGCTATGTAGTGAGTGTCTCTAATTTTACTGTGGTACATGCATTAATATTTGTAGTCGGCAGGATTTAATTCCTCAATTACTTCGACTATATATGGCTTGGTTAGTTCTTTATTAAACAATACTTTAAAGCATTTGTTTCTACTAAAATTGGTCTTGGAATATACAAAATCGACATCCATGAAATTCTTGTCACTAGGATCAATAATTTCATATCTATATTCGTTCGTTTTGGCTTTATTGATGTATTCTCTAGATATTATTCGTATGCATGTTTCCTGGCCTAACAACGGAATGCACCCACGTTTTGTTTTTCTTGTAGACCATTTGTGAGTAGTTTCACTCACTGATATAGGTTTATTTATAGGTAGAGAAGCTGATCTTTTAGCAAGTTTATCGGCTTCACGATTGTGAAGGTTTTTCTTGTGAGCTTTTACCCATTCCATATCTACTCGAATGGGACATTTAGTTACTTCTTTTTTTAGTTCTTTCCAAAGTTCAATATTTGCTACAGGCATTTTATTTGTTTTAAGCCACTTGGTTTTCGGCCAAACATTCATAGCAAAAATATAATTATTTACCACATAATTGGAATCAGAAAATATTAAAATTCGTTTAAAACTAGATAAATTTTCAAATAAACGGATAGCTTCTTGAACAGCTATGGCGCAAGCCTTTATCTCCATCTCATCAATAGTAGCAGACTTCCAACCCGGTGGAGCATAGCCCTCTGTTTCTTCATTTCCTTTATTATTAACCCACACAAACCATATTCCAACACCTGCAGCTCTTTTCTTATTAGGAAAAGATGAGCCATCTGTAAAAATATTTAAGGCCTCTTCATCAATGATCCCCAATCCGTTAGCCAAGTGTTCTTTCTCCAAACTATTTAGATGAACTTATCAAAATAGAATGCAGCACTGGCTGTTCAGAGTCAACTAAAACCAATTGTTCGCTTTTCTTAAACGTCAGCTTTAAGATAAAAGCCAACCTGAACAGCTTCCGCCTAGATTATGTTGGAATAGAGAAATGACCAAATTAATGATTCATCCACTTCTATTTTCATACGCTAATCCTTTCCATTTTTCATTTCTGACCAATCCATTTTTAAAAGATTATCTAAAGTTAGTCTTGTTTTTATTGCCAGCTTCCGCCCTACAAAGGGGGTTTCATATCGTCCAGCATGAATCAAGTTTCTAGCTTCAACCATTCCAAAGATAGTTTTCACATCATTTTCATCAAGAACTGATATATTTTTTACATCTTTGGTTAACTGCCCAAAGGTCGCTTTACTTGCCGTCGACTTTTTAAGCAGGTCAAATAATACACACTCAACAACCGCGCCTGCCATCATTAGAAAAGACATCCACGCTGAGTTATCAAATGCCTTATCGGCTTCTTCCATAAATTGTCCGGCTCTTTCTCTAAGACTATCGCTACGAAAATGAGGGAATAATTTTTTATAATCTAAGATACCCAAATAATTTATTTGGAATGTTGGTTTTGCATAGGCTTGCCTATGTTCATCTAATTCAGTTAACCCGGAAATATGAACATATTCACCTTCATATGAATCGTGATATTGTGAAAACAGCTCATCCGATATTTTTTCAATATTAACTGTGTAGTGAGAAATTGCATATGCTGGCAGAGTGGGTATTCGATAAATTGCTGTACTCTTAGGAAAGCCATGATCATCTGTTTCATGTAAATACTCTGGATTTTTGAGTTCAAAAAATGCGGTTTTCATATCTAAGAAGCCTTTAAATATTGGATATCTTCGCCAATTCTAATCCATTCCAAATTTGACATCGAGATGTCTCGCAACAACCCGTTCTACAGGTGATTTCTTTATACCTTCAACTCAAGCTCTATTCTTCTTAAAGTTCTCAGCCTGTTCAAATATCTCTTTATACACTTCATCTCGATTAACTGGTGGATAACCAAACTTTGCTAACAACATAATTAAATCAACTTTCAATTCAGCTTTAATGTCGTCTCTCCGGCTCCAGTCTGTATATTTAGCTTTGTCATCAACCACTTTTTTAACTGCTTGTGCTAGTTCGACTAGCTTCTCTTCTGGGTAACTAAAGTCATATTTATGAGCTAGTGATTTTAATATGTCGTAAAAGGCTTTTTCTTCAAAATTGATGCCTAGGTCATCATGGGCATTCATTTCTGTTTTTAAGTCGGTAAACAAATTAATGATTTCATCTGAGAAGTCTTCCAGTACACTACTGACTAAAACGTCGTCTTCTTTTCGTTCGTTGTATTTATCAACTAATTGCTTGAAGCGTTTAGTAAAGTCGATGCCTTGTGAGCGATTGATTTTTTTCATTTCATCAATGGCTTTTTCAAGCATTTTTTGTAACAGCATGATTTTGGTGTTGGGTAATTTTATCTTATCAATTTTTGCTAAATAATCTTCATCAAAGATATCTATTTCACTGCCATCTCCACCAAGCTTAAATATCTCTTCAACACCATCGCTTCTGAGTGCTTCGGCGATCATGTCTCTCACTTTGGCATTCATTTGTGCAGTGTCGGGAGCATCGCCTTTGGTTAGTTTGTGAACTATTGAACGTATTGCTAAATAAAAGTGAATTCTGTCTCGCTCTTCACCTGATATTTTCTCGCTGCCGCAACAAACATCATATGCAGCTTTGAGCCGCTTTACTAATGCCATAAATCGTTTTTCAAGTTTACCTATTTGCAGTACAAATTCCGCCGCGTTGTTCAGGCAATTAAGCTGCGCTACCGGCTCGTTTGTAAAATAAGGGGTTGAGTCGAAGTTATGGAATATTCTACCTAATAAATCTAAATGGTCTTTTACTACTATTACCGATTGAGCGATATCTTCAAAGTTACTTTCATCTGATTTAGAAAACTGCGCCAGTGCTTTGTTCATGGCTGTTTTTATACCGATGTAATCAACGACTAGTCCTTTCTCTTTACCTGCGTACTTACGATTCACTCTTGATATGGTTTGAATCAGGTTATGTTTTTGAATTGGCTTATCAATGTAAATGGAGTCTAAGAATGGCACGTCAAATCCAGTTAGCCACATATCAACCACTATGGCTATTTTGAAATTTGATTTCTCATTTTTAAACTGACGATCAAGATCTTTTCTGTAGTCTTTATTTCCCAATAGGTTATACATCGCCTCTGGGTCATCTTTACCACGAGTCATTACCATTTTGACTCGTTCCATTGGTTTGACTGCATTTTTATCTGCACTGAGGGCTCTTTTACGCTCTTGCTCACTAAGCTCTGCTCCTTCTTCACACTCAAGCACTTCAAACCATTCTGGACGCAATTCTTGGAGTTGCTGATAAAATTTATAGGCAATGTCGCGAGAACTACTAACAAACATGGCTTTGCCTATAATGGTAGAACCTTCACTTAGACGCTTTTCATAATGTGCTACAAAGTCTTTTGCAAGCACTTGAATGCGATCAGGGTCTCCCAAAATTGAGTTCATTTTGGTGGTGGCTTTTTTACTTTCTTCTATCTGGTGTTCGTTACTACCAGCATCGCTACATTGTTTGTAATAGGCTTCAATTTCTTCTAGTTTGGTATTGTTAAGGATCACCTTAGCTGCTCGACCTTCGTAAACAATCCGTACGGTAATATCATCATTAACCGATTCAGTCATGGTGTAGGCTTCAACCACTTGACCAAATACATCCAGAGTTGCATCTACAGGCGTACCAGTAAAACCAACGTAGGTAGCATTAGGCAGAGAGTCATGAAGATATTTTGCAAAGCCAAAAGTTCGTTTAGCGCCTTTTTCTGTGATCGTTATTTTTTGATCGAGATTAACCTGACTCCGGTGAGCTTCGTCGGATATACAGATAACATTATTGCGTTCCGTTAACAGTTGAGTGTCTTCGGTAAATTTATGGATAGTGGTTAAAAACACGCCGCCACTATTACGACCTTTTAACAACCCTCTTAATTCTTGTCGGCTTTCAACGCTAACGATTGTTGCATCACCTACATAAGTTTTGGCGTTAGTGAATTGTTGGGATAGTTGATCATCGAGATCGGTGCGGTCGGTTATTAATATAATGGTTGGGCTTTCAAAGAAAACGCTTTTCATTAACAAACGAACTAGGAACTGCATGGTAAAGCTTTTGCCGCAACCTGTAGCACCAAAATATGTACCACCTTTTCCGTCACCACCAGAATTTTTACGACCAGTCTCTTCACAATCAGTCTTTAATGCTTTTTTGATACTGCTATAAAGTTTTTTCGAAGCATAATACTGAGGATAACGACAAACGATTTTCACTTCATCTTTTGAAGTGTCAGGAAAATAGATAAAGTTTCGAATAACATCTCTTAGCCTGCCTTTATCAAACAAACCCTGCAACATGGTATGTAATGAATTAATGCCGTCTTTTTCTACTGATTCATTACCAGTAATTTTTCGCCAAGCATAATAGAATTCGTAAGGGGCAAATAATGAACCCATTTTATTATTCACACCATCACTGATTATACATAACGCATTGAAAACAAATAGTTGTGGAATGTCGCGTCGATAGCGAGTGGTTATTTGTACATATGCATCATGGATAGTTGCTTCATCTTCACGGATAGCACTTTTAAATTCAAAGACAACAAGAGGCAAGCCATTGATATACAAAATGCCATCTGGTATTCGTTTTGGACTATCATTATTAGGACTATCGATTTCTAACTGATTGACTATTTTGTAGATATTATTGTCAGTTTCAGAATTAAGCGCGTTTTTTTGAAGACTATCTGCTTCAGAAATATATTTTGGTGATACTTCTTCGACGGTATTTTGGGTAGGTGCTGGCGATACAAAATCTTCAGGCACGTTTGAGTAATCGATTAACTGAATATACAAATCTTTTTGAGTATGGTAATTGTTTTCTGCTGACGGCTCTCGCTTTATTAACAAACCATCACTTAACCATTTGCAAAATGTTTTATTACTTTCGTATAAATCACTGGCGGGTAGAGTTTCCAACTTATGGATGATTGAATCAATTTCGACGGTTGTAATATTGGCTGTTTGGTATTGTTTTGCTAAGTATGCTCGTAGATCTTCTTTGATTAATACATCGGAAGGCTTTCGTGAAATAGTCTCACCAGCAACATAGGGGAAACCTTGTTCACCTAATAATTCAATAATCGCTGCTTCTAATTGTGCTTCTGTGAATTTCATTAGAACTCCACCACTTCATCTACGTTAAACCAACCAGAACTAATCGCGTGAGCCTTTACCGCCTGAGGATTTTCAGTATATGCGACTATTGCAAGGCTCTTTTCCGCTCTACTACAAATAACATAAAAGAGTCGACGGGTTCTAAGAGGTGTTGAATCCTTGCCTTCAGCTTCATTTTTAATGTCGGTGTTAGACAAGGCTTTTGCACCCAAAAGCTTCTCGTAGTCGAACAAAAAACCATTAGCTTCATTATCATCCAATATTGCCATTACCCGCTCAAACTCAAGCCCCTTAACCCCCTGATGTGTACCGAAACTTAGCTCGTCATTCACATATTTGTAATATTGCTTAATATGACCTAGCTTTGCAGTTAGTGCTAGGTTCCACGCTATAGACTCTTCACTTTCTAGCTCCGCGTCCTCATTCGACTCTTCTATTGAACCAGCGCCTTTTCTTAGCTGAAGTCGAAGTGTTTCCGGGATATTCAATAAAGCACTGTCTCGTATAAATTCTATTACCTCAAGTAAGTTTGGATCAGAAGTCGTTAAAAGAGCTTTTAAATTTTGAATTGAGCTGTCGACATCTTCAATACATTCAAAAGGAGACTCAACGAATCTTTGATTTGATGAATTCAAAATATTAGAATATTTTTTAATTATCCTTGTTACTTCAAAGTCATTTTCTTCTTCTATCGCTATCACTAACTGTAACACTTGGTCAGTGATAAATTTAATTTCTGCACTTGTACCATTAAGTGCGGCATCCCTTAATTTATCGACTTTTTGAAAAGGGATAAAAAAATCGTCAAACTTACCTCTACGTGCGGCCATAGCATGTTCTAATGTCAAACACTTAACTTGTTCTTCTGAAATCCAATTATCATCTTCGCATAGGTCAGACATTTGTCTTCTAATCTGATTTTCAATTGCTGATTTATCTCGAACGTTAGAATTCACGACAAATAATCTGACTAATCCTTCAACAGCCGTTTCTATTGGCTTTTGCAGGTGATTATCTATCTCAATTCTAATAGAATTTATTAGTGCAATAACTCGCTTAGGGCTACGATAGTTAATAATTTTCGCAGGAAACATCCAGTTATCAGGCAATCCTCTCTCATTAAGATCATGTTTGCCCCCACCATAAATTCTTTGCATCAAATCTCCAAACAGCCCAAGACAAAAATCTCCACTATTTGCCTTCTGAGTTGCGATAAAAGATTCAAGTAATCCCTTATTAGTGTCCTGGCTTTCGTCAATTAAGAGAATAGGAAATCTATTCACTAGCATTTTCTGCATTAAAGATTCATCAGTCAAAAAATCTGCCGTTATCGAAATTACTTCAGCATGATTTAGCGAACCTTTTTTTTTAATATTACCGGTAGGACTATAATGAAATGAGGTTATATTCTGTAAATTAGCAAGTTTGGATTGTTTAGAATCTCTGCTGGCCGCATTCTTTAATGCTGTTTTCCCTTGTTTATCTCGCGCTTTATCTATCTTTTCCTGTAACTTTGAAATTTTATTATTTAAATAAACTGAAAGCCATTCACGTATATCTTCAGTAAAAGGTTTTATTAAATTCCAAGCGAAGCTGTGAATAGTAGATACCTGAAACATCGGATCATACTGAAGTCTATTCTTAATTTCATCGCAAGCCGCATTAGTATAAGTTATAACTGCTATTTTTTGACCTGTATGGACGAAATGATGATGTTCATTGTTTTTCATTTCCTGTAGCACATTCACTAAGGTTCTTGTTTTTCCTGAACCTGCGCCTGCGAAAAGAAGAAAGCTTTTTGGGTTTTCAATGTTAATATACTGATAAATAGACTTATCGACACTATCTAGCAAATTTGATTGTTGCAATTTAGTCATTTGAAAAATCCTGTTCAACTACATCAATATAGTCTTTACTAGCAACTTCGAGTTCATTTTGCAGCCAGTTCAGTCCATCGTCAATATAACTTGGAACAATTAGCTTCGATGGGTCTATGTCAAACAATAAATCCAATGCCATCTTAGCTTTCTCCCCTTTCAATGCGTCATAAAGTTCCGCACAGCACTTTCCCAAATCATCCTCATCTAATGCTGCTTTCATTTTTTTTAACATACCTCTGGGCTTGCTTAAAGTTCTAAAGACTTCTGTGTTACTTAGTGCTAAAGCGTCTTCAAATGTGTAAGGTATCGCTTCTTGCTCATCTTCGTTCGCTTTAAATTTGAGCTTTATTCCATATTGATATACAGCACAAACATTATTATATATTTTTTTTTCAAAAGGCAGATTTAAGATCTCATCCAATGACTTGTCTTTCAAATTAAACCAACTTTTAAGAGTGTTACTCCCTGTTTTCTGCTCATCATTCCTGCTTGGCATAGTTTTTTTGCCATCCTTATCAACAGCATCGGTATCAGTTATCACAAGTGTGGGCAAACCTAGTGCTTCAATAAGAGGTTTTAACCTTTGAGCATGAGCACCACCGACTTCAAGAATAGAGATATAACTTCTATCTAAACCGTTTATTTTATCATAATGTTCACGTATAAAATGGGGTATCAGCATTCTTTCTGCGGCACCTTCTACCATAATGATACCGTTAGCAAAAAATAGGTCGCAATGGGTTGTTTTGAGATAACGGGCAACAAATTTCGCCGTATCTACAGTATCTTTTGCATCATCATCTTTAGTTCCGAATATTTTTGATAAATCAACTACATCAGCATAAGGTACAATTTGAGAATCGTCAGCGGGCTTACGTTTAAAATAGCGTAATTTTTCAAATCCTACTTCGTGCGCAATATAACTTGAATGGCTACTTACAATAAGTTGGGTTGAAAACATTTCATCAACATCCTTTCGTAATACACTAAACGCTTTTCGGATAAATACTTGTTGGACTTGAGCGTGCAGGTGAGCTTCAGGCTCTTCAATCAATACAATATGAAGAGGTTCCTTAATAAAGTCTTCTTCGACCTTTCTCCTACTAGCTTTGCCTTTACGCATCCAGTGATCACGAAACACTATAAGCTTGAAAATCATATAAATTAGGTTCTTATAACCTAAACCATTATATTTCTCCGGCAAAGATAGGTTCAAAGGTTCCGACTTTTTGTTATAAGTTTTTAAATCAAATACAACAGCTGCGTCATGATTTAAACTTTCAACAGGGTTAACTTTGCTACAAAGCGTTATATCTGGATCATTGAATCCAGGGTAGCCTAGACCTTTAATTTCTTTCAACGCATCTTTAAATGAATCATTTAATCTTAAATCAAATTCAGTTTTTGCAAAGTCGATTGCGTTGAGTGCCTCTACATCATTTTCATCTGGTTGTTCATTTGGGTCTAAATGGCGAGCATAATACTGATTAAGTTGTCCGGACAAGCTCCCAACACTACCTGAGGACATTGAATTCACAGAATTAGGATCGGAAAACCCTCTTTGAGCTTCAATTATATCTACCTTAAACAGGTTTTTGAACGGATATGTTTCTAGTGGTAGTTGCTCGACATTTAGAGTCTGAGGTATTAACTGATTTTTATAATCAACTTCTATTTTAGATGGGTCTAATATATAAGCTTTTATTTCAAAATGAGTGCTCAGTTTTTTATTTAAAAAATCCTTAATGTCTCGTGGCCATAAAGTTAAGTCATGTTCATCTAGCTTCGTTCCTTCTTTATCTTTGTCTTCTTTACCTTCTACTATTTTTTCTTTTAATTTTTCCAACACGTCTTTAGCTGCACTAAAGTCTGTAACGAACTCAGCAATCAAAGATTCGATGTCCTTTGGTTGATATATTAATCGCACACCTAACGAGCCGCCTCTCCATTTTAGAGTTGGAATTAAGTGACTAACAAAGTGAACTTCCTCAACGTTAACATTTAGCCAGATATCTATTGAAGGACATAAGCACTGCCAATCAGACAGCAATTCACCAGAACGTCCATCAGAGTCTAACCATGATTCCGCGTATTCATTTAATTTATTCCAATTTGAAAGGGTAAAATCTGTTGTATGAAATTTTCTTTCATTCTTTTCTCCATCACTTGATGAGGAGTTTCTATGTGATTTTTGGTCAAGAAAACTAATAAGCGCATCCATAGCAGAAGTCTTTCCACTATTATTCGCGCCAACAAACAATGTTTCTTTATTTGATAGGTGTACACGACTGCATTTCAACTTCCTGAAATTTTGTATATCGACAAATTCTATTTTCACTATTTAAAATCCCTTTACTAATTATTAGAAATATCTAGTTCACCTGACATTAATTTTGGTAACAACACATCCCTTAATTTTGACAAGTTACTTATCTCAGTTTTATTAAGGCTCATTTTATTAAATTTTGGAGAAGTTAATTCCCTAAAATTTTCAAGTATCGATTCGTTATCAGGTAGTGCTAGGTAATAATCATCAAAACAAGCATTTTGAACTCTCTGTCGACCAGAAGAACCAACCATGCTTTGTATGCAGTGGTTACGGAAGTTTTCTTCCCTCGCTAAACAAGCTATAAAAGGATAATTCACGTTTCCACTTTGTCGTAGAACTATAAATTCAGTAGATCCAAATCCAACTTCTTTTTCCGATAAAAAGTCAACTAGTGCGGTTTTACCATTTTGTAAACAAGGTGTGATCCGCGCTAATAACACGTCACTTGCAATAAATTTTGCCCCTCCCTTGTAACCTTTCTCGACTATTTCATCAATCATATATCCTGATGTAGGAACTGCTTTCATATCAGCAAACTTGGCCACCGTACCTTTAGGTAAGGTAGTTCGAGGATTTACTTGGACAGCTTTTGATACAGATACTGTATCCCAACCCTTAGGCACCCACCCCAATTCACTTTCTTCAAATTCACTTGGAAACAGTTTTCGTATCTCTTGTGGCAAGCCTTCAGGTAGTTTTTTAGCCTCAGCTGATTGCTGCACAGTTTTTCGTAACTTAGCTCTTTTTTGTAATGGCTCCGGAAAGTCACTAATATTTGTACCAGCGGCTAATGCGTTATCGATAACTGGATTAAAATCAACAAACCAGCTTTTAAATAATGCTTGTGCCATTTTTTCTAGGGTTTGGTTAGTTTGGCGGTTGAGTTCTATTTTGTCGTCTAAAGTCTTTAGTATGTGAGCTATGTTTTTTTGCGCTTGGTAATCTGGAAATTTCAAAATTATCTCGCGCAATTCTGATTGCTTTATCCCTTTAACAGTCGTACCTGTTCCTCTTCCATCCAATTGATGTTGAACATCTCTTGAAAGTAACAAATACTTTAAGTAATCGTTGTTCAACAATCCTTGCTTTCCCCTTAGAGTAATGACTCGTTGTGCTAAAGCAATTTTCCTGTCGTCAAGTTGAGCAACTTCACCTAATGGTGCTTCTGTTGTTAGTACAATATCACCGGATTGTGGTATACCTCTTCGCATCCAAGAATCATAATCATCCTCAGCTATGTATTCTGTAATCGGTTGAACTCGACCACTTTTAATGATCTTAGCCGTTATTAAAGGGATGCCAAAATCAGTTTTCTTCGGGGTTTTACCCCTATAGTCAATAATCGCATCCATGCAATCTTCTAATCTATATTCCTGCAAACTAGCCACCATAACCCAACACCTCTAGATTTTTCCGAATAGCCTTATCCAACTCTTCAGCTTTTCCCATTTGGGTATATAATGTTTTGCTTAACTCTGCCATCTTAGTTTCAAAAGGAATACCATCATCTTCAATTTCAGAAGCGCCAACATAACGCCCAGGTGTTAATACATAATCATTAGCTTCAATATCTTTTAGTGTTGTTGATTTACAATAACCCGCTATATCCTGATAACCTTTACCCTCTCCTAAATCCACTTCCTGAGAGAGAGGGATATTTGAACGCCACGCATGATAAGTTTGTGCAATTCCCGCAATGTCATCATTAGTCAATTCTTTAAGAGTGCGATTAACCATTGAGCCAATTTCACGGGCATCAATAAATAAAGTTTCACCTTCACGGTTACGGGTCGCTCCCGGCATCCTGCCTCCCTCGACACTTGCACTTCCCTGTGCATCGAAACCTTTACTCCCTTTTTTGTTCTTAGATAAAAACCATAAACAAACCGGAATTTGTGTGGTGTAAAAAAGCTGTCCAGGCAATGCAATCATGCAATCGACCAAATCATTTTCAATAATTTTTTGTCTGATTTTTCCTTCACCACTGGTATTAGAACTCATAGAACCATTAGCCAAAACAAAACCAGCTGTACCATGCTCACTTAGCTTGGAGATCATATGCATGATCCACGCATAGTTAGCATTACCCGTTGGCGGCACTTCATAACCCGCCCAACGCGCATCATCTGCTAACTCATTTTCTGCTCGCCACTGTTTTTGATTAAAGGGTGGATTAGCCATAATAAAATCGGCTTTTAAATCGGGATGTTGATCTTTAAAGAAACTATCACCCGCCACTTCACCCAAATTACCTGCAATGCCGCGTACCGCTAAATTCATTTTCGCCAGTTTATAAGTGGTATTGGTATATTCCTGCCCGTAGATTGAAATATCTTTTTTGTTGCCGTTATGACTATCGATAAACTTAAGCGACTGCACAAACATACCGCCACTACCACAACAGGGATCGTAGATTTTTCCCTTATAGGGTTCGATCATTTCAGCAATTAAACTAACCACCGACTTAGGCGTATAGAACTCTCCACCACCTTTACCTTCACTGGCAGCAAACTTACCTAAAAAGTATTCATAAACACGACCAACCAGATCCTCTTCGGTCATGTGACATTCACTGGCGGCGGTATCAATGTTATTAATGGTGTCAATCAGTGAGGCAAGCTTGCTAGTGACTAACCCTAAACGTGAAAAGTAATTATCCGGCAAAGCGCCTTTAAGAGAAGCGTTGTTCTTTTCAACCGTATGCAGCGCGGTATCAATCTTTACCGCAATATCATCCTGCTTCATGTGTTTTTTAATAAAAGACCAACGAGCTTTTTCAGGCAAATAAAATACATTGTCCTTGGTGTAAAACTCCACCATATCAACATAATCAGCCATATCGTTTTCAATTAACTTAGCGCGCTGTTTTTCAAACTTGTCACTGATGAACTTAAGGAAGATTAGACTCAGTACAATATGCTTGTATTCCGACGACTCAACACTACCACGCAGCTTATTAGCCGTGTCCCAGAGAGATTCTTCAAAACCGATGTCTTTGTTTGATTTTTTTGCTGCTTTTGCCATGAAGTGATGATCCTAATAATATTTATCACGCTGACTCAACCATCAGGTCAGTGAGTAATGCAAGTCGAAAACTAGATAGGTGTTGGTTTGCAATAAAACAGAAGAGGGATCTGACGTAAGTAGCACCGTATTAAAAGCTCATTAATACAATAAGCCTATTACTTTAAACTCCATATCCTTAAATCCACTTTACTAATAACCACCCATCATCCATATCCATTACGACAGTTTATGTATTATATCTATATGACTTAGATTAACAGCTTGATATAACTAAGTAAATGGAGTCAGATCAAGCCTTTGACTAGTTAAACTGTATTTGATTATTTTATGCTGTATATGGCTCTGAGTCACAGCTACTCAGGTAGGTGTGTATGCTTTTTAAGCAGAAGCGATTTATTTGCTTTTTTTGCGCGGTTTACTAGAGTTTATTAATAATTCCAACCCAACCTTAGCATCTACGCCTAATGCATCGCAGTAATCAATATATTCCAGTAAATCAATCTTCCGCCGACCATCTTCTATTTTTCCGATCACAGAATGGTGTACGTCTAATTTAAGAGCTAATGCTCGAATGGACAGCTCAGCTTCTTTGCGCTGTTTTTTAAGCCAGGTGCGAATCACTTCGTATTGCGGGGAGTTTATTGAGTATCTCATTGTCTCTATAATAGAGACACTATATAATGTCGCTAAATTCGAGACAAAATCATACCTAGAAGGTTTGATACTGTAATAGGGTTCTTTATGTCAGGCAAAACTATAACATTAGACACTGATTTACATTCTGTACTAGGAAACAAAGCATTTGATAACTTTACAGTTATGCAGCTGCGTGATGAATATATAAAAATACGTGATAGCAATGAGAATATTATAAAAATCAGACAATTTGTATACAGACAGGTTTTGCGATTTGTTCGTTTAGGGTTGTTGAAAAAAAATGTGGCTGCCAATAGCAGAGAAGCAACTTATTCTAAAACTAAAAAATTTTCCAATACTCTATTTAAACCTAGTACTTTCAGAAAAAAAATAACGCAAGCTTCACCTGAGCCAACTGTTATCCGCGACAATTTAATAGCAATTCAAGAACGATTGAAACAATATCAAATAGACTTACTTGCAAGCGTTGGAGAATCTGAAGAATATATGCGCTTGTACAGAACAAATCCGGAATTCAAATCATTTTTAGAGTTTGAATATCTTAAAGCTCGAGATAAAAGTTCTAAACTACTTGGACAAATAAAAGCTGTTAAAAGCGTTCTAACGCATTATTCGAACTAATCTAATGATACTACGACAATGGCAGTCTGCCTGCGTTAGCAGCGTACTTAATCAATTTAAACAAGGCAATAAGCACTTCTTATGTCTTGCGACTCCAGGTGCAGGTAAAACGGTTATGGCGGCAGAAGTTGCCGCACGACTATTTGATGACAACGAAATCGACTTTGTTTTGTGTTTTTCTCCGTCAATAACGGTATCGGAGGGGTTTAAAGCAACTTTCAGTCAGCGACTTAATCAAAGGTTTGACGGCGTAATCGGCGCGTTAGGAAGTTCGCACACTTATCAATCGATGCCTTATTTTAATCAAGGCTTTTGGCAGCTACTAATTGAACATCGCGTATTGGTGATCTTTGATGAAATTCATCATTGTTCAGGGCTTAACGTAGAAACCTCAAACTCATGGGGTGAGGAAGTGATTTTAAACATTCAAGAGCAAGCCAAGTACACGCTAGCCCTCACCGGAACGCCTTGGCGATCAGATAAATCACCTATAGTACTTTCCAATTATAAAGGAAAAGAAAACACTATTCAGTGCGACTATTCGTATGGTTTAAAACAGGCGGTGAAAGATGGCGTCTGTCGCACACCAAGCATTGTGTTGATTGATAATGAAGAAATAACCGTTACAGACAATAATAACGACACACAAACATTCAATAGTTTTAAAACTTTATTGAATGAAAAATTAGTTACCTATCAAGATCTCATTTCTGATAAAAAAGCGATTGAATTTATTCTATCAAAAGGCTGCAGAAAATTATCAGAGGTTAGAAAGCATAATGCGCAAGCCGGTGGATTAGTTGTCGCTTCATCTGTGACACACGCGAATCAAATTGTTCGGATACTGCAAGACAAATTTAAACAGTCCGCAGTGGCGGTTTCGTACCTGCAAGAAGAACCTTCTGAAATAATTAATACTTACAGGAATAGTAAAACCCAATGGATTGTTGCTATTGGAATGGTAAGCGAAGGGACTGATATTCCACGACTTCAAGTGTGCTGCCATTTAAGTAGGATAAAAACGGAACTTTACTTTCGCCAGGTTCTTGGACGAGTATTGAGAGTGAATGGTTCGATTGACCAGAATGCTTGGCTTTATACTTTTAATGAACCCAAGTTAATGGAATATGCCCATCGAATAGAAAAAGATTTACCTGATATATCAGTGATTATTAAAGATAACTTTAAACGTGATGACTCCGACTTTGAACATAACTCTGTTCAAAGCAATTTCCAGCGTGACATTAAAGACAAGACAATACAATTTGGGTTTGACCAATATTCAGAAGATTCCACTATTGACCATAGTGGCGAAAATGTAGCAAATGGAAATAACTCCTTCATGCGATCATTTGAATTATTGGGTGCTTTTAGAGAACAGGTGGTTGCAACTTTTAACTCTCCATTTTAACAATAAATGACTAGAGGAAAACGTCCCCATGAAGGAAATGATTGAACCTATTGCCATTTTCATAACCCTTTTTATAGCCATATTTTTTACTTTTAGGTTACTGGTGGATGTTAGCAATACTTTTGCTGTCATTATTGCTACTAAAGCTCACGCCATGAGTGGAAACTTTAGTCTACTTGATGCTTTCCTCGCCTCATTAGCTTGGTCATTATTTTTTACCTATTTAGTAAGCTAGTATTTAAGTTAGTGACCTTAATTGTTTCAGCTACTGCAAATACCAACTTTCACTTTATAGTGAAATGGAAAAGAAAGACAAATGAATTTAGAAAATGACTTTTTTCAAAAATATGAACAGATAACAACAATAAAACCTATTCCAGGTGCTTTAAGCCTGGCAAAAAATGGTGCATTTTATTGGCTAAATTATGCGGGTATGGGTGAAACCGATTATCATGAACTATCAAAGAACGAACAGGGTATTGTTAAAAAACTAGTTAAAACAAATGAACTTAATATTACAGGTGATACATATGTTATCCCTATTCACGGAGATGATCATTTAATAGGTGAAATAAAGTTTAAGATTATTTCTAAGTAAGTTTAACAATAGTAATCACTCTTCATTTAGTTATATTAAAATTAAAACACGAGACAAAAATAATGGCAAAGTCATACTATTTATTAATGACTTTGCCATGCTTGACTTATTGTCAAAACTCAGACGATAGCTTCTTATTGTTTTACCTTAATAACTATTGCCTTCAGTTTGATTTTTAGGAGTGCTATATGGTTGATAAAATATACATATTGATTTAAAAACCAATGATTTGTCGAAAGATATAATTGAAGATATAGATGTGATATTCAAAAAAATAACAAGCAAGAATACCGACGATGCAGACAACCACTTCTTAAATGTTAGTGAAGATAATTTAGCCAATACATTCTAATTGGAAGTTGTTGGTAATGACGAGAATTAGATGAGCTTTTCAAGTAAGTAAATTCTGATTGGATATTAAAATCTAAAAATAACAGTTATGATAATTTAGCTAAAAATCAGCCGATTTTACAACTTTAGTTTAGTTTGGAAATTAGTCATCAGTATTCAAATGGTTCATTTTTATGAATGGTATGATTTTATTTTCCTTAGGGAATGAATGAAATTCGTTTATTTCTTGCCCGCAAAGTAAACATTGTTTAGTGCTAATGGCTTCTGATTCTAAAATTGGCTGTAGTAAATACGCTACATCTGCAGAGTGAGTGTATAAGTTGCTATAGATGTCTATGTGATGCCTTCGAAAAGCTTCAAGTTTTTTTAGTAAACTGCTATTTTCATTCTCAAGAGATTGAATTTTGTTGCTCATTTGTTCAACTACGGGGTGCTCGTATTTGGTACGTTTTATAGCACCAACTTCTTCTAGCACTTTCTCTATGTGTTCTTGTTTACTGTCTAGTGTCGGTCTGCTGCAACCTACAATTCTTGATAACTCAGAAGCATTGTAGACGTAGTTTTCATTGTCCTTAGCGAGGTTTCTTAGGGAATCATCTATTGCTTTGAGTAATTTGTCACCACGTAACTGTTTTTTTTTAATCATTTTTTTTAGCCTAGTAAAGTTTTAATGTTGGCCTGGATATTTTCATAATGAGCATACTGAGGTGATATTTTGGGGATGACTTTTATCGCAATTTTAGCCTCATTGAACATACGATCCAATTCGATTTTTGTTTCACTATCTTTAAGGTCTAAATTAAGTTTCTTGCATAAGCCATCCTTCCCATTAAAACACCCGTTGTGGTTATCACAAGCTTGCATTCCCCAATTCAAGGAGCAACCACCATGTGGCATGAGATTTAATTGAATTGTACTCGCCTCTAAATAGCTTATTGCTTCTAGTCTTGAGTACTGGGAAATATTATTGTACGTATCGGCAATATGTCCCATGGCTCCACCATCCTTAATGGCCTGTCGAAGCCTATTAAGCCGCGTTTTAGCAGTTGTTTGGTCATAAACATGATTTTGATTTTCATTTCTATTGAATAGCAAGGCAACTGAAGCACTGTCCATTCCACCCTCGAAAAAGAAAGTAGTTAACCAATGTCTAATGTCGTGTGAAGTGAACTTCGCGATTTTTCCCGTATTAGGATCAATGATTTCTAATCTTGAAAAACACGAATCGGTGATGTTTTTTTTGCCTCGACTATTTATATCTCCTGCAAACCAACGACTCACATGACCCTTAGTAATCAATGTAATATCGTTGTGTTTAGTTGCTTGACTTTCCGAAAGCTGATGTTTGGAAACAACCAATAAGGTATCTTCTATTTCTAAGAGCGGGACTCCATCTTTTGACCTTACAACCGGGTTGAATCGTCGTTTATAGGTTTCCTCTATTTCGCGATTAAATTTTGGTTTTGGAAAAACTTTGCCCTTTAACTGAAAATTTTCCCTAGCATTTATAATAATATTAGCTGCTATTTCAAAACAGTTTCTATAATTCATTTCTGTAATGTTGACACTTGAAAAAAAAATCAAGTTAGATAAAACTCTACTATCATTTGTCCAGGACTTTCTTTGTTTGCCGCCCGATGAAGGATTTGTTTTTGGCAAATTACCTGATAAAGCAGCATCTTGACTTTGTAGAAGATGATAAATGGCTGTTCTGCTGAATCCATATTCTTTACTTATGGCCGATTTTGTTTTGTATTTATCGAGTAACCCCTTCATATCTATATAACGTTTTTCCTTTTCAAACCACGCTCCTTCTTTGTTAAATATGTCATTACGTGGGTTACTTGTCCATTCATGACAAAACTTAGAAACAAAATATTCAGTCGCAATTTCATTCTTTATTATGGCGTACCAGTCAAAGCCAGGTTTTTTACGCAAAGCAAGAGCTGTCTCACGTGCTTTTTTAGTTTTTTTTAAAATATTTTCTATAGCATCTTTCACAGGCTCCCTCCATTCTTTAACAATCCAACGTACGCCTATTTTTGTGCTTTTCTCGGGGAGGTACTTTATTCCTAGTTGTTCGCCTTCTATGATTATACAGTCGGAAGGTAGTGTAGCGACCTCGTTAATACGAAAACCTGTGCCGACCAACAATGCAAAAACTGACAAATAAAAACTGTCTTTCTCTATTAAATGTCTGCTCTTTGCATGAGTGAGTAAGTCAACAATAATTCGAGTATCAACTAATTTAGTTTCTCGGCTCTCGTCAGTCAGTGCCTTTCGGCCATGAAAATAGAGGCTCGGTGATGAACTCGAAAAACTGATGCGCAAACCGAAGTTGCTGTTTAGCCACTTACCAAAGGTTACTATATAGGCGGTACGTCGGACAGCTGTAGAATTTTTAAAAGTTTTTGATAGAGTTGTTTCAGCTTGTTGGAATACAGCATTTGTTATTTTGCTTAAGGACCTAGTGCCGAGAGCCCTTCCCAAAACTACCATAGCATCTAGCTCATGGAACAACGACTTTCCATCAACTTTTTTTAATAGCCTTTTTTCACATAAATATATTTTTGTGACTTGTCTAAGTTCATAGTTTTCTATTTTAGCAAAGTTTAGAATCGACTTTTGAGAATTACCAGGGCGAGCATACCATTCAATAACGTCCCATTCGTCAGAGTGTATATGTTCACCGGAAGGCATGACCGTTTGCATCAATGGAATGAGTTCAATAAGTGTATGTTCAGCTTTGTTTTTAACAAGGATTTCACTAAGTTCAGCAGGGTTATTCACGTGTCTTTCCCTTTTTTTTTGAATTATTAATACTACTGATTACAAATAGTATATTTTTCTTTAGTTGTTCAAACTCGATAATTGTAGAAGCTTGTTTTTCACTAATAGATACATTCTTCCATTTAATGATTTCTCTTTCAGTATATTGAAGAGCCTTTACATGTTCTCCTTCTCTCCAAGCTAAAAAATGAGGGCAGCCGTTATAACATTCGACAAAAGGGTGTTTTTTACATTGACCTTCTTTCACTGAGTTCTTATTACAAGAGCCAACATATAATAGGGTTGATGATTGACGGGAAAAAACTGGGGTGATAATTTTTTTTTGGCTTAGCTCTCTGACTATTCTTCCATTAAAGTAAGCACTCTTAAGGGTCTTAAATAAGGAGTTCATATTTCTATCCGCAGCATCCATTTTTGGGCATAGTTCAGATCCAACAGCATCAATATAAGTTTGACACGATCTTGGATCATCATGCTCAAGAATTTCTGAAATGATATCTCTAGATACGCCATAGAAAGCTAATCGAGTTGCACCAGAATGCCTTATTCTTGTTGATGTCACGTGTAAAGGTTCTTTTGTTCTGGAGCTTACAATGTTCAAGTTTTTAGCAACGTATTTTTTCAAATATGTATTCATCTTACCGCCACATATTACACCATCTCTATTTAAGCTTATGTCATCCATTACAAGAAAACGGTTAAACCGCAGCTGTAATTTTTTTATGGAAGAAATGTTGGAGTAAATAGTCATCTCATCATAAAGGCTTTTTTTAATTGGCCATAGTTGACATTTTTTTCCTGTTTGATATTTTACGAATGGTATCTCTATAAAATACTCGGTTACCCCATTATGCTTTACTATCTTGAGACAATCTTTTTTGAGTTCTCTAATTTGCTTGCTTCTTTTAATTGTATCCATTAATAGCCAACAAAATAATCGAATAGTTAGATTGGACCCTGTTTCTATTTGATGTGATTGAATTGCATTCTTCAGTAGTAATTCTTCTTCCAGTGTCATTGCGCCTTTTGTAGAATGCCAGTTAAGAACCTCTTTAAGAGGTTGTATGCTAGGTCTAAGTTTGAGCTGTCTTAATTTTGAATAACGAAAGTGATTAGCTCCAGAAATATTAAAATCAGCCATTTTCTTATACATTTCTCTAAAAAAATTTTTGTTATAAGTTGAATCTAGAGAATTCATTACGAGTAAAAGTTGTGAAGTATCCATAGATGAAAAGTCTTTAATATTAGAAGCTATTTTTTTGCTTAGGTCTAAAAGCATGTTTCTAAATTTTCCGACATACGAATTTGCACATTGTTTTAGTTTGTGTCTTAATACAATTTTAGCTCCTTTTTTTATTGCCGCAGGCAGTAATATCTCACTCCAATTAATTTGAAAAGCCTTACCAGAGTTAAATATCCATATGTCAGAGGTAACATTAATAAAAACAGGCGATTTAATATTAAATTCATTTTTGACATATATAGCACTATTTGAATCTATCCATAAATCCGACTCTGGATCGTATCTGTAGTCGTCTCTATTCACTGTAAAGAACTCCATTCTTCACTGTTATTTTGAAAAAAGCAAAGTGTTTTTTTTGCTTTGTCTTCCCTTGCTCTATTAATATATAGTTGTAAACTTTGCTCACTTTCCCAACCACCCCAATAGACTAGGTCAAGCAGCCTGTCTTGATATAGCCCATTGTCTGAGTTTTTCAAATCAGCTATCGCCCCATAGGCTCTGTTAAAAAATGCATGTCTCGTTAAATGCCAATGAAAATCTATTCCTGTTTTATTTCTAACAACTTCTGCAATATCTTGCAGTGAAGAAATAGATAAAGGGTCTCCTTTATCAAGGTGATGGCTTAGAATTAAAAATGCAGGTTTGTCCATGATCCATTGATAGCTACTTTTACCATTTTTAATTACTTTTCTTTTTCGGAACTTAGTCGTGTATTCCATGATTAACCTCGGAATTGGAGAGTTATTTAATATGAACCCTAATTCTCTAGACAAGGTTTTTGGACGGGGAGCGTAGTTTTGCCGGGGGTCGACGTAGTTAGTATCCCGCTCTTCGATCCTGACAATTTTAATTGTATTATTAGATCGCGTCGGACAATCATCAAGCCTCATAGCTAGGATCTCGCCTTCACGAAGACCAAATTCTATTGCTAGTCTCCAAATTAAATAATCCCTTAAAGCTTTCGCTCTTGATATATTAGGCTCTCTTTTAATCCTTAGTTCAGGTTTGAAAAATTTCTCGATTATTGTAATTTCTTCTTCACTTAAGTCACCCGACTTAGGTTTTACTTTTACTTTTATCTTATGATTTTTAAATTGATCCTTAATTGAGTCTTTATATATTCGTATTTTTATCGCTCGCTCACTTCCGTAACAGTCCATTTGTAAATATTGATCAGCGAAAAAATTAAACATCGATCTAGTTTGGCTCAGTATTATATTTATATGGGACGGTGATAAATTCTTATTTATATCGCGCTTTTTTGAAATGGTCTTCAACCAATGGGCAAAATCATTAATTTGTCTTGGCTCTAAACATTCTCCTTCTAACAATATTGAATCTAAACTCATGTTATTTTTTTCTGCCCAAGCAAAGATAAATAAAATATTGTAAAGTTTGCTGTAAACGGTATTGTAGGAACGGTGTTTGTTAGATAAATATGCTTCAAATAAAGATATGGAGATTGGTATGTCGTATGATTGTGTATTTTGTACTATAAATCTAACTTCACCATTATTATTTATTCTGGATAGGGAAAAATATAGTTCTGAATTATGCAATTTTTGTTTCATGTTGCTCTATTATAAGTTTGCACATTTTGAACCACTATGATCTATAAATTAAAAGAATTCAAGATAATATGCTGAATTTCACAAAAAAAGCCTTCAATCACTCAAGATTAAAGGCTTCAATAGTAAATAGCATCGCCATGACGGCCCTCCTAAAAGGGACTTAACTTTACATTGTTAGATACGTTAATTACACTTAGAATCACCACAACTTAAACAAGTCATACATCCATCCATCAAAATAGCAGCTTTGGTCATACACTTAGTACACATTTGAGCACTATCTGGATAATCTTCGGAGGGATCTGAATCTCCGGATTGCATTGATTCGTATTCAGCTCTTTTTGCATCAACTAATTTTTGTTGATGCTCGTCTAGACCTTCGTCTTTTAATAAACCAATCATTCGCAGATGTGATTCTATCGCATCACCGATTTCCGCAACTAATGACGGCATGAATTTTCCGCCAGGTTTGAAATAACCACCTTTAGGATCGAAGACCGCTTTTAATTCTTCCGCTAGAAAAGTGCAATCACCGCCTTTACGGAATACCGCTGAGATAACTCGTGTGAGTGCAACAACCCACATAAAATGGTCCATGTTTTTTGAGTTGATAAAAATCTCGAAAGGGCGTCTTAATTCGTGCTCAGTGCCTTGATTTAAAACGATATCATTGATAGTCATGTAGAGGGCGTGTTCAGAAAGTGGTGTTTTAACCTTGTAAGTCGAACCAAGTAGCATTTCTGGGCGTTTAACACTTTCGTGCATTTGCACGATTTCCGCAGACTGTTTTATCTCAGAATTATTACTAGAAGCGATGTTTACTTCTGTCGTATCTTCATCTTTCTTTTTAACTTTGTAGCCAATAATCGATTGCTTAATTTGTTTTGCCATTTTGTTTCCGTGTTTTCTTTTGTGATTTATTGAATAGTTTCAATAAATATTTTAAATGTTGTTCACTATTCCATATTGGGTGGTTATAGGATAGTGATTCTATTAAAGTTTTCCTAGGTTATAACTTACCGTAATAGCCTTCTTTAAGAGCATCAAAAAGATTAGCTGCCGTATGAGTTTCACCATCGTACTCTACTTCTTCGTCACCACGTAAATCCATTGTTGTACCATCTTCCAAAGTAAATTGGTAAGTGGTATTTTTTAAATCATCTTCTTTAACCAAAACGCCCTGGAATACTTCGGGATTAAAGCGGAAGGTAGTGCATCCTTTTAATCCTTGTTTGTATGCGTAAAGATAAATATCTTTAAATTCATCAAACGGAAAATCTGTTGGAACATTTGCTGTTTTCGAAATCGAAGAGTCGATCCATTTTTGTGATGCAGCTTGTATATCAACATGCTGTGTGGGTGTGATTGAATCGGCGGTCACAAAGTAATCAGGGAGTTTTTCTTCTTCTTTGTCAGAAAAAGGCATCGCTTTGCTGTTTACTAATGTGCGATAGGCAAGTAATTCATAGGAAAAAACGTCCACTTTTTCTTTACTCTTTTTACCTTGCTTAATCACGTTTCTAGCGTAGTGATGAGCAAAGCTTGGTTCAATACCATTACTCGCATTATTGGCCAAAGATAATGAAATTGTTCCGGTTGGAGCAATTGAAGAATGATGAGTAAATCGAGAGCCGTGTTTAGACAGAGCTTCAACCAATTCGGGTTCAGCTTCTGCAATTTTTTGCATATAGCGACTATATCTTGCGTGTAGCACTTTGCCTTTGACTTTGTGTCCGACTTTAAATCCGTCTTTAATCATTTCTGGGCGTTTATGTAACATGTTGCCAGTGACTTCAAACTCTTCATCCATAATTGGCGCAGGACCTTTTTCTTTACTTAATTCTAGACCAGCTTTCCAACCTTCAATGGCTAATGTTTTAGTGACCTGTTCTGTGAAATCAACGGCATCACTTGAGCCATATTTTTTACAAAGCATGGTGATGGTAGAACCGAGACCAAGATAACCCATACCGTGTCGACGTTTTGAGCTAATCGCTTCACGTTGACCAATTAATGGAAGGCCATTAATTTCTACAACGTTATCAAGCATTCGAGTAAAGACATTGACGACTTTTTTGAACTTTTTCCAATCAAATTCGGCCTGTTCAGTGAAAGGCTTATTAACAAAACGAGTAAGGTTAATTGAACCGAGAAGACAAGAGCCATAGGGTGGAAGCGGTTGTTCGCCACATGGATTAGTTGCACGGATATTTTCACAAAACCAATTATTATTTTTGTTGTTAACTTGGTCAATCAAGATAAAGCCGGGTTCTGCATAGTCATAAGTTGATGACATAATGAGATTCCACAATTTCGACGCTTTAATTGTTTTGTGAACACGACAAGCCACTTGGTCGACATCGTTGATAACATAACTTTCAGTCGTTGGCCATTCTCGCCAAATAATTTGAGAAGGATCCATAAGATCAAGTCCGTCAATTTCGACTTCTTTTTCGGTTACAGGGAAAATTAATTTCCATTCTTCGTCATTGATAACTGCTTGCATAAATTCATCGGTGATTAATAGCGATAAATTAAACTGACGAAGTCTTCCGTCTTCTCGTTTGGCGCGGATAAATTCTAAAACGTCTGGATGGCTGATATCAAACGTAGCCATTTGTGCGCCACGTCGTCCACCAGCAGATGAAACGGTGAAACACATTTTGTCATATATATCCATAAAGGATAATGGTCCAGAAGTGTAGGCGCCAGCACCAGATACATAAGCATCTTTGGGTCTTAGTGTGGAAAATTCGTAACCAATGCCACACCCTGCTTTTAGGGTCAGTCCTGCTTCATGGACTTTTTCTAAAATGTTGTCCATTGAATCGGTAATGGTTCCTGATACGGTGCAGTTGATGGTTGAAGTGGCAGGCTTATGATCTAACGCGCCAGCATTGGACATAATTCGACCTGCTGGAATAGCGCCATTTCTTAAAGCCCACAAAAAATCTTGATGAACGATTTCTTGTTTGTCATCCTCTTCAACTTCAGCGAGAGCTTTTGCCACTCTTTGATAGGTTTCGTCGACGGTTTTATCAACAGCTTCACCGTCTTTAGTTTTTAATTGATATTTAGTTTCCCAGATATCGACGGAAGTATCTTGAAAATCTATTTGAAAATTTTCCGGCGTGTCTTTCGGTTTTAATGATGCTGCCATTAACGGTTTCCCTTGAATATCCGCTTGCTCTTTACAACAAGAACTTATTTTAATTATTGGTTTGAGTCGCTATATCAGGTTTATATTTGATGGAATACAAAGAGCAATGTGGTCGCTATAATCCAAAAAAAATACATCTGTTTTTTTCATACGGTTTACACAACTTCATTGGCCTTTTGAATAAGCGCAGAATGATACATCTGTGAATAAATCCGGTATAAACTAGGCGCAAGTCTGTTAATAACCATTGAATAATAGACACCTGTAATAGAGATAACTAAAATTCTTTAAGAATCAACAAGATACTACATCTGGTAGTTGTTGCGCTAGTGGGTACACAATATATAGATGAAGGTGAGGAATGTAAAGCATAATATGCGAAAAATTTAGTAGAAAAAACTGGCATAAAAATTGTTTTTTTTGCCTCCCCTAAAAAACAAGGGGTGTGAGCTAGTTTATCAAAAGGTGAAACTTTAGATACCAGAAAAAATTTCTTTTCGAACATTCTCGGGCAAAAATTTAAGATCAAAAAGATAAGATTGCTGGCACTTTCTAATTTATATGATAACGTAGCCAGCTTTTAAGGGATAAGACTCCATTTGGCAAGAAAGAGTCTGCCAATTCTACACGAGATGATGAATGACCAATAAAATGGTGGTATTAAAGTTTGGTGGAAGTAGCGTCGCAGAACCTAGGCATTGGCAATCCATTGCTGAGCGATTGCATTATCATATAGATAACCAATATTGCCCTCTATTGGTTCTATCTGCGCTGAAAAACGTTTCTAACCAGCTAGAAGAACTACTTCATCAAGCGATTGACGGAAAGCACAATGAGGCCATTAATCATTTAAAAAAGCAGCACTTAAACTTTAGTCAACAGCTGGATCTTGATTTAGAACAACAACTACAGCCATGGTTTAATCAATTAGACGCAGACTGTATATCTATTTATCAGAAACAACATGTCAGCCCAGCTGCTCACGCTCGGGTTTTAGCGGTAGGCGAGCTGTTATCTACCACGATTGGCGCAGAATACCTCGACCAGCGAGGATTTAACCTTTCATGGCAAGACTCAAGAAAATTATTAAAATCAACGGCTCAACGAGATCAATGGCATCATTATACAAGCGCTGAGTGTGAATATAATTACGATGCTCAAATGGTAGAAAGGCTTTATGGAAATAACCAACAAAATAATAAAGTGGTTGTGACTCAAGGTTTTATTGCTTCTGATTCTAGAGGTAATACGGTATTACTTGGCCGCGAAGGTTCAGATACTTCAGCTGCTTATCTTGCTGCAATGATTGGGGCGAAAAAATTGGAAATATGGACGGATGTAACCGGCGTTTTTACAGCCAACCCGAGAGATATTGAATCAGCAAGACAGCTACCTTATTTGAGTTATCGTCAAAGCTATCTAATGGCCAAATATGGAGCCAAGGTACTACATTCTCGGGTGTTAAAGCCTGTAGAGCAAAATGGTGTTATCGTCAATGTCCGCTCAACTGGTCAGGCGGCTCATTCTGGTACTATTATTAGCTCAAAAAGTGCTGAACAATCGCCGGTTATAGCCGTAGTGACTGAACCAAAAGCGATTCGATTAGTATTTAAGGGGCAGAAGATCAGCGAGCAGTGTCAGCAAATCATCAATCAGTTAAATTCGTTTGGTTTTGATATCCTTTTTGATGGTCATCGAAATGATGAATATTATGTTATAGTCAAATACGTTAACAGTGATAAGGCTTTATTTGCCCAGATGGATTTGAAAGTGAGTTTTCCGAATGAAAATTTGGATATTTATTATGACGGAGCTTTGGTCACTTTGGTTGGTAGAGCGAATTATGAGGATTGGAATAATCTACTAGAAGAAAGACTAAAACATCAGGATTGTGAAAGGGTAGTTGACTATTTCTTAAACGATTGTGGCTCCACTTATACTTTGTTTGTGGCGTCATCTGATTACTTATCTATTAGCCAGTTGTTACATCATGAGTTTGTCGAAAAATTAATAAAAATATAAAGGGTACAAAATGGAATGGCTTAAAATAGTTCCACCACTTGTTGCCGTTGCAATAGTGGTTTGGAAAAAAGAAGTAATTTTGGCCTTGATCATGGCTATTTTTGTTTCAGAGTGGCTATTAATTAGTAGTGGCTCGGTTGGCAACCCTGCATTTGGAGGATTGCATACTCTGGACAGAATTTCCGGTGTATTTGCGGATCCAGGAAATACCCGAATTTTGATCTTTAGCGTAATGGTTGGGGCGTTATTAGCCTATATGCGAAGTTCAGGCGGCGTAACCGGGCTAGTAAGATCATTAATATCGAAAGGTCTAGCAAAATCGCCAAGGCAAGTTTCACTTATGGCGAGTTTTACCGGAGTTGTGGTTTTTATTGAGTCAAACCTAAGTGTTTTAACTGCCGGTATCGTTTCAAGAGGGCTATTTGATAAGTTTGGATTAAGCAGGGCCAAACTAGCATATATTATTGATAGCACTTCAGCGCCGATTTGTATTTTGATTTTACTGAATGCTTGGGGAGCTTATGTATTGGCTTTATTGGGTAATTATGAACTTGAGTCAAGTTCAGCGAAAATTTTGTGGGGAACCATTCCATTCAATTTTTATGCTTTGGTGACTTTGGCAATTGTTTTTTATACCGCCTATACAGGCAAATATTTTGGACCTTTAGCAACAAGTCCAGCCAGAGTAGAAGAAAATACTCAAGATGAAAATAGCCAACAGGATAAACTAGCCGAAAGTGATGAATTAAGCGTTATTGAAAAAGAAGCTCACGCCAGTTTTATGTTAATTCCTTTGTTAGTTATGGTTGCTGGGATGATTGGTTTTATGTTTTGGACGGGGGATGGTGTTCTTTCTGCTGGAAGTGGTTCGAAATCGGTTTTTTACGCAACTAGCTTGGCTTGTTTTACCGCTTATTTAATGATGTTAGTGAGCGGTCGTTTTAAACATCGCCAACTGGTTAAAATTGGTTTCGATGGTATGTCGGAATTATTACCTCTAGTGACTATCGTATTATTATCTTTAGCTTTAGGGGCGAGTTTAAAAGAATTAGGTACAGGGATTTATATTTCTCAAATTGTTGGTGATTTCTTGCCCATGTATTTGGTTGCGCCAATAATATTTGTTGTTGGCGGTATTATTTCTTTTTCAACAGGCACATCTTGGGGAACATTTGCCATATTAATTCCGATTGGTGTACCGATTATTCAAGTAATGGGATTGCCTCCTGAACTGATAATAGCAGCGATTTTAGGTGGAGGTGTTTTTGGGGATCATTGTTCACCCATTTCAGACACCACTGCGGTATCGGCAATTGCTTCGGGTTGTGATCTCTTAGAGCACGTACGAACTCAGTTGCCCTACGCGCTTGTTGCTGGAGGAATTTCTATTGTGTTATATCTCGTCTACGGATTGATGGTGCTGTAATCGAAAAACATGATTCAACCCAAGGGTAGTGAAGAATAGTGAAGGATTAAATATTAGACCGAAAAGAGAAAAAATGCCACGAAAGACTCAAGCCGTTATTAGCCTATCGAATATTAAAAGTAACTATTTGTTGGCAAATAATTTGGCTCCTCAATCAAAAAATATTGCGATCATCAAAGCTGATGCCTACGGTCACGGGTTGCAGGCAGTGGCAAAATGTTTAGATGCATTAGTGCCAGCATTTGGTGTTGCAATTATCGATGAAGCGATCACTTTAAGAGAAGCAGGAATTACTAAAAACATTTTACTACTGCAAGGCGTTACTTCAAAAGATGAAGTTGAATTAGCTTTCAAACACAACCTATGGTTGAGTTTACATTCACCTCAACAACTTGATTTAATTTTGTCTGTTAATAAGACTAACGAAGCCTTGAATAAATATAAACCATTAAAACTATGGCTAAAAGTTGATACCGGAATGCATCGTTTGGGACTTGACCAAAACCAGCTAATTGCAGCGCTAGAATCCATTAAGCAATGTCCATGGATAGGTGATGATTATGTGGTTTCATCACATTTTTCTTGTGCAAATGAACTTGGAAATGATGAATCTAATCAGCAAATAAAACGATTTAACTCGATACTGGAAAAAGCCAAGGTTTCTAAAAGTATTCAACTAAGTTTTTCAAATTCTTCGGCATTGGTAAATATTCCAAAGGTTAATTTAGATTGGAATCGCCCGGGAATAATGCTTTATGGTTTACCTTTATTTGATGGAAAACATGCGAGCGATAACCAATTAAAACCTGCTATGAGTTTTGAATCCGAAGTCATCGCACTAAGGGATGTTAAGCCGGGCGATTCAGTTGGATATGGTAAAGGTTGGACTGCAAATAAAGACTCAAAGATTGCAACAATTGCTGTTGGTTATGCCGATGGGTATCCAAAGCAAGCAAAAAATGGTACGCCAGTTTTAGTTAATGGAAAACGCGCGAAACTTGTCGGTGCTGTATCGATGGATCTGATAACTGTAGATGTAACTGAAATCGGTAAAGTCACAATTGGTGATAAAGTTGAGTTGTGGGGAGTTAATTTATGTGCGAACGAAGTTGCCGCTTGGTCAGGCACTATTGGTTATGATTTGGTGGCGGGAGTTGGTTTTAGGGTACCGAGAGTTTATTATTAAATTTATTAATCCGTTTTAATCAAGAGTGTTTGATAGAACTTAGATAGATATTGACTTAGGACGGTTTTTTATTCTGAGTTGTTGAGGTTTATGATTGTCATTCGTAACCAAAATGATGATACTATTCTTGGGGAGCTGGATAAATAGCCACTGTATTGATGGTGGATTGATCATTTAATGTTCGTAGTTTCAACCAAATATTTAGATAGTAGGTTGTGACTTAGTTCATACTATCTATTATGATGTTGGACTACTCTGTAACTTTTAATTTTATACAATCTAAGGAAGTCGGCACATGTCACTTGATATTGATAAGCTATTAGCAACTTGCGATGAGCTAAAAGAAAAATTTGCAAAAAGAGCATCAAAATACGATGCCGAAGCGTCTTTTCCTGTAGAAAACTATGAAGATCTTAGAAAGGCTGGAATGATGGGGCTTATGGTTCCAGAAAGTCATGGTGGTATGGGAGCTAATTTTTATGATTATACAAGAGCCGCTGGTAAGTTTGCTCAGGGGTGTGCGTCAACAGCTGTTAGTTTCAACATGCACAACATTGTGGTTGGCGCACTAGCTGAAGCTGATTTAACGGGTATAGAAGGACGTTTTGGTAAAATCATGAAAGATTTCCAAGACTGGGCTTTTGGAGAGGCAATGGCTGGCAAAGTTTTCGGTGCAGCCTTAACAGAGCCTAACGTTGGTTTTCATCCGGGTGCTTTAAGTACAACATACAAAAAAGTTGATGGCGGTTTTGTTTTAAACGGTAAAAAGAGCTTCGTCTCGATGTCAGGCCATGCTGATTACTATGTGGTTGCGGCCGTTCCAGATGTTCAGCCGGGAGGAGACGTTCCGGTTGTCAGTTGGTTGGTCCTACCAAAGGATGATCCAGGTATTGAAATTGAGCAAATGTGGAATACCATGGGTATGCGAGGAACCGTTTCAAACAATATGAAATTGACTGATGTATTCGTACCGAGAAATAGATTATTTTTAGGGTTTGAAGGATTAGTTTTACAAAAACTCGCTAGCGAGCCACATTTTGTTGTAGGTGGTTTTACAGCTTGTTATTTTGGTGTGATTGAAGCAATGTATAATTTTACTATCGAGCACCAAAAACGTCGTAAAATGGCTGGTACAGACATTCCTTTGATTGAAAATGAAATGATCCAGACTAGGATGGGTGAAATGAGCGTTCTGGTAGAAGCGGCAAGACAACTAGTCTATCATGCTGCAAGAATGGTGGTTTCAGACAGAGGAAGTAAAGAGACCAATGCGGCTATTCATCGAGCGAAATTTTATGTTGGTGAAATGGGACCACAAATAGCGTCAATGGCAGTTCGTGCATGTGGTGGTGGAACTATTTCTAAGCACTTGCCAATGGAGCGTTTTTATCGTGATATTCGCTGCTGCGGTTTGATGCCAGCGAAAAGCGATGAATGTTTATGGTATGTCGGTAAAGAGGCCTTTGGTATCGATATTAATCAGCCATCAGAAACTTATTGGTAAAATTTTAATCTTTATAAGTGACTGATGACCAGAGCGAAACATGTTCATCAGTCACAATATTTCATCAGTCATAATATAAAGTTACCACAGGGAAAACCCTTCTATTTTTGAGCTGCTAGCTGTGAGTAGCATTTTTCATTTTTTTAATAAAGTAACTTAGCTGCTTTAATAACTCAGCAGGTTTATCCAAATGACTCTCAATTATTTTCACTACTGCTGAACCACTAATCACTCCGTCTGCGCCAAGCTTTAATGCTTGCTCAACCTGAGATGTATCAGATATACCAAAGCCCAAAAGACTTGGAGGTGCAGCGTATTTTGATAAAGAGGATATAATGTTATTAATTGGCATTTCCGCTTTTACATCCGCTCCAGTGACACCTGCGCGACTGAGTAAATAAGTATAACCTTGTCCAAATTTTGCTACTTGTCGTAAGGTTTCTTCGGTGGCATTTGGAGTTGCAATAAAAATGGGTTGGATACCGAATTTATTAGCACTTTCAATAAATGGTTTTGATTCCAAAATTGGCACATCGGCAATCAAAACTGAATCAACGCCAGCTTCAGCCGCTTGTTGATAAAAACTATCCATGCCATTCGCAACAACAAGGTTTGAATAAACTAATAACCCGATAGGGATATCATTGTAATCTTCGCGAATAGTTTTGATTAAATCAAAACACTTTTCCGTGGTAGAGCCATTTTCTAAAGCTCTAATAGAGGCTTTTTGAATAACCGAACCGTCGGCTATGGGATCAGAAAAAGGCAAACCGAGTTCTAAAGCATCGGCACCACTTTCAATTAAGCATCGAACGATTTTGAGGCTATCCTGATAATTGGGATCGCAAAGAGTCACAAATGGTACGAATGCACCTTGATTTTTGGCTTTTAAGTTTGCAAATGTATTTGAGTAACGGTTAGTCATAATCAATCTTCTATTTTGTAATTTCTTGGTTGTTTTCGAGGTTGCGCACGTATTCAAGATCTTTGTCGCCGCGACCAGAGAGGTTAACCAAAATAGTTGTTGGCTCGGTTAACTGCTCTGCCAATAGCAAGGCATACGCAAGTGCGTGAGAAGATTCGAGTGCGGGAATTATTCCTTCGCTATTTGCGAGCTTTTTAAAGGCATTAAGTGCCTGTTGGTCGGTTACAGAAACATAATCGACTCGTCCTGTTTCCTTTAAAAATGCATGTTGTGGACCAACAGCTGGATAGTCGAGTCCCGCTGAAATCGAGTAAGACTCTTCGATCTGACCTTCTTTATTTTGCATTACAAAAGTATGAGTGCCATGCAGAATTCCTTTTTTACCTTTTGCAAGTGTTGCTCCGTGTTGATTAGTTTCTAGCCCTTTTCCCGCAGGTTCAACACCGATAAGTTTGACGCTTTCTTTATCGATAAACTCATTAAATAATCCAATTGCATTTGAACCACCACCGACACAGGCAATGGCATAATCTGGTAAAGTACCATGTTGTTTAAGGATTTGTTGATGAGCTTCTTCTCCGATCATTTTTTGAAATTCTCTGACCATGGTTGGAAAGGGATGTGGGCCTGCAGCGGTACCAAGAAGATAGTGGGCATCTTGGTAGGAGGATGACCAGTCGCGTAGAGCTTCATTAACGGCGTCTTTTAAGGTACCGCTTCCCGCTGAAACAGGGATCACCTTTGCGCCCATCAATTCCATGCGGAAAACATTAGGTTGTTGGCGAGCGCAGTCTTTTTCTCCCATATAGACTCGGCAACTAAGACCTAATAATGAACAAGCAATTGCGGTGGCAACACCATGTTGTCCTGCGCCCGTTTCCGCAATTATTTGAGTTTTTCCCATTCGTTTAGCAAGTAGAGCTTGGCCTAGAACTTGATTGGTTTTGTGAGCTCCGCCATGTAACAAGTCTTCACGTTTCAGATAAATTTTTACTTTGTCATTGGGAGAAAAGTTTTGAGTGAGAGTTAAGGGTGTTGGTCTGCCGGCATAGTCTCTTAACAATGTCGCAAAGTCATCTAAAAAACCTTGGTCTTGTTGAGCGGAAACGAAAGCGTCTTCAAGTTGCAAAAGAGCTGGCACGAGTAGTTCTGGAACAAACATTCCACCAAACTTGCCAAAATATCGATTAAGTTTTGTCATATTAGTCATTCCAATTTCAATTCATATATTTATTGATATTATTTGTTTCATGCGTGTAATAATTTGAGAACATCTACAATTTTTTCGGGTGATTTTTTACCGGGAGATATTTCTACGCCAGAATTTATATCAAGAGCAAATGTATTGAGGTTTCTTGCTTCTAACAAGTTCTCAACTTTTAATCCCCCGGCAAGGATAATATTGCCTTTGTCGAGTTTATCTATTATCGACCAATTAAATGTTTTTCCGCTACCACCAGCATATCTTTGGTCATAGGTATCAAGTAAATATCGCTCAATTAGTTTGCTGCTTAATAATCTTTGGTCTCTCTTCGAAAGGCCTTGCTTTACCTTTATGGCTTTCCATATAATGCAGTTTGGAATTTCTTGTTTTAGTTGGCTGATATAGTCTTCAGTTTCATCACCATGTAGCTGAACAATTTTAATGTTCAGAGCCTTTATTGTCTCAATAATAATATTTAAATGTTCATTTACAAATACACCAACGTATTCTAGCTTAGCAGAGTCAATAATTTCTTTAGCTTGTTTTTGATTTACAAAGCGAGGAGACTCAGGGTGGAAAATTAAACCGCCATAAGTTGCGCCATTTCGAGCAGCTGCAATTGCAGCATCGGTATCAGTTAGGCCGCAAATTTTTATCTTTCCATAGATTAGTGATTTGCATTGTTGTGAAATATCTTTTTTTACCATGATGCTAGAACCGATCAAAAAACCGTTAACCAATGGCGATAGTCGCTTGATTTGTTGATGTGTTTCTATTCCGGATTCAGAGATAAATAAAGTGTTGTTTTTTATCTCATCAGGAACTTCCGCTATAAGTTTTTCGGTCGTTTTTAAATCAATCGATAAGTTTTTTAGATTTCGGTTGTTAATTCCAATTATTTTTGCTTTCAGGTTAATTGCTCGCTGCATTTCTTCTGAATTATGAACTTCCGTTAAAATTCCCATGTTAAGTTTTCCAGCTACATTTGCAAGCTCACGGTATTCTTCATCAGTTAAGACGGACAGCATGAGTAAAGCTGCATCAGCTCCATAATATCGTGCTTCATAGATTTGATAGGGTTCGATAAAAAAATCTTTACAGATGATAGGCTGCTCAACTAAGTTGGCTACTTTCTTTAAATGAGAAAAACTACCTTTAAAATATTTATTATCCGTTAAAACTGAAATCGCACTCGCGTAATCCTTGTATACGGATAATATTTTATCGAGATCATAAGTCGGATTAATTAGCCCTTTTGATGGCGATGCTTTTTTACATTCAAAGATAAAGTCAGAATGTTTGTTTGAGAGTGCTTTATAGAAATTTTTGTTTGACGGTTTTAAGTTCTCAGTCATTTCTTCTAAAGGTTGAATTTTTTTTCGAATGATTAGCTCTCGACGTTTGTTGCCAATAATTTCCGCTAAGATGTTATTTTTCATCATTTTAACCTTTTAGTTCGTTACTAAAATTTATGACTGATTGTAAACGTAAAAAAGCTCTTCCTGAGTGAATAGTTTCTAGTGATTTTTCTGCACCTTGCTTTAGGGAAATGGTTTTGCCCGATACTTTTAATAAAGCTCCGGCATTAGCTGCGACAGTATTAGCGATCGCAATCATTTTTGGAGTATCGAGTTTACCTTGCAACAGATTAATAAAAATTTCGGTATTGGATTGAGGATCGTTGCCTCCAATATCTTCTTTGTCACATTGGGGAAGTTCAAAATCGAGATGTGAGATGCTATAAGACTCCAGTTTCCCATCAATTAATTCAACCACTGATGTAGGGCTGTGCAGAGTGATTTCATCGTACCCGTGACTATGAACAACCATCGCAGATTTACATCCAGCCAATTGTAATGTTTGTGCTGCTGGCATACACAGTTCCGGTGAATAGACTCCCATTAATTGAAAGTTTGGATTTGCGGGGTTAATCAATGGACCTAATAGATTAAAGATGGTTCTTGTTTTTAATGCACTTCTTACAGGCATAACATTGCCGACACCTGGATGAAATTTTGGAGCAAATAAAAAGCAAAATAAGGTTTGATCTAAACACTCTTTTGCTTCCGTTGGAGACATATCAATTTTTACACCGAGATTTTCCAAAACATCTGCTGAGCCGCATTTAGAAGATATCGAACGATTACCGTGTTTTACCATTGGTAATCCTAATTCAGCTAAAACAAACGCAACCATCGTTGATATATTGACCGTGTTCATTCCGCTCCCTCCAGTACCGCAGGAGTCGGCTGTGCAATAATTAGCTTTCGGAAATGCAACAGCATTTTTCCTTAGAGCCTGAGCTGCACCTGCAATTTCCTCGGGCTGTTCTCCTTTTAATTTTAAGCCAATTAGTAAACTAGTAATCTCGATATCAGTTAGCTGTCCTTTAATGAGTAGGTTAAATATCTGATTAGATTCATCGAGAGATAAATTTTTATTAGCATAAATATTTTGTAGTATCTGGTTCATAATCTTTGTCTTTTGTTAATTTTAATTAAAGTAATAAATCTTATATCGTTAACGTTTAGTTGTTTTTAGATAGCCAACTCAATGAATTTTTTATTAACTGTGTGCCTTTTGGTGTAAGGATTGACTCAGGATGGAATTGAAAGCCCAAAACCTTGTGTTTATTATGTTTCACCGCCATGATTTCATCATCGCATTTAGCAATGACCTTTAATTCACTTGGTATATTGGTTGCGGCTAGCGAGTGATATCTAGCAGCACGAAAAGGTGACGCTAACGAATCAAATATTTCTTCTTCATCCGTTTTTAGTTCTATATTACTCGCTTTGCCATGGACGATGTTTTGCGCAGCTCCAATCCTGCCATTATAACTTTGAATAATTGCTTGATGACCAAGACATATTCCAAGTATGGGAATAACGCCTTTAAATTTTTTGATTAAATCAAGCGTAATTCCAGCATCGCTTGGTTCGCCAGGCCCCGGTGAAATTACAATAATTTGTGAACTATCAGTTAAAAGCTCGCTCTTAATCAATTGTTCCAGATCAGTATTGTTTCTGAATATTTTTAATCTACTGACGAGCGGTCTAAGTTGATTAACAAGGTTGTAGGTGAAAGAGTCAAAATTATCGATAAGAATAATTTCAAGACCAATAATTTCTTCCCCTTTATTCTTCGAAGATTTTAATAATGGATCATTTTTTAGATTGGGACTCATTAGTTTTTCGCTCTAGTTGTTATGGTTTGCTTGTAAAATCGCGTTAATCACTGCTTTGGCTTTATTAGTCGTTTCATCAGCTTCTGATTTTGGATCTGAATCAAATACAACGCCTGCACCAGCCTGAATATGCGCTATTTGATTCTTGCAAAAAGCACTTCGAATAACGATGCAAGTATCCATATCTCCTTGAGTATTGATGTATCCTACGGCGCCTCCATAGCTACCACGACGTTTCTTTTCTGTTGCTCTGATCAGTGATGTCGCTTTTATTTTTGGTGCTCCAGTCAAGGTTCCCATATTCATACAGGCTTGGTAGGCGTGAAAACAATCTAGGTCGCTTTTTAACTCCCCTTGTACACATGAAACCAGATGCATCACTTGAGAATAACGATCGACTTCTAATAACCTAGGAATTTGTAGACTATTTGTATTTGATATTCGAGCAATATCATTTCTTGCTAAATCGACCAGCATCATGTGTTCGGAAATTTCTTTTTGATCGAGTTTTAGTTCTGTTTCTAATCGTTTGTCTAGATCATGGTCAATATTTCCATCGCTATCGATACCTCTAATTCGAGTGCCTGCTATTGGATATAATTCGACCTTGTTTGATTTTTGCTCGTATTTAAGTGCGCTTTCCGGTGATGCTCCAAACAAGACAAAGTCTTGATCTTGCATAAAAAACATATAGGGGCTGGGATTATTTTGTTTTAAATATTGATAGCTTAAAAGGTAGTTATCACATTCAAGTGAAAAGGTTCTTGAGGGTACGACCTGAAAAATATTGCCTGCTATTATTTCACTTTTTAATTTGATCACAATATCCTGATAGGCTTGGTCGGATAGATTGCAACTAACGGATTGATGATTTTCTTGTATGTTTAGTGAGCCAAGGTCTAATTTTTTTTCTTCAATCGTTTTTTCAGCGATTAGATTTGAAATCTCTTCAATTTTTCTAGACTTATCATAGTAATTTTTTTCTGAATCAATACCAGAAAAAATATTGCAATGGATATTGGTTTGGTAGGTTTGATGATCAAATACAATGATCTCTTCTGCCAAATAAAAAACGTAATCAGGACAGTTGTTTTCTCCTTGTTCAACATCAGGTAAATCCTCAAAGGTTGCAATAAAGTCGAAAGAAAAAAGACCGCAAAGAAAAACAGCATAGGGATGGGATGATTTAAATGCGGCATTTATCTGTCTTAAACAATCAATCGGATTTGTTTGTTTTAAACGTGTTTCTTCATCAATGTGATTTTGATTCAAAGATTGGCTAGTAGTTTGATAGTTAATTGTAAGCTGCTTTTCTGATACACCTTTTAATTCAATGTTTTTATTCAAATAGTTAGCTAAATGTTCGAGCGCATTCTCTCCGTTACTAGATAATGATTTAATGCTTACTTGTTGCTGTTGGCATTCGATCCGTAAAGCTGCTTTATGAACTAAAATACTTTTTAATTCCGCTTTACTTTCTATCTCGCAGGATTCAAGTAACATCCGATTTTTTTGAGAAGAGTTATTCGATAGAATCTGATACACATTGACCGGGGCAAGATCACAATCTATAGATTTGTTGAGTGTAGTTATTTCACTCGGTGAACAATTAAATTTTTGGCTCATTATCCCATCACCTTTCCTGCAGCGGCAACAAAAGGTCGCAAGTCTCGCATTAGCTTTTCAAAATCTCGTTCATCTAACGATTGCATTCCATCAGACAAGGCAACTTGGGGGTCATAATGAACTTCAACAATAATTCCATCGGCACCACAAGCGGCTGCGGCTTTGGACATGGGACTAACAAGCTCTCTGATACCGGTACCATGAGAAGGATCAACAATCACCGGTAAATGGCTTTTGGTTTTTATGTAAGCAACAGCACCTAAATCAAGTGTGTTACGGGTGGCTTTTTCAAAGGTTCTTATTCCTCGCTCACAAATAACGATGTTTTTATTACCTTCGTTGTAGATATATTCTGCCGCTAAAAGAAGCTCTTCAATCGTTGCTGACATACCTCGTTTTAAAATAACCGGTTTGTCGCTTTGACCAACCGCTTTTAGCAGTCGGAAGTTTTGCATATTACGTGCGCCGATCTGAAAGGCATCAATATATTGCTCCATCATGTCAACATGACTGGCATCGATAACTTCAGTGACGCATGGAAGATCATATTGATGCGATGCTTGTTTCATCAATTTAAGACCTTCTTCTCCCAGACCTTGAAAGCTGTAGGGCGATGTTCTTGGTTTAAATGCGCCACCTCGTAGACCAATACCGCCATGTTTTTTAACTATTGCGGCACTTTTGTTGATTTGATCGCGACTTTCAATACCACAAGGACCAGCAATGACCGTAAAAGAAGCTCCACCAATTAAGTGATCACCAAATTTGACTTGGCTGTCGTAAGATTGCATTTCTCGACTCACCTGTTTATAGCTGGTTAATATAGGTTTTACGCTTTCAACCGATGGATGAGCTGCTAACTGTAAACCTGCTAAAACCCGTTCATCACCCAGCGCGCCTAATACGATCCGCTCGATTCCAGGCATATAAAGTGGTTTGAGTCCGGCAGTTTCGATTTTATTGAGGATTTTTTTAGCATCATCTTCAGAGGCTTGTGGCGTTAATACGATAATCATTTTAGTTTCCTTATGGGTTATTCTTTATTTTTCGTAAGAGATATTTTTTATTTTTTTTAGGTAAAAAAAAGCCCGCTTGTAGCGGGCTTTCGGTTTATACGAGACTTTTGTCATGGCATAACTGTTCACCCACTTAGAATATCTAAATGCCAGTGCCACCAGTTTGTATTGTTTAAATTTATCATTTGTTCCATTTATCAATTTTGTAATTAAAATTTTCTACTACTAAAATGAAAAAGCCCGCTAGTTTTATCTAACGGGCTTTTCAAAATTTGCTTAAAATCTTTGGTTCAATCAATCAAAAACAGCAAGCGCCCATGTGCAGCTGAGCCACCAAGGGTTCACTAAATGAGCATTTCTATTTTGTTTGATAGTGTTCATATCGCGACTTTAAACCTTTCGCTCTTTGGCTGTCAAGCTCAAAATAGTCATCATAATTAATTATTATGAGTTAAAGACTGAATATATTCAGTTTTACCGTTAAAAAACAACACAACTTTCTAAAATTTGACTATATTTATAAACATCTACCGAATAAATGATTATTTATGCCTCTTGTTTCTACGAGTGACTATTCGGTAAATAAACTATTTTATAATATTTGGTACATATTTTGCCTGTAAACCGGAGTATTTGTTGTTTTCAGGTAATTCTGACAAAAATTTGACTAATAGGAAAAGCTGTCGTGAGTTCAGATGAAAAACAACTAACAAATGATGAAGATGCGGTACTCCAATGGGTAACCTTTCGCTTAGCGAATGAGACCTATGGAATTAACGTCATGCAGGTACAAGAAGTACTCCGGTACAGCGATATCGCCCCAGTTCCGGGCGCACCGAGTTATGTATTGGGGATTATCAATCTACGTGGAAACGTGGTAACGGTAATCGATACTTGCCAACGATTTGGGCTACCCCCAATTGAGTTGACTGATAATACGCGAGTCATCGTAATTGAAACCAATCAGCAGGTCATTGGCATATTAGTTGATGCCGTCGCTGAGGTTGTATATTTAAAGCGTTCGGATATAGATTCGACGCCGAATGTTGGAAATGATGAGTCTGCCAAATTTATTCAAGGTGTGACCCATCGAGAGGGCGAATTATTAATACTCGTTGATCTTAACAAGTTGTTGGGTGAAGAGGAGTGGGATGAACTAGATTTTCTTGACTACTAGTTTGAGTTAGACCAATTCCATTTCTAAGTATTAATTCTTCGAACAAAAAATTTAGTAGAGGAAATTTAGAAATGGCACAGTGGTTTTCAGATCTTAGCGTTTATGCAGGTTATATTTATAGCCTGCTTCTTATTAGCATTATCATGCTGCTTTTCTTTTACCATCGCCTATCGACAAAATATTCCTTACTGCAAAATCAGATAGCTCAATTGCAAAATGAGATCCGCGCTATCAACAGTGGAAATCTTGGAATGGGGCGAAAGCTCAATCAATGTGCCGAAGAGATTGCTAAAACTGAAGTTAGTCATATTGCTTCAGATATTCCTCAAACTAGCGAAAAAGTTTTTCAACAGGCGAGCCTTTTGTTATCAAGAGGTGCGACTATTGAAGAAGTTGTAGAAGCTTGCGATATCGCGCCTGCCGAAGCCGAACTGCTTGCTATCATGAAACATTCTGGAACTCGAAGATCTGCAGTCGCTTAAGTCGGACTTGCGAATTATGTCCTTTACCATTGACGCATCCCCGCGGTGAGAAAAAATATTACATTCAAGCGTTAATCGATACTTGACCAATTCAGTCAAAATAAGCATTATTAGCACTCATACCATAGATGAACCCAAAATCAATTGATATAGTCCTTCATATTTAATCTGAACTTGCTCGCTCAAGTTTCCTGACTGTGAGATTTTATGCAACCGATCAAAATGTGCGACAAAGGGTTAGCACACAAACTATCGCCTTTATTTTCTGGTATCAAGCGTGGTATAGAAAAGGAAAGTTTACGTATAACTCCTGATGGGCATTTGTCTCAGGCTCCCCATCCCTATGAGTTAGGAGCGACTTTAACTAACCCTTGTATAACGACGGATTACTCCGAAGCTCTACCAGAATTTATTACTCAGGCATCGACGGATAGAGACAAACCATTAAACGATCTGTATGAAATTCACCAATTTTGTTATCAATATTTGGATGATGAAATACTCTGGGCAGCAAGTATGCCCTGTGTGATGGGGCAAGAAGGTGATATACCTATTGCGCAATATGGCTGTTCAAATAGTGGACAAATGAAAGAGATTTACCGTAAGGGTCTCGGACATAGGTATGGCCGGTTTATGCAAACTATTTCAGGTGTTCATTATAACTTTTCTCTTTCCGATGAATTCTGGAATGCATTCCATAAAGAAGAAGGATCTGACTTACCGCTGAAAGATTTTATTTCTAGCAAATATATGGGAATGATTAGAAACTACCTACGTTACTCGTGGTTGATTCCTTTGTTTTACGGCGCTTCACCGGCATTGTGTGAGAGCTTTTTACAAGGCAAGAATATTGATTTAAAGGAGTTAGTTCCAGGAACCCGTTACGGGCCCTATGCGACCTCCTTAAGAATGAGTGACTTGGGTTATCAAAATAAGGTTCAGAGCCAACTGAATGTAGGCTATAACAGTTTGCAATCCTATATCTCGGCACTAGAAAAGGCGATTAGAACAGAAGATCCCTATTATCGTGATTTAGGTGTTAAGAAAGATGGTGAATATCAACAACTGAATGCCAACATTTTGCAAATTGAAAATGAGTTTTATGGCAGCATCAGGCCAAAGCGAGTTTCAATTTCTGGTGAAAGGCCTACCAAGTCACTTAAGTTGCATGGTGTTGAATATATTGAAGTTCGGGCATTAGATATTAATCCGTTTTCGCCAGTCGGTATTGATTCATCGCAAATGGCATTTTTAGATTCATTTTTATTATGTAGTTTATTCGCTAAATCTGAACCGATCACTGCCAGAGAAAAAGGTGAAAATACGGCGAATTTTGATCGAGTGGTTTTAAAAGGGCGGCATCCTGATCTTTGCTTAACTGTGCAAAATAACTGTGTTCCGTTAGCGGACATAGCTAATAGCATTTTAGATGAAATTTCTCCTTTTGCGAAAATGTTAGACGCTACTTATTCTACAACTGAACATTCTAGCGTGATTGAACGCTTAAAGAGCCAGCTATTGGATTTGGATCAGACTTTCTCAGGTAGAATAGTTAAAGAAATAGAATCTCGTAAAGAAGGCTTTTTTCCTTATGCCTTGGAGCTTTCACAAGCTCACAAAAAACAATTTATTGACGACCCATTGAGTCAAGAACGACTGGCTTACTATCAAAAAATAGCTGAAGAATCCCACCAAAAAAAATCCGATATGGAAGCCAATGATTCACTGAGTTTTGAAGCATTCTTGGAAAGTTATTACAAATAGTATTGATTAAGATATTAAGGTTAGGAGTAAAAAATGGGTGAAATCGCTATAAGAGACGCTAATATAGCAGATTGTGAATTGATACTATCATTTATTAAACAGCTAGCCGATTATGAAAAGATGTCCAATGATGTCGTTGCTACAGTAAAAGATTTAGAAAATACATTATTTGGAAAACAACCCGCGGCAGAAGTTGTGATTGGTAGTTTAGACGGAATACCCGTCGGCTTTGCATTGTTTTTCCATAATTATTCAACCTTTGTTGGTAAATCGGGATTATTTTTAGAAGATTTATTTGTGATACCGAATGCCAGAGGAAAAAAGGTAGGTAAGTCCCTATTAATTCATTTAGCCAAAATTGCGGTTGAGCGAGATTGTGCTAGGTTTGAATGGTCTGTACTAGACTGGAACCTGCCCGCGATTGATTTTTATAGAAGTATTGGCGCTGAGGGGATGGAAGAGTGGACCGTACAAAGAGTTGATGGAGAGCGATTAAAACAACTAGCTAGGATGTAGGTTTTAGCTCAATTAAAAATTAGCCATTGTGATAACTTGTATTAAATATAGACATATCTGACCAGTAGTCTGATATAATTTCGCGGTCTGGAAAAAATTAATAAAAGAAAAAAGTGTCACTTTTAGGTATTGCTAAACGCTTAGGTGCACAAGGGAGATTAATGGCTAATCTGATTACTGCTCGAAGCCCTGCGGCTTTTGCCGAAGAATATATCGTTGACTCTATTTGGAATGGGAAATTTTCGCCGGGTACTATTTTACCTGCCGAAAGAGAGCTTTCTGAATTAATTGGTGTTACTCGGACGACATTACGAGAAGTTTTACAAAGATTAGCTCGAGATGGTTGGTTAACAATTCAACACGGTAAACCGACCAAAGTGAACAATATCTGGGAAACAGGTGGTTTACATATTCTCGATACTATTACTCGTTTAGACGATGAAGGGTCATTAACACTCGCTGACCAGCTGATGGATGTACGTACACAATTTGGTAGTATTTTCTTTCGTTTTGCGATGAAAGAAAATGCAGAAAAGATGAGTGAGTTATTTGCTAATATCGCAAATATTGATAAAGATGCTCAATCCTACATTGATTTTGATTGGCAAGTGCAGCATCAATGTGCTTTTCTTTCTGGTAATCCTGTCTATGTTTTAATGCTTAATGGCTTTAAGAACATCTACTATCGAATTGGCTACTATTATTTTGGACACCAAAAAAATCGAGAGCTGGCATTAAGTCATTATCAAAATCTAAGCGAGATAGTTCTTACCCAAAATGTTGAAGCACTCAATGATGCTATTTGGAGCTATGGTAGGGAAAGTGGCGAGTTATGGATGTCAGTGCGTCAGAATCTCCACTCACTTAAAGAGATTGATTAAAAAGCCGTCAGAATAGAATATTTGATGCCCGATTTACCTAGTCGAAAGTCATTAAATCCCGTAAAATCCTACTCCTATTGTCCGGCAGTGGACAAATCTAAAAAAATGGCATTTTAAACAACATCTAAACGCCATACTAATCAGAGGTGTATTTTGGAATTTTTAGTTGAATACGGCATTTTTCTAGCCAAAGCGATAACGATTGTAGTTGCAATAGTTCTTGTAATTGGTGCTTTGGCCAATTTGGGTAATAAAAATAAGAAACAAGCCGAAGGGCATATTGAAATCAATAACATGTCTGATGATTATAAGGAAATAAAGGATGGTATGCTGGAAGAGCTGTTATCAGAAGAAGAATACAAAGCCTTACAAAAAGAGAAAAAGAAACAAGAAAAGCTAGAAGCTAAAGAAGAAAAGAAACGGCTAAAAGCTGAAAAAAAACAATCAGACAAAAAGCAGGATGAGCCTCAACCTGAGATCGCTCAAGATAAAAAGGAAGATGATGATTCAGTAAACGCTGAAGATATTCAGGAAAATGACTCGAAAACTGAGATAGTGGATGAGGAATCGGACAACAATAAAGAAACTGATGAAAAAGGGCGGCTTTTTGTTATAAATTTTGACGGCGATGTTGAAGCATCAGCCGTTGAAAACATGAGAGAAGAAATTACTGCAATTATTTCTGCGGCTGACAATAAAGACCAAGTTCTGGTTCGTTTGGAAAGTCCTGGAGGCATGGTGCATTCCTATGGATTGGCTGCTTCTCAACTAAGTCGCATTAAAGCAGCTAACCTAAGACTAATTATTGCCGTTGATCAAGTGGCTGCATCTGGTGGTTATATGATGGCTTGTGTAGCCGATGAAATAATTGCAGCACCATTTGCGATTGTTGGTTCTATCGGAGTGATTGCTGAGCTGCCTAATTTTCATCGATTGTTAAAACATAACAAAGTTGACTACGAACAACACACTGCTGGTGAATATAAACGAACACTTACTATGTTTTCTGAAAATAGTGAAGCCGCTAGAACCAAATTTAAACAAGAATTGGAAGAAACTCACGAATTGTTTAAAAAGTTTATCACCGACAATCGTCCGTCGCTCGATATTGAGAAAGTTGCCACTGGAGAACATTGGTATGGAACACAAGCGATTGAATTAGGTCTGATTGATAAAATTCAAACCAGTGATGATTATATTGTAAATATGGCAAAAGATAGCGACGTTTTTGAAATCACCTATCAAGTTAAAAAACCATTAGCAGAAAGATTATCTTTTTCATTGCATTCTGGAATTGAAAAAGGGATTTTATCGGTATTTCAAAAAAATATTGAATCAAGGCTTTTTAAATAGAATTTACTCAATATAAGGTTACAATGAACGACCAATCTTTTTGGCATAAAAAATGGGAAAATAATGAACTCGGATTTCATTTGAATGATATTCACCCTCTATTAAAGAAGTACCATTCAGATATCTTTTTAGCGGAAGAAACCGTTTTTGTGCCCTTGTGCGGAAAAAGTATCGATATGAATTTTTTGCAATCAAAGGGCAAAAAAGTGATCGGTGTTGAGTTAAGTGATATTGCCGCAAGTTCTTTTTTTCAAGAGCAGTTTCCTAAAAGTTCTTTGACTAGTTATCTAATTGATCAATCAAATTTTCAAGAATTTTCAGCGCAAAATATTCGGATTTTGGTAGGTGATTACTTTAGTTTAACATCTGAGATTCTTGACGGCGCAAAACAAATTTATGATCGAGCTTCACTAATTGCGTTACCGCCGGAAATGAGAAAGAGTTATGTCGAGCATCTCCGTATTCTTTTGCCTAAAGCTTCGATGCTATTAATTACATTGGATTATGAACAAGAGAAAATGGGTGGGCCGCCTTTTTCTGTCGATTTTGATGAAATAATGACGTTGTTTTCTTTCGCAAATGTAAAACAACTTCACCGCAAAAATATTATCGACAAAGAGCCAAAATTCAAAAGCAAAGGTTTGACAAAATTTAATCAAACAGCCTACCACATTAGTTGGTAATAAAGAGATGTTGATGATCAAAAACTCTGAACCTTGTAATCAATCGAAGACTAGTAAGGAATTACTATGAAAACAATTAAACCTTATGGAAGTTGGAATTCATCTTTGACTGCTGAAGTTTTGGCAGAAAAAGGAAATCGTTTTGGCCATATGTGTGTCGACGGTGACTCAGTATACTGGCTTGAATCAAGAGCGTCAGAAAAAGGTCGGGGTGTGATCGTTAAATGTGATTCTTCTGGAAAATTAACCGATCTATTGCCAAGTGACATTAGCGTTAGAAGTAAAGTACATGAATATGGTAGCGGTGATTTTACCGTTACTAATGGCGTGGTTTATTTTTGTAATGACAAAGACCAATGTATTTATAAATATGATGGAAGTTTAACTCAATTAACCGCCGTTAATGCAGATCATCAATCACGATATGCCGATTTTATATTATCTCCTGATAAACGTTTTTTAGTTTGCGTAAGAGAAAATCATTTTTCCGATCGAGTTGTAAATGAGTTGGTTAGTTTATCTTTAACTGACACTTGCGATAAAAATGGGTTTGCTAAAATAAATTTGTTGCACTCAGGGTTTGATTTTTATAGTTTTCCTCGATTAACCAAACAAGGGCATAGACTTTGTTGGACTTGCTGGAATCAGCCAGATATGCCTTGGAATGCTGCGGAACTTTGGGTCGCGGACTTTCGTATTGATGCTACTATTGATGCCGCACATAAAGTCGCCGGTGGTGGTGATCAAAGCAGTAAATATTCTATCTATCAACCTTCATGGAGCGATGATGGTATATTGCATTATATTTCGGATGCCAGTGGATGGACAAATTTATATTCATGTCGCGACGGCTTACTTAATGCCTTAACACCAATTGATAGGGAATTTGGAATTCCACAATGGGTACTGGCGAGTTCGACTTACACTATTACAAAAGACAATCAGATTTACGCTGTATATATTCAAAATGGACAACAATATTTATGCCATATTGATGAAGATTCCGGACATATTGAACCGATAGCTTTACCCTACAAATATTTTGCCGATCACCTACTTAGTTTAGGTAATTATTTGTATTTTAGAGCTGCAGGACCCGCTTCACAAGAAGCTATTTATCAGTTTGATTTATCGACACAAAAGGTTAAACAATTAAGTCATAAAAAAGAATTTCCGTTAGCTGTTTCTGAATTAAGTGTTGCAAAACCAATCGAGTTTAAATCCGTCAACGAAAGGCCTTGTCACGCATTTTATTACGAACCAAATAACAGCCTATTTGAAGCACCAACTGATACTAAACCTCCATTGATTGTTATGGGCCACGGTGGACCAACTGCCATGACCAACAACTCACTTGATCCTGCGATCCAATTTTGGACACACAGAGGTTTTTCTGTTGTCGATGTTAATTATGGCGGTAGTACAGGTTTTGGTAAAAGGTATCGCGATTCGCTAACTGGTAATTGGGGAGTTGTTGATGTTGAAGATTGTATAGCCGCTGCAAATTACTTAGTTAATGAAGGGTTAGCAGATGAAAAGTCATTGTTAATTAGAGGAGGAAGTGCAGGTGGTTATACCACTTTATGCGCTTTAACTTTTTATAATGTTTTTGCTGCGGGAATGAGCCGTTATGGTGTTGCAGATTTAGAAAGTCTGGCAACTGATAGTCATAAATTTGAAGCACGATATTTGGATAGCATGGTTGGCGCATATCCAGAAGAAAAAGAACTGTATCAGCAACGTTCTCCGATACATTTTACCGATAAATTATCCTGTCCTATTTTACTATTACAAGGGGAGGATGATAAAGTTGTTCCACCAAATCAAGCTGAAATGATGGTGAAAGCGCTTGAAGAGAAAAAGATCCCCTATGCTTATCGCTTGTACAAAGGGGAAGGGCATGGATTTAGAAAAGCTGAAACGATTGTTGATGCATTCAATTCAGAATTAAGTTTTTATAGGCAAATTTTAGAAATTGATGCTGATGACACCAAGCAATTGCGAATTAACTACATAGAAAAATCAAATCTGAAATAATATTATAGGTAATAAGGTGTTAAATGTATCTAATGAGCATAAAATTATGAGAGAAAGAATTAATCAATTAATTCATAAGAACAGAGAATTGGCTGCCCAATTTGAGCTAGATAATCTAGGTATTTTTGACCCGTTAGCGCAACAGCGAGTGTCTGAGTATCATCGGATTAGTTGTAGCGAAAGCCGAGTAGCCGCAAACACTATTGTTGGTTTACAACTAGGCGAAGATTTTGTGCTTCGAAATGTAGCAAACCTTGTCAACCATTCCGATCTGAATGGTTTGTCTTTTCATGAATCTGTAATATGAGTGCTATCGACCCCATAATTTTGTTTTTCCTGTTTGGCGTGCTTGCTGGTGTCGCTCGCTCTGAATTGCGCCTACCAAGTCAAGTCTACGACTTTATTACTGTTTTATTATTGTTGGCGATTGGTCTTAAAGGTGGCGTTGAACTGTCGAAACAACCCTTCAGTACGTTGCTCCCCCAAATAGTTGCCGTTGCAGTAATGGGAATTGTCCTGACACTATTGGCGTTCCCCTTGTTACTTTCTCTGGGGCGATTTAAACGGGCTGATGCCGCTTCCATCGCAGCACATTATGGTTCGGTGAGTGTGGGTACATTCGCAGTAGTGCTGGCTTATATGAGCTCCAAGCAAATTGCTTACGAAGAGCATATGGCGTTATTTGTGGTGATATTGGAAATACCGGCTATTTTAGTCGGTATTGTATTAGCTCGTGGTATGAGTCGCAAAAACCAATGGGACAAAGTGGCGCGTGAGGTATTGTTGGGTAAAGGCGTTGTTCTGATGGTTGGTGGATTATTGATAGGCTGGATTGTTGGACCTGCTGGAATTGTATCGATCAAACCTCTTTTCTTCGATTTATTCAAGGGTATTCTAGCACTGTTTTTGCTCGAAATGGGTTTGATCACCGCATCCCAACTAGGTAGTTTAAAAAAGCATGGTTTGTTTCTGATCGTTTTTGGTATTGCCATGCCTGTATTGTCTGCCGTGGGAGGTACGCTGATAGGTTGGTCACTCGGATTATCGATTGGTGGCACCACCATACTGGCAACGCTCGCCGCCAGTGCGTCTTATATCGCGGTACCAGCAGCAATGCGCATTTCCGTACCTGAGGCTAATCAAACACTCTCGCTATCCGCTTCTTTGGGAATTACCTTTCCCTTTAATATTTTGTTTGGTATTCCGTTGTACCATTGGTTTGCTGAACAAATTCATAGTTTCTTAGGAGGATAGCGAAAATGATTTTTTATCCATTGAAATTGGTGACCATTGTCACTGAAGCAGCTCTTGAGTCAAGCCTTGCAGCTGATATTGATAGCTTGGGTGCCCAAGGCTATACCATTACGGATGCCCGTGGTAAAGGCGGTCGAGGTGTTCGAAATGCGAGTTGGAGTACAAGTGCCAATATACGGGTCGAAATAGTCTGTGATACCGAAGTTTCTAAGGCGATCGCAGTACACCTTAAAGAACATTATTACGACAACTATGCGATGATCCTTTATATCAATGATGTTGATGTGATGCGACCAGATAAATTTTAGAATTAAATAAGAGTTAGGAGATTTTCAATGAAAATTCACGTAAGTGTGGTGATGGGTTCTCGATCAGACTGGGAAACCATGCGCCATGCGGTTGATATTCTAGAAAAATTTGAGATCCCGCATGAGGTTGAAGTGGTATCTGCACATCGTACACCTGATAAGTTATTTGAATATGCGGGTTCGGCTGAATCAAGAGGGTTGCAGGTGATTATTGCCGGTGCCGGTGGCGCAGCGCATTTGCCAGGCATGATCGCGGCAAAAACGCTGGTTCCCGTACTTGGTGTGCCAGTTCAATCAAAAGCTCTAAAAGGAATGGATTCGTTATTGTCGATAGTACAAATGCCAAAAGGTATTCCGGTAGCCACTTTAGCTATAGGTCAAGCGGGAGCCGCCAATGCCGGGTTATTGGCTGCAGCAATGTTAGCTAACCAGTACCCAAAAGTACGTCAGGCACTGGCGGATTACAGACAAGCCCAGACAGAAACAGTACTCGCTAATCCAGATCCTAGGATAACAGAATGAAAATTGGTATTTTAGGCGCTGGGCAACTGGCACAAATGCTGGCGCTGGCAGGTATTCCCTTAGGATACCGTTTTGTTTTTTATGATCCTACGCCGGACTGTTGTGCGGCGGCAGTCGGGGAGCATATTCAAGAGCACTATGATAATTGGCAAGCGCTACAAGCATTTGCAGAATCAGTCGACATAGTGACTTTTGAGTTTGAGAATGTACCGGTGGAAACGGTTAATTTTATTGAAAAACATCGCACTGTTTATCCCAAAGCTAATTCCCTTGAGGCAACTCAAGATCGATTGGTTGAAAAGCAGCTTTTTGCTCGCCTAGGTATTCCTACGGCACAATTTCATGATATCTCAAGTCGGGCGGATCTAGATCAGGCCGCTGACAGCTTGGGTTACCCTCTGCTACTCAAAAGTCGTACGGGTGGTTATGATGGAAAAGGGCAGATCATGATTGAGTCACAAGACCAATTAGACTCTACTTGGTTAGAAATAAACGGACAACCTTTTATCGCAGAGCAATGGGTTAGTTTTTCCAGAGAAGTTTCTATTATTGCAGTACGTAGTCAAAATGGTGACTGTGAATTTTATGATCTGGTGGAAAATCAACACCGTCAGGGGATCTTACGTACCAGTTTTAATCGACCTGACGATCCGCTATCAGCCAACGCTCAGGAATACATTCAGACATTAATGAATGAACTCGATTATTGTGGTGTATTAACGCTCGAATTGTTTCAAGTTGGTGATCAGTTGGTGGTCAATGAATTTGCTCCAAGAGTTCACAATTCTGGGCATTGGACTATTGAAGGTGCGGTTGCCAGTCAGTTCGAAAATCATCTACGTGCAGTATTAAATTTGCCGCTCGGAGCAACCACGCATGTCGCATATAGTTCGATGATTAATTTTATCGCTCAAATGCCTGCTGCGAGCGAATTATTAAACTTTGCGGGCACTCATTATCATCAATATGGCAAGCAGCCAAAGCCGGGAAGAAAATTAGGGCATCTGACTATCTGTGCAGAGCAGCCTGAAACTCTTGAGACTTTGACGGCAGAAGTCAATAGCAGAATTTCTACACTTAACCCGCTCAGGGTTTGATTTGGCATGAGTTCACAAATATCCGATAGTCTACCTCAGTTAAAATTAACAATTGAGGAAGCTGCTCAGAAAATAACTCAAGGCGGCGTGGTTGCCATTCCAACCGAAACGGTTTACGGTCTTGCTGCGGACGCCTCGCAACCTGAAGCGCTAAAGCGTATTTTTTCAATTAAAGCTCGACCAGCTGATCATCCGTTGATTGTCCATATCGGCTCAATTGATCAAATAAAGGATTGGGCGCGAGATATACCAGAAATGCTGTGGCCGCTAGCCAAAAGATTCTGGCCTGGACCATTGACCGTAATTCTAAAAAAACAGCCACATGTTAGTGAAATAATTACCGGTGGACAGGACACGATTGCGCTTCGTATTCCAAACCATCCAAAAGCTTTGCAATTACTAGTCGCATTAAAATGTGGTTTGGCGGCACCTTCGGCTAACAGTTTTGGCCGTGTTAGTCCCACTAGTGCACAACATGTTATTGATGAATTGGGCGATGATATTGATGGCATTGTTGACGGTGGAGATTGTACCGTGGGTATTGAATCGACTATCCTAGATCTAAGCGTTGTGAAGACTAATAGCGAAATGCCAAAGATTTTACGTCCCGGTCAGATATGTCAACAAGCGATCCAAGATTGCATTGGCTCAACATTGTCAACAGCGCGCCAACAAACCACTCGCGCTCCGGGAATGTTAAAAGCCCACTATGCACCACAAACACCGCTACTATTGCTCAAAAAATCAGTATTGGAGAGTCAATTAAAGGACTATCTAGCGCAAGGTTTAAAAGTCAATCTGTGGTCAGTTTCCCGTCCTATCATTGAGCATGATAACTTGTTCTGGCAGCAGTCATCCGTTGATAGCGGTGAGTTTGCCAGAAAACTCTATCACCAGCTTCGTTTATTTGATTCTTCTCAGGCAGATATTACCCTGATCCAGCGTCCTCAAGGGTTATCAGATTGGGAAGGGGTACTCGATCGGTTGGAGCGAGCAGGGGCTAGTTTTTCACAAGACATCTGGCTGAATAAAAGTCCCAAAGAACAGTCATAATGCAGTAGTTGACTATCACTGAACTGAAAAACATTATCCGAGCACATCCGATTATTAGCGATGCTTCTAGGTAAAGTTGTCAGGTTCTTGTATTGATAGTTGTAAAATAAATTCTGCTGAGATGTTTTTTGTTTCAAAAGGAGCCAGTGGCTCCTTTATCACTCTACAAATTTAACATCTCTTTGAAACCCATACCGCTAAGATCAGTAAATATACTTAACTTTGGCTAATCCTAGCGAATAAAAGTAAGAAATAAATAAGTTGCAAGGATTACAGCAACCCATAAAACCATACTGCCAGCAGGGTAGCTTCGAGATAGTAAACCACTCAAACGATTATTTTTCTTTGAAATAAAGTTTAAGCCGATATCAAGTTTTTCCAGGAAGACTTGACGTATTATTTTGTCTGTCCGCCAAACGGCTGAGAATGATTTCCGTAACACGTTCGGAAAAAGGCATCGATAAAACCAGTCGGCATCGAGGGTAATTGTTAGCGTTCGCTTCATAAAAGGTAGTAATACAAAAAACGCAAAACCTGAGAACAATAACAATTGCAACATGTGTATCACGTGCGTTGTGGTATATGGTTCATAAGAAACCTCGTAAGGTAGCATTGCGTATAGATATTCTGGCCAAATTCCTAAACCTATACAAATAGCCGAAAATAATATCATCGCAAGTCTCATACTCCAGGGTGGATCTGAAGGACGTAAACCCGAATCTTTTTGGAAAAAGACAAACCAAGGATATTTAATCCCCGCATGAAGAAATACACCTGCGGATGCTGCCATTAACAGGAACCAGATAGTCATTAAACTTTCATCTGCTGCCGCCTGACTGATCATCGATTTGCTTATGAAACCTGAGGTCAATGGAAACGATGAAATCGAAAGTGCTCCAATGATGGCACAAATGGTAGTGAGAGGCATGCTCTGGAATAAACCACCTAGATCAGTACATTTTCGCTTGCCAGTCATATAAATGACGGCGCCAGCTGACATCAATAACAACCCTTTATAAACGATATGAGTAAACGCATGAGCGGCTACACCGTTTAGTGCCATTTCAGTACCAATCCCAACACCTGTCACCATGAAACCGACTTGGTTTACGATACTATATGAGAGAATTCGGCGTATATCGTTTTCTAATAGAGCATAGATAATCCCGTAAAAGATCATAAATACTCCGAGATATACAAGAATTTCAGCTCCAGGAAATCCTCTTACCAAAACGTACACTGCGGCTTTAGTGGTAAAAGCTGAAAGGAATACCGCTCCACTAAAAGAGGCTTCTGGATAGGCATCAGACAACCAAGCTGACAAAGGTGGGGCTGCTGCGTTAATAAGAAATCCTAAGAGAATAAGAATAGTACCGAAGCTATTAGGTTCCATTGATGTGAAAGCTGTAGAACCTGAATCTAAAATATGCGCTAGTACTCCAATTAATAAAAGCGAACCGCCAAATACATGCACCAAGAAGTACCGCATAGACGTTTGATAGGAGTTCTTTCCGCCTGCAGAAAGAACAACTAAAGTCGATGCGACAGCCATTATTTCCCAGAAGATAAATAAGCTAATCAAGTCTCCGGCGAACACCACGCCGATAGCACTACCGGCATAAACAAATACGCTAGATAATTCTAAGACTTTGTTTTGCTTCATAGCAAAAAGACTTCCGCCAAACGTCATGATTGAAAAGACAGTGGCAAAAAGACGGCTTAATGAATCACTGTTAACAAACACCAATTGGTAATCGAAAAGTGGAAAAGTGGAGAAAGAACCATTAGGTAAATTCCATACTAAAAATAGAGTAACTAGCGGCAGACCAAGAGTAAGAATAGGTCTAAACTTTTGTCCTATAACCGGTAATAAGAAAGCACCAAAAATTAATAAAAGCCCTGGTGGAAAATCACTGATTGTCATAGTAAGTGTCCTTACGCTTTAAAAAGATGCCAAGCGCCTTTGCGAAAAATACCATAGCAGCACAGACCACAAACCCATACCATGAATAGAACCCAAATGTAGCGTCTATTCCAAAATACGGGTAAGCATTAATAAAAAAATCAGCCATAACGAGTAGAAATAACATAAAAATACCACCGCGCCAAAGCCACCGAATAGTATTCTCTCTAACGAGCCAATGTTTATCTTGTTCATTCATAATTTTTCTCCATTCTGCATCTAGTTATAAAACCTCGGCAAAAATAGATGTAAGAACCAGTTAAACGATACGAAGTTTTCTTTACATCGTTTAGCTGATAAAAATGTATTGTAGCGCTATTTTCCATAAATCACTTATGGTGCTTCCAGAACGGCTGACGCTAATTTGTAGAGCGGGTTTGGATAAATGAATAAAACCAAACAACCTACGGTTGCAACGCCTATCGCGATTAATGAAGCGGTTGGCGCTTCTTTTATTTGAATATTACCTGTTGAACTGGGAATCCCATGTTCATTTTCAGCTTGAATCTTTGGAAAAAACGCACGGAAAGGAATTGGCAATAAATAAGCAATATTAAGCAGCGAACTGACAATTAGAACTGCCATAATGATTAATTGATCTGCCTCAAGCGTACCAATTAATAAGAACCACTTACTCCATGTTCCACCTGTCGGTGGCAATCCGATAATACAAAGAGTCGCGATAAAAAATGCTGCCATGGTATAAGGCATTTGCTGACCAAGGCCTTGCATTTCACTTATTTTAGATTTGTGTGCAGCAACTAAAATAGCACCCGCACAGAAGAATAATGTAATCTTACCAAAAGCATGCATTGCTATGTGCATGGAACTTGCGATAACACCTGATGAAGTGGCAAGTAGTGCTCCAATCGTCACATAACCTAACTGACTTATTGTAGAGTATGCAAGCCTTGCTTTTAAATTATCCTGCCGCATGGCAACGAATGACGACAATAAAACGGTAGCACCAGCAAGATACAACATAAATTGCGTGGTTGGTAAAACCGCTAGTAGGTCAAGACCGAAAACGAATACGCAGATTTTTAATATAGTAAATACACCAGCCTTAACTACTGCTACAGCATGTAGCAAGGCACTAACTGGAGTCGGTGCAACCATGGCGGCCGGTAACCAACGATGGAAAGGCATCATTGCCGCTTTACCTATTCCAAAAACAAATAGAACCAGTAATGCACCAGCTAGGGTTTTATCAACATTACTATCAAATATTCCGCCTTGTTTGAAATCTAAAGTTCCCGCAACAAACCAAGTAATTACAATGGCTAATAAGAAAAATGCAATTGAAGTTCCTATTAAAATACCTAAATAAGTACGACCACCTTTTTTTGCTTTGTCGGTTCCGGCATGAGTTACCAAAGGATAAGTTGATAGAGTTAATACTTCATAAAAAATAAATAGGGTAAACAGATTATCTGCGAATGCGATCCCCATTACTGCCGAGATTGCTATCGCAAAACAAGCATAAAAACGGGTTTGATTTTTTTCATGATGACTGCGCATATAACCAATGGCGTAAATCGTGGTGACTATCCATAAAAAGCTAGCAATCAAGGCAAAAAGCATCCCCAAAGGCTCTACGCTGAAGCTTAATGCTAGACCCGGTAAAAGTTCCCACCAAAAGGCTGTAATTGACTCGCCTATTGTAACGGCTTGGTATAAGTTGATCACACAATAGAAAAGCATCAAACCGAAGCTAATCGTCATAGCCTCACGTAGGTTAGGTTTATTGCCAGTGGCTACGATTGCGAGCGTTGCGAGAGCTGGTAATATCACACATAACTGCAACATTAACGTTAATGATAGATTCATTGGCTTACTCCAAGCGTTGAAACCTGAAACAAACTCTGAGCAGCTGCTTCAGCTACTGACACACTAAGGCGAGTATCGATACCAAAATAAATATTGGCTAGGACTAAAATCCAAATAGGAACTAGAAATGACAGAGGTGCTTCTTTAACTGGTTCGCTACCAGCTAATGCTGGTCTAAAATAAGCGATTTCAACGATACGCCATACATAAACAACCGCTAATAATGAACCCACCAGAACTAGAATACCAATCGGCCATAGATCACTTTCAACTAATGCCATCAACAAATACCACTTACTCACAAAACCGACCGTTAGCGGTACCCCGATTAAACTTAAACCGCCGACAACAACAGCGGCCATGGTGAGCGGCATTTGACGACCTAGTCCTTGGAACTGACTAATTTGTACGCCGCCGACTCGATACATCACCGCGCCTAATGCTAAAAATAACGCACCTTTCATTAATGCATGGTTAAACAAATGTAATAAAGTTGCGGTTAAACCGGTTACCGTACTGACACTGAATCCAACAATCATATAGCCGATTTGCGCGACACTTGAATAAGCGAAAATATGTTTGACGTTTGTCTGGTAAATTGCCGCAGTTGAAGCGACAAAAATGCCCAATAAGCCAAGTAACATAAACAGAATTTGTAACGGCAGTGCAGTGAAGGAAAACGAAAATCCAAATACTGAAAAGGTAAATCGAATCAATAAATAAACCGCCACCTTTGTCGCAGTTGCCGCTAAAAACGCTGTCACTATCGATGGCGCGTATGCGTATGCATTTGGTAACCATAAATGGAGTGGGAACAAAGCTAGTTTTAAACAAACACCGACTATTATAAATGTATAAGCGGCAAAAACCGTTCGTGTTTGAGTGACTTCAGGTAACCTATTTGAAAGGTCTTCCATATTTAAAGTACCGGTCATTTGATACATCAGACCGATACCAATCAATATAAAAGTCGCACCAATCGTTCCCATGATCAGGTATTGGTAGGATGCCCAAAGCGCTCTTCTTTCTCGACTCATTGCTATCAATGCATACGCCGATAACGAGGATATCTCTAGGAAAACGAACACATTAAAAGCATCACCTGTTGAGACAATGCCAAGCATTCCTGTTAAAGATAAAAGGTATAAAATATAAAAAAGTGTATGCTTATCTTTTGGAATTTCTTTTTCTATGCTGGTTTGAGCTGCTAATAATACCACTGTACTAATTGCTGAAATAATCAACAACAAAAATGCATTGAGTTTATCTATTCGATACTCAATTCCCCATGGCGCTTCCCAACCACCTAACTCATAAACAATAGTGCCGGAAGTCATGACCTGTTGTAATAATAGGATACTGATCAAAAATGCGAGTGCGCTGCTGAGCAGTGCAAACAACCAGACCATTTTTGAACGATTTAAAATCAAACACAAAGGTGCAGCCATCAGCGGGACGATTACTTGTAAAATAGGAAGGTGTACTAACACGCTTAATTTTCCCCACTATGTTTAGCTTGAGAATTGTCATCTTGAGGAGGCAAATCTTCAGTGCTGAGCGCCTTATCAAGAGCTTCTTGAGTATGTGCATCTTGGATAAGATTGTCCTGATTTTGGATATCTGATTCCTCAATACTGCCATAAGCCTCTTTTATTCGAACAGTCAGAGCAAGTGCGACAGCCGCAGTCGATATACCAACAACTATTGCGGTGAGGATCAAAACATGCGGTAAGGGATTCGAATAGACTGCTACTCCCTCCAGTAGAATAGGAGCCGTACCACCATCAACTTTAGACATACTAATATAAAAAATAAAAACTGATGTTTGGAAAATAGTTAAACCGACAATCTTTTTGATCAAGTTTCCGTGCGCTATGACAATGTAAAAACCAATCATCATTAACACCACAACGACCCAATAGTTATAGAGTCCCATTAACATTTAGATTCGTCCTCGCTTTGTGCATTCTTTTGATCTTCATGGCGTCCTGCAAAGTTAAAAAAGAAGATAACCATCACCGATGCAACAGTACAACCAATTCCCCATTCAATCAGCAAAATCCCCATATGCTGACCGGCGATAGGATCGCTTGATAGCACATTATAGTCAAAAAAGTTGCCGCCATTTAATAGAGACACTACACCAACGCAGCCGTACAACAAAACGCCAACGGCAGCAATTAATTGAATAAAAGATTGATTAATCACTCGACGGGCAGAATTTAAACCGAACAATAAAGTATAGAGAAATATGGCTGATGCAAAAATCACCCCGGCTTGAAATCCGCCACCTGGGCCAAAGTCACCGTGAAATTGAACATAAAGTGCAAACAACAAAATAAATGGTATCAGCATTTTAGAGACTATTCGTAAAATCAAATGCTTTTCATGTAAAGATTCATTAGTTAAATTGATTGACTCATCATCTTCTCGCCGGCGAACAACCGATAACAACGCAAGTACGCCTACACCGGCGGTAAAAATAACCAGAACTTCACCAAAAGTATCAAAAGCACGATAACTAGCAAGCACCGATGTAACGATATTTATCACGCCAATTTCCTGCATTGAATCATTAATGTAGCGAGGTGCAACGTGCGTATGAATCGGTGCATCAGCAGCACCAAAATATGGCATATCTAAGGTACCGTAGATCAGCAATCCTCCAGTAATAAAAACAACAACTAGCGCTAATAAAGGCTTGTGCCTTACTGTGCTTTCAGAGCGCCCGGTCATAGTGATTACTACAAACATCAGTAAGGTTGAAATTCCAGCACCAACAGAGGCTTCGGTAATGGCTACATCCACAGCATCCATCGCTACAAAAAAAGCAGCCGATAGAAGACCATAAATTCCCGCGAGCATTGCCACGGCATACAAATCTTTCATCTTAACGATGGCTATTGCAACACCAACAAGTAAAGCCAATAAGACGATATCAATTAACGATTCGATGATTCAGACTCCTGATGATTGCTTTCTGTTTTTTTTTTATCTTTATTATCCGCTATTGGCTGTAAACCATTATTGATGGCCGCTTTGGCCAAAGCGTGACTTGCAGTTGGGTTAATAAATAAAGTCATTAAAAGAATCATTACCAATTTTATAACAACCATACTGTCAGGACTTTGAAGCATCAATCCGACTAAAATCATACCTGCGGCTAAAGTGTCGGTTACACCGACTGCATGCATCCGAGTAAAAAAATCGGGAAAACGTAAGACACCGACTCCACCTGATATGCAAAGAAAACAGCCGATCAATAAAAAGATCCCACTGATAAATTCAAGAATCGTATTTAAATCGAATACCATTACAGTTCCTTATCCCCGCTCTCAACTTCTTTTGAATCTTGTGAAGTTAGTTTCGTTTCAATACTGTCTGAATAACGTAATACTCCAATAACGCTAATAAAATTGATAAGCGCGTAAACAATTGCAATATCTAAAAATTCAGGCCGCCCCATAACAAAGCCTAGTAGTGAAAGTAACAGTACGGTTTTAGTACCGAACATATTAACTGCCAAAATCCGATCATAAAGTGTTGGTCCGACAATTCCGCGAATGATCGCTAAAACCATCACCACAAGGGTAGCTATAGTTGCTGCTATTATCATTAATTTTCCAACTGTCTTACGCGGCGATCCATTTCGCCAGCCTGTAATTCATCAATAGATTCTTTTTGTAAGGCATGAACCATTAACTTGTCGCCTACTAGATCTACCGTTACGGTTCCGGGTGTCATAGTGATCGAGTTTGCATAAATAACTTTACCTAGGTCAGTCTTTTGAGTCGTAGTAATCGTGGTCATGGTTGGCGATATAGAATCGTTTCCTAACCAGATGCACTTAACTACAGCGATGTTTGAAAGAATAAGTTCTTTAAGAAGCCAAAGAAAATAACCTGGTAGTTTAAAAGAAAGGTGAATCGTTTGTGTTTCATGATCAACAACGTCCATTCGATGCGCAATGTATAAAACAAATAGGATAGACACGAGTCCGAGTGACAATATCAGAGTAGAAGTGTGACCTGAACTAAGCCACCAGAAAGCAGCTAAGGTTAAAAATAGATTAATCGTATGTTTCATCAGAAATTGATAACTCCAAATCGGCTCAAAATCGGTCTTACAATTAGTATGTGCAAAACAGGTTTATTCATTATTATTTATAATAGCCTAATAGATGTATTTCTGTTTTAATTAGTATTTTCTCTATTATCACAGTGCATCGTCAAACGAACTTATTGTTTGGTCAAATAGAGGGGCGATTTTACAGGGGGTTTAGGGGGAATGCAAGAGGCTTCCAAGGAGCAACAAACCGAATTAAACCCAGCCTAGATTATGATTAAGGACTATCCAAAAGTACTATTTAGCTATAAATATGATTATTTATATCCTCGCCTAAAAGTGCCTACTCTTGGTGCTGAAAAATGCATCTTGAGGTGGAAGACACATCTAAAAACAATAATGATAAACTATCTCATAATTGACGAAATATGTTGTAGCTAGCGAGCTCTTTAAGCATATGCCAATTGAGGCAAATCAGAAAAAGAAACTCTTTCTGGAACGGTCTCTTTAGAAAAATCTTTTATATCACTAACCAGCTCCATTATGTTTCTAAATTTATCCAAAACAACTTTTCCTTGTTCTGTTGTACCAATTAGTTGCTTTCCATTTCGGACAAAGATATTGAGCCCTAACTCTTCCTCTAATAAACGAAGTTGACGACTAACGCCGGGCTGCGATGTATAAAGAAACTTAGCGGCTTTTGAAATATTTAAATCACATTCTTCAATGGCTAATACAAATCTTAATTGTTGTAATTTCATTTTTTTGTCCTCTGATTGATTGTCAGAAATTTTTCTAAAAATATAAATAAATTTTTTAATCATTAACCTATTTTTGTTAATAATTACGAAGCCATTGAATGAACCGTCAAAACGGCTCTTCCCGATGGATCTGCGTTGTTAATAAAACTGTCATCCCATGCCAATGCCTCTATAGTACTACAGGCAATTGATTTACCCGACGGAACGGTTTTGGCAGCCTTGTCACCTTCAAACTTGGCTGCAAATAGTCGACGGTACATCAATCCTTCTTTTGTATCTGGCGTATTAACAGGGAACTCATTGGCAGCCTCTGTAAACTCTTCATCTGAAATAGAGCTATCTGCATATTCTTTTAACGAGTCAATCCACGAATAGCCAACACCGTCAGAAAATTGCTCTTTTTGACGCCACAAAACTTCTTCTGGTAAATAGCCTTCAAATGCCTCTCTTAAAATATGTTTTTCGATCTTTCCATTGCCACACATTTTTGATTCTGGTGGGAGGTTCATTGCCGTATCCAAAAATGCTCGGTCTAAAAATGGAACCCGAGTTTCAACGCCCCAAGCTGACATCGCTTTGTTGGCTCGAAGGCAATCGAACTGATGAAGTCGCTCTAACTTACGCACTGTCTCAGCGTGAAATTCTTCTGCATTAGGTGCTTTGTGGAAATACAAATAACCACCAAAAATTTCATCAGCACCTTCACCAGAAAGAACCATTTTAATTCCCATAGATTTTATCTTTCGCGCCATCAAAAACATTGGAGTGGATGCACGAATAGTGGTTACATCATAAGTTTCTAAGTGATAAACAACATCCGCTAAAGCATCTAAACCTTGCTGAACGGTAAAATGAATTTCGTGATGAATGGTTCCTATTTTATCGGCCACTTTTTGCGCTGCGATTAAATCTGGAGACCCTTTTAAACCGACAGTAAATGAATGAAGTTGTGGCCACCAAGCAGGACTCTGTTGGTCGTCTTCAATTCGTTTTGCAGCATTTAATTGCGCGATTGCAGAAATAAGTGATGAATCAAGTCCGCCAGATAATAAAACGCCGTAAGGAACATCTGACATCATATGTTTTTTAACCGAACCAATAAGAGCTTCTTGAACTGCTTGAGTTGAAGCTAGTTGGTCTTTTACTTTGTCATAATCTTTCCATTCAGGATGATAGTAACTACGTATTTCTCCAATCTTACTATCTAAGTAATGCCCCGGAGGAAAAGTGAAAACTTCTGTACAAACTCCAGTTAATGATTTTAATTCGGAAGCAACATACAGCTGTTTTTTTGAATCATACCCGTAGTACAGCGGAATAATACCGATTGGATCGCGAGCAATCAGATATCGCTCATCGGCTTTATCAAACAAAATAAAAGCAAACATGCCTTCAAGCTGGTTAAGGCGTTTTTCAATCAATGAAGTATGAAGCTCGACACCCGGCGGGTGATCTTGCTCATACAGCGCTAAAATAATTTCGCAATCAGATTTAGTTTGAAATTGATAACCGGTTATTTCAGACTCTTCTAACGCCTTATGGTTATAGATTTCGCCATTAACTAACAATGCGATGTCATTCTTTTTATTTACTAGGGGTTGCTCGCCAGTTTCTATATCAACGATCGCAAGACGCTCATGGACTAAAACCGAATTATCACTTGTCCAAACACCTGACCAATCTGGGCCTCTATGGCGTTGTTTTTGAGATTGAGTGATAGCAAGACTTCGATAGTCTTGAGCGTCACCCTTAATATCTAAAATTCCAAATATGGAACACATCTGCTAAACCTTGTTTAAATTATCTGCTTCGTAATGATGTAATGATTAGTCAAAACGCAAATAAAGTAAATGTAGTTCATTGATTATAGTGGTATAGGTGAATATTATTCATTAATCAGGTATTATTCTGTTAATTCCAAAAAATGATGAATAAATGACCATGACAAAAAAGGGATTCGATAAAACGGTTATTTCCGAAAATTCGGAAAATCCTCGTATAGACGCCCTAGATCGCTCAATCATCAACGCTTTAGTCGATGATGCGAGGATATCTTACGCCGAGTTAGGTAAGCGATTTAAGGTGAGCCCAGCGACTATTCATGTCCGTGTTGAAAAGATGAAGGCTTCCGGCGTGATAACCGGAACCAAGTTATCAATAGAGCCTAAAAAGCTAGGTTACGGCGTTTGTTGTTTTATCGGTATTACATTAAGAAGTGCTGGTGATTATTCTGATGTTATCGCGCAATTAAACAAAATAGAAGAAGTGGTTGAAGCATACTACACGACCGGTGCTTATAGTATTTTCACCAAAATCTTGTGTCCATCAATTGATGATTTGCATTATTTATTGGTAGATAAAATTCAATCAATTGAGAAAGTCAGAGCGACGGATACTTTGATATCATTGCAAAACCCGATTCATAGGAATATTAAGTTATAGGCGGGAGCGGGGTACTAGGATCGAGGTACGGGGTGCTAGGTACTAGGTTTAAAAAAGTATTAATATCACTGTGGGAATTTTGAAATTGAACCAAGGGCATCTAGCTAGGCGAAAAATAATTGGTGTAAACTTGTTAAATAAAAAACTTTCTATTAAGAAAAAGATTCTGATTAGCTTTTTAATCATTTTGGTTATCGGTTTTTTGATCCCAGAGAAATTAATTATTCCTATCAAGGGAGCTAGTTCGTCCGACTGGAATCATAATACCTTTTGGTATGAACCCTGGGGAAAGTCAGGTGTTCATAAAGGAATTGATATTTTTGGAACGAAAGGGCAGGAGCTTATTTCTTCGAGCAAAGGTATTGTCGTTTATACGGGAAAATTTGCACTAGGTGGAAATGTGGTGGTTGTTTTGGGACCAAAATGGCGGTTTCATTATTACGCGCATCTGGATTCTATTTCTACTGATTCATTTAGTTTAGTTAGCGCTGGCGAGAAAATTGGATTGGTTGGTGATACAGGTAATGCGAAGGGTAAACCACCTCATCTGCACTATTCTATTGTTACGCCTTTTCCTTATTTTTGGAGAGCTGATTTGTCTACGCAAGGTTGGAAGAAGATGTTCTTTTTGAATCCTGGTGGGAAGTTGATTGGGGATTTTTAGTTTTTTTTGGGGTGTTTATGAGTGCGAACGCCAAAAGCACTTGAAAATGACGAGCGAGTAGCGAGTTAGTTTTCGAGTGCCTTTATTTGTTAAAGTCATAATTGATATATAAAAACGGTATGCAACCCACCTACATTTCTTTCTCGCACTTGACCAGGTCCATACTCTACTAGTTGATCATTTTTGAAAATAAAGGTGTAGTCCGCTCTATCCCAAGACCATCCTGAAATAAGACGATTAACATATTTGTAAGTTTCATATTCTCCTATTTTGCGAAAACCATCGGATTTCCCCATAATTTCAAAAACTTGACTCTTTGTCATTCCCGGACTTATGTTTGCAACCTTTTCTCCAGTAACACATCCCGCTACGAAGCTAATTATTAAAACAAACATTAGAATTTTATTCATTTTATCTCCTTGGACTTTAACAACTTGTTATTGCGCACGGTGCGCAATATGTGAATTACGCTTCTGTGCTATTTACGAGTAACCACGTTATCCAAGTTCCGCTCTAAATACAAGCACTAGAGCTAAGTTATTAGTACTAAATAGGCTTACCACTGGTAATGTGCTTATATTTTTTATTTGAAATTTAGTCCATGATGCTTAAAATGTAACTTTAATTAGATCAATGAGTTACAAATTAAAAATGGTTGTTATTGCGCACGATGCGCAGTAACTACGACTTTTCACAAACCAAACTTGCAATCAAACTTAGGGTCAGAAGAACTTGAACAACTCTCAAACGTCCCTCCACAAATTAAATTGACAAATATATATCATTGATCAATACTTGATAGCTCAACTATCCATCAAGAGTTAACAATGAATAAAACATCAGTAAAAACTTCATTCGTAATGGGGTTATGGGCAGTCAGTACCAACATCAATAAAAGAATTGATGGTAAACTGGGAGCTATCCACGGAATTAGCTTTACCGAATATATGGTTTTGTTTCATTTAAAAAACACAGACTCTAATTCAATACGCCGCATCGATCTGGCCGAAAAACTCGGATTAACTGCTTCTGGCGTGACTAGACTGCTAGCTCCATTAGAAAAAATAGGGTTGGTTCAAAAAGAAATAAACAAAAGGGATGCGAGAGTTAGTTTGGTAAAAATCACCTCAACGGGAGAACGGCTGCTAGGTGATGCAACCGTTAGTCTGGATGAAACATCAAATTCTTTGTTGGAAAACATTAATAACAAAAGTATCAAAAACTCATTAGAGGTTTTCAAGACAATGAATAATGAAAGAATCTTGTTGTAACTAGGGAGTAGGTTGGGTTGGTTTTTCCAAACCCAACAATATTGGCTAAGTAAGATATAAGCTTTAATTGATAAATCAGAGATATCAACTGGCTCAATCGTTGGGTTTCGTTCCTCTACCCAACCTACAAATTCGACTGAACTTGGGGGCAGAAGAAATTGAAGCATACACTCTAGTTATCTACCACTTGGAAAACGCTCACTCTTGACAATGCTTATCGATGGCTATATGGTATTACGTATAGGCTATCGATAGGAGTGAGTTATGACAGCAGTTACTGTTTCCCCAAAATTTCAAGTAGTAATCCCAAAAGAAATCCGTGAATCTATGGGAATAACATCAGGACAAAAAATCCAGATGCTCAGTTTTCGTAATAGAATCGAGTTAATACCAATCAAGCCAATAAAAGAAATGAAAGGTATTCTCAAAGGAATCAATACAAATATTAATCGAGAAAAAGATCGGTTATGAACGTTGTTGACTCCTCGGCTTGGCTGTCTTATTTTGCGGGAGATAAAAACGCGGCCTCTTTTTCCAAGCCTATAGAATCTCTCGATAAATTGCTGGTTCCAAGCATCACGGTTACTGAGGTTTTCAAACATGTGCTTCGTAACAAGGGGGAGGAACTCGCGCTTGAAATTATTGCACATATGACACAAGGGAAAGTTATCCCTCTTGATATGCAATTATCAATTGATGCGGGCAGTTATGGTGTTCAGCATAAATTACCTTTGGCTGGCAGTATTATTTATGCCACTACTGTAAAGTTTGATGCGACTTTATGGACACAGGATCGTGACTTTAAAGATCTTCCCAATGTTAAGTTTTATGCTAAATAAGCAAGTCACAGGGTTTTTATCCGTAGGTTGGGTTGATTTTTCTGTATAGACCGGAGACATGGGTAACACATGTTCGGGCACATGGGTAACACTAAGTTCTTCAAGTATATTATTCCATTTCAAGTTGTTTTCGTAAATTAATTTTGTAAATCTTTTGATGTCGATAAT
>Ga0316204_10000492_pt1 | contig 144684 bp, 152 predicted proteins | sample 6monrhotite_MG_2_FD_205661 | JGI IMG/M metagenome (GOLD analysis project Ga0316204, IMG submission 205661) | Microbial mat bacterial communities from mineral coupon in-situ incubated in ocean water Damariscotta River, Maine, United States -... | ecosystem: Environmental > Aquatic > Marine >... | reverse complement strand
TACGAAATTGGAGTTTGACAATTTCTCAGCTCAATATTCATTTTAAGGAGAGACTAAAAGACGCTTTAAGATTATGATACAATCTTAGGAGAAATTAGGTGTTGACACAGAATTTATTACACTCCCAGTACAGTAGATAGCATGTTTGACAAATATGCCAATGAAGATGGTTGGCTAGAGTTTAATGATGATACCGCTGAATTTCTTGCTGGTTTAGCCTACAAAAAAGAAGACATAAATGGTGGTCAATATCTTCAAAAAGTGAATACTCAAGGGGTTGCGTACAAACTCAAAGAAACTGTAGAACATGGCAATGGAAGACATTTATTTATGAATTCGCATTACGCTACTCAAAATTACCGTAGTGACTATTCACCAGGTTTTAGTGCTTACATGAAAAGTGGTGAAAAAGACGAAACGAGTACGAGTAATGTTGCGCGCGCTAGTATCAGGGGAAAGAAAAACGGTGTAGAAGATGGTGTTAAATTCACCACTCTCGACGACGTAAACGCAGAAAACCTACAAATCGTACAAAAAGATAGATTTGATAACATCTACAATGAATACCACAAGCTAGAAGACACAAACGCAAACCAAAGAGAATTTAGAAAATATGAAAAAGAGTTTGAGAGAATTACTAATTTAGATTTTTCTAAAGAGAATCTAGAAAAAGTAAAAACAGAAGTAGATAATGGAAATCTAACAGATACTTTCAAAGATATGGATTCGTTGACAGCAATAAAGAAAGATGGCAAAGGTGGGTATATTTTAAAGTTTGATACAGATAGAACTGTACAAGTAGATGATTTGTATTTTAATACAGATGATTTTTTAAAAATGGATGACGGAAGAAGAGTCTCAATTTTATTTGAAGAAGAAGTTTTAGGATATGACACAAATGAAGATTTAGTAATTGACAAAAAAGAGATGAACTTTGAAAACTTTGCATATAAAGATAGTGGCAAACTAACAACTCTAAAAGAAGCAGGAGTAAAACTAATAAAACTACATAAAGATACTGAAAAAGTTCAATTTGAATTGGCATTTGAAGGTGGAGTTTCAAAAACCATAGACACCCTTTATAAAGTAATGGATTTAAGCAAACAAAACCGAGTTAATTCAACTGAGGAGTTAAATGAGATTATCAATCATCCTTACCAGAACAGGGTTGAAGATAGTAGTGAAACGCTTCATTTGGCCTGATGGATAAATTATACTTTAAATTAAACATATATATTTGTAATTATTAGCTATTTATGCTATAAATACAAATATATACTATTAAAGGTGTAATATGTTACAAAAAATATCAATATACCTATTTAATAAACATATTGCTGATATGTATCAAGATAATGATAGAGTTTATTTAAAACAGGTTGGTGACTTATGTTATAAAGCCAGTCCAATATCTATCTCAAAAGACATCAAAGAGATAGAAACATCACATCTTAATTTTTTAGAAAAAGTTGCAGGATTTATCAGTGACTCCTTACCTGGAAGTTTTGGAAATGAAGTATTAAATAATTTTTTTTTACAAAATAGTAATAAATATCCAACAGTAAGTGAGAAGTTACTATTTATTGGTAACAAAGGACTTGGTGCATTGACTTTTGAACCATCAATAGAACATAATAATACCGATGACACTATAGAATTAAAGTCTATGTTTGAAAAAGTAAAAGAGCTACAAAAAGGTGGAGATTATCACTCTTTACATAGTGCATTTTTAGTTTCTGCTCACTCATTTGTAGGTGGAGCGAGAAGTAAAGCAGTTGGCGCAATCAATCTTGATACAGGTTTAGTTTATTTAGGAGATAGAACTAAGTCACTTAAGAATGGGTATATACACGCCATCATAAAGTATGATGATACAGCAGGCGATGATGAAAATAGATCAACATATTCAAAAATTGAGTATATATATTACTTGTTAGCAAAAAAAAGTGGCATAAACATGATGGATTGTTACTTACTTGAAGCAAATGGTAAACACCATTTTATAACAAGAAGATTTGATGTAGAATCCAGTGGCAAAAGGTATCATATTCATTCACTTGCTGGACTTTTGCATATAGATTATAATATTCCAAGAGCTATTGGATATGAAGATTTACTAAGAACTGCAGTAAAACTTAATGCAATAGATAGTATTAAACAACTATTTTTGCAAATGTTATTTAATTATATGTTTGTTAATCAAGATGACCATAGTAGAAACTTTTCATTTATGTGTGATGAAGATTTTAAATATAGAGCAACTCCTGCTTATGATGTCACATTTTCAAAAGGAGAAAAACAGACAGTAGAACATCAACTCTCACTTTATGGTAAAGCACTTTCTAAAATAACAGTTGATGATATTGCAAAACTTGCCATGGAGTTTTCAGTGGATTTAGAGTTTGTTTCTACTTCAATTGAGACTATGAAAAATTTAAGAGAGAGTGAACTCCCAAAGTTTTTAAAAGAGTACAAAGTATCAAATATTAAACAAAATCAAATACTAAAAGAGGTAAATAAAAGAGACTTGCAAGGAGCCTTAAATGAGTAGTGAATTACTAGAGAAATTAAAACAGTCACAAAAAAATGCAAAAAAATCAATAAAAGAAAAATTGAATCCAAATAGCCATTTTTTAAATCTTACAGATGAAGAGGTGGCATTAATTCTAGCACTTCGAGCAAAAAACTTAAGAATCTCACAAAATAAAAAGCAGAAAGAGTTTAGCAATCAAGCAAACCTAAGCTCACCTACAACATATTCAAACTTTGAGCAAACAGGTCTTATCTCTATTGTAAACTTTATAAAAGTTATGAGAAACTTTGGAAGACTCAATGAACTTGAAAAACTAATGCAACCAACAGTTGCACAGAAGATTGATGATTTACAAAACGAACAAAAACATAGAGTAAGATATTAAAGTAAAGTTCAAATACAAAATTAGAACAGGGTTGAAGATTCTGGTGAAACGCTTCATTTGGCTTGATTGCATTTTACAAGTTTATTGTATAATTCAGTGATACTACCCGTTATCACTTGAAAAAAAGAGGCTATAGCTATACATCAGCAAGACCATCGCCTAGCAAAGGGGATAGAGACGCCCAAGGACGTTTTAAAAAAGTGGATTAAATGATATTGTTGGAGCAATCGCAACAACAAAGTCTCTTAAACTTTTTCTTGAAGATGAAATTAGATTTGGATTAATCAGTAACTACAGAAGAAGTTGGTCTAAAGTAGGTGAACGTGCAGTAGTACCAAATCAACAAATGTTTGCTAATCGCTACATCTTCAGTGCTATTGATCCAATAAACGGAGATAGCTTCCATTTAATTCGTTTTATTGTTTGGTATAAGCTACAAAAAGGCAAATAAGGTCGATCCTAAAAAATCACATAAAGTGATTCAAGAGTGGAAACAACTGATGGAAAAAAACTCAAATATTTAGATTTAGATAATTGTGAAGTTTTAGTTCAAGATGAGTCTGCATTTGTTTCAAACGTATCTCAATACGGCTGGTCTCTAAAAGGTAAAAAATCCATATATAAGGGCTATAGATACGGAACTAGAGTAAATTGTTTCGGAAGCCTAAATATCAGTAATAGCAATATAATCTTAACACGAGAACCAAGAGGTAATTCTCAAACGATGATTAAGCACCTAGAGGTTGTTCGTGAAAATTATTCCATAGAAAAAAAGTTGATAATATTTACAGATAACGCTTCTTGGCATAAAACAAAAAAAGTGACAAAGTATTGTGAAGAAAATAATATTGAGCTTTGGTTTACACCACTATATGCACCTGAATTTAATCCTATTGAAAGAGTATGGAGTTTTATGAAATCTATTGTTAAAAAAGAAATCTTTATTACAGCCAAATCTTTCAATGTTTTTATTACAAAATTATTCAGTTCAATACAAAATGACTATCAGCAACAGCTTCGTAATCTATGCTGTAGTTTGATTTAGGATGGGTATAGGACAGATATAATTTTTCCACAATAATAATTTATATAAAGCTATCTCTAAATTAAATAATAATCTTAATTCCTGTATATATTTTAATCTACTAATAAACGCTAATTACTAAAAATTATAATTAGCGTAAAATTGAACTCTATCAAAAGATGCCGCATTATCGTTAGCACCTGCTGCATCATTAGATTTTAAATCCGTATACATTAAAATAAAACTTAAATTATCACTGTATGAATACTCAGCAACTAAATTTGATTCATCAACCTCAGACATTGTAGAATCTTCTTTGAAATTTCCATAACCATAAAAGAATGCAAAATCTCCATACTCTTTACCAATTCCAACCATATATGCTTTTGCATCATTTAGTCCATCTACTGTCATCTCATCCATTGATGTCATGTATGGACCACCACCAAAACCGTTTACAACTGATTTTCCTGTATCATTACTAGAACCATTATATGCAACTACTAAATTAACACCAACTGATTTTATACCTAAATCTGCACTAAGTCCATAAACATTGCCATCAACACCAGTAGTTCCATCTTCAGAAAAGTTTGCATATTGAGCAGATAATGCTAACATTAAATTTTCATTCAATGAAAACTCCGTAATACCCTCTATATAAAAAACATCTGTTAATTCATCAATATTGTAATACCAAGCAGATATTTCACTATTTTTTATACCACTGTATACTGTAGCCAACATTGTAGTTCCATCTCCAGCAGCGTATAAATCTTCGAATCTATCCTGTGTAGGTGCATCAACTCCTGCCCATTTTTTAATGTGTGCTACTATAAAAGTTGTATCTTCTACATCATTATTTGTTAATACATAAGCTTCAAAAAGATTTGGAATCATACGAATATCATCACTATCTGCAAATGGAGTATCAATCTGCTGACGTCCAGCTGTAAATGTTGTATTGTTACGATGCGCTTGAATATAAGCTTCTCCCAAAATAGAAAAGCCATCTCCATCTGTTTGATCAAACAGGTTTGTAGCTACATCTTGCGCGTTATTCTTAGACATACGATGAGTTGTGTAAAATGCAGCGCCTGCACTAAATCCATTGACTTCACCTGTTTCAAACTTTAAATATCCACCAGTTGCTATATTATTTGCATCTGTACTTTTATCATCAGATTCTTGATTTATATAACCTACTCTAAGCTGCCCTGAAACCTTCGCACTCTTATAACCATTAAATGCATCATCTATTGAGTTTGCAGCAAAAACTGAACTACTCAATGCAATAGCTGTTATTGAGCTAATCACTATTTTCATATTTATCCCCCAAAAAGTCTAATTCAATAAGCTACTATTATCGACAAAATGGTAATATTTTGAACTGTTTATTTAGTTTGCATGAATTGTATTAATATTTAATCAAGTTTTTATTAATACTTACTTATACTATCAGCCTAAAAAAACATTATTATACTTAAAGAGGGTTTAAATGGATAAAAATATCTATTCAGTGATAGAAGTTATGCCAAAAGTTCAAGAGTATGAGCGTAGATTACTTTCTCTTAACAGACAACTTAACAAAACTACACTAACAGGTAAAATAAGTAACCTTCAAGCTGCAGAAACCCTTTTCGAATTTATGGAAGAGACAAGTGAAAAGTTTTCTAATCTTCAACAAAATTTAGTTCATACTATTGTTACAGAGAGTGTTAAAAAAATAATTCTTGAAGCATCTTCTAAAGCACAAGTTTGTATCGATATATTAATTAGAAATCTATTTGAGAGAACTGCTGATGTTGGTTTTTTAGCAACAGATGAAGACCTAACAGCTTTTATGGCAAAAGATTACAACAGCGAAGATGAATTTGCACAGATTCATGAACACCTAAATGAGTATGTAAAAAAATATAGTGTATACAGTGAAATACTTCTACTAGATATGGATGGTAGTGTAAAAATACATTTGAATCAAGATAATAAAGTCTCTAATGGCGCAAACTTTAGTGATGTAGTAAAAAAGGTCGTTGACAACCAAGAAGAGTATACAGAATATTTTGGCTATACGGGTCTTGTTCCTGATGCAAAAAACTCCCTACTATACATGCAAAACATCACTAATGGTCCAGAAGACTCAGGTCCTACTGTTGGAGTTTTAGTCCTTGTTTTTAAATTTGATGATGAGATGGAAGGTATTTTTAATAAATTGGACAATAACAATCACCGTCCAATTATGCTTCTTATTGATGAAAAAAACCAAACGATTGCTACAAACCACTCTGAACTTGTACCTATTGGTAAGCGACTTGAACCACTTAAAGATGACGAAGAGTACAAAATAATTAACTACAATAATAAGCGCTACATTGCAACAAGTGCAAAAACGCAAGGATATGAGGGATACTTTGGAATCCCTTGGAAGGCATTTTTATTGGTACCTCTAAAAGATGCATTAAATTCAGATTCAAATGATGAAACAAAGTTAGATGATAATATTCTTCAAAATTCAAGTCTACTCTCAGATGAGCTTAAACAGATTAAAGAAAACTCTGAAGAGATTGAAGAGGATTTAGTAGATACAATAATTAATGGTGAGCTAATTGCTTCTAAAACAAAAGCGTATTCTCTAAACCCTGTTTTAGAGAATATTAGAAATATTAGTAGTGATATTAGCGAAGTTGTAAATGCCTCAATTGAAGATATTCATAAGACTATTGCAGAGGCTACTTTAGGAGATGTTGAGTTCCTAGCATCACTCGCTATTGATATTATGGATAGAAACCTTTATGAGCGTGCTAATGATTGTCGCTGGTGGGCATTAAATAGTGAATTAAGAGCTATTTTAGACAATGAAGAAATCTCAATGAGTGAGCAACAAAGAGTTACACAAATTTTACAATATATAAACTCTCTATACACAGTTTACACAAACCTATTTGTATTTGATAGACAGGGTAAAGTAATTGCCGTATCAAACCAAAAAGACCAAGTTCTTATTGGACAAAGGATTCATAATCCTGCAGTTGAAGCGACACTTAGAAATACAGATTCACAAAAATATTTTGTAAGTGAATTTGAAGATAGTGAACTCTACCAAGATAAACCAACATATACATATTATGCCTCTATTACACAAAAAACAAAAAGTAAAAAAACAGTTGGTGGAATTGGAATTGTATTTGATTCAGAACCACAATTTAAAGCTATTTTAAGTGATTCTCTACCTAAAACAATTGATTTAGATGAAAAAGATGTGATTACTGAAAATAAACATGAAAATTTAATTCATACGTCTAAATCTTTTGCTGTTTTTACAGATAGAAAAGGGAAAATTCTATCTACTACAAATCCTCATATAGATACAAAAGAAAGATGTAAACAGAGTGAAGAGTACCTAGCTACTGCTATGGGCGAGAGTAAATCTGGAATAATAGAAATCAATGACAAGAACTTTACACTTGGGTGTGTAGCATCATCTGGTTATAGAGAATATAAAAATAGCGATGGATACAGCAATGATATTCTAGCTTTAGTTTTTATGCATATATGATTTAATAGACTGATTCTGTAAGAAGTCTAATAGTCAAATACCCACCAAAAGCTTTTTCATAAAATGGTGCTGTTATAGTTTCAAAACTTTCAGCATCTTCATATATATTTACAAGCCAATCAAAATCAATAGCTCTTGCATTTAATGCACTTATACTAAGTAGAGTATCATTAATGCTTCCTAGTTTGCTTGATGTAACTAAAATGGTTTTAAGTTTTAAGTACTCTATGAGATCAATCATATAAAAATCTTTCTCAATTGGTACCATCAACCCACCAGCACCCTCAACTAAAACTATGTCACTAATTTTAGCTATCTCTTCAAAATGTTTTAAAATTAGCTCTTTACTAATTTTTACATCCCCACACGCTACAAATGGTGCTGCTGGGAGTGAAAATTTATATGGTACTATGTAATCAATACCTAAAGAGTTCAATGCAGGATGATTTTTAATCGCAGCATTAAAAAGCTTTGTAGCATCTTCAGCTATGTCAATGACACCAGTCTCTATTGGTTTAAGTACACCAACTTTCAACCCCTTTGACTGAAAATAGTCAATTAATTTTAAAGTAGTATATGTCTTACCAACATTGGTATTAGTTGCGGTGATAAAAAGCGAAGAGTATTTCATTTTAAATTTGCTATAATCCTATCAAATTTTAAATAAAGGCTTTTAATGAATCAGCTAGAGACATTTGCTACAGAAGCAGTGCAACTAACAGGCTCAAAAAGTGGTCCAATAAGCCCTATTATAGCTCATTCTGCAGCTTTTGGTTACGAAGATTCAATTACAGCAGAAGAAATTTTCAGTGGTGCTGTACAAAAACCTGTTTATGCTCGTATGGGCAACCCTACTAGCAGCCAGCTAGAATCAATACTTTCTAAAATGGATGGTGGCGTTGGTTGTGTAACAACATCCTCAGGAATGGCTGCAATATCAATGGTTGCTCTTAGTTTATGTGCAAGTGGTGATGAGATAATTAGTGTTGGTGGTCTTTTTGGTGGTACATACGCTCTATTTAGTGAATCATTAAATCGTTTTGGAGTAACAACACACTTTTTTGATGTTGATCAAATAGAAGAGATAGAATCTGCTATTACACAAAAAACAAAAATGATTTTTTTAGAGAGTGTAGGAAACCCTAATCTTCGTCTTCCTGATTTTAAAGCAATTGAAAAAATTGCTACTAAAAATGGTATCTTGCTCGCTGTAGATAATACAGTTACACCACTAAGCTTGCAACCAATAAAATTTGGTGCAGATATTGTTCTTTACTCAACTACAAAAACAATTGCAGGACATGCAGCGGCACTTGGTGGAGCAGCTGTATTTAGAGAAGTTAAAAGTGATGATAAGAAGTTAATGAGTGATAGATACAAAGATTTACATAAATTTGTTGAAAAAGCTGGTGCAAATGCATTAATTGCAATTAGTAAAAAACGTGCAATGCGAGACTTTGGAATGAGTTCTAATGCATTCGCTGGATTCATTACAATGATTGGTATTCAAACTCTATCTTTGAGAACAGAGCGTGTTAAAAATACAATAGAGACTCTAGCACACGCACTACATGATGCTGGTGTAAATGTCCGCCATCCATCACTTAAAAATCATGAGCATCATGATAGATATATTAAAGAGTATGAACATGGTTGTGGACCACTTTTAACAATAGATTTTGGTAATAAAGATAGAGCTTACGCATTTTTAGAGCGTTCAAAACTAATTACTGTAACTGCAAACATTGGAGATACAAGAACTCTTGGTTTACACATGGCTTCTACAATTTATAGTGATTTTGACGCACAGACTAGAAAATTTTTAGGTATAACTGATGGACTAGTTCGAATCTCAATAGGTCTAGAGAATGAAAATGACCTAATAGATGATTTTTTAAGTGCAGCACAATAGTGTCAACTAGAACTGAAGAAGAAGTTGAGCAACTTTTAGCAACCCCTAAAGAGTATAAAGTTTTATTACTAAATGATGATTACAGCACAATGGATTTTGTTGTAGATGTTTTAATGACAATATTTCATAAAACATATAAACAGTCTGAAGATATAATGCTTGAAGTACATAAAAAAGGTAAAGGGCTTTGTGGAATTTATAGTTATGAAATTGCAGAGACAAAAGTAGCTCAAGTTCATAAAAAGGCCCGTGATCAAGGTTATCCACTTAAAGCTGTCATAGAGGAGAGTGAGTGATGATTAGTACAGAGTTAAATGAATTATTTTCAAGTGCAGTACGTTTTGCGAAAAAGAAGCGTCACGAGTACTTAACAATTGACCATCTATTTGTATCGCTTTTACAAAGCCAAGAGGGTCAAGAGATAATTACTGCATGTGGTGGAGATTTAGATTGGTTAAAAAAAGAGGCAACAACACAGCTTCTTAGTGCAAGTAAAGAGCTACCTGAAGATGTTGAGCAAGATCCACATGAGACAGTAGCACTCTCTAGAATGTTAGAAAAAATGATGCAACATGTACATAGTGCGCAAAAAAGTCTAGCAGAGATTGGAGACTTACTAGCTGCAATTTTTGAAGAGCAACACGCCTTTGCATACATGCTTTTAAATGCTCAAGAAATCTCGCGTATTGATGTACTTGAATATATTTCACACTCTCACAAAGAGTTGGCAACAATGACATCTCCTAAAAATAAAGAGAAGAATTCATCGGCACAATCTAGTGTTCTTGAACAATATACAATTAATCTAATAGATCTAGCACATAACGGTCAAATAGATCCTGTAATTGGAAGAGAAAAAGAGCTAGAAAATGTTGTAAGAACACTATGTAGACGAAAAAAGAATAATCCACTCTTAGTTGGTGAACCAGGTGTTGGTAAAACAGCAATTGCAGAGGGGTTAGCTCTACAAATTGTTCAAAAAAATGTTCCCTCAATTTTAGAAGATGTTGAACTTTTTGCACTTGACATGGGTTCATTGCTATCTGGTACTAAATATAGAGGAGATTTTGAAAAACGTCTTAAGGGTATTATTGATGCGCTTCAAGCAAAAGATAATGCTGTACTATTTATAGATGAGATTCATACAATAGTAGGTGCTGGTTCAACTAGTGGTGGAAGTATGGACGCGGCTAACCAACTAAAGCCTGCTCTTGCATCTGGTGCTATAAAATGTATTGGTGCTACAACTTACACAGAGTATAGAAATGTTTTAGAAAAAGATAGAGCATTAAGCAGACGTTTTGCAAAAATAGATGTAGATGAACCAACACAGCTTCAAAGTGTTGAGATTCTAAAGGGTCTAAAACATAAATATGAAAATCACCATGGGATAACATACAGCGAGCGCTCACTAAAAGCAGCAGTTGAACTTTCAAAACGTTTCATGAGTGAGAGATTTTTACCTGATGTTGCTATCGATGTAATTGATGACGCTGGTGCGGCATTTCACCTGAATGAGAGAAAAAGAAAAAGTGTAAGTATCTCAGATATTGAAGCTGTAATTGAGAGAACTGCTGGTATTCCATCATCTAGAATAAACAATAATGAGACGCAACTTCTAAAAACTCTACCAGAAAAACTAAAACTTAGTGTTGTTGGACAAGATGATGCTGTTAATGAAGTTAGTCAATCTATAGTGCGTGCACGTGCTGGTATGAATGAAGCAAATCGTCCTGTAGCTTCATTTTTATTTAGTGGACCAACTGGTGTTGGTAAAACACAACTAGCAAGAAGTTTAGCAGATGTTTTGGGTGTACATTTTGAACGTTTTGATATGAGCGAATATATGGAAAAACATGCAATTAGTAGACTAATTGGCGCACCTCCTGGATATGTTGGGTATGAACAAGGTGGACTTTTAAGCGAAAGTGTACGTAAACACCCATATATGGTTTTACTTCTTGATGAGATTGAAAAAGCGCACCCAGAACTTATAAATATCATGCTTCAAGTAATGGATAGTGCAACACTTACAGATAACAATGGAAGACGTGCAGACTTTCAAAATGTCATAATAATTATGACATCAAACATTGGAACGAATGAACCAAATGTTATGGGGTTCAAAAAAGATAAACAGACAAAACTAGATCGTGCATTAAAAGATTTTTTCACACCTGAATTTAGAAATAGATTAGATGCTGTAGTTGCATTTAAACCTCTAGATAAAGATATAGTTGAAAAAATTGTCGTTAAATTTATAGATGAACTAAACATACAACTTAAACCTAAGAAAGTAACTCTCCATTTAAGTGATGAAGCCTCTGTATTATTAGCTAAAGATGGATTTGATGTTCAAATGGGTGCGCGTCCACTGCAAAGATTAATCCAGACTAAAATTAAAACGCCACTTAGTTCAATGGTGCTATTTGATCACACTGGTGGAGCCCTAGAAGTTAGTATTGATGTAAAAAATGACGATATTGTGCTAAATGTAAAAAAGTGAACTAAGTTATGATACCTAAAATCCGCTACTCCTTAGAATTTCCAGATCCAAGGAATAGCGCTGGTGACATACCTATCGCATATGGAGGAGATTTAAGCCCTAGTAGATTAATGCTTGCTTATAGAATGGGGATTTTCCCTTGGTTTAATGAAAACGATCCTATTTTATGGTGGTCACCAGACCCTAGAATGGTTCTTTTTTTAGATGAATTTATAGTTCGTAAATCTCTTGCAAAACGAATCCGTAATGGTGGTTTTGAGATTAAGATGAATAGTGCTTTTAATGAAGTAATGACTAGATGTGGAACTGTAAAAAGAGATGATCAAAATGGTAGCTGGATAACATCGGCTATGATTGAAGCATACAGTGTTTTACATGATTTAGGACATGCACACTCAATTGAGACCTATTTAGATGGCGAACTAGTTGGCGGTCTTTATGGTGTTGCCATTGGCAGTATCTTTTATGGTGAGTCTATGTTCTCACTACATAATGATGCTTCTAAAGTTGCACTTGCTCATCTTGTTGAGCATTTAAAAGATAATGGGTTTGAAATTATAGATTGCCAGATGAATACAGGTCACCTATCATCTCTTGGGGCGCGTCAAATAAAAAGAGATGAATTTTTAAACATAGTTAGTAATGGTATAAAAAAAGAGACAAGGATTTAAGATGATACACATAAATAGTTTGTATAAAACTTTAATAAGTTCTATAGCATTAATCTCAATATTAGTTTTTTCAGGATGTCAAAGTGGTGCCTATTCAAGGGCTAATGTAGGTCAAATAGAGCAAATTTACACAGCAACTGTAAAGGGTACAAAAATTGTTGAGTTGCAAGATGATGGTTCAGGCAAACTATTTGGTGCAATAATAGGTGCGCTTGCAGGGCATCAACTAGGCAAAGGAAAAGGTAATACAGCGGCTACAATTGGTGGGGCATTAGCTGGTGGAGTGGCTGGAAATGAGTTAAATAAGGCATTAGGTCAGGAGATACATCTTCTATTTGATGATGGTAGAAATATTTCAACAACAATAGAGATAAATAATAATCACCCCTACTCTTTTAAAACAGGTGACGTTGTAAATGTCTATATGCGTCATGGTAAAGTTAGTCAAATTAAACCATTAAAATAACAAGGAATCAAATATATGTATAACAAATCAATTAACTTTTCATTATGGGTAGACTTTATTGAAAGAGACTTTATCAGTAATGGATTAGTTGAACTTACACAAAACAAAATAGTAAACGGGGCAACAAGTAATCCAGCAATTTTTAAAGATGCGATTTTAAACTCACACTCATATAAGAATCAGTTAGAAAGCTTAACTTCACTTACGCCAAAAGAGAAATATGAAGCTCTTGCAATAGATGACATTAAATTAGCAGCAGATGTCCTGCGTCCTTTGTATGATGAAGGAAATGATGGTTATGTAAGTATTGAAGTGGACCCATTTCTATGTGATGATGCGCAAGCTACTACACAAGAGGGGCTGCGTCTTTACAAAGAGATAAATCGTCCAAATGTTATGATAAAAGTTCCAGCAACTGAAGCTGGGTACACCGCAATGGGTGCACTTGCTAGTGAAGGAATCGCTGTAAATGCCACGCTTATCTTTACACCACTTCAAGCAAAAAAGTGTGCTGATGCATTTGAGAGTGCTCAAAGCAGTAGTGGCAAAGTTGTAAATACAGTACTAAGCGTATTTGTAAGTAGACTAGATAGATTATTAGATAGCAAATGTACTGAGAAAAATATTGAGACTGGAAAACTTGGAATCTATAATGCTGCTAATGTTTACAACCAAATTGAAGCTCGCAAAATTAAAAACCTACGTGTCCTTTTTGCAAGCACAGGAGTTAAAGGAAATGACCTAAAGGCAAGCTATTACATTGAAGAGTTACTAGCACCAAACAGTGTAAATACTGCACCTATTAAGACAATTGAAGCATATAAAAAAGATGCTCCAACAGAGGCAAAACTTCCAATAGAACAAAAAAAGATTGATGAACTATTTGAGATGGTAGCTGCTGCTGGAATTGATGTTGATGAAGCTTTAGAGAATCTATTAAATGATGGACTATCATCTTTTAAGGATGCATTTAAAGAGATTTTAGACGAACTGGAATAACTAAATGGCTGCAAAATTTGATGTGAGTGAGTTGACCTTTGAGACACTAGATCGCGTTCGGGGCTATCTTGGTTGGCTTCTAAAACATGATGGTAGTGATCTTCACATCAAAGCAAATTCGCAAGTTAGATGTCGTATTAATGGAGATATAGTTCCTATTGATAATGCGATAATGACTAAAAAAGATGCATTAATTTTCTCAAAAGAGCTACTTCGTAATAGATTTACAGAGTTTGTAGAGAAAAAAGAGCTAGATCTTGTCTTTCCGTATGATAATAAAGTACGTTTTCGTGTAAATATCTTTTTTCAGATGGATGGTGTCTCTGCTGTATTTCGTATGATTCCAATTGATATAATAAGTATGGATGAACTAAAAATGCCCCCACCTGTTAAAAAGTTAGTTGAGATGGATAGAGGTTTAGTTCTTGTAGTTGGAGTTACAGGAAGTGGTAAATCTACAACACTAGCTGCAATGATCAATGAGATAAATAAAAACTCACGCCGTCACATCTTAACTATTGAAGATCCAATTGAATTTGTACATAAAGATAACAAATCTATAGTGAATCAAAGAAGTATCGGACAAGATACACATAGTTTTGCAGATGCTCTAAGAGCCTCATTAAGAGAGGACCCTGATATTATTTTAGTTGGTGAGATGCGAGATGCTGAGACTATTAACATAGCTCTTCACGCAGCAGAAACTGGGCATTTAGTGTTCTCTACTTTACATACTGTTGATGCCAAAGAGACAATTAATAGGATAATTGCGACCTTTGATAAAGAAGAACAAAACCGCATCAGATTAACTCTAAGTTCAGTTTTACGTGGTATTCTTGCTCAGCGTTTAATCCCAACAGTTGATGGAAAAAGAACAGCAGCTATTGAGGTTTTACTTAATACTCCTAGAATTTCAACACTTATTATGGATAATAGAGATAATGAAATTTTAGAATCTGTTGAAGATGGTAAAGAGGTCTATGGAATGCAAAGCTTCGACCAAGCACTTCTTGAGCTTTACCAAAAAGGATTTATAAGTGAGCAAGAGGCTCTAAATCATGCAACATCTAGATCTGACCTTAAGCTAAAAATATCTGGCGTTAGTGGGGATATAGATATTAAAAGAAGCATGTCACCAAATAAAGATGAAAAAACATTTGAAGAAGATGAAATTTACGCACTAAAGGTGTAACATGATTAAAAAGCAGTTAATGATGCTGTTATTATTAGTATCTGCTCTAAATGCGGAGTTTAATTTTTTAAAACTAAAGGAAAAACCAATGTTTAATGAACTTACAACAGAAGAAGAGTATGTAATTGTAAATAAAGGTACAGAGCGTCCATTCACAGGTAAATATGATAATTTTTATGAAAAAGGAACTTATGTTTGTAAAAGATGTAATGCAGCACTATACAAATCTGATTCTAAATTCAAATCATCATGCGGATGGCCAAGTTTTGACGATGAAATAGAGGGTGCCATAAGACATGAAATAGACGCTGATGGACGCAGAACAGAGATACTATGCGCAAAATGTGGTGGGCACTTAGGTCACGTTTTTGAAGGTGAGGGCTACACTGATAAAAATGTACGCCATTGTGTAAATTCACTGTCTATGAAGTTTATTGCTGATGAGAAGTAGATTTAAATCTACTTCTCAGAACGCATCTCATTAATTTCTTCTATTATTTCAATAGCTTCTTCCTCATCTACATCACCAGACTGTATATCTTCTAGCATCTCTTTAAAGTCACTTCTAAGAGTCTGAATCTCTTTCAACTCCTCTTTATCCTCAACCGTAGCCTCTTTATTGTCTGCAATCTGCTCAAATAAATCATCTATAAAATCTTCAATTTCTGGTAAGACATCTTCTTCTATCAGTTTTGTAAGCTCTTCTACTTTATTCATGTAAATCCTTAAAATATAATTGGTACAGAAATGTATGCAAGATATGCAAAGAGATATGATACTGTAGTTGTGAAAACAAACAGATAAGCTAGATGCTTAAAACTACCACTTTCTCTTGCGAAAACCATAGATGCTGCTAGACATGGTAAATAAAGCATTATAAAAACTAAAAAAGATACCGCTGAAGCAAAAGGAATCTGCTCCTTTATACGCTCTATTAGACCTTCACTTGTCTCATCTACTTCACTTCCAAGAGAGTAAAGTACTCCAAGAGTTGAGACAACAACCTCTTTTGCAGCAAGTCCAGTTTGAAGTGCAATTGTCATTTTCCAATCAAACCCAAGTGGCTCAAAAACTGGTTGAATAGCATGACCAATCTGCCCTAAATAACTATTTTCTAACTGAATTAATTCTGCCTCTTGAGCACTCATACCCTCAGATCTATCATATTTTGGAAAACTACTTGCAAACCAGATTAATACTGCTGCACCTAAGATAAATGTTCCAGCTTTTTTAAGGTACATCAACGCTTTTAGGTAAACCGTGTGCCACAGAAGTTTAATTGATGGCATACGGTACTTTGGCATCTCCATAACAAATGGTTCATTATCTTCTTTAAAAATAAAAACGCTCAAGAATTTTGCAGAGAGCAGACCTATTAGGGCACCGCTTATATAGATTATAAATAGTACATTCCCAGCAGCAGAATCAGCAAAAAATGCTCCTGCAAAAAGTACATATACGGGCAGTCTTGCTCCACAACTCATAAAACCTATCACATACAGTGTTATTAGTCTTCCAGTCTCACTCTTAATTGTTCTAGCTGACATATAAGCTGGAACCGAACATCCAAATCCTGTAATTAGTGGAATGAAAGATTTACCATGCAAGCCAAAACGGTGGAAAAAGCCATCTAAAAGAAAAGCAACCCTAGCCATATATCCGGTAGTTTCTAATAGTGCTATTCCTAAAAAAAGAATTACAATATTTGGCAAAAAAAGTATTACAGCTCCAACTCCAGCTATTATTCCATCTACAAAAAGAGATCGAACCATGTCATTTTCAATAGTCTTACCTATTACATCACCCAAATATGCAAAAAAGGCATCTATCATGTCCATAGGTATTGCACCAGCTGTAAATGTTAATTGGAAAAGTCCCCACATCAATAAAAAGAAAATTGGTAATCCAACTATACGATGAATTAGTACATTATCTATAATTTCAGTTATACTTTTTTTGACAATTTTTTTCTCTTTTACAACCTCAATAGTAACACCACGAGCAAAACCCATATGCTCTTCAGCAAAGATGTCATCTAAGTCTCTACTTTGATAATGCAGATATAGATGTTCCAAAGCGTCTCGTAAAACTGGTTCTAACTCTAACCAAAGTGGTTCTTCGTGTAATTTGTGAAAAATGTCTTTATCATTTTTTAAGAGTTTAATGGCTGTTTGACGAGGTGAATTACAGACATATTTTCTATTTACTAAAACCTTTTTTATGCGCTCAATTTCCTCTTCCACAGGCTCACTATAGACAATTTTACTAAACTGTTCTTTATCTTCATAAGTTTTAACCATACTTTTTAAAAGTAGATCTAATCCATCTTTTTTAAGAGCTGATACACTTGTACTTGAAACACCAGTTAAAGTAGTAAGATGCTTTGCATCAATTGTTATGCCCTCATTTTTTGCTTCATCATTCATATTTAACGCTAAAACTATTTTTTTATGGAGTTCGAAAAGTTCTGTTGTTAGTGAGAAATTTCTTTCAAAGTTTGTAGAGTCTAATACATTCAAAATAAGATCATATTCGTTATGTTCTAAAAAATCTTTTGTAACGCGTTCATCAGGTGAGAAATCATTAAGTGCATATGTGCCAGGTAAATCTGTAATTATAAATTCATAACCATCATATGAAAATGTCACCTCTTTTTTTTCAACTGTAACACCAGTAAAATTTCCAACTCTAAGTTTTGCGTTACTAATAGAATTAATAAGCATACTTTTCCCAACATTAGGTTGTCCTACTAATGCGACACGTATAGACTTCATAATACCACCTCAATTTGTGCAGCTTCATCTAGACGCAAAGCCATAGTTGTTTTATTTACAGTAATTGTCATGCTATTGCGAGCAGGAGAGAAAGCTTTTACCTTTAATGTCACACCTTTTGATACACCAAAAGAGTAAAGACGTTTTTTTAATTCTGTAGTTGCATTAATTTTTGAAATAACTGCCTCTTGCTCTTTATCTAAACTATCAAGTGATGGCATCATGGACTCCTGTTAATATTGAAAATGAATATCATAATTATAGTGATGCTAAGCTTAATTATAACTAAAAATTAAATATTACTCACACCCATCATCTAACTCAGTCCTATTTCTACCACCTTTTTTTGCCAAAAAAAGTGCATCATCTGCTCTTTTTAGTAACTTTTCAATATTTTCATCACACTCTAGCTGAGCTATACCAAAAGATGCTGTTATTTTAAATACATCTAAAAATTGATATTCTTCAATTGTCTTTCTTATCTTTTCAGCTATGTTGTAAGCACTATCTTTAGCAGTTGATGGCAATATAATTATAAATTCTTCACCACCCCATCTTGCTGCTATATCTGTATCTCTAATTGCATGTTGAACAATTTTTGCAAGATCTTTTAAAACCTCATCTCCACTGTTATGTCCATAATTATCATTAACCTTTTTAAAATGATCAATATCTAAAAATATAATTGAAAGTGGAGTCCCCTCTTCTAATGCATAACCATACTCAATAGAGATAAGTTCATCAAACCTTCTTCTATTTAACAATTTTGTAAGAGGATCAGTATTTGCTAAATTCTTTAATCTTTTTTGCTCATCCACAAATCTAGTTATTTCATTAAATATCACAAGGTAAATAAGTTCATTGTTAACAGTCATTACTTTTGCAACTGGTTTAAAAACTCTTTTTTTTCCATCAATTAAAAACAGTACTTTTAGATCATACTCATTTTGATTATCAACTAAATACCTTACCCACTCTTTTTTATCTATGTTAGCTAATATATATTCTGGATGATTATCAACTTTTTCAAAAAAATCACATACACTTTCATGCTCACTAATAAAATGTTCATAATTTTTGTATCCAAAAAAATCAAACAGTGTCTGATTTGCAAATATAATATTTTCACCATTAATTACTACCATAAGATTAATGTCATAATCTAATACACTCTGTAACATCTGTTTTATTGCACCAACTTCTTTTGTTTTCTCTTTTACTGTCTCATCAAGATTTTCATTTATCTCTTCTAATTTACCCTTGCCTATAAGTGATTTATAGTAAAAAAATAAAATTGCCAAAACAAAAATAGCTAAAACTAATTTTCTAGATAACTCTTTTTGTTTGAGATCAGCTACAGAGTCTAAATACTCTTTTGCATCTAACTGCACTGTAATACCACCTCTAATATCACCAACTTTATAACCTTGCTTTAAATGACACTCTAAACATGCTTTTGTAGTTTCAAGTGCTCCCATATAGTTAAATTTATCACCATTAAACCAGTAATATGAACTCTCATTATGCTCATTCATATATTCTAATGCTTTTTTCTCATCTTTGGTTGCTATGTTATGTGGATTTATCGTATTGAGACTAGTAATTGAAAACTTATAGTTTTTAATTTCTACAATTTCTGAAAGTTGTCTTGTCATCCATGCAGGATTTATTTTTATCAATGTTAGATTATCATCTACTTCTAATACATTGTTAATTAAGTAAGGATTCGGCTCTTGGTTTGGAAGTGGTTTTACATAAACACCACCATACTGAGCGTTCCATTTGCGCGTATTAACTAGACTTTTAAAATGCGTATCTGCTTCACTGATTAATGTATTTTCTTTGTAACTAATTAATTTATAAATAGTTTGATTAATATTATAGAACATGTAGAGAGATGCAAGGAGTAAGAGCAGTGTAAACATTAAACTTTTAGGTGATAGAAGTATTTTCAAACTTAAACCTTAATTTAGTGGATTATAAAGACTTCCACATGTCATTATTACAATAATAACTTTTATTAGTTTAAATTAAAATACTACATAAAGATAGTTCTTGAGTTTTTCAAGAGCTATCTCCTTAAAATATCTATTTTATCTTTTCACTCATAATATTTAATCCTTTAAAGAGCGCTCCATAAGTTGTGGTATTTAAATCAAATATCAATCCACGCCCAACATTACCCCAATTTGAGCTATTAGAATCCAAAGTATGTACACTATCAATACTTAAACCATTTACTTGGTAAACACCAAAGTGCTCACTACTTAAATTATCTACTTTAGAGTAATCTCTATATGGAATACCAAATATCAAATCACTGCTTCTATAACTAAAAGCTTTGTGGTTGTACTCAGCTTCAGAATAACTATTAACATCACCAATTTGTATCTTATCTGCTAATTTTGGATTTGAAAAATCACTAATATCAAAAAGCTGAAACTGTAACTCACGCGTGCGACCATCAACATCAGCATTACGACCTATACTCAACACTCTATTCTCATCAACTACATGTAAATAGTTTGAAAAACCTGGAATAGATAACTCTCCTACAACTTTTGGCTCTTTTGGGTTGCTAAGATCTAATGTATACAGTGGATCTGTCTGTTTAAATGTAACAACAAATCCACGATTACCTAGGAATCTTACAGCTCTAATAGTCTCACCTTTATGCCCAAGCCCTGTAAGTTTACCATCAACTTTAAGTGAACTATCTACCTGTTTTAGAGTATAGACTGAATTGGTTGTCTCGCCACCATTAAACCAACTCCAACCTGAAGTAGTTGCAACACGTAAATAATCATCTTTTTCACTCATGCTAAATTGATTTAACATTCTGCCATCTACAAAACCTTGCCCCCTATAAGAGAGGTTATTATCAAATGAAAATTTATAAATCATCTGTTGATCTTTAAAATGAACATAATCATAATAGAGAGGATACTCACTAGAGACCAAGTAGAGTGAAGTTAACGAAGCATAATAGGTATGAGTATTCCCTAAAAATGAGCTATTGGCTCTGAATTTTCCTGTCTTAGTTGAGAAATGGCTAAGACTCGTAATATTTGCTCTTTGATTAAGTTTTATAGGTGCATAAAATTTATCATGACTTACTAACTCATTTTCAATTTTAGAATCTAATGACTCAGATGTAATTTTTGGTACTAAATTCTCACCAATTGCAATTGGATTGTCATAATCATACTTCCATGCACTACTATCATCATAGTTATATTGATAACAACTATTCTCTACCCACAGAGCATAATCTTTCCCATATTTACAATCTCTTTTAACGATACTAACTCCATCTACTGCGGTTGATGTAGATGTTGCATTCTCTTCTACTGGTAATACAGATATAGGCGCAACACTATCACAACTCGCGTAGATTTCATTTTTATCTAATGCAGAACATGTAGTTTGTATGTAAAGTTTTTTATATTCATACTCAATTGTTGGTGAAAATTGAGATATTAAATAGAGTTCACCATTAATCAACCTACTATCTTGATAATTACCATCTATCTTATGTGAGGCAATTGAAGTAATATTATGAATATTACTTACATCAAAAATCTCTAAGTTCAAGTAGTTGTCGTTTTGAGCGATAATAGATAATCTACTCTCTGCTTCTAATAATCCACCACCATAAATATATCTATTTGCGCTATTTGAAATGACAGTTAAGCGTGAATCTTGGAGATATATAGAGATTATGTTTTTATTAGAAAAATCGATACTCTCTATTGGAGTATATATTTTTTTAGCAATATTCTCAAATGATGTTACAACTATTTTTGACTTAATATTATCTACACTAAAAATATAGGTACCATCATGTTTAAGTATATCTCCCTCATCCACACCAGCCTCTTGTAGATTTGTAGTAGTGGTATCTGTTGTCTTAGCGGGAGAGGCAGTAGCTTCAGCAATAGCAGCAGTTGGTGTAATCGCAATATCTGCTATGCCATCAAGAGTATTGTAGTAACCAAAGTAATACTTACTCATCTCAATCATTTTTCGGATATAACTAAGCATACTCTCTCTTGACTCAAAAGTATTTAGTTTTGAACCTTGATCATCTATATTTATACTTTTAGCTTCATCACTTTTTACCCAAAGTCCCTCACTTTGTTTAATTGTGTCAATAGATGGAAAACCAAAGCTACTATCATTTACACTCCACTTTTGATTATCACTATATTTCCAAACAAGATCTTTACCAAAAAACTTATCAGAAACTACAATTTGTTGTGGAATTGAGACTAGATTCCATCCTTTTTCAAGGCTAATGGAACTATTTTTTGGAGTTTTTAAAGACTCCTGTGTTGCATATTTGAATTTCCAATTCTCTTTTGAGCGTACCCACAATGCTTGAAAAGGTTCCAATGTAGTAAGCGCGTCTAACCCTTCTGCAATTTTACGATCAGGAGAGTATCCCATCCAACTCTGACTTAAAGCATTAAATCCCCATGTAATGTCTACACTTTTATTATTAAATGATTTCCTGACATCTAAAGTTGTAGGAACTCCAATAAGTTGCCATCCCTCTTTCATCTGTATTGTTCCATTAGCGAACATCAAACTAATAGCCAATATCAACATCATAATAATGCGCATCTCATATCCTTTTGCCTATATATGAAAAGTATACTACTTTAGCGTGTAGAAAGAATGTAGTAAGGATTTTTATCTACGTAATAGTTCTAACATCTCTATCGCTTCATCAACACCATTTGATGCTGCTTTTTTAAACCAATACCTAGCTTTTCTTAAATTCAAATTTAAGTTCTTTTTATCTTTATAATAGAGCCAGCCAAGCATTAACATGGCATCAGCATCTCCACTTTTAGCAGATACTTTATACCAATATATTGCTCTATTTATATCTATAAAACCAGCTTTACCATTTTTATAAGCAGTCGCTAATAAAAATGCTGCGTTTGTATTGTTGTTTTTTGCTTCAGTTTCTAGAAGTTTTAATGCTTCAAGATTACTCTTAAGTTCATTATTTTGATACATCCTCAACACATCATTTAAAAGTAACTGTGCAGCAAAAAGTATTACACTAAATACACTTATATATAATAGAACCTTAATAACTTTCATAATCAACTACCACATTAAACATTACTAAAGATTGATCTACCTGCAAAGGATCACGCTCATCTACATTCATATACATAATGCCAACATCAAACGAAACATTCTCAGAGTAGTTATACTTTAAGTAACTATCTACTTCGTAAGATTTCATACTGTTTTGGATTTCTATAAAACTATTATCATACTTTGTTGTACCAGAAATTAGCTCAAATCTCCATTTTTCATCTGCATAGATATATTTTAGAAAAATATTTTTTGCATTTTCACGATCTACTTGATTACTAAGATAAAATTGTCCGAACATGAAATTACCCATCTGTATCATAGCAAGAAGTCCATTTTTACCTGTTTTTGAAAATCCTAACTCAAAAAAGTGTTGCTCTATTAAAAATTCAAACGAACCATTTAAAAAGTTCTCATCATAATCATACAGTGCTAAAGAGAGAGCTTTTGCTGATGCGTAACTTATATTTAGACCAAAATTACTGTTTATATAATTTAGATGCGTACCAGCAATATTTCGTAAATCTTGAACATAATAGTCAAAATATGAGAACTCAAAATTTCCTAAATCTGCCTTTGTAATTGCACCATACATTCCCTTATTTGAATTTATATTTTTAATCTTAAAGAAGTAGTTATATTGAAGATGCTGATAACTATCAAACCAAAAAAGACGCAAACTATAGTCATCATCATTTCCTACCATTGCCAAAGCACCATCAATGCTACCGAGTAACCAATCATAATTTACATTTTGTCGTCCAACATTAAGTGCAAAAAAACCATCATCATAATTTAATGAGGCTTCACTTATCATAGCTTTATTAATTTCGTTTGATGTTAGTTTTGATTGTAAATAAGATCTTGTTTCATAGTTATTTTCACCTACAACACCATTAGCTTTCGCCCCAAAAGAGACAAATATATCTTCACTAAAATCATAATTTAGAAGTAACTGTGCATAAAGTGATGTAAAACTATTTGTATCCTCAGCAAGAGTCTTCTCGTTATCTCTTCCCAGCATTTTCTCAACTTCACTATGAACAATACCTGTAAATTGAAAATCTACTTCATCCATTACAGAATCTGCATTTAAACAAATCTGTAAAAAAATGAAAATAACAATTATAATTTTCATCGTCGTGCCCATGGACTTACTACACTACTTCTTACAGGTGGATCAATTTTTTTAGCTGTAGATGTTGGGATTAAATTTGAGTCTGCAACATTAGATTGTCCAAGTTCTAACTCTATACCAAAAGAAGGTTTATCTACTATAGTTTCAGTATCTAAGTCACCTTTACAATTTACGCTACATGGAATCTCACCACCTAAATAGACATTACTTTGTTCCAAAGTATGTGCCTCTTCGTAGTTAAACTTTTTAGCTTGAAAAAAAGAGAGATTGTTTTTATGTAAACTCTTAGAACGAGCATATTTTAATACATTACGCATATTGTAATGAATATTTTTACGCTCTTTATATAGTTTTTTAAACTCTTTCAAAACCAATGCACGCTCAACTTTACGTAAATCATCAAAACTAAATTCTAATGCCATTAAAGTTATTTGTAGGAAAATACCTATTAAAAATATATACTTCATCTAATCTACTTTTATACTTTTTAAGTCAATTATAAAACGACTACCTACACCTATTTCAGATTCTAACTCTATTTCAATTTTATGTAAATCTGCAACTGACTTTACAATATAAAGTCCTAAACCAAGACCTTTTCTAGCACCATCTTCACGATAATATTTCATAAAAACTTTTTTTCTATTTTTAATACCATTTCCAAAATCTTCAATACTTAAAATTGTGTCTTTTATACTGATTAAGACTTTAGAATCTCTATGTGAAAATTTAATAGCATTTAAAACTATATTATCTATCATACGAATGAAAATAGCACTATCTACTTTTATATTTAAACTAGATGCACTTAATTCTACACTAACACTATCTCTGACATCATTATAGAAACTAAGTCTACTTTTTAAAAGTTCTGATAAATCTAATATGCTCTCATTTAATATATATCTATCACTTTTAAGTGAAAATAGAAGTTGTTCTTCTAAAGATTCAATATCTTCTATCCCTTTAAAGATTCGACCACTTTTTTCTCTGTCTTTCTCATTTTCAAGATGAGAGTGTATAGATTGTGCATTTAATTTTATAACGCTCAAAGGTGTATTAATGTCATGTACAATACCGTTAATAAAACTATCAATTGTTTCTATTGAATCACGCATAGGACGAAGTGAAATAATAGATAAAAAATATGCAACAGGAAGTATTAACAAAAGAGCTATAAAAAAAACGACCTCTATCTCAAAGCGTGTATTTTCAAGTGCTTTAATATCTTCAATAATTGGCATTTTACACTCTTGATCTATTTTCATAATTTTGCTCATATGTATACATTCAGAGTAAATAAGCCTATTTTTAACCTTCTCCTCTTGAAATAGTCGTGAGCGCTCTTTGTAATAATATAGAGTGCTAAGAGCTAAAAAAAGAAGGATAAAAACACTAACAAAAATTCCAAAGAAACGATAAACGCTATCTATCTCATAAGATTTTAAATTTATAACCTACCCCTTTCATATTTTCAATCTCAATGCAACCATTAAGGTGACGTTTTAGATTTTTAATATAGGTACGAAATGTCGCTATTGAGATAGTTGTATCTTCATACAGTGCAAATATAATATCATTAGGCGAAAGAAGTGCATCTTGATTTTTACATAAATATTCTAAAAGAGAGAACTCTTTTTGAGCAAGTTTTTGCTCAACTCCTTTACATATAACTTTGCTTGTAAGTGCCTCAATAGAAAAATCAGAAGAGAGCTGAATTTTAGAACTTTTTGGCATTTTAGATTCCACTCTAATTAATAGTTCATGTAAATCAAAAGGTTTTTTTATGTAATCATCTGCTCCTACTTCAAAACCTTTTTTTAAATCATCTATCTGATTTTGAGAAGTTAAAAAAATTGCAGAAGTCGTATCTCCACTTTTTCGTAGTTGATCTAATAATTCAAACCCATTAATACCTGGCACATTAACGTCAAAAAGGTATAGTTTATAATTTTTTTCATAGCAATTTTGAGCAGCATCATCACTCTCTTGAACCCAATCAACACTATACCCATTATCTTCTAACTCATCTAGTAGACTTTGAGCTAACAGCTTATCATCTTCTAAAAAAAGAATGTCAACCATGTTAATCTCCAAGTTGTTATTAATATGAATTCTAACGTAGATTAATGTAGTATTAATGTAGACTATTCAAAAATATAAAGAACTTCTTGTTTGGTACAAGAAGTTCTTTAAAATTAGAACATCTTAAAAAGTTGTTTTAATGGCTCTTTTAATTTATCTGGTAACTTATTGTCAATTAGTTTATTGACCTCTGTTTTACCTTTTGATTTCATAAGTTTATTCATATCTAGTTTTACTTTTGGTTTATTTAAAGTTCCACCAATTTTAGCAAAAACCTCTCTTTGTTTATAATTAACTCCAACCTTTGCAGAGACTTTTTCTGTGATAGTGTTTAATACAAAATCATCAACTACAACTCTACTATTTTGACTTTTCATATCTAATTTAGAGTTTATAATTTTATCTTGCATTGTTGCATCTACTACAACATTTTTATAAAACTCATTTTCTAAATCTATATTTGCTACTTTGCGTAAAATTGTTGTAAGTTGATTTGGTACAAAACGACCATTTTCTAAAAAGAAGTTTGCGTTCATACTGCTATCATTTAAATCAAACATAACTTTTGCATCAGCCTTAGAATCAAAAACCTCAGGATAGGTCAACATTTCACAAAGTTGCAATAACTCAATCCCTTTTACATTAGCATTTAAAATATTATCCTCTAAATGTGCGTCAAGTGCTCCGCCAAGTGTTTTAGAGTGTGCATTAAAAATTAGTTCGTCTTTAAATTTAACATCTCCATTAACATTTAGACTACCTTTCAAATCTCTTTTTGTTACAAAATAGAGTTTCTTTAGGTTTTCAACTTTAAGCAAATAGTCACTTGTAAAGCTTGTAGTATCTAAATTAAAGCTTGCTTTATTAACATCAACATCAACTATATCACTTCTAACATTTAAAGATGTATCTGCATTACTTCCTAAGAGTATTGTTTTCATATTAGCAGAATATGCAATGTTTGAGCGCATACTTAGATTTGCCTCTTTATTTAAGACTACTTTATTCAAATTAGCTTTATAGACATTAGCTTTTATCTGCCCATTTCTCTGCTTTTGTGACAAAGATTTTATGCTACCATCTAAATCAATTCTACCAGTTGAATAAAGTGGAAGATTTAACATATGAAGCATCTGCTCAATCTTCATTCCTATAAAACTAAACTCTAAAGAATCCGCTTTGTACTCTTTTAAAGTTACATAATAGGTGTTTTGACTCTCAAAAATATCACTTTTACCATTGATTACAAGACGCTCTTTATCACCTTTTGCAGTCCCCTCAATTACAATAGACCCATTTAAAACTTTTGATGTAAGAAAATAGAGTGAATTAAGATTAGCAATACTTACACTATAGTCAGCATCAACTGCCATTTTTTTTGTAAGTTCAACTACAGATTTTGAGTATATATTTGCAATATCCCCACCTATATTAACTTTACTACTAAGAACACCACCTTGAAGAGCTGATGTAATATTTGCGTTAAAAGCAATCTCCTTTTCAAAATTAAGACCAAAATCATCATTAACAATTTTAGAACTAACTTCACCTTTAGAAATATCTACTTTAATGTCACTAATAGCATTAACACCACGACTAATCTCATTAGCATCAACACTAATATTAATTAAAGCATTGGCATACGCTTTTTTACCAATTAAAAACAGAACCTTCTGAAGTTCAATAGAAGCAGTCTGCACACTTACACGTTCAGGCTTAAAGTCAAAAAGTTTGAGGTCAACATCTGCTTTTCCACCTAAACTTTTTGTTGTAGCTGTAACACCCAAAAGTGCGCTATCACCTTTAATTTCACCAACTACATACATTGGACCCCTAAGATTATTACCCTTTAGTAAATTAACCAAAGATAGGTCGGCAATATCAACTACATAATTAGAAATAATTTGCTGTTTAAATGGGCTAATCTTTCCATCTAACTTAACTGTCGCGTCTTTACCAAGTGTAAGTAAAATATGTATATTAGAAAAATCAAGAACAAACTTTTCAAGAGTAATCCCAAGTTTCTCTTCATCCAAACTATCCTGAATCTTTGAAGCAACAATAGAGTTACCAACTGAACTAAATAGCAATCCAAAAATCATTGCTAAAACCAGTGTCAATGTACCAAAAACGTATGCGATTAATTTCATAAAAGTTCCTCTAAACATTCTTTAACGAAATAATACCAAATTATCTATATAACTCCTATTAAATAGTCTTGCCAACCCCCACAAACAAACATAAAGAAATAAAATTAATCTATTGACATAAGCTATTAATATTAATTATACTTCCTCCGTGAGAAAAATAAAAGTAAAGTGAAGGAAACGTAATGAGTCTAAATAGGAAAATAGCACTAAGTGCTACAGTAGCGTTGGCAATAGGAAGTAGTAGTTTGTATGCTGAGAGTAATACTACTACTCCTATTTTATAAATAAGGCAACCTTCTGGTTGCTCTTTTATTTCTTTTTTGCTACTTTAATATTTATTATTATGCTTAAACTTTTACTCTTCATAAAATAATAATAAAAGTATAAAAGCTATATTTTTATTTATTATTGTTAATATTATTCAATTAAATTAACTGGATGAACAATATGAAATTCTTTATTACTAATTTATTATTTTTATCAATACTACTTGCATCTGAACAACTTTTTATAATTAGTGGTGTGATTGTTAATAGTAACAATAGCAAAAAAATGTACAAGTTTATAGATATGATAGAAAAGAAAAGTGGTTATAAATTAAAACCTTTTTATGTAAATTCATATGCACAACTATCTGAAGAGCTAAGAAAACATCCTAATTCATTAGCGTGGACCTGTGGTGCTCCATTCGTTGAAGATAGCATAAAAGATGCTCAACAGTTAGTAGCCGTTCCCTTATTTAATGGGTTGCCTACTTATAGTAGTTTTATTGTTACAAGAAAAAGTGAAAAAGGCAAAAAACTAATTGATTTTAAATCTAGAATTTTTGCTTACTCAGATTTACGTTCAAACTCAGGTTTTATCGCACCTTCTGTTATTCTTAAGCAAAATAATTTTGATATGAAAAACTTTTTTAGAATTAAAGTGCATACAGAGATACATGAAAAAAGTATTGAGGCTATTTACAGAGGCTTAGCTGATGTTGCTGCGATAGATGAGTATGTTTGGAAAGAGTATATTAAAGCTAACCCAAAGTTTAGAGAAAAACTGCACGTTATAGAAAAATCTGGACCTTTTCCATTTACTCCAATTGTTGCTGGAGAAAATGTAAAAAAAGAGGTAATCTTAAAAATACAAAATGCTTTAGTAGATATGGATAAAAATGAGTTAAAAACTTTTTATAATGATTTTTTAATGGACGGTTTTGTTATTAAAAATAGTGACTTTTATGCCCCAATCAAAGAGAACATGATTTATATTGGTATAGATTTATAAAAGCTTTATAGGGAAGAAAAATGCTTAAATGGATATTGAAATCATTTAAAAGACAAATTTTAGTAATGCTTACTAGCATTATATTACTAATTACTATTGTATCTGGAACAAAGCTTTATATAAATGAGAAAGAGCAATTACAAAACATATTAAAAGTGCAAGTAATGAACCTAACTCATATGTTTTCAATATCCATCTCTAAAAAAGTTTTTTATAACAAATTTTTTGAAATATCTTCTGATATTATTTATTTTTATGAATATAACAACAACTTATCTTCCACTTTAGGTTCTCTTTTTCAGATAAAAAACATAGCAGTAGTTAATAAAGAAAATAGAATATTGGGACATTCTAATCCATTAAATAACCCTATTGATACAGAATACAAAGATATGTTTTATAAAGATAGAGTATCTAATAATAAGTTGAAGTGGAATAAAAAAAATGATTTTTTATACATAAAAGTACCCATCTACCTTAGTACTGAAGTAATAGGTTATACTTATTTAGACATAGATACTAAATTTTTACATAATAATGTGCACCTGCTTTTAGAAAATATATTTCTTATTGTTTTTGTTTTGATAGTTGTTCTTATATTGTTTGTCTTGATATTTGTTAATTTGATAGAAAGACCTCTTTATGAGATGAAAAATAAATTAGATAGCATTGGAGATGGAAATATTAACTTTCCACTTACACTAAAAAGAGAAGATGAATTCTTTCTTCTAGCACAATCCTTACAAAATGCAGATAAACGTATCCATAAACAGAAGACTAAACTACTTAAAACACAAAATAGTCTAGAGAGTATGGTTAAAATACGTACACTTGAATTAAAAAATAAAGCTAATGAGTTAGAAAGTGCCTTAATTAATCTTAAAAAATCTCAAGAACATTTAATTGAAACAGAAAAAATGTCTGCCTTGGGTTCTTTAGTTGTAGGTTTAGCACATGAAGTAAACACTCCTATCGGTATAAGTTTAACTGGGATTACACATATTGAAAATGAGACAGAGACTATTTCTAAACTTATGAATAATAATAATTTAGGAGAAAATGATTTTTTAAAATACATAGAGATGATTACAAAAATATCAAGTTCCATACACAAAAGTCTTTTCAGTGCTGCAAAACTCATAAGTTCCTTTAAACAAATAGCTATAGATCAACATATAGAAGAAAAAAGAAAATTTAACTTAAAAAAGTATTGTGATAAAGTTATTCTTAGCCTCTACAGTGAAATAAAAAGCGAGAACATAAACATTAAAAATGAGATAGATGAAAGCATCTTAATCAACTCATATGCTGGTATCTACTCTCAACTTATTACAAACTTTATATTAAACTCCTTAATGCATGCTTTTGATGACAAAACAGTAGATGCAGAAATTATCATAAAAGCTTGGATAGAAAAAAATAATTTATATTTTACATATGAAGATAATGGCAAAGGAATTGACAATGAAAATATTAATAAAATCTTTGAACCATTTTTTACAACTAAACTTGGTCATGGCGGCTCAGGGCTAGGTTTAAGTATCGTATACAACCTTGTAAAATATAAATTAAATGGTAATATATTTTGTAAAAATAAAAAAAATGGAATAAAGATAACAATTAATATACCAATTCAAGAGCTGTAAAGAGTAAGATTTAAGTAATAATTAAACCTAGCAATGATAATATGCCCTTTAATAATTCATTAACAAATCGTTAACAAAAAACTCAAGGGACATAAAATGAAACTCGTAAAATTAAGTTTAGCAACTATGATTGCATTAAGTACTTCTGCATTTGCTGCTGACTCACTAGCAACAATGTTTAAAGATGGTAAAGTAAGCGGTGAAGTCCGTTCAATGTACATTAACAATGACATTGGTGCTGTTGCACCGGCTGTTGATGGTGAAGGTTTTGCTGTTGGTGGTAAATTAAAGTTTGAAACAGCTTCATATATGGGTATTACTTTAGGTACAGCTTTTTATACAGCACAAGGTTTAGGTGCGAATAATGTTAATGAGCTTGCTGGTACAAATAGCAATCTTTTAGATACAAATGGTAACTCTTATAGCCTTCTTGGTGAAGCTTATGTTCAGTATAACTATAGCAACACAATGATAAAGATTGGTCGTCAACAACTTAATACACCACTTATTGATGCAGATGATATGCGTATAGTTCCTGATCTTTTTGAGGCATATGCATTAACAAATACAGACATCGCTGATACAACTCTATTTTTAGCTCACATTACTCAAATGGCTGGTACAATTGATACACTAGCTGTAAATGGTCATGATTTTGAATCAATGTCAGATTCTGCTGCTCTAACTGTTAATGGAAAAGATGAGGGTGTAACTGTAGCATCTGCTATCTATGAAGGTTTTGCTGATACAACACTTCAAGCTTGGTACTACACTTTAAGTGGAGATCTTGATGCTTGGTATTTACAAGCTGATTATAGCTGGGATTGTAGAATTATCGATGGTATGAAAATGTCTGGTGCACTTCAATACATTAACTTCGATGCTGATAACACTCTTGTAGCTGGTGGTTTTGATTATGATATTTGGGGTGCTATGGTTGAAGGTACTCATACTAGTGGATTTGGTTTTGACTTAGCTTACAATAACTACTCTGATGACACAACAGTAGGTGCTGTTACTGGTCAATTTGGTGGAATTTGGGGTGGTTATCCTGAATTTGCTGTAGCTGATGAGTACTGGGCAATCTCTGGTGCAGTTACTGCAAATACAGATGCATGGAGAATTGGTGCATCTTATGATTTTGCAAAAAGTGGTGTAGATGGTCTTAGCGCTTCAGTTGCTTATGTTACATTTGATAACGATACTGCAAACACAGATGTAGATGTAATTGACTTTATTGTTAATTATGATGTTCAAGCTATCGCTAATCTTTCAACTTACTTTGTATATGAAGATGTAAGCAGAGATACAGCAGCAGGTGTAGATTCTGACATTCTTAAACTATATGTTGGTTACACTTTCTAATAATATAATTTATCCCCGCCTCTGGCGGGATTTCCAAACCGTAATACTCTTACATTCAAACACACCTTTTAATAAAATTTATACCAGAATACAATAAACAAAGGAAATGTGATTAATTTATTAAAATCAATAGAAAAGAATGAAGTGTTTCCAGTAACTCTTCTGTTTTTACATTCATTCTTAAATGGTTTAGCATTAGTATATTTTGAAGCAACAGCTAATACACTATTTTTAATAAACTACAATGTTTCAGAATTACCTTATATCTATATATTTACTGCAATAACTTCTGTAATATTAGGTTATTTTTATACAAAACTTGAACAAAATTTAAATATTAAAAAGTTATTATCAATCACACTATTGGTTGCATCAAGCATAATAATTGCTTTTTTTCTAGCTATAAAACTAGCTGAAACAAAACTACTGTTTATGTTAATCATGATTTTTAAAGACATTATGTGGATATTTGTCGGTATAGAGTTTGGTGTTTTGATGGGGCTAATGTTTAATATTAGACAGGGCAAAAGGCTATTTGGAATAGTCATGTCAGGTGAGATACTAGCTGGTATACTTGGTGGATTATCTATAGGTTTTATTATTGATATGATAGATACAATAAACTTGCTACTAATATCTTTTTTTACTTTAGTGCTCTCATTTATCTTATTGCTAAAAATATTTAATCAATTTTCTCATAAATTTAAAGATGATAATTATAATAAAGAGTACTCAAAAGATGATAATATATCCTATCTAAACCTATTAAAGAATAGATACTATATTTTATTCTTTATTGTCTCAATATTAGCATTTTTTGTATTTTATTTTATCGATTTTGCTTTTTATTATAAAGTTGAAGAAAACTATACAAATGAAAAAGATTTAGTAAGTTTCTTTGGTATATTTTTTGCGATGCTGAGTATCGTAAATCTCGTCTCAAGCTTATTTGTATCTGGTGTTGTACTTAGTCGTTTTGGTATTCTCTTTGGACTTTTAGCTATTCCTGCAATGGCAATTCTTGGAACATCATCTCTATTTGTAGTCTCATCAATTAGTATTGCATTCATTGTTATAGTCACTATAAAACTATTTAATGAGGTATTTGATATATCCGTATTAACTCCAACTTTTAGAATTTTATATCAAGTAATTCCATTAAAACAAAGAGTAAAAGTCCTAGCTTTTAGAGAAACAATTATAGAACCAGTTGCAATGGGTGCGGCTGGTCTGTTACTACTACTGTTTGCTTCGCTTGATGGAATAGAAACAGTCTATTATGTTATAGCTATAGCCTCCTTTGGTTGGTTGTTTTTTGCAAGACTACTTAAAAGTCAATATATTAATTCTTTAGAAAAAATGATAGATAAAAGAGTGTTTTATACAGATGATATTCTATTTGATGGTGTAAATGAAGAAGTTTTAGTAAAAGGATTATCAACAGATAATGAAATCCAAATTTTATATTATTTAAATTTGTTGGAGAGATTCAGTTATGATGATTTAAAAAATGTTTTAATCACTTTGATTTCACATAAAAGTGAAAATATTAGAAAAAGTATTTTAGAAAAACTAAATACACTAAATAGTGTAGAGCTCTTAAATACTTTACATACTAGAATGGAAAATGAAAGTAGTCAAAAGGTATTTCCAGTACTTATTATGACTTATTGTCACCTTGGAGGGGAACAAGTTGTAAATAAAGTTTTACCATATTTAGAGAATGAAAATATAAATATAAAATCAAGCACTATAGTCGGTTTGCTAAATTTTTGTGGTAGAGATTCTCACGATATGGCAAAAGAGTTAATGAACAGACTATTTCAATCAAATATTTCTATTGACAAAAAGGTTTTTTTATTAGTTTTAGAAGAAGTAGGAATTAATAATTTCTATAACCAGTTCATAGATTGCATGAAAAGTGATGAAGAAGATATACGAAAACTAGCTATCGAAATTGTTGGGAAACTACATATAATTGAGCTAGTACCACTGCTTTTAGCAAATCTTAATTCAAATAAATTTAAAAACAGTGCAATATATGCCCTAATTGAATTTGGTGATGAAATTTTACTGCAGGTACAAGATATTTTTAATACTATAAGTGATTTAAGTAATCAACTAATAATAGTCAAAATACTTGGAAAAATGAACAGTGAAAAGGCAAATGACTTTTTAATTAAACTTGTCCATAAACCGCTTTTAAAAGATTCTGTCTTAGAAGCACTATTTCACTCAAACTATATTGTTGAAGATACAGATATAGTAAATAACCTACTTATACATAATTCTAAAAGCATACTACGAGATCTAATTATATTAAGTAAATTAGATAAACAGAAATACCCCAATACATACCTAGTATTTAAAGAGTTAGTAGATGTAAAAGTAAACAATATATTTTTAATATTAGGTTTTAGTTATTCAAAAAAAACATTATCACAAGTTCTATTTTTTAGCAAAAGTTCCACAGAGACTAAGTCCTATGCAATAGAGTTGATAGATAATCTTTTACCAATAAATTTAAAAAAGATTATTTTACCAATCTTAGATGAGATAAGTATTGAACAAAAGTTAAGAAAATATAGTAACGACTTTATTGATTATAAATATAATGAAGAGGAATTTTTCTCTTCTATTATAAATGATAAAGAGGTACTAGATATTTTAAAAGTGTCATTGATATATGAGATTGGAAAATCCCAAGATAGAGCTTACATAGATTTAGTAAAAACTAATTTAATGTCTGATGTCTTTTTAATTCAAGAGACAACACAATGGGCATTTAGTCAGTTAAATAAAAAGGTATGAGATGTTATTAACAATAGAAAAAGTGATTATTTTAAAGTCTATTGATCTTTTTTCAGAAATACCTGAGAATGATTTATTGACACTTGCTATGGAGTTTGAAACTATTCAATACAGTTCAGGTAAAACTGTTATTAATCAAGGAGACATAGGTACCTCAATGTATGTTCTAATTAGTGGAGAGGTTGATGTTGATATAGATGGCAAAATAGTGGCCACGTTGGGAGAAAAAAATATTTTTGGTGAACTTGCTATATTTGACCCAGAGCCAAGAAGTGCAACAATTCTTACAACAAAAGATACAGTACTCTTCAAAATTGAGAGTGACGTGATTTATGATTTAATTAGCAAATACTCAAACGTAGCTAGAGGAATTATCAAAATTTTATCAAAAAGAATAAGGGATATAAATTAATTATAAAAATAATTAGTAGTTTTTATAAAAAAAACATGAGTTTTTTTAAGCTAAATATTAAGTGTATAAAAGTATAATCTCTCAATTTTTAATTATTAATAATTGAAATACATTATAAATACGGAGGTTGAGTATGGCATTGGAATATTATACACCCGGTGTGTATGTTGAAGAGGTAGCTAGTGGAAGTGTTTCCATGACAGCTGCTCCTACAAATATAACAGGTTTTATTGGACAGACACTAAAAGGTCCACTAAATACACCTATCCAAATAACATCTTGGGGTGATTATTTTGATAATTTTATCGGCTACACATTAGCTGACAAGATGACTCCTAGAGGCACGGTTGCTAAAGATGTAGATGGTAATAATCTTAAAGAGAATATTCCAAATGATAAAACTACAGACCTTGATTGGGGTGTATATGTTTACTTCGCTAATGGTGGAGGTAAGTGTTACGTTGTAAGTGTTGATCACATTCAAAATAACTCTGAAAAAATTGCCGCATTAAGTGAAACAATCAAAAAAGAAGAAGCTGCACTGGGTTCTGCCAAAGATAAAAAAGCTGCTGAAAATAAGATTGCTGAACTTAAAAAAGAGTTAGCTTCTCTTAGTAGTGGTGGTGGTAAAAATATTGATAAAGAGATTGTCGGAAGTGATGGAGGGCCAAACAAACGTAAAGGTCTTTCATGCTTCAAAGATAAAGGTGAAATCTCTTTATTATGTGCTCCTGGTATTACTTCTCAGGGTGTAATTTTAGAGTTAATTTCATATGCAGAAGCTGCAAATATTTTTGCAATCTTAGATACTCCAAAACAACTATCTGGACTTAAAACTTTTGGTCTTGAAGCTGATTTAGATGGTCTTTCTGGAATGAGTGCTAAATGCGCTTCAAAACAGGCTGCTCTATACTTTCCATGGGTAAATGTAATAGATGATGGCGCTGAACGTGCTGTTGCACCAAGTGCATTCGCTGCTGGTGTATATGCTAGAGTTGATAATTCAAGAGGTGTACATAAAGCACCAGCAAATGAACCAGTTCGCCTAGCTGCAAGTTTAGTATACACACTAAATGATTCAGAACAAGAGACTCTAAACAAGAACGGTATCAACTGTATCCGTAACTTTTCAGATACTGGTATCCGTATTTGGGGTGCAAGAACTACTGTTTCGATGATTGAACCACAATGGAGATACATTAACGTTCGTCGTCTATTCAACATGATTGAAGCATCTGTTGAGATGGGTACGAAATGGGCTGTATTTGAGCCAAATGATTCAAAACTATGGGGTGCATTATCTCGTAATAATAAAGCATTCTTAAGTCGTATTTATAGTACTGGTGCATTTGCTGGGGCAAGTGAATCAGAAGCATTTTATGTAACTTGTGATGCAAGCAATAATCCTCAGGAAAATATTGATGCAGGTATTGTAACTATTGAAATTGGAATTGCACCGGTTAAACCAGCGGAATTCATTGTATTTAAAATTTCTCAAAAAGCTCCTGGCGCTGGCGCTGAATAAAAATTAAGGAATATATAAAATGGCACAAGATGGTGAAAGAAGAGACCCGTATGCTGGGTTTAACTTTAGAATGGAAATTGATGGGATTGAGGTAGCTGGGTTTAAAGAAATTTCAGGTCTTGAAATGGATACTCAGGTTATTGAATATGCAGAAGGCGACGATGCAAATAGCTGGGTTAAGTTAATCCCAGGTCGTACAAAGTTTGGTGAACTTACCTGTAAACGTGGTATCGTTGAAGGTAATGAGCTATGGGAGTGGTGTGAGACTATCAACGATTATCCTCGTGAGATAGAGCGTAAAAGTGTTACTATTAACCTTTTAGATAATGAGGGTGAACCTCAAAAAACATATACACTTTTTGAAACATGGCCAAAAAAATATTCAACAGGAACACTTGATGCGACTGCTGATGATTTAGCTATGGAAGAGATTACATTTGTATATGAGAACCTAGAGATTGAAGATTAAAATTAATTGATCTGATATACATTGAGTAATGCTTTGAAGTACTATATTTTTTATATGTACTTCAAAAAGCATATATATAGCTAGTAAACATAATGTTGCAATATCTCTCTTTTTAATGCCTCTATTGAATATATATTAATTTAAATCTATACTCAGTAAAAGCATATAAATTGATTTTATATTATAATTTGTGTGATACTACTCATAAAGGGCTAATTAATGTTTAAAATGGAATTTGAATTTGTACTACCAAAAGGGTTTGTAGATAAAGAGGGTAATCTTCATAAAAAAGGAATAATGCGTTTAGCTACTGCTAAAGATGAGATTATACCACTTCAAGATTATAGAGTTAGAAATAATGAATCATATATGATTTTAATACTTTTAACTAGAGTTGTTACAAAACTAGGAGACCTGAAAAATATAGATACATCTGTAATTGAACAACTTTTTTCAGCAGATCTTGACTATCTTCAACGTTTTTACCAAAAAATAAACTCCGAAGAGAGTAGCGATATTAAAATAACTTGTCCACACTGTGAGAATGTAATTGAAATGAGCTTAGACGAGGTTTTGTACGTTCAGTGATACGTAAATATCCCATTAAAAATCTTCAAGAAGAGATGGGATTTATAGCTTATCACTTTAATTGGAATAAAGAGGAAATTTTAGATATGACTCATAGTGAACGACAAAAATGGGCTAAGGAAATATCTAATATAAATGAACGCATTAATAAAAGCGACTAGAGACTAGGAGGAAAGCAAGTGTTGCAAGCAACTTACCCTGGTGTTAGTATTCACAGAGGCGTGTATAGCACTCCTCAGAAGAAAAGCCTTGATTTTTCTACGCTTTTCCTTGGTTTTTATAATGATGAAGAGTATTTTGTTCTACTTCATAACTTTAATGAAGCAAAACAAAATACTTTTTTAAAATCTAACCCTGAATATCTAAGCGCAATTAAAAACTATTTTGAGGCTGGTGGAGTACAACTCTACGTATTAAACTTTCCACTTCAAAAAGCTATTGAAGTTGATTCAATTACAAAGTTTTTAAAAGACTATTGTGATAACTTAAATGATTTAGAGGTCATATGTACATTAGGTCTAATTCAAGAACCAGAAAGCAGATTTAACTTTTCTGAGAATGAGGTCATAAAAGCTATGCATGCTGTAAATTTGTATGCATCACTAACAGATAGAATATCTATTAGTGACATTAACAATCTGATTAAAGAAGAGCACTTAGATAAACTTGGTGAAGCTGTTATTTATTATCCGTGGTTTATAGACTACGAAAATAGGCTTATTCCTCCATCAATAATAGCTGCAGCACTTAGCTCTAAATTAGCTTATGATGGTGTCTTTTTTAACTCTATTGCCAACAAACCAATTCCTAACTTAAAAAGACTCTCAAATGATTTCTCAAACCATGAGAACAGCGAGTTATATCAAGATGGCATTAACCCAATTGTATCCATAAATAAACAGGGTCTTAAAATTTGGGGAGTTAAAGCATTTAACTCAAATTATGAAAGTGTTAATGAGATGAGAGTACTAAAATATATTAAACGACAACTAAAACGTTTAAGTAGAGAATATATTTTTGAGACTAACACCCAAGAGTTAAATAGTAGACTTTTTATAGAGGTAACTCAATTTTTATTAGGATTATGGCAGATAGGTGCGCTCGCTGGAAACAGTAAACAAGAGGCTTTTAAAGTTATAGGAGATATTAGGAACTTAGATAACAGTAGAAGTCAGCTAACTTTTAATATTTCTGTTGCTATTAGTAAACCTTTAGAATTTATCATAATCAAATTAAGCCGTATTGATTATGATGGAGTTCAAGAGAGCTTGAGTGTGGAGTCATAAACATGGCAAATGAACTAGAAGCATACCCAGATCCTTTTGTAAATTATCGCTTCCGCATAGAGATTAAAGGTCTTGAGACATTAGGCTTTAGTAAAATGAGCCAGTTGGAAAATGAGACAGAGGTCGAGAAGTATAACGAGGGCGGTGTAAATGATTATACTCATAAATTTCCAGCAACAACATCTTATTCAAATATTACACTTGAACATGGTTTAGGAGTGGATGATTTAATATATGACTGGAGAGAAAAAGTAATCTCAGGTGATGTTATGAGCGCTTTAAAAAGTGGAACAATCAAACTTTACAAAAATAATGAAGTTATAGATATGTGGTACTTTCAAGGGGCTTGGCCGGTTAAACTTACAATATCTGATTTGGATGCAAGTTCTAGTGGCGATGTTTTAATAGAATCAGTTGAACTCTCAATTGAGAGCTTTGAGCGCGTGAAGAAATAATTTATGAAAATTAATGAAGCTCTTTTAAATAAGATAAAAAATAGATTTGTACCAAATAGTTATAAACGCTCAGGTATAAATATATACAAGAAAAGAGAGACACTATATAATCACTCTGCTTTTTCTATTAAATCAAATGCTCTTTGTTCAAATATTTTAAGTCATTATAAAATTGGTAACTTAGAGATTAGTTCTGAGTATTTTCAATTCCTTTCATACTTTTTTATGCCAGATAGAAAAGCAGAAGCAAGCAAGGCCATTGTTTATAAAGAGAAATATTTAAAAGCTAAAGAGATTAATAAACTGAGTGAAACTATATTTAATAAAAAAGAGAAAGAGGCAAATACTATTTTTACTGCTCTTCAAAAAGAGTATGTAAATCTAAAAAGCGAATATATAATTCAAACAAAAGAGAAAAATTCAATAAAAGAGAATGAAAAACTACTTTTAAAAGAGTTAAAAGATATTTCTAGCCTTGATACAGAAACTTTAGAACTCAGAATTGAAACGCTTTATATTGAGAAAATAAAAAGAGAGAGAAACCCACACGGCCCTAAACAGATAGCTAGATTAATTAAAAATAGTTCTGATGATACTCAAAAAAGAGAGTTTATACGCTTATATAAAGAGTTTGACAAATTAAATATCAAAGAAGTAGATAGTACTAAAATTCTTAATATAAATAATGTTACAGAAAATATCTTTACACAAATAAAAGAGCTAATTGTAAATTCAAAAGAGTTTATATCCAATGAGTTATCTAAAAAGGTCGAAAGCATAAAAGAAATGCCTAAGACTATTGTAAATGATATTCATCAAGATTTAAAAGTTTTTGAGAAACAGATGCCTATTATTTTAAATGAAGATATAAAACGTTTTGAACCAGTTCAAAAAAGTATTTTAAAATCTACTATAAAAGAAAAAAAAGAAAAAGAGTCTATTAACATTATTCATAACTATCAAAACTTAACCCAAAAAGATGATAAAGAGAGATCAATATCCAAGTTACATAACTACCTGTTTGAAAAAGAGATTCTAAATATGAAAGATGAAAAACCATACATATTTATAACTTCACAAATTAAAAAAGATATTTCACATAAAATAGAGACTTTCTTGCATAAAAATATTGAGAATGTTGAAGTAATAGAAAATAGATTAATTACAAATGAGTTTTTTATGCAAGGAAGTAATAAACTACAAGACACAAAAGTAGAAAAAGAAGAACAGACGATAATTAAAAATATCTATAACCTTGTTAAAGAGCAGATAGTTGAAGATAGTCCAATGGCACTAATATCAGCTAGTAAGAAAAAGACTATCTATAAAGAGATTTCAAAGATACTATCAAAGAGACAAGAGATTACAACTAAAGAGATTAAGATTCTCTCCTCTATTGTAAAAGAGAACTCTAACTCTGTGCAATATAAAGAGCACTTCTCAATGCTTATAGGTGATATGAAAGAAAAAAGCATTATCAAACATATCAAAGATAAAGATAAAGATAAAGATAAAGATACAAGAAATAGACAAGATTCACAAGACACAAAAGTAGAAAAAGAAGAACAGACGATAATTAAAAATATCTATAACCTTGTTAAAGAGCAGATAGTTGAAGATAGTCCAATGGCACTAATATCAGCTAGTAAGAAAAAGACTATCTATAAAGAGATTTCAAAGATACTATCAAAGAGACAAGAGATTACAACTAAAGAGATTAAGATTCTCTCCTCTATTGTAAAAGAGAACTCTAACTCTGTGCAATATAAAGAGCACTTCTCAATGCTTATAGGTGATATGAAAGAAAAAAGCATTATCAAACATATCAAAGATAAAGATACAAGAGATAGACAAGATTCACAAGACACAAAAGTAGAAAAAGAAGAACAGACGATAATTAAAAATATCTATAACCTTGTTAAAGAGCAGATAGTTGAAGATAGTCCAATGGCACTAATATCAGCTAGTAAGAAAAAGACTATCTATAAAGAGATTTCAAAGATACTATCAAAGAGACAAGAGATTACAACTAAAGAGATTAAGATTCTCTCCTCTATTGTAAAAGAGAACTCTAACTCTGTAAACATTATAAAAGATTTTACTGATTCACAAAAACATTATATAGGGAACAGTAATTTAGACAACCTAGAGAACAATATAAAATATATATCTAGTAGGTATAGAACATTAACTAAAGATAGTAAAGAAGATTCATTTATAAAAAATCAAGAAGTTTCTAAACAACACGAAACTATTGTAAATTCTAAAAAAGAAAATATAGAAGAGTATGTATCTCAAACTGTTTTAGATAAAAAAGCAGAAGTAGAAAATCATATTAATAGTGTGATAGTTAACATGGATGATAATCTCGATGAGTTAGCTCTTAAAATCTTTAGAGAGATTAAAGATGAAATAAGTATGGAATATAGGAGATAGAAAGAGATGAAACAGACATTAAGTAAATTAGAATTATCCTATACAGATGAAAATGACAAAGAACACTCATACGTTTTTCAATATAACCCAAATTCTATTAAGATAGATAAATCAATAGATTGGGCAGCTGCAGATGGAAATCAGAAAAATGTTCCTGAAAAACAGTTTGTTAACGGTCAAGCAAGAACACTTTCAATAAGCAGTATCTTTTTTGATACAACAACAATTGGGAATATGAGTGTATATACAAATTTCATTCAACCTATTGAATCAATGGGAGTTGTACGTAGCTTTAAAGTTACGAGTGATAAGACTATTAAAAGACCACCATACATTACAATTTCTTGGGGAAAATCTTCCTATTTTTTTGAATCTGTTTTAACAAAAATTGACTACACATTTAAAATGTTTACTAGAGAAGGTATCCCTGTTAGAGCAGAAGTAAACCTATCTTTTGAAGAGATTATTACAGAGACTACAAAAAAACCAGAAGTTAAGAATCAAAAAGAAGCTAAAACTTATGTTACAAAAAAAGGTGAAACTCTTTACGAAATTGCTGAAAAAGAGTATAGAGATTCAAATAAATGGAAAATTATTGCAACAGCTAACGAAATAGACAACCCTTTTAAAGTTCCTACTGGAATTACATTGACCCTGCCAGCGGTTTCATAGGAAAAAAGATGATTCAACAACTATTAAAATATAAAGAGCAAGAGAGTGAAGAGCAAGCGGACAAAATATATGGTGTCGTAACTGCAGTAGTAACTAATAATAAAGACCCAGATAAAAAAGGTCGTATAAAAGTAAAATATGCATGGATGGGAGAGGCCAAAGAGATTGAGAGTAATTGGGCTAGAGTTGCTAGTTTAATGGCCGGAAATGACAGAGGTATGCACTTTTTACCAGAGGTTGATGATGAAGTCCTTGTAGCGTTTGAGCATGGAAATATTAATTATCCATATATTGTTGGATCTTTGTGGAACAACAAAGATAAAGTAATTGAAGAAAATGCAGATGGAAAAAACGATATTAGAATGATTAAATCAAGAAGTGGACATAAAATAACACTTGATGATAAAGATGGAGATGAGAAAATTACCATTGAAGATAAAAGTACTAAACGTAAAATAGAATTTGATGTAAAGAAAAAGACATTAACTATTGATAACAGTGAATCAGATGGAAAAATTATCATAAATGCAAAAGGCGATATTGAGATTAAGTCTGAAAAAAATGTAAAAATTACTGCAAAATCAGGAATTACTTTAAAATCAGATGGAGATATAAAAATTGAAGGTAAAAATGTAAATCTAAAATCTAGTATGGGGATGAAACTTGAAGCTGGTACAAGTTTAAATGCTAAATCTAGTGCTGGTATGGATTTAAAAGCTGGAAGTACTTTAGGACTAAAAGCATCTGCCACTGGAAAAGTTGAAGCACTTAGTCTTACCCTTAAATCTTCAGCATCAACAACTGTTGAAAGTAGTGGTATTACTACAGTTAAGGGAAGTATGGTGAAGGTTAACTAATGGACAGTAATGTTGCAAAAGTAGTTATTAAAATAGATGGAACAGAGCTAGGAACTGCTGAGAGTGATAACCTTATGAGTGTAAAAGTTAGTTCATCAATTGGTACTAGTGCTATTGCTAAAATAAATTTCTTTGATGACTCAGCTGTTTTACAAGATAAAACCACTTTTGACATAGGTAAATCTATTACTATAGCTATTGGTACTGAAAGTAGTTCAGAAGATATATTTAAAGGTGACATTATTAGAATAGATTATATATTTTCTTCAGGTGAGGCAGATAAAATTCAACTAATCTGTTATGATGGGCTATATAGATTAGGTAAGATTTGGCACTCAAGAGCATTTGTTAAGATGAAACTAAGTGATATAGCTACAAAGATGGCAGGAGAAGCTAGTTTAACAGGAAATAAAATTGATGCAACTACTACACAAATAGAGCATTTATATCAAAATAATCAATCAAATTTAGACTTTTTACGTATGCATGCAAAACGTATAGGGTACGATGTTGGAATTGAAGATGGTGGATTACTCTTTAAAAAAGCAAGATATAAGAGTAAAACTAAAGGCTCTGTAACATTAACTTGGGGCGATAATCTAATAGACTTAAATGTTAAACTTGATGCATCTGATGTTTTAGCAGAAGTTGTTGTAAGTTCATGGGATCCAGACACAAAAAAGAATATAGAATCAAGTGTTAAAGCGGGCTCTGAAGATAAAATAGCTGCACCTACAACAATGGGGGCGAATAAAGTAAAAACTAAACTTAAAAGTGACGCAAAATTTTACAGACTTGATTTTCCAAGTTTAACAGCAGCAGAGGCAAAAGAGATTGCTACAACACACTTAACGCAATCATCTATGGGTTACCTAAAAGCTGAAGGTACATGTGTTGGAGATCCTAGTTTCAAATTAGGAACTACTGTGGAGGTTGAGGGTATAGGTAGCAAAATTAGTGGAGAATATTATATTACATCATTTGATCATATATATAACAAAGATGGGTATAAAACATTTTTTGAAGCTCAAGCAAATGGAACATATTAGTATGTTGGGAGAATATAATGAGTGATAACTTAGACTTTTTAGGAAAAGGCATCTCCTTTGACTTTGGGATTGACTCAAAAGGTGGCATAAAATTTTCTTCTTATGAGAGATCTGTTGAAGAGAGTATTGACATCATCCTATTAACAAGAATAGGCGAAAGAGTTTATAACTACAAATTTGGTTGCAAAATACATGATTTAATGTTTGAACCTAACAATGTTCGAACACAAAACTTAGCAGCAAGACACGTTAGGGAGGCTCTTACAAATTTTGAGCCAAGAATAGATTTAAAAGATGTTGAGGCTATAAGTCTAGATGAAAAAAGTTTAAATATAAATATAACATATACGTTGATTGAATCAAACAAGGAAGTTAACCTTGTTTATCCATTTTACCTATTACCTGCTTAGGAGAGAATAGATGTTCCATGATATAAAACTAGATGATAAAAGCTTTGAAGAGATTAAGAGTGAAGCGATAAGTCATATTGTTAATCACTGTCCTGAATGGACAAATCACAATCCAAGTGATCCTGGTATTACTTTAGTAGAACTTTTTAGTTATATGACAGAGCTCACACAATTTAGATTAAATAAAGTCCCACAAAAAAACTATCTTGCTTTTTTAGACCTTCTTGGCATTAAACAACGTCTTGCTATTCCTGCACATAGTCGTGTACAGTTTGAATTAAGTACTGGTTATCAAATTGGTCAAAGTAGTAAAAACAGTGTTTACATAAAAAAAGGAAGCGTCCTATCTAGCATTGCAGATGAAGAGAATGATGCACTCACATATGAAACTACCAAAGAACTATATGTTTCTAATGCTAAGCTTGTAAACCTTTACTCAAAAAGTTTTGATAAAGAGCGCCAAAAAAGTAAAGTTGTTGACTATAGTGAAAATATTGAGAGTAGAAAAGCATTTTTTCCATTTAGCGATGATGGAAAATCTGATAATAGTTCTGAAATTTATCTTTTTTGTGATGAGCTGTATGTACTTAAAAATGATGTAAAGATGAGTGTTCTCTTTAGGCTACCAACTAGCATGAGAGCATTTGAGATTACAGATGATTTTTTACAGATGATGCAGTGGGAATTTTATGATGGAATCACTTGGCAAAGACTTGATATCGCATATGATTTAAATGTAAGTATTGATGATGATGATGCAGATGTTATATCTGTCACTTTTAATGGTAATAATGAGCTTTTCGAAAAAGGAAGTCTTTCATACTTTTCTGAAAATGAGCAGTTCTATATTCGAGCTGTTTTAAATGAATCTCCTATCTGGTTACCAAAATTTTCTGTATATGAAGTTAGTATCATTACAAACTCAAATGATGATGGTGTTCTACCTGAGAGCTGTTACTATAATTATGAACAGTTAGATATGAATAATAACTTTTATCCATTTGGAACACGCCCTACTCTAAGTGATGCTATGCTTGATGAACTATTTTACGTCAGATGTGACCAAGCCTTTATTGAAGAAGACACCAGAGTTATGATAGAATTTATGCACTCTAAAAGTGCATCATACACTATGCCAAAAGGTTATGATAATATTCAAGTTATTTGGGAATACTCTTTAGGTAATGGAAAATGGAATCAGCTTGACGTAAAAGATCTTAGTCATAGTTTTACTCAACAAGGTAGTGTCTCTTTTAACGTACCGAAAAATTTTGCAAAAGTTATAATTAACGCTGAAGAGGGTTATTGGATAAGAGGTAAAATAGTAAGTGGAAATTATGGACAAGAAGAGGTTAGCATATTTGATTCACAAACAAATGAACTCAAAGTTACCCCAGCTACACTTAATCCACCTGTACTGTCTTCAATAAACATTAAATATTCTCAACCAAGACATGATATAGATGAGTGTTATGTGTTTAATAACTATAAATATGAACCTGTTGTTTTTGAAAAAAATAAACCTGTCAACTTTTTCAAACAAGATTTAGAGTATGAAGAGGCTCTATACCTAGGTTTTGATTCATACCTAAGTGAACAAGAAATTGTTGTATATTTTGATCTTGAGAATATGGGTGAAATTAGTTCTGTTAATGGTCAACGCGTACTTAAATGGGAAATTTTACATGAGGGGAAATGGATAGCTTTAGTTATTGAAGATGAAACAGAGGGACTAAGTATTTCAGGTGATGTAAAAATAAAATTTCCAAAAATTAACAGTTTAGAAGAGTATACATTATACATTGATACCCTTGAGAGAATGTGGATTAGAGTAAGCGTCCTTTTTAGTTCTATGAAATATTTTCCTAAAATAAACATGCTTTTATTAAATAGTGTTGAAGTAAATCAACAAAAAAGCTTTCAAAATGAAATTATAGGATTCTCACAAGGGCTTCCTGATATGAAATTTTTCTTAGATAATAACAATCTTGTTGATGCTCCAATAGTTATAATAGAAGATGAGGAGTATAAAGCAGTTGACCGTTTTATAGATTATGGAAAAGATGAGTGCATATTTCGATTTAATGGTATAACTGGTGAGATAAAATTTGGTGATGGAGTTTATGGCAAAGTTCCACCATTGGGTGCAGAAATAGTTGTAAAAGGTTATGCAGTAACTGCTGGAAAAAAAGGAAATCTACCAGCTAAAAAGATAAACATTTTACAAGAGCCTATTAATTATGTTGATTCTGTTGAAAATATATCTAGTTGTGTTGATGGGCATGATGGTGATAGTATAGATGACTTAAAGCGTTTTGCTCCATCTGTACTTAAAACTATGCAAAGGGCTGTAAATATAGAAGATTATGAGCATTTAAGCCTTCAATACTCTACTTTTGTAAAAAAAGCAAAATGTATAGTTCACAATAACGAAGTTATTATACTAATTATGAATCAAAATATTATCAAAGATAGAGGCTTTTTAAAACCATCTTTCATAAGAGCGTTACAGTCTCACTTAGAAGAGCTTAGTATGATTACAGTAAAACCTAAAGTTCAGGGGATTGTTGTATCAAGTCTGAAAGTAAATATCAAATTAAAATATTCTGATGAGGCAACTCGCCCTATTCGTTCCATTTTAGAACAAGAGCTTCTAACTAAAGTAGAAAATTATTTTAATCCACTAACAGGACTACATGGCGATGGTTATCCAATTGGTAGAAAAATTTCTAAAAATGACTTTCAAAGTATTGTTACATCCATAAACCACTCTTATTTTATTTCAGAATTAACTCTTACTAAAGATGGTGCTCAAAATCAAGACAGTTCAATTGCACTATATTATAATGAAGTTGTTGCAATTGAAGATGTTGTACTAGAAGAGCTTTCATATGATTTTTAATTCAATTAAAGAGCTGTTATCATATTTTGACAAGCTTTTAGCAGCTAATATTAAAGTTAGTCTAATAGATTTAAACAAAATACTCACATATAACTCTATTGAAGTTAGTAAAACTACTCTTATTGAGGGGGCTGATGATGAGTTTTGGCTCAAATCAATAGAGATAGATGAAGAAGAAATAACACTAACTATGTATGCACCATCTTGGGTGAAGATGCTACCCGCTATTTACCATGACAACATATTTTTACAAAATTTTCTTTTTGGATTCCAAGTAAGTGATCTTAATCATCAAAATATTATTAACCAGATAGAGCAACAATTTAATCCCTCACATACAGACTTTATTAATTGGCTTAGTTCATGGGTTGGGATACGTTTTGCTAATGAAGTAGACGATAGAGCAAAAAGAAGAATATTGCACAATATTGTACGGCTATATAAAATACGTGGTACAAAAAACTATTTTATTGAATTAATTGGTTACCTTAGTGGGGTAAAAGTGCGCATTGATGACAGCGAAGAGGCTGAAGTTCTACACGCGTCTCTAAGAAGACGAAAAAATAGTAAGAGAGGTTCTTTCTTTAAGATACTTATTGATGAAAAACTAAGTTTAGATTCTGAGCAAGAGAAGATGAAACTTCAAATAATTCACGATTTTGTTGATGCTGAGAAGCCTATTAATGTTAATTTTAGAATAGAATATCCATTTGGTGACAATGATACAGAAAATAGAAAATTAAAAGTTATGGATATGCATTATGAGAACTATTATGATTATGATAATTTTAGAGCTCAACCATGAATGAAAAACATTCATTGACTGAAGATATTGATCAAAGATACCATCATAAAAAGGTATTTGAGAAAAAAAATGTCTATTACCCAGATAAGAGTAAGTTTGATGTACAAAAAGATGATCACAATATGATTAAAACAAAGGTAGAAAACATGTGCAAAGAGATTTCTGATAAATACAAAGTCGAAGAATCAGAAGTGTATGAAAAACTATATCTTAAAGTTAGAAAACTATTTTTGGAGTTAATGTAATGCTACCAACTGAAGCCTTGAAAAAAACAAATTTTTCCGATGGAATGATATTTAATCCAAGTCAAATTAAAACTAATGATGACTATGTCTCATTTAAACTCTCTTTGTTATCTAGACATGCAGCAGGAAAAGGTGTACTAATAGGATTTCTTGACAACCTAAATGTAACTATTGAGAGAGGTCAAATGTATATAAATCCAGGTGCAGCAATTGATGAAAATGGAGATTTAATTTTTGTAGATAAGAAAACACCTATTCTAAAAGATCTTCAAACTTCTACTTTTACAGATAAAAAAAGTATTCATATATATCTTAAGTATAATGAAAACTTTGAGGACTTTAAAAGGTCAAGAAATGATGATGATGAAAAATTATATTATAAAATAGCAGAAAGCTATAGTATTGAAGTAAGAGCAAAAGCATTAGATGATAAAGAATTATTCGAAGTTGCAAGAGTCTATATTGAGCATGAATCTTCTAATAACATTTCTGAGGCAATAAATCCATATAGCCCTATGGAAAATGAAATTGACCTTCGTTTTTCATCAAAAATTGTACCAGCTAACTCTATGATTAATATAGGTGAAAGCATTATGATTTCTAATGTAATACGAAAATATGCTGATTTTTTAACTGAAATGTCATATGTAAAATCAATTTTTACAGCCTCCATTGCAGCCTCATTTTCAAATAAAGTTGTGGCTGAACTAAAAATGGAAGATATAACTGCATGGAAACTATATGAACTTCTTTCACACCTGTTACATGTAAGTTCAAAAATAAAAGATGAAAAATCAGAAATTGTCAATACTGGTTTTTGGAAAAATATTTTAAGATTACAAAATTTATTCAGTTTCTCTGAACGATTTGATGCAAATTATTATGATATAATGTTAAACAAAGAGAATTCTTTCTTTTCAAAAGTACTTTTACATTTTAGCAATGCTTCAATTTTTGATGGAAACTGGGATGAAATGTCACAAAATCAAGATAAAAATATTGATGGTGATAAAGACTATTATATAGCCGGATCATCAACTGATTGCGACCTTTATATAGAAGGCGATGACATTGAAAAAGAGCATGCACGTATATATCCATTCAAAGATAGTTTTTTAATAGAAGATATTTCACACTCAAGTGGAATCTATATTAATGCTATGCGTCTTGAATCTGGAGTCAAAAAACTTATTAAAAATCAGGACTTTGTTACTCTAGGTAAAAATGGAAAAGTACTTAATTTAAATGATTTGAAAGGCCATTAATGCAAGATTTGCAAAAATTTACAGTAGTTAAAAAGACAGACTCTAAAAGTAAAAACGGAATTAATGAGATTCATATTGAGACCTCAACTAAGGGTCTTATCTATAGATGTGAAGCCTATATGGATTCTCATTTAATAGATGCTGAAGAGGTAAATTGCAGCGATATATCAACCGTTGATAGATATGAAGATATTTTTGAAGCTAGATATACAGCAACACACAGAAAATTTGAAGAGCTCTACACACAAAATAGAGTCTATTCAAAAGTTCTAAATGTTGAGGGTCAATACAGTGAGGGAGAGGGAACATGTCGTGTTACTACATCAGTAAGTGACAATATGATTCTCTGTGAAGCTTTTTTAGATAATAATAAAATTGATCAAAAAGAGGAGGCGATAGATAAAGCCCAAGCCCAAGATAAAAAAGTATTTAAAGCAAAATATACTCAAGCCCACAAAGATTTTATAAGACGTTACATAAAAATTCTTAAATTCCCTGCAAACACATTTTTAAACCCAATTTTGAAAAAATTTCCAATGTATAAAAAAAGTCCAATGTATGCTCTTGGCTTTTTTATTGCAACTGTAGTACTTGTACTATGGATTTTATCTTTAATAGTTTGTGGTAAAGCTATGAAGAAACTTGTTGCTGGAGTTGCTGGGAAAGAGGCTGGAATGGTTGTAAAAGATTTACAAAAAAGTTTCTGTAAAAAAGGTTCTGGTGGCGATGATGAGGGTGGAAATAGCAAAGGCGGAAATGGGAAAGATGGAAATGGAAATCTAATTGGTGCAAATGGTGCCGTGATTAGTGACTTTTCTGTTCTTCCTCAAAAAATTAATTTTAAAGACTTTAGTCAAGTCTATCCTATCTATATAAAAAATAATCTGCCAGAAGATAGTCTTATTATTTTAAAAAATCGTATTATTCTTGACTTTGATGATGCACTTGTATCACCTGACATGATTGTAAATATCTTAACAGAAAATGCTTTGCATGTTAAATCTGGAGAGGTTGGAATGTTTGAATTTAAACTTGAAAATGAGTTCTTAAAAAGTGCTACCCTTGAAGAGAGAAGCTACCATGGAATGATTATTCTTGAGGCTACAACTTTTCAGACAAAAGTTATTCAAAATATTACAGTAGATTTTGATTTTATGGTTGAAAAAACAGAGGCTAAGTAATGAAAACATTTTTTTTAATTATTGCATTAATCGCGTCTATTTACGCTAAAGATGAATTTCATAAAGAGCTAGGTGATTATCAAGGTGCTGTTGGAACATTTGCAAAAGCTGTAGAGACTTTTAAAAGTAATGTTTACTTTCTTGAAGATGAAAAAGGGACTTTTCACATAAGTTATGACAAAGACTCTAAGATGGAATCTGAAAACTCTTTTTTACAGATATATGCATCTATGTCTCTCAAAGATACAATGACGCAATATAGATTAATAAAGAATAGAAAGAATATATACATCAAAAAATTCAATACTCTCTATTTTATTCGTTTATCTAACAAACTACCTGAACATACAAGAAAAATGTATATTGAATTAAAAAAGAGGTACCCTGATATTTATTACAGTAGAGCTGTAAAACAAAAAGAGAAAAAACCTGAAATTATAGATAATGCTAAACATGAAGTTGTATTTTTAGGTTATAAAAAAGATAAGGTTCAAACTAATATTTTAAAAGACATAGTCTTTTCTGTATCATCTAAAAAGAAGTTTCCATCTTTAAAAAATAGACAGATAATTAGAGAGGGTGGACTTGATAAAGTATATTCAATAAGAGATTATACGGCTAATTTTTCAATAGTAAGAGGTGATGTCTTAGGTATTAATAATGCTGGTCTGTATGGTTTTGAAGCCTTTACAAATTATGGCTTACTATGTTCTACTTCTGAGGATATACTCTATCTAGTCTCAAAAAAAGAGATTAAATCAATTTACGATTTAAGAAGAAAATCTATCTCTGTTGGAAATATCTCAGATATGGCACAAATTTATCTAAAAGAGATAGCAAAAAACAGTGGAGTTATTTTAGATATTAACTTTAAAAGTTACTCTTTTACTGATTCTATGCAGATGCTGAGTAATGATAAACTAGATGCTTTTTTCATTTTCGCACCTAAACGAAAAATATTAAGCATGGTAAAAAAAGGTCTTTATATCTCTTCTATGCCAGATGACTTTACAAAAATTTTAAGCACGAAAGCTGGTTTAAAAAAGGTTAAATATAGAATTGATGGTAGACTAATTAAAAGTTATAAAGTTCCTAATTTTGTTGTAGGTGTAGTAGATACACTAGATACAAAGATAAACAATAAAGTAAAAGATGTAGTCAAAGCTTTTGAATGTTACAAGCAGGTAAAAGTGCCAGATGCCTTTTATGGTAATGTACACCCATACCTAGCAAAAGCTATTGAATCAATCCAAGCTGACATAGATGCAAAAAAGCTTTTAGAACAGAAGAGTAAAGCACTTACAATAAAGTTTTTTAAAGAGAAAAAATCTTCAGATTCAAAACTATATTATTATCAAATAACTAATGATTTAGCTGATGATGTAAACTTAACTTTTACTACAGCTAAAACAAAAGCTTTTGACAAATATGCTTTTAAACCACGTCATCTGCTAAATATACAATTAGCTAACCCTATCATTGAAGTTAAAGCAAATAGTAAAAGACTGATTTCGTTTAAATACCATAATCCATTCTCTACAAGACTAAAAAATTTAAAACTTGACTTGAACTTTAAGAAAAAAGATTTAGATGGACAAGAGTTTTCTATTCCACTTATAATTGGAGATGAATAATGCAATACATAATAGCAGTTTTAGCAATCATACTATTTACTGGTTGTTCTTCAAAAGAGTTAGTTAAAAACCCAAATATGCTAGCGCTAAGTAATATTACAATGAGCTACATCTATGGAGATGAGTTTGTTATGGGTTCATACAAAGATCAATTTAGAGACAAAGCACCAAGAGAGGTATTAGTTAAAAGTTTTTATATAGATAAAACAGAGGTTACCAATGGTGCATATAGACAATATTTAGATGAAACAGGCGGCGCTGCAGTTAGACCGCCATACATTGATGATCTTGGTTGGGGTATTGATACTTTGCCTGTTGTTGGAGTTAGCCATACAGATGCTAAAAAGTTTTGCAAATTCTACAACAAACGTCTTCCAACAGAAGCAGAATGGGAATTTGCTGCACGTGGTGGTAAAAACTTTAAAGATTATCCTTGGGGAGATGAAGAGACTCCTGATTTAATGAACTATAGAGATTCAAACAACTCATGGGCGGTAAATGTTGCTTCATACCCTCCAAATGATTATGGACTATATGATATGACAGGTAATGTTAGAGAGTGGGTAGAAGATAGTTATGAAAAGGACTTCTATCTTCGTGCATGTACTGTATCACCTTGGCACTTTAAATCAATTGCAGACCTATTTCTTAACCCTGTTAAAGGTATTTACAAAAGTAATTGTAACTATGATCCAATTAACACAAATTTAATAAAGTATAAAACGACTCGTGGTGGTTCTTGGGAATATAGCGAGGGGTACCCTGCAACTGTATCTTTTCGCTCTTTTGATAGAGCAGATACAGGATATAAAGATCTTGGATTTAGATGTGCTGCTAATGCCAAAAAAGATATGTGGATACAAAGAAAATATGATGAAGTTATGACCCCAATATTTAAATACAATGAGATGAGAGAGATAAATAATCTATCAATAGATACAAGAAAGTTTACTACTCCTTTAATGGATGAAAATAGAAAAAAAGCACAAGAGTATAAAGATGCTGGTGTTAGCTTTGATGAATAGATTAAAAAATGTCAAAATAACTGTAAAAGTTGTTCTTCTTGTACTTGTTATGCAGTTTATTACCATTGGACTTTTTAGTTATTTCACTGGTAATAGTGAAGAGCTAAGACTAAGAAAAGATGTTGATGAAAAATTGCAAGTAATTGCATATGCTGTAAATGACTTTGTTTTACAAGAGTATCACGATAGGATTTTAGATAAAAATTCTATTACTAAAGATGAATATTTAGATTTATTAGTTCGCTTATCATCTTTTGCAAATAAAGCGCGTGTTAAATATATCTACTCATTTGTTAAAAGAGACTCTAAAATTTTATATACCTCAAATAGTGCAACTGATAAGGAGTATGAAGAAAACGATTATGAGTTGTTTTTTGACGATTATGATGATGCTACGAAAGAGTTATCCGACTCATTTGAGAAAAAAAATATTTTTTACGAAGAGACTACAGATACACATGGATATTTACGTACTATATTTATTCCATTTATGAACAAATATGGAGAAGAGTATGTTGTTGGTATTGATATTGAAGTAAACCAGTTAGTAGGTATGTATAGTAAAAATAGAAAACAGACAGTCATATTAGCTACTATTTTATTTTTAATCTCTGCTATTGTATCTACACTACTTATTAATGCTCTATTAAATCGTATTGTAATAATACGAAATGGCTTACAAGACTTTTTCGATTACCTAAATCATAAAAAAAGTACCGTACCTCCAATTGATACAACTGTTAATGATGAACTTGGTGAAATGGGAAAACTCATTAACGAAAATATAAAAGTAATCTCAGAAAACATAAAGAAAGACAATGATCTTATATATGAAATTACTACTATAGCTGAAGAGGTAAAATTAGGATCTTTTTCATCTAGAATAGATACAGAAGCGGTTAACCCAGCACTTAATGATGTTAAGAATATTATAAATGATGTTTTTTCTAATATGCAAATAGTAATGCTAGATATTCTATCTCTATTACAAGAGTTTGCAAAACAAAATTATAACTGTAAATTAGATGACTATAATTTAGATGGAGAGATGGGTAAATTAGTTATAGAGATAAATATGTTTAGTAAAAAAACATCAGAATATATGCTAAATAAAGCCTACGACACTATCAGTCTTGATAAAGATTCTAACTTTCTAAATGAACACGTAGAGGAGCTTACAGAGAAGCTCTATAAACATCTAAAAGACCTAAATGAATTAAAAGAGGTTATTGAAGATGTAAAACGTTTTAATAATAAAAGCTTACATAGTGTTCAAGACATAGAAAAAGAAAAACTTTACGTAGATAGTTTATTAGAGAATTTAAAAAAGAAAATCAAGGAAGCATGTTCTACAGATAGAGAATTCCAAGAGAGAGAAAAGATTGAAATTTCTCTTGAAATAAATGAAATTATTACAGATATATCCCATAGTATGGAGATAATTTCAACAAATAAAGATGAGATACATAAATTTATAGATCAAAAAAGTAACTTAATGAATTCTCTTTCAGAGGGTTTTGATTTTTATGAGAAAAGTATTATTGATATGAAACAGTCAGTAGATGATACTAAGAAAATATCTAGTAACTTAAAAGAGCTTTCTCAAAGAATGCGTGAGTATATAGAAAACAGCGATTTTCCAGGCAAAGATAGTATAAATATTTTAATTAACAATACAGATAGGTAGGGAGATTAGATGAGAAATATAATTTTGATATGGATAGCTTTCGCTACTATTTTAAATGCGCTTACTATTGGTAACATAGAGGGTCCAAAATCTTTTTTTTCAATTTTTGAAGGTGCAATTGACGCTAATAAAATTAAAATAGAGACTCACCAATACTTTACAAAAGGTTTTCGTATTATTATTGATGCATCAATTCATGATGATGTAGGAATATATGAAGCAAGGGTCTACTTTAAACATAAACTCGTTCAAAACTATCAAGTATATCTGCCAATGACATGTATGGGTAATAGATGCTCAACTGAGCTTCCATTAACTGACTTAAGTCTAAGAGAATTAAGTTATGTAGTTGTTTGTCAAAATAGTGCAGGTAAAGTTTATAAATCTAATGAATACACTATGCAAAAACGAGATTTACTTGAGCTTCCATCATGGCAAAGCCTTAGAAAAGGTGCTCTTGTGCTATATACAGATTATGCTAAACCGATGCAGTCTGTTAGAGGATTTAAAGATGACATAAGTATTAAAAAGAGTAGTGGTGATCCTCTTGGTGTGAGTGCTGAACTCTACTCAATGGAATTAATTAATCCAGAAATTGAGATAGATTGTTCAATGTGTATTGATAAAAATGTTTCAAATAATGTTCTGAAGGTTAAAAAATAAAATGGGTGTAGCAGTTTGTATGGGTGCCATGATTAAGTGTAGTTTTGGAATAGCCCCAAGCTCATTAGTTGTGCTACCTCAAAATAGAGTTTTAGTCTCAAACATGCCAATGGCTAACATCATGGATAACAAGCCTATGGTTAATATACTGACCTTTGGAATGTGTCAATCTCCTGCGAATCCAGTTGTGGCAGCTGCCACAGCTGCAGCACTTGGTGTTTTAACACCAATGCCCTGTATCCCAGCAACAGTTGCACCATGGACACCAGGAAATCCAATGACTATGGTAGGTTCAATGCCAGTAATAAATAACTCATCAACACTACTTTGTACTTGGGGTGGAGCTATAACTATAACTTCGCCTGGTCAAACAACTACAATGGTATAAAAGGAAAATTTACATGATTGGTGATATATTAAATAACATTGCTAAAGAGGTAACAGAGTATGTTGACTCACAGGTAGATTTTTCTTCAGGAAAAAAGAGTGTTGTCCTTGCAAAGCCCACAAATTCTAAAGGTGAGCTTAGTATCCCATCAAATAGTGTCTGTTTAGCACTTATAAATATTGATGAAGAGACATCTATGCGTAACCCAATGATTACAAAAAGAGTGGAAGGGACAAAGGTTTATACTCAAACACCTGGAATTATGCTAAATCTATCGATTGTATTTATTGCAAATTTTCCGAATGACTATATTAGTGAGTTAAACTATATTACAAAAATTATTGAATTTTTTCAACAAAAAGATACTTTTACAATAGCCAATACTCCATCACTAAAAAAACAGAACCGTTTCTTTGAGCAGTTAGTTTTTAAACTATCTACTACAAAACTAGAAGATCAACACAATGTTTGGAATCTCCTTGGAATCAAATATATGCCATCAGTCATGTACAGTGTAGGTAAAATAGTAGTTCAAGAAGATGAAAAATTATCTGAGACAAAAGTTGTAAAACGTGTTAAACAAGATATTAAGACTAAATAATTATGACAAAAATATTAAAAGATTTAAGACATCATAATATTATAAAAGATGAAATGAACTCTTTAGAAAATATTATTCATGCTCGGATAAAATCTCATTTTTCAATGGATAATGAAGAGATTATGTTTAATGTATGTAATACAAAAAATGAAGATGATTCTTATTCAGAATTTATAAATAGATATAACCTAACTGATGAAGAGAGAGTAATTTTACTCTTGGCCATGAGTAAAGAGATGTCTCCTCAAATTTTAGATCCATTTTTAAGTAAAAACAGTCTATACGACTCCTCTTTTACAGAGTTTGGCGGTCTATATAATAGTAATATAAGAGGATTTACCCCAACTATTCAAACAGCTCTATTTATTTTGTGTGGTACAAATCAGTCGTTAGTTCTTAAATCACTAAAACTATTTGATAATCAAGCTACACTTTTTAAAGAAAATATTTTAATTAGTGATAGTGATGCAGATTCTATTATTAATTCAAAACTTTTACTAAGTAAAAGTACTATGCACTATTTTTTTAGCAACTCAGATAATAAATATGATTATACACAAGAGTTTCCTGCATCTTTACTAGAGAGCAATCATGAATGGTCAGACCTAGTTTTTTCACAATATACAAAAGAGCATTTAGAGGAGTTAGAGATTTGGTTATCTCATAGTGATGAGTTGCTAAATGAATGGGGTATGAGAAAATCACTTAAAGCAGGATATAAAGCACTTTTTTATGGACCACCTGGAACTGGAAAAAGTTTAACGGCTGCACTTTTAGGTAAAAAAATAGGTAAAAGTGTTTATAGAATTGATCTTTCTCAAATTGTCTCAAAATATATAGGTGAAACAGAAAAAAATTTAGAAAAAGTTTTTTTACAAGCTGAGGAGAAGGATTGGATTCTCTTCTTTGATGAGGCTGATTCAATTTTTGGAAAACGTACACAAGTTAACAGTTCAAATGATAGGTATGCCAATCAAGGAACCTCTTATCTGCTTCAAAGAATAGATGAGTCAAAAAACATGATTATCTTAGCAAGTAATTTTAAAGATAATTTTGATGAAGCATATTTGCGTAGATTTCAATCTATTATCTATTTTCCTCTGCCTGAAAAAGATGAAAGATTAATGTTGTGGAAAAAAGGATTTAGTAAAAAAGCATCACTAAAGAATTTAGATTTAGTAGAAATTGCATCAGAGTATGAACTTTCAGGTGCAACAATTATAAATGTAATTAGGTATGCCTCTTTAATGGCTATAAAAAGAGATAGTACAGAAATAATACAAAGTGATATTTTAAAAGCTATAAGAAGAGAAAAGTTCAAAGAGGGGAAAATAATCTAAATGAATGCATTAAAAAATAAAAAGGTTTTAGAACTAAAACAAAAAAATAAAAGTTCAAAAACTTCAGATACATCATTAGAGTTTATTGAGACCTTTTTAATGCAGAAAAAAGAGCAAGAGCATGATGATATGTTCAATAATTATACTAATAAAAACAATCAAGATAACAAAATAGATTTAGTAGATAAAGATAAATCAATCGAAGAAGAGTATAAAAAAGCGGTAAAAATAGCTGTAAATAATTTTTCTATAAATGTAACTAGCACTTGCAACTTTCTATCTGGAATAAATACAAAGTTAAAAAAATCAGATCAAAAAGAGGCGTTAAAAGGCGCTAGTTTAACACTTTTTTCATCTGCTCACCAGACAATCAAGTATATGCAAAATTTATCAAGCATAACAGGTAATCTAAATAATGTAAAAGCTCTTGAAAACTTAATTCCATTTTTAAGGAGTTCAAATAATCTACTTTCAAATTTAGAGCTAACCAATATGAATAACGAAGATTATGAGAGCAATAAATCTATAATTATTTCTCTTAGTAAAGATGTTGTAAATAACATAAATATAGGAATTAAATATTCAGCACAAACAGATTATGGACTGTCTAAATCATTAATACCTTATAATGACACTTTAAAAGATCAAATAGTAATAGTACAAAAAACATTAAAAAAGTATGAAGGAAAACTAAAACAACTGTTAAAGACAATTGAAGAGTTTGAAAATGAAGATAATAACAGAATGCCTTTAATGGGTGAAGCTGGTGCAAATTGAAAACAATTTATCCTAATTTACTTGTAATGTTTATTTTGACTATCTCTATTTTACTTGCTTTATCAATGCTAAGTCCATGTTTTCAAAATCGTTTTTTAAACGATAAAAACTTATATCAATTTATAAAAGCATACTCTTTCAATATATTAAACTGAAAGAGTGTAAATATTTAAAACAAAAAAAGGATGTAAAAGATGAAAAAAGTTCTCGTTTCGATATTTTTATTTTTATCGATATTAAATAGTGTTGTCTTGGCAAATGAAAAGACTAAAGAGGTAGAGTTTGGTGTATATATAACAAATTTATATGACATTAACTTCGCTAAAAATGAGTACACAGTTCAATTTTGGTCTTGGTTTCACCATAATGATAGTGAATATAAACCAAATAAATCTATAGAGATTATGAATGCAAAGTCATACCTTAAGAACTCTACTAACGAAGAGGTAATTAAAAATATAAATTGGGATACAGCAAAAATTAAAGCGACCATAAACCAAGAGTGGGAAGTAGCAAATTTTCCATTTGATATACAGAGATTATCCATAGTTGTTGAGGATATTGACTCAGTAGCAGATGATTTAGTCTTAAAACCAGATGTAGCTGCAAGTAAAATAGATCCAAAAGCTATTCCTAATGGATGGGAACTTAAAAACTTCGAAATGGTAAGTTCAGTCAATAGTTATAAAACAGCATTTGGTGACCCTTTAGCCAAGTCTGATGTTAAACAAGATTTTAGTCGTATATCTGTAAATATTGATTTAGAACGACATGGCTGGAGACTATTTTCTACAGCTTTCGTAGGCTTCTTTGTAGCAACTGCTCTACTACTAGTTGTTTTTGTTATAACAAGTATACCAAGGGCTGTAGCAGAGATACCACAACAACCACGTATTACACTAATTACTGGTGCCCTATTCTCTGCTGTAGGTAGTGTTTACGGATTATCTGCTAAATTGCCATATACAACCGATTTTACCCTAGCAGATTCTCTGCAAATAACAACTTTTGCAGGTGTTGCCTTTGCTACAATCGGTTCTATGGCTTCAGATATATTACGTAAGAATAGTAGACCAATTTTAGCGACTAGAGCAAATCAGGCAATGTTTACACTATTTATACTCTTATCTTTTGGACTAAATGGAATTATGATGGCAAAAGCTTTATACCCTAGTTATTGGGCTACATTCTTTTGAGCCAAAATAAATATTTCATTTACTCCATCTGAAAATATATTTGGTACATCATTTGAGATATCTTCAATACTAAGTTCTTTATAGTTTTGTATATAAACTTGAAGAATCTTCTCTATTGAAGAGTTCTCTTCGCATATTAAATGAACAGAGCCATCTTCTAGATTTATAACACTCTTTTTTTCGACCCCATTACTAATTTCATAACTATGAAGCATATAATCCTCATCAATATAGATAAATTTTAAATAATTAATATTGAATAAATTTACTAATTTTGATAAATCTAAACTATTTTTTTGAATTTTACTAGATATATATCTTTGTGCTGCATTAGCTTTAATAAGTGTATCTATAGACGCTTGCTCATTCTCAATTTTTGCGATATAAGCATACAATTTTCCAGAATCTGATAAAGAATCAAAAAAGAATCCAGCTTGCGGATAACCAATGAAGTTAACAAATATATCAACACCATTAAGAGATGATTTTTTAGAATCAAATAGAACTTGATTATATGTATTTACTAAATCTTCATCACTTCTAAATTTTTCCTCTTCTACAATTATATTTTTAGTTTTAAAAACAATCTCTTTCATAATACTTTTTACAATATTAAGTGTATCACCTAAATCTGTAAACTCATGAATACTACCCATATAACTATTATGTGAATAGTTCCCAGATGCTATTGCTTTTGCATGAGTGTTTAATGCAAAAATCTTTGTAGTCACAATTCTAGAGAGTAGATATGACGTTACAACTCCTAAAATAAAAGCGAAAATTACAGTAAAAATTATTTCATTAAAGGCATCATCTATTCTTTTAAAGAAGTCTGTATTATCAACTTCTATACTCAATATAGTATTTGGTTTTGTACCATTAATTGGAGTATGTATTGTTATTAAATGTAGATTGTTTTTGATAAAAACATCACTCAAGATACTTTTATCCAAATTATCTGGAATAGTAAAACTATCTGTACTTTTTTCATCATCTGTATCTAATATAACTTTTTGATTCACGGAGATATAAAAGCGCTGTGCTAGATTATATTTTAAAATATTTTCAAATTTTGGTTTTACATCTACTAGAACATCAGAAAAGTTTTTCTCTTGTAACATATATTCTATAAAAATTCTTGATGGGATAGAGATTGATTTAGCTTTTGTCTCTATCCCCCATTTTATCTCTTTTACCTCATTTGTATAATTTAGATAAGACATAACTAAAGCGATTAATAGAAAGATTGGTACTATGATTAAAAAGTTATTATATTTTATTTTCATTTTGCAATCCTATTATCTTCATAATACTTAATAAGATCAATCATTAATCCAGGACATTCATGAATTAATGTATAAAAATGACCTTTGGAAATTACAAGAGCTTCAATATCTGTTTTAGCAATTACATTTTCATCAAGTACGATATCATTTAAAAGCTCTTCTGCTCCAAAAAAGTTAGATATATTCTTCTCTTTATATGAAGCTTCTCCTTTTTCTATTATAAAAAGATTTTGAATTGTGGAATCCTTGTATATAATCGTTGAACCCTTTGAATATTTTTTAACCTTTGTAATATTTGCCGTTAAAACAAGTTCAGAGTGTCGAAGTGTATTAAACGGAGATCTATTTTGCAAACTAAAAACTTTATCTATAATTTTCATGCTTTCTCCTCTTCAAGTATTGCAAAAAGAATAGAACATTTTTTAAACTCTAAATGAGAATATTTTTCATCAAATAAATAACTTATCTGTTCTTTTGTAATATCTTGTAGTAAATCATAATCACTTAAAATGAGACTATTTTCTATATTCATTGAACCTTGACTTAGTTCTTTAAAACTATATTGTCCATCATCATTTTTATCTAACATTTGTAACTCTTTACTCCTATCATGTAAAAAAAGCATACTCTTATCAAGATCAATGTACCCAAAACTCTCAAGTTGATCATACACCTCTTTAAGCTCACTTAATGGGTCATCTTCATAATTTATAAATGTCTCAAGAGTAGTAGAAATTAACTCTCTCTCTTTTGAGGCTATAAAACTTGTTTCTTTCAGCTCACTTGAAAACCAAAAATATAGAATATTTTTACTAAGAAGTAATCCATTTATACTGTGTGAACGCTTGAAAACAAATGAGCGAACTCTATCATGTTTAATTTTTGCCCTTTGATCTAATTTAACCTGTAAATCTTGCTCTTTTCTCTGTGTTAATACATTATTATTATATTGCGTTAAGTGAGAGACAGTATCTTTTAATTTTGTTCCCATTGTATTAAACGTATTAGATAACTCACTAAGTTCTTTAGGTTTCTCTATTGAGACTTTATCTCCATGACGTCCAGCTGCTATTCTTAAAGCAGAATATTTTAGTTTTCTAATTGGTTCAATAATTCTTTTAGAAATACTAAAAGCTGCAATTATAGAAATTATTAAAAAGACTACACCAGCAATACTAGAACGGATAAGTGCATGTTTTGTTTTTTCTCTTATAATACCCATATCAACATCAGCACCAGCAATTGCTTTAACAACACCATCTTTATTTAAAATAGGTGCATATGCAACTTTAAGTAATCCCCACTGCTCCCATTCTTGTATCTTACTAACAAAAACCTCTTTTCTATGCATTACATTCTCTGCACCAATAATTGACTCTTTGTCCATTACATCTTCTGAACCAATAGGTGTATAGTCATTTCCTTCACTAACATCTAAAATATAGATACAGTTGGCATTTTTATTATTGTATATAAGATTTTGAGTATAGTGATATGTAAGATCTGCTTCTAATTTTATTTTTGTCATAGGTGCAATATATTTTTTATAAATATCACTCTTCTCGTTTCTGTAACCACGTGCAAAATCTTTATATGTACTAACTTTTGTTTTTTTATTATAAATAATGAGGTGATTTTTACCTGCATATAATTTTTCATCTCTAAATGCAATAGCAACTAAAGGATTTGAGTCACTATATAACTCTTTATAAGTTAATTTTGTCTGTTTATCAGCATTTATATCAATAAAAATTAAGCTGTCTGTCTCTCCTTCAATTGCATATAGAGCATTCTTTTCACTATCAAAAGCTAAGGAGGTAAGTATATGCTCAGTTTTAGTAACAACTTTTACTTTTTTATTTTTATCTATACGAAGTACCTCTGCTGATTTAGCAACATAAATATACTCATTTGCAGCGTCGTAAGCCAAACCTTTTAATTCAGATGAGTTTGTATAAAACTCCTTTATATTTCCATCTTTTGAATTAAATGTGACTATTTTATTATTGCTAGTAGCATAAAAAAGTTCAGTTCTATTATTATACGTAAAATCATTTATTTTAGAATCAAATTTATAAAGCCTAACCCCAGCACCATCTTCAACATTAACACTAAGAAAGTAATTTAAACTATCAACTCCATAAAGTTTCTCATCTTTACCAAAAGCTAATGCTTTTATCTCTTTTGCTTGTGCAAGCTTTTCATGTTCATCACCATCTATGAATGAGCCTGAAGTCGAACTAATAGCAATAAGCTTTTGATTAAAACCATTAATAATTGTCCTATACATCTCATCATAACTTAGCCATGCCATAAAAATAATAAGTATGCTTAGTATTGGAATTAATACAAGGAGTACAAGACTCTTAACATTAGTGTTTAATAATTTAGATAATTTCATATGCACTCATTTTTTTTGAAAATATAATTCCCATTGTTGGATAAGAGTGAATACTCTGAATTATACTTCTATTTTTTAGCTGAAGGTATTTACCATCTTCTTTACATAGAGTAGTTGGTGGGTGTTGTTCTTTAAAAATATATTCTAACCCTATAATAGATTCTGTCTCATTATCTATTGAGATATATATGCTACTAAGCTCATTTTTAAAGAACGCTTCTTCTTTTTTCATATCCACTATACTTGAATCTTCTATCAGCATAGAGAGTTCAAAAATATTAAACGAAGAAAAGAAATAGTTTTGTGAAAGCAATATCAATTTATAAATCTTTGTTTTTAACTCTTCATTTTTTAGAAGAAGAATAAGAGCACTTTTAACATCTTCAGATTTACTTTCTAAGAGTAACTTCCTAAACAACTCTTTATATTTTGAAGATGTGTAGTAAACAACTTCTAAAGCTATACTCTGTTCTAATGCATTATTTGAGAGAAGAGCATTTTTAATAATATCATCAATAGTTAATTTATCCGCATTAAAGCTTGACTCATAAAACTCCATACTATCATTTATACTTCTTTGATCAATTAAAGGAAGAAGCATTGAAAATATTTTTTTATCTGTGCTCTGTTCAATTGTCTCAATTGCATTTCCACGACTTTTTGCGTTATCAGAATTGAGTGATGTCTTAATCATCTCAAAATCTGCTAATCTTCCACCAATAGTTAAAAGTTCTAAGATAAATTCAACTGTATTTTTATGTATATCTTTGTAAAAAGTAGATAAAAGTCTTAATCTACTATTAGATTCCTCATTTAGAGATAGTTCAATATGGTAATGTGTAAAAAGATGTCTATAAGCTAGCTCTATCTCATGAGCAATAAGCTCCTCTTCTAATGATTTAAATTGCGCGAAAGCTAGTTTACTTAGAGTTCTAGCTGCAATTGAACGTGCCGCATATGAGAATCTATCTTCTGCTAAAATTGTAACAATTGAAGGAATTGTTTGAAGTCCAAGATCTTCAATAAGAGAGATAATACTTCGTCTTTCAAATGGTGTTAAAATATCACTCTCTTCAAGTAATGGAATAATACATTGTGAATCATGTATCTTTTTCAATATATTTATAGAGATTTCTTTCTCTTTAACTGAAGAGTTTTTAAAATTTTTTAAAATATTTGGAACAAGTCTATTCATATTTTTATTACTAAGTGTTAATATAGCTTCTAATGCTTGGTATCTAATATCTTTGTTCTCATGCTCTAAAAATTTAGAAACAAAAAATGCATATTCACTATGTTTTGACTCACCTAAGGCATAGATTCCCTCTCTTAAATATTCTACATCATCATTTTGCATTAAAGTGTAAATAATATCATTAGCTTTAGAAATATCATCAGGAAAAGGGCTATTTAAAAGAACAACAGCAGAAGTAGCTTGTCTTTTAGGGTCTGTGCTTGCAAACATCGGTGAAATCTTTTTAATAGATATAAATCCATGCACACCCAGTTCTCTAATTAGATTTAAATTGAGACTGTGCATATTATTTTCAACCCATCTAATAACTATTAATGGTATATTCGCATCAGAATAATTTAAAAGCTTTTTTAATAGCATACGATTATTATCTACATTTCTTCTAGATGTATTATTTAAGTATGCTAAAAGATTTAAAAGTGCATCTAAAGGTTTAAATTGAGCCAAAATATGTAGTGCAAGCTCTTTGCTTTGCTCATTTTCTGCATACTCATTAAGCTTTTCTACTTCATACACATCTATATTTGAGAGTAATACATCACTATCGTATGAAAAATCTAGCCAATCAGATTTAAAATTCTCTACCATAGTTTTTGGGTACTCTGCACGTAGAAAAAGTATAATTATCAAATAAAAAAATGCGATTGCCCCACCAAAGTATGCGATAAAAAAAGGCACTTTATTATCACTTAAAAATATGAGTAAAACACCAGCAACAGCAACAGCTAGTGGTTCGCCAAGATTTTCTATAAATGTTCTTACTTTATACTTTATACTTGACTTTATTCCATTGTATAGAAGATTCTGGTTGTTGTAGTCAATTGCCACAGCAATTCCTTGAACAACAAAAAATCCAAATAATGCAGCTTCAAACTCTCTAGTTACAGAAAGATATGCAAATGCAACTATATATGCCATTGGCTGAATAAGTGTTAAATTTCTCACACCATAATTTAAAACCAATCTATTAAATAAAAAGAAGTTGACAACCAAATTGAAAATGTTAACTACAACAAAAAGCTTCCCAAACAGTGCAGCTAAGCTCTCTTCAGTTTGATTTTTAGAGATAATACCCATATACTCAAATTCAAGCGTAGTAGCTAAAATAATTGTTACAAAAAAAGCTGCTGTAAGATATAACACATAAGGAGATTTAAAAATAGCAGTAACCATAAATGAGAGCTGTTTAACTATTCCTTCAATCTCCTCTTCCTCTTCAATCATAGGAATTGTTTTGTATGTTTTTCCTATTAAATTTAGCATTACTAATGTAAGAATAGAAAAAAGTGACCATAAAAAGAAAAGATCAACAGCTGATATATAACTTGTCAAAATTGTTACTAAACTACCGCCAAAAATAGCTCCTAATGCTGTTCCTGCACTAAAAATAGAAAAAATTCTTTTACTATCTAAGATATTAAAAAAACCATCAATAAAATTCCAAAAAAGTGTATAAAGTGCAGTTGCCCACACAATTGTATATAAAATAATAAAGTAAAAAAGCAAATTAAAAAATTGAGGTGGAATATATACTTTCAGATATTTAATAGACAAAACAATTAATATATTTACAATAGTTAAAAATATTAGTGATATTTTAAAAAACTTCTCTTCTGTATAGCGCTTAAGATAAAAGGAGTATATTGGAAAATATATCATGATTATAATTGCAGGAATAAGTATATAGATTATAGGTAACTGTTCAAACCCTACATTAATCAAAAAAAGTGAGCTAGATACACTCTCACCAATCGATACTCCAGATTGTAAAAATAATGCAAAAATAAAAAATAAAAAAACTTTTTTACCCTCATTTTCTCTAAGCTTTAACAGTTTAAACAATAATAATTTCATTAAATAGTATCCAATTTTGTGTTACTTTTTTTAATCTTTATTTTACTAAAATATTACTTCTTTTAAGCTTTAAATATAAAATTTATAAAGAATAAAAACTAATTATGCTTGTATAGACTTATTGCGCCCCTCCTCTTTTGCTCTATAAAGAGCTTCATCTGCACTATGCATAATCTCTTCAATATTTGAATCACTATCTACCTCAACAACTCTTACTCCAATAGATACAGTCAATACAGATTCAATTTTTGACCCTGTATGTTCAATCTCTAACTCTTTTATTCGTTCATTTACTGTTTGAGCGCGTACCATAGCATCAGAAGATGTATCTGGTGATAATATTACACCAAACTCTTCTCCTCCTAAACGAAAAACAAAATCACCAGGTCTTTGAAAGCTCATCTTTAAACTTTTTGCTACATCTTGAAGTGCTTTATCTCCCATTTGATGTCCATATGTATCATTATATTGTTTAAAATAGTCAATATCTAACATTAAGAATGCGAATAATCTCTTTTCTCTAGCACACCTACGTAATTCATTTTTTGCAATATCATTAAAGTAGCGCCTATTATGTAGTCCAGTTAAGCTATCGTTCAATGCTGCCTCTTTTAACTGAATATTTAACTCTTCTAACTCCTTTTTATTCTCTTCTAGTTTTAACTGATTATTTCTAATTGAGCGAATAATTGGTAAACTAATTAATAGTGCTAATATAATTGCGGCAAGTGAAATTAAATTTAAGACAATTGATGTCATATCGTAAATCTCTAATATTCCTTTTCTACCAATACGAGCTGACTCTATTTCAAAATTTTCAATTTTTTCTAATGCAGTATCTATTTTTTCAACTTTTTTTGAAAGTGTTGCAAGGGAGATTTGATTTTTTGTAGAATCACTATCTAAAGCTTTTACAACATTTGCTAAATAGTGTTCTGTTTTTTTCAATAACTCATTTGTATACTCTATATAGGGAAGCTCGCTATCACTTTTATAAATCTTTTTGTACTGTTTCCATAAAGCTAATATTTCACTTCTTGCTGTAACTATTGAACTTTTCGCCTCATTATAATCTATTAAACCATGTCTTACTTTATATAGTGGGATAACAATATCTTCACTATAATACATTCTCATCGTTTGAAGTGTTTTCACTGGAATAAAATTTCCAAAATAGATATTATCAAGACGCTCTTTCATTTGATTCATATTTATATTTATTATTGCTATCAATAAAAGTAAACCAGTAAGCATGGTCGCTAGTAAAATAAATAGTTTATATCGAAGAGAAAAAGAATTTAACATATTTATACCTTTACATCTTCACATGCAAAAATAGTTCCGATATAATACATTTTATGTCTCATCTAATTACAACTAAAGATTTATCGGTAGAAAAAGTCGCAAAACTATTTGAAGATGCGCAAGAGTTTAAAGATGGCAATGTTGTGCCAATCCTTTCGAATCGTCTGATTATGACACTATTTTTTGAAAATTCTACAAGAACAAGAAGTTCATTTGATGTTGCAGCTCAAAGACTTGGTGCAAAAGTTGTACATTTAGATGTCACAAAAAGTTCTACCAACAAGGGTGAAACACTTTATGATACAGCTACAAACCTAGATGCAATGAAGCCTGATGCTATAATAGTCAGACATCAATATGCTGGAGTTCCAGCAAGCCTTGCTGAACATGTTGAAGCAAAGATAATAAACGCCGGAGATGGTGCACATGCTCATCCTACTCAAGCACTATTAGATCTTTTTACAATAACACGTCATATCCCTAATCCAAAAGGAAAAACTATTGCAATTGTTGGAGATATTAAAAACTCTCGTGTAGCAAATAGCAATATTGAACTACTTTCACGTTTTGGTCTTAACATTATTTTAGTAGCACCTCCACATTTTTTGATGAAAACAGAGCTTAGAACATCTTACTCACTTAAAGATGTTATTGATGAAGTTGATATTATTATGAGTTTAAGAACACAGACAGAGAGACATAGCCATAGCACATATGCAAGTTTAAAAGATTATGCTGGAGATTTTTGTATAACAAAAGAGTTAGTCGGGAGTAGAGATTTACTACTTTTACATCCAGGTCCAGTTCATAGAAATGTAGATATTGATGATGCTATGCTTGCTGATGAACGCTCAAAAGTTTTAGAGCAAGTTGAAAATGGTGTCTACATACGCATGGCTATTTTAAAAAATGCAATCTTGGGATAAAATTTCAGACCTAGCATCAAAGCGAATCCCATTTATATTTATAATTGATTATAAAGCAGAAAAAGTTTTAACTTATACTTTAGATGAATTGGATGAAGAAGATATTGAATTTAGCATAGATGAAATGGGCACACCAGTAAAGGAGCATATAAGTCTAGAGAAATTTCCTATAGATTTTAAAATCTATAAAGATAAGTTTGAAGCGGTAATTGAAGAGATAAAAAATGGCAATACTTACCTTTTAAATCTCACGCAACCAACTAAAATTGAGACTAAATCAACACTAAAAGAAATTTTCAAAAATTCTCATGCGCGTTTTAAACTAAGATATAAAGATAGATTTGTATCTTTTTCTCCTGAACCGTTTATATCTATATCTGAAAATAAAATACATACCTTTCCTATGAAAGGCACCATTGATGCAAGTATTAAAGATGCGAGAGAGAAGATATTAAATAGTCCAAAAGAGCTTGCAGAGCATATTATGATTGTGGATCTCCTTAGAAATGACCTAGGAAAGATTGCCACAAATATAAAATTAGAAAAATTTAGATACGTTGAAAGCATATCGACGCTTAACAAAACGCTTCTACAAGTTAGCTCACATATAAGTGGTAAGCTAACTAATAATTGGCATGAGAACCTCGGTGAGATACTAAAAAATCTTCTACCAGCTGGAAGCATAAGTGGTACTCCTAAAAAACGCACGTGTGAAATAATAGAGAATATAGAAGAGTATGATAGAGATTTTTTCAGCGGTGTCTTTGGTTACTTTGATGGAGATAATTTAAAAAGTGGTGTCTTAATACGCTTTATAGAGAAAAAAGATAATCAACTATTTTATAAAAGTGGAGGTGGTATTACAATAGATAGTAATTTAACTGATGAATATAATGAATTCATAAATAAAATCTACATTCCTATTTTAAGTGAGATATAAAGAAAGTAATCGTACAATCTCCAATATATAAAAACATAAATTAATGGATTATGAAAATGGAAGATATTGCATCTCTCTTAACACACTCTAGCTCGCTTAATGTCCTTTATGTTGAAGATAATGAGCTTCTTCGTTCAGAAACTACCAACCTACTGAAAAACTTTTTTTCAAATTTAGATACTGCAGAAGATGGTCTGCAAGGTATAGAATTAAACAGTAAAAATAAGTATGACTTAGTTATTTCAGATATTGTAATGCCAAACCTAGATGGTATCGCTATGATTAAAAAAATTAAAACAGAAAATAGTAACCAAAAATTTGTACTATTATCAGCATATGATGAGACACACTATTTTTTAGATGCAATTTCACTTGGTATTGATGGATATTTAGTAAAACCTTTGCAATTAGATACGGTCATTAGTCTATTTAAAAAAGTTTCAAAAGATATTAAAATTGCGAAAGAGCATGATTTCTATCAAGATAAACTTCACGAATTAGTAGATACACAAACAAAAACAATTCAAAAAAATGCTCTAAAAATTATAGAAAATTCTAAAATAGACACTCTAACTGGACTTTTAAACCATACTGTGCTACACAGAGATATTAAAACAAGTGAAAAGTTTGCTATATTACTATTTAATATAGATAGATTTGATGCAATTAATAAAATTTATGGTTATAAATATGGTGATGAAGTTTTGCAAAAAACAGCTTCTCAAATTAACTCTTTACTTCCAGATAATGCTAACCTTTATAGAATAGGATGTGATGAGTTTATCTGTATTCTTAAAAGTTATACAAACTATCAACCTCAAAACTTTGCTCAAATAGTAATTGACTTTTTTAAAACAGATATGATATTAGATGATAATATTAAAGTACAGGTAAAGTTAAGTGTAGGAATATCAGATTCTAATAATGAAAACAGTATCCTAAATGCTAAAATAGCTCTACAAGAAGCAAGAGAAACCAACATATCTCAAAATACTTTTAGCGAGAAATCTGAATTTATAACATCACAAAAAGAGACTATAGTCTGGATGCACAAAATTAAAGATGCTCTAAAAAAAGATCAAATTCAGCCATTTTTCCAACCTATTATAAATAATTATACACTTAAGATTGAAAAATATGAAGCATTAGCTAGAATTATTTTACCCAAAGATGATGGTGCTACCGAAATTATTACACCAAATAAATTTATTGAAGCTGCTAGACTAACAGGGCTAATAACTGATGTAACACGTCGTATTATTTCAAAAAGTTTTGAAACATTTAGTTCACTTTCATATGATTTTTCTGTAAATATAACAGCAGATGATTTGATGAATGACTATTTAGAAGATTTTTTACTAGAACAATCAAATATTCATAATATTAATCCAAACAGAGTAATAATTGAGGTTCTAGAAAATTTAACTGCTTCTAATAATGAAAAGATATTAAGACAGTTAAATGGCCTTAAAAGGAGTGGATTTCGTTTAGCAATTGATGACTTTGGAACAGAAAACTCAAATTTCAGTAGATTACTTGATATTAATGCAGATTGTATTAAAATTGACGGCAAGTTTATAAAAAATATCGATAGTGATGAAAAAAGTAAAAAAATAGTGCAAGCTATTATCTTTATGGCTGATAAGATTGGCGCAAAAGTTATTGCAGAATTTGTACACAATGAGGATGTTTTTGAAACTGTGCAAACTTTGGGTGTGCACTATTCACAAGGTTACTACTTTTCAAAACCATTACAAGCAAAAGATTTAAGTAAAGAGGGAGTTTAGTTAATGACTGATGCCAAAGATTTAGTAGAATATTCTAAAAAACTGAATGTTCTATATGTTGAGGATGATGAGAGTCTACGAGAAGAGACAAAAATGCTTTTATCAAATTTTTTCACCAAGATGGATACAGCAGAAGATGGTAAGCAAGGTCTTTCTTTTTTTGAAAACACACAATATGATATTGTAATTACAGATATTAGAATGCCTATTATGGACGGCATAGAGATGACTGAAAAAATGTTAGAGATAAATCCAGAACAGCCAATTATTATAACATCAGCTCATGATGAGACAACTTATCTTTTACAACTTGTAAATATGGGAGTGAGTAGTTTTGTACTTAAACCATTAGATCTTCAAAAATTAATTGATGTTCTTTATAAAGTCTCTAAAAGTATCTCAAATGAAAATCTTATTGTCTCCTATAGAGATAGATTAGAAGATTCAAATGCTGCTCTGATTGAAGAGAATAAAAAACTGGAGAAAGCTCTTCGTATATTTGATGCAAAACTAGCGAAAGAGAATGTACAACAAAACAGTCAAAAAGTGAACAAAAATATTCTCAAAAAAGCAAAAGAAGATAAAAATGAAAAACTAGAAGGATTACTAACAGAAGATGGTCTTCAACGATTTGATGATTATGTTTTAGATAATGACCTGCAAGAGTTAACTGAACTTGAAAATGAGATAGATAGCCTAACTGTAATTATGATTTTAAATGAACAAGTTGATGATGAAAAAATGCAACTTTTAAGTTATTCACTTGGACGTTATGGGCAAATACTGTCAAACTACCCAATTTTTCATAATTTAGCCTCTTCTATGACTTCTTTAGCAGATACACTTAAAGGTAAAACTGCCGCTGAGTTAACACTTACTAAAGATGCTTTTGTGTTAATGGAAAGTTTTATTTTTGTACTCCTTAAATGGAAAAAAGAGATATTTGAAACTGGTATTAGTAATCCTAATATGTACGATGCATCCATGATTAGCGATATGCAGACAATTGTTTTAATGGTTAATCCTCCAGAAGTTGATGAAGGTGATATGGAGTTTTTTTAAAATATAATAGGAACTAATGAAAATCATCAAAATTTTAATTTTAATTTTAAAGAAAACTTTATATTTTTGTGTTAATATCATGACATAATTTTTAATCAATAAAAGGTACATTGTGTCTTATGAGCTAGCACTTGCAGTAACAATTTTAACACTAATTGTTGTCTTACTACCACTAATAATACACCTAAGTCGCTATCTTGGCCCAAAATCCGTAGAGTGTACACAACAAAATGAAGTCTATGAGAGTGGGATTAGAACAACAATCAGTGACTGTTTCGAACGTTTTAGTGTTAAATACTATCTTGTAGCAATATTTTTTATAATTTTCGATGTTGAAATTCTATTTATGTTTCCATGGGCTGTAACGCTAAGAGAAACAGGAATGTTGGGTCTCATAGATATGTTTGTATTTATGGGACTACTTCTTGCTGGACTTGCATATATTTACAAACGTGGAGTACTTAAATGGCAATAGAACAGAAGGCTATTTTAGAAGATACAGTTATAACAACAAAAGTTGAAGATATTGCAAACTGGGGTCGTGAATCCTCCTTATGGCCAATGATATTTGGAACTGCATGTTGTGCAATTGAATTTATGAGTGTCGCTGCAAGTCGTCATGACATTTCACGCTTTGGTGCAGAGGTTGTACGTTTTTCACCACGCCAAGCAGACTTAATGATAGTAGCAGGTACTGTAACTTATAAGCAAGCTCCTGTTCTTAAACAGATTTATGAGCAGATGCCTCAACCAAAATGGGTTATAGCAATGGGTGCATGTGCATCATCTGGTGGATTTTACGATAATTACACAACAATGCAAGGAATTGATGAGATTATTCCCGTAGATGCATATGTTGCAGGATGCCCTCCTCGCCCAGAAGCACTAATGGACGCTCTAATGAGTATTCAAGATGAAGTTCTAAAGTGTAAGTTAAATGAGCCAAGAAACGCAGACTACTGTGGAAAGCTAGACAATGCCTAAACATTTTGAGCAATTTATAGAGAAATTCAGCCAAGACTTCTCTGAAAAAGAGAAGATAGATAAAAATCTTTCAATCACTACAAATGAGACTAAATTAATAACTATTCTTACTGCATTAAAAGTGGAGTTTGACTTTACAATTATTTTAGATATTACTGCAATTGATTATGAGACATACAAAATACAAAAAGAGACGCAATTTTTTATTGTCTATATCTTAAGACATAAAGACTTCTTTCACACTGTAACAGTTAAAAGTCCAGTTACTGATCCTGAGAATGGAATTCAGAGTATTGTTAAACTATTTAGAGGTGCTGACTGGTTAGAGCGTGAGACATATGATCAATATGGTATTAATTTTAAAGAGCACCCTAACCTGCGTCGCTTACTTAACCATCACCAATTTGAAGGTCATCCATTAAGAAAGTCTTACCCTATTACAAAAGGGCAGATGTGTACAAAGAGTGATGATCTCCTTGAAGAGATGAATGAGCGCCTTGATGGAAAAGGGATACTTAAATGTGACCATGGTGGTGCTTATAGTGAAGAAGAAGATAGTCACATGTTTTTAAATCTTGGTCCATCACACCCAGCAAGCCATGGAACAATTAGAACACTTGTTGCATTAGAGGGTGAAGTAATTAAAGCAGCTGTTCCTGAGATTGGTTACCTTCACCGTGGATTTGAAAAAAGTTGTGAGAACCATACATACAACCAAATTATTCCCTATACAGATCGTCTAAACTACTGTTCTGCACTTTCAAATAATATCGCATTTTCTAAAGCTGTTGAATCAATGATTGGTATACAGATAACAGATCGCGCAATTGCCATTCGTGTAATGCTAATGGAACTATCACGTATAATAGATCATCTTGTCTGTTTAGCTGCGAATTTAGTTGACATGGGCGCACTTACAAACTATTTTTATCTTTTCAATCCAAGAGAAGACGCATACAACTTTTTATCTAAATTAACTGGTGCAAGGCTTACAAATAGTTACATGCGTGTAGGTGGAATGACACATGATTTATATAAAGGCTGGTATAAAGATTTAAAAGAGGTTCTAAAAAAGGTTCAAAAAGGAGTAGATGATACACTCTCTCTCGTTGCACATAATAGAATTTTTCATGATAGAAGTCAAAATGTCAGTATTGTAACAGCAGACGAAGCTATAAACTATGGTTTTACTGGACCAATTTTAAGAGCATCTGGTGTGCCTTATGATATGAGAACTACTAACCCATATTACAATTACGACCAGCTTGATTTTGATGTTGCAATTGGTAGTACTGGCGATGTATATGACAGAATGATGGTTAGATTTGAAGAGATTACTCAAAGTATCCGAATCATAAAACAGGTTACTAAAAATATGCCAGATGGTGCTATAAATGTTGATAGTAGATCTTTTGCACTCCCTGCTAAACCTCAAGTTTACACCACAATTGAGGGTGCTATGAATCAGTTTATGTTAACAATTGAGGGTGTACGTGTTCCATTAGGTGAGCGTTATGATTCACTTGAGGCACCAAATGGAGAGCTTGGTTTTTACATTGTAAGTGATGGTAGTGGAACACCATATAAAGTAAAAGTAAAAGCTCCGAGCCTCCTTGCTATGAGTGCATATGCGGATATGATTGAGGGAACTATGATAGCTGACGCGGTTATCAACTTAGGAAGTTTAAATATTATTGCAGGAGAGATGGATAGATGAGTGCTTTTGCGTTTACTCCAAAAAATGAAGAGAAATTTTCAAATATTCTTAAAAAATATCCTCGTCCACAGTCACTTATGCTCCCCTCTTTATGGTTAGCACAAGAACAAGATGGATTTATAAGTACAGATGCGATGGAGTATATTGCATCTAAAATTGAGGTAGCTCCAATTGAGGTATATAGAGTTGCTACATTTTACACGATGTTTAATCTTGAAAAGATAGCGCCTTATCATATCGAAGTATGCAAAACTCTCTCATGTAAACTTTGCGGACAAGACAAAATTTTAAAACATATTGAAGAGCAAACTGCAAATAGTGATAGATTTAAAATCAGTAGAGTTGAATGTATGGGAGCATGTGGTGGAGCACCTATGATGGCACTCAATGGTGTATATCATGAAAATTTAACAACGTCTAAAGTTGATGAAATTTTAGAGGAGATTAAATGATTGTAAAAATTGTTAGCAAAAAATTTGATATTCCTAATTCTCATACTTTAGAGGTAGCTAAAGAGCACGGTGCTTATAGCGCACTTGATGGGGCACTATCAAAATCACCTGAAGATATTATTGATATTATAACTGAGAGTGGACTACGTGGGAAAGGTGGTGGTGGCGCACCTGCTGGAAAGAAATGGTCGCTTATGCCTAAAGTTAGCGACAAACCACACTACTTAATCGTTAATGGTGATGAGAGTGAACCTGGTACCTTTAAAGATAGACAAATCTTACAATATGATCCGCACCTATTAATTGAGGGAATGATTATAAGTGCACATGCTATGAATGCTCATGAAGCATATATATATATTAGAGGCGAATATAAATTTTTTATAGATAGATTTCAAGAGGCTATTGATGAAGCTTATGAAGCAAATATTTTAGGTGAAAATTCCACTCTATCACATAAAGTAAATATAACCATACATCGTGGGGCTGGTGCTTATATTTGTGGCGAAAAGACTGCACTTATTGAGTCACTTGAGGGAAAACGAGGACATCCAAGACTTAAACCTAAAAGACCTGAACCAGAGTACTACTTTGGGAATCCTGCGACTGTAAATAATGTTGAAACAATTGCTACTGTTCCATTCATTGTTGAAAATGGAGCAAGTGCCTATAGACAATATGGAACTGAAAAGAGTCCAGGAACTATGCTTTTTGCACTAAGTGGACAGATTAATAATCCAGGTGTTTACGAAATGGCATATGGCTCATCTCTTGTTGAATTTATAAATGAAGTTGGTGGCGGTGTAAAAAATGGTAAAAAGTTAAAAGCTGTAATTCCAGGTGGTGCTTCAACACCCGTTTTAAAAGCAGATGAAGATTTAGCATGTGTTATGCTCGATTATGAATCAATGCGTTCAGCTGGTTCATCTCTTGGAACTGGTGGTGCAATCATTATGGATGAAGATACCGATATGGTTGAAGCGCTTAAGAACCTGCTTGAATTTTACCACCATGAATCATGTGGTCAATGCACACCCTGTCGCGAGGGAAGTGGCTGGGTTGATAATATTGTTGGAGCTATATTAGATGGTGTAGCACAGAAGAAAGATTTAGATACTCTTTTAGATGTTGCAAACACTATGAATGGTAAGACAATATGTGTTTTTGCGCCAGCAGTATCAGGTGTAATTGAGGGATTTTTAAAGAACTTTAGAGATGAATTTGAAAATTATATATCTGAGGGTCGTTTTGTTAAAAGTCCAGTTGAAGCAATCGCGGAGGCATCATGTCAAACCTCGTTAGAATAACAGTAAATCAAAAAGAGATAGAGGCAGAAAATGGGGCTAATTTACTCCAAACACTACTTGATAATGGAATTGAAACTCCACACTTTTGCTACCATGAAGCACTAGGACCTGATGGAAACTGTAGGATGTGTATGGTAGAGATTGAGGGGCAAAAACGTCCTCAAATAGCATGTGATACATTTGTAGAAGATGCCATGGTTATTAGTACAAAAAGTGACAATATTATGGCAGTTAAACGCTCTATTTTAGAACTTGAACTAATTAACCATCCAGTTGATTGCCCAATCTGTGACCAAGCTGGTGAGTGTAAACTTCAAGAGTATTACATGGAAGTTGGACTTTATGACAGCCGCCTTGATACTCCAAAAGTTACTCATAAAAAGCATATCGATTTAGGCTCAAATGTTATGCTTGATCAAGAGAGATGTGTATTATGTGAAAGATGTGCAAGGTTCACAACATCTTACACAAAGACAAATGAACTAGGAATAATAGGACGCGGTGATCATGCTCGCATTGCTACTATGCCTGGTAAAAAGTTAGATAATCCATACGCAATGAATGTTGTAGACATCTGTCCTGTTGGAGCACTTACTAGTAAAGATTTTCGTTTCAAACAAAGAGTATGGTTTATGACAGCTACACCTAGTATTTGTCAAGGTTGCGCTAAGGGCTGTAATATTTATATAGACCATAATAAACTAAAATATGAAACTCCCGTAATTCATCGCTATCGTCCACGTAAAAACCTTGCTGTAAATGGTCATTTTATCTGTGATGAGGGAAGATTATCATTTAAAGAACAAAATGCGGATAACTTTAAAGGTACATATAGTAAAAATCTTCATATCAACTTTAAAAAAGCAATCTCAAAAATGCAGAAGCTTCTAAAAAGTGAAAATAAACATACTCTTATTGTACTCTCACCTAGTCTTTTAAATGAACAGATTGCTTCTGTTCTTAAATTGTCTAAAATTATAGGTGCTAATATTTTTTGTCCACTTGAAAAATATACAGACGAAGATTTTAGTGATGATATTTTAAGAAGTAGTGACCGTGCATCAAACCGCTGGACAATCAATGCACTAAGAATAGAGACTGATTATAATAAGTTCATAGATAGTTTAGATAGTGCAAGATTAATAATTAACTTTAACCATAAACTACTTCTAAATCCAGAGCGTGAACTCTCAAACAAGTTAACTAATAAGATAAATGTACATTTTTCTGAAGTTGAGTGTGAAAATAGACAAGATTCTGAAATATCATTTGCTTACGCTCCATTTAGTTATGTAAGTGGGTCAACTGTAAATGAAAATGGACATCTTCAACAATTAAATGCAGCTCTAGTCCCAACTGAAAAAAAACCTGATTTACTAGAACTAATCCACATAGTGAGTGAGAAAAATGTTAGCCATACAAATGAGCAGATTTGGCAAAATGAGATGAGAGACTTAGAGGTGTTCGAGAATGTAAACTTCTCTAAAATACCACTTAGTGGACTTGCATTGGGAGAAACTAATGTTTAGTATTGAGGGAACAATTATAGCGCTTGTTATAACATCTTTACTCTCTTTAGGAAGTGTACCGATACTAGTTTGGATGGAGCGTAGGGTTGCTGCTTTCATTCAAGATAGATTAGGTCCAAATAGAAGTAATATCTTTGGATTTAGAATAGGTGGAATAGTACAATCATTTGCAGACATGTTAAAGCTTATTGTTAAAGAGGAGTTCTACCCAAAACATATTAAGTTTAAATTTTACTATATGCTAGCACCAGCTATTGTTTTTGGCGCTTCATACCTAACATTTGCAGTTATTCCATTTAGTAATACTCTACTGACTGATAAAGGTTTAACTGTTGTACAGCTTCTTCCTATTGAACTTGGAGTTTTATGGTTTATTGCACTTGCTGGACTTAGTGTTTATGGAATTATACTAGCTGGATGGAGTAGTCATAATAAATATGGATTGCTAGGTTCACTTCGTGCAACATCTCAGGTAATTAGTTATGAAGTTTCAATGGGACTTGCTATTGTCTCAATGCTTTTAACATATGGAACTATCTACTTAAATGGTATGGTCGATTTTCAGGGTGGACTTCTTTGGGGCTTTTTACCAGCTTGGGGAATTATAGTGCAACCTATTGCTGGTATTATTTTTATAATTACTGCTTTTGCTGAGACAAATCGCGCGCCATTTGATGTAGCTGAGGGTGAAAGTGAAATTGTTGCAGGTTACCATACAGAGTATAGTGCTATGAAATTTGCACTATTTTTCATGGGTGAATATGTAGCAATGGCAGCGTCAAGTGCATTAATTGTGACGATGTTTTTTGGTGGTTATCACCTTCCATGGTTAGATAGTCCAGCACTATATGATAATCCTAAAATAGTTCTAAGTGTTATTGGGGCTGTACTTATTCCGTTAATTCTTGGGATGATTTACTGGATGCGTCGTAGTAATAGAATTAGTGGAATCAATGAACCTCAGCGCGCACGTGAGACAAAAATATTAACAATTTTCTTAGCACTTACACTAATCGGCTCAGAACTTGGAATCTTGACTCTTCTAAATGCTGAGATGTCAAATCAAATCGCTTCATACATAGCAACAGCCGTACAAATTTTAACTTTTGTAATAAAAGTTTTTATGATGAACTTTGTATTTATATGGGTTCGTTGGACACTGCCACGTTTTAGATATGATCAGATTCAGACGCTTGGATGGAACATCTTATTACCTTTGGCTATAGCAAATATAATTATCACTGCTATTGTCATTGTAGTGTTTTAGGAGCATATTATGGGAATTAAAACAGTTAAACGTCATGGTGATACACTCATAGAAAAATTGTACCTACCAGCTATTATCTCTGGTATGGCTACAACATTTAAACATTTTTCAAAAAACATATCTAATCCAACACAGATTCCAACAACACAATATCCACACCAACAACCAAGTGACATAACTGATAGATACAGAGGTCAGCATCGCTTAACAAAAAGAGCTGACGATACTGTCGCCTGCGTTGCATGTTTTATGTGTGCTACGGCATGTCCAGCTGACTGTATATTCATAGAAGCAACAGAAAGAGAAGATGGCGTAGATGAAAAAATGCCTAAAAAATTTAATATTGATCTTTTAGAGTGTATCTATTGTGGTTATTGTGTTGAGGCTTGCCCATGTGATGCTATTAGAATGGATAGTGGAATATTTAGTATTATTGGTAAAAACAGAGAAGATTTCATCATAACAAAAGAGAAACTTTTAGCTACACCTGGAGCTTTTGGGGAGGAAAACAGTCGTGCTCATTGAATTTATATTTATAGCCCTTAGCCTCATTACGCTAATTAGTGCACTTGGTATGATCTCTTTTCATCAACCAATAAACAGCGTTCTTAGTTTTATTGTTACACTTTTGAGTATTGCTGGACTTTTTGCACTTCTTAGTAGTTCTTTTATCTTTATAGTACAGGTAATTATCTATGCTGGTGCGATAATGTCACTAATTTTATTTGTCATAATGTTTTTAAACATTAAAGAGAAGAATATTCCAAATGAACCTAAAAAGGCACTTTGGATTTCAGGTTCACTTATTGCAATATCCCCATTTACTCTTTTGCTTGTAAATGCTCTAAAAACACTTCCTCCAAAAGAGGCAACTATCATTAATGGTTTTGGTTCAATTGAAGCTATTGGACGAGAGTTATTTAGTAAATGGGTACTTCCATTTGAGATGATTTCTATTTTACTTTTAATTGCTCTACTTGGCGCGATTGTACTTGCTAAAAAGGAACAAAATAGATGATTTTTGTAACCGATTATATGATTTTAGCCGTACTACTTTTTAGTATAGGTATTGTAGGTGTAGTTAGTAGACGTAATATTATTGTACTTTATATGTCAATTGAGCTTATGCTAAATGCTATTAACTTAATTTTTGTTGCCTTAAGTCGCCAGTTTGAACAGCTAGATACTCAAATTGCAGCGCTTATGGTTATAGCAATTGCTGCTGCTGAAGCTGCTATTTTTCTAGCAGTAATTGTTCTACTTTTTAGAAACAGAAGAAGCCTTGATGCTAATGTATTTACACTACTAGGACAAAGGGAGCAACCTAAAAATGATAAATAATATTTTACTTGCACTAATTGTGTTAATCCCTTTTTTAGGCTCTTTAATTATTGGTTTTTTCTATGCGTTTTACCAAGATAGAATTAAAGAGGGAGCATACTCATTTATTGGAATAGGTTCTGTTTTAACATCAGCATTTTTAAGCATTATGGTCGCACTTGAATTTTTTCAAAATGAAAATTTAACTAGCATGAGTTATGTAGCATTTGAGTGGCTTCACATAAGCAGTTTTGTAATAAATGTAGGATTTTTTGCAGATCATCTTAGTGTAGTAATGATTAGTTTTGTAACTGTTATTGGAACATTAATTCATATATATGCAGCTGGATACATGAATAAAGATGAGGGTTATGGAAAGTTCTTTGCCTACTTTAACCTCTTTATGGGAAGTATGCTTCTATTAGTATTAGGCGACAATCCTATTATGCTTTTCATAGGCTGGGAAGGTGTAGGATTATGTTCATACCTTCTTATTAGCTACTATCACAAAGACACACTCAATGTAAAAGCTGGAAATAAAGCATTCATTCTAAATAGAATAGGAGATTTTGGTTTTTTAATTGGAATGTTACTACTGTTTATTTATGGAGGAGCTGGAGGTTTCACATTTGGAGCACTTGAAACAAATGTTTCAACAGTTCCATCAGCTATGCTAACTGCAATTGCACTTCTGCTTTTTGTGGGGGCTATGGGTAAATCGGCTCAGATTCCTCTTTATGTATGGTTACCTGATGCAATGGCAGGACCAACACCAGTCTCAGCATTAATTCACGCAGCGACTATGGTTACTGCTGGTGTTTACATGGTTGCAAGATTTGCATTTGTTTACAACTTAACACCTGATGTTGGACTATTTATCGCATACATTGGAGCATTTAGCGCGCTTTTTGCAGCACTAATTGCCTCACATCAAAGTGATATTAAAAAGATTTTGGCATATTCGACTATGTCTCAACTTGGGTATATGTTTATAGCAGCTGGACTTGGTCTATACAGTGGAGCAATTTTTCATGTTTTTACACACGCATTTTTTAAAGCTCTACTTTTCATGGGAGCTGGTGTATTAATTGTTGCGGTGCATCATAAACAAGATATTTTTGATATTAGAATGCATAGAGCACTCCTACCAATTACTTTTGTAACAATGTTAATTGCGACACTAGCCATTAGTGGTGTTCCTCCATTTGCAGGCTTTTTTAGTAAAGATGCAATTATGGCACACGCTTTTGCTTCTGGACATTATGGGATATGGTTAATTTCTACTATAACTGCACTTCTTACAGCTTATTATATGTTTAGACTATTTTTTACTGTCTTCTTTGGAGCTAGAGAAAAAGAGTTACACAAAATTAATAGTTCAATGCAACTTCCTCTAATTATTTTAGCAATTGGAGCAGCACTTACTGGTCTACTTAATCTTCCTCACTTCTTAGGTGGAGAAAATCAATTTTCGAACTGGATAAGTACACCAGATAAAGCTCTTCATCTATCTATTAGCGCTGAATGGGTACTCACTACATTAAATGTTATTCTAAGTGGTATAGGGATTTTCTTTGCATGGAAACATTTTGGACGTAATCCTCAACCAAGTAACGCGCAATCATCCATAAATAATCTACTACTAAATAAATTCTATGTAGATGAAGTTTATGACACTATTTTTGTAAAAAACATTAGACGTTTGAGCTACTTTTTCAGCACTATAATTGATGTGAGAATAATCAGTGAGATTATCAAACAATCAAGCAGTGGTTACTTTAGACTTGGTGTTATAACTGGTCGTATGCAAAACGGAAATGTCCGTTTTTATGCTCTTTATATGGTTGCCGGTATTATCGGCATGTCAATCTATCTATTGGAGTTCTTATAATGATTTTGAGCATAATGATATTTCTGCCAATCATTGTAACGGCAATTTTATTTATTACACGTAGCAATTTACTAATTATAAAGTCATTCGCACTTTTAAGTTCACTTGTAGTTTTTGCTCTATCTGCATATCTTTTCACAAATTTCGAGGCTACCTCAGCTTTACAGTTTGTTGAACAGTATCCTTGGATTCCACAATATGGAATCACATACCACATTGGAGTGGATGGTTATAACTTAATGATTGTTATGGCAATTGCTATTTTAATGCCGCTAATATTTTTAGCAATCTGGAACCGCGAAGAGAAAGGTTACTGGTATAACCTCTTGCTTGTTCAAGGTGGAGTAATGGGAGCTGCTGTATCTTTTGACCTTATTTTGTTTTACCTATTTTGGGAGACAATGCTTCTTCCTATATTTTTTATTATGGGTCTATATGGTTATGAAGATAAAATCTATTCAACTCTAAAGTTTACTCTGTACACTCTTTTTGGTTCACTCTTAATGCTAATTTCTATTCTTTATTTAGCAGTTACATACTACAACATTCATGGAGAATGGAGCTTCTTACTTAATGACTTAAAAGCATTACCTCTAAATACTGAAGAAATTTTTTGGATATTTTTTGGTTTCATTATAGCCTTTGGTATTAAAATTCCAATTTTCCCATTTCACACATGGCTTCCCTCAGCATATGCAACAGCACCATCTGGCGCGGTTGTTGTGCTCTCATCAATCATGGCAAAAATCGGTGTTTATGCAATCTGGCGGTTTCTATTCTTCCTATTTCCACAGATGCTAGGGAGCTACGCTCCTTATCTTTTAGCGATGACTCTTGTAGGACTTATCTACTTTGGGATTGGTGCAATTATGCAGCGTAATATAAAAAGAATTTTTGCCTATTCATCAGGTTCACACCTATCGCTTATCTTAGTTGGTCTGCTACTTCTTAATCCATATGGATGGAATGGAAGTATCTATCTTATTGGTGCTCACGCACTCTCTTCAGGTGGATTATTTTTAATGGTTGCTATGCTTTATGCTAGAACAAAAAATAAAGATGTAAATGAGCTTGGTGGAATAGCTTCACAAGCACCTCTATTTTCAATATTTTTTGTATTCTTCTCACTAGCGATTGTAGGAATCCCTGGAACTAGTGGATTTGTTGCTGAACTGCTTATTATTCTTGGTGCATTTGAACATAGTCTTCTAGTTGGAATTTTAAGCGCGACAACACTGCTTCTAGCAATGACATTTATATTTTGGATGTTACAACGTGTACTTTTTGGAGAAGCTCAAGAATCAACTGAAAACTTTTATGATTTAAAAAAGAATGAGATTGCAGCACTTCTACCAATTGCAATTTTAATTCTTGTAATGGGAATCATGCCTCAGCCATTTATTGAAAAATTTGAACCAACAGTGACTGACAATCTTGCTCTTGAGATGAGCTATATTAAGGAGATGCAAAAATGAGTGAATTAGTATCTTTGCTTCCAATCTTAATTATAGGACTTGGAGCTATCTTTGTTATGTTATTAGGTGCTTTTACAGAACTATCTATTCATGTACTTGCACGTATTACACGAACAATTATTATAATAGCTCTAGCAATTACTTTACCATCTTTACTTGGTGAACAATTTAGTTATTATATCTATCCAGAAATTTTTCACAATATGCTCATAAGCGATAGTTTTGGGCTACTTTTTAATCTACTATTTTTATTAGGTGCGCTTCTTAGTATCTATATTGGAAATGTCTATATAGAGAAAAATAAATTTTTTACTTCTGAAACATTTGCGCTAATTTTATTTTCTCTGTTTGGGATGATGCTTCTTTCAATGGCAACAGAGATGATAACTGCTTTTATCTCTTTAGAGATTGCTTCACTATCTATTTATGTTCTAGTTGGATTAAATAAAAGAAGTCACAAATCTTCAGAAGCTGTATTTAAGTATCTACTTCTTGGAAGTTTTGGCGGAAGTTTCTTTTTAATGGGTACAGCATTTATTTATGCGCAAACAGGTACTACCCAACTAGGTGAGATAGCAACTTTTATATCTTCAAATATTGAAAAAGATATGACACTAGCTATAGTTGGTGGTACTCTAGTTATGATGACCCTTATGTTTAAAATATCTGCTGTTCCATTTCAAGCGTGGACACTAGATGTTTATGATGGTGCATCTTTGCCAGTTACCGCATATATGGCATCAACTTTCAAAATTGCTATTTTTGCAATTGCACTTAGGCTGTTTTTAGTAGATTTCCAGCTAATACAAGATATTTGGGATCAACTATTAATGTTTGTGACTATTATAACTCTAATAGTAGGTTCACTCCTTGCTGTTATTCAAACTAATATAAAAAGAATGTTAGCAGCTTCAAGCATGGTGCATAGTGGTTATCTGCTAATTGCACTAGCTTCAACAGGAATTAGTGGGACAAGCGCTGCACCATCAATAATCTTCTACTTAATTGCATACTTTCTAAGTGCTATTGGTGCATTTGGATTATTAAGTTATGTATCATGGGATACAAGACGTAGAGCAACATATGAGGATTTTAAAGGTTTTGCACATATGCATCCATATTTAGCACTGATGATGACAATATTTATGCTCTCATTTGCAGGTTTTCCATCAACCATTGGATTCTTAGGTAAATTTTATATCTTTACAGGTGCCATTGAAGCTGGATATACAGTTCTTGCAATATTAGGTGTACTTTCAGCATTTGTTTCAATATATTACTATTTTCGTCTAATTATTGTTATGTACTTCTACCCAAGCCAGCACGATGCAGTAATACTTACTTCAAGAGTAACACCTATAGTAATAGGTCTTATTGCAATAACTGTACTTTGGGGTGGAATTGGTACTAGTCTAATCTCATTCTTACCAGGTGCAAATGGTTTTATTGAATTTGCTCAAAGCTCTATAGCATCTTTATTTATTTCACATTAGAGATTAAAGCAAACTAGCTGGTAAGCGCTAGTTTGCTTTAGGTTGGCAATAATAAAGGGCAATAGGAGTAAGATAATAAGATGCAAATAAGAAAATGGATACATAACTTAAAACATCACTTTCTTCGTGGATTTAGAGAAGTCTTTATTCATCATCATAGTTCTATGGAGTTTCGTGCTAAACTTTTTGCACTCATCATTGCTCCAAATGAAAAATATGCCAAATGCGAAGCTGAAATATTGAAACATAATTCTGAACTAATCTATGAAGATAAAACAAGAAGTGAAGCACTAATTAATTTAACAAATGAATATCTTTCAAAAATAAATGCGCCAAATGGTTTAGGAATAGATCAATTAGTTGCAGATATTGTAAAAGATTTAAAAGAGTATAGAAGATTTGCTACAAAAATCGATATTAACCTTTTACTCCCCATACAACTCTGTACATTGGATGATGATGATGCACTTTACCAACTTAGAATCTTAGAGTTTTTAGAACGTCGTCGTGCAGAAATAGATCCTTTTTATACGCCTATTTTAAAAGGTTCAAGAGATGTTGCTTTAAAGGTTCAACAAGTTAAACATTAGGCTTTTTAAGGAGTTACAATGATGCTACTAAAACAATTCACCATACTATGTGTCGAAGATGATGCTAGCACAAGAGTGCTTCTAGATGGATTATTAACTCATAAAGTAAAAAAACTATATATGGCGAATAATGGAGTAGAAGGCTTAGAGCTTTTCAAAGAGTTAAACCCTGATATTGTATTAACTGATATATTCATGCCAAAGATGAATGGTATTGAGATGTCTAAACAGATAAAACAGATTAATCCTGAACAACATATTGCAATATTTACAGCCTTAAATGAAGTATCTAGTTTAAATAAAGCTATTAATATAGGAGTTAATAAATATATTATAAAACCAATTTCAGATTTAAATATATTTTATAAAACATTAGGTGCAATAGCAAAGAGTATACAAAATGATATAGATAGAAAACAGATGGAGAGTATTCTTCAAACACAAAATAGACTTACTTCAATAAATGACATTATTGGAAATATTGCCCATCAGTGGAGACAACCCTTAAGTATAATTAATGCAAAAGCTAGCCAAGTTAAACTAAATATTGATTTGGAAAAAGAACTTACAAATGAGGAGCTAAATAATTGTGTTAATACAGTAGTAAGTCAAACACAATTTCTATCAAAAACTATAAATAATTTTAGAATGTTCTTTAATGATACAGAAGATTCCGATAAAAAGTTCAATATAAAAGATACTATGCGCAAACTAATAGATGTCTCAAAAGATTCATTTAATATAAACGATATACATATTATAAGTAATATCATAGGGTATAATATTTATCAAAATGAGAGTAAACTTCTTCAAGCATTAATTAATATCTTCAATAATGCAAAAGACGCGTATAACAAAAACAAAATCGAGAGTAAAAAATATTTTTTTATTGACACTAAAATAGAAGACAACTATTTAATTATCTCACTAAAAGACAGTGCTGGTGGTATATACAAAAATGATATAGATAAAATTTTTGAACCCTACTTTACAACTAAACACAAAGCTAGTAACACTGGAATCTCTCTTTACATGACTAATCAAATTATTACCAAGTACTTTAATGGAACAATAAAAGCAACAAATCAAAAGTTTGAATATGATGGTGAAAACTTAAATGGAGCCGAGTTTATAATAAAACTGCCTATTACAGTAGCCTAAAGAAACGCATCAAAATGCTTATTTGCAAAAGCTGAGTTCATTGAGCTAAAAAGAGTCGGATAACGCCCTTCTAATTCGTTAAGTAAATGTTTCATTTCCATTCTAGCATGTGGCATTTTCTCTTCAAAATGTTGTGAGGGACAGGTCTCATCTCCAATTGTTGGAAGATTATGCTTTAATGATGCTTCTATTAGTTGTCGCTCTCTTACTTGAAGAAGCGGACGAATTACTATAAGACCATTACCAGCCGTATATTTAGGTGCAAGTGAACGCATAGCCCCGTTGTATATTAAATTCATAAAAAAGCTCTCAGCAGTATCATCAAAATGGTGACCAAGTGCCACTTTTTCATAACCCATCTCTTTTGCTGCACTATAAAGCGCACCCCTTCTCATACGTGAGAAAAAACTACAAGATGAACTATTTGGACGAATCTTCTCTTCTGCTAACTCATAAATATTAGTCTTATAAACTTCATGCACAATCTCATGAGTTTTACAGTGTTCAATCAAGGTATCAAAATTCTCACCCATACCGTAATCTACAGTTACAGCTTTAAACTCAAAATTAAAAGGAGCTTTACGTTGCATACTCTTTAGTGCATGTGCAAGTATTAAGGAATCTTTACCACCACTAAGCCCTAAAAGAACTCTATCGCCCTCACCAATTAGTTCATACTTACCATTCGTACGCCCAACTTGGCGAAGAACTCTTTTACTAATATCAAGCATAAACCTACCCTAATTTTTATATGCGAAATTATAGCTAATTAGCTTAAAAGAATATCAATTTCACTTTTATATGAAGTATTCTGTCCATTTTTTAACTTAAAGACCATTATTATATAAAAATAATATAGTACAAACTTTATATATTCAGGTATTTTTGCTAAAGAGTTAGATAAAGAGATAAAGTTCATTGATTTATTAAAATATACTAAGTATATAAAAAGAAACTAATAGATATAATTCTCTTATGTTACAATTTAATAATAAAAATTTCAACACCTCATCAGAAATATTTTTTGACATTTTTAATGATAAATTAAAACTTATTATTGTTTGGTATTTAAAAAATAATCCCCTTAGATTTAAAGAACTTTTTGAATGTTTACAACCTATTACAAAAAAAACATTAACAATAAAATTAAAAGAGTTAGAGCAATTAAATCTTATCAATAGAGAAGTATTTGCACAAGTGCCACCAAAAGTAGAATATTCATTAAATCAATATGGCAATGATTTAAAGCCAGTAATAGACGCAATACTAATTTGGTCACAAAAATATGCAAAAGTTTTTGCTAAAACGGTAGACGAAGATTTAAAATGAGAGTTTTAGCAATATCTGGGTCGCTTAGAGCAAAATCATATAATAGTGCCATAATTAGAGCTTTAAAAAATATAGATGCTAATCTAGACATTTATAATGAGTTAGATAAACTTCCTTTTTTTAATCCTGATCTTGATATTCATACACTAGAAGCTGATAGTTCACCACTATCAGTTCAAAAATTAAGACAGAATATTGCTTCATCTGATGCAATCATTATAAGTACACCAGAGTATGCTTTTGAGGTACCTGGAGTCTTAAAAAATGCTCTTGATTGGCTAGTTTCAAGTGCTGAAATTGTACATAAGCCTGTAGCCATAATTAGTGCTTCAACTTCAGCTATGGGTGGAGATAAAGCAAATATTGTTCTTATGAACCTAGTTAAAGTTTTAACAGGAAGTATAAACGAAAAATTAACTTTAACCATACCCATTGTTAATAAGAAAATTGATGATAAAGGTCAAATTTTTGATAAAGTATTGATTAAAGAACTACATACTTTATTGGATACGTTAAAACTTAAAATCAAAAATCAAAATCATGTTTAATCTTTCAAGCATAAATACAAAAACTTATTTTTTAATTACACTAGGTGTATTGTTTTGGTCTATAAGCTTTCTAATTAGTAGATTTATAAAAGATGATATAACACCTTTGGAATTATCTTTCTTTAGGTGGTTATTTGTTTTTTTAATGATAACTCCAATTTTAATAATAAGACATAAAAATATATTCAATTCTATAAAACACAATTTTAAAATTTTAACAATACAAGAATAGTTCAGAACTTGGGGATATATCTAACAAATTAAACGTTATTCAATATGACTATATATAAAATATTTTGTACTAAATCTATGAATCTAAAAAATATTGTGCAAACTCTTAATGAATATGTAATAATTACACATAAAAATAGAAAAGAGAAATAATACATACATTTCAAATTGCAGAGTCGGTACTAGATGGATATAAAAATGAAAAACTAACTGAAGATAGAATCAACTTTTTAAAAAGCCAAGTAGATGAACAGCTAGAAGAGATAACTCAAAATAGAGAAGTCTATGATAATTTTATAAATAAAGTAAATGCACCCAAAAAAGTAGACAATATAATACTTTGGATACTCCTTATGTCAAAAGAAGATATAGTTGAAGATTATATAGATAAATTTAACAAAAATTTTAGAGAGATAATCCCTGTAAGCGATTTAGCAGACCTATTACTTTACAGTGTACACCTAAAAAAAGTTCAAAATATTGAATTAGATGGGTTTGACTATTTATTAAATTATGAACAAGAAGGTATAGATGAGATGGATCAATATGCTTTTACAAATGCTTTACTATATATTCAAAAATTAAAAGAGGTAAAGATAGAGTTTTAAATAGACTCTTTTCTAGTAAGATAGTTGTAAACGGTAGCTTTTAGAATAGCTAAAAGTACCGTTATTTTTTAGTTAAGAGATTTCCTTAACCATCTTCATAATGAAATCTGCACTAATTTGAGCTGAACTCTCTAAGAACTCATCAAAACTAAAACTAGCGTCCATATCAGCCGCGTCACTAATAGCGCGAAGTACAAAGAATGGTACATCTAGTGCGTCACAAACAACAGCAACAGAAGCACCCTCCATCTCTAAAGCATCTGCTTTAAAAGTGGTTTCAATCCAATTCTTTTTTTCTACATTAGCAATAAATTGGTCACCTGTTGCAATTATTCCCTCTTTAAGTTTTAAGTCAATAGATTGAGCAACCTTTTTAGCAAGAGCGTTTAATGATTTATCTGCTTGTACAAACTGTTTTCCCTCAGGAACATACCCATGAGGATGACCAAATGCTGTAATGTCTAAATCATGTTGACAAAGCTGCGAAGCGATAATTAAATCACCAACTTTAAGTTCAGCACTTACAGCACCAGCAACACCACTAAAAAGTAGTTTCTGCGCACCAAACTTCTCAATTAACGTTGAAGCTGTAAGGGCAGCATTTACTTTACCAATTTTACTATATGCCACAACTACGTCATGATTAGCAAATTTACCTTTATAGTATTTGTTTGCTGCGTAACTAATTGTCTCATGCTCACCAATTATCTCTAATAGTGGTGTAATCTCTTCTGGCATTGCGCCCATAATTGCTATTGTCATTTTTTTCCTTAATCGTGTTTTATAATCAATCTCTCTATTGAGTGAAGTGAATGGTCAAGTTCTACCTCTTGAATAGATTCTTTAAATAACTCAAAACTATTCTCTATTTCACCCTGAGGTGTAACTACCAAAGAGCCACCCCAAAACCCAAGACCATCTTCAAACCCTACTCTATTTACAAAAATTACATGGCAATGACTTAACATTGCTGTTGTCTTTAAAATTGCTTGCCACTGCTGTGATATTTTCAGACCATCGTCTGTGAAGTCTCTTGCTGGTGAATTAGAGAGTACATATAAAACTTTTGGAGATAATGTGCTAATTTTTGCAATAACATCAGCACGCCATAAATCTTCACACACAACCATACTCACAGTAGAACTATCTACTTCGAAGCTAGAAAGGTTTTCTCCCTTACTATAAAAGCGTGCTTCTTCAAACATTCCATAGTTGGGAAGATGCATTTTATCGTGACGATGTAATAGTTCACCTTTTGAGAAATAAAGAGCAGAATTTAAAATTTTACCTTCATCTTTAATAGCAGCACCAACAACAATATCTATATCTTTACTTAACACTTCTAATGCAGTTAACTCATCAAGTTTGTAAGCATCTTCATAGACTTTATCTTGAAGCATATAACCACTTAATGATAACTCTGGAAATACAATAACATCAGCTGATAAATTCTTCTTTATTATCTCAATATGACGTTCTAAATTTGTTCTATTTAAGCGAACATCTATTTGAGCTAAAACTATTTTCATTTAAGTTCTTCTACTGCCTTTTCTAATGTTGTCATATCTGATACATTTAGAGTTGTCAAAGACTTATCTATTCTTCTGTTTAAACCCTTAAGAACAGCACCATTTCCAAACTCTATTGCAGTGTCTACAGTTGTTACAAGTTCTAGAATTGACTGTTTGTATCTTACTGGCTCAACAAGTTGACGAGTTAACAAATCAACTCCCTCAGCCTTAGTGTTATAGCTTTTTGCAGTAACATTTGAGATAACTGGTGCGATGAAACTACTCTTTAAAAATTCATCTAACTTCTCTTTTAGTTTTGGTTGCGCACTTGAAAGAAGATGACAATGACTAGCTACTGACATATTAAGCAAAAGTGCACGTTTAGCACCAGCATCTTTTAAAAATGCCTCAATACCACTCAAATCACTTTTAATACCAGCTATAACAATCTGTCCATCACTATTATAGTTAGCTGGCCATATTTTTTTATTCCAATTTCTTGCATCACTACAGATATTTTCTACACTCTCATCATCAAGCCCAATAACAGCCATCATACCAGCATCAATCTCACTACATGCGCTCTGCATTAACTGCCCTCTTATGTGTACAAGTTCTAAGGCATCTAAATAGTCTAACGCGCCAACACCAGTTAAAGCGCTAAATTCACCTAAAGAGTGACCCATTGCTACTGATGGTGATATATCTAAACGCTCTTGAAATAGTTTTTGTGCAATCATGCTAACAAGTAAAATAGCAGGCTGAGTATACATTGTCTGCTCTAAATCTTCATTCTCTTCAAATAGAAGCTTTTCAAAATCTATATTTAGACGTGACGATGCACTTTGAAGCATATCTTTTGCAGTTTCACTATTTTCTACAAAATCACGTCCCATACCCATAGTTTGACTACCTTGTCCAGGGTAGATAAATGCAATCTCTTTACTCATACTCTTTTGCCTCCGCAATTTTTTTTCTTAATGTATTTCTATTTAAGCCTAAACGATCTGAAAGTTGCAATTGGCTTTTAAATTTTTCTAACCCTGCTTTAATTAGTGGAACCTCAAACATATGTAAAAAGTCTCTATAATCGTTATTTCCACCTAAATTATCATACAAATACTTTTGTGTAACTTGCATAATTTCCTCTTTTTTCATACTTGTGTAGAGAAAATTTAGATATACCCAGCGCCTTAATGAATATATGTTATTGCTAATATCAGCCTCTTTATAGTCAATTTCTATCACATTATTTTCATGTGCAAATATCTCTGAAGCCTCTTTTACAAAATGTTCAACCAAAAGCTTCACATCTTCACTTCTCTCAGTAAGGGGCGCTAAATAGATGCGAATACTAAAAAACTTATCAAAAAGCTCAGCACTAACCTGCGAGTTGACAGTTGCAATAAGTCTAGTATTATGTTCATGTAACATCTTTTGAAGCTTGTCATAATTTGAAATTTTTTCAAAATGACTGACAATAATTACATCTGAAGATTTAATGGCATCCTCTATTACACTCAAATCAGAACCATCTAATATTGGAGCCTGAGCACTAATAAAACGCGCTAATGTGCGCTTACCACTACCCATAGAGCCTTCAATTAACGCATTAACACTCAAACTGCGCAGAAGCACAGCCGACTTGCGCGCTTCAGACGAAGTTTGTGAAGCGCATATAAACTCTAGTGACATCCGCAGCTGCTGCCGCTATCTGTACTACAACATGCATCTGCTTGCGTATTCTCAGCAAGTTGACCTGTCGCTACTTCATCTGCACTTGCATCTCTAATCATAGTTACAGCAACACTAAACATTAAATCTTTACCAGCCATTGGATGATTATAATCAACTTTTACATTTGCATCATCAAAACTTTTTACAGTAACTTGAACAGTTGAACCATCTTCACCTTGACCATAAAGAGCCATACCTTCAGCTAGTTCGATACCAGCAAATTGTTCACGTGGAACATCTTGAACTGCTTCATGATTGTACTCACCATAACCATCTGCTGCACTTACTAGAACATCAGACTTTTCACCCATGCTCATTGTTTTAATATGGTTTTCTAAACCTGTAACAATCTGATTTTTACCAATTAAAAATGTAAGTGGTGCTTGTCCAACATTACTATCTACCATATCACTTGTTTTTGAGTCACGTACTTCGTACTCAATAGATACTACTTTATTATCCTCAATAGCCATAGAGAATCCTTTAAAAAAATTTATGAGATTTTAACACACTTAACTTTTAATAGGCTTAGGTAATAACTATTATTTCAGTTTTTTAATCAGTTTCTTTGCTTCTTTTGCTTCAGAAGTGGTTGAAAATTGTGCAATTAGAGCATTATAAAATAGTTTAGCATTTTTTGAGTCTTTTATTTTATGAAAAGAGTATGCAGTATGAAGTAAAAGTGTTGGCATATATGAGGCTTTATCATAACGTTTTGCGCTCGCTTTAAAATAACCAATTGCATTTGAATACTCTTTTAATGCATAATAGGATTCTCCGATATAAAAATTACTAGCTGCTGGTTTAAAATGATTCTTTATTAAATGTTCATAATACTTAATAGCCCTGCGATAATCTTTATCTTTACGCAGTTTAACAGCCTTCTCAAAAAGTGCAAAATTATCTTGTGAACTTAAGTCTTCTGGTTCTTGTACAGATTCAGCAATTGAACGCAACTCTTTACTAACTAAAATCTTAAAATCGTTAAAGTCATTTTCTAGTGTATTAAAGCGTGAAGTCTCAACATATGAACTATTAATAGAATCAATCATCCCACTCATTTGGCGCATAAGAGTTTTTAACTGCTCAATCTGACTATTTTGCTCACCTGCGTAGAGTTCTAATGATTGTTTAAGAGTCTCAACCCTCTTTTGAAGTACTTTTGTCTTCTCATCAACTTGACTACCAAGTGCAATTTGAGATTGAAGTTCATTTAGCATTGATGAGATGGAGTTTTTAGTATTTCTACCCTGCTCACTAACACCCTCATAAAGAGAACGCATACCATCAACACTCTGTTCCATCTGCTCTAATCTTGCAGAAATTTTTCGTTGCTGTTTTTTTAATGAGGCAATGGAGGTTTTTTGTTCATGTATGAGTTGTTCATTTTTAGTAAGGCCATATGGGACTTCTTGACTGAGGTCACCTGCTAAAAAAGCCGAAGGCTCTTTAGCAAATAGTGAAGTAACTAATAAAAGAGTAAAGGTTAAAACTCTTTTCATTTTATGGATTATGGTAATAGTTTGAAATCTGCTCTACGGTTTTTAGCCCAACAAGCATTAACTTTTTCAGTACATTCAGGATTACTCTCTCCATAACTAACCATTACAATACGCTTGTCATCAACACCCTCTGCAACTAAAGCAGCTTTTGCAGCTTTTGCACGTTTAAGTCCAAGTGCATAATTGTACTCATCAGTACCCCACTCATCACAGTTACCTTCAACTTTAACACTGTATGCCATAGCATCTGAACCATTAAAGAAGTTAGCATTAGATTCAATGTTGCTTTGCATATCAGATTTAATAGTAAATTTATCAAAATCAAAATAAATACTTTTTACACGACTCTCTAATGCAGCAATTTTCTGTTCTTGTATTTGTGCAGCAGTAAGATCACTACTACCTACTCCGCCATTAACAACGCTACTGCTATCACCACCAACACTTGGACCATCTATTGCACTACTTGAAGATGAACCATTAGTATTAGCATTCGCATTTACATCAATTGAACCCTCTTTTGTACTACACCCGCTCATTAATAATACAGCCGTTATTGAGCCGATCAGAAGAAGTTGTTTCATTGTGTTTCCTTGTTTAAGTTGTGGCGATTATACCAAAAATAGGCTTAATGTCAATCTTTAAGTAACATAAAGTTGATGATATTGGTTTATAAAATTAAAACAGTTGTAACAGTTTTGTAATACATACTACCAATCCAAAGACTGAATCTTTCCACCTTTAAGTGGGAATAAAAAGCTTCTGTTATATTTCAGGCGAATCACACCAACAGAACTTTCATTTCTATATGTTTTTATAAAAATAACAGACTCTCCATCAAATGAGAATTTTGGAAATTGGTTGACTCCGCTTGATGTCAAACGGCGAATAAAATCACTTTTAGTTGATATTAGGTGTAAATTAAAAGTGTTATACTCAAACTCATGTCCACTCTCCCTAGAGGTATAAACTATGTAATTTTTGTATGCACTACATGAATTATTACTTTTTCCGTAATATACAAGTTGCTCAACACCACGTTTTCCAAGAGTTTTGGCAAATACATTTGGGTAACCTAAACGATCAGATACAAATGTTATACGCTTATCTGAATCTATGAAGTTTGCATTAACATCAATACCTGTGTAAGATGTTATTCTCTCTTTAGTTCTATTAACAACATCATACATATAAACATCTGGTTGACCATTAGGCGCAAGAGTCAATAGCATCTTACGTCCATCTGCACTTACATCAGAACAGATTGCCATACCATCACTCTCTAATATTTTAGACTTTCTACCTGTTGCCATATCAAACTTGTAGATTTCAGGTCCTCTATCTGTATAATGCGTGTAATAAAATGCATTTTGACTTTCTGATGCCCACTTTGGAAAAATGTCTAATCCACCCTTAACTACTGTTTGCTGATACGTAAGCGTATAATCAGCTACAACAATTTCGCTTTTTTTAGCACCTTTATAACGAGCTAAAATTACATATTTTTTCATCCACTCTACACTAGCCATTCCAAGGAAATCATTTATATCACTGGCTACTGCGTGTGCTAAAAAAACGTAATGTGCATTGTTTTTTAGGTGGTAACTCTTTTCAAAAACTTTCTCACCAGTTACATTTAGAAGTTTAAAATCACAATTTAGGCGTCCTGTATTGTCATTTCTTAATCTATAGCGCAGTGTGTAATCGTTTCGTGTAGTATTAAATATACTATCGTATCCAATCTTTTTTACCTCATTATTGACACGAAAATGAGCTAAAACATTTATGTCACTAAGAAGAAGTGGAGCAAATTTTTTATCTATTAGAGCTAGTGATTGTTCTACATTTGCACCTTGTAATTCAATTGTTGGTAAATCTTCAACTTTTTTAATGACCTCAATTGTGGCATCTACGGCAAATAGATGTGCAGCAAAAATAACCAATACAAGAAATATATGTCTCATTCTTTAGCTCCTATATAAATTTCAATTACACTATTTTTAGAACCTAGTGGGAAAATAAGCTCTTTTAAACGTGCTATAAACTCTTCAAGTTCAACATTAAAAAGCTCATTTTCACTATATGAGAGCACTTTAATATCTTCAACTTGTCCATTACTTAGTAGACTCAATCTAATTTTTGCAGTGCTTCCAGCAGCTTCAGGACTTGGATGCCAATGCTTATAAATTAGTGCCTGAATTTTAGCATAATATTCGTTATATCGTCCCTTTGATGCGGGGCTTGCATTAACCTGTTTTATAACTAATTTGGCACTATTATCTTTTATCTTTTCAGTAATTTTTTTAGCACTTTTTGTTGGTTCTTTTTTTTTCTCACTCTTTGTTCTTTTTTGTAAACTTTTTCTAAACTCCTTAGAAATTTCTACTTTTTTAACTTCACTCTTTGACCTAGTCGGTTTTTTTACAGATACAGTATCAAATAGCGAAGATAGCGAGCTAGGTGCATCCTCTTTTTTTGGAGCACTCTTGATTTCATCTTTAATTTTAATAGGAGCCTGCTTCTCTTTTTTTTCTGCTTTTTTTATAGCTCTTTTTTTTACTGTAGGTTCTGTGTATATAGTAACACTTAGTGCATTTTTGTTTAAACTATAGTTGATAATTTTTTTTACATTAAGAGAGGCATACAAGAAAAAAGAGAGAAAAAATATAAATAACCCAAGTGCTATAAATCCACTTAGGAGAAAATAGTTATCCGTCCGTTGCAAGAGATACCTGCGTAAAACCAGCACGTTTAACTGATGATAGTATGTGCATTACGTCACTATATCTTAAAGATTTATCAGCAGCGATTAAAACAATACTACCTTTTGAGATTGTACGTGAGTGAAGCATAAAGTTATCATCAAAACTAGAAAAATTAAATTTATTTGTACCAATTGAAATAACTCTATCTTTATCTATTCTAATTTCAACTTTTTGTTTTTTAATAAGACGTTTAGTTGCAGAGCCCTGAGGGAGGTTTATTATCTCTTCATAAACCATTGTAGGTGCTGTAACCATCAAAATTGCTAAGAGTACAAGCATTACATCAACTAAAGGTGTAATGTTTAGCTCAGGCGTTTCATCCCAATCATACACGCTTTAATCTTCTTCAGTTTTTCGTAAAATCAGAGCGTCACTTTGCATATTTAGAAGTCCAACAATTTCAAATGCTTTTCTTTTTAGAATTTGATGAAATGTATAAGCAAAAATAGCAACAAAAATACCAACAGCAGTAGCTATTAATGCCTCACTAACACCAGAAGCTATAACAGATATTCCACCCATTTTTGAACTTCCAAGATTTGAAAATGTCTCTAAAATCGATACAACAGTACCAAAGAGTCCAATAAATGGCGCAGTTGATGCGACTATTGATTCAAAAGACAGGCCCTTTGTAGCCTCTTTAGTTGCAGATTGTACAGCAAGACGTAGTAACTCTTTATTCATCATAGAAGAACTTTTAATAAAGTTGTGAAGGTAAGATGCATGTGAAATTGTGGCAGAACCCATTAAAAGTGCTTCTAAAGAGCTCTCTTCTCTATGCTCCCAAGATGATAAATTAAAATATCTATAAAAAAATATCCAATTAACAGCGATAAAATATATGGCAAGTAGCGCAATAACACCAATAGTTATTGCGCTTGAATGTTCGAAGAAATCTAGCAGACGATCAATCATCTCCTAGTTTATCCTAGTACTCGTTTTGCAGCAGCTTCAATACGTGATTCAACAGCAGCTAAAGCCATTGAAGCATCACTAGCATCACTTAGAATCTCTTTAGCAGCAGCTAAGGCTTCAGCAACATCACTTTCAGTATCTCCAGCGATTGCAACGGCACCCTCAACTAAAACAGTAACTTTTTCTTCATTTACTTTTACATGCCCTGAGTGAATCATAACAGAGATCTTTTTTGAGTCCTCATTTACGAAATCAACTACACCAGCATCTAAAAGTGAAAGCAAAGAAGCATGTTTGGGTAAAACTGTAAACTCACCTTCTGATCCTGGCAAAGTAACTTCAGATACTTTACCATTATGGATAGAACCATCAGGAGTTACAATTTCAAGTTTTAACATATCCATTTGGACTCCTTATTTTAGAGAATCTTTCATCTTCTGAGCTTTTTCAATAGCTTCATCAATATCACCTACCATATAAAAAGCATTTTCTGGCATATCATCATACTCACCAGCGATGATTCCTTTAAATCCTTTGATAGTATCTTCAAGCTTAACATATTTACCAGGACTTCCTGTGAAAACTTCAGCAACAAAGAATGGTTGTGACAAGAATTTTTCAATTTTACGAGCACGACCAACAACTGATTTATCATCTTCACTAAGCTCATCCATACCAAGAATTGCGATAATATCTTGCAAATCTTTATATTTTTGAAGAATCTGTTGAACATTTCTAGCAACAGCGTAGTGATCTTCACCAAGAACCTGAGGATCAAGAAGACGACTAGTTGAATCAAGAGGATCAACCGCTGGATAGATACCTTTTTCAGCAATTTTACGACTAAGAACCGTAGTTGCATCAAGGTGTGAGAAAACTGAAGCAGGAGCAGGGTCAGTTAAATCATCCGCAGGAACATATACAGCTTGAACAGAAGTAATTGAACCTTTTTTAGTTGATGTAATACGCTCTTGTAATGCACCCATTTCACGAGCTAGAGTTGGTTGGTAACCAACAGCTGATGGGATACGTCCAAGAAGTGCTGACATCTCTGAACCTGATTGTGCAAAACGGAAGATGTTATCAACGAACATAAGTACATCTAGACCCATCTCATCACGGAAATACTCAGCCATAGTAAGACCAGTAAGTGCAATACGGTTACGTGCTCCTGGAGGCTCACTCATCTGACCATAGCACAGTGCAACTTTGTCAAGTACGTTAGAATCTTTCATCTCATGGTAAAGGTCATTTCCTTCACGAGTACGCTCACCAACACCAGCAAATACTGAGTAACCGCTGTGTGCATGTGCAACGTTGTGAATAAGCTCCATAATAATTACGGTTTTACCAACACCAGCACCACCAAACAGTCCAACTTTACCACCCTTTGCATAAGGAGCTAGTAAATCAACAACTTTAATACCAGTTTCAAACATTTCTGTTTTTGTACTCTGCTCAACAAGTGCTGGAGGATCACGGTGAATTGGCCATCTTGTTTTAGCAGTAACAGCTTCACCCTCATCAATTGGATCACCAATAACATTAAATATACGTCCAAGAACTTCTTCACCAACAGGAACACTAATTGGTCCACCTTGGTGCACTGCTTCCATTCCACGAACAAGACCTTCACTCATATCCATAGCAATTGTACGAACACGACTATTTCCTAAGTGTCCAGCAACTTCAAGAACTAACTTTACTTTCTTACCTTCAACTTCATAGTTAACTTCTAGTGCGTCATTAACTGGCGGTAAACCGTCAGCAAAATCAACATCAACAACAGGACCAATAACCTGTATAACTTTTCCTACCATTATATTCTCCTATTTATTTCAGTGATTCTACACCGCTGATGATTTCTATCAGCTCGGTTGTAATCGCTTCTTGACGCGCTTTGTTAAATTGAATATTTAACGCATCCACCATTTCTGTTGCATTCTTAGTCGCAGAATCCATAGCTTGCATACGAGCACTATGCTCAGCAGCTAATGAATCAATAAGTGCATAATACATATTATATTCAGCATATTTAGCTACAAGAGCTTCAAGCATTTTCTCTTCATCATATGCTTCAAATTCCAAAAGTGAACCAGTATTCTCAACTGCAGTAGTTTCTACTACAATCGGTAAAATAGTATCTACATGCATCTCTTGAGTAATCATGTTCTTATAACCATTATGAATAAGAATTACTTGATCAGTATTTCCTATCATATACTCATTTATAGAAACATTGATAAAATCAGTAGAACGCTCATAATCTGGCTTATGACTCAAATCAATTACAGAATCAACTAACTCAACACCATTAAACTTAAAATACTCAACACCCTTTTTACCAACACCACGTAGTCTAACTTTTACTTTTTTATCTTTATACTCACGTAAAAGTTTTGAAACCACCTTAATTGTTGAAATATTAAAACCTGCACATAGACCTTTGTCTGCTGTAACAAATACAATATCAATAATTTTTGGTTCAGCAGTAGGATGAAAATATCTACTTTCAATACCACCAATTTTAAAACGCTGAATGTCTGCTGTAATTTCACTAAGAACTTCATTTAGCTTATTTGCATAAATGCGTGAACGTTTAGCCAATTCCTCAGCCTTACGAAGCTTAGCAGTAGATACTAGCTTCATAGCACGAGTCGTCTTCTTAGTATTTGAGACACTCTTAATTTTACGTTGTATCTCTTTTAGGTTTGCCATCTGTTAGCTCCTATTCAGCTGAAAACGTAGCACTAAACTCTGATATTGCTTTTTTAAGCATCTCTTCTGTATCGTTTTCAATTTTTTGCGCACTTCTTATGTTTTCTAAAATCTCTGGATACTTAGCTTCAATAAATGGGTAAAGCTCAGATTCAAATTTACCAACAGCTGAAGCTGGATACTCATCTAACGCACCCATGTTACCAGCGTAAATAATAACTACTTGCTTTTCAGGAGCAAGAGGTGAATATGGAGCTTGTTTTAGAACTTCAACCATACGCTCACCACGTTCTAGTTGATTACGACTGATTTCATCAAGATCACTTGCAAATTGCGCAAATGCTTGAAGCTCGCGATATTGAGCAAGATCAAGACGTAATGTACCAGCAACTTGTTTAGTAGCTTTAACCTGAGCAGCACCACCAACACGAGAAACAGAAATACCAACGTTAATCGCAGGACGAACACCTGAGTTGAAAAGGTCAGTCTCTAGGAATATCTGTCCATCAGTAATAGAAATTACATTTGTTGGAATATATGCAGAAACATCACCAGCTTGAGTTTCAATGATTGGTAATGCAGTTAAACTACCACCACCAAGTTCATCATTAACTTTCGCAGCACGCTCTAATAAACGACTGTGTAGATAGAAAACATCACCAGGAAATGCTTCACGGCCTGGAGGACGACGAAGAATTAGTGACATTTCACGGTAAGCAACAGCATGCTTAGATAAATCATCATAAACAATAAGACCATGACGTCCATTATCTCTAAAATACTCACCCATTGTAACACCAGTATATGGTGCTAAAAATTGTAGTGCAGAACTTTCACTCGCAGATGCAGCAACAATAATTGTATATTCCATTGCACCGTGTTCTTCAAGTTTACGAACAACTTGAGCAACAGTAGAAGATTTTTGCCCGATAGCAACATAAATACAGCTAACGCCACGACCTTTTTGGTTAATGATAGTATCAATTGCAACTGTTGTTTTACCAGTTTGTCTATCACCAATGATAAGCTCACGTTGCCCACGTCCAATTGGAACTAGTGCATCAATCGCTTTTAGACCCGTGTGAAGTGGTTCATGTACTGATTTACGAGCCATAATACCAGGTGCTTTCTCTTCAACAAAACGAGTTTCGCTTGTATCAACTGGACCTTTACCATCAACTGGTTCACCAAGTGCATTTACAACACGACCTAGCATTGCGTCACCTACTGGAACTTTTAAAAGTTTTCCAAGACGTTTTACTGTTGTTCCCTCATGGATACCTTTACCAGAACCCATAATTACAACACCAACACTATTTTCTTCGAGGTTAAGGACAATCCCCTTACTTCCCTCATCGAACTCTACCATTTCACCCGCCATAACGTTGTTTAGGCCATGAACTTTTGATATACCATCAGCGAAAGTTACAACTTTTCCAGTTTCACTTACATCAACATCTAACTCAAAATTTTCTATACGCTCTTTTATAATCGAACTAATTTCATCTGCTTGAATTTTTGCTACCACTTCTCTTCTCCTTTATAAAGTTATATTGCTTTTAAGATGTGATCTATCATCTCAGCTCTTATTCTTGACTTGGAAAAGCTAAGCTCCACACCCAAATCATCTACCTCAATTTTAATGCCGTTGTATCCGTTATTTACAAATGTTAGGTCAACACTACTTTTTGTGCGACTTCCAAGACCATCTGCTAACTTTTTAACTAAATCATTACCAATCTCTTCATCAGAGTAGATAAAGCCATTATAACTATTACTAGAATGCGCAATTTTCATACGTAACTCTTCTGCTATAGCTGGAATAACTTCAATACGTGATTTTTCACTAAGTAGTGATAAAAGATTATTTATTTTTTTATTATTAACACTTTTAACAGAGTCAAGTAAAATCTCTTTTTTTGTTTTGCTATCTACATAAACAGACAACATTACATCAGCAAACTTATCAGATGTATAGGCTTGGCTAAGGCCATCAAATACTTCTCTGTAAAGAGCTGTTTCTTCATTACTTGAACCATCCAAAAGAGCTTCAACATAGCGTTTTGCTATTAAGCTTTTCATTATGCAACCCTTTTTAGAATAATTTCACTCAACGCCTCTTTTTTAAGTGGCATATTTTCATCACTTAAAAGGTCATTTAATGTTTCATCAACAACGTCACGAACCATATTTTTTTGGTCAAGTTCCATCAAATCATCATTTTGCTTAGAGATAATCTCTAATTCAGCTTCAGAATCTAATGAAATTTTCTCTGAAATAATATTTGACTCTAATTTTGAGTCTTCTAAAATTTCATTAGCCAAAACTTTCGCTTCAGCAACTTTCTCTTCTGCTTCACTCATAGATTGTTTACTTAGAGTCAATTTTTCTTGAACTTGTTGAAGTTTTGAAGCTATATCATCACTTCTGCCTGCAAAAAAGTTTTTAACAGGTTCTGCTAATATGTAGTACATAATTGCAGCAAAGATTAAGAAGTTAATAGTACGAGGAACAATATCCGTCTCACCATTACCACTACCACCACTAGCCAAAACAAATGAAGCTAATGTAACAAGAATTAAACTAATTTTTATCATACTGCCCCCTATACTTTAGCAAATTTGGCTTTCAGTGCCTCTTTAAAAAGTGGCATCTGAGAGAGTAGAGAATTTTTCAAACTCTCTTTTTCAACTTCAAGTTTCGCCTGAAACTGTTCATAAACTCCCTGCATCTGCTCACGTTTTTCATCAGCACGTGATTGTGCAAGCTCTTTTGCATCATTCACTGCTTTCGTGCGAATCTGCGCAGCTTGTGCTTTAGCATCACTGACAATCTTTTCAGCTTCAGTGTAAAGCGTGTTAACATCAGAACTATTGTGACCAGCTTCATTCAAATCTTTTTGAATATCAGCATCACGTTTTCCCATGTAACCCAGCAACGGATTGTACAACCAACTGTTAAGCAGGCCGATTAGCACGATAAAGACGACAAGCGTAATAGAGAGTTGTACGAGGTCTATATCTAACATCTTTGCTCCTAACTCCATAAAAATTTGCGAAATTATATCTATTTGTTGTTGAAAGGTGGGTTAAAGTAAGTCATTTTATAACAGTTTCATTAACAATTATCGTAAACCAACCTCTTACGAATACAAAAGTGATTAATATGCATAAAATTGACTTTTTATATTAAATATATATAAAAATCACCATTACTTGCTAATAAGTAGATAATTTAAGTCGACGTTGTATACAATATTTGTTATAATAATTATAATCTATTCTATATAAAAGGTAACGAAATGTTTAAAATAAAATTAAAAACTATAATTATATTATTTCTAAGTTTAACAGTGCTACTTACTAGTAACCTTTCAGCTAATCAAAGATATGGGAAACAAAAAGTTGTGTATCATATAAATTTTGATAACCCTATAGCTCAATCAGATACACTACGTAATATTCACAATCATATAAAAGCAGTTGGTAAAAACAATATTGATATTAAGGTCGTATTGCACGGCAAAGGACTATCTATGTTGCTTGAACCTGACGCTGTAGAAAATACTGGTCTAAATGCTGGAAATGCAACTGATGCTATACAGGATAAAATTGTAGAGCTAAAATATAAAGGTGTCTCATTTGAGGTTTGCGAGAATACACTACAAGGTAGACATATTAATTATGAAGATGATCTTTTTGATGTAAATAAAGCAGATATTGTACCTAGTGGAGTAGCAGAGCTTGTGCGTCTACAATCAATGGGTTATGCTTACATAAGACCTTAGTTATTGTCTTATTAAAGATATAAGATTCTCAACATCTTCTTGGCTATCAAAGTTAAAAGTTAAATTATTGTTCTTTAGTTTATATTTGACATCAATAGAGCCAAGAAGATTCTCTAAACTATCATAATTATAAGATGCTACATCTTTTTTTATAACTTTTTTGTCTTCTAATACTTCATCTGAACGCTTAATACCCTTAACAGACTCTTCCACCTCACGAACACTTAACTTCTGTCCAACAATAGAATCAACTAATACCTTTTGCTCTTTTTTGTCAAGTCCAATCAAAGCACGTGCATGACCTTGAGAAATTTTTCCCTCAACCAGTGCTTGTTGCGTATAATCATCTAAATTAAGCAAACGAAGCGTATTGGTAATTTGTGTACGACTTTTAAAAATTAAAGATGAGAGTTGCTCATGAGTTATCTCATGCTCATTTAATAACTCTTGGTAAGAGTATGCTAAATCTATAGGATTTAAATCTTCGCGTTGAATATTCTCAATAAGAGCCATCTCACGAAGTTTAGCAAGGTCAATATCTGCGATTATCGCTCTAATTGTACCTAAAGAGGCAAGTTTTGATGCACGAAGACGGCGTTCGCCTGCAATAAGCATGAAACCTGTTTTATCTTTAATAACAACAATTGGCTGAAGCAGTCCATGTGATACTATTGAATCACTTAACTCCTGTAAAGAGTTTACATCAAACGTTTTTCTAGGCTGATAAGGGTTAGGACGAATTTCATCTATCTGGATATCAACTACACTATCTTCATTACGTGGTAAATCATTTTCATAAGATTGTGTAACTTCTTCAAATATTGCTCCAAGACCACGACCTAGCGCCTTTTTACTAATAGCCATTTTATGAAATTATTGCCTGAGCTAAATCTTGATATGCAATACTACCAGTTGACTTTACATCATAAAGAATTGCAGGTTTTCCAAAACTTGGAGATTCTGCAAGTTTTACATTACGTGGAATCACAATATATGAGTTATCATCTATCTTTTTAAAGAGTTTATTTTCAAAATGTTGAGTTAAGTCCGCAAAAACTTGCTTTGAAAGATTATTCTGCACACTGTACATTGTTGGTAAAAATCCCTTAATTGTAAGCTTTGGATTAATTGTTTTACGAATTAGTCTAACTGTGTTTAAAAGTTGTGCTAGACCTTCTAGTGCAAAGAATTCGCACTGAATAGGAATAATAACAGAATTTGCAGCGCTTAGTGCATTTATTGTCATTGGTCCTAGTGCTGGTGGTGAATCTATTATTATATAATCATACTTTCCTGATAGCTCATCAAGAGAACGTTTTAATATAAGCTCTCTGCCCTCACCATTTTGTGCATCATAAAACTTTTTCTCAACTCCCACAAGTCCAATGTTAGATGGCGCTAGTGAAAGTGTTGGTAAAGTAGTTTTCAAAATTATGTCTGATATTTTCTTAGTACCAATCAAAACATGATAAATATTATATTCGTAATCATTTCTATGATAACCAAGACTAGTTGTAGCATTAGCTTGTGGGTCAGCATCTATCAACAAGATTCTCTTCTCAGCAACAGCAAGAGATGCAGCTAGATTTACAGCTGTAGTTGTTTTTCCGACGCCACCTTTTTGGTTGGCAATAGTTATTATTTCACTCATCGTAAACTATATATCCTTTTATCGCCAACGCTTAACGATCCATCGTTATTTAATTGGGCTTTCTCTAATGAAATTTCACAACCATTATAGTGAGTCTGGTACTTCTTTGATAAATCAAATTCTAGCGAATACTTACTAAAAATTTTCTTCCAACTTCTAATTTCTTTTACTCTGTTAAAAAACTCATTTAATAACTTTTTTTTATCAATTTCAATGTCAAGCACCGCAAAATCGCCACTTGCTTGCATTGTATTCAATCCAATACCGCAGACCAAATTTTCTCCAATAACCTGAGTTATAGTCCCTCCAGCCTTCTTGCTACCTATATAAAAATCATTTGGCCATTTTAGCCAAATTTTTGAACCTGTTTCATTTAGTAACTCTTTCAATATATAAGAAAAATAAATAGATGAAGAGACAATTTCCATCTCTTTAGGTAAGTCTTTTATAGCCCAAGCAAATGAAAAAAATAAGTTTCCATTAAGACTATGCCACTCATTATTCCTACTGCCGATTCCAGCGCTCTGTTCATCTGACACAATAGCAACTGGAGCTTTAAGCTCATCATTTTTTATCATATTTATCAAATATTTTTGTGTAGAATCTAATTTTTTAAAGTAATGTATTTCCAACGCTTAAGTGTTTCCCATTTAAATATGAATGAATATCCATCGCTTTTTTTGATGGTGGCTGTAAAGTTTTCAGAGCGATTGATCCTATCTTACAACCAATAACAACATCCTCATCTCTAATTTCTAAGATTTCTGAACTTTTAAACGAACCATCTTGACTATTAAAAGATAAATCTAATAACTTAATTCCATTTTCTAAAAATATTCCAGGCCAAGGAGTGTATGCTCTATAATGATCATATGTCTCTTGCGCATTGTCTAATTTAGTCAAACCCTGCTCTTTTGTAATCTTTGTACAATGCGAAGCATCACAACTAAACTGAGGCACTGGATTTAAAGTCTCAAAATTACGAATAACGCTAAGAGTTAAAGCAGAAGCCATATCCGTAAGCTTTTCATAAAGAGTTGAGAGCATCATAGTTTTTTCAATTTTTAAAACGCTTAACGCTAAAATATCTCCAGTATCTAACCCAACATCCATAAGCATTGCCGTTACACCGCCATTAGTATCGCTATTTAAAAGCATCTGCTGAATTGGACTTGCTCCTCTATACTCTGGAAGAAGTGAAGCATGAAGGTTAATACATGGCGCAATATCTAATATAGATTTTGGCAATATCTGTCCATAGGCTGCTACTATTATCATGTCAGGTTTTAACTCTTGCAAGATTTTTACATTTTCCATATCACGAAGTCTGCTTGGCTGATAAACTTCTAAAGAGGCATTAAGTGCGCTCTGTTTAACTTCGCTCATCTTAATTTGCTGTTTTCGCCCAACTTTTTTATCAGGTTGTGTAAACACTCCAATAATCTCTATATCTTCTGTACTAATTAGTTCATCTAAAATTACAGCTGCATAATCTGGTGTGCCCATAAAAACAATACGTTTACTCATTTTCAACCTTAAAAAGTGTACCACCAACGTGTTCATCATCCAATAAGAATGATTGTACATCTTTTAAATCCATACCTGAACTTAAAAATGTAGGTAAATTTTTACCAAGCAAAAAGTTTGCAGCTCTAAGTTTTGTTGTAATTCCACCCGTTGCAAACGCACTTCCAGCTTCAGTTTTTGCCTCAAGCTCATCTTTTTCAATTTTACTAACAATACTTATTAGTTTCGCGTCACTATGAGTACGAGGATCTCTGTCGTAATACCCGGTTATATCAGACAATATAACTAACATACTTGCATTAAAATGAGATGTAACTTGGGCAGAGAGCCAGTCATTGTCTCCAAAGGTAAGTTCAGCTACCGCCGTTGCATCATTTTCATTAATAATTGGAACAATATTTTTAGAAAGTAAAACTTCCATCATATCTTGTGCATGTCTTAAGCGGTGATGAGAGTTAAAATCATCTTCTGTTAGCAGTACTTGCGCAGAATCAAGATTAACTCTTTCAAACTTCTTTTTATAGGTCATTGCTAAAATTGGTTGTCCCATTGCAGCGAGTGCTTGACGATTAGCAATAATTTTTTTATCTAACTTTAAAACTCCATAACCAGCAGCAACTGCGCCTGATGTGACTAAAATAACTTCATATTTAGCTTTTAGTTCACTAATAAGTGTAATAAGAGCCATCATTCGCTCTTTAGCTAAACGGTTCTGTTCAGTTAGTACCGCAGTCCCTACTTTTAATACAATACGCTTCATTAATCTATTTTATTAACCAATGCAAATAGAGCAAAATTAAGAGCTTGTATATTAAACTGTTGAACAGATGATATTGGTGCTACAAACCAAGGCTTACTTGTATCATATTCATCTTGGTCTTGCTCAAAATATCCAGCATTCTCATCAAAACCAAAACTTGTTTTACTAGATTTTTTTAGACCAATCTCTTCTAAAAACATCTCAACTGCTAAAGGAAGATCTTCAGGTGAAACAGCGTCACTTCTAGTCAATGCAACTGCAAAATTTCTTTTACTTAGTTTTGAACTAAAATTCTCTAACTCTTTTTTTAGTGTCTCATATTGTTCAAAAGATTCTCTGTATGAGGCGATATCAATCATAAAAAGAAGAGTTTTTGTACGCTCAATATGTTGTAAAAATTGAAGACCTAAACCTTTTCCCTCACTTGCGCCACCGATAATCCCTGGAATATCTGCCATTACAAAATGCTCATACTCACTAACAGCGACTTGACCAAGTTTTGGAGTCAGTGTAGTAAATTCATAATTTGCAACTTCAGGAGTGGCGTTTGAGACAGTTGAGATTAGAGTTGATTTACCAACATTAGGAAAACCTACAAGTCCAACATCAGCTATGAGCTTAAGTTCAAGTCTAACATCACGAGTAACACCAGATTCACCTGGTTGTGCATGAGTTGGTCTTTGATTTGTAGAAGATTTAAAATGGGTATTGCCAAGCCCCCCTCTTCCACCATCTAAAAATTTAACTTTTTCTCCATCTTCAAGTAAATCAAACAAAACCTCATCAGTTTCGACATCTATTACTTGAGTACCAGGTGGAACTTGAACTTCTAAGTTCTTTCCACTTTTTCCAGTCATATTGCTACCAAGCCCAGGTTTGCCGTTTTCTGCTTTTAGATGTTTAGATCCTTTAAACCAAGCCAAAGTATGAGAGTTTTTATTTACTACGAAAATAATTGAGCCACCACGACCGCCATCACCGCCGTTTGGACCACCCTTTACAACAAACTTTTCTCGTCTAAATGCTACACAACCAGCACCACCTTTGCCTGATGACAACTGTACTGTTACTTTATCTACGAACATGGTTTATGTATCCTTAAAAAGAGAAAATTGAAAAATGTATTTATTTGAAATAGTGAGTATAACTGAAACTTTAGCACTTGAGTGCTAAAGTTCAAAAGAGTTACGCAGTTTTAATAGAAACTTGTTTACGTTTTTTATCTTTACGCTCAAAACTAACAAATCCATCAGTCATTGCATAAATAGTATGATCTTTACCCATACCTACGTTATTTCCTGGATGAACTTTCGTTCCACGTTGACGAATAATAATTCCACCAGCGCGAACAAACTCTCCACCAAACTTTTTAACACCGAGGCGTCTTCCTGCTGAATCACGATTATTCTGAGTACTTCCCTGACCTTTTTTATGTGCCATGCTTTAGTCCTTAATCTTTAATCTATGCAGCAATTTTAGTAACACGGATACGAGTATAACTCTTTCTAAATCCACGTTTTACTTTGCTGTCTTTACGGCGACGTTTTTTGAAAATTACAATTTTCTTGTCGCGTCCTTCATTAATGACTTCAGCAGTCACTACTGCGCCATCAACTAATGGAGTCCCAAACTTAGGCGTTTCTCCGCCAATTGCTAAAACTTCACTAAACTCTATTATACTCTTTGATTCAAGACTTAGTTTGTCCACGTTGAGAATATCTCCCTCTTGGACTTTATACTGCTTAGAACCTGTTTTAATTATTGCATACATGCTTGGTGTACCTCACCCGAATTAATTGAAAAGCGAATTATACTATAAAATTTGTTAAGTTTTTCTTTGGGCAATAAAATTCACACTAAAGTTACTAAACATATAAACAAATTAACGTACTAAAACCACTAACTTTGAGCGTAAATCTCTTTCTCACGAGCGATAAGAACATCTGCTAGAAAAAAGTATGCCTCTTTCCATGCTTCAAGAATATCCTCAGTCGCCGCATCACCTAAAACTTCTTTAATTGCACCAAGAATTGACACTCCAACCATAGGATAGTGTTCTGGTTTAACATTTGTACGTACATGTGTCTGAGCCATCTTTTCCACAGCTTTTTCAAGTACAGCTAAATTATCTATATTTGCGGCATATGCAGAAACTGCTGCTGCTAATTTTTTATGCTGATCTGGCTCAGCATCTTTGAATAACTCTTTAACTTCTGGATAATTTTTAAATAGTATCTCATACATTGCAGTAGTTATATCTTCTGCGTGCTGTGCAACTGCTGGTGCAGTAGCCTTAACAATTTCTATAGTTTTTGTAGATAAACTCATTTTATTTCCTTGTGTTTTATTTGCATAGAAATTTAACATGTTAAGTTCTACTTTTTAGCAAATATATGTCTATTATTTAACCAACACTACTATTTGTTTTAATGAATATAAAAACGTATATTAAAATACCCATAAAAGAGGTCAGAGTCATCCCTAAAAAAGCAATCCTACCTAATCTCTTATGTCTCTTAAAATATGGTGCATCTTTACCGTAAAGCTTATAATTGCTCAAAGAACTGTACAAAACTATAGTCCATAAAACAACACTTAAAAGCGCTATTAAAATATGTACGGCTAAAAATGAAATTAAAAACCATTTTGGCATTGAGCTATACTGCATAAATTCAAAAAAGCCACCAGACACCCTCACGCCAATCTCAAATATTACAACAACAACCATTGTGATAATATATACAACTAAGTTCATCTTTAAATGCTTCTCAATTTCACCGCTTTTTGCAAACTTAATTGCATATGCTAATAAAAATGGCAATATAGCAAAATAAAGCGTTGAAAAATCCATATAAAAAGAGGCTCTAGTTCCAAAAAATCCATCATCAAACATTTTAATCCTTATAAAAGTCAAGAAATTATATCTATTTTGCGACATATATTTTGATACAATTAACTATAGACTTCTTGACAATAAGGATTAGATATGACAATTGAAAACAGTTTGAATTTTTTAGGTTGGAGTAGCCTTATTAATATTGCTCTTTTACTCTATTGGTTTTTAATTCTTGTTTATGCTCATAATTTAATATACAAATTACATACTAGATGGTTTAAAATATCTGTTGAAAAGTTTGATTCAATCCACTATAGCGGAATGATGATATTAAAACTTATCACTCTATTTTTCAACATTATTCCATATATTGTTTTGAAGATTATATGGTAAATAACGTATGATTAAAATTCTTTTTCCGCTAGTAATAACAGTTATATTTGCGATTATCCACTATTTGGGATACATACGCGTCATAAAGAAGCTGCATATTAATAAAATAGCAAAAAAATGGCTTACATATGCTCTTATATTCAACTATCTAAATGTTTTAGGTTATCTTGCATCTAGATATTTTATCGATACAGCAAACATTCTATATTTTATTTTTTCATTATCTATTGGTGTTGGTTTTATTGTTCTTGTAAGTATTATTGTCTATGAAGTGCTAAATCTATTTCACAAAATTCCTTTTGATCAGAGCAAAAGAGATTTTTTTAAAAAGAGTAGTGATGTTGGTTTTTTATCAATGGGCGCGCTATATTTGGGTTCAGGAATTTCAGAAGGTACGAAACTTCCTATTATTCAAAGAGTTGAAGTAAAACAGAATAGATTTGATAAACCATACCGTATTGTGCAAATAAGCGATATGCACATTGGTGGACTAATTGACGAAGAGTTTGTACATAGTAGCGTTGAGATTATAAATACTCAAAAAGCAGACATTGTTGTAATTACAGGGGACCTAATAGATGCACCAATAACTAGAGTTGCTAAAGCTGTAGATGAGCTTAAACACATAAAAAGTAGATATGGTACCTACTATATTTTAGGCAATCATGAATATTTCCATGGAGTAGAACAAACAGTAGGTTACATTAAATCATTAGGCATAAAAGTTTTAAATAATAGCTCTGAAAGAATTGATAAATTTCATATATGTGGTGTAAATGACATCTTTGGGTTTAGATATGGTGCATTTGAACCAGATATTGACAAAACAATGAAAGGCTTAGATAGTAATATACCAACACTACTTTTAGCCCACCAACCACGTTTTTTGAAACATTTAGGTGAGCATAAACCATCGCTTATATTAAGTGGTCATACTCACGGTGGACAGATATGGCCTTTTGGTTACTTGGTGTCAATTGTTCAACCTTTTCTTAAAGGACTACATAAAATCGCAGAGAATAGACATATATATGTAAATAGTGGCATAGGTTTTTGGGGGCCAAAGATGAGACTAGGTTCGCAAGCTGAAATTACAGTTATTGAGTGGAGTTAATTTAAGTATAAACCCCAATAGAGTGTACATGTGATGGTTTATCATTTTCATCTTTTATAATAGTGTCATACCAATTAATCAGCTTTTTACTACCATCTTTTAGGATTATTTCATTCGTATACCTATTATCTGAACCAATACCATAGAGAGTATCCACAAAAACATCTATCATTTTAGTAATACTAGATTCTGGAATAAAAGTCATAAACCAGTTCTCTCCTATTACCTCATTTTTAGAGTATCCAGTGAGTTCACAAGCTTGTTCATTAAATTCTACAATTGATGCATCTGTATCTAATAATACTTCAAATGAATTTTGAGCATTCATAATTTACCCCAATAATATTTCTGCCATTATACAATAATAATGTAAAAGTAATAATTATTATATAATAGTTTTACACAAATATAAAAATTTTATTTCTATTTAATTAAAAATAGAAGGAATATTTATTGCTAGTAAAGTTTATTAAAGGAGTGTATTATGACTATGAATAACATATTTAATAATCTTGGTCTTCAAGCTGCAGTTGATTATGGTAAATACCAAACTGTAAAAGGTAAAGAGTCAGACTTTGTTGATTTCTTACTGAGTTATGATTCTAAAGGTGCACAAAACGGCGATACTAGTTGGTTAAACAGTATCAACAGTGTTAACGAAGATAAACTTATGTCAATAACTACACAAGCCTCAGATAAACTCAAAAAACCACTTTCATCATTAAGTTTAGAAAATTTACAAAACTCAAACTACTTTGACACGCAAGTCACAGCGCTTAAATATCAGTTAATGGAAGGTTTTAAAGAGAGAATTGAAAACTCAGGACAAAGTGAGCATAAAAAGTCTGTAGAAATCACATCACTATACGAAAAAATGCAATCACTTCAACTACCTAGCAGGTTTAAAGGTTAATTTTCAAATTAGTAGAGAGCATCGGCTCTCTATACTAGTAGTTCAGGAAAATTCGCCTCTAATATTTTCTTTAATTCTTGGTAATCTTTATTATCATTAATCATAGGGTAATTCTTACCTTCAATTGCTATATTAAACATTCCTTGTTTATAGAATTGGGCAGTTTTTTTAATGTCTAACGCCTCAGTTTCTCCATTTAAATCAGTAAATACTTTACCATCTTTTATATTAATCATAATATATCCTTTAATTTCCACGGATTATACATGAATAATATAAAATAGCTACAATTTCATTGTGCTCAGACAGGTTTAAACTCTCTATTTTTTAAGCTATGTTTTATTTTTATAACGTTAGCATTGTCTCATATATCCATACAAAGGAAGCTAATGATTCTAAATCTTATTTACTTGACTTTGGGTTTGAAGTCATTGTTTGTAACAAAACCTAAAAGAAAAATGGTTCTTGTTAGAGCGAACAGTAACTTTGAATCGGGTACAAATATAGGAAGTTCTTTATAGTTTATTTGAAAATCTGGTGAACGTTACGTAGTAACATTGCCTAATCTGTGAGATTAGCGCGGTATTGCACCATAGTTTTTCAAGTGATTATATACTTGATGCGAGTGAAACATTTACTCCGTGTGGAGGACGTTGCTTTAGTTGGCAACAAATGATGGATGTTGACTCATCAGGAAATGTTTTTCCTGTAGATGCACAAAAATGCACAGCCTGTGACTAAAAGTCAAAAATGGATGCTTTAGAAGTACCCAAATGTCGCTTTAGTGCGGCATTTTTTTTGCCCTGTTTTTATTACTTTGAACACATTTGAGACTTAATTAAAAAAATGGGTGCGTAAATTCTTACTTTTTCTTATAGTTAGTTAGATATTCATCTATCATTTTCAACTTCAAGCTTTTTCTAAAACCTTTATGAATTTTCAGTAACATTTTCATTGGAGAAAATGAGAGTGTAATAAATTCTGTGTCAACACCTAATTTCTCTTAAAAGTGTATCATAATCCTAAAGCGTCTTTTAGTCTCTCCTTAAAAAATATGTTGAGCTGAGAGATTGTGAGGCTCCAGTTGTGTATAGGCATTGTCCATTTTCTCTCAGCATTTCTTATCCCAGCAAACAGTAATTTTAGTAGGCTATTATCGTTAGGAAAAGTATAATGCTCCCTAATGAGGATGGATATAGGGTGGATAACTATTTTGAAATGATTTCTTAAAGTGGCTATTGATACCTAGTTTTTGGGGTTTGGTTGGATTTATTATTGGTGGAGACGTGGGGAATCGAACCCTTTGAAATACACTATGCTAAGTTTCTTAAAGTTATGCATAGTAACCTCAAATAACCTAAATATAGGGCTTCATTAAGCTAACGTATTATACAATCTTTTCTAAAGTTTTACATAGTTTTATAAAAAATGGTTACCAATAGGTTACCAATCGTGTAAAAAATGAAAACTTAAGCCAAAAAGAGGGAATCGAACCGCGGTCCATAAATGGGAATCGAACTGCATCGGTTTTAAAGGTTTTATTATGTCTCGCATTAAGTCTAAAAAGTATACTGGTGTCTATCTTAATAAGCTTGCTGATGGTGATATTAGCTATTCGGTCATGTATAAAAACGAAGATGGAAAGACTCAACGCTTCACAGTTGGTAAAAGTCTGAGGGAATAACAGAGACTTACGCAAACAATAAACGAAATGAGTTCATTAATCAATTACGCTTAGGTGAAGAACCAACAGCTATTACACGTAAGAAGAAAAAGAACATCATAACTTTTGATGAGGTTGCACAAAAGCACTATGAAGAAAAAGCACTACATAACCGCATTAATGCACAATCTAAGCAACGCTATGAAAACCATGTAAAACCATTTATCGGATATAGAGACATAACAGCTATCACTTCAAAAGACCTCATCGACATACAGAAGAAAAAACAAAAAGAAGAATTTGCACCCAAGACAATTAATAATATACTTGGTGAAGCTTCCGTTATCTTCAATTTTGCCATTCAAAACGATTATTTGAACACTGCTAACCCAGCAAGTAAAGTTAAAAACCTCAACGTTGACAATGAGCGTGAAAGATTTTTAACCAAAGATGAGCTTACTATGATACTTGATGAGGTTAGAGATAATGAACAGCTCTATATATTCACCCTACTCTCAATTACAACTGGTGGGCGTATAGGAGCTATTAATGCTCTTCAAAAAAAAGATATTGATTTAAAAAATAAAATAGTCAATATCAAAGATGAAAAGAACAATGAAACATATAAAGCTTTTATAGAGCATAAAGCATTACTTGAACTATTAGCCACAAGGCTAAAAACTTTAAAAGCTAATGATTATGTCTTGATGTTCGATAAAAAGGACTACAAGCAAATTATCGAACGCAGAATGAGAACAATACTTAATAAGCTATTCAATAAAGACATTGAACCAAGTGATCGTAAAAATCGTGTAGTAGTTCATACACTTAGGCATACATTCGCAAGTCAATTGGCAATAAATGGAACACCAATATTTACAATTCAAAAGCTTATGAACCATAAAGACATAAAAATGACTATGCGCTATGCAAAACTTGCACCTGATAGCGGACGTGATGCAGTTAAAAGCATTTTTGAAATTCTTGCATAATGCAATACATTATATAACTTTAGAAAACTTGTGTATAATTTAGGAACAAATAGGAGTTAATCATGCAAATATCTTTAAATATTCAAGATAGTTACTTTAAGCAGTTCATGGAAGTTATCAAAAAATTACCAAATGGAGCTATTGAAATACTAAGTAATCAATCAAGTGATTTAGATAGTGATACTTTAGCCTACATGAAAACTGAACAGTTCCAAAAAGACAACGCAGAGCTTCAAGAAACGTTAGATGATTACCGTAAAAATGGTACTAAAAACTTCACAACCTTAGATGATGATTTTATTAATGATGTTGAAGAACGTCTTATAAAAAGACATGCTTAGTGAAAATAACTTTAGACGATAAATTCAAAAATTCACTTGATAATATTCTTGATTTTATTGCATTAGATAGTTTAAACCAATCAAAGAAGTTTAACCGTGATCTATTCAAACAAATTTACAAAATACCTGACATGCCATACAAATTCAGAAAATCAATACATTTCAATGATGAAAACATACGTGACCTTGTTTTTAAAGGTTATACCGTGCCGTATTTGATTGATGATGAGGTTATTGTTGTTTTAGGGATTGTTAAATATATGGAGGTGGTTTAATGAGTATTTTAGGTAAAAATTATCCATACAGTAAAAAACTTAGTGGAAAAATTGAGAGATTAGAAGAACTTGGGTTTTCAGAAGAATCAAAAGAAATTAAGTCTGAGATTGAAAATATAATAAGTAGTTTTAAAGATAATCACAAAATGTACATTGAACTAAAAAAAATCCATATAAAAGCAAAATCTTTAATACCATTAAGTGATACTACAAAAGAACGTCAAAAGCAATTTTTAGAATATCGAGAAAAACTAAGCAATTGCCCAATGCCAATGCCTAATAAAAAAGCACACATAAGGGATAAATATTTTTGTACATTATTCAATAAAGAATATATTCATGAAAAATTTGACCTAAAAAAACCTTTCTCGCAAAAAGCACATAAAAAGGCAAAAAAAATATTTGATAATGATTTAGCTAATAACCAAAGGTTTGATTTTTTAATTAAAAAATATCAAAACTCACAAATGCGTTCATCAGGTTTGAGTAAAATTTTACATTTTATAATTTCAGAAAGTGGACTTATTAATCAACATAGAATATTGATTACACAGACTCCAAATATAATTGATGCCTTAATTTTTGAACTTCACAATAAATTAAAAGACTCAACAGAAAATCCAAGAACAAATACTCCTGAAGAAAATCAAATAATCTTGAATAATTCTCACGATATAGCGAAGGAAACTGTTTTAGATACTATGATAAAACTTCCGCTAAAAGATGACGAGTACCAAAAACCATTTCAAATAACTAACATTGACACAATAGATGAGTTTGAAAGGTATAAAATACAAAATAGCGATTTGTTTACCAATAAAGTAAGATATGCAAAATTGAAGCAAGGCAATCACTATCTTAGTTTTATACTTGATGATATTATTTCAGAGTATAAAGATGGCAGAAAAGTATTCAAAAACTACACTACTGGCTTAACTTATGGATTCTTTTCTTATGGCATAGCACTATATATAACTGATAATAAAAAAGCTATACGAGAAGCAGAAAAATATATTGATGCTTTTAAAGCATATGAAGATAACGAAAAAATTGAGTTCACAGGTAAATTTATAAATTTTCTAAAAAGTCAGAAGTACGCAAAATATTTGCCATTTAAAGCGATAGCACAGTATTGTGATATTCCTGTATCAAAAACAAAGAACTATATTAGCCATATGTTAAACGATGCAAGTGCAAAATCATATGAAAAAAACCATGAATTAATCAACCTATACCCTAAGGAACTTGATATTCAAATTGCTTAAAATTTGTATCCCCCGTAAATACTAATTTTTTTACAAAAATTGACCCCCACAATTTTTGTACATTTTTTGTAAATTACACTACCCCACGAATTCTTTTATCTATCCTAAACTTTTGCCATCTTAAAAGCAAAGAGGTAAAGTTATGGAAACTCAAACAAAGTTGATATTTGATGATCTAAAATCAAAATACAAAAGAATGGCTATTGGTAAAAAAGAGATAACACAAGAGTTAGGTGTATCAGTCTCTACAATTGATTTGAACATTCAAAAAGGTATAGGAATACCAAACTATAGAAAATTAGGAACTGCACGAAATGCAAAAGTAGTTTTTAATTTAGTTGATGTTGCAAACTTTTTAACGCAAACTATCAAAACAGCGTAGGCAGTCTTAAATGCAAGAACAATTAAAAGACTGGACGTTAAATAAGCTACAAGAAAATCCTAAACTATTTGGTGGGGATGATGGTAATAGTGCCATTATCCTTGAATACTTAAAAGATATGTCACCACATGACAAAGTAACACTTATTACGCATGAGACTGTAAGCAATAGCGTATCAGTATCACGTATTAAAAATAAACTTTTGTGTGATTACCCTGAGTTTGATTATAGAGTGAAAAATACACTAAAGCCACGACAGCAATTTAATCAAGGTCAAGTGACAATTTATAATCTGTATGACTTCTTAGATGCAAAAGAGCAAAAGATAATTGATTATTTAAATGCTGATGAGGTTAGATGGAGTTATTCAGTATCGCGCATTGCGAAAAGTGTACGCGGTTCAGATAACAGAGAAATAGAGTGTATTTTAGCTCATAAAGATTTGTACAAAAGGAGACAAAGCAAAGTCGCTAATGATGGTACTTTATACAGTGATTTAACAGGTGAACTGGAGACAAATAATTCAAGGAAAACAGACGTATAGTCCACGTCCGTTTAATCGCAAATGAATTATAGCACAAACAATTTTATTGATAATGTAGGAAAACTAACTGCACCGTTTGTATCAATTATGCTTGTAGAGAGTGATTGGCAAAAGATTAAAAACATCATGCCTAATCCAACATATGAGCAAATCTACACTACTGCAAACAATATCAATAGTATTGCTTTAACGTGGCAAATAAAGCACTTAATAACTACACCTACAATATAGATGGGTGTCAGGTATTAAGTTAGCCATGTTGAATAAAGTATATGTTAATTTTGACTTCATTGATGAGGTATCAATCAGTAATAACACTCATTACAGCGGTACTATTTACAACCTTGAAGAACTAAGCAATGCTTTTGGAAAAGAGAAAATAAAGTTTCCAAAGTTTGTACAGCCTCAAACTAAAAAAGAGTTACATAGGAATCTATCCTGGTATGCGGTTAAACTCTATTACAACAGCATATTAAATATTGATGGCTTAAAAGCTACAGCCCTAATAATGAACGCAAGGCTTGATGATAAATTTTCAGAGCGTGAAGTATTTAAAATAGCTTTTAGTGTTCATGCTTTTATAAATAACCCCTCAAATAGTTTTAGACAAAAACTTCCACGTGCTGAACTAAAAAAGATATTGAGTAGTTCAGGTAAAAAAGGTGGACTGTTACGAGGTAAGCAAAAAACTGATGAAGCTAAAGCAAATAAGCAAAAAGTAATTGACTTGATCCAAAGCAATAACTACAACAAACCTAATGGAAAAGTTAATGTCACTGCAATAGCTCATGCAACCAAACTACACCGAACAACAGTTTCAAGTATTATCAACAACTTAGCTTTATTCTTAGTATTGCTTACGACATTCAACTCTTTCAATTACCACAGTTACCATAATACCAAAGGCTTAAAACTACACTTTTATATTCATTTAAGAAAAAAGAAACAAACGCAAACACCTAAATAACGGACTTTAAGTTACCCCGTCAGAGGCTTAAAGCTACACTTTTAAAAGCCCTACAATGGATTTAATAAGCAATAGGCGAATACTTGCATAGGCAGGGGTAGGTCAAAAAGCTACAGATTGGTAATTGTAGTAAGCGACTCTCAGTCACAATTCCCTCGCTGGCAATTTTCAAATAATTCAATAGGTAACAGTTAAGGTAACAGCCAAAAGAGAGCTTAAATAAACTTAGGTTCTTCCACGATACTTAGTTTACACGGGTAGTGCGAACCTCAAAAAGTCACTATTTATTAGTTTTTGAAAGTAGGTGAAGAAATTGCACCTTATATACATTATATGAAAAAATTCACTTAGGTTAAGTAATTGGTGAAGAAATTAACCTAAGGTGAAGAAAATTAACCAAAGATGAAATGTTTTTAATATTGTTGTTTTGTTATTTACTACTCCAATGAACCGGCAATAAGTCCACCTAAAATAAAGCTCATTGGATATTGTACAAACCAATAAAAGAGATACGCTACTACAAAGCCTATAAATACATTCCATTCAGCATATCCAACAGAAGCCATAAAGAATACAACTGACGAGTATTTTGCAACCTCAGCGGAATTATCTCGTCTACGAGTAAATAAGTTAATCAGGATCAAGATACTTACTAATATTGTGACTATCTCATTTTCAGTAAACATTTTCACTCCAATAAATTTAAGATGCTATTTTGACTTAATAATAACGTAAAGTGCATTTGTGACATAGACTTTTAACTATAAAAATAGACATTCATTTGGCTAATTTGGCTAAATTCATAGTAATGTAGTCTTTGTCAAAAATTTAGCCAAGAACAAGAGCTATAAAAAAACTCGTGTAATCGAGAGAGTACGGGGCTATGCCGACCCCTAAGAGATTAAATATCTCACGGAGTACCTATTAACATAAACTTTTTATAGTGCATCCTTAGTGCCTGTTTAGATGGAATATCTAACGCATCATTGGGTAAGGAAATTTGAATCATATTGAATTGATTGTATTGGCTGGATTTAAGCTTTTCAGAAATTAGTACTTTATATTCATTAGGGTCAATTGTCAACAAGAAGTTGTCAAACAACTTGTGAATATCGACTCTCAACAGAAAGCCATTTTGTTTATGATTTGTATCATCTCCAAGATATGGTACGATATGAGCAGCTTCAAGAACTTCAAGAGTATCACATTGTGTAATAGCACATTTGCCATTATATGCTTCTATAATATTTGCCCTAAAAGCCTTTTGACCTTTTCTAACAGTTTTTAAAATATGTTTCTTTGTAGTTTTGTCTTGAATTTTATCCAAGTTGAAATTTATTGCATCTATCTCATTATATGTCTCGAATATTTCTCTTATAGAGTGTTTATCATTTGTTTCTGGGTCAATAAAAATAGCTCCGAAATCTTGAGCTTCTTTTAGTGCTATTCTTTTAGCTTTACTTTGTGACCAACAAGTGCATATTATCTTAGCATCTTGAGGATTAGGTGTTTTGCCAAAATATTTTCCAAAGGGCTTTTTGCCTCTGAACACTTTGTATCGAGTTTTATTGTATGCACCTTTGTTTAACTCATAAAAATAAGTTACAAATTCCATCACTCACAAGCCCCACTATCCTTAATAGCACTCTTTAGCTTCTTAAAAGACTGATTATCTATGTAGAGGTTTAGCCATGATTCAACCCATGATGGTATTGGCTTAGTTTCATCATTCCAATTATTAGCAGTGTTGTAAGAAATATCAGCTTGTAGTGCAAATTCTTTCTTTGATAATTCAGCACTTTTAAGCATTTCATTTAGTATGTCTTTTTTCAAAACTTTCCTTTATGTATTAAATTGATGTATAAACTATAGCATATTTCATTTATTAGATGTAATTAGTCTTGACTTATGTATCAATATGATGTATAATATACTTATAAAACATCAAAAAGATGCAAAAAGGACTTAAAATGTGTAACGTACCTGATAGCCTAACAAGATATGAAATAGAGCAAGACAAAAACGCAGAAGAATATAACTACGCTTTTGGTGAGCTTGAAGAACGTACAGCAGACCTATTAGCTGAAATAGCGGGTATCGCAAAAGGTGTTGAGGTTCGTTACGGCTTTGATATGAAAGAAGCATTAAAAGAACTATTTACGGAGGTAGCATAATGGAACTCTCACGCTTTAAAGCCTCAGAGCTTATCAAATCAACTGGTGGAAAGATATTTGGAGCTGTATTTGTAAAGAAAGATGGCTCTATTCGTTCAATTAACGCACGTTTAGGCGTACAAAAAAACCTAAAAGGAGGAAATAACGGTGCAAGTAATAAAAACGCTCTAATGACGGTTTACGACATGAGCGCAAAAGGTTATCGCATGATTAATCTTGCGACATTGCAACAGCTTACAGTTGGTGGAACTGTTTACTCAGTTCTTTAAAATATTATAGATCACATGGAGGTGATGAAATGAATTATTTAGAAACATTAACCAAAGATGAGTTAATCGAAGTTATAGGCAATATGAACAAAAAAAGTAAAAAGAAAGCGTTTAAAGCAAGTCTTTTACATGAAGAGCATAATAGCTTCTTGGAGCTAATTTATCAGTTTAATACACATAAGCAAGAGCTACACGACTTCAAATGTGCGATAGTAGAACGTGAACAGCATATTGACAATTTTTTAACCGGTATTGCAAATCGTTATCCTAAATTAAAAGATTATGTGGGGAGTTTACAATGAACAATGAAACAGTAGAGTAAACATAGTGCTTCGTTTGTGCCGGATAACACACAAATTAGTTGACCTTGATAGTGTATAAGTTAAGGCACTGTAGATAGTTTAAAGGTTTTGAGGGGTCAGCGAAGCCCCATTAAAACACACTCGTTCGCCTTTTTTGAGTGACTTCCCTTTCCTATACAAAACACGCTAAAAATTGCTACTAAAGCTCGATAAAGTCGCAACTCTCCGCAACAGGACGAAAACACACTTTTACGACATATTGTCTATTAATTAACTAAACATTGTCAATTGGTTAAATTCATTAGCCGATAATTCTATCAGTACAAAGTTAGACCCCTTGCTAACTTTACGACTACATCCTTTCTCCTTTAAGTTCTACATCCCTTTTGGCTCAAGTAACTTGCTTGAGCTTTATCCAAAAATAATTCAACCTCAGCGATACATTAATCATAAAAAACAAACAGTACAGTAAAAAAATAGGCATGAATATTGACAAAACTTCAAAAGTGGGTAGCAACAGGGTAGCAAAGCAGTAAAAAAAGAAAACTTAAATTAGTGATTAAATCCCTTAATTTAGGGCTTGAATGAGGTTTTTTGAATGGTGGAGACGTGGGGAATCGAACCCCAGTCCAAAAATAAGTTCTTATAGCGTCTACAAGTTTAGAGAGATTGTTTAATTTAACTTGACTTCGCACAATCTGCAAAACTACGCCAAGCGAGCCTCAAAGGTTCGTTTTTATGCTGAGGCAGACATAAAAATATATTCAGATAAGGGTTATACTTCAAAATCCTAACTATCTGACGTCATTAGGTGAAGCAGCCCGCCTCGTTAGAGGGGTTAAATGCTTAAGCTACTGCTAAAGCTGGGCGATAATTTGTATTGTTTGCGTTTAAGCAAGTTAAGCCGTATAACGGAATGCTCAGTCCGACTTGCAACTATAAGTGACCTACTCCTGTCGAAGCCAAGTCGTCCCCATATAATAACTTTTAAGAATTAATTGTTTCTTTAATTCTTTTAGCCATAGAAGATATAATATCTATTTTTTGTGTATTAGTCAAGTTCTCTTTAAGCAAAACATCTACAAACGCGCTTCCAACAATAACACCATCAGCACCTTTAATTTTATCTTTTGCAGTTTGCTCGTTCACTCCAAAACCAACATAAACAGGTGTATCTGTTGTTTGACGAATTGAATTTATAGTTTTTTCTAAATCTTCACTCTGGGCACTTCCTGTAATTCCAGCATATGCAACAAGATAGATAAACTTCTTTGCATCTTTTGTAATAGTCTTAATACGTTCATGTGAATCAGTAGGTGCAACAAAACTAATTGCATCAACACTATTTTTAGCTAAAATATCTGCGTATACTAATGTCTCTTCATGTGGTAAATCTGGTATTATCATCCCACTTACGCCTAAGCTTGATGCCTTTTCTATTGTATTTGTCATTCCACGATGATAAAAAGGATTCATATAGCCCATCCAAAGTGTGTCAACTTTTGTTGCGATCTGATCTGAAATATCAATCAAGTCACTAAATGTAAAACCATTTTCAAGCGAAAGATGATTTGCCTTTTCAATAACTGGACCATCTGCTACAGGATCTGAGAAAGGAACACCAAGTTCTATGCTATCGACTCCATTTTCACTCATTGACAATGCTAAGTCTGTTGTAAAATTTTTATCTGGGTATGCAGAAGTTAAATAAGCTACCAATTTTTTCATATATCCCCCGCTTCTGGTATATTCATAAGTTTAAAATTAATTTTATCTAGTTTTGTATCTTCTTCAAGATTTTTATTCCAACGTGCTAACTGGTCATGGCACAGCAGTAACCATGCGATGATTTCATCACTAGCTGGACCATCTTGAGTACGTAAAAACTCAAGTGTATCTTCCACCATAATACTAAAACGGTTCATCACGTCAATATTTAAAAAAGCTGATGCAGACTTGATATTGTGACTAATTCTGAATAGTTCATTAATGTTTTGACTATAAAGCTCTTTTTGGGCTAAACCTACAATTAATGGTTCCATTGTATCAATCATAATAGAGTAGTGATCTAAAAATTCGTCTACAATCTCAAAATCAAAATTTACTTCAAGGTCATGGCGTACGCCCATAAATACTTCACTTTAATTAATACTAAAAAATTGTACCATTTTTTGGATAAAATTCTGTCAAAGGACATTCATGGCAAAGAAGCAAACGGTCACAACTTTAAAAGCAATGAAAGACAAGCAACGTATAACAATGATAACAGCTTATGATGCACTATTTGCAAAGCTTTTTACTAATCACAGCGATATTTTATTAGTTGGTGATAGCCTTAATATGAGCTTTGCTGGGCGTTCTGACACACTAAGTGCCACACTCGATCAGATGATTTACCACACAAATGCAGTATGCAATGGAGCACCTAATTCATTTGTAGTTTGTGATATGCCATTTGGTACATATTATGATAAAAAAACTGCTCTTGAAAACTCCATAAAAGTCTATACTCAAACTAATGCGGATGCTATTAAAATTGAAGGTGGTGCAGAAAAAGCTAAAACTGTACGTTTTTTAACTCAAAATGGTATTGCAGTTGTTGGGCATGTTGGACTAATGCCACAATTTGTAAGAAGCGAAGGTGGTTATAGTGTTAAAGGTAAAGATAGTATTTCAAAAGAGAAAATCATAGAAGATGCAAAAGCTATTGAAGAGGCTGGAGCTTTTTTGTTAGTGATAGAGGGTGTAAAAAAAGATGTTGCACTAGAAGTTACTAAAGCTTTAAAAATTCCAGTTATTGGGATTGGTGCTGGTGCTGATGTTGATGGACAAGTTCTTGTATGGTCTGATATGCTTGGACTATTTGAAGATTTTACTCCAAAATTTGTCAAAAAATACCTAGATGGTGCCTCACTTGTAAAAAATGCCGTTAATCAATATGACACAGAAGTAAAAGATAAAAAGTTTCCAACTGATGAGTACACCTATTAATGGAACGCATAGTTGAGATAGAGAAGTTTAGTGCAGAAACTGAATATGAGGTCTCACTTCGCCCATCAAATTGGGATGACTACATAGGACAAGAACAGATAAAAAAGAATCTTAATGTTTTCATTGAAGCTAGCAAAAAACGAGATGAAAGCTTAGATCATATTCTATTCTTTGGACCTCCTGGTCTTGGTAAAACAACACTTGCGCTCATTATTGCCAATGAGATGAACGCAAATATTAAAATTACTAACGCACCAATGATTGAAAAGAGTGGCGATTTAGCAGCAATTCTTACAAATCTTGAAGAGGGAGATGTTCTATTTATTGATGAAATTCACCGTCTTAGCCCAGCGATAGAGGAGATTCTTTACTCTGCGATGGAGGATTACCGCTTAGATATTATCATAGGAAGCGGACCAGCTGCTCAAACAATTAAAATTGACTTACCACCATTTACTCTAATAGGAGCAACAACAAGAGCTGGAATGTTGAGTAACCCTCTTCGTGAACGTTTTGGAATGCACTTTAGAATGCAATTTTATACAAATAAAGAGCTTGAACAGATTTTACAAAAAGCAGCTGATAAATTAACAAAGCCGATTAAAGTAGATGCTGCAAATGAGATTGCTAGAAGAAGCCGTGGTACACCACGTATAACATTAAGGCTTCTACGTCGTGTTAGAGATTTTGCAGAGGTTATAGATGCACAAATTATCGAGTTAGAGCGAGCGCAATACGCATTAAATGAGCTAGGAATCAATGAGTTTGGTTTTGATGAGATGGATATAAAACTTTTAACACTGCTTGTAAGTTCAAAAGGAAAACCAATTGGACTAAGTACACTAGCTGCTGCATTAAGTGAAGATGAGGGCACCATTGAAGATGTATATGAGCCATATTTACTTGCAAATGGATTAATAGAGCGTACTGCACGCGGACGTATTGCAACTCATAAAACTTATGAAGCATTAAAGTTCAATAACAGTGAAAAGAGTCTATTTAATGAATAATACACGCATATTTTTAGGCGCTATTTTTATAATAGCCGTATATTGGATTTTAACGCTTTATGAACCATTTTTAATTTCCATTGCTGCAGCCTCACTCTTAGCAATAGCAACAGCGAATTTTTATACCTTTACACTAAACTTTACTAAATCTGATACTATGAGTTCAATAATCTCTACATTTTTACTCTCTTTGCTATTTTTTGCACCTATGACATATTTCTTAACAAAACTAGCACCTATTATAGGACATATGAAACCTGAAGTTTTTCATGCAATGTTAGAAAAAGCACGTCAACTACTAGACGAGGTTCCATCTTCACTTGACTTTTTAAAACCCATTGCAAAAGAGGCGATAGAGTCTATTGACTTAAGTGTAGCAGCTGGAAATATTTTACAAATTGCTGCAAAAGTTGGCTCACTTAGCGCTGAATTTATAAAAGCTGCTGTGCTTGTTTTAATCTTCTACTTTTTTGCAAATTTATATGGTAAAAAAATAGTAATCTTCTTTAAAAATATGATTCCAATGGATCCTAAAAACTCAACAAGATTAATGCATGAGATTACAAATGTTATGGGTATAGTTTTTTACTCTATTTTAACCACTGCAATTTTCGAGGGTGCTCTATTTGCAATTTTGGCGCTTTTTATGGATTACAACGCTTTTTTACTTCTAATCTTATATGGTTTTGCATCTTTAATACCAATTATTGGTGGAATGCTCATGTGGGTACCACTAAGTCTATATGAACTATCTATTGGACATACAACGAATGCAATAATAATAGCTCTATACTCAGTTATTGTTATCTCAATAATAGCAGATACGTTTATAAAACCGATAATAATAAAATATATAAACATTACATTCATAAAAGCACAAACTCATATGAATGAGATATTTATATTCTTTGCAATAATTGCGGGACTTTCAAGTTTTGGTTTTTGGGGTATGATTTTCGGACCTGCAATTACTGCTTTTTTCTTAGCTCTTTTGCATCTTTTTGAGATTCTTAAAGCGCAAGAAAAAATAGCCAGCGACTGATAGTACAAACATAAAAAATGATAACAATTGCCCTTTGGTCAACCAATCCCAAGCGATAAAGCCAATCTGAACATCAGGTTCACGCCAAAACTCTGCTATAAACCTCATAGTAGAGTAAAGAGCGCCATATAATAGAGCTAGTTGTCCATCAAAACTTTTAAATCTTCGAAAAATAAACATTATTACAAAGATTACAAAACCCTCTAAAAATGCCTCATACAACTGTGATGGATGACGAAGTACATCATAAACGTAAATTCCCCACTCCACTGTTGTCTCACGTCCTACTAGCTCTTGATTCATAAAGTTTCCAATACGCCCAAAAATATAACCAAGTGGTACTGAAACTGCAACTAAATCTAATAAAAACCAAAATGAGAAATTGTGACGACGAGTAAAAGCCCAAGAAGCTACTAAGAAGCCGATTAAAGCACCATGAAAGCTCATACCTCTAATACCAACAAACTGTCCACCCATAAATGGATTAAATATCTGCCATGGATGTGTTAAGTAGTAAGAGGTATGAGGGTCGTAAAAGAGTACATAACCAACGCGAGCGCCTAAAATAACTCCAATTTCAACCCACAAAAAGTAGTTATCTAAATCATCATTTTTGATTGCTAAACTATCATGTTTTACAAGCCATTTAGCAAATAAAAGAGCACTAATAAGTGCTGAAACGTACATTATTCCATACCAATGAACTGGTATGAAAAGCTCAAAAGCTACAGGGTTAAAATATTCATAAATATGTTGCCAAGATTCCATGATGGCAGTATATCTCAAATGCTATTTAAAACATATCCGCATAAATTTTAAAAAGCCTCACAAATGTAGATTCACTACTTTTAGTTTTTAATGCTATATTTATTTTTTTAGCTAATTCCATCTTGAATCCTTTTTTGTAAATTGTACTTTTATTACAAAAATAATTTGCATTTTATGTCAATATGAAATATAAAGCAAAAAATATACCTAAATTTAGAGTTTATACGTGTATATCACATATATTCCATCTCCACAATGATGATGTACGGAGAAAAGAAATATATAAATATTTTTTGCAATTAGTATATATTATAAATATAAAGGAAGTTTTATCTCATAATGAACACCACTATCTAGTTTACTTGAAAGCTTAATTGTTCCATCAAGCTTTTGAGAAACAAGATTATATAAGATATTAAGACCCAATCCTGTACCACCAGCATTTCGTTTTGTTGTAGTAAAAGGTTCAAATGCTACACTCCTAATCTCTTCACCCATCCCCTCACCATTATCTTCGTAACTCAATATTATAAAATCATCAGCAACGCTAAAATGAATACTGATTGTAGCATCTGTTTTATTTTTAGAAAAGCCATGAAGAATAGAGTTCTGTATTAAATTTGTAAAGATTTGTGCATAAGTACCAGGAAAAGATTTTATCTCCAACTCTTTATCTCCATCAATTGCCACATCAATATTTTTTCTTCTTAATTTCGTTGAAAATGTAGTAACAATACTATTAATATACTCATATAAATTAAATTTTTGCTGTTCTTCAATATTTTGATCTATAGATATACGTTTAAAACTTCTAATTAAGTCAGCGGCCCTAGATAGACTAACATGTAACGATTGAGCACTTTTATCTAAAACTTCCAAGCCATTAATTAAAGTAGATTTTTTTAAAGTACCATCATTAAGATGATTTAAAAGATTTTTAGATTCATGAGAGATAATTGAACCACCTGTTAATGCATTTCCAAGAGGAGTATTGACCTCATGTGCTAAGCCACTAACCAAAGAGCCAAGTGCAGCCATTTTTTCAGATTCTACTAATTGTGCTTGTGTTAACTTAATAGTCTGAAGACTATTTACCAACTCTTTAGTTCTAGATTCAACTCTAGCTTCAAGATTATTAGTTAATGATTCTGTATCTTTTAATAGAATATTAAACGCATTATAAAGAGTTGTAATCTCATTTTTTGCACTGTGTGAAACACGAACTGAGTAATCTTTAGTCTGAGCAATATCTTTTGCGACTTTAGTTAATGAAAAAATTGGTTTTAAAATCTTTTTGCTTAATGAAAGAGAAATAAAATATACAATTACCATCAATACTATTAAAGAAATTAAACTTTTTATTAAAAAGTCAAAAAAATACTCCCTCAGTATTGATGTCCCTATCTCTATCTCTAGATACCCTAACACCTCTATATCTTCCTTAATAGCGACTCTTGTTTTTAATATTCCAAAACTCCATGGCATTAAACTACTATTTTCAATTACTACTTCATCTACTTGTTCCTCTTTAAATTTATACTCTTTATCTTCATTAAGATGAACAACTAAATTTTTATCCACTGAATATACAACAGCAGATATAACATCTTTCTTATTTTTAAAATAATTTAAATTATTTCTAACCTCTTTTTCATCATAAAATGCCAATGGTGCAGCAACTAAATCAGCAACCAGTTTACTTTCAAGACTATTTTGACGTATAAATGTCTCTTTTTCATAAGTCATGCTATACCAAATATTTATACTTATACCAATAAAAACAACACTAAAACTAGTTATCATCAGATAGATAATTAATTGTGAAGTTAATGATTTATTATTTAGCATAATTATTACCTATAACAGGGTTAACTACTTTTGCATATTTCAGTAGTTTATAGCTAACGTCTAAGCCAGAATCTAAAAGCTTCTGATGGTTAATAACAAACTTAATTTTGTTCTCTTTTAAATAAAAACTTATTATAGACCCATGGTAAACATCATCATGCTCATCACTAATTAACAACACATTCGTTTTATTGAAATCATCTAATAAAAATATATTCTTTCTAATACTCTCATTTCTTGTATATAGTATATTACACTTCTGTCTAACTTTTGACAATCCACCAATTTTTATTGCAATTACATTAAGTGGAATTCCATTAGGTAGTCTGTTTTTATACTGCTTTGAAAAATCTTTTGTAAATTTACTATCATTATAAATACAGATATTAAAAGTATTACTCTGTTGAGGCCATTTAAAGAACATAGAAAAACGTCCAATATAGATACTTTTAATCTTATCTTCTGAGCTTGCTTCTAATATAATTGCAGTTGACAAAAACAACAATAGTAAAAAAATATATCTTTTTAACATAAGTCAAACTAAGTCTGGACGCGGTTCACCTAAGAAATATCCTTGAGCATAATCTATACCCATAGATTTTATTATTTCATATATCTCAGCTTTATGAACATATTCAGCCACGGTTTTTACATCTATCTGATGTGTAAAATAGAGTATAGAATCAGTAACTCTATGTGAAGCTTTACTTTCATCTATATCTTTAATGTAACTACCATCGATTTTAACACACTCTAATGACAAGTTTCCAACTTGAGCAAAATTTGAACACTGAACTCCAAAATCATCTAAACATAACTTATATCCAAGAGCTGTAATCTCCTCTAAATGCTTTTCTGCAATAGGATTAGTTAATATGTTATTATCTTCTAATATCTCAAATGAAATTCTACTTACTTCTATATTATACTCTTTACGAGTTTTTTCAATGAACTCAATAAACTCTTCTTCTATTAAATCTTGATCTGTTATATTTACAGAGAATAAAAGGTCATTATCTTTAAACTTATCGCATGCTTGTGCAAACATTCGTTTAGTAATTTCATACAATAGACCAGCATATCTTGCAGTTGCTAAAAAATTATATGGTGTATAAACAATTCCATCTCTCTCAAGTCGCACTAAAGCCTCATATTTAACTATTTTATCGATTTTGCAATCAACTATTGGTTGAAAATATGCAACAAGTTTATTATCATCTAATGCCTCTTTTAACCATTTTGTCCATTTAGTATTCTCTTCAATCTGTTTTATTACATTTAAATCATTAGAGTATGCTTGGACTCTATTCCTACCCAATTTTCTAGCCTCATGAAGAGCAAACTCTGCCTTTTGAATAATGTTCCCAATCTCACGTTCAACGATTCCAATTGTTACATTAATACGGTAATTAACACCATTTATAAAAAATGAGTTGTCTGATATGCTATTTTGTAAATATTTAACCTCTTGGTAAATATCAGGTGTGTTATCATTATTTGTAAGTAGTGCAAATATATCTGCTTCTAAACGATAAACTTTCCAAACATCATCATCAGTAATTTTTTTGAGTAAATCTGAAAATTGTAAAAGAAGTTCATCACCAACATGAAATCCGTAAACATCATTAATCATACTAAATGAATCAATATTTACGAGTATTAAAGACTTTGGACTTTTTGTATCAAGATCATAATTTAACTTAATTCTATTTTGAAGCATTGTTAAATTGTCTGTTATTAACGTATTATATATTTCATTTTTCTTATTAAGTAACTCTTGTAGCTGTTTATACTGAGAAAGTGCTGTTCTAATTGTTGTATATAACTTTTCACTTGTAAGTTCTGTTTTTTCTTTATAATCATTAATATCATAATTATCAATTACAAAACGTTCAGGTGCTTTTCCTGCTTGTCCTGTACGAATAATAATTCTAATCATATCATCATTAAATTCATTTCTAATGAAATGAGCGACATCCAAACCGGCTGTATCTGTCTCCATTACAACATCTAATAATACAAGAGATATACCATTATTAGATTCTAAAATATCTAATGCTTCTTTTTTACTATACGCAGATAAAAATTCAATCTTTTTATTATTAAATACAAAATCTCTAAGTGCTATTTTCGTGAATGTATGAACTTCTAAATCATCATCTACAATTAAAACACTCCAAGGTTCATCAAATTTTTTATCATCATTTTTTTCAGATGCAAATATTAATTCATCGGTATCCATAGTTATTGACCTTCAAATAATTGTAACCACTCATATAATAACACATACTATACAAAGTTTTTATAAGTAATAATTATTTTTTTAACTATTATGTTTTATTGTCTCAACAATAAGCTCAATAGACTTGTAAAACGAGAAGTCTATTATGATTTTTAAAAATAGTATCGACATTATATCAATTTAAAATATACAATAAAGAATATACTCAATTTTATGCTACTTTATGTATCTCTTTTATCTTATTTATAGATACATTTTCGTTCCCAGTCTCTGCATAATGTTTGTAACCTAATAAAATCTCATAAGACAATTTTTTTTATAGGGAAATTTTTCCATTTATAGACCTCATATTTGTATGATTCTCCCTCTTCATATTCTATGTTTCTCTCATACAAGTCAATCTTAAGTCCCATATCTTCAATATTACACAAACGTTCGCTACCAAGACTGGTACAATTTTCACTACCTTATATATTTGTAGATTTTACTACACCTGAATGAAATTTAGAGACATCACATACTGGCTCAAAACATCCCACATTTTTTCTTTACCTACATTAATTACTAACTATTGATTTATATTTTGAAGTTCCACAATTTTTCCTTTTTACATGTTTTTTAAAATATCCTAACTTTTTTATCAACTAGTATTTATAATCATTTTTATTATGGACTAATCAGTCCAAAATTAGACAAAAAATTTTTATATTATCATTTTGTTTAAATTTCCAACAATAACATCTATTACTTGTTGACTAGCTCCTTCTTTTATACTAGCCGTTAATCCTGTTAAAGAGTTATGAAATAAAATTGCTAAGGTATTTGCATCGTCTTTGTTTGTAATGTCACCTTTTTGTTTTGCATCTTCAAACAATTCTTCAATTTTAACTAAACCACTTTCATAATTATTAGAGATTTTACCCATCATTTGTGGATGCTCAACATAACACTCACTACCTGAATTCATAAGCAAGCAACCCTTAACCATTCCTCTTTCTTTTAACTCTTTTACTGAACGAAATATAAAACCTTGCAAAATCTCTTTTGAAGAATATTGCATTTTTAATCCACTTAGCATATCGCAATTTGCAGAGACATAATTATCTAATGCAAGTCTAAAAAGTTCTTCTTTACTCTTAAAAGTCTGATAAAAACTGCTTTTAGAAATACCTAAAAGGTTTATTAAGTCGCTAAGAGAAGTATTGTCGTAACCGTTAATCCAGAAATAATTCATCGCAGATGTGATTGCTTCATCTTTGTCAAACTGTTTTGGTCTCCCTTGTATTTTTTTCATAATAATACTATAGGACTAATCAGTCCATAAGTTAAGTTTTTATTTTTTATTTTTCATAGCCTCAGCAATTAATTCAATTGGATTCTTGAAAATAGTATCTACATTTCCCTCATACATTGCGTTCGTTAACTGCATTCTGCACGCACTACACTCAGCACTCACGTAAGTTGCTCCAGTATTTTCTATCATTGCAGCTTTAGGTTTTCCAGCAGCCCTAGCTAAATGAAATTTTTCTGTTTGAATTGTCACACCACCAAACCCACAACATTGATTAGAATCACTCATTTCAGTAATGCTATAATTTTGTCTTAACAGACTTCTTGGTTCTTCGTAAATACCCTGCATTTTACGTGCATGACATGGGTCATGATAGGTGATATTAATATCATTACGACCTAATTGAGATAGTATTTCTTTCAAGTTTGTAGCATGTTCTAACCACTCAGTTGCCATGAAAATTTTACTATTTAACTTTTTAGCACGCTCTCCCCACTCTACTTGATTATGAAAATAGTGCTCGTAATCAACTTTAATCATTGCACTACAAGTGGCTTCAGGGATAATAATCGCATCTACCTCATCGATGAAACTTTCAAAATACTCTATATTTTCTTTAGCCAAAACATCAACTGTATCAAAATCACCAGTAAAATATGCCGGTGCACTACAACATTTTTGCTTTTTTGCTAAAAATACATTTATCTTAAGTTCTTTTAATACTTCAAGTAACGAATCACCAATGCCAGTATAGTTATAATTTGCAAGACAACCAATAAATATAGCAACTGTCTTAGTACCACCATTGTCAATATGCTCAGCATATTTATTTAAAAAAGATGTTTTTCCCATTGCAGGAAGCAAACGATTTTTTTTAATTATGGGTAAACTAAATCTTGGAAGCAGTGATTGTTCTTCCTCTTTCATTTTAAAGCCACACGTCTGAAATACATAACCTAACTTAAACATAACATCCATAATAGTTCTATGGCGAAGAAGATAGAAAAACGTTTTTTTGTACCATGCAATACCATACTGCTTAGCGATGTCTGAGCGAACTTGTTCTATCATCATGTCAGTTGGTAAATCTTTTGGACAAGCATCAACACAATTTGTACATAAAAAACAGCTCTCGAAAATATCTTTAGCCTGTTTATCTAACTCTAAATCACCCTTTTCATAAGCTCCAAGAAGCTCTAAAAATCCACGTGGACTCGTAGTCTCATCTGGACTGTTTTGGTGAATAGTACATACTGGTACACATTTAGCACATTTAATACACTCATCGCTTACATCAGAAAACTCAAACATTTAAATCGTCTTGCTAAAAGTTTTTTTAGAATTATGACTTTTACTATAAAAATCAAAAGCCATAGATATATTTCTAATTAACATAGCACCAGTTGCATTTGCTTCTATAAATTCTGGTGTAATTTTCACCAAATCATCTTCAACATATGGTTTTAAATTTTCTAACGCATCTTGGAAATATTCGTTAAATACTATATTAAACTTTTTCTCAATAGCTCTAATATCTAATTTAAAATTACTCATAAGTTGCATTATTACTGCTTTACGTATTAAATCATCACTACCTAATTCAACACCTCTTGTAAATGGCAATTTCCCAGAATCAATTGCCTCTTCATAAGAACTCATCTCTTTAAAGTTTTGTGCATAATAGTCAGTTCCTTCACCAATACTAGTAAGTCCAATACCAATTAAGTCAGCTCCACCTTTTGTAGTATAACCTTGAAAATTTCTATGAAGCTGATTTTTTTCAATTGCTAAAAATAGTTCATCTTCTGGTTTTGCAAAATGATCCATACCAATCATCTTGTAACCCTCATCACTCAAATAATCTATTGTATGATGTAATATTTTTAACTTCTCAGATGCAATTGGAAGTGTAGTTTCATCTATTTTACGCATCGTTTTCATAAGCCAAGGTACATGAGCATAATTAAATACAGCAAGCCTATCAGCATCTAATGTTCTAATTTGTTTTAGTGTCTGTTTGAAACCATCAAATGTTTGGTACGGAAGGCCATAAATTAAATCTATATTTACACTTTTTATTCCATATTTTCTAGCAAGTTCTACAGCATTTTTATTAATATCTAAACCCTGTATCCTGTGTACTGCTTTTTGTACTTTCTCATCTAAATCTTGTACACCAAAACTAATGCGGTTAAAACCATTATTTGTAAGAACTTGCATTTGCTCTTCATTTAAATATCTTGGATCTATTTCACAACTAATCTCAGCATCACTCGCAAAATTTGCAAACGTAGCACGAACAGCATCTATTATCTCTTCTAATTGCGCTGCACTAAAGTAAGTTGGTGTTCCACCACCAAAATGCATCTGATGGACTACCCTTGAAGTATCAACAAAGCTAGCTAAAATTGAAATCTCTTTTTTAAGATATTCAATATAACGCTCTAATTTATCTTGTTTTGATGTGAAAACTACATTGCAACCACAAAAATAACATGCACTCCTACAAAATGGAAGATGAAAATAGAGTGAAATTGGACTATTACTATCTGCATTTTTAAGTCTATTTACATATGAATCATACGAAAAGTTTTCACTAAATTCCAGCGCCGTTGGGTAACTAGTATAACGTGGCCCTGCTACTGAATATTTACTAAATGTTTCAAAATTTACTGGCATATCTAACCTTTATATTCGGGCAATTGTGCCAAACATGCCATAAAAATAGCATAAATTGAGAGGATCATTCAAAAAAATTATAGTTATATTTATTTATATAAGAGTAGTGGTATAGATTTATAAACTTTTTATGCTACTAGAAAAGTACTACTACTTTCTATGCCTAGCTATAAACTTGCCTGTTTTTGAAGATAAAAAGTAATTACACAAATCAGCTTCTGTAGCATTTTTAAAATTTGAATTATGAGATAAAATATCTAAATTCTTTTTTATATGTCTATTGATAAATTCATCTGATTTTGAAATTTTGTCAACTTGTTCTAAATTACTAATTTGTGCGAACAACATAGTAGATAGTAATAATATAGTCACTGTTTGCAACATGTTGTATCCTTTTAATTTATAATAATTATAACTATAAACTTTATCTATTTTAAGTTACTTTTTTATTACAGTTAACTAAATTAGAATCTATTAAATGCTATAATAATGTCTAAAATTCAACCATAGGCGAATATTTAATGATTGACCTTAAAGAACTGCAAAAAAGCTTCTCTATATTTGAGAAAAAACTAAAAACTAAAAATGTAACATCTTCTCTTTTAGAAGAACTAAGCAAGCTATTTGGTGAGCTAAAACTTGCTAAACAGAACTTTGAAGAGGCACAAGCTATACAGAACCAAAAAAGTAAATTAATTGGTCAGTACATGAAAGAGAAAAAAGATGTTACTGCGATTAAAGAAGAGGTTTCTCAAAATAAAATAAAATTAGCAACACTACAAGATGAGATGAGAGAAGCTGATGAGCGTTTAAAAGCACTTGCGTTAGGAGTTCCTAACCTTCCAGATGACAATGTTCCTATTGGCGATGATGAAGATCATAATGTTTTAATTAAAGAGGTTCTAGAACGCCCATCTTTTAGCTTTAAACCTCGTGAACATTGGGAGCTTTCAGAAGATAATGGTTGGATTGACTTTGAACGTGGTGTAAAACTTGCAAAAAGCCGTTTTAGTGTGCTCTCAGGAGTCGCTGCAAAACTAGAGCGTGCCCTTATTTCATATATGCTTGACTTTAATACAAAACGTGGTTTTGAAGAGGTAAGTGTTCCTCTTTTAGTAAATAGTGACACAATGCAAGGAACAGGTCAACTACCAAAGTTTGAAGATGATTTATTTAAAATAGATGACGAAAATCTATATTTAATTCCAACAGCAGAAGTTCCACTTACAAATCTTTTTCGTGATGAAATCTTAAAAGAGAGTGATTTACCAATCAAACTTACAGCTTCAACTGCATGTTTTAGAAAAGAGGCAGGTTCTGGTGGACGTGATGTTCGTGGACTTATTCGTCAACATCAATTTCAAAAAGTAGAACTTGTAGCAATCTCAACACCAGAAAAAAGCGATGAAATATTTGAACAAATGGTATCATGTGCTTCAGATTTATTAACATCATTAGAGCTTCCACACCGTGTAATGCAGTTATGTACAGGCGATTTAGGTTTTAGTGCTGCAAAAACAGTTGACTTAGAGGTATGGCTTCCAGGGCAAGATTGTTACCGTGAGATAAGTTCAATCTCTAACACACGTGACTTTCAAGCAAGACGAGCAAAAATACGCTTTAAAGATGGGAAAAAGAACAATATGGTTCACACCCTAAATGGTTCAAGTTTAGCCGTTGGAAGAACACTACTTGCTATTATGGAGAATAATCAACAAGAAGATGGCACAATTAAAATACCAGATGTATTAAAAGGCTATCTTGATTAATGGCTGAAGAAGAGGAGATTGTAGATCTTGGCGGTGATGATGAATTAGATGCCACAGAAGAAATAAGTAGCGATAACAAAGATGATGATGGTGCGAAAAAGAGACGTAAACTAATAATCATAGTAGCCGCTACGCTATCATCTTTAATTCTTATCATTATAATAATCTCTATTTTTAGTTCCTCCGATGAAGAGTTAGAAGAACCAGCTCAAAATGAAACTTTAGACAAATTAGAAGAAAAACTCCAAAATGAACCTCAAAAAAAAGTAATTAGTAACCGTTTAGATAAAATGATTAAAAAAGCAAACTACCTTTTTGCTTCAGGAAATCAAGCGGAGGCTTTAAATCTTTATGAGCAGATAGCATCTTTTAGTGAATCAGTCTCATACTATAATTTGGGTGTGGCTCAATTAAAACAGAAAGATTATGAAAACGCTATAAAATCATTTAAAAAAGCTATTCTACAAAAAGAGAACATCTGTGTAAGTTCAATAAATGCAGCAGTATGCGCACTTCAACTAAATAAAAAGGCACTCGCTTCATACTATATAGATTTAGCAGATGCATATTTAAATACACAAGCTAACTCACCACTATATGACTACTACTACGCACTTATTGCATACTATAAACAGAACTATCCTGAATCTCTTTTAGCACTAAATAATCAAATCTCTGAACATTATCAAAATGAAAAACAGCATATGGCGGCAAAAATAAATTTGCAACTTCACAACCATTACAAAGCGATTGATGCACTAGAAAAAAATCTACTAGCAGAAGATGAAGAAGCATTAGGACTTCTATACGCACGTGTTGGTGATTTAAGCTTAGCCAGAACTCATTTACAAAAGTCAATTGATGAGTTAGGTGCCAATAATGAACGTAACCTAGCTCTTGCATATGTAAATATAAAATCTGGACTTGGTGGCAAAGCTGGACTTCTGCTAAAAGGTCTTTATGAAAAACGTGATGAAAACATAACAAAAATTTACCCAATAGATGTATTTTTAAAAGAATCTCTTTTTGATGTACATGCTGCGCAAAAGGAGATGAGTCATAAATTAAAGATGGATAAACGTACAACTTATAGCATACTCTTTCATTTTGCCCCATACAAAATTTTTGACCCAACTCAAACTTTGGGTATTCTAAAAAAGGGTAGTGCAAATATTGTAATAAATGACATTAGCGAAGCAAAAACATACTTAAACCAAAGTATGCACAACTCTAGAATCAATAAAGTCATTGCAGATGCAATAAAATCAGCACTTGAACATCAGCTTAGTGAAGCAAATAATAAACTAAAAACTGCACTTAAAGATTATCCAAAACATACAGAACTAAATTACAATCTAGCGTTAACCTATGCACAACTTGGTGATATAGTACTTGCTCACAAACATTTTTTAAAAGCTTTTTACCTAAACCCTAAACACTACTTAAGTGGTCTATTTGCACTTATGTGTTCAGAAATCTTAGGAATAGAGAATACAAAAGTATCACTTTTAATTAAAGAAAATCTACGATTTGAAGAAGATAACGAAGAGACTATATTTCATAAAGCAATACTTGCGTATCTTAAAAAAGATTATAGTGGAGCATCTACATGGTTAAATGAGAGTCGAGACGCAAAACCACTTTATGACTCATTTGACCTGCTTTTAACTTCTGCAATAGGTAGCACTGAACTTGCGCAAAAAAGTGCATATGCACTTACACTAAAAATGCCCCAAGACGCTCTTGCACAGATGTTATATATCCATACACATTTCTCAATACTAGATACAAAAGATTACGCTATCAAATCAATTGAATACTTAAAGAAACATCCTCTTGAAATTGAACAAATTTTCTATGGAGGAGCAATCTCATCTGAGCTTTACGTACATCAAGCACTTCTTAGTGGTCAACTATATCCACTACAACAAAGACTTAAACATGAAATTTCTCAATCACTAGAGAATCAACAAGCCTTAATTGCACCACTTGCACTTACAAATATCTATATGAAACATTTTGAAGAGGCATATACTCTTTATAACCAACTAATTGATAGCTATCATGAGCGTACAAGTCATACTCTATTTCTAGCAGGTATTGCAGCAATTGGAGCTAACCACCATGCCAATGCAATAGCTCTATTTGAGTTAGCTAAACTAAAAAATGTGTCTAATGATGAGAGTAGATACGCACTTGGACTGCTCCAAATAGAGGCAAAAAACTTAAATGCAGCGTCTATTCAATTTGCAAAGATAGGAAATTCAGGATTTCAATCAAGATACTTCGATTTTAAAATAAAAAATAGGATTAAATAATGCACGAACAGACACTAGAAAGTTTACGTCAAGAACATAATTTTAATATTAATAATAGTAAAGCAGAACGTCGTACTCAATATGTTCTTATATTAACGGCTATTACAATGGTTGCTGAAATTGTTGCTGGGACTATTTTTGGTTCCATGGCACTGCTTGCTGATGGTTGGCACATGGGTACACATGTAGCTGCATTTTTAATAACTATTTTTGCTTATAGGTATGCTAAAAAACATGAGAACAGTCCTGACTTCTCTTTTGGTACAGGGAAAGTAAGTGTATTGGGAGGTTTTGCAAGTGCTGTATCACTTGGCATTGTAGCACTTATGATGTTTGCAGAGTCTATTCAAAGATTAGTAGAACCTCAAGCTATAAGTTTTAATGCAGCTATTGCAGTTGCTATGCTAGGACTTCTTGTAAATATAGTAAGTGCACTGATTTTAAAAGATGATCATCATCACGACCATGGACACCATGATCACGAACATCATCACCATCACGACCATAACTTACAAGCAGCATATATGCATGTTTTAGCAGATGCATTAACCTCTGTTCTTGCAATTGTTGCGCTACTGCTTGGAAAATATTTTGGATGGAGTTTTCTTGACCCCTTAATGGGAATAGTAGGTTCAATAATAATAACACGCTGGGCATATGCCCTTGTAAAGCAGACAAGCCCAATTTTACTAGATGGAAGCATTGATGAGACATACCAGTTGAATGTAAAAAAAACGATAGAAGATGATTCTGATAACCGTATTTCTGACATACATATATGGAAAGTTAGTGCTAATCATTACGCAGCTGTCATCTCTTTAGTAACACATTTCCCAAAACCTACAGAGCATTATAAAGAGCTATTAAATAATTTTGTAAAACTCTCTCATGTAACAATTGAGGTTAATGAGTGTAAAGATGAAAACTGTGTAACGTAAAATATTACAAAATAATCTCATACGACTTAATTTTAGATATTTAAAGATATCTTTAGTTGTATTTAAAAAAATATAACTCCAAACAAAAACAATAGGTGATCATACCCAGTTATCATATGTGTGGCTCCAAGCTAGATATAACGAAGGTTTCCACCTTCCACCATAGCCTGCCTGCATATCTGATTCTGAAATACCATGCGCAAAAGCTGTAGTACTCAGTAAAAGATATGAAGCTAATATAAAAATTAATTTCATTTTATCCCTTGATAATAGTGTTGATTGATATAAATTAGTTA